>Ga0209777_10000006_pt1 | contig 431802 bp, 410 predicted proteins | sample FrelakmetHBP12HB_FD_187147 | JGI IMG/M metagenome (GOLD analysis project Ga0209777, IMG submission 187147) | Freshwater lake sediment microbial communities from the University of Notre Dame, USA, for methane emissions studies -HBP12 HB (SPAdes)... | ecosystem: Environmental > Aquatic >...
TATAGTGAATTTAGCACAACTTGGAAATATATAGAGAATCAGGCAGAGCATCATGCTATTGCATGAGATACCCCAACCTTTAGGTCGGGGAGTAGGTCATTTAGATATCATTATCTTACTCCTATGAACACACTCGTAGTATATTTCTCAAGGACAGGAAACACCAAGAAAGTGGCTGAGAAGATAGCCAAAGAGCTTGGAAGCGATGTTGAGGAGATAAAGGAAGAGAAAGAGAGGAAAGGTTTCTTAGGCTATATGAGAAGCGGAAGAGAGGCTACCTTAAAGAGCAAGCCTAAGATAGATGAGCCTGTCAGGAAAGTGAAGGAATATGATGTTATCATAATAGGAACTCCTGTATGGGGATGGACAATGTCAAGCCCCGTGAGAAGCTATATCTATAAAGTAAGGGATGATTTCAAAGGAGTCGCATTCTTCTGCACTATGGGCGGATCAGGCGGAAAAGCAGCTTTCAAGTCAATGGAAGATGCTGCTTCTATGGTTCCAAAAGCCACTCTTGAGCTTATGCAGAAAGAAGTCATGGCAGACGCTTTTGACAAGAAAGTCAAGGATTTTGCTGACAAGCTGATATCAATAAAATAATAACATTTATAAATATCAATCATATATTTCTTATAATATATATTTAATAGGTAAAAAGGGGTAAAATGAAATTTGAAGTAAAGAGGATAGCAAATCCTAATCTTCCGCAGTACAAGAAGCATGATATTGATATTGCTTATGATTTCTCTAAGAAGGTATATCATGAGTTTGGAAATTTCATAAAGGCTATTGTCTTATTTGGAAGCGTGACAAAACCCAGAAAGAAAGAGGGAGATATTGATGTCCTGATAATAATTGATGATGTCACTGTAAAATTGACTCCTGAATTTGTGGAGAGCTATAGAGTCATCGTCCAAAGGATAGTCCTCCATACTTCTCCAATGATACATGTGACTACAATGAAGCTGACAAACTTCTTTGAGTATGCAAAAGTCGGGGATCCAATAGGGATAAACATGCTTCGTGACGGAGTTCCTTTAGTAGATACGGGATTCTTTGAGCCAATGCAGATGCTTCTTAAGCAGGGAAGGATAAGGCCAACGAAAGAAAGCATCTGGACCTATTATGCAATGGGGCCGATGACTGTGCAGAACTCAAGATGGCATATAATGCAGGGATGCCTTGACCTTTATTGGGCTGTGATTGACGTAAGCCATGCTGCCCTCATGAAGATAGGAGAGATCCCTCCAAGCCCAGACCATGTGTCAGATATGGTTGTCGAGAAGCTTATAAAGAAAGGATATATCCCGAAGAAGTATACCCACACTGTATCAGCTTTCTATGAGCTTTCAAGAAAGATATTGCATAGGGAAATTCCTGCAATAAGAGGGATAGAGTATGACCATTATTATGCCCTTGCGAATGAGTATATAAGGGTCATGAGACAGTTCATCGAGAAGGGAGAGTAATTTCTATCAATCATTATTTTGCAGAGTTCCAGATCATGCTGAAGTAATTCCTGAATGTCGCCGCTGTCTCCTTATTCTCTATAATGATTCCTAACTCTGATTCCCACATAAGGAAAACCACTTTATTGTTGAATGTCCAGATGGAGATTGGAGTTATGAACTTTGAGTCTATATGCCTCACTTCTGTATATCTCATCTTTTCAAGCTCTTTCGACCTTTTTAGTGATTCTATGCTTTTGCTTCCAATAATCTTCAGAAGTATCTTGGATTTGATCCTTTTCTCATGGAATTGCGGAGTGTAATAAGGCAGGATTGTAATCGCTTTTCCAGCAGATGTCATGTCAAATATAACCTTAGGCCTGTCTTTTATCGCCTGCTCCATCGCGTTCTTCAATCCTTCCTTGCCTTTATGGACTGACACTTCTGTCTGCACTTTTGCAGATCCTGCAAGCTCCATCAGTCTTGGAAAGAAGTCGTCGATCTTCTGCTCTTTTTCCTTGATTATATCTTTTATCTTGCCAGGCTGCGCCGGTATGAAGAATCTTGTCTTGCCCTCTATCACGAAGCTTACCAATCCCCTGTCCTGCAGCCTTTCCAGGCAGTCATAGATAGTCCTCCTGTGCATCCTTGTCTTTTCAGATATCCTGCTGATGCCTGACTTGCCAGATTCAAGGAGGGTTAGATATATTATAGACTCATTTCTTGTGAGGCCTATCCCTTCAAGCGCTTGTGTGTCCATTTTCTTTATGGTAATGTTTATGCATATTTAAAATTTGTGGTGAAGTTCTTTACCCATCATATATTAATATAAGACCACTATATAGTAGTTATATCTTAGCGGTGATAAAAATGTCAAGGAAATCCGAAGAAGCAAGGAAAACACTCCAATCATTGGACCTGGAAAAGATAGCGAAAGCTGGAATCCATCGGGAACTCAAGTCTGCCAGTGTGGGCCATCACATTGTCACATACCCTGAGATACATGAATCCAAACCAGCTTCTTGGAGAACTGTCCTTAACAAGACTGATTATAAGAGGGATCTGGCGTTATATTTCCACATACCTTTCTGCTCTTCGAGGTGCACTTATTGCAATTATGGCCTCCTGACCGGAGCTGATGAAAAAACAATGCAAAGATATGTCTCTGCTCTTTTTGATGAGATGGGCATATTCTCCGGAACGAGCGAATTCAGGAATTCACATATACACTCAATTTATATTGGGGGCGGAACGCCTACCCTTTTGCCGATGGAAGAGTTAGCTCGGTTAATTGACAGCATAAAAGTCTTATTGAGGTATGATGATGGCATTGAATTCACTGTTGAAGCATCTCCTCTGACATTATTAGCTGAGGACGGAATGGACAAGCTGCAAGCAATGAGGCAGCTGGGAGTCAACAGAATAAGCCTGGGAATACAGTCTTTTTCTGACCCTATACTGGAATTGATGAACAGAAGATACACTGGGAGAGAGGCAATCCTTGCAATAAAGAAACTGGCAAAGGCATTTGAAAACTTCAATCTTGACCTTATCCTTGGTTATCCTGGAACTGCACCAGAATCCTGGGAACAGGACCTAGGGATTGCATCCATGCTTGCACCTTCTGTGACAACATACCCTTTCATGATGGGCTTCATGTATCTTAACAATGGCCAATACTTATCTAATGAAGAGTCTTTGACATTGTCAATAATGTCTATGCAGCATTTTGCAGGTGAAGGATGGATTCAAGACCCAGTTTGGTGGTTTGCCAAGGACGAAGATCATGCCTATAAACAACAAATGCATAAATGGAAGCATAATGGCGAACAGCATGCTTTTGGCGTCTATGGATACTCTTATGTCAATGGCCGCCAGTATTATAATATCAGGAGCATGGGCAGATATCATAAAGATGGCATAGACCACTGGATGAATGATTATCTTTGCGCGATACATTCCGGAAATCTTCCGATTGAATCCGCTTCACCAATACTATCAAATAAAGAGAAAGCGAGAAGGAGCTTAGTTTTTGGGATCAAATGAGGGATAGACTGCAACGAATACGCCCAGACGTATGGTTTTAAACCTGAACATAGATTTGGGACATATATCACGAGACTATCAGAGGCAGGATTGGTAGATTCAGGAGAGCATGAACTAAATCTTACTGATCCAGGCAAATTATTTGCAGAGGAAATTTCACGAGGATTTGCTGATGCCTTCATTAACAGATTTGAGAGCCAATAAAATGTATTTACTAGCCTAGCGAAAACCTTTTAAATGAAATGTGATTTCAATATATATGGGGAGTCGAGAAATATTCAATAATTTCTGTATTCTAAGAAATATATTATTCAGAGGTATGTTGTCATGGTCCATATAAGCCCGCTTGTAGGCTATAGTTTCAAGGATTATTCTCTGATGACAGGTTTTACTCCTACTGACATAACATTGGGAGCGATAAGCCTAGACACTAAAGTAGGAGAAATACCTTTGAGGATACCTCTTATGAGCGCAGCCATGACTGCTGTAACAGGATATCATCTTGCTCTTGCGCTTGGAAAAGAAGGAGGCATGCCTGTGCTTCCATTGAGGATGAAAGATAAGGATAAGGTAGGGATAATCAAGAAAATGAAGGGATTTTCTGCATCTTTTGTTGAGGATCCTGTCAAAGCCTATGATACAGACACTGTTGATGTTGTGATCGAAAGGATGCAGGAGCATGGATATTCCAAGATCCCTGTAGTCAACAAGAACAATCAGTTCAAGGGCATATTTGATTATAATGAATTTGCTGAAACAGGAGGAGTCTTGACTGAAAACGTAATGCGTTATGTGACAAAGCGAGATGGAGTATATTTATCTGAAAATAAAGACCTTTCTGTAGAAGATGCAAAACAGATTGTTGCAGAACATGGGCTTAAGTATCTTGTAGTTGTTGATAACCTTAGCCATCTTGAGAAGATGTTCTTCCAGAGGGACATGAACCCCATAAGAATAGGAGCTGCAATCTCATCGCATTCAGGATGGGAAGCCAGCGCAAAGAAGTACATCTCTGCAGGGGCTGACATGATATTTATCGACACTTCTGACGGACATAACGGCTATGTCCAGGATGTTGTGGTCAAGTTCAAGAAGATGCCTTTTGTGATCGAATCAGGGACTCCAATATGTGTCGGCAACTTCATCACTTATGAAGGCGTTCTTGATGCATTGGGCTGGGGAGCTGATGCTGTAAAGATAGGCATGTCTACAGGAGCACCATGCACGACTGCAAAAGAGAAAGCCACCGGGAGGGCAGCAATGACCGCACTTCTCGAGGCAGATAGGGCAAGGAATGCTTTCAAAAAAGCTAACAACGACCAGCATAGAGCAATCATCTGCGACGGAGGCATCGAAGACACTGCTGATATGGTCATAGCCCTGACATGCGCAGATGCGCTTATGATGGGCAGATATTTTTCACAGTTCTTTGAGGCTGCAGCGCCTAAGTTTGACAAGCACGGAAAACACATCGATAATCCTGCTGCATTCAGGAGAGACATTGTTGAGACATTGTATTATGGAGAAGGATCGGCATATGCAAAGAATATGGACAGGTATGGCCAGGGGTTCAAGACATTCTTTCCTGAAGGCGAAGTCGGTTTTGTGCCTTATAGGGGAATGCTTAGGCCTAACATAAATGATGACCTGAAAAGGGTAAAGGGAGCATTGCAGAATGTCGGCGTAACAAACCTTAAAGATTACAGGGAGAATGCTCACATCGAGCTCTTAAGCGCAGAAGCGAAGAGGACAGTCCAGGACACTCATGGAATGAGGACAAAGAAAGATTGAGATGGAAAAGTTCAACGTCGCTGTAAAAGCATTCATCCTGAACGACAATGATGAGATACTTCTAGTGAAAAGGTCTGATGATGATGTGCATAAGCCAGGAGTATGGGAAGTGCCTGGAGGAAGGCTTGATCTTGGCGAGAATCCGTTTGAAGGCCTTAAGAGAGAGACTCTTGAAGAGACTGGGATTGAGATTGAGATAAGGAATCCGCTTACAGTGCATCATTTCACAAGAGAGGATGGCGGGAAGATAACGATGATAACTTTCTACTGCAAAGCTCTTACCCATAATGTCAAATTGAGCGAAGAGCATACAGAATTCATCTGGATGGACATCGATGGGGCTTATTCTATGATAGTTGAATCATTCCAGAGGGATATTGCTACGCTAAGGGACAATTTCTTATGATTATAGGCGCTATTTAAGATATATTTTTAAACTAATTTTCATTCTTCTCGTCTATGAAAGATCATGTTTACGCAATAGATGACTTCAGCAGAGACTCTTTGAAAGAGTTCTATGAATCTAGGGGCAATCAGGATTGTACTTTATGGAGCCCTGGAGAGATGGAGTTCCTTTCTCAGGTCAGCCCTTTGAGCGCATTGAGAGTGAATAGGGCTTTAGGTACGGATTATCCTCTTGAGAAATCAGCTTTTGAAGTTCAGGCGAGGGCTAAGGCAGCAAACATAATATCCACCAGCGATAATAGTATCTTATGTGGATATTCTACAAGGGACGTTGCTCTTGTAAAGCTGACAGACCTTACAGACATCTTTGAGATTGAAGGCATTGAATGCCCTCTCAAAGAGGAATTGCTGAATGACGACAATGCGCTGATTATGGTAGCTGCATCAAAGATGCTGGCTTTGAAATATCTTAGTGACCAGAAACCCTCTTTCAGCTCTTATGTGCTGCTTGAGCCTAATAAGGAGAACAGGAATCAGGCTGTCTCTCCTCAGAGAAATGCTGTCAGGGGCAACGCGATTTCTTTCTTCAAACAAGTCTTTGGCCGCAATCTTGACAGGATAATAGAGCATGAGACGACCACTCCAAGGGGCAACCATACATCCCACCTCTTCGTATTAGTGAAAGATATAGATATGGACTCTTATCTGAAGATGAAATATGGTAGACATCAGATAACCCGTCAGAGAAACATCTCACTAACATTGATGGTCACTGGGCTGCTAGGAGCATATGCAGCGTCAAACTACCTTTCTAGGATGCTTTATCAGACTGGAACCTTGATATATGGAGATGCAATAAACATGCCGGAACTGTCTAACAGCCAATTCGTCGACCTGTTCTTAATGAGAGCCGGGCTGGACTTGTGCACATTGAGGGGAACTTTAGGCAGCCAAAGGACACAACAGAATATGAAAGATAATCCTGTATATACGCTTAAGATATTTAATTATGAGAAGTGGATAAGGGCTGCGCTATTGCAGAAAGAGCTCGGAAGGCAGATAAATGTTGAAGATGTCAAACATTATGATTCTTACAGCTTCAATGCTGTCCCACGTGACCCTACAGTTGAACAAGTCAGAGAAGCGCTCTACGAAACTAATTTCAGGATCAAGGATAGGGTACACACTTATCTGTCAAGGGCTCCAAAACCTTAATAAATCCATTTTGATTCTAGACACTAATGAACTTTGACAACGAGAAGAAGCAGTGCCTTGCCAAGATAGACAAGTCAATCAAACAAAGTGTCGATGACAGGATGCAGAATATCTGCAGTTTGATAAACTCTATGAAAAATCATTACACGACAAGCTCATGCTCTGGAAGGGTTCTTTTGATCGAAAAGAAGTCTGGAAGCAAGCAAGAATGCAAATGGCTTTACCTGACGCATGAGTATGCTGATTTTGACAGCTTAAATGAAAGCCTGAAGAAGATCGACAAATATCCAATATGGTTCCAGTGCGAGCCTTTTATTCTTCATGTCTGCTGCAGGGACATCGATTCTGCCAACAGGATGCTTATGGTATTTCAGTCGCTTGGACTCAAGCATTCAGGAGTGCTTTCTTTGAGCAAAAGGATAATAATAGAAGCGATCGGTTCTGAGAGGATACAGGCTTTGGTGGCAAAAGATGGAAAAGTGCTTGTTTCCGAGGATTATATCAGGGCAATAATCGAAGAAGCAAATAAGAAGCAGAAGATTAATCATAAAAATATAGACAAAATTGAGCAGGAAATAAAGACCCTTTGATCTCTTCTTATTCTCCTCTTCCTTGAGTGCCTATCCTTGTAAGTCCGAATGTACCAAAATATGAATTATCCAGGAAATAGTGTTCGACTTCCACTGTTTCATCTCTCACAATCCTTATCCTTGGCAGCTCATAGTCTGCACTCCTGAGCACAAGTTCAGGACAATCTTCTGTAGGGTCCTGAAGGACATCAGTGCCTGCTGAGACCCATCTTGAATTAGAGCCTAGCCTATACACTAATCCCTGCTTTCCGAGAACTACAACATCAGGCTGTCTATTTGCCAGTGGAGCGGCATGTCTAAGCGGACTTTTAGGCCTCTGTATAAGCATATCTGCATCAGGGAGCTTAAACCTATCCATAACTCGGTCTATTTCCCTTATCAGATTGTCCATGCCTTCGTACGTATCCATATCAAGACAGGTAAGAAATATCAGTATTTAAATCTTTCTATTATTTGTTACTTATTAGTAGTATATTCTTTGTGCACTTTTGATAGGTGTAATATAGCCAAATAAATACAATCATTTAAAAAGCAACACGCCTTTCTATGGTCTATCAGAATCTTTTCACTATTTGTTGTTATTTTTATCTGACAAATCAGATGGACTGCTTCTGAGAGCAAAAAATAAATTAGATAGGGAGTTAGTAAAATGAAAGGAACTGTAAAATTTTTTAACGAAGCGAAAGGATTCGGATTTATTACCGGAGAAGATGGAAAAGAAGTCTTTGTGCACAAGCTATCAGTATTAGATGGCGCAACCTTGCATGACAGTGACGCAGTCACATACGATGTAGAGCAAGGAGACAGGGGCCCAAAGGCAGTAAACGTCAAGAAGGCTTAGTTGGATCCAATATAGATTTTTTATTTTAAACTTTTTCTGATTTGCATTTAATACATATAGGGCAAAATGGTATCACTTTTAATACTGTCATTTAGAAAACATAAAATAAAAAAATAAAAAAAGGGTAAAACAAAATTGTGATCCTTGATTTCTGCCTTCTTATCTCCATCTCTTGAACAAGAGCAGTTCTAGGATGAACCCTATTATCCCTATGTTGATGACCACTATGATTATCAACAGTGTAAGGTATTCATCATCTCCTATCCATGACGATCTTGTCACGATAGGCTCTGCTATCATCGGACTTAGTCCTGATGTATCGATTGTCGGTTGCTGTGTCTGCTCTGTCGTAGTCGTGGCAGGAGGCGCCTGCGGCTGTTCCTCTTCTTGAGTTGTCTTTGTAACAGCCTCAGTCACTTCAATATTCACTGTCGATGTCTGGCTCATCTGTGTGTCATCATAGTAAGTCGTCACTCTTATCGGATATGATCCTGGAGCAACGTCTCCATTGACCCTTATCCTGTAGGTCTTGCTGAACATGCTGTCCTGGCTTCCCATGCTGTTGTCCAATTGTAAGCTCTTATCCGTCATGTCGATACCGAGATCAGGAGCTTCAACACGAACTGCTGCCTTGTCTTCTGGATCCTGCCCTATGTTCTCTACACTGACATCAAGAATCGCATCCTTTCCAGCTGCAATCTTTGTAGGATTCAGCCTTGTGCTCAATATCTTGATAAGGTGCTTCTCTCTCTTCACATCAAGCGCGAGGTTCCATACTACTTTCTGAGTTGATCTCCTTGCGTCTTTTCCTTCGACTACGACATCAATGTTATAAGTGTCCTCTTCTGCATCGCTTGGAACGTCTGCATTGACATTCAATGTCTTGCATGCTCCTGCATCAATGTTGACGTCTTCTGAGCTTTCTTCTATGTCATCTCCGCCATCAATGCTCCTGATAGTCACTTTTGCTCCGACGTTATTTATCTTTACACCTTCTTCATCTGTGTAGTCGTTGCAGACCTTTATCTTGAATCTCAATGAATCACCTGGTTTTGCGTCTTTTGAGATTGTGTCGCCGTTTGAAACATCTTCGCTCTTGCTTCCGACCTTCACTTCAAAGTTGTCTATAATTAGCTTTGGAGCTTCGGTAACCTGCAATACATAAGATTGTGTTACATTTCCTCCGAATCCATCACTTACCAAGATTGCTACATTGTAATTTCCTAATGAGGCTGGTGTCCAACTGATCAATCCTGAGTTGGCATTTATTGCCATGCCATTAGGTGCTGCTGTCAGCGAGTATGTCAGGGTGTTTGCATCAGCGTCGACTGCATTGACATCATATGCGTATGCTCTTGACCTGTAAGTTGTGCTTATAGGCACTGAAGTTATGCTAGGCATATGATTCACGATGTTCCTGAACACTGTGAAGTGCGTCACATCAAAGCTGATATGGCCTGCGTTTGATGGAGGCGGTGTGAAGTCTGTCAATGTGCAGAAGCTGCAGTCGCTCTTGATTTGGCTTGTGTCTCCTGTGAATACATCGCTGTAAAGTATCCTAGGCGAGTCTGTATATCCCCTGTTGAACCATTCGACTGTTCCTGCCTGAGGCTTGAAAATCGGCAATGCTACTGTGTCAATTCCTGCAACATCTGTCAATTTTACAAGGCCATTGAATGTAGGTATATCAGACACATCAACTGGTCCAGGTATTGTTATCCTTGCGACTCCAGGATTATCGAATATTATGCCTCTTGCATTCCTTAACTCATATTCTGTCCATGTCGAAAAATCAGTTGTAGTGCCGTTATATGCATCAGTTATTGGATAGCTTGTCTGTATAAGCTTCCAGCTTATTGTCTGGTAGTCCTGCACACGCGCTGTTATGTTATGATTGAATCTTCCTCTTGCTCCATCTCCAACATAAGTGTATGAGCTTCCTGTCGTCTGAGGGGCTCCATCAACAATCCATTGAACTGTTATTCCGCTTGGGACTGTCAATGAGAACTGCTGCTGCCCGTTCTCTGTGATATAGATTGGATTTGCCGGATTTGGCATTATGTTTGAGATAGGGCATGGATTTACGATCAACTGAACAGTCTTCTTTGCGCTCTTCGCAGCGAAGAAATATTTTGCTGTGACATCTACACTATATGACACTGGATTTGCTATTTTTGTGTTCGGGATATTTACTGAATATATGCTGCTGTTCCTTTCATTCACCCTCAAAAGAGGTATGTAGCTTGTTGAGTCTATCCCTAACTGAAGGTTCCTTACATCAAGCTCCACATTTGTGAGGTCAAAGTCTCCGGTGTTGACTAGCGATATATTCAGCTGGTTTCCTACTGAGCAGACCATTGGGTTTGTAAGGAAATCAGCCTTCTCTATCAATAGCTCATTGTTCTCTTTGTCAAGGTTCATGTTTGCTGTGATGACATCAAAGAACTCCTCATGAGCATCATTCATGTCATCTGCCCTTATCGTCATAGGATATGCTCCTGTGTTGACTATCAAAGGCACTTTTGTGTCGATTGTCCTCATTTGAGTTGATCCTTTTGCAATCTGGCTGATAATCATGCTTCCTGACATAGGTACGCCAGGTATACTGTAGCTGATGTTGACTCCAAATAAGTCAGTATCAGCATTGTCCCTTATAGTTATAGTGTATCTTACATCTGAGTTAGCCTTTGTCCTTATTGTTGAACCTGTCTTTACTATTGATGTGTTTCCATCTACTGTCATGACTGCGCTGACTATCTCTATGACTGGCTTTACATTTATTGTTATTGCCTCTTCATCAAAAGCGTCTGATGTATCAGTTACCCTGAAAGTCGCCTGATAATCTCCTTTTGATTCGATTGCAGGTGTCCATAATACTTGGCCTGTCGCTGGATCAACGCTCATTCCTGCAGGGCCGTTCATCAGTTGGTATTGAAGAGTGTCTGATGGTCCGTCAGGGTCTGTCGCGCTTAATTTAATCTTATCAAATAAGACGTTCTCAAATGCCTGCTTGTTGCCTATTGGAGACAAGACTGGCGCGTCATTCACGTTTGTAATTGTGAATGTTATTGTCTCTGGGTCTGATGATAAACCTCTTGAATCTGTTGCTGTTATTGTTATGCTGTATGTTCCTACCTGAGCGTTTGTAGGTGTGAAGCTTATGACTCCTGTATTCCTGTTTATTGGAATATTTGCAGTGTTTCCGCTGTTTATAGAGTACGTAACGACTTCTCCATCAGGATCTGTCGCTGAGACAGTGTATGTGAACGGCTGTCCCTGAGTCGCTGATAGAGGACCTATAGGAGTCAATACTGGCTTCCTGTTTGTGTCTGAAACAACTATGTTCCATGTGACATTTGCAAACATCAATGTTGAATCCCTTACTGTCAATGTAAGCCTATGGTTTCCAGAAGCTCCGTATCCTGGAGCATATGTGTATGAGTTTGTTGTCGATACAAGTGTTCCATCAAGATAATATGAATACGTCAATGGAAGGTCATTGTCCTCATCTGATGCTGTTGCGCTGAATGCCTGTGAGCTTCCTTCTGCTAATGTAACACTTGTTGATGAAGGGCTCATTGAATCTATCCTTGGCGCATGCTTCTGTACATACTGACATTCAAAGATTACTATTGCCCCCTGATCTTCAAAGTTGCCATTCCCTCCATTCTGGAATACTCCAGTGTATGGATTTGAGCAGACATAGCCGTTGAATCCGTTCAGCCTGAACTGCATGCCTGAGTTGAATATGACCTGGTCTCCTGTGTCAAAATATCCATTTCCTCTCATGAATACAGGGATATTATTGCTGTCTACCCTGCTCGTGTATGACTGGCCCTGATTTGGACCATTCATCATCGTTATTGAATATTCTGTCCCTGCCTGAGCTGGAACGCCGTTGAATTTCAATATTCCCCTTACATAGTTTACATTCAGGTCATCTGTTATGTTGACCTGAGGAGGTGGAGGTATAGATCCTCCTGTAGTAAAGCTCTGTATCGCTGAATTTGCGCAATTGCTTGATGCATCGCAGGCCCTTACTCTGTAATAATATGTAGTCTGGGCTGTCAATCCATTAAGCGTCAATGAATGTGATGTCCTTAGGACTGCATCATTGAAACTGCCTGTAGGGGGAGAAACTGTCCCATAATACAATGTTGAAGTCGACTGCTTGTCAGTCGTCCATGATATTGTCGCTGAAGTGTTCTTAGGAGCAGCTGCCAATGATGATATGACTGGAGGAACTGTTGAGTTTGATCCTGCAGATACAGTTATTGTTGTTGGTCCTGTTATAGGCGTCTCTGCAGTTGTTCCGTCGCTATAGACTCCGCTGAATGTGTATGTTCCTGGTGTTGAAGGGACTGCTACATTATAATGGAGGGTTCTTGCTGTAGCATCCATAAATACCCAAGATATCCTTTGGCTTGAAACTCCGCCGTCATTATCTTGAGCTGAGATTGCAAATCCTGTCGGAACATTCTCTACTACTCCATAAGCTGTACTTATTGGAGCGCTCACTGTCAAAGTGACTCCAATGACCTCTCCTGGCGCTGGGTTTGCGTTAGAGAATGTCCTTGCAGCTGAAATAGCAAAAACGCTTGGCAATAGCACAAGCATGAACAGAGTTGTCACCAATAATACACCACTTAATCTCTTTTTACCTAACATGATATCCCTCCTGTCTTAAATTGTACAATGATATTTATTAACTGGTTCAAGGTAAGCGATGAGCTTCCCTGCTTGAATAGGACTATTGTGTTTATCATCTCGCTGAGGCTTACACATTGGTCGCAGTTTGTGTCTGCTTGTGTTGCGCATTCTCCTGGTGGGGGATTCCCTCCTTCATATGTGACTTCTATGTATGGCCTGTAATCTTCTGTATCGATGTCTTTTGAGTAGAATACTGCATATTTGTTTGGTGTTGTCTCTTGCGCGCTGACTAACGCCATAGAAAGAATATGGTCAGGCTCATTTATTGCAGATGTCACATTCAACTCAAATCTTGATCCAACCGTCACCGGCTTTGAGTCGATCAATGTGGTCGAATATGAAGGCGCATTGTTCCAATTTACACTTGCCTCATTCCATGTGTCTGAGCTCATGTAATAAAGGTTTGCTGTAGGGTTGTTTATTGGAAATAATGGATCCAGGCTCAGTTTTGCTGCTGTGATTGTCTTTCCCTGCACTGGAGACAGGTCAAATCTCATATATGACCTGTGCTTGCCATGGTTCAAGTCATATCCTATCCTTAAGTTTAGGTTGTTGAAGTTAGTTCCAGGCGCAGAGCTGTCTGTATAGACATCTGCTACAGGATAGATCTTCACAGTCCCTGCAAATACAGTTGTTGAAGCCAATATACATAGCGCCAACAAAACAACGATTGTCAGTATTTTTTTCATATTCTTCCCTTCTTTTAGCGTTTATTCTTATGGAGTGTAAGTCCATGAAGCTGCTGTCTTTGCTTTTGCCCAGTATCCTTTTCCAGGCTCAAGGTCAAATCCATTCTGCCATCCATGGCCTTCATAGTATGTTGCAATCGAATAAGATCCGTCTGCATTCCTCTTTGCAACTTCTATTACGCCTGCCGGCAATGTATCTAGCTTCTGCACTTTTGTTCCGCTTATTCCGATCAGGTTCAATCCCTGACTGAAGCTTATTGTCTGCGGAGCGGTTATCGCAAGCCCTTGTATGGCTTCTGTATGCGCAGTAGATGCCTCAACAAAATATCCTTTGTTGTTCACCAATTGGGTTACTTCTGCCAATGAATTTCCCTGCAATGTCTTGATCTTTCCTACTGAAGAAAAGATGCTTGCTTTGTCATCAGTAACAGTATCCAATGGTATTGATACAAGATTATACCCTGCCAACAATGGCATGTTGAAGTTCAATGCTTCTTGTGTTACAGTGAATGTGTATGTCCCTGTTGACGTCTCTCCATCTGCCATGTCTGATGCGTATACATAATAATGCACAACATCTCCTGCATTGAACCTTCCAAGATAATAGCTCCAGACCTTTACGTTCTGGTCAACTTCTGATGAGATGCTCATTATGCCTTCTGTGTAATTTGCATCATTTACCCTGTAGAATACTTTGATATCCTTAGGGTTCCTCTCGTCTATCTTTGCATATACTATCGTGTCAGCACCCTCTGAAGGATGGACTGGCGATGTGTATGCATCTCCGACAAATATCGGAGCAGGGTCATCTTTTGTCGCTGGATTACAGTCATCATCTATGCCGTTGTATGGAATCTCTACCGGACCTGGAATTGCCGGATTATTTGGAGCGCAATCTTTGCTTCCTATAAATCCATCATGGTCATGATCCATCAGCCATACGAATGAATTCTTGAACATCAATTTTGCCTGAGGTGTCCAATATTGAGAGTCATATACTCCAAAATAGACTGTGTCTGCATTGACTGTGGTTGAAGGCTCTCCTGGCCTTGTCAAGGTTGTCCCTGCTGATGCTGTCGCAATCACTGCATCGGTATTGTCCAATGTTGTTGCTGCAACCAGATCTGCCCCAAGATAAGCGTAATCACTAGGTATATAGAACACTCTCCTGCTGCTTGTCGTATAGACTGGGATATTTGTCCCTGTGATTCCGTTCATTATTGGACTGGTCCCATCTATCTTGACTATGTTATAAGGCGCTGAAAGCAGCTGCTGCCTGACTACATAAGCCCAGCCCCATATCTTCATGTTATACCTGTTTGAGATGATTGCAGGCTTATTGTTTATTGGAACAGCTCTTGGGTCTGAAAGCTCATTATTGTTGACTAGAATGACCTGATAGTCGTCCCAGTTGACAGTGCTAAGCTGGTTGCCAAGCACTATCGAATAGTTCAGTCCAAGCTCATTCATCGCATTCACGAATCCCGGCTCTACTGTCCCCATATCGTTGACGACATAAATTACATCTGCTTTTGCGTATGCAGACGCTGAAAACATAGCTGTCAAGCTCAATACTATACCTAAAATCAATGCAATTTTCAATTGCCTCATTTTTTACCACCTACTGCAATTATTATAAAATATATTATCACTCCCATTACTACAATAATAAGGAATATCAACAATCCTACTAAAGGATTAGGCTTGGCTGTGCTGTCAGTCGCTGCTACATTTCCTGTGATAGGTGAATTAGAGACATTTGTGAAGTCTCCTTGCCCTTCAACGATTATCACTAGCGTCTGCGCAAGGCCAGCCCCTAGGTTCTGGTCAAGCTTGTTGAACTTTACAACAACATCTCCTTTGTATATCTTAGGTTTTGTTATAGTGACTGTGTAATGGATATCTTTTGACTCTCCTGCTTCAAGGACAAACTCACTGTCATTTATCTTGACTATATCAGTAAGATCTCCGATCGGCTCAGCTTTTATCTTGACTGGAAAATCATTCCTGTTTATGACACCTACATAATTGTCAAACACCAAAGGGACATCAGGGGTCACATTCTTGTAAATTATCATCTTTGGATTCGATATCGTCGCTGTCAATGCAAATGCACCTAATGAGAACAGCAGTAGAAATACCGTCGATAAAATAATCGCCTTCTTCATCAACTAACCCCCATAAGTTTATTTTAACTATTATCCAGTCGTTATCTGCTCTTTTTACTCACTGTAGATAACTGAATATTATTTATAAGCATTATTATGACAAAAAATGACGTATTCCACATCATTTTTGCCTGATATATGTCCTGAATCATATTCCAGGAAGTATATCCTGCCTTATATCCATTCAAATGACCTCTCCAATGAAATAAAACTGCCCATTTGTGAATGTTCCGCTGCATGGATCAGGGACATCTGCCTTGAATGTCAATGACATCTCTGATCCTTGGCTCAAGAGCGATCCGTCAAAATCCCAATTTATTATCCTGCACATCCTGCTGAGCTCATTTGAGCTGTTTGTCGCAGCCAATTGGGTGAATCCTGATACTGATACGTTTGCGCTGCAGAGCGATTTGCTTGACTCTCCCAATCCAGGATAATCATTATTGTTGTATCCTGAATTATAGGATCCTTTTGTCGCATAATAGCTTAATGCAGTGTGAGGCAATCCTGCTGTCGTCGGACAGACAGATGCTGGGTTTAGGTCTCTAAAGTATGGAGTTGATGAAATGTACATGTCGAGCACAACTCCGCTGTTGTTAATGTTGTATCCCATATCCACATTCTGCAGATAGACTGTGTTTGATATTGAAGTAGTTCCCGGTGAGACTGTTCCGAAGTTAATGACACCATCAACATTTATGCTGATTGAAGGATTGAAATAGATGTATTCTATCCTTGAGCTGTTCCCTGCATTTGAAGTGCTGTCGTTTGCCCCTATGTATACCCATTTTTCCCCTATCCAGTCCTTGACTGTAAGATTGCATTTGAATGATCTCATTGTCGCCGGATCATATGCTGTCGGATTGTTATAATAATCTTTAAGCGTGAAATCGGAGGTGTAATTGAAATCAGACACATTTGCGCATGGTCCTGCATCGATCACATCAGATGCGTTCAGGAGATACATATGAGTCTCATTTATTGTTGATGCTCCTGCTCCATCCATCACAATCGCATAATATGTCATTGACTCTCCAGTGAAAAGGTAGTTCTGCCTTATCGGAAGAAGGATCCCTGAATCTCCATGATTATTTGTATAATGCACACCATATTTATTTGATGTGTTTAATGTCAATGGTCCTGGATTGAACATCTTCTGCCTTCCGACAAATACTTTTGGTATTGTCAGATTCTGTACAACTGTCGGTGTTCCTGCTGTGATGTTCATCGAAGTGTTTGTAGAATTACCCAAGGCTGCTACTGGCTCAATCTCTCCTGCAAGAAATATAACAATAAATACAGCAGTGATTGTAGCTATGGCAATGATGTGTTTTGTATTCTTCATATAATCCCCCAATCTTTTTCATCGTTATATCGGCTTTCAACCTTTAGTAACGATTCTTTGTGACTACTATTTGTTAATGAATGAAATGAAGATTATATTTAAACATTCTTGTGTTGAAAAATAGCTCATAAAACCGCTATTCTCTGTATATAGCGTATTAATATTGGATTTAGCATCTATATATTCGAGAATACTGTTCTTTATCGACGATAAAGTCATGAATTATATACTATAAAATATGCTTATTTAAACAATGTTTCCAATAGAACTAGTATAAGAAATACAAGAACCATCAGCATCAATGGAGCAATCCAGATGAGAGATATAAGATGCAGCACCATGAATGCAACCATCATTATTATGTACAACAATAAGAGGGGAAGGCCATAATAAAAAGCCCATCTTTTTCTTGTTGCAAGTGCGATGATGAACATGCTGATTGCAAGTATGCTGATCGTTATGAAAAGGTAATGGATCAGGCTGTATCTCTCCTGCTTGAAGACAATTATCAGGATGTGGACTATGATGCTCAATACCATAATGGCTTCTGCAAAGACTATCAACGGCAGATACTGCCTGTAATTCTCATCAAATGACGAATTTTTATTTATTACTTTCTCGTCTTTTTTTGTGCTGTCTGCATGTATGTTATCCATGATGTGTAGTAATTCTTTACCTTTTTTAAGGACTTCTATTCTCGAAAATAACAGATTTTAGATATATTACTTAATGATATAATCTTCAAGAAAAAATACTAAGGGCTGCTTTTTAATGAGATATAAACATAACCTCCAGATAATTTGGGGATTATATGAAGATAGATGTTTATTGTTTATACCCCTTGTTTAAGCAGCCCCTAGCTGGGTAAACTAATGAATTTGAAAATCTAATAACCAGTCAAATGACTGTGCCTACTATGATGTTCCCTTTGCAGTCATCCAGCTTGACATTCTTGTACTGGCTTGATTCTATCGTCATGAACTTGCTGTTGCATGACTGCTCTATTCTTAGCGGAGTCAGCTGTGAATTCTGCACGAAAAAGCTGCCATTGGCTGGAGTGATATCCATCACAAGAGGCATGTTGATAAAAAACTCATCTTTCTTATCTGCGATATCATTTCCGCTGCTGTCCCTTGCTGTTATCTTGACTTCTTTATCTCCGCTTATTGATTCGTCTACTCTTATCGTACATGTATAATATTTCATAGATTCATCATAGGCGCCCTGTTCTGAAAATCCTTCCGGGATATCGTCGCCGTAGTTCAAGGAAGAAATGTCATCTTTGCATTGCGCTTCTTTTGAGCCTAATGATATGATGAGACTATCAAAACCATCCCCTTTGACATAAACTTGAGAGATTATCTCTTCTCCTGTGTATGCATATTTGTCGTCTGTCTGATACTGGCCTGTGATCCCGACGTGGTTTTGGAATATTATAGATATATCTTTTACTGGCTGATTTGTATCTGTGTTTTGCGGATTCTCATTATTGTAATAGTTGTCGCTGGTGTTATTCATATTATTATTTGAATTGTCATTCACATTACTATCGGATGTGTCATCATTACTACTATGCCTGACCTTTCTAGTATTGTCCTTTACATAATTGTCTGGAAGGACTGCTGGAGCTGGATTGCTGTTATCATTAAGCTCTGACGTGTCATTTGTGACTTTTATGTAGATCCCGATGTTTCCGCCTACATCATAGCCTGCTGCAAATACAGAAGCAGACAGCAATGTGATGAAGATTGCTGCAATCATAAAATTGATAATTGATGATTTCAATTTATCCCCCCAAATTCTGAATTGCTGTATGTTAATTCCCTGCTTATATATCTTTTATTAGGCTCTATAATCGCATTTCTCATGATTATGATGTGATAGTCATGTTTTACAACATATATGATTGTGATATTTTAGAGATATTTCTATGATTTCTTTAAAATGAAACAAATTAAAAAAAGAAAAAAAGCAAAATGCTTTATTTAGACTACTCTGCCGACGATGTAGAACTGACCATTTGTGAAGTACCCGTTGCATTTTTGTGGTACATCAAGCTTAAAGGTCATTGACATCTCTGAGCCCTGCGCTAGAAGCGATCCCTGAAGATCATGGTTTATAATCCTGCACATGTCTGAGATCTCTCCTGAATAGCTTGGCATAGGTGTGAACTCGTCTAGTTCTGCAACGCATGAGTCTCCAATCGCCATTCCATCAAATTCTCCTAACATGGAGAAGCTGTTGTCATTTAATCCTGAGTTCATGCTTCCTTTTGTTGCATAATATCCAAAGTTGTCATATTTTATTCCATTTCCGTCTCCGCAGATTGCAGTTGGGTTTGAAGGATCAGTGAAGTAATCGCTTGATGCAATGTACATGTCCATGACTACACCTGAGTTTGCTTCTGCATTGTTCCTGATGTAGATAGTGTTTGACAAAGCAGTCGATCCTGGAGAAACTGAACCAAAGTTGATTCCTCCGCTCAATCCTACACTTAAGCTAGGGTTGAAGTTGATCCAATCGCTCTGTGTCATGTTTATTACATTTGCTGCATTTCCTACGCATCCTGCTCCTGAATCTCTAGCCCTGAATCCAATATCCATCACTGTATTCCACGATGCTTCTGACTGCACTATTAATGTGCATACATATGATTTCATTGTTTTTGAATCATATAGTCCGATTGGATTTCCGCTATCTGAGATGAATGCATCCATGTCTGTGAAGTCTGGAACTTCTGCGCATCTTCCTACTTCAGTTCCTGCCTGAGGAAGCATTGATGTCTGGTTTGTTATGTTCAGCACCAGCCTTAAATCATTGATGTCAGCTGCTCCGTTTCCATCCTGAACGATGATGAAATACTTCAATGTCTCTCCTGCAAATACATAGTTCTGTCTTAGAGGGACTTCGTATCCTATAATGGATTTTCCATTCCCATCATAAAATCCTTTACTATCCCTATCGACTTCTGTCCCATATTCACTTGCAGTGTATATAGTCTGGTCGTTTGGTTGCCATAGCCTTGCTGTGTGATCCATGTATATCACAGGCGCTATGCAGTTTGCCTGATTGTTATCAGTTACGTTGACGCTGATGTTCATGTTCCCTGATGCTCCGTCTGCTGATGCGAATTGCATCATACTTAATACTAGGGCCAATGCTCCTAATATCATTAATGTTTTTTTCATGTATATAACCCCCATTTTCCGCTTTTTTGTCGCGCCTACTTTTCTGGCTCTTTTTCCACAATGCTATGGACATTTGCTCAATCCACTTTTTCTTGGAATGATTTACAACTTCCTAGCTATGTGGAATTATTAAGCCATGAATGTGATAATTTGTGAAACTTACAACTATGATTATATATTGCAAATTTATAACCATGAATATGCCTTCTTCATGACAGCTTCAGACCTCATGATCCAAAGCCTAGAACCCCTTTTGCATTTGTCAATGCATCTATGCTGTTTAGTATTTGAGAACCCCTTTTATACGCAACAGATTTCGCATAATATCATAAATGTGATATATGACCGAACCATTACGAACTAAGAATCAATTAACATCCAACTTATTTATATACATTTCCTGAGTTGCAAATATACTATTCTTTCTCACTCTTTAGCAAATATATTCTGTGTTATTAGCAATGGCATCATATGCAACAAATAGCAATGCTCATTTATCGACGATAAATTGCCTGTCTTAGAATATATCATTTATAGGTTGGATTATAACATAATAGAAAATGCGGTATGATGATGGTTGTTTGTGATGCAATAAGAAGTAGGTAAAACAATACTAATAATAAAAATCACATCTACAGCAAGTGATTTTTAAATTTTCAAATATGCTAAGAAGTATACATGAAAAACAGTTCAATAATGATCTACTATAAGATATTTGAAAAAAATAAAAAATAAAAAAAGCAAAAATGCTTTTATTTAGACTACTCTGCCTAAGATGTAGAACTGACCATTTGTGAAGGTTCCTTCACAGGTGTCTGGTACATCAAGCTTGAATGTCAATGACATCCTTGCTCCTTGTGACAGAAGTGATGCCTGCTCATCATGGTTGATGATCCTGCACATGTCTGAAATCTCTCCTGACTGGCTTGGCAACGGAGTGAACTCATCCTGTCCTGCTTCACATAGTCCTACTGCAGCTTCTCCTAGACCTGGATACATGTTGTTGTTAGCTCCGGAGTTCATGCTTCCTTTTGTTGCATAATATCCGAACCTGTCATACTTGATTCCATTTCCGTCTCCGCAGATTGCAGTTGGGTTTGATGGGTCTGTGAAGTAATCACTTGATGCGATATACATGTCCATGACAACACCTGAATTTGCTTCAGCCCTGTTCTCAACATATACTGTGTTTGACAGTGAAGTTGATCCTGGGGTTGCTTTTCCAAATGTTATTGTTCCATCAATTCCTACGCTTAGAGTTGGGTTGAAGTTCAACCAGTCGCTCTGTGTTGAGTTTACAACATCTGCAGTTCCTGCGCATTTCTCAGTTGTCCTTACCCTGAATCCAACATCATACTTCTCAGTCCATGGCTGAACTATCAAGGTACAAACATATGCCTGCATTGTGCTAGGGTCATATGTTGAGATTGTGTCTCCGTTATCTGAGATGAATGCATCGGTGTTTCCGTTGAAGTTTTTCATTTCAGCGCATCTTCCGACCTCTAATCCTGCTTGAGGCAACAATGTAACTGGGTTTGTCATGTTCAAGACTAGCCTTACATCATCTATTGTTGATGCTCCATCCTTGTCTTCTATTATGATGAAGTACTTCATTGTCTCTCCTGTGAATACATAGTCCTGTCTTAGTGGAACTTCATATCCTGTAATAGAGTTTCCTTTCTCATCATAAAATCCCTTACCATCCCTATCGACTACTGTCCCATATTCACTTGCAGTATATATGGTCTGGTCGTTTGGCTGCCATAGCCTTGCCGTATGGTCCTTATATATGACTGGCTCGTTGCAGTCTGAGCTTGTCCCTATTGTGATGTTGATCTTTGTGCTGTTGATTGCGCCTTCAGCGTAAACAAACGGCAATAATCCAATCACAAGGACAAACGCTCCCAAAATTAAAAATCCCTTTTTCATGGTTTTAACCTCCGCTTTGGTTTTTTTAAAAGTCACCTAATTTTTTGATTCACCTTTTTTGATTCAAGGTTCACCTTTTTTCAGTCACCTTTTTTTCCTGTCACATCGCCCCCATTATTATATAGGGTTTAATGATCACGACTGATCCTTCCGTAATGCTAGAGAAATTTGCTTGTACCACGTTTCCGTGGAACAATTTACAATTTCTTAGCGCTACGAAATTATTATATTGTGACAATGAATGTGAATGCTTTCTGATTTCTGTAATATTCTTGACATAGCTGAAGCTAGAGCTAAATCTATCTTTGATTCGTCTGCGAATAAGACTAGACCTGTCTCTTCCTATGCAAACTTTCTCTATGCATCTTATTCCTTTCTTTGACTTTAGAACCTGTGATCCCTTTTTTCTTTAATGAACACCTTTTTTCTGTCTCTCTTTTCTAAAGTCCTCTTTTAATGTCACCCCTTATGGATATGAATTTGAGCCGTCAAGTGATTCCTCACCTAACACTACTTCATTATTAAGTGATTAACAATTAACTTATTTTTATATACTTTTCTAGCCTGCAAATATACCATTTGGTTGCTAGCAATTGCCAAATATATTTGTCGGAACGGAAAATTTAGTTCTCCACTATCGAGGAGAAACATCCGTTGTCGTCGATGTTGTTATGTTTCATCCGTGAAAAGTGTGACTCTTCTCTCGAATGATAAACTTTTTTTATATGCTGAGTATATCACCAGTCTTTGACTGGGATATACTGGCATGCTCAAGAACCACATGATACATTATCGTTATGTACGAATTACCTATATCTTGGCTGGTGGTTCTTGACATGTCCTATCTATAAAGTGGACTATCGATAACATATGGTTAGATGATGCTAGTTAAATACTTAATTGGGATGAGAAATATAGGATTGAATGGTCTTGAATGAATATGCTAGGAATAAGAAATAGATAGTGAAAATATATGAGAAAAATAATAAAAAATATTAAAAAAAGCCCTTACTTCTTCAGGGCTACATATCCGATGATGAAGATCCCTATTCCTAAGACCATCACCATGATCGCAATCAAAAGCAGTGTGTACTCGTCTGAGTCCAGGAATGATGTGCTGTTGACTGTTGCTGCAGGTATAGTCGAATAAGCTCCTGGAATAATCTCGACAGATACATCTCCAGCAGGCTCATATGTTGTTGTCGGAGGCTCTGTCATTGGAGACACTGGGACTGTTGTCCTTGTGTTTGTTGTCCTTGTGCATTCGGTGACATCAAGGTCTACTGTCTTTGTATCACTTTGCTTTCCGCTGTAATAGGTCGTTATTGTCAAAGGATATGTTCCTGGCGCTACATCCTGCCCTATATTGATCTGGAAGTCCTTGTTGAATGAGCTGTCTGAGCTTGTTCCGTCGCTGCTTAAGGATATCCCTGTCTCTTCAAGATCTACTCCAAGATCAGAGTTCTGGATCCTGACAGACGCGTCACTCTCATCATTCTGGCCTATATTCTCTATCCTCAATCCTAAGATAGGGCTGATGCCGCATGATGTTGATGTTGGCATAAGGTCATCCTGCCTGATTATTATCTGATGGTTCTCCCTCTTGACATCAAGAGCGATGTTCCAGACTGCCTTATGGACATTATTGTTTTCATCGTCTCCGTCTACAGTTACTTCCACATCATATGTGTCTTCTGCTGCATTATATGGGATGTCTATACTGGCATCAAACTTCTGGCAGTGGCCTGCACTTATGTCTTTCTGACTTGTTGCGTCTTGGTCTATGTCACTGCCATCATCAATGTTCAGGATATTCACATTTGCATTGACACTGTTTATCTTTATGTCTTGTGCATCTGTGAAGTTGTTGCATGCATTTATTGTGAACTTTACTGTGCTTCCTGGCGCTGCCTCTTTGCTTATTGAATCTCCATCCTGCTCAATTGTGCTTGACTTTGAATCAACCTTCACTTTGATGTCATTGATGTAAAGCTGAGGCTTTGAAGTCACTTTTACGCTGAAGCTCTGGTCGTCCACTGCGCCGTTTGAATCCTTGACTTCAACCTTGACGTGAGCTGTTGTATACGTTGTCGGAGTCCAGGATATCAGTCCTGTGCCTGCATCGATAGTCATTCCTGCTGGTGATTCGACCAGTGAATATGTCAATGCATCTCCGTCAACATCTGTTGCCTGCACATCATAGCTGTAAGCTTCGTTTACATAAGCAGTAGTTATTCCTGCGCTTGTTATCTTTGGCGCATTATTTGAAACTACCATGAAGCTTGTGAAATGGTTTATGTCAAAGACGACTGTTCCCTGTGTTGTTGGAGGTGCTGTCCTTGAGACTAATGTGCATGATGGGTTTGAGCTCGTTGTGCAAGGATTTGTGAAGCTTGCCCTTGATGTGGTGAATCCGTTGTTGTAATATATCAACATAGGATCTGAAGGGTAATTCAACCCATACAATGTTATCCTTGCCGGCTTTCCGACAAAAGGAGTCAATACTGCAGTGTTGACTGCTACAACTCCTTTCTGAATTGAGACAAATCCATCAATTACTGCAACGTTGCTCAAGTCGATTGGACCTGGCATCTCGATCTTTCCCACTCCTGCAACTTCAAGAGTTATGTTTGTTGCTGCCTTGATCTGTGCTGGGGTCAATGCTGAAAAGTCAGTTGTAGCTCCGTTGAATGTGTCTGCTATAGGATAGCTTGTCTGGATCAAGTTCCATGACTTTGAAACTATGAACTGACCGTCGGTAACTTGGACTGTCACATTCATGTTCTTCATTCCAGTCTTTCCGTCTCCTAGATAGGTATAAGTGTCTCCTGTTGAGACCTGTGTCCCATCAACATACCATGTTGTTGTCAAAGGATCATTCTCTGGATCAGTTGCTGTGACTGAGAATGGCATTGTTGAAAAGTATGTCATATATATTGGGCTTGCCGCTGGCGCTGATGCAGTTATTACAGGCGCTTCATTTATGTCTATTATGACGAAATGAAGTGTTGCATCTGTGTGTCCTCCCAATGAATCAGTAACCCTGAAGACTACATCATAATTTCCTCCTTGAGGGAACCTTACTGTAATCCTGTTTCCATTCTGCGCTGCGACATACTGTGATGTTGTTGTGACATGCAGGTTTGTTGCTGGCTCGTCAGGATCCATTATCATTCCGCTGAAGTCTATCTGGAAATTCTGCCCTTGGGTTATGTTGTCATACTGAGCAGGCAAGTTTATGAACTGAGGCAGCCTGTTCAGGTTTGCTACATTTATGTTCCATGTTACGCTTGAAGAGACTCCGTATGTGTTGTTTGCAACAAGCTTTACAACATGGTTTCCTGCGCTGCTGAAATCAGGGGCATATGTGTAAGTTCCTGAGTTTCCGACTGCACTCTGCTGCTCAACTCCATCGACTATCCATGAGTATAGGATTGCCTGAGGAGGCACATTATAGTCGACTGCTGTGAATGAGAATGCCTGAGTGCTGTTCTCCTGCATATTAACATTCAAGCTTGCTGGCGTGTGGCTTGTGATGTTTGGAGCGTTCTTCAATGATGTCGTGTAATGCCATGTTGCGCTTGGAGCTGAGTCCAATGAACCGTCTGTAGCGACGACATACCAATAATAGTCAGTTGTGTCCTGAAGACCTGAGACTACTGTTGATGTTGCTGAGGTTGTTGTGTAATAAGCAGGCGCTGTTGCGTTATTTGAATGATACACCTTGTATGAAACTGTGTTTGGCGCTACTGAATCTGGATCAGTTGATGCCTGCCATCTCAAAGTCATCACGTTTGTATATGTGACGCTTCCGTCTGCTGGAGCAGTCAATACTGGAACTGTTGGAGGATCGTTTACATTAGCCACAGTTATTGTGAACGTCTGTGTAAAGCTTCCACCGTGATTGTCGCTTGCCATGACTGCAACATTATTGTTCCCTACTGCGCTCTCTTCTGGTATCCAAGTCATCAATCCTGTCACTGGATCTATATTCATATCCCCTTTCTTTATGACTAGAGAATATGTTATAGGATCATTGTCTGCATCTGTTGCATTCACCTGATATTTGTACAATGAATGCTCTATTGCAGTTGTGACTGGCAATGATATTATCACTGGCGCATCATTTGTGTTTGAGACAGTTATTGTTGCTGTCTGGTTTACAGAAGCTCCATGATTGTCTGTAACAGTAAATACTGCTGTTCTTGTTCCTGCAATGACATCTGCCTGTCCTGGAGTCCATTGGACTAGACCATTTGCAGGATTGATTGTCATTCCTGCTGGACCGCTTGTGATGCTATATGTCAATACATCATTTGTTGGGTCTGCATCAGTTGCGTTAAGGTCATAAACATATGTTACTCCTTGTGTTGCTGTTGTTGGAGCAGTTGTTGTTATGACTGGTGCATTATTTACATTCTGTACATAAACAATGAATACATTTGAATCAGCAAATCCTCCGAATTGGTCTATTACATGCACTCTTACATTATTGTTTCCAACATTTGCGTTCTGAGGAACCCATGTTATTATTCCTGAATTTGGATCGATAACCATTCCTGCAGGCGCTGCTGTCAGTGAATATGTCAATATGTTTCCAGCATCAACATCTGTTGCGTTGATGTCATATGTGAATGCTACTCCTTCTGTTGCAGTTGCATCTGCAATGAATGGAATTACTGGATTGTCATTTGAGTTTGCAACAGCTATTGTTGCAGTCTCAGTAGCAACTCCTCCATTCGGATCAGATACTGTGAACATTACTGTGACATGTCCTGCGTTGACATCTGCCTGAGTTGGAGTCCATGTAGTTATTCCGTTTGCCGGATTTATTGTGAAATGTGTATCATTCACTACATATGTCAATACATCTCCGTCAGCATCTGTTGCGTTCAAGTCATAAACATATAATACTCCCTGTGTTGCGCCAGTTGGTGCTGTTGTTGTTATTATTGGAGCGTCGTTGACGTTTGCTACATTTATTGCGAATGGCTGTGTTGCGAATCCTCCTTTTCCGTCAACTACTCTTACAACAATTTGGTTGTTTCCAACATTAGCATTCAATGGAACCCATGTTATCATTCCAGTTGCCACATTTATTACCATTCCTGTAGGTGCAACATCTAAGCTGTATGCCAATACATCTCCGTCAACATCAGTCGCATTTGCCTGATAATTGTATGGGACGTCCTGTGTTGCAGTCATTATTGGAGTTGAAACAAATACTGGGTTGTCGTTTGCGTTGTTTACATTGATTGTCACGACCTGATCTGCTGCTGCTCCGTTTGAGTCTGTTGCTGTGAAAGTCACTGTGACATGTCCTGCATTTACATCTGCCTGAGTTGGCGTCCATGTGATTAATCCTGACTGGGCATTTACAGCAAAAGCAGTGTTGTTTGCTGAGTATGTTATAAGGTCGTTCTCGACATCTGTTGCGTTCATGTCATAAGTGTATACAACTCCTTGGGTTGCTGTCGTTGGTGCAACTGATGTTATTCTTGGAGCATCGTTGACAGGAAGTATGTTGATCGTTACCTGTTTCTGGGCTGTTGCTCCCATAGAATCTGTCAATGTCAATGTTATTATGTTTGATCCTGACATATCTGCTACTGGCATTATCAATAATATATCGTTTGCTACGTCCATTGAAGCAGTCATCAATGAAGTGTCTACTCCAGATACTGACCATCTTAAGTTTGCGTCAGTGTCGTACGGGTCTACATCAGATTCATATGGCTTCAAGTTTATTGCCAAAGCTGTGTCTTCATTTGTGTTGTATGTTGTAGGCATCGCTGCGCTTATGACTGGTGCGTCATTTACACTGTTTACTGCCATTGTCAATGTTATTGTGTCTGTCAATCCTTCTGTGTCATTCACAGTAAGCTGGAACTGATCTGTCCCATATGCATTTGCTACTGATGTGAATGTCATCAATCCAGCTGGCGTGACCACTATATTATCTATAGTATTGTCGACTCCTGCGATCTTCCATCTTAGGTTTCCTGCATCGTATGGATCTGCATCAGATACATATGGAGCTAGGTTGAATGTGTATGTTGCAAAGTCTTCATTCTTTGTCAAGTTCAGGATTGACTGGTTTGTCAATGCTGTGTCGTTGATTACTGGAGCGTCTGGTACGCTTGTTATGTTGACATTTATTGTGTCTGATCCCTCTCCGCCGACATTATCGTTTGCCCTGAATGTAAGGACAGTTGTTCCGAACCAGTTTGGTGTTGCTGATATTGTTGCTCTTGTAGTAACTGGATTGATGTTTACTATAATATTGCTGTTAGGTGAGTACCAGTCCCAGTGTATTGGGTCTCCATCCGGATCATAGAACCATTGGTTCAGTACAATAGAATTGTCGCTTGAATCTTCTGCAAATGTGACATCAGGAATTTCTGATCCTATCAATCTTGGAGCATCATTTACATTAACATATGTTATTGTAACAATCCCGCTTTGGGCTGTTGCTCCATGTTGATCAACCGCTACGAATATTATTTGGCTTACTCCAAAATAATCAACGTTTGTAGGAACAATGTTGACGTCTCCTGTTGCATTATTGATTGTTATGCTTATCTGTCCGAGTGTTCCGACTACTGTATAATAATAGTCTAGGTTGTCTCCGTTTGGCTCTTCTGCATTCATATCAGCGTCCTTGAAATTTCCTGCGATATTGAATGTAGGTATTGCCTGGCCTTCATTTATTGTCTTGTCTGTGATTGTAGGCACATAGACTGGAGCCCTGTTCTGGACTGTGAATGTCTGTGTTACTGTATTAGTGTTGCCGATCATGTCTGTTGCAGTGAAAATGTAGGTAATCACTTGCCCATCTGTATAATGGCTGTTTGTTGATGGGATGACATAAGAATAAACTCCTGTTCCGTGCAGTGCAAGATTGTGGTTTACAAATGCTCCTGTGCTGTTCTCTGAAAGTGCTATTGTGTTAAGGTTTGCATCTGTTATCTGTGCGCTTACATTAGCGCTGATATTATTATATACTGGAGTTGGATTTACTGCATTTATAGTTATTATTGGATTGTTGTTGTCGATCTTGAATGAATACTGCTTTGTTGCTGAGTTTCCTGCAAGATCTGTTACAGTTGCTGTGACTGTGCATGTTGTCTCTCCTGCTGCTGGGCATCCTAATGATGCTGGAGTACCAGTGTATGTTGCTGTTCCTCCAACTACAGCCATAGGCTGTGATGTTCCTGCGCTTAACGTTACAGTGTTGACATTTGCTTCTACGAATGTCAATGTGTATGTGACTGTTGAAGCGCTTTTTGTAATATTATTTACAATATTTGATGTCAAGCTGTTTAGGACTGGCAATGTATCGTCAATCCTTATGTTTGCGACTGTAACTCCTTGGTTTACATTTCCAGCTGCATCTGCTGCGATTATCCTTAATGTATAAGTACCGTCAGTTATTGGCGCGATTACGAATGTTCCTGTGTAAGGTGTTGGGCCTGCCAATGCTATATTATAATTAGTAGCTCCTTCAAGCCTTGCATTTACTGTGTTTACGCCGATATTATCTGTAACGCCTACGCTGACTGGGATGTCTGTCCTGTACCATCCTGATGTAGGTGTTGTTGGGACTGCTACTGTTGGTGCGTCATTGTCAAGGACATAAGTCGTGATTGGACCTAATGTGTTTACCTGTCCTGCTGAATCTGTCGCAGTTATGGTATAAACCAATGAAGTTGCACTAGGAGGTATATTTAGGGTATATTGGAAATTAGCTGCTCCTGTAGGCAATGCCGGTGTTATTGTTGTAGTATGTGCTACTGCCGGAGTTGTGGTTATAGTCTCTGAGATTGCAGTGACTTGAAACCCATCAATTGCCTGTCCTGATACGATAAATTGTTCGCCTGTTGTCGGGTTTCCTGATGTCAAATCAAATATTCCTGGAGCTTTCATATCGATGTCAAACTCATTTGATTTGGTATATGTGCCTGCCATAGGATTTGTTGCCTGATCTTGGGCATTAGAAACTTGGACATCAACGCCAGCTATCTCTGCATTACTATCTGCAACATCGCATGTAACAGTATAAGTGTTTATATTTGTCCATACTCCAGCGCAATTCGTTAGAGTTGTTGGAACTGTCGGATTAAATACTATAGTTGGATTAACTCCTACGTTCATGTTCTCGTTGAAGACTACAGCTACATTAAAGTGAGCAACTCCTACGTCAGACTCAGTCAAAAGATGGTCATTGGCAGTTATTGAGGTGACTGTTGGAGCGACTGTATCGACCCTGAAAGAAGGTACAGCCAAGACCAAACTTGGATTGCCGGCTGCATCAGTAACTCTTATTGTGCATGCTGCATAAGTTCCGTCTGCCAATGCATTGTATGTTATTGCATTATTGCCTACTACTGCAGCTACTGTTGCGCTTGTGCATCCGCCTGCATAGGTTATTGATCCAGCTTCTGTTGAGCTGAATGTATAAGTTGGTGTATTATCATTTGTTGGGGTTGTTATTGCTGTTACTTGGGCTAGAACTGGAGCGACTGTATCGACTGTGAATGGGGTTATGGATAATACATTTGAAGGACCTCCAACACCAGTTACGGTTATTGTGCATGCTGCATAAGTTCCGTCTGCCAATGCGTTGAATGTGATAGCATTGTTGCCGACTACTGCAGCAACTGTTGGGCTTGTGCATCCGCCTGCATAAGCTATTGCGCCAGTTTCATTTGAATTGAAGGTATAAGAAGGCGTATTATCGTTTGTTGGCGTCGTTACCGGTGTAATCTCTGAAATCAGCGGATTTGCATACACGCTGACTGCAGCTAAAGTCATTATCATCATCAAAGAAATTGCCCATATTAATGTTTTTTTCATTGTTAACATACCCCCAACGGTTTTTTTATGAATATCAAGTTTTTATCTCGGTATTTTTCGGATTTATCCTACTCAATCCTGCCTAATACTGTCTAAGAACACCAATTTTGGCTGCAATATGACTATGGCAAAAGCACTATGGCTATGCTATAATCCTAACAGTTATGATGTGATAATTATCCCTCTTATATAAAGATTTCTATTGTATAGTAGTCAAATATATGTTTTATTATATAGTTAAGAATACAGATACAAGGATGTTTATTGTGTATTATAAACTTTTCCCTATATTATGAATAGGATTTATGATGGATTTCTAGATAAATGCCATTCTATCATATATATATCAAATAATCCAGTTAATATACTATTCTTTTCTGAATAGCAATAAAGATACTAATTATAGAAAATAATTAAAATAAAACAATAGAAAGAAAATATCTTTCTTAATTATTCGTCCTTCTCTTTCTTCCTTTTCATATAGACAATTATCCCTAGGATGACTGCTATCATGACAAGGATGTCAAGGGCTATAAGCAATCCTCTCTGTCCATTCTTGGACGAAAAGAAGTTTGCTATGTTGTCTTTGACATTTGCAAGGCTGAATGATGAGCTTCCGTCAATAGACTGGCCATCTCCATTGTTCCATGCATCTGTGTTGTTTTGAGTGTTATTTTTTGCTAATGTAGTTGTTGTGGTAGTTGTAGGCCTTATTGTAGTTGTTGTCGTAGTTGTCGATCTTGGGCATTTCACATCCAAGACAAGCCTTTTCTGGTCTGAATAGACATTGTTATTATAATATACTTTGACATCTATCCCTTCCTGCTTTTCTACTGCATCTGTAGGAATATCATATGCAAATGTCTTCCTGAATTTGCTGTCGCTGTCAAAAGGATTGTCGCTAAGCTGAATATTCTGTATAAAATCATTTATCTTAAGATCTGCATTCTTGACCTCGATCCTGACGTTGTCCTCGCTATCTGCACCTAGATTGATAAGTTCTACTGGGATCCTTATCTCTTCGCCACATAATGCGCTTGTTGGAACGACTTCTGCGCTGTTTATCCTGACATCATGAGTTTTCTTGTTTACATTAAGATATACTGTATAAGTGTCTTTTTGTGTTATCCTGTTCTCATCTCTTCCTTCTGCGTCGATTGTGACCTTGAAGTTGTCTTCGTCCACTTCCATAGGTATGTTGAAATCCACTGAGACTTTCTTGTCATCATCAGCGCTCAATGTGAATGTCTTGCTCTTTTCATCGATGTCATCGCCATCATCTATACCTTTGATAGTCACTGTGACTTCGATGTTCTTTATGCTTATGTCTGAGCTTGAAGAATATTTATTATGGGAAGTTACTTCAAAAGTAACCTTTGACCCTGGCTTTGCATCTTCGGAAATGGTGTCGCCATTGCCTATCTCATCATCGCTTTTTCCGTCTACATATGCATCAACTTGGCTGATCTCTAACATTGATTTGACATTCTCGTCAAGTTCGAATGTCTTTTGGGCCTGATCAGCTATGACTGTGATATCTGAAATCTTTCTTGATCCTGTAGCTTCCCCTGAAGGGATTGTTGCAGTGACAGATACAGACTGCGCCTGTCCGCCGGCAATTGATGTTATTGTTGAAGGTGTAAACTGCAATGCATATTTTGAGTCAGCATTGCTTGTGAACCTTATATTTGTTATAGGTGAATTTCCTGTGTTCCTTACTGTAAATGAAGTTGAAACCTGTGAATTTGGGCTTGTTTCAGGAAGTGTAGCTGCTGAGATGTCCTGTATGCCATATGACGGGCCTTGGACGTTGACTGTTATTGTTGATATTGCTGTGCTTGTCGCATTGAAAATTGTAGTCATTGTGCTTGTGTATGTGTCTATAGGAGTATTCTGGTCAGTGACTACATTGAAAATTAAGTTCTGTGACTGCCCTGCGTCAAGGTTTATCGGCAGAAATGCTGGTGCCGGCAATGTGTTTGCCGGATTGCCTAAAGCAACCAATGGTGATGTTATGAATGTGATGCTCTGAAGGTTTGTAGTCCCTGAGTTCCTTATAGTTATTGTGCCTTGGGCTGAATTGCCTCTTAAGACGCTTGTAACACTGTTTTGCACAGTGATCTGGTCAGCTGCAAATACTGCTGACAAGCTGATCAACAGAATGAATATCCCTAGGATCAATTTTTTCATTTTTTTACCCCCAAATCTTGTTAGATTCGTTTTTGTAAGTGTTATATAATATTGTTATTAGGGAGTAGTAATAAGTCTCTATTTATAAAGCTTTCGCTTTTTTATCACTATTAAGTCATTAATCCTAATAACATATAGAAACAGCCTTATTGGCCGAGCCTGGCCTTCTCTTCTTCCTCAAATATCTCGCTAAGTGTCTTGACTTCCTGGACATACTCTGTGTCTTCCTCTTCCTTATACTCCTTCTGAGGCTTCTTATGGTCCTCTTCGATCTCTTCATCGATCTCATGGAGTATCTCATTGACTTCCTTGCTTAATGGCTCTTCATTTCCTACAGGTTTTGCTTCTGCCTTGTCTTCAGCGACGTTTTCAGGAGCTATCTCCTCTTCAGGAACCATATTTGTGAATATCTCTTCAACTTCCTTCTCTTCTTTGCTTTCCTCCTGATTTGTGGAGGCTGGCTGAACTTCTTCTTCCTGGGAATATTCTATCTTTTCTTCTTCCTTAACTTCCTCTTTTGTCTCTTCAGAAGGCTTCTCTTTAGCTTCCTCTTTTTCCTCTTTCTTTTCAGACGCCTCTTCTTTCTTCTCTTCCTTTTTTTCTTCTTTGCTTTCCTGCTCTTTCTCTTCTTTCTTTTTCTCTTCCCTCTTTCCAGCAGCAATATTTGTAGGCAGGACTGAGAAACTCTTGTTCAGATTTAACTTATTAGAATCCATAATGATCGCTTTTGCCCTTTCTCTGGCTTCATCCATCGTCGCAACTATACTCTGCGCTTTAAGCCAAGCTGCAATCTCTTCTATCTTTTTCTCCTCTTCTTCAGGGCTCATGTTTCCTCTTTTTTGCCTGATGCACAGGCTTATATAATTACTGATCATTCAAGTATAAAAGCTTTTTTGTTCTATAGAACGCGACATTGGTCCATATGATTTGTGTCGCGTTCTAAGTATTAAACAACAATCAGTTATATATACTATTTCTGTCGTTTAATACTAAAGATATACAAACTAAATCATAATAACTTTTATAAAACTCCTGCCTTTCTTCAGCAGATAAGGTGCATATATTGGTTGAATTGGACTATTCTCAGATAAAAGAAGCCCAAAGGGACATATTTAGCAGAGGGGCTGATTTCACAAGAACGATACGCGTATATGGCAGTGTACTTCAAAGCGTTGAAGACTTTGATTATGCGAGAAAAAGGGCTCATGCGCTTTTTGGCCAGTATCTTGCTGTTGCAGGCATAGGCCAATATTCTTTGCGAAATGGGCCTGCAGGGATCTTAGCCAGCATAGATGAATCGTACCTTAAGCCATTAGCGTCAGAAAGCCCTGATAATTCTTCAGAGAATAATGGCCTTTTAAGCATAGTCTTTGCTACAAAAGTATTTCCTGGAGAAGTCCCAAGATTCCTGCTTGAATATGCTTATGATGTTGATCAGTTAAGGGAACCTAATTATTCATTGTCGCAGGGATATGTCCTCTTTCATGCAGACAATGGGGTTGTAAGGCAATGCTCAAGCCCTAGGCTTGGAAGGCATAGAAATGTTGATCTTGTCGACCTTGGACAGCTTGAACTTGATGGTGATAAGATGCTGTTCCATCTCAATCATGGATCTGGTGTTGTAAGGGACTGTTCATTCCTTATCCAGAAATAATATTATATCCTTATCTTCTTCAATCTCTTTTGTGATCTTGAAGTTTCCTTTGATGATCTTTCTTATCTCGTCTATCTTAGGGCTTCTTTTTAGGAGGCTAAAGACAAACCTTTGTTTTCCCACTCTTTTCATCTCTCTTATCCCTTTTTCTATGTCTTCAAAGTTATGGATAGCGGTTATGCTTATCACGATATCAAAGAAATTGTCTGGAAATGGGATATCTTCTGCTTTTGCACGGACTTTATTTTTCAGTCTTGCCTGGTCTAACAGCTTTTTGCTTGGCTCTAATCCATAGACTTCACAGTCGAAGTCTGAGCTTAAACCAGTGCCGCATCCGACATCGAGGAGCTTATCTGACTTTTTTATCTTGAGATACTTCTTTATTATCGCGATCTTCTTTCTCTGCTCTTCTCCGTGGAGCTCTGAATATCCTTTAGATATGCTGTCGTAATATTCCATTTATGGTGAAAAGAAGAATCAGTATTATAATCTAGTGTTTTTTAGTTCTTCAACCCTACAAAAGTCCCTTTCATCTGAGTAAGAGGGTATGTGCCTATTGTTGAAGTCCATTCTCCCTGCTTAGATTGTTCATCCCTTACACATAAGACAAATCCAACTGGCCTGCCTATGCTTATTTCACACAGATCATTCTCGACTATCAGGCCCATATTGTTTACAGCGACTGCACCTGAATAATTTATTGCTGAGTCAACCCCTCCTGCCCTTGCAACAAGCCCATTATTTGCATAAGGTATCCTGTCGACTTTTTGAGTAGGTATTATCTGAGCATATAACAAGTCCCTGACTACTGCGCATCTAGGATGCTCAAGCAGGAATCCTGGCCTTGATGAATCCTCAAGAAAATCTGCATAATCAAATACCCTTATCTTTGTCCCGTCCTGAAGGCAGCCATAGCCTTTGCTGTCTACATCAAGAAGAGTGTCAATATCTTTTTGGGCAAGATAAACTCCTCCTTCTTTTGTAGTATAGAATCCACGGAGCTTCTTGATCTGGCTCTCATCTGTGATGAGCCCTCCTCCGTGTATATTTATCACGACATCATGGCCAGCCATCGTCCCATTTCTTGCCTTGGCTGCAATCTCTTCGCTGTTTGCTATTATCCTTTTTCTCCAGAGCTCTGCATCGTCTGTCCTTTCATATTTGAGCCCAAGGATATGGGGCAGAGATGCCACATAACCCTTTCCTGCATATTCGCGAGCCTCTTCCAATTTATCTGAAAAGCTGCCGTCAAATACTCTCATCTCAAGCTGCCTGTAATCTACAAGACCAATCGCTTCAGGGTATACTTTTACCTGCTCAACTGCATCTTTAACTGCTTCAGATACTCTTGCTTGTGATTCTCCATCTTCTAGAGGATCTCCTGGAAAACTTTTTACATAACAGAATCCGTCTTCTGGTTGAGATTGCGCTGGCTCTTGAGGAACTTGCATCTCTGTCTTTTTTCTAAGTCTTTCTTCTCTTTGACTATTATGCGCTTTGCTCATCATTTCTTGAGTAGCAAAACTAATCCTTTGCATCGTTTCAATAAACTTTGGATCTATCTCTTCTACCATTTTTTGATTAATATATTTTATAATAGCCAAGGTAATTGAACCTAATTTATAAACTTTATCATAATTCATTACTTGTTAGTGGTTATTATGTCTAAATCCCTTGAGACCCAAGATTTATATAACTCTGACACTTTTGTCAGATCATGAAACAGGACTTTTCTTTGGTAAAGGACAAGGTCATAGGACGATTGAAGAAGATGACTGGCTATGATTTTGCAGAGCTGACTCCGAGCGGAGATTCTGCAGTGTATGATTCCATATTTATTGCAGACAGGTTTTACAACACTCCTGCTGAGAAGAAAAGAAATATAGTGCTGATTCCAGAAGAGGCTGGATGGTTGACATACAAGAAGATACCTTTGGAACTGGGACTAAAAATTGTTGAAGTCAAATGTGTTGACGGACTTATAGACTTAAGTGACCTGACTGAAAAGATAAGCGATGAAGTCTGCTGCTTCATCTATGTGAATCCGGCAGGATACTTTGCCCATCAGCATTCTTCCTATATCTACAATATATGCAAGGGAAGGACTTTGGTGATCATGGATTGTTCAGGATCTATTGGAACAGATGTGTGTGACGGCAATTTTGCTGACATCATAATAGCTTCATTTGGAAAATGGAAGCCTGTGAATCTAGTCTATGGAGGATTTATTGGTGTTAGGGACCAGAAGGTCTTTGATTGCGGGACTGAAATCTTTGCAGAAGAAAAGTTTGACAATTCCAGATTGGAAGAGCTTGACCTAAAGCTTGATAACCTAGATGATAGATATGCTTTCTTGCAAAAACATAGGAGAGATATTCTGGATGATCTGTCTAATTTCAAGATAGTCCATCCAGACAGGAAAGGGATAAATGTCATTGTGAGGTTTGATTCAGAGGCAGAGAAAAAAATCTTGGTAGACTACTGCCAGGAAAAGAGATATCCATATACTATATGTCCAAGATATATTAGGCTGAATAAGCCAGCTATATCTATAGAAGTCAAGAGACTGGAATAATCATTTTATTCAATACTTATCTTTTTAAATTAAATTGCATTCTCAAAAGTCCATATGAACAAGGATAGGATACCTAATGGCGGAAAAGGTTATTTAGATGTAGGATTTCTGGCTCAGCAGCGAAAGCAGAGAGAAGCAAACTTTCGGAGACAGCATCCGATCCTATCATCTCCTAAGAAAAGAGTAGTGCAGGAGATTGAAGTCCTAGGGTTTCAGGGAATACCTGATTTGAGGCCTATAAATCTAAATGATTATTATGATCTTCCTGGACTAGTAAGGCAAGTGTTGCAGCCAGGCAAGTCTGTTGATTATGCAGTATGCTGCCTGATGGTACATATGCTTGAAGCATTGCCTAATGGATTTTTTGGGCCTAAGAGATCATATGTCTATCCTGAGAAACAGTATGCAGTAAGGCAGATTCGGCATCTTTCTGATTCACTTTCTGCTTTAGAAGTATGTCTTGACCATTATAATAATCCTAGCAGTGAGCTAAAAGGATTCAGGAACAAGGAGAACTATCATTTTAGGAGTCTTGCAGATTTTATGGCCAGCCCAGCTTGGACAGGAGACTCTAAGTATCATATTGTATATCTGAAAAGTCCGGGAGCATTTGCCAATAATTATGATAAGAATAAATTTGCTTCAGAATTTGTTCAAGCAAAATATGGGGAAGAAATTCATAGTCTTGAGGCATATATGAATCAACATAGCGCTGAGGCAGAAAGTCTCGAGAATGATCTCGATCCATTTATATCCCAACGGATGGAAGAGGCAGGCATAACAAAGGAGAGTGACCCTGATCTAATAATGTCTGCTGTCGGAAAGGCATTTACATCTTATATAGAGACACATACTGACCTATCAGATATCCAAAGGGAACTCCTCAATAAAACTGTTCGTCTTGTTGAGCTATATAATCTGTCCAAGGCTGAGATGCTGAAGATTCCTGATGAGATAGGCGTCATCAAAGGAATCGCATCAAGATTGCATAATTTTGGAATATTGATTGTTGCAAAAAGCGAAGTTGAAGAGGATATCCCTGGAATGACATTCATCGGTTATCAGAAAGGCACTTCTTTCGCCCATGTAGGGGTTTCTTTGTATCAGAGACGTGAACTTTAGAATAGCAAAGTTTTTAATAATCAAATATTCTTTGTCAGGATTACAATGAAAAAGCTCATATTCGTGATCGTGCTGTTCCTGATATTAGGAGGATTCCTGATTGTCTTGAACAATGACTTGAACCTTGAGAAGAAGGAAGGCAAGAAGACATTTGTCGTAGGATTTGCACATTGGGTCTATAATCTCGGAGTCAATGTGAAGAATGTTGTAGGGTATGCAGTCAAGATGCAGTGGCTTCCTGAGAAAAAAGTCAATGCGACAAATGCGACTACCACTTATCAAGATAACGTCAATAAATAACATGGAGAATATTTGAGGTGATTGGATGTTTGACGAACCGGAATCGATGGATGAACTTGTTTATTTCACCAACAGGTCCTTAGGAGAGGCAGGAGAGGGATATATTATCTGCTGGGTCAAGAGAGAGAAATGCCCTAAATGCAAAATAGGCATGATGGCAAAGCCAAAAGACCCTAAGACCAGAAAGCCAAAGATAAGGGCTACTGAATATGTCTGTCCTGAGTGCAGCTTCTCTATGGAAAAAAAGGCCCATGAGGCTACATTGAAGGCACAGGCAAATTACAAATGTCCAGAATGCGGAAATGAGAATTGTGGTGAGGTCCCTTTCGTAAGGAAGAAGATAGAAGGGGTTGAGACCATTCGCTTCAATTGCGGAAAGTGCAAGGCAAACCTTGATGTCACGAAGAAGATGAAAGCGAAGAAGAAAGGGAAGAAAGTTGTTGAAGATGACGATGATGATTTCTAGATCATCTTATTTTTTTCTTATATTCCTAATATAGTGTGCTCAAAGGATTCTGTCCTTGCATTGTATTTTCTTCTGCATTCAGCCAATTGTTTTGGATCTCCGCTTACGAGAGCTTCAACTGTCTCTTGAACGATCTGCCTGTTTTCCCTTAACCTGTCCAAGGAGAAATCAAGCACTTCCTGAGGACATCTACCTTCGCCGAATTCATGAGCAGTCCATGTGTATGTCTTTCTTGAACCAGAAAACGTATTTAACTCGTTATTGAGCATGTTATAAAACTCAGCTAATGTCCTTCCACATTCAAATGATTTTGTCATGAACTCTATCACTGCTTTGTGATCTTTTGGATCTGCAGCCCCTACTAGTGAGGTGTTCAACAAGTCATTGAAATATTCGCATAATTCAGGCCCATATAACTGTATTCTTGGGGACATTATTGTGACTGTCCTGTCTTTTGTGATGATACCATATTGAAGTTCACGGTTGACATAGCTTGATACTGCCCCTCTTATTCCAAATTCATAAGCAGTCACCATCGCATTCGCATATGAATCTGTGTCTACTGCAATCCCCATCTCATGGCTTACATCAATCAATGATGTCACAAAAGATGATCCTGAACCATCAAAGACTCCAATGGGGGTGTAATCACCATACGTTCTCTTTGTTTTTCTCTTTCCCTTGATATGTCCTGAGGCGTTGATATGTCTTATTCCCAATGATCCATCTTTATTCTTTCCGCCTACAACTACATTAAAATATCTTCCTTGGATATTTCCCTGTTCTGCAATCCTTATGACTTTTTCTGAAAGTTCATCAGGGGTTCCTGTGACCTGATTAGATTTTAAGTTGCCGATCACTTGGATCATATCATTCCTGTATCCAGTGCCCATCACAAAAGCATTTCCTATCTTGTATAACTTCCTTGAATTGTCTTGTTTTGTATTATTTTCTAATATAGAACTCATCCCATCAGCGCAAAACATCAAAAAAGGCTCGACATCGTTGCCTTTCTTTTCAGTGCCCCTGAATGCCAGGATATTTGTCATGCTTATTGAGAATGAATACCTTATTTTAAATCTTGTTGTGAAATATTCGGAAATCTTACGGATTCTTTAGAAACATTAAAAAATTGATTCTCATTCTGAATGCCTTATGTTATTCATAATAGCAAGGCACGGCAAGACTGACCTTAATGAAATGAATATCTGTTCAGGCCAGAGGGCGATTGCAAACCTGAATGAGTCTGGACTTTGTCATGCTGAGGCATTGGCTATCGCTATGGCTTATTATGATATAGATGCTGTCTATTCATCCCCTCTCCCAAGAGCAAGGATGACTGCTGAGCCTACTGCGAAATCAAAAGGGCTTGAAATCATAATTGAACCAAGGATAATTGAGATGGATTTTGGAGAATCTGATGGCATGTCGAGCAGAGATCCCTTTGTTATGGACCAGATGAGCCTGAGATTTTCCTCGAATGATTACAAGATGATCGGCGGAGAAAGCTATGGGGATGTCGTAAGAAGGGCAGGCAGCTATTATGCTGACCTTGTTGCCAGAGGGCATAGCTGCGTGCTTCATGTAGCTCATCTTGGATTCAATAGGGCATTGATCAATGTCCTTACAGGCATACCATTGCCTTCACTTCGGCCTTTATCTCAGGACAATAATTATGTGTATATCTTTGATACTGACTCAAAGAAGATGACTTGGATGCATACACAGACAAAGGAGAAGGGAGACGGTTTTGTCTATCAGAACTGATTTTTTCAAAACTTCAGTTGTTTGACGTCATGAATATTTATCCCATACCTTTTGTATGTATCTTTCACGCTGAGATTCCCTACATCTTTATTCTCTAGATTTAGCATTGCAAGGCCAAGCTTTACTTTCTTCTCGCTTGTTGATTCGACTTCAAGATAAGTCGGTATCTTTGGCCATGTGTCGATCGCAAATTCGATGTCTTTTATCCTGAAGAGCTTTCTTTTGTTTTCCTGATAGTATTTATCCTTGAAATTCAACTTTGAAAGGATTACTGCAGCCTGGTCAAAGTCTTCGACTTCCATCTCTATCTCTTCTGTCTCTGAAATGCCTGAGCCTTTCTTGTGCTTATATGTGATTGTTGCTTTCTTTCCGTCATGCCTAAGCCTTATCCATTCGTCTCTTGGCGAATCCATCTCAAAGACCCATCTTTTCATCAAGAATTCTGACTCTTTCTTTGCTTTTATCTTCTTTAGCCTGGATTCTATGTCTTTTACATTTATATCGAGAACTTTTGCTTCGAATTCCTGAGGCATTGGACTGATGTGTTGGACAGCATATATAAATTTGTTGCAGAATCATGCAGTAAGTTTATATTTTTGACATTATTATTCTTGATTATGGGAATATTTTTCAAGACAGAGAAGCGCAATGATCTTATTCTTATTAGGCCAAGGAAATATTTGTTACAGAGTTCCTACATCCCCCTTATTATTATTGTTCTATTAAAATTAGCTAATATATTCTTTAAGGGCCAAGTCAGTGACTTGATTTTCCTTATCTTTATGTTTATTAGTATACTTTTTGTTTTATGGATGGTCATTGAAGTATTATTCTATTCATTTCTTGCTGGAAGATGTAAAAAGCAACGCAGGAAAGTCAAAATGTTAATGAAATAGGTCGGCTCTTTTTAGTTAAGTTTCTGGATTCTTTGGAATTCTTCTGGACACTATAAATACATGACTCAGAAATTTCCGGATTTTTTGGAGAAATGACGGATTTTTGTGCGGAAGGTTTGTTAAGGAGATGCTCTTTTGAGTTTCCATGAACAGGACTTGCGCGAGGGTGAGCAAATCAGATTGCAATCACATAAAAACAGAAAAACTTATATACTAATTATACATTTGTATAATTATACTTATGTATAATGAAGGTGAAACATGATGGCTATCAATGGAACTGTACGTAAATGGGGAAACTCAGTAGGCATCAGGCTGTCAAAGGAAGATATGACTGGACTGAATATATCAGTCGACGATCAAGTAGTTGTCGAGATAAAGAAGAAGGATAATCCTTTAAGGGAACTATCTCAATTCTTTGTCAAGAACAATCTTCGTCCTATCACAAAGGAGAGCATAAAAAGGGCCAGAAAAGAGCTAGAAGGAGAATATTATAAAGGGTGATAAATTGTTATGCCTAGATACGTATGCATTGTCTGAGATCAGCCAGAATAATCCAGATTATGGGAAGATATATGATATGGATTTTGTGGTTGCAGAACCTACTCTCGCTGAATTCTATTATGTCTTGTTGAGAGACTATAATGAACAAATCGCTAACTTATGGCTTGAGAAGTTTAGGTCCTTCATAAGGCCGGTACCTTTTAGCATATGGGCCAAAGCGATGAAGTATAAACACGAGAATAACAAAGAGAATCTCTCTTTCTTCGATTGTATCGGTTATATGTTTGCCATTGAAAATGGATATCCCTTCGTTACTGGAGACAAGCAGTTTGCAAAGAGGAAAGGAGTTATGTATATCAAGTGAGCTTGATATTCTATTGGGAATATTTTGACGATATTTATGACTTCTTCATCAATTCACTTACCCTTTGGTCAATCCGCTTTGCATGTTCTGCCAGTTCATGATGATATTTCGTTTCTGGCTGCTTTAAACCATTTTCAACTTCAGTCGGATAGCCATAAAGAGCATTCATCATGAACTTCAATACAGGCGCTTCGCCTTTGCATTCCTTTGAATATTTCCATAGCACTGGTTCAAATACTTCTTTAATCAGGAATTCTTGTATTGTCTTTGCTCTGGCATCATCTTTTGCTACTACTGCATCATATAGTGCCTTTTCAGCAATCGCTATCGGCAGGAAGTTTGAAGCCCCTGAAATATATCCTAGAGAGGCACGATAATGTGGAGAATCTCTTAGCATGATTAATGATTCTGCTAGGTATTTATCGTTTCCAGGGAAATATGCAACCCTATTTCTTCCTGGTTCTCTTTCGTATAACTCAAGCATCTGGTCCCTCAAGACAGGAGTGTCTGCAGAGTCTTTCACAGCAACAATTCTTCCATATGTTGCATCATCAATCCTTGCTATCAAATTAGCAGTGAATGTAAATCTCTTTTTCATCCTGCCTGGAAAATTATACACTAATATGCCTGGCGCTGGATTTCTTTTAGCTGTATGTTTTTCAATGGCAGAAAAAAGTCTCACTATCCTGTCCTCATCAAAATCTTCTTGCATAGGGCCTGCAACAAGCAGATAAGGAGAATCACCAGAAAGCTCGACCTGGCTGATAATGTCTTCTGTACTTTTCCTCATAACTCCGCATATGACTTCTAGCCCAGGGTAACTATCTCTTAACTCTAAAGAAGCCTCTAACATATCTCTCTTTTGTGCTGGGGCTAAAGCAAATCCTGATCCAGTTGTGCCTAATGGCGCTATAAACCTGATTCCAGCTTCATATAACATACCAACATGGTCAGCAAGAGGAATAGTCACAACATGACCTTTCTTCTTTGGAGTAACCAATGCAACCATCGGCCCTTCTAGTTTTTCAGCCATAATTAATACCCCCGAAATAAGATTATTGGTCAGAAAATATAGTAATTATTTAAAACTTCCCCAAAACTTTTATAAACAACCAGTCCTCCACAATACTATATTATAGTATATAATTGCTTAAGGTGATAAATTTCGCAACTGCAAAACCTACTGTCAAAAAGAGCAAAAAGACAAACTTGGTAAAGAAAGGAAAATCGAACGCAACAAAATCAAAACAGAAGATAATAGTCACAGCTGCGCTGCCTTATGTAAATAATGTTCCTCATCTTGGCAATCTTATACCTACACTTTCTGCTGATGTATATTCTCGTTATCTTAGGTTAAAGGAAGAGAATGTGATATTTGTATGCGGAACTGATGAACATGGGACTACGACTGAGACAAAGGCCATTGAAGAAGGTGTCACACCAAAAGAGATCTGTGACAAGTATTTTGCAATCCATAAAGAGATATATGAATGGTTCAATCTTGGATTTGACTGTTTTGGGAGGACATCATCTCCTGAGAACAAGGAAATAACAGTAGATATATTCCAGAAGCTTGACAAGAACGGATATATTGTTTCGCAGAAGACTGAGCAATTCTACTGTCCAAAAGACCAGAGATTCCTTGCAGACAGGTTCATCGGCGGAGAATGCCCTAGTTGTGGATATAAGGAAGCCAGAGGCGACCAATGCGAGAACTGCGGAAAACTGCTAAATGCCACTGAACTTGTAAATCCTAAATGCAGGATATGCGGAACTACTCCTGTAATCAAAGAATCAGAACACCTATTCATTGATCTGAAGAAGCTTGAGCCAAAACTCCTGAAATGGATGAAGGGAGTTGAAGCGAACTGGAGCGTAAATGCAAGGACAATGACCCATGCGTGGATAAAAGAAGGCCTTAAGCTAAGGTGCATAACAAGGGACCTGAAATGGGGGATATCTGTCCCAAAGAAAGGGTTTGAGAATAAAGTATTCTACTCCTGGTTTGATGCTCCTATTGGATATATAGGGATAACTTCTGAGACAAAGAAAGACTGGAAAAAGTGGTGGCTTAACCCTTATGAGACTAAACTTGTACAGTTCATGGGAAAAGACAACATCCCTTTCCATACTATACTGTTTCCATGTTTCTTGATAGGAACTGATGATGACTACACTTTGATGAGCGAGATATCTGTAAATGAATATCTGAATTATGAATCGGGCATGTTCTCAAAATCAAGGAACATCGGCGTATTTGGAGACGATGCCAGAAGCACTGGGATAAAGGCAGACCTTTGGAGATATTACTTGATGATGGGAAGGCCTGAAACAAATGATTACCAGTTCACTTGGAAGGATTTCCAGGCAAGGGTAAACAGCGAACTTGTTGCAAATATAGGGAATTTGATCAACAGGACATTCACTTTCATCAACAACTTCTTTGATTCAGTGATTCCTGCTCCTAAATTGAGCGCTAAAGATAAGGAATTGATGAAAAAATTAGAGGAAGAATATGATAAGTTGGATAAGTTGTTTGTCAGGCAGAACTTGAGAGAGGCTTTGAAGCAGATCTTGAACATATCAAGGCTTGGAAACCAATATTTCCAGGAAGAAGAGCCTTGGAAGAAGATCAAGGAAGACAAGGAAAGGGCAGGAACATCGCTTTTTGTCCTCGCAAACATATGCAAAGACTTGTCTATCATAATCCAGCCTTATATGCCAGAGGCTTCTGCTAATGCACAGGAGATCTTAGGATTGAAAGACCTGAAATGGAAAGATCTTGGAAAGATGACTGTCAAAGAAGGGACAAAGATAAAAAAAGCTGAGATACTTTTCAATAAGATTGAGGATAAATTAAGAGATGAATGTGAGAAGAAGTTTGCTGGGAAGAAAGAAGTGAAGGTTGAGTCTAAACCTTCCAATCTGTTCCCATTGAATCTTAAGGTTGCAAAGATACTTGAAGCTAGAGAGCATCCGAAAGCTGATAAATTGATGATTCTTCAGTTGGATGTAGGGACAGAGAAAAGGCAGATTGTAGCAGGTATCAGGAAACACTATAATATAGACCAGCTGATCGGAAGAAATATTGTGATTGTCTCTAATCTGAAGCCAGCTGTACTTCGAGGAGAAGAGAGCAAAGGCATGCTTCTTGCAGGTGTTGCAAATGATAAAGTAAGATTGCTTTCTGCGCCTAATTCAAAGCCTGGAGACAAAGTAGGGATTGATAGCAAGGAGAATAACACTTCTGAGATAACCTGGGATGATTTTGAGAAGATCAAGATGACTGTCAAGAACAAGAAAGTTGTCTGTGAAGGGAAACACTTAAAGACTGGCTCTGAAGAAATCTCTGTCGATATTGAAGATGGAGCGAATGTCAGCTGATTCTTTTTTACTATATCTTTATAAACCCACTTGCGCTTCTGATATGTATGAAATGCTCAGGATGCGGATACTCAGGGAAATGCTCAGATGGTTCCTCAGGAATGCCTAGCGCAAGCTACTTGGCAAACATGGGAAACTATGGAGTAGGAGCATCATACTCGCACGTCTCATCTGGGAATTCAAACTCTTATGCTTCTGCAGAGAATCTTCCTGCGATAGCTTATGATCCGAGCACAAGCAATTCACTCGTACCTTCCTATTCTTCATTGCCTTCACAGCTTGATTATCATATATCAAAGGCTTTATTGGAGCTTTCTGAAAAAAAGAAGGAAGTTGAGGAAGTCTCGTCTTCGAATAATACTATAAGAGAGATACCTTCAGCTGCTTTCAAGTATGAGATTGTCCCTATGCAGCCGAGCTTTGCTCTAGCAGAGCCTGAGAACCAGGCGATGTTAGCAGAGATGCAGAAGAATGAAGGATTCCTACCACTTGATCAGGGAATCCCTCAGGATGGCGCTGTCAGATTGACACAGACTGACATCGAGGAAGACCTTCTTATAATGAGAAGGACAAGGATAAGGCAGAGGAGCATGACATTTCTTAATGGGGCTGAACAAAGAAAAGAGCCTAAAAGGATAAATTAGTTCTGTTTAGTTATATTATCTATTATATAGTAGTTAATTTTTTAAATACAGATGCATTTTAGAGTCCATAACACATAATATTTTATCAAATCGATTTGGGGGATACTTATGTCAAGAAGAATATCATATTTAGTCGCTGCAGCTTCTTTAGTCGGACTTTTACAGCAAGATTCTTATGCACAGTGGAGGCATTGGAGGGATCCGGGAAATATGTCTGGGATTTCTGCTGCGCCTGAAGCTGAATCTGGTGCAGTTCCTAACAATGGACTTGCTGCTGAGCCTAATGGAGGCTTAAATGTTGAACAAAGAGACATTGACAAAGCTGTAGAAAAATTATCTCTTGATTCTAATATCAATGTGCATGGCATTGCTGGAAATCAGATAGACCTTCACATGATACTTTCATATTCAATGAAAGGATCAAATAAGGAAAAGGTTGCAGAGAGGATCGGAAGCAATCATAATGACCCTTTATTGAAAGATATTCTTGAGGCAAGCGCTTCGATGGCTTTTGACGGCAATCCAGAATTGTCTGACTATCTTTCTTCACGGGAGATCAAGCGATTTGAAGAGGGAAGATTATTTTTAGGGAAAAAGATGCTTGCTTCCCTGGACAAGATGATGTATCCTTTAGGATTGAGAGCTGATGACCTGAAGATTGGAAGTGTAAAAGCAGAGCCTGCCATAAAGCCTTATGACCCTAATCTGGTTGAAGCAAATTCAGGCAGTCCTGAGAATCAGGGCTATTCAACATTATACAATTCTTTGAAGACTAAAGTCAGAGTCCTTACGACAGCAGGAAAGCCTGTCGATGTCGAATATATTGTTGTATACTCATTCCCAGCTGATAAGAAGTCCCATCCAGACAGCAATTATAATATGGACTCGAGTCCAGACAGCGTGAACTCTGCACTGATCGTGATGCTCAGGGACAAGACATTTGAACTGTTCGCACTCGACTCAAACCTTGACACTTATGCACATGACGGCAAGAAAAGGACTTCAGGCGGAAGAAAATTCATAGCCGATCATGTCATGCCTGACTTCTACAAGAAGGCAGGAGATTCAGGGATAATGGTGAATGAGCTTATCGTCACAAATCTGGCTCTTGTTGCTCCAGAGCCTGTGAAGAAATCTCCTGGACATAAGGAAGAGCATGTAATCCCTCCAGAAGATTATATGCTAAAGCTGAGCAGCAACAATCCTTTCAGGTAACTATTTGATTAATCCAAGCATTTCTTTTTTCTTTTGTCTCAGCTCTGCAAGCTTGTTCCTGTACTCTTCTTTCTTCTTCCTGTTATCTACCAATTCGTCATACAATCTCTTGTTCCTGTCGATAGCTTCTTTGTACTGGTTGTTCACCTGCCTTATCTCTTCCTTGATAGCGTCAACTTCATTATGGTTTATGACGCGGACAGGATGAAGCTTGCGATGCTCAATTATATTGACTGGGTTAAGCTTTCCCTCCTTTATCAACTGTTTCTCTTCTTCTGTGAGTTCTATTCCCATCTGTTACCACCTTTTATTTTGGTTCTTTTTTATTTCTTTCTTGAATTGCCTTTCTTTATATCATTTTCTATCTTATGCGATTCCTTGACGAGCCTCTTGAATATGTCCTCGATCATTTCAGGATTTATTTTCTGCTTTTTTGCGAATCCCTTCCTTGACTTCAATGCCTGCTTTTCTCTCTGCGGCAGGTGGACAGGGATCTTATGCTTTTTCTTGTACTCCCCTATCTTCCTGACGATCTTGGTCCTTTTTGCGATGTGCTTTATTATCTTCCTGTCGACATTGTCGATCTTTTTCCTTAATCTTTCTAAGCCCATGAGACCACCTTTCCTGCTAAAATCTTTGCGTCTCTTTTATCCATGGCCCTAATTGAGAACATTTCATATTTAACTCTTTTCTTTTTGACAATATTCAAAAGAAACCGACACCCCCAGCCATAGATTAAGGATTGTTAGCTTTGCTTAGTCGGGTTTCTAAGAATATGAGCATTCACGACGTATTTTATGCATATAATATCAGTCACAGCCTCATGGAATGCTCATATTTAAAAACAGATTTGCGTTCTTATTGATTATATTTCATCATTATTGTTGGGGCGATATTGAAAAATGAAAAAGCAATGGATAGACCAAGTTTTCTCGGACACATTTCTTCTAAGAGATCTTGATGTTGTTTATGATCTCAGAGCAAGAAAAGAGATGACATATAATCTAGGGCTTGAATGTGACATCAGGCTTCTTTTGAGAAGAGCGATGCATCAGACAGAAGGAGTCATGCCTGAACGGGAATGGAGAAGAAGAGTAGATATCCATGTTTCTGCTTATGGAGATCTTCCTGAAGAATGGATAGAGATAAAGTCTTATGATTATCCGCAGGGTCCGGCTCACAGATATGATTTCATGAAAGACTTCAAGAAGCTTTTTATTCTAGAAGGAGAAGACCTAAAAACTTTTATCTACTTCGGATTATATCCTAATCCTGCAATCCTGAAGAAAGAAGGAGCCCATGACCCTAATGACCGTAAAGCCCAGATCGATGCAGAGATAACATATCTTAATGGGCTTTATGAATCTTTTTCAGCGCAGAATAATGTAGTCTTAGTCGAACGAGAGACTGTAAGAAAACCAAGAGATAACATGACAATATATGCGCATTGGCACAGCTTCAGAAATTCCTGATCAGCTCCAGACGACATCCACAAACTTGCTTCCTGTAGCCCCGAAATCTGTAGCAATCACTTCTATCATCTTTGAGTTAGGCGGATAATTGCCGTTCTTCTCAAACTTTGCAGTCTGGTCTGCAGGATTGTATGTTATCTTGATTTCAGGGGCATTGTACCTAAAGGCGACCCTTATGTCGCTCATCGGATTGTCAGGATCCTTTATTATACTTGAAAGGTTCAATGTGTAAGATGTTGTCGTATTGTCCAGCATTATATCTGATATGTCGCTCACTATCGGAGCATCATTGACTGGCTTTATGCTCATCTTGACAGAATATGTAGCCGAATTTCCTTCTGAGTCAGTAAGGGTTATCGGGATATCTACATCTCCATTCATGTCCTGAACAGAATCTATCTTGAGTGTGGTCCCGGTCACTGATGCTGTGATCTTGGAGCTGTTGAAATCGCTGCCCAATGCGACAGTGATCTTGTCAGGAGTGTCGTCATCATCCTTTAGATGCGACTTCAGATCAACACTCATAGTCCCGAAATCCTCATTCGCAAGTATTGTAGGTACTGGGGGTTCAAACCATGGGGCATTTGGCGTCGCAGTGACTGTGACTTTCACTTTTTGGGAAGATGTCGACTGTCCGTCAGATACTGTGAACTCCACTTCCTCTTCGCCATGCCAGTACTGCTGCGCAACGCTTATCTTTGCAGTGCTGTTGTCAATCACAATCGAGAGCTTGCTGTCTGGATTTGGAGTATACCCAAATATGAAATTACTAGTCCCGTCAGGATCTGAAGCATATTGCCTCAAGTTTACCTCTGCTGTCCCGTTTTCTGCGAGACTGATGTCATTGAGATCTAATACTGGGGCATCATTCACATCCAAGACATGGAACAATAAAGGCACAGAGGTCTTATGGCTATCTTTGTCGACTATTGCGATGGTTATTGTGTGGTCACCGACATCCTCCTGCAATGGAGTGAAGTCTATCTTTCCTGTCATCTGGTCTATCTTGAAATTGCTGCTCACCGGAGGAGTGGCAGTCGCAGAGAATGTGAAGCATCCTACGGCATCTGTGCAGTCAGGGCTTGACACAGGGATCGTCAAGGTGAACTTCTCTCCCTGCTTGATTGTGAACTCTCCAGGGCCTGTCATATCGCCGCCTGTTATCCCTCCTGTGTCTACGACAGGAGCTGAACTTGCAACTATATCTTCACATTTGTTCTTCTGGTCTGAACCCTGCCAATAATCAACGCATATCTTTGAGTAGTCTGCGTCCATCTTTTCTGATTCTTTTGCGCACTGGGCAAATGACCCTGACAGTGCTGTGCCGCTGCAAAGCTCTTTCTTTGTGCCTGAGCTTGTGACGAATGAAAGATAATATACAGTGTCTTTTGTGACGCTCATAGAGAACTCATAACTATAAGTGAACTTTGTCCCTTCCACAAGCTTTGTGCCTTTCAATGTCGGAGCGACCACATCTGAACAGACCTGCCTGCACTGTGCGCCTGCGTCTCCTGCAGGGCAGTTTACGCATAAGTCTGTAATGCCATTATTTGATGTCGATCCGTCTCCGCCGCATAACGCCTTTATCCCAAGCCCGGAATTTCCGCAAAGCGTCTGCTGCACCTGGTTTAACGCCTGTGCTGCATTGTTGAGTTTGTCTTCGACAGATTCTTTTCCGTCTTTTTTGTTGTTCGTGTCTGAGCCGCACATGCACCCTAGGCCTAATGTGTTCAAGACAACAAATAATATTATCAGGAAAATATATAGCTTCCATTGTTTGATTGGAATCCTAAATATATCACTTTTTTTATTTGATTTCATTTCTGATATGCTATTTTGTATTGATTGTATATAAATTTTTGTTTTTGGCAGTTCTTTGCCAGGGTCAATCCAATCCATAAGCTTTATATACTATTATGTAAAAAATATATGCTATTGCAATAATAATATAGTATTAGACAAGAAATCCAATTGTCTTGATACTAGCATTACAAAAAGAGGTGTGGTTTTTGTTCAGTAAGAAAGCTCAGATAACTGTATACATAATAATCGGAATAACTCTTCTTGCAGGAATCCTTGTCTATCTTTACATAAATACAGACATATTCAAGCTTCCTGGGCCGCAGACACAAAGAATGGCTATGGTCGCAATTGAGCCTGCTGCTATCAAGGCATATGTCCAGAGCTGCATCGAGATAACTGCAAGGCCTCTCCTTTTTGAGGTCGCTGAAAAAGGAGGCACTTTCTTGCCGTCCCAGTATGGGAATCTAACTTACGATGCATATGAATCATACCATAATGTGCCTGGATCGTATATGGAAGAGGGGCCTGTGACATACACTTATGCTTCGCATTGGGAACTGGGACATGGGTATGTCTCAAACCTGATAACCAGGCAGACGATGGAGAAAGAGCTGAATGTCAAGATCAGGGAGAAGCTTCCTGACTGCCTTACTCTTGATGTTTTCAAGGGGCAGGGGTACCAATACACTGCCGGCGACATGAAAATAGACACCAAGATCGGAGTCGATGATGTGAATATCATCCTTGACTATCCTCTCACATTTACAGAAGGCGAACGCTCATTGTCTTTCAACGAGTTCTCAAATTCGCTTGATGTCCCGCTCGGAAGGACCTTCGACCTTGCTGCCAAGATACAGAATGATGAGTCTACGACAAATTTCTTTGATACTGCTGATTGGATGCTGAAGCATGGGTCTGATATCAAGATATACAAGCACAAGCCCTATCCTGACATTGTATACGAGCTTGACAAAAAGATTGACCGCACCGGAGAAATACTTAGGTATAATTTTGCGATGCAGGGCCTAGATACTGCTGCCATGATAGGAGAGGCCAGGCCAAAGAACATCCTGGCCGGATGGTGCTATTTCCCAGCAGACCAGAACTGCTATGCAAATGCAAAGCGTGATGACTGCAACGCGAAAGGAGGCACTTATAGTGATGTCACTCCAGACAACTGCAGGGGAGCCACCACGTTCCAGGAAACAGGATGCAAAGGTGGAGCATGTAAGGATTGCGGAGACAGGAAGAATGGAGAATCATGGTGCACCTATGACGGCATAACGGGCAAGGGATTCGACCTTGTTGGATCGAGGCATTTCCTCAAAAGCTGTGTCGACGGAGAAGTGTACTATGAAGAGTGCAGGGACTACAGGGAAGAGATGTGCGTATCCTGGGCAGACAAGAATTCAAATGGAGAGGACATGATAAAATCAACATGCAAGCCGAACAATTGGCAGAACTGCTATAAGCAGAGAGATGCAATGTCATGCGCAAATGCAGGTGACTGCTTCTGGGAAGGATGGCTTGAGAAGCCTGATGACCAGGGCATGTTTATTACTATCAGCGGATCAAACATCCAAACAGGGCCTTTGAATACGGATGACATCACAAGGCCTTATTCGACTAGAAAATGCATACCTGAAGTCCCCCCTGGATTCAAGCACTGGAAAGGAGACGGGTCTCAGGCATGCTCGATGGCAAATATGCTTTATGACGGCGACTATGACAGCGACAAACAAGTATATGCAGACAACGCAAATTGGTACTGCTGGAATCTCGGAGACTGCGGGAACTATTTCAACTTTGCAGACCAATACACTGCTGATGGATTCTTCAATACAGATGCACTCCAGCAGCAGAACAAGATAAGGTCGCCTTTTGACCTGTTCCCTGGAACGACCAGCCTTGCTGACATGAGATCATTCGCCATAGTGACGAGTCCTGACAAGATAAACAGGTCTCAAGTAGCCCTCAGCGGCAATGAATTAGTCAACCCTCAATCTGCAACAAGGGCCTTGATGCTGTCTTATGCTTCTTTCTGGATGTTCGCATCAAAGGAGTATACTAAAGACAATTTTGAGAACCATATAAAAAAGCATATCATGACCCTTGATTTCCCTATCACAGCCCCATATGGGCTCAGGCAGCTATCTATGTGCAACATATGGAGCGCACCAAAGCCTTCATTCATTACAGGCTATTCATTATTTCCGTCGGGTGGAATGTTGATGTCAGGAACCCCAAAATATCCTGGCACACAGAAATGCGACGTCTGCAACAGCGATTCTGAGAACAAGCATAAGCCTTGCTCAGAGTACAGATGCAAATCCTTGGGGCAGGGATGCATATTCTCTTATAAGGACGGAAGAGGCATCTGCAGGGATGCTGATCCTTCAGACAAGGTAGCGCCTGAAGTAGTCTCAGTCACGATAAACAATTCAGACTACACTCTTGAGGACGATTCTTTGATGTCCACTCCCCCACCAAGGAGATTTGAGGGAAAAAGGATATGCCATGGGAACTGCAGCGATGATGACGGCACAATTGACGGGATTGAGCCTTACACAATATTGAACCTTAAGATCAAGTTCTCAGAGCCTACCACCTGCAAGCTGAGCTATTACCCATCATTTGATTACAGGGGAATACCTCTGATGTTCGTCACGATGTTCATGTATCCTATACCTGTGATCGACAACAAGGACCTTTCATATGTCTTCGGCACTGAGTTCAAGACTGAGATGGCAGTAGACCTGCCTGTCTATCCTCCATCACCGATAGCGAAACAGCTTTTCGCGAATAATGTGAAGAATTCAGCCCTTGAACTGGCATTCTTCCCTTCTGACCTTGAGGCGAGCATGCTTGTGATTGTGAACGGATTCACACAATTGACAAATCAGGCAGGGGATGGTTCAGATGCGCAGAACATGCAGAAATGGCTTGCAGACTACTATGCTGCAAAACCTCAAATAATGGACTCGTTCAAGACGGCGCAGGCTGCTATAAACCTGATATTGACACAGTCTGTGCAAGGACAGACCATACTATTCTTTGACTGCAATGACCAGAGCGGAAATCCCAACCAGAACTTCTATCTGAAATATGCAGTGGGAAAGGACAAGACGCCTGCAAAACTTTTGAAGGAAAATCCTGCAAGCGGCACAAACCTTACAGAGAACAGCTTCCCATTGACACTTTACCTGAATGAGCCTGCTGACTGCAAGTATGATCTGAATAAGGATGGATCATATGACGTGATGCCTTACTTCTTTGACTGCCAATTAAACCAGATAGATTCCCTTGACGGCACTTTCCACTGCAATACTAATGTGCTCGTCGCTGCAGGAAAAAACGATGTCTATGTGAAGTGCAAGGACCAGCCTCTTCCTGTAAGGGACTATTATGTCAGGCTGGCGAGATCTGAAAATCCTGCTGTCGATTCACGATTCGTCGGAGGCTCGATCACGATGAATGGGACGATATTCACAATCAATAACGAAGAGGCCCTGCTAAGCGAACCTATAATGAATGTGACTGGCGACATATTCTTCAATGTGTTCTTCAACAGGGATTCTGTCTGCAGGTACACTACAGATTCCTCAAAGAATTTCCTTGATATACCTGCAGCAGATGGATTCGCGTGCGTAAGGGCAGGCCAATATGCCTTCTGCTCTGCAAAACTTCCTGCTCCTGAAGTGAATGAGACAAAGAGCTATGTGATCAAATGCGTAGATTCAGAGATATTCAGCGCAGAGAGAAATGTAAATCCGCAAAGTTTTGTTCTCTCTTACAATCGATAGGAATCAGATTTGGGTTTAAGAGATTAAGATAGTAACTTGAAAATAACTTGAAAATGGGGAAAAAGGGACAGATAACAGTTTTCATAATAATAGCTATAGTTCTATTAGTCTCTATTGGAGTATATTTAACATACAACAGTTTTTTTCTAGGCAATACCAAGCAGGGTCCGGTAAATCAGGCTGACGTCCAGTTCAAGGACAAGCAGAATATACAAAACAGTGTTGAGAGCTGCATGAAGATCCTTGCGATCGACGGCCTTGAGATAATGAGGATTCAGGGAGGATACATAAATGTGCCTGACGTCCAGACAATCTCAGCAGTAGACAGGAAAGACGGAGCCTATGTCTATTCAGGCGGAAAGATAAAGGAAGTCAGGTACGGGTCCCAGACTGAAAAAAACAATATGCCATTCTGGGTGACAAAAGATGATTTATTTGTGCCTTCAAAAGAGAAGATGGAGGAAGAGCTTGCAACATACATACAACAGAATATGCTGGTCTGCCTCAATGATTTCAAGGAATACAGGGATCAGGGCATCATAATCAAATACGGCCAGCTTAATACGACTATAAATTTCAGCGAGTCTGTAATAGTAAATCTTGATTGGAAGATTGACGTGACTTCTGGAGAGAATAAAATAAGTTTTGACAAGTTTGTATATTATATCCCAGTCAACATGAAGAAGATATATGACCTTTCTGCAAATATCGCATTCAGCGAGATCGACAATGCATTCCTTGAATACTTCACTGCAGACCTGATATCAAAATACGGGTATATGGGCGGAAAGAAAGGCAATGATGACATCCCTCCCATGAGATACACCGACGTAAACACTGACTGCATCTCTCAAACTTGGACCTTAGACGAAGTCAAGGGGATAATGAAGAAGATACTCTACACAAACTTCGGCTATGTGCAGCTGTACAATTCTGACTACACTATGCCGCAGAAACCTGCTTTAAAAAGTTATATGTTCACCCCATTCCAAGGAAAATTTGACAACACAAAGGTTGATTTCTTCTATGACCCTGATTTCTTCATGGACCTTAAGATCAAGCCAGGCGGAAGCACGATAAAGCCGGACAAGTCCCTGACCTCAAGCATACCTTTCATCCCTATGTTCTGCACCTACAAATACAGGTTCAAGTATGATATGGAATATCCTGTGATAGTAAGCGTCACTGACAAGGGCTCTGCAAAGCTTGACGCTCAGAACCATCTATATTCTGAAGGCGAAGGATTTACATTCTATTTCCCTGTCTATGTCTATGTCTGCGGAAACCAGAAGAGGAAATGCAATGTAAAGGATTATAGCATCAATAAAGACGCTTTGAATAACGTACTCTCAGACGAGGCGAATGTAGATGTATCAAATGCCCTCGGGGCTGATACGACTCCTTTCTGCAATGAAGATCAGATGCAGAGCGATGAGATGACAATAGAAGTGCTTGATTCAGACAATTTCATGCCTATAAAGAATGCGCAGATCGGATATTATGGAGGCAATTACCTTAATGACTGCCTGATCGGAGCGACTGATGAAAATGGCACCTTAAGGACGAGGATGCCTTTCTGCTCAGGCTGCCTTGCCCACATATCTGCCGTCAATTACAGCATGAAGTATGAAAGATTTGATGTAGGGCCTGTGATGGACAGCAAGAAGACATTTGTCCTTGATCCGATCAAAGACTATAATGTCGAGATCAAGCTGGTATACCTCCCTATATTCACAAGGTTTTGGATGAGCCACGTAATAACCGCCTCTCCTTCGATCAATGCCTTGTCGATGGGACTTGATGAGAAGGCAGTTGAACAGGCCACTAAAAAGAACATCAGCGAGCTTAAGGCTTCTGAGCTGATGCTCCTTACCCCTATGCTTGGAACAACTGACCTTAAAGAAGGGATATCTGTATTTGTCAGCGGTTCAGGCCCCACTGACATCAACTTCATGTCAAATGTCAAAGAAGAAGGATACGGAAAGGCAAAGATCGGACCTGGAACATATAAGATAAATTTCATAGCTATGAGTAAGGTAAATATCGCACCTTCGCAGATAGATACAGGCAACGGAGAATCCAAGACATTGTCATTAAACCCTTCCGGATTCGGAAATTATAATGGTGATTGGGTATTAGGGACATATGATTCTGTCTATACATTCACACCAGAGGACCTTAGAGGCAAGAACACAATAGTATTCCTGGTCCCTGTAAACTATATGCCTCTTGACTTAAAGGAGGCTCTTGACATACAGAACAACATAATGCAGCCTGACGGGAAATTGGTGTATAAGGAGTCCCCTAAAGACCAGGAGCCATTGATATCAATTGAAAAGAAGGATTATGCACCTTACTTATCTCCTCTGCTTAGATAAAACTTTTAAATGAATCATACTGATAACTGATATAACAACAAGAAAATGAAAAAAGGGATGACTTTAGTAGCTATATTCCTGATTTTATTAGTTGTATCTATACCGATTGCTTTCTCTTACGAGATAAGGGAAGCTTCTGTTTATAGGATACAGGTGAAGGAGCAAGCTCTTGCCGAGACTAAAGGCCTGCTTCCTGCCTTAAGCCAAGCTTTGACGAGCTATCAGAATATCTCTCGGATAAATAACCTGAGCAATGATGCTGCCGACAAATGCGATGAGAAGGTGAAGAAAGGCGGCGAGAAGCTCGCTTTCATGGACAGCGGAGTGATAAAAGCGATTGAAGGCGTGCTTAATATTGCAAGGGCGATATGCATGACCTTGAATGCGATAGGCGATGTAATCTCGACGATAGGAGTTTTGGTTGTGGGAATACAAGGGCCTGACGGGAGCGTTTGCTGCCTTCTTGGATGGATCTCTTTATCTGCTGCATGCTCAGGAACATGGGGCGTGCAGAAAGCATGGGAATCTGTATTCAAATTCATAAGCCCTGTCTGCTGTTACCTCACCTGCGGATGGTGCACTACCGGTTGTGATGGATTTCCTGGATCACTTAATAAAAATTCCGGCGGTTCTGGAGGGTCAGGAAAAGGGGGATTTTATGGTGCCGGCAAGGAATACGGAGGAGATTCTTTCTTTGATAAAGGAGGGATATCTGCAATCGGATTATCTCCTTATGACAATATCTACACTGCAATAGCATGCTTATGCCCAGGAGCAATTCTCATGAACTTACGCAAGCTGAAAGTGATCTATCAGACATATGACTGCTGTGTCGAAAAAGCCTGCCAGGCAGGCCAGTCCACAGAAGGATGCGACGCGATGCTTGACGAGAGCACATGCATGTTCTGGGAAGGCGCCCTGATATCATCTCTTGCAAAGATAATAACAAAACTCATCCTTCATGTACTGTTCAAGTATGTCCTAGCTGAATTCATTAAAGCTGCATGGATACAGTGCATTATTGCTGCCATAGACCTAATCATGATACCTCAGACTATAACAAACATAATGAAAGAATGGGAGAGAGCAATGAAATCTTTTGATAACCCCAACTGTTCAGACCTTGGATTCACTGACCTCAACAGCGACTTCAGCCAGGCCAATAATGACTTATTGAACAAAGTTCCATTGAGCTATGAGGACTATAATAAAGACGGATATGCCGACGGCACTGCTGAAGAGAGCAAAGCGTATCAGGAAGCTCAACAGAAGGCGATATATGATAAAGCGCAGGCTGAGAAGGCTGCATACGACCAGCAGCAACAGCAGAAGCAGCAGTCTGCGGCTACAGCAGCTTCCAGCTAAATAATATTTTGGGAAACATGAAAAAGAAAAAGGGTGAAAAAAATAAAGCGCATTCAGTCTCGAAAGCGTTAGCCATATCCTTGATAATTGCTGTCGTGAGCTATTTTGGGATTGGCTTGATGATGAATAACAGCTTTAAGAGTCTGGTTGGGTTTGGGGATATGATCACTGGGATGGCGACAGGTAGTACTGGGACTTCTCAGCAGCCTACATCTGCTCAGACTCCGACAGCTGGTTCCAAGTCTCCTGTCCTTGTCCCTCATAATGACAATCCTGTCATAGGATATTATGATCCTACTGGTAACGGGCAATTCTTTCAGAATGGAGAGATTGTTAAAACGAATGATAAGTTTAATGGAAATTACTTTGAGATATCTAAGAATGGCCAATATAAGCCAGTCACTATAGAAGACGGGAAAGTACTTGAGGCTGAACCAGAAAAATTGACAAATGACCAGCTGGGATCGATGATGCATAAGTCAGGTCTCAATGTAGTCAAAGACAGCGCGACTGGACAGACTTCAGCCCTTTCAGGCAAGGATGGAGCGAATGTAGTCACGATGGACAGCAGCGGAAAGCTTGACGGCGGGAAATATGTAGTCAAGTTTGTAGAGAATGGTAAAGACAATTATTATGTCTATGATCCTGCAAATGGAGGCGCAAAAGGAGATAGGATAGACGCATCAGTCGTTTCCCAAATGAAGGGAAAGGCTGCAGGAGGGACAACAACCGTGACTGGCAAAGAGGAAGGCGCAAAGCCGACCACGGTGCAGACAGACGTAAAAGGCAATTATTGGACTAAAGGAGATGACGGCAAGATGTATCAGTCAACTCTCACCGGAAATGAACTGAAATACAAAGATGCGAGCGGAACTGATGTCACAAAGAAGCTTACAAGATCAGAGATGAACAACCTTAGGAACTCCAAATACAGCGCGGCTGAAGTGAATAAATTTGAACAGCAGAGGATAGACAAAGTCGAAAGCAAGTCATTTGACCTGCTCTGGAGCGCATTGGGAGAATCAGTCGTACAGCCTGCCATCAAAGAGTTTTGCAAGAGCGAGTATAAAGCTTCCAATACACCTTCAGATACTGCTACAGACATAACTGATACGCCTAATCCTTTCACTACGACAACAACAGTCCCTGGAGGCGCCCAAGGAGGGCAGAATGTCGGAGGAGGCGTAGCTTTGACAGGCAACCCTAACGTAGACGGTTCAGCTGCTTCTGTCATGGGAGGCGCAGACCTTGCAGGAGGATTGACCAATTATAATACAAACGATCCTAATTCTATGCCCCCTATTCCAGCAAGCAGGGTCGATATGTGCATAAGCCCTTACTCTATTGTCAATACACAGATCGAAGGAACTCCTGGAAGTTATGTCGTTTATTATACGATAACTGACTGCAGCATTGATACCATGGAATATGAGATATATGTGAAATCTGGAACTGACATGGCAAAGATACATTCCGACAGCATCAAAAAAGGCGCCTCAGTATCCAATAAGATTGATGTGCCTCAGCAGAACATCGAAGAATCATGCATAAAGACAAATGATCCTACAGTAGGCACAAATGGTGTGTTCTGCGCCCCTAATAATGCTTGGACAGTAGGCACAACAACCACTACAACGACATCCACAACCTTAAGCAACACGACGACTTCAACAACATCTACTTCAACCACAACCTTCACTTCGACCACAACAACTCAGACTTAGGATGATTTTAGAAAAGATTTAATCAAATAAATAATAAAAACAAAGTGATAATATGAAAAACTATTTGTCTGACTTCGGGAAGATGCTGAAATTGTCTTTAAAGAAGATAGGGCTAAGCACCCTTGTAGCCTTATTGCTCGACCTTATACTTATCGCATTTCTCCTTTTTTCCATAAGCCTATGGATGAATATGCTGATGTCAAGAGTCATGAACATCTCAAGCCTTCCTTTGGGGAATATCCTCAATCTCGATGAGACTCAGCTGGGCTCGATGTATTCTTTCCTTGCATGGGTCCTTATTGCGCTTATAGGCGGATTATTCCTTATACTGGCATCATTCCTGGCTCTTTACACATTGTTCAAAGGATTTGTCTGGAGCAAAATCTTCGAAAAGAAAATGAAGATCAAGCTGTTCTTCAAATATTATGCATTCAATCTTGCTTTTGCTATCCTCCTAATACTTCCAATAGTCAGTTTTGTGGTCCAGAACAAGGGGATGATTGATGTCTATAGGACCAATCTGATTATAATGATAGTCTCTTTTGTATTTCTATTCATCTATTTCTCAGAGCTTTTCCTCTTCTATATCATCTATACCGAGAAGTTCTTCAGGTCAATCGCCATGGCATTCTTTTTTTCTTTCAAGAGGTTTCATCTGGTCTTTCCTTATTATGCGTTATTTGCAGCAGGATTTGCCCTGATAATATTTGCCTGCTGGCTTATTCCCCCTAGCATAAGGCTGATCATCTTGGCGATTGCAGAGCTGTCTTACATGGCATTCTCAAGGATACTGTTCGGAGCGATGCTTGAGAAATATCTCTCAAAAGACATCAAAGACAAAGAAGACGATGATTAAAGACATCAAGAAATAGAGATCATGTTCCTGTCTTGCTCATCCTAAGGCCTTCGCAAGCCCTTTTCTCGTATATATTGGTTATCTTGTCGCAAAGGTCATATTGCTCCTGCTCGAGAATGAAGCTCATATAGCACTGATCCCTTATGGAATCCCCTACAGCCTCTGCACATATAGAGCTGTCTGACATCTTGACTGCTGCTGTCATGTAGCATGAATCTTTCTTTGATACGCTCCCGATATCGAGGCAGTTGTCCTTATTTCCCGTTATGCCTACAAGATCAAGGAAGCATTTGTCTTTTATGTCTGTCCTCTGCTTTGAGCACTCTGCTCCTGCCCTTTCAGGATCTATCAATGAGATATTATGGATCTCATCAAGTATCTCCCATGATGGCCTGTTTTGAGGACTTGTTGTAAGAGTCGTCTCTGTCGTCTGTGAAGTTGTCCCTGTAACTGCAAGCGTAGTTGTGGTGCTCGTTGTTGCGGAGACGCATGGAGAGCAAACCCCTCCGCAGTCTATTCCTGTCTCGTCCTGATTCTTTATGCCATCAGTGCATGATTCGCACTTTCTGCACACTCCTCCGCAATCAGTGCCTGTCTCATCCTGGTTCTTTATCCCGTCAAAACAGGATTCTTCAGGGCCCTCTTTGATCACGTTTATGAGCAATGATTTCTGCTTTACCTCTTTATTATAGGTCGCTGTCCCCCTGACAAAATATCCCCCTAAAGGAGCATTAATAGGGATATCAAATGTCTCAAGCTGGGTCTTTTTTGGGTTCAATGTCGCTACGCTGCTCATCTGGTCAATGACATTTTCAGGATCCCTCTGCACAAGCTCAAACTTCAGGTTGACATTATCGATCTTCTTTGATTCTATGTCTGAGATGTCGTATTGGAATGTGAATTTATCCCCTTGATGCAGGCTTTTCTGGCTTATCGCCTTAAGTTGCAGGTCAAGGACCTCTTTTTGCGGTTCTGTCATGCTAAGGAAATAATATCCACCGCCTATAATCCCCAATATCACGATCACTACGATGATAGGAAGTATAGGGAGACTTGTCCCTGGCTTCTTTGCGGGATATATCTCATTTATCGCGTCAGCCACATCTTTTACTCCGTATCCTGAGCTTATCAGATGATCCCTTATTACATTAATGTCATAGCCCTGGCTAAGGCTCTGCCTTATGTAAGAAACCAATTGTGGATTTACCATCTTTTTTCTATACATTCTTAGGTTGATTAGTATATAAATCCTGCGGAAAAAAAGCTATCTAAACAGACTTTGACATGTCAGAAATCGCCTGAGCACAAGTTATGCGCTTTGGCATATAGTAAGCTAGCGATTTCTGAGCATGCTCAAGAACTGCATGATACAAACCTTTACTTGCAGTTCTTGACATTCTAGTTTACTTGATGTGGATATTTGTATATTATTTTACTTCAAATGACCTTAATTTATGCTAAAAATAGGCTAAATTATGTATAATTATACTTTTAAAAAACTATGTTTATCCATTATTAAGGCTAAATAATGTCTTTTTATAGAAAACTTTATATACTACCTAGCCTGATATTTTTCCAGATGAGCGTCCAGATAAGGATAACAGTATCAAAAGAGATAGACAGACTTCTAAATACAGTATCAAAAAAACTCGGCAAAAAGAAGTCCATGCTTGCCAGGGAACTTATGGAACAGAAACTTTACGACCTCAATCTAATGCAAAAACAATTTGATGAGCTTTATGGAAAAAAAGAATAGGAAATCACAAGTAACAGTATATATCATAATCGGGATAGTAATATTAGCCTTGGCCATGGTATTCATGTATATCAGGTATCAGGCTGCTGTCAAGCCAATCGAGTCGACGAATATAGACCTGATCAAAGAAGTCCCTATAGAATTCCAGACAGTCTATTCTTATGTCGAGAGATGCTTATTGCTTACGACTGTCGATGGGCTGAAAGTTATAGGGGAACATGGAGGGTATCTAGATCCAGCCGCTTCTGGAATGGTTGTGGCTGAAAACCCTACCGACGGCAGCGCTGTCGACCTTATCTCAGGTTCGGGAATGGAAATCCCATATTGGTATTACTTGAAATCCGACAACAAATGCAGTGGCAACTGCGCTTTCACTCCTGGCTTCCCTTATCTCAGGAAGAATGAAGGATCGCCTTCCATAGAAGAGGAGCTCCAGAAATACATCGACCAAAATATAGGAACATGCCTTGCAAATTTCAGCTCTCTCCAGGAGCAGGGATTCACATTAAATGACATGAAGGACTATAAGTCTGATGTCCAGATCACAGGAGACAATGTATTAGTCTTCCTTGACTACTCCTTGTCTGTCAAAAGCAATTCAGTAGAGCATCAATTCAAGAGGTTTGCGACAGAAGTCCCAGTCAATATGGACAGGGTATATTCACTCGCAAAGCAGCTGACTGAATATGAGATGCAATACAATTACATCGAGAAGCATGAGGCCAACATGCTAGTCGCCTATTCCGGCCTTGACAAGGATATTCCTCCTATTGCTGATGTGACTTTCCAATTCGGCTCTGAGACGACCTGGCAGAAAGACAAAGTGAAAGAGGCTGTCGAGAACATCTTGGAATCAAACGTTCCTCTTCTTCAGGTGCAGAACACCAAGAACTTCAAGGAAAGGGTCATGAGGTCCTCTACAATAACTGCATTGTATAACAGGGGCACAAACATACCCAACTCTTTGACAACAAATGACATGAATGTATATTTCACATATTACAGGCCTCCGGCTGGATGGGACATATATTTTGACTTAAACTGCAAAGACAATCTATGCAGGCCTATGTCAATATCCTCAAATCTTGTTGCATTGATGGGCATACAGAGGTACAAGTTCTTCTATGACATATCAAACCCTGTCCTTGTAGAGATAAATTCTCCTGATGAGCTGGTAAACTATATCCCTAACGGATACCGCTTCAAGTTCTTCCTCGAATCAAACATAAGGGACAACTCTCCTTTGAGCGCAAGCTATACTCAGCTGAAACAGAATGATTTTGGAGCTACTATGTTCTGCGACCAGGACAAGAGGAATTCAGGCAATATCAATATCAGCGTAAAAGACTTTGAAGGGAATCCAGTTGACTCTGTAAGCGTAGTCTACAAGTGCGGAGATGACTCCTGCGTTATCGGAAACACAGGAAGCGACGGCGTTCTTGTCTCAAAGTTCCCACTATGCGTCGGTGGTGTGGTCGTGTTCCTGAAGACAGACTACAACCAATACTCATTGCCTTTCAATGTAGGACTGGATGAGACAAAGATGCTTAAGGTGACTGTAGGACAGATATTAGACAAGAGAATCTCTATCGTAAAAAAGATGATCATCAAGTCAGGCGACAAGTGGCAGCTCTCACCTGCCTCAACTCAATTAGACCCTGATGAAGAGGCATTCGTCATTATGACAAAGATCGCAACTCCTACAGGCCAGCCTGATTCAGCATTTGCCGACCTTACTGGAATCAATCCTGAATCAGACATAACCCTTAGCCCTGGAAAATACAATGTGAAAACCACTATGACATTGAATGAGACTATAACTATTCCAGACAGCGTAAGGAACGGAGTAGAGATAAAAGGCACAAAGATGGACCAGCCTATGTCAGGGGGACTAGACATGAACATCACATTGACTGATGAAGACCTGAAGAAGAGCAAGATAACAATAGTCGCTTTAGGCCTTGACCTAAGGAATTTCAATTCGCTAAATGATATGGAATCTTTTGGACTGATACAAAATTATTCAGAGAGGTATGCAGATGAGCTTAAACCTATCATCACTTAAAATGAAGAAGGCAGCTTCGATATTCCTAGCATTGCTAGTGATGACGATGCCTTTCTATATATCAGTCTCCCTTGCAGACGAATATAATCCCAATGCAAGCGTTTATGGAACTGATTATGATTATCTAGGATCTTTTGGAGGAATAACACCCCTAGATGGGAACAGCCTAAGCACTGCCTCTGAAAAAACTGACCTGCTTGCGATAAAATCAGTATCTATCTCCGGAACTGACAGCATCGAAGGTTACAGGAGATCGACAGACAAGACTATAGTGAAAGTAAGGCTTGATATGGAAACAGGAGGCGTAGACAGGAACCAGGTATGGCTCGGAACAATCTCGCAATTTGACTCATGCAGCGGGACTGCTGAAGATGATTTTGAATGCCTTATATCCTATCCTGCAGACCCAAACACTTTGGATTCAAGGGATTACAGCTACAACGTATATTATTACAACAAGACCTATGCAGACAACGTCACTGTGCCTGACTCCTTGTTATACTCAGACAAGAAATCAGCTACGATCCTGGTCGACAGCGAGGCTCCCACAATAACCTCATTCGAGGCAAATCCAAAGACACTAGGATCAGGAGACATCACTTTCTCATACATCATAAATGACAACTCCTGCGATTCTGCAAGATGCTCCGGATACTGCGCAGGATTGAGCAATATAACTTTCTACAAGAATGTGAGCGGAACTGTTGATGTGCTGGAGAGCATTTCTGGCAACGGAAAATGCCTTTCCTCGGGATCCTTCAAAATATCATCAGACAATTTAACCAACGGAACAATGGATGTCTATGTCATCGCATCTGACAGGTTCAACCAGACATCTGAACCTAAATCATTGTCTCTGAATGTAAACAAGGAAGCGCCGTTCATATCAAAGCTTTCTGTCGAGACTCCTGACGGCGACCCTATAGAATATGTCGGATCCGACCCTGTGAATTCTGTATTCGTCGTCTTGATAGAAGACAGCGACCTGAACACTGCAAAAGTCACTGCTGACTTCTCAAAGATCAATGGGCAGGGCGTGAAGACTGCCGCTTGTGATAACATGAACGGGACATACCAGTGCTACTGGAACAATATCATGCTGAATCTTCAGAACTCTACAGACCTTGTGCTTAATGTGACTGCTGTGGACCTTCTTGCAAACTCTGCAAACTCTACATTGAGCTATCATGTCAATGTAGACAAGACAGGACCTGTCGTAAATTCGATCACGACTGATAAGGACCCTTACATCCTTCCTGACAGCAAGATAACAGTTTCTTTGACTGAAACAGGAATCGGGCTCTATAAAGGAAATGTCTATCTTGACCTCACTTCAATCGGAATGGGCAAAGTGAAAGCTGATTCCTGCTCTGAAGGATGGACATGCACATTCAGCGGAATAACTTCCAGCATAGAAGGAAAAAGATTCATAGTAGTTTCACAAGACTCAACTGACGATCTAGGCAATCCAGTGACAGGAAACCTAACAAAGATAGTGGCAAATGACATGACTCCTCCTTCGGTCTTGACCGCCAACGTATCTTATGTCGCTGGAACATACCCTTTAGTAGACGGGCAACCAACAACTGGCACGACGATGGAGATAACAGCTACAGTGAATGAAGAATCGCAGCTTGGGGCTGTAGCTGATTTATCTCCTTTTATAGAAGGAGTATCTGCTTTGCAAGGAAGCTGCACAAATGCAAACAATACATGGACATGCAAATGGACAACACCTGCAATCAATAGGCCCGGGCCTTACACTGCCAACATTGCCCTGACATTCTCTGACATACTCGGGAACAATATTACAAGGAACCTGCCTGTAAAAGTCATCGGCGTAAACACTGACCTGCAGAACCCAAATTATTGGGCATCAACTGTCACGTGCTCGCCTTCTCTTGTAGACAGGGAAGTAACCCCTTTTGTCGACATGAAGGTCTATTGTGTCGTGAACCTCAATTCAAACAATGCAAAGATAGTAAGCATGGACATGGCAGGATGCCAAGACCTTTCTTCAAGCCCTGTTGCACAGCAGACAAATACTGGAGTGACAGGTACGACCCTTGCTACAAATACAGCCGGATCCGGATGGGTTGTTGAAGGAAGAAGTGTCGGAGAATCGACCACAACTACCACAAATGTTGTAAATCCTACCAATACTTTGGCCTCATATGCATCAGCCGGATCTTATGTGGCCAGCGCATCCCTCCTAAATAATGCAAATGGAAGCACAAGCCCTGTCATAGAAGTAGTGTTGGCAAGGTCTCAGATGAACATCAACAAATTGACCTTGAGCTGCCCTTTCAGCATAATCTCCCGTGTAGGAGACACTATCGTGATGACTCCTGAAATAGAAAATACCACTATCAACATCTATTTTTATAACAATCCCCAAGGCGATTTTGGACAAGGCGTACAGGACAAGATAGACGCTGCCAAGAAAAAAGCGCAGGGATTCTGGAACATCCTCGGATGGCTCCATAAGATATTCTTCTGGGCCAAGAAGATATGCGACATACTTTATACTATCTCAAGAGTCATGGTGACTTTCAAGGGGATAACTGACCTTCATACGACTGCTTCGATAGCCTCAATGGGGACACCGGCATTCCCGATGATCGAAGGCACAAGGGTGAAGACCTGCGTCATTGATGATTCCATAAAGAAAACCCATACTTACGTATTTGGATTTGGAGACAAATTCTGTGAATTCATAAACTGCAAAATGACTGGAGGAAAAGACCAGAAATCATCTGCGACAGACACTTCTGCAAGCACTACTGACAAGAATGCAGCTCCTGCAAAGGAAGGTACATTGAAGAGTGCCGGAAAATCTGTAACTCAGACATTCAGCAGCATAGGCACTGGAATGAGCAATTGGAACCAGTGGGGATACAGCACCCTCGGAAAGATGGATGTGGGCAGCTTCATTAAAGACAACACTGGAAGGGACCCTTCGACCTATATGAATGCAAAAGACAATTTGGTTGTTGCGCTTCTTACTGGATGCATACCTGGAATAATAGCTGGTTTAGAGAAGCTCAGGCAGATAGAGTGCATGTATGGCCATTGCCTTCAGGAGGGCGTAAAAGGAGATGGAGTTCCTATAACTGCATGCGAAGACCAGAAGGATTATGCTTATTGCAAGTACATATTCGGCGAACTGTTTGCACTGATACCATTCACAGCATTCTTTGATAATTTCTTCGGGATGATCAAGGGAGCTCTTTCAGACCCTCTCTCTGCATTAGCCATACCTTTTGCTTACATATGCAAGCCGCTTTGCGTTCCTGGCGATCCAGTCTCATGGAAGACAGGCATGCAATTCTGCGGATGGATACAGGTGGCATCACTCATAGGAGAGATAATAGGCCAAGTGCAGGGCATAATTAATGCAGATTCATGGAAGATAAAGAATGATTACTGCCAGATGCTGATGGATGAATCAACAAACAGTTCAGGTGGGACGAGTGCAGCGTAATGACACAGAGAAGATTCGCCTGATGCCTAATGGGCAGAAGTCCCTTAGGGAGTTTGGGCTGTTTTTAAGCGTAAGGAAGGGAGACTTTAATTCAAGAGAGATAGAAGAAGACTAAGATGAAACAAAATGAGAAGAGAAGGATTGATGGATTTAAGTTCATTCGCACTAGAGAAATCCCTGAAGGGAGGAAGAAATGGATACTTGACTTTGATTCCAAAGATATAGGGATGATCGTCGCTTCTGTGATGATTGTTGCGGGATTGATATTCATTGGTTTTCAGTTTGTGCAGGTTGTTGAGAAAGGTAGGAGCGTGGCTGGGATGGCGACTCAGGCTACTACTACAACTGCAAGTACACCTATAGTTGTCCAACAAGGCAATCAAAAAATTCAGTATAGATATAATACACAAAGCAAACAGTGGGAATATAATTATCCTGATGCTTGGGTATATAGGAGCTGGTATCCTGTGAGCAACCCTTCTTCGCTTGAGTTCAATAATAATTATAACTCTATCTCGACTGCTTTAAACGGAAAAGACCAAAAGACAGGGTTAGATTATCTTCAGACAAAATCAAAGTTGAATGAAGGATTATCCTATACTGGGCTGCCTGCTGTTACTCCTGTAGTCACTCCTGCTGTAACTCCTGCTATTCAGACTGGTTCCCAATCAACAGGCACTACTGGAACTCCTAATACAGGCAATACTCAATTCACATTATATGGTGCTGTCAATAATGATATGTTGAGCGGCTATCAAACTAAATATGCTTCTTTAACCCCTAATCTAGACCAAGGCACTGCATTAAGGTTTGCAAAAGTTGAAAGCAATGGTGATCCAAATGCGCTGAGCAAGGACAACGCTAAAGGGCTGATGCAGATATTGCCTCCAACATTCAATGAGCAGGTCGGAAAACTTATAGACAATCCAAATACCCTGGCAAGTGTAAAAGCGAATATAGCAAGAGCAACCAATAATCCTAATGTCAACAGCATGGACAGTGCTGCACTAAAAGCATATGCGAGTTCTCAATCAGGACTCATTAACGATCCTGAGTTAAATTATATGGTAGGGTCAACATACTATCAAGGATTGTATAATACTTATAAGGCTCAAGGAAAATCAGACAGTGATGCAAGAGTCCTTGCTATCGCAGCATATAATACTGGTGCGGGAAATGTCCAAAAAGCAGGAGGCGTCCCTGCAGATTCATATTGGTATACAAAGTTTGTCAATGGCGAAATAACCTGGGCTGAGTACAGTGCAAAAGTTGGAACAAAATATACAGGTGATACATCACTCGGCACTTTTAATCCATACAATCCTTCTGTTCAACCAGGAACTACACCATCAACACCAGCTCCCCCAAACGCTGAACAGCAGAAAGCCATCGACGACATGAACAAAAAGATCACTGAATTAGGATTCACTGAACTGAAAGCAACGCCCCAAAACATAGCTGCCCTGCAGAAGAGCCTAGAGAAAGCTGAGAAGACGCCTTATGTCACAGATATAGGTGCTGTTACCGGAGCAGTTGTAGTTTCGATAGACGGCAAATATAATTACATAGATACCAATGGAAAAGCGCAGCTGATAGGAGATAAAGACCAGAAGGCATCTGTATACCTCTCGAAACCAATAAATGAGGACAAGTCATTGATCCTCAGGCAGGATGTGACTGTAACGAATGGAGTGAAGGTCGGAGAGCCTGTCAATTCAGTATCAGGTACAGTAGCCGGCGGTCAGGGGCCTACTGAAGTCAATCTGAGGCAGGACGAATTCGACATGCTCAATAAGATAGACGTCGCCAAAGGAGGCTCTGCAGCATTTAAATTGAATGAAGATGGAAGCCAATCTTTCACACTCAAACAAGGAAGCACTGAATTAGGCGGATTCACAAACAGCAAGGACCTGAAGCTTGATGCTACAGGAAAGATCCAGGCTGGAACAATAACAACGACAAACTACAATTATTATGACAAATATTTTGACAAGGATGGAAACCAGATAACAAAGGCAGAGTGGGACAAGCTCAAGCCTGAAGATAGGTTGACTCCGAAGGACAACAAAAACACTTTCAGGAGCGGACTTACAAAAGAAGAGAACAAGGACGGAACAGTCTATGGGGAAGGAAAAGAGGAATTCCTGACAGTTGACAAAGACGGAACACAATACAGGGGAGAATTGACCTCAAGAGTCTATAATCAGAAGACAAGTGAGAATGGTGTTGATTATGGCCAGGGAGATGGAATCAACTTTGTCTCAGACGGGCAAGGCAACATAATGACATTCAACTGCAAGTTCTACACTGGATGCAAGTTCGATTCTGTGACAGATATAAATGGCGTGAAGACAACTGATGTCAACTCAATAACTGATCCCGCTCTGAAGAAGTTTGCGCAGAAACAGATCCAGGAGAATTCGCTTGCCAACAGGAGGATGTTCTTTTCAGACATAACAAGATCTATGACACAATTCAGCGGTTTAGCTGGATATTCGTCTTTATTTATGGATTCAGAGACATTGCAGGCATGGAGGGAAAGCGTAGACAGGGCTTTTGCCACCCTTTATTTAGGAACAGATTACTGGTCATCAAAGATATGCGCATCAAAGATAGAGACAGGATCTGATAATCTTGCCTATGTTGAGACGCCAGACGGACTGATAGGCGTCGCTGCCCATATCGAAGGAGAAAAAGTGGATATGACAAATCCTCTCAACAACACTCAAAGGTACATATACAAGATAGACTATTTTGTCCAGAACCATGAAAGCTCTGTTGTCTCATCAGGATTCAGGAAGAACGACAAGAAAATGAAGTTCAATGTAGAGGTAAGAGGATCCGGCGGAAACAAAGAGATATACAGCCAAGACATAGAGCTTGCGACAGGAGAAATAAAGAAGATAAGCAAAGATGAGATGATCGTAAAGGAGTCTTCACATCAATATGACAAGGTATGCATCGTGTTCAAGACTCCGATAAGGACCATAGGATCTAGTTTTGCGACAGAATCAAAGGATGAGATATGCAACAAGTTTTCAAAGTATACTGGAGGCCCTACTGAAGTCGCGACATCTTCGGCGAGCGGCGGACAAGGAGGAGCTGCTGAGATAACATCAGACTGGTAGAGAGTGAAAGATATGCCTAAAAGCTGGCTTGCTAAACTGGTATTGATAATGACTGCCATGATCAATATCAAAAAAGCCGGCCAAGGGCTATCTTCATCTCTTTATTTTTTATTTTTCTAGTTCAGATCAATGAAAAGAGAAGATGAAATCAGGATAAGGAAGTTTAAGTTAGTCAGACCTAGAGAGACCAAGGTAGATCGCAGAAGGAAATGGATGTTTGATATTGATTCTATGAATATAATGATGGCCGTTGCTATTTTGATTATTGTTGCAGGCATTCTGCTTATAGGATATCAGCTCATGCATGTCATTGAGAAGGGCAAGAGCTTGGCTGGGAAGGCGACCACCACCAGCGCGTCTAAGCATAATATAGAGATCATGACTGCTTCTGCAGCAAAACCAATCCCTATAGTCAGAGTCAATGAAGTGGCTTATCAGGGAAAGATACCTGTAAAAGGAGATGTGGCTCATGACGGTTTTGACTTGGATCTTGCTCAAGGAACTAAATTAGAAGTTACAACGCCTGGAACTATAGTTAGATCTGCATATGATAGTCAGGGCAATCTATACGGCAATTATGTCGATGTGAAATATAATGACGGGACTTATGCAAGATTCGCGCATCTTGACAGCCTGCCAAGTGTGAATGTAGGGGATTCTTTTGGAGGAAGCAATCAGCCGCTTACATTGACTACAGGCCAATCAGGAGGAGAATCTGTTGGCGGCGTGTCTGCCCATCTGCATTACAAAGAATGGACTGGGTCTGACACTTATGACAGGAATACTGCCAGCAACGACAATGTCCTCACTTACTTCACAGATTCAAGCGGGCAGCCATTGAACTATAATTATCTTCCAGGAAACAGCAACCAGTATGCAAGTATATCAACTTATTATGATACGAGTGGATCATCATTAACCGGTTCTGTGACTGGTCCTGTGATTGCTTCCCAGCCGCCTGCTGCTCCTGTTGTCGACGCCACTCTAAATCAAATCGCTGCTGCAAATGCTGCTCAAGGCGGAACAACTGCTCCAAGCACTGGAAGCGTCCCTGCCATAACTGAACCAGCTCCTTTAAGCACTGTCCAATGGGTAAGCGGGAAAAGTCCAGCTGATGCGAAAGCTGTACAAAAAGCTGATTTGGTTTCTTATGGATTCTGCAATGCCAAGACCAAAGACTGCACCCAGGTTTTCAATGATCCCTTATTAAGCAACATACAGCCTTCTGCAGCCGCTGAAAATGGAGGGCATGTGATCCTGCCTGCGTTAGGCACTCAGCAATTGTCTCTTGATATCGGCAAACGGACTGAATCTGACTTAAACAGCCAATTATCGCAGCTCGATAAAGGCCAAGTCTATGTCATGGGATTTGGCGATTCTAATGTAGCCAAAAGTGTCACTAATCCAGATGGGCTGGACATAAGCCATATGGCATATCTAAAATATGATGATGATCAAGGCAAATGGATGGTATATCAGGGCCATCTCTATAATAGCGGACAAAGAAGCACTTCTGTCGACCCTTTTGTTGATGTGTTGGCAGGAGATTCAAGAAAAAAAGTATTCATATATGACCAGTCTAAAGTCGGCAAACCTGTTGCCCAGACTCAGCCGGTCACTGTTACTCCTCAACCGACTCCGACACCTACTCCCCAACCAACGCCTAATCCATCTGCAATAACTCCTGAGCAGCAGATAGCCATCGATGATATGAATGAAAAGCTCAGCAAATTAGGCATAGGGAAGATAGCGACTGCAGCAAACATCGAAGCCCTCAAAAAAGGCATGGACAAGGCAGAAGCCACACCTTACTCATTGAACGTCGGGGATGCTACAACCCATGTAGTCACCCATGTAGTCAGCATAGGTGGCAAATATTACTATCTTGACATAAACGGAAACACTCATCTTGTTGGCGATAAGGACCAGACTGTAACATTGCGCGATACGAGAGATATTGAAGGCGGCTATCAACTTAACCAGGAGATCCAAGTTGTGAATGGTCAGAAGACAGGGACTCCAAAGAACTATATCTCTGGAGAGGATGAAGAAGGATATCCAATCACTTTGGACTTGAGGCAGGACCAGTTTGATTCGCTTACAAAGATAGATCCGAAAAAGGACAAAGTAAATGTTGAAGAGTCTGATAAAGGGACGACTGTCACAGTATCAAGGGGATCTAGCGAGCTTTCATCATTCACAAACAGTAATGACCTTAAGTTTGATACGACAGGAAAGATACAAACCGGAACAATCACAACAACAAACTACAATTATTATGACAAATATTTTGACAAGGACGGAAACCAGATCACAAAGGCAGAATGGGACAAGCTGAAGCCTGAAGACAGACTTACGCCAAAAGACAACAAGAACACTTTCAGGAGCGGGCTTACAAAAGAAGAGAACAAAGACGGGACTTTATATGGTGAGGGAAAAGAAGAGTTCTTGACAGTTGACAAAGACGGAACACAATACAGGGGAGAATTGACTTCGAGAGTCTATAATCAGAAGACAACTGAGAAAGGTGTTGATTATGGCCAGGGAGATGGAATCAACTTTGTCTCAGACGGACAAGGCAACATAATGACATTCAACTGCAAGTTCTACACTGGATGCAAGTTCGATTCTGTGACAGATATAAATGGCGTGAAGACAACTGATGTCAACTCAATAACTGATCCTGCGCTGAAGAAGTTTGCCCAGAAACAGGTACAGGAGAATTCGCTTGCCAACAGGAGGATGTTCTTCTCTGACGTAACGAGATCAATGACGCAGTTCAGCGGAGTGGCAGGTTATTCTTCCTTATTCTTTGATTCAGAGACATTGAGCGCATGGAGAGAAAGCGTTGACAGCGCGTTTGCATCGATGTACCTCGGAACAGAATACTGGTCATCAAAGATATGCGCATCAAAGATAGAGACAGGATCTGATAATCTTGCCTATGTTGAGACGCCAGACGGACTGATAGGCGTCGCTGCCCATATCGAAGGAGAAAAAGTGGATATAACAAATCCTCTCAACAACACTCAAATGTACATATACAAGATAGACTATTTTGTCCAGAACCATGAAAGCTCTGTCGTATCCACTGGATTCAGGAAGAACGACAAGAAAATGAAGTTCAATGTCGAGGTCAGAGGCTCTGGCGGAAAGAAACAGATATACGACCAGGATATACAGCTTGCGACAGGAGAAATAAAAAAGATCAGCAAGGATCAGATGATAGTGAAGGAATCCCCACATCAATATGACAAAGTATGCATCGTGTTCAAGACTCCGATAAGGACTATAGGATCAAGCTTTGCAACAGAATCAAAGGACGAGATATGCAACAAGTTTTCAAAATATACTGGAGGTCCTACTGAAGTTGCGACATCTTCAACGAGCAGCGGACAAGGAGGGGCTGCTGAGATAACATCAGACTGGTGATTTCTTATTTAGCCTTATACTGCCAATCAGAAAGGTTTAAATAATTTAGAGATGCTGTCAGCCTATCTTAATATAAATTTGATTAAAAAATAAAAAAGGGGAAAATGCCTGCACTAGAAACTTGGCTTTATGGGATATGCGCAGTACTGATAATATCTGCGATGATCAATTTCAGCTATTTCCTAAACCAGCTTAAGGCTGTATTGAATGTATTCCGAAGATACAAGCTTTTCATCAATACATTATTCCTTGACCTGCTATTCTATATGGGCCTTTTTCTCATTGTTGCGTTGACTTTCATCATCGTACAAAAGGATGCGCAGTCATTAGGACAGCTGGACCTTGACTCAATAAAACAGCAGATAATGAATGTGGATGTTTCGCAGCAGACGATGGACCAGATGGCAAATGCAGTATCTGTGATGAAGGTTTTCTTCATACACATAATCGCCTATTTCATCATATCCCTGCTTATCGCTTTAGTCTTATATGCCATATTCAAAGGCCTGATATGGACAAGGATGACAAAGCAGAAATTCACGAAGAGATTCTTTTTCAAGTATCTCGGATTTAACTTCGTCTTATTATTGATATTATCTGCAATAGGCGCAGCGCTTGCTTTCTTCACAGGAGATTATTTCCTGAGCATATTTGTTTATTTCTTTATCGTATTCACCTATTTTGGGTATTTTGCGAATATGCTGTTCATGAGGAACCATAAGATCTGGAGAAGCATCGGAAAAGGGTTTGTCTCTGGATTCAAATATCTGATAAAGTATATAGTGCCATTGACACTGATGTTTGCTCTCTATATGCTGGTCTTCCTTATAATATACGGAGTCTCATTTTTTGGCATATCCTTATTGACCACTGTGCTTTATTGGATACTTATGCTGATACTCTTCTCTTTCATAAGGATTTATTTCTATGATACTTTTGTGTCTAACACCAAAAAGAAAAACCTTTAAATACTAATAAAGTAAAAAATAGAGAATAGGGTATATAATAGGGATTTTAAATGAAAAAAAAGGGGCAACTGACAATCTTCATAATAGTAGGCATAGTACTATTAGTTGTAGCAGGAGTCTATCTTGGCGTCAAGATGACCGGCACTGCGCCTACACAGCCTGTTACTCAACAAGGGCATCCTGTAAGGAGCTATGTTGAATCGTGCATCTATAATGTGGCATATGAAGGCCTGCAGATACAGGGAAAACAGGGAGGATACATAGAGATTCCGGACAATATCAGGTATAATGTCATGTCTTACCTAAGGACAGACCTTCTAGGAAACATAGAGTATCCTTACTGGTATTATGACGGGATGAACAATACTCCTACCCTTGATGTCGCAAACAATGAGCTTAGGATATATATCACTAAAAACCTTCTGAATTGCCTGAACTTCTCAGGCTTCAAGGACTATAATGTCTCTACCTTGAGGCAATATCCTGCAGTTGAAGTAGTTTATGCTGAACAGAATACGATAATTAAGGTCAATTATCCTCTTGTTGTAACAGACTTGAGGAACGGCGAAGTGAATAAAGACCTGAATCAATTCCAGGCCTCCATCCCTGTAAGGTTCAAGAAAGTATTCAATGCAGCCCTTGCAATCATGGACGCTGAGAACAAGGACCAATTTCTTGAGAGAAAGGTGACAGACCTGATGGCAATGGCTCCTGAAGATGAGATACCTTACACAGGGATAGAGTTCTCGTGCGGAAGGAAAAAATGGTATATGGCAAAGATAAAGGACAGGCTGAAAGGCCTTATAATCGCAAATTTCCCTTACATCAAATTCTCGACGCTTCCATACAAGGAAGACAAGTATATAAATATTCCCGGGAATGATGTGGCAGACACTTACAAGAACTCATATTATGGCTATCATTATGTATGGGACGCAGGAATAGCTCCTGATGACAACTTAAGGGCGACCATATTCTTTGACAACAATTTCCCTTTTGACATGTATGCAGACCCAAGCAACGGCAATGTCCTGCTTTCAAATGCGCAAAAATCCCAGGGGCTTGCTGCATTGATGTGCATAAACATCTGGCATTTCACTTATGACATAAATTTCCCAGTCATAATAAGGGTCAAAGACCTTGCTTCCAACACTGCCCCTGAATATGTGTTTGAGTACGGGACAAAAGTGATGATAAACCATAATACTCCTGACAGAAAGACCATCGGAAGGACCGAGTATAAGCCTAGCGATGTAAACTATAATGAATACTGCGATGAGCTGACGCAAAATGACATGACAGTCATTGCAAGGGACAAGGCCACAAAGCTTGAGATAAAAGATGTCAACATCACTTTCGTATGCGGATTCATGCAGTGCAATCTTGGAAGCACAGACAATATAGCAAACATGGGAAACATACCTGCACTCCAGACAAGAGCTCCGCAATGCGTAAATGCAGTGCTTAAGGCAGACAAGAAAGGATATCTTGAAGCATCAAGATTTGGAGACATTAACACAGAATACCCTGGAACTTACACGATTGAGATGACAAAAGTAAAAGACTTCAAGAACATTGAAGTCGTGAAACATATGATGGTGAATGACAAGGATGTCTCAACAGATATCACCCCATTATCTGCTGATGAGACAGCATCAGTATCTATGACAATACAGGACAATCCGGATTACCAGTCATTCGCTACATATCCTGTGCCTATCCTTGATGAGCCTTTGGAAGAAGACGTGTTTGACAACTCACTGTTCAGCAGCAATGGAATTAGGATAATGCCTGATGACCAGATAACCTATCATGTAAGCATACTTGTCACAAACCAGAAGACTGAGAAAGTGACTGCAGCCTATGAAGGAGACTGGACCCCTGATGCAGGAGACATAGGCAGGTCTTCAAAGATAAGATTCCATGTTGTCGGAATAGACAGCTCTGACGAGTATAAGGACTACCTGTTCATGCAGGGCGTCCCATCATATTCACAAAAAGTATCAAGCCCAGAACTGATATAAGATGAAAGGAAACAAAGAGACATGCATAATCGTGCTGATGATATTGATAATGATGCCTGTAGCGATAGCCCAGTCTATCTCTGAAGACGCATCTTTATTTGAGAAGTCTGTCTCTTATGAGCCTGGAATAAGGCCAGGGAATTTTGGCATGATAACTCCATTGAGGGAAACATATCTTTCAGCGTCAAGCGTCCCTGAAAATCTTATGGCAGACTGGGTTGTCGATGCAACAACACATAATACCAGCCACAATACGAGCACAGACACTACCATCGTTGGAGTCGGCCAGACAGGATTGTCTGCAAACATCCCTGAAAGGGTAAATAAGGATACGATCAATATCACTGCCGCCACAAAGCCTTCTTATATTGTAGAGCTCACCATAAAATCAGATTTCAGGAGAGTGATTGCCGATGAGAACGGAAGCGCTGAATTCAAGCTGATAAAACTAACTCCTGGAGACAATACAATATTGCTGAAATCGACCAGCCCTGATGGGAATGAGTCTTTCAATGCAACCTATAATACTCTTCTTGACAATACCATGCCTCAGCTTTCAATTTCTGACGTGCCGTCTATCCTTGGAGAGAAATCAGTCACAATAACCGGAACAGTCAACAAAAAGGTCGATATCCAAGTCTTTGTCAAGAAAGGGGCCTCTGATAACAATCCTCCAGCTGCTCCGACTGGGCTGACTGCAAATGCTTCTGCTGCGAATACTATATCCCTGAACTGGAAGCAGAGCGATGATCCTGATTTCTTAGAGTATGTCCTATACCGCTCTGACAAAGGGCCTATAGCAACAGCACAGCCGGCAAATTATATCTCTTATCAGGATATACAAGTTGACCCAAATACCAGGTATGAGTACAGCATGTCTATAATCAACAAGAACTGCATCGAAAGCCAGAAGACAATGCCTGTGCCGATTACGACACAAAACCAAGGAAGATCATTGGGAAGCGCCGCCACTGCGATAACTGTATCCTGCGATTCTTCATCAAGCCAGAGAAATGCCGGCACATTCACATCAAACAGCACATTCAACGTCACTGTGCCTCTGGATGAGGGGATCAATACGATAACGATAAAAGCGACAGACCTGAACGGAAACAGCATAACCCAGTCAAGGACTGTCACAGTCCAATCAGAGCCTTTGACTATCAATATCATAAGCCCACAATCAGGCATAATGATATATGAGCAGTTTGCAAATTCAGTCAAGATAGAGGGCAAGACAAAGCCTTTTGCAAAAGTCGATCTTGGCACTAAGGGTCAGGTCATTGCAAGCACTGTCATGAGCACTACTACCACTTCAACAATGCCTAGCGCAACAGGCACAACTTCAAGCACGATGACAACCACTACAATTGCTGCGCCTCTTCCTCAGGGCACTATCACTATAGGGGCTGTTAAACTGAGCACAACTGCTGATGAGTATGGAAGCTTCGTATTCAATGACGTCAACATGAAGACTTATGTTGGAGGATCGCTTGAGCCAAGGACAGTCCCTCTTGGAGACCAGTCGCTTGCAGGAAGCCAGAGCAACTTAAAGAATTATGACACTGCATATCTTTATTTCAGGGCGACTGACAACACAGGGAAGCAGCAGACTATCGAGACAAAATATATCATAGGCACATGCTGGGGAGGGAACTTCACTTGGGGGATAACTCCTCTTGTACAATACCAGTCCCCTGTATTCCTAAGCTCCGAGAGGCTTTCAGAAGGCACAGAAGAGATATCATTCTATTTCAATTTCACTTATCAGGGCCTAGGAGATTTTGGGACAGGCACAAGCAGCGCAAAGGGAAAGACAAAAGTCACTTCAGTATCTGTCAGCGACGCCTGCGATGATTACATCAAGACACAGCCTTCATACAATTGGTCATGCAGGGCATTGTCTTCATGCAGGGCCACTATGAATCCTGACGGGACTTTGGCTTATATCACCTGCCATCTCAATAAAATAAAAGAGATAGAAGATTTTGATGGGAAGGCCCTTAAGGACTGGTACAAATCAATAAGCAATGAGATGAGATTTCCGCTTACAATAACATTGGCCTATCAGGAGCAGTATCAAGGTCAGATACGCACAGGCTCTCAGACCAGCTGCGAAGAAGTTACATTCCCTGTCGACAACAGCCAGCTCAATTTCTCAAAGATGCTTCCTGACTGGCTCCTCAACAATGGAGTGCAGCTTATGGATGATGCTGTAAAAAATATAGACAAGATAAACCAGCAGCTGAAGCAGGTGATGAAATATCTTGCGATCGGATGCGTAGGATCCTTCATAGCCAAATTCGGAGTGCAGGTATACAGGAGAGTCACATGCTCTTATGACAATGTATACAAGAAGCTCGAGACAGCGACTGCACTTACCGGAGAGCAGTCTGATACCCAGAAAGCATGCAATGCATGCCTGAATGCTTTTGCTGACAGGGCTGGCCCAAACAATACTTATCGTGACCTTCTTAAGAAAGTCCAGGGCCTACCAGGTCTTGTGAACGGAAGCGTACAGAACAAGATTCCTGATGCGTGCCTTGAAGCATGCTATCCATCATGCGCAAACGCATGGAACTATGAATCAAAAGTCTATGAGTTCTACAGATGGACCTGCGATAGGGTATTCTGCCATTCAGCTCCTTCAAGATGGACTGAGACAAAGTCTGATTCAGAGTTGAAGGCAAAGCAGGAGACTGCAAATACCTGCTCAAAAGACCAGACGATGAAAGGCATGCCTCTCACGGCAGTGAAATGCAGCGAGCTTGCTGAAGCGAAGAGGAAGGATTTTGTCTACAGCCCTGATGACTTATGCTTTGAAGTATTCAACTCAAAAGCAAATCAGAAATCAATATTTGCCCTTGACTCAAAGACTGCTTCAACAGATGAAAAGTTGACTACTATAGTAAAGAAGACTGGACCTGCTGATTATGGATATCTATACGCTCTGAAAATATCAGATAAATATTATATAACTAAGAGCGTCAAGACATGTTCTGAGACGTGCGGAATAAAAGATAAAGAAAGTGCGAATGCTACGCACATAATCGCTCCTGGATCGAAAGCGATAAGGGGAGGAACCCCTGAAGGAGCGAATTTTGCCTGCACCACTGTAACTAATTGCAAAGACATGGTCAACCAGGGAAATGTGACTGTCGACGGAAAAGTCGTTAATGTAAAGGGAGCATATCCTGAAGGGTTCACGACAGGATGCTTCTACAGGGAAGGCGATGACCCTGCGCTAAGTAATCCTTCTGCAGTCGGAGACAATCCTGATGAAAGGTATGAATGCTGCTGCCTAAATACTGTGGCTGCAAAAGACAACCCATTCTTTTATCAGCCTAAGACTGATATATACTTGCAGAAAGACACTTCCGGCGGGTTAGGATCAATATTAGGCTTAGGAGGAGGGAGCAGTTCTGGGAAGAATGCATCAGCACCTTCTGCAACTGCATCGGGGCAAGCGAATTATATAGATCCGCCTCAGAACTACAGCGAGATGAAGTGGTCATACAGGTATTGGAAGATAAACTTTGACAATAAGATATTCAACCCTGACAGGTATATCAAAGGAAGGGACCAGCCTGCATGCTTTGGACAAAATAACTGGATATTTGACGGATTCGGGAAGAATGCAGAAGGAAATCTGCTGAAAGTTGATCCTTTCAAGCAGCACACTTCCACTTTCCAGTGCGGATGCTTGAGCGGAATAATAAATAGGCTGACAATGATACAGAACATATTGATGCTCATGTCCGGCTGCCTAAAGGAAGTAAAGACTACCGGAAAAGGAGATGCAGGCGTCTGCAAAGAGCTCTTCACCCAATATGTCTGCACGCTGATGTGGGAGATAATATCCTATCTCCAGAACGGATGCGTACCTTTATTCGGCGGAATAAATTTTGATGAAGAGGGAGGCGCAACACAATCCCTTAAAGTTGGGACAAAATCCGTCTTTGACTCAATGAATGACAATATGAAAGAGCTTTCCGGAGAATATGGGAACGCGCAGATAAACAGCCTGCTTGGAACAGGAGAGGGATCTATCGCAAGAGCAATCTGCCTTGCAGCTTTCGGATTTGACTGGGAGATATCATTGGATACGATACTTGATGCTGCCTATTCGACTCCTTTTGCAACTTTAGTCCAGCCTGTGACAAAATCAAGAGAATACATGTCTTTCGACCCTAGGGGAGGGCAGGCCAAATATGAGTACAGCTCTTCATGGATAATAAATCCTGGATGCGACTTCGACTCTTATGATGTATCGCTTGCATGCGTGAGCGATGATGACATCCGAAATAATCCTGAGATAGACTGCAGCAAGGTCGATTGCGACTGCGCTTACATGAAAGGCAACGGCCCTGAGATGAGATTCTATTCAGGAAGGACCCTCAAGCAGAACGTCCTTGAAGACAAGTCAAATCATGCAATAATAACGAGCAAATACAGGTTTGACCATCTTAAATTCACGTTGAGGACAAGCAGCAAGATCAACAGGTATGCTGCCAGCTCAAAAGGAAACTGTTTCCCTACAGGGCACGAAGACGGGATATTCTATTTCCCTATCACAGACAAGACTGCCACCAGTGTCGTCGGATGCGCTGCAAGCGCTGATTCAGGAGTATTTTATTGTGAAGCAGGCGACCTCATGTGGGACAAGCAGGGAAGGGCATACTTCAATTCTGCGAAGATAAACGACAAGTCTGTAAGCGATGAGAACCTTACAGTAAAGTTAGGGTCTGACATATTCTTTGATGTGGAGATATTCAATGCAGGAAATCCAAAATGCCTGCTTATCGAGCTTGATAAGCCTGGGCAGAAAGCTGATGTGCATAAATTGACAATCGACTTCCAAGGATCGCAGCAGCTGCAGGAGCCTTTGGGAAATGCGACATGGACAAATTCCGCCCCTACTGGGAAATCAGGATCATTCATAGGATGCGTCCTTAAGAATACAGGCGGAAGCGTAGCTGACAATGACAGATGCAAAAGCCTGATCCCTTCTACTGACAGGGATTCTATAGGAAATTTTGTGAAACTGCCTGACACGGCTGAAGCAAATTACATACTCAGCTTTGTCGACTCCAACAATGACAGCAAGATCGACCTTACTGCAGACAGCAATGACACAATATTCATAGATGACAAATCAGAGCCTGTAAAATCATATTACAACGATAGTCTCGGAAAAGTTGCCATAAACAGATCAGGATCATTGTTTGTTGTCAACTCAGTGCCTTTCAGCCCTGAGATAAGCAGGATAAACTTCAAGGTATATTCTCCGGCGCAGACACTTCGTCAGACAGAAAGATGGGAGCTCAAATACGGACTTTATTACATCAAGGATGGAGGCTACGGCTGCGAGGACATGATTGATGGGGATGTTGTACTGAATAATGGACAAAGGATGGAGGCTACAAAGTCATTTGCTATAAAAGAGATGACAGAGACCAACGGATCGAGCTCAGCTGGTGGATCCTCAAGTTCTAGCACTTCAGGTCATGCTGCTCCTCCTTGCAAGAGAGACGGAAGCATGAATGATGTTGAATGCGACTGCAATGGCGACAATAAGTCTACTGCCACAAATGACGACTGCGACGGAAGGATAAGGAAGTATTGCCTGACCTTGAATCCTAATCCTACTTCTGGCGATGCTGTCTATAAGTGCTATGGCAACTGCGTCGGAAAGGGAGACAATGAGATAGTGCCTTGCGAATGCAATAATGATGGAATTATTGACAACAGAGACTGCCTAAGGAGCCCTTGCCAATGCATAAACGGGCAGATAAGCACTTACAACTGATGATGCCAAATGCTTGAACTCATAATAAACGCACTGAAAAGGACATGGGCTGCCATTGTCAAGAACAAGGCTATATTTTTGATATTGTTTGCGATCCAGATGGTATTTTTTGTGGGCTTTTTTGCATCCCAGGCTTACATACAGCCAAAAGCGATGGAACTTAGTCTACAGATGGCTGATTATCTAAACAACCTGAATTCTATAGACACAAACAGCACAATGCCTTCTTTCTTAGGAAATGATCCTCTGATGCTTTACCGCAACAGCCAGCAGATTACAAATCTCATATTGATGGATATCCTAGTCTGCCTTGGGCTATTGCTTCTCGTCGCGAATGTGATGTGGCTGCTTTCAATAATGATAGGGGATGTCGAGATAAAGTCGATGCCAAAGGCTTATCTTCGGTTCATTGGAGTCGGACTTATGTATCTCGTCCCATATATCATTATATTTTACCTTTGCGTGAAGGAGATAGTCATACCTTCTGCTGACAGCGATGCGATAATAAATCTGGTGACAGCGTTCCTGATTGTAGTCACTGCAGTTGTAGCATATTTCATGATAATATCTTTTGCGCTTGCCCATAATTCGTTCAGGAATATCTTCAAGAGGACTTTTTCAATAGGAACAAGAAGGGCACACATTGTCCTTGTCAGCTATCTGATCTCTGCTTTGCTTATAGGATTGTCCGGATTCTTGTTATATCTCTCTCTTGAAATGCATATCATACTCTTCCTTATTTTAGTCGCCCTCCTGATATTTGCAGTCGTGATCTCCAGAATATTCATCGCTGCGACAATAAATGAGATTGAGAAGGACATGTATAATATCGAATGATTCATTTAATGAATTTAGAAATGTTTTGAGACTTATCTATATCGCACTTAAGCAGCCTTTTCGACTACGTCATCTATCGATCCGCCCTGCGATCCTTTTGCCATCGCTTCTGCTTCATCCCTTCTGTTTGAGTAATGTCTCTGTTCTTGTGATCTTCCTTTGTATCCTGAGCCTGATTTCCTGTTTCTGTATGCGCTCAAGCTCACTACATTAGAATCTTTTCCATAACTTTCTCTGTTCAGGTAAGCCAAATCTCCTGATGCTTCGAGCTCTTCTTTCAAGTCGTACAATGGTATACTTTCCAAGACATCTTTGTCAAGCTTTCCTGTGGTAGACCTCTTGTAGAATGCATCTGCGATCTTCCCATATATCTCTCTTCCTTTCTCTGTCTTTGCATTCTTTGCTAACTGTGAGAAGTACTTTGATCCTATCATGTCAGTAGACTGCTCTGAATGCACTCCGTATCTATGGATCGTCTCATGCGCGAGAACATACAGTTCAAGAGCTGTGCCTTTTAGTCCATTCCAATGGCCTTTGTCTGCCATCATGACGCTTTCCTTGTCATTTGTCAGGACTGCAGCTATGGCTTTATCGTCAAGGTCTCCATAATAATGCCCGACAAGCTCTGCCTCTTGCAGGCCATGATCTCTCTTTAAGTATGAATCCAAAGTCCTTCCGTATGAGCTTTGAAGGAATTTCTCGTATATGCTCTTAAGCTCTGCAGCGCCTTTTAGGTTCTGCCCTGCTTTCTTCTCATCTGCGCCTGTAGCTACTGCTCCTCTTTCGCTTATTATTGCGCCTTCATTAAGCCTGTTTTGTCTGAACTCTCCTGATGAATGTTTCAATACTGCCCTTTCAAGCGAGTAAAGAGCTAACCTTGGATTCTCCCTTTCCCTTTTATCCCTTCCTTCGACATAATCTGACATCCTCTTTATCTGATGCATCTGTGCCATCACATATTGAGGGCTGCTTGGAAATGTCAGAGGTACAGCTAGATTAGAATTGTAATCCTGCTGCAGATAAGGCTGGTTGTATGACATGATCATAAGAAAATAGTTCAGAGTTTAAAAATGTTGATATGTTCTTGACAGAGGATTTACGAGAATTAGAAAAATAATTTATCCCTATGCTGCTGCCTTCTTCTCTGCTTCATAATACTCTTTTTTCCTGAATCTCTGATTTTTATACATCTCTGGACTTACGCCCCCTTCTTTATGCTGGTATAAAAGTCCTTTTGCTTCCTCTAACGTCATCTTGTCCTTATCCAAGAAATCAACAGTCTTTGTGTATTTCAGGATGTCCTCGATATGATCTTCATTGATATGCCTTGATGCGATAAGGCCTAATTCCCCTCTGATCTTCTCTTGCATCTTACCTATCGCTCCCTGATATTTATCAAACTTAAACTTGCTCTTATGCTCCCCTAGATGGTATTTCAGCTCATCTTCAGTAAGCTGGCCATACGCTTTTATGAGAAGGCTCTTCTTGAACTCATCATCGTCTGGAATCTCACTCTTGAACTGCTGTTTTGCTTTCTTGACGTAGAAATCAGCCATAGACTTGGCGACTTTATTTCGCACTTCTTCATCTTCCAGCTTCTCAAGGTCGATGCCACCTTCCTCTGTCCTAAGGTGTTTTCCCATAGCATAGTCATAAGCCTGCCTTCCATGCCTTTCGATTGCATTCGCAAAGGCAGTCGCCTTCCTATGCATCTTATTGAACTTTTTGATATGCTCTGGGACTTCGTCAGCCATCTATTTACACCTATTTTTGATTGATAGGCTGAACACAGCATCAGAGTATTATAAACTTTTCGCTTTTAGAGGTATCATATTTGGTATATTATTGTCAATTTATCTTTTATGGATATTTAGTAAGGGGCACATCCCCTTACCAACCCCTATTGATTTCCTTCCTCGATAATAAATTGAAAAAAACAAGAAAACAGAAAGATAAAGATAATAAAAAAGAAAAGAAAGAAAGCAATCAGCAAGCTTAACTTACCCTATGCTCTCCGCCCGGTGTCCAGATTGATGTTGTTGCTCTGCCTTTTGAAGGGATGTACCAAGGCTGATCCTTTATGGAGTCTTCTCCTAATGGGCCGCCATTCCTTCTTGCAGCATCATACAATCCAAACAATGTGTAGCTGTTCACTCTCTCTTCAATCACTTTTGCAAGATCAATTCCAGCATATTTCATCACTGGAGCCACATGCTCTGGAACCTTCAAGTATTCTGCAGCAGTTGTCATATAAGTCTGCTCTGCAGTCTTCAAAGGCTTCTCGAGATTTGTCATGAATATCTTATTATCAAGCTTTGATCCTCCCTGATCGACCAATTGAGCCACTGTTGACCTGTCGAATCCGAAAGCCCCGATCGCTGCCCTCTTTGCACGGACTTTCTGAACAAATTCAGAAGCTCCGCCTGTATAGCTCAATCCTTCACTAGCATACGCTTCAAGCTGTCCCCATATATTATCAGTAAATGCCTGTTTCTTTTCAGCATCATTAAGAAGTTCCATATCATCTTTCAGCACATCTCTCTGTGCATTATCATAAGCCATCCTCACTGCCCTTTCAGTAGCGTTGATCTGCGCTCTAGCTTCTCTGTAGATCGGATCAAAAAATTTCAGTTCTGGTATATCTTCGAGTCCTGCCATGTTGTTTACCCCCACCTCTTTCTTTTTGGAAGAAAGATTCTTTTTTATATCTTTGCATATTCATATCCGAAAACCTTCCGGATGAATATTTTACTACTAGTAGATGACAACATATATATAAACCTTTCGAAAACAGTTTATAAATAGCAAAAACCGCGTTTATAGAGCCTATAACTGTCAAAAACTGGTATCTATTTAAATACAAATCTTTATATACTTTATATCAAATACATTCTGTAGTGATTATCTTACATTAGCATAAATTCAACAAATTGGGTGAGCATATGACAAAAAAGATCAAATCAAAGAATATCTCTAAGCCTGTTTCACAGCAGATACCTGCAGCTTCTTCGATAAAGCAGCCTATTGCTGCATATGAACAGAAAGGACTAGCCCCACAGGCAGCAGCGCCTTTGCCTGCCCCTCCGATCAATGCAAGCGGACTTCCTCCTGAGACACAACAGAAACTCAATGACATGAAGGATAAGCTTGAAGACTTCTCAAAGAAGGTTGTCGATAAATTCGACAAGTATATCGTCGGAGTCTCATTATTGCCTCCTCCAAAGCCGAAGGAAGGCGAGAAATTCGACAAAGACATACTTGATGTGCTTGTATTGGTCGATGATTCTGACTCAAAAAAGATGGCAAAGCAGGACCTAAAGAACAGATTGATCACAATCATTGATGAGATAGCAAAAGGGATTGATAAAAACATCCTTCCTCAAGTCATTTTACTGACTGAATTATGGCAGAACCTTTACGACGGAAAATACGAGCTTGTACAGATCGTCGCCATGGGCGCCTCAATATACGACCAGGGAATGCTTCAGGCAATAAAGATCGCTGAGATACATAAGACAATGGTCTTAAGGAAGTTTGAAAAATATATCGTCAGCTATGTCTTGGCAGGATCATTGACTCAAGGAAAAGCTACAAAGACTTCGGACATTGATGTATGGATAGTCATTGACGATACAGATGTCAAGAGGATGACAAGGGCAGAGCTTAAGGATAAGCTTCGTGCTATTATTATCGGCATGGGAATAGAGGCTGGCGAACTTACTGGCATCAAGAATAAATTGAATATCCAGGTCTATATATTGACAGATTTCTGGGACAGCCTGAAAGAGGCAAATCCAGTCATCTTCACTTTATTGAGAGATGGCGTCCCATTTTATGACAGGGGAATATTCATCCCATGGAAACAACTGCTCAAGATGGGAAAGATTAAGCCAAGCCCAGAAGCGATTGACTTGTTCATGAGCTCTGGAGAGCAGCTTCTTCAGAGGGTTGACCTTAAGCTTAAGGATATAGGCATGGAAGACACGTTCTATGCGATCCTTACGCCTTCACAGGCAGCGCTGATGCTTTATGGGATACCTCCTCCTACACCTAAGGAGACTCCTGAACTGATGAGGGAAGTATTTGTAAAGAAGGAAGGGCTTCTGGAAGAGAAGTATGTGAAGATCCTTGAGAAGAACATCCAAGTCAGGAAGGAGATAGAGCACGGCACAAAGAAAGAGCTTTCTGGAAAAGAAGTCGATGACCTATTGAAGAATGCAAAAGATTATCTCAAGAGGATAAAGACTCTCTTTGCAGAGATCGAGAAGATCAAGGAAGAGGATGATGTCATAAAGATCTATGATTCTGTCGTCACAATCATAAGGGATGTGCTCAAGATGGAAGGCATAGAAAAGGTATCTGACATAGAGATAGTCAAGATCTTTGAGGACGAGCTCATCAGCATGGGAAAGATGCCTGCAAAATACCTGAGGATACTTAACGAGCTGATAAAAGCAAAGAAAGACTATGATGAGAAGAAGCTGACAAAGACTGAAGTCGACAATGTAAAGAAGAACTCAAGGGAATTCATAAAGTTCCTGATAGAATACATGCAGAGAAAGAGAGGAAGGGAGCTTGAACGGGCAAGGATAAGAGTGAAGCATGGAAACAGGTACGGCGAAGTGCTTCTCTTAGGGGAGATCGCTTTTATCGTGCATGATATAGACAACGAGGAAAAGGAGATATCAAAAGCAAAGATAAATCCTGACGGCAGCCTTGGAACTGTAGAGAGAACCACCATAGAAGAGATGGAACAGGCCATGGCAAAGATAGAGATAATGCCTAAAGTGTTCATCAAGCAGCCTATCTTTGAGAACCTCAAGAACATCTTCGGAAAGGATGTTGAAGTCTTGATCAATTATTATTGATTGTTTTGTTGTTCTTATTTTTTTGATATTTTTAGATATGATAGAGATGAGAATGGGGAAATAAGTTAATAAAATAAAAGAAAAAATAGGTTAAAAAATAAAAACTACTTCAAGGAGACCGAATTGATCTCCTCGAAGCTGTTGTCCATGTCGTTCATCTTGATTGTCGCGTCAGACACTGTGTAAAGCACGTTGTCCATGTACAATGACCTTCTGATCCCTGTACCACCACTATTGTAATAATAGTAGCCTGATTTCTTGAAGGATTCATTGTCCTCATTGTGTGTTATCTTTGCGTCGACTTTTATCCCGTCGTCAGGTGAGATGTGCAGGACGTATGCACCTTGCCATACAAAGTCGCCATATGTGTTTGCAGGCATGTCTTTGCCTTGGTACTTGTCCCTGTTTATCTCAGCCAGAGTTATAGGAAGCACCAACATGTTCTTGTCCTTGTCGAAAAGCACTGCCTTATGGTCGTTCAATGCCTCTGACGTTGTTCCTCTGTCGCCTATGACCAGTTTTCCGACTTCTTTGGGGTTCTCGACATCGCTTACATCAAACAATGCAACCTTTATTCCCTGGTACCATGCAAAATCGCCTTCTTCTGCGTCAATCGCATCTTTTCCTATCCCTATGATATGATTCTCATCATAAGGCTGGAGGTAGTCAGAGTATCCCGGTATCTTCAGCTTGCCAAGGACTTTTGGATCTTTCGGGTTCTCCAAGTCTATGACAAAAAGAGGGTCTACTTTCTTGAAGGTAACGAGATACCCTTTCTTACCCATGAATCGTGCTGAATATATCTTCTCTCCAGGAGCCAGGTCTTCAAGCTTTCCTATCATGTCCATGTTCTCGTCAAGGATATAGATATGGTTTGCTGCTGTCGCTTCGCTGGCCATTCTAGCAACATGTCCTGTTGTTGTCGCAATCCTGAAATTTCCTTCATATTCATCCATCGAAAACTGGTTCAATGGATATCCTGGGACTTCACCTGTCGCCTTGAACTCGACCTGATCTTTGTCAATTGAGATCTTGTCGATTATTGTCCTCTCATAATTCTTCTGCATCTCAGACTGGGCTTTGCTAATCTCTTCCTGCATCTTTTTCTCAAGATCAGCTTTCTCTTCAGGAGTCAAGCCATCCAAGTAGTCCATCACAAGCTTTCCTGCTTTATCGTAGCTTGTTGAATTATTATCATTGATCGCTTCTTTAACCTGATATGCGAGGCTTGCAGGAAGCACTTTCAATGCAGCTTTGGTCAATGATTCTCTCTGTACCTCATAATAATCATATGTTTTCTGATGTGAAAGATAGATATTATCCTGAGATACATAGATATTCATCGAGTTTCCAAGCATGAACACTTTGTCTTTCGCTTCTGCAGTCCCTGTGATTTTTATCGCAGGAATATGCGTGTATGTGTATGAATTGTCCTGATAGTCAAAATATTCAACTTCGTCTGCTGGAATTGTCTGCTTGATATCATTTTCATACATTACAGGCAATTCGACATTATTTGAGTAGACATACTCCTTTATTATAGGATACACATAATCGCCGATCATCCTTGATTCAACGTAAGTTCCCTGGAATTCAAAGCTGTCCAGCTTTTTTGGATTGCTCCTGTCTGCAACATCATAGATGTCTATGAATGTGGCGCCTGAGCCATAATATCTTGGCATATAATTGGTTGATTGTGTGTAAGCCCCTTGTGCCTGAGGCTCAACATCAACTGGAGCCTGCCTAGATCCTATCACTACAAGCCTGTCTCCATTGATATATATCTGCTGAGGATTCCCGTCGATCTTTGTCGTTGAGACTATCTTTGCCGATTCAGCAGGATAAGCGTCAACTATGACTATGCTGTTCTCTCTATTCAGATTGTTTATCTTATAGATGTATTTTGCATCGTTCTTCACAAAATCTGCTTCGTCAACATTCTCAACCTGGACGTTTGTGGTTGAGTAAGAAGATGCAGATGCGCTTGGTGATAATACAGTATCCTCTTTCATCATTGTTGTCGTAGCCACTTGAGTTGCGCCCATCATGGCATATTCGTATCCGTAGCCCCTGTAGTTATTTTGCGAATTCTTGCTTAGATAATCCTTGATCTCTGAAAGCGAAGAGAAATGCTTTGTGCCGCCTGTATTAGGCAGGTCAATTGGGCCTGTACATCCGACGATACTCGCAATTAAAACAACAATAAACATGGCTGCGATCGCCTTATCCAAAAATGAATTTGATTTTTCCATAAACATCAGAAATGGAGGGCTATATAAATACCCTTTTTAGACTTTGATTTCGGTTGAAGTTATGGCTTTGCTTATATGTAACTACTTATTAGTAATAATAAATAGTAAGCTTTATAAACTTATCATACTTCACCATACTCAGTATGAAGCAAAAGATATGCATAACAGTAGATGAAGAGACTCTTGTCCTAGTTGAAAGCATACTCAAAAGAGGAGATTTTCGGAACAGGAGCCATATCTTTGAGCATACACTGAAGGAGAAATTCAAAGATGATAAGACAGCAAGTGATTGATTTTTTTGGAGTGCATCCTAGCGTTGATGCAATACCTTCATTTTCAGTAGTGAGAACTCTTGAGGATATACTAAATAAAAATGATAAGGGCAGATATCAGACTTTCAGGAAATCAATAATGCATCAGATGACAACCACTTACAGAAAAAAAGGAGCATGGGTCACAGCTGACAGACTGTACGATGCATTCAAGGATGGAAAGCAGGATGACTTGGTATCTCGGGCAACTTTTGACCTTGAAGGCTATTTTGAGAATGGAAAACCTGTCAGGACCTTCTTTGAAGGAGGATTTGTTGTGAATCTCATCGGGAGCGAGAGCCTGGATGTAAGCTCGCTTGCAAAGTCGCTTCTGCAGCGTGTTGAAGAGCTTTATTTTGAGAAGGGGACGGAGCCCAGCGTTGATGTGAAGAGGGATAGGATCAATCAGGTCGTAAGGATATTAAAGCAATTGCCTCCTTCATCCTTCAGGCCAGATCAATTAGGGTCGATACTTTATTACTCTACGCCTTGGTTAAGGTCAAGGAACAGCGAGGACATAAAACAAAGAGTAACAGAAGATGTTGCTCATTATTACAGGTTTGGGATAGAGAAGGAAGATGAAGTCCTGGACCGCTTAAAGATAAACCATTTCCTGTACAACTTAAATGTATATCCTACAGGCCAGCAATTTGACGAGGGAAGAGTAGCAAGGATATATTATCTCAAGAGCAATCATGACTTCTTCGTGAAGCTTTGGAATGGCGATCAGAAATACAGGTATAATTGGGATCAGGAGCTTCATATGGTGGGACTCATGCAGGACATGAACATACCGGGAGTCTTGAAGGCAAGAAAAGTCCCTGTGCTACATAATCATTCTGTCCAGTCAGGAATCGTGATGGACAGGATTGATGGATATTCACTTGATACCTTATCCAAAAATAAGAAGACCGGATCTAAATTATATTTTGTAAGGGGAACTGAAGAACAATTGTCCCATTCTTTAGCAGAGGCATCAAAACATGGAATACATATTGTAGACCTTAATATGGGGAATGTATTGATGAGAAGGTTAGGAGAGACACGCGAGGACGGCCGACATGTCTTCTTATATGGGGATCCGACAATAATCGACCCTGGTGTCTGGGCTGATCAAGGCATCCTCCAGGTATATTATAAGCAATTCGGAGAAAAGTCAGTGATAGAGGACCAGACTCAAAAGATGCAGGAAGTATTTGGATTTATCAGGGAAAATCCCTATTCACGCTAATAAAATAGAATCACTCATATAATGGATTCTCTGAAGCTTTTCTTATCTCCTGTCTTGACGCTTCAATCTTTTCTAGAACATCTTGTAACATCTTTGTATCAGGAGTCCTTGATTCTGCATATGCCCTTTGAACTCCAAATATAGCTTCACTTAAGCCCGTGATTGCGCAATCGATCTCTTGATATTTTATCATAGGATCTGTCTTTGATTGTTCAAGATATCCATTGATATCCACTATAGTCTGGACAATCCTGTCTTGCCTTCCATCAGGTTCACTTGCTGAGATAGCATCTCTTATAAGCAAGCCCAATCCATCCATCTTTTCAAGAACTTCTGCGTATCTTTCCCCCATAACAGAGGAGAAGCTTTTCGGCTTTATAAGCTTTATTTTATATATTATATAAAGAGTACCGACAGGTTTATAAAGTATGATAAGTATTACTTTATAATTTCATGCCAAAACAGGAAATAACTAAGGATAGAATAAGCATCACTATAGACAAAGACGTCCTTAGGCATATCAATGACGAGTGCGATGAAAGGACGATGAAGGTTTCTAGTTATATTGAGAAGTTGATCAAAATAGGTTTAGAATATGAGAAGAAATAACAACAATAAAAGGAAAGGACAGATAACTGTGTTCATCTTGTTAGGAATATTGATATTAATGTCAGTCGCTTTTTTATATTATTTCATCAACTCTTCAAGGCAGCCTGAGGTGCAGGAAGAGTATGTAGCATTAGAATTCATGCCTATCAAAGACTATGTGCAGAACTGCATCTCAGAAGTAACTGTTCCCGGAATATTCCTGTTATCCAGAAATGGAGGTTATATCTATACTTTTGACAATAAATTGGTCTCAGATTATGAAGAGATAGCATACTCATATAATTATGAGAACAGCCATTATCCAGACAAGGCTTTCATGCAGCAGGAATTATCCAGGTATATTGCACAGGCTCTTCCGATTTGCCTCAGGAATTTTGACTCTTTCCAAGGATATGAATTTGAGCCAGGCAATGTAAGTTCACAAGTGACAATATCGGATGAGAGCGTAAAAGTAGTGATAGATTATCCCATAAAGATAAAGATCAAAGATTCAGTATCTACAATCTCTAAATTCTCTTATGATGCTCCTTTGAGGCTAGGCCATATGCTAGCTATAAAAGATGATATAGTGAACAGGTACAATTCTAATAATAAAATAGATATGGAATATCTAGCAGGAAAGGATGTATTTGTCAGCGTCTCTGTCTACGACAAGAATAATGTTGTATTCACTCTGATTGATCCAAACAGCACTGTCAAGGATTCCAGATTGATATATAATTTTGCAATGAAGAAAGAGTATTTTGCTAATGATGCTCCTGTCATTGCTGATATTCCTATTCAGACAGCTTACGTGAATGAGCCTTTCCATTACAAAGTCACAGCTTCAGATCCTAATTCAGATAAGATATCATTTTCTGATGAGTCTCCAATATTCAACATAAATCCAGGCACGGGAGAAATAGAATTCATGCCTACGCTGAATGATATAGGAAACTATTCCATATCTATAATTGCAAATGACGGAAAAGACCAGTCAAGTAAGACTATGAAGATGAGTGTGACGCGAAGATGAATAAAATGAAATACAAGGCTTTTGCATTATTTGCTTTGCTCATATTCTTAGTCACCCCTATATCTATCCTGTCTCAAGAGCCTCCTGTGGATAATACATTAACCTCTCCTCCGACAACACAAGCTCCGACCCCAGAACAGCAGTTCAACTCACAACCTACTCCAGATAATTTCATGTCTCTTCCAAATCCTACAGCTGAAGATCTGGCAAATGTCAAACCGGCCCCTTCACCTGAAAACTTTGCCAAGCTTTCAGGTCCGGAACAAGGAAAGTACCTTGATGGAAACTATAATTCCAAATTTGCTGCAGATTATTTCTCTGCCAGAGGAAACGATCTTTCAAGCGCGCCTACTGCCGCCAACAAATTCCTGCAGGAGAAATTTGGCAATGCAGGCATTGACTTCATAGTCTCTTCTGGGATGAAATTTGCAGATAATCCTCCAAAGATAGCTGTAGGAGGAAAGGAGCTGACGCTTCAGACCGGTTCAGAATCCGGAAAGATACCCCCTGGAGCGACAGCAGTAAGATATGACAGTTCAAATAATGAGTTTGTCTTTGATCCGAGAGGACTACAGGCGACAGGCAACAAGATCTCACTTGACTCAAATGGCGCAATGACTTTTGCAGAGGGCGGAAAGATAACAGACCCACAGACTGGCGCTACAATCGACGTTTCTCCTGGAAGCAAGGTGCAAATACAGAATGGACAGGATGGAAATGTAAGGATAATAGTGAATGGAGAGATGAAAGGAGAATGGAAAGACACTACAGGAAACCTTAACAAGTTCATCAACTTTGAAGGAACGTTGATAATACAGCCCGATGTCATATCAAGCCAGAACTCTCAAGTGAATGTAGACCAGAGCGAAATCAAAGGCAAATTTGTCGCAAGCCTTGACAATGGCAAGATAAGACAAGTCTCCTTGCTCAATGATGCATCTTCATTCTCAAAAGACACTGCAAGTGTTGTTGGAGTATCGAGCATAAATCTATATTCAAACGGAAAGATACAGGATGTAGAACTTATGTCAACAACTGCTTCTTTGTCTTATAATGACCTATATGCTAAAGGAAATTCTAAAACTTCATTCTCTGAGTCTGGGACAGTTTCAAAATATCAAGGATTATCAGAGGAGTCAATATTATCTTATGGAAGCAAGCTGGATGATAAGACAAGCAACAGGGAGCACTTATTCAAAGGAATAAGCGATGTCAACTTCAATGACAAAGGAGCCCTGTCCGATGCAAATCTTGGAAGAGACGCTTGGTACAAGAACCTTAAGACAGATATCAAAGTGTCACATGAGCAGGAAGGGGCACAGATATTCTTTGGGGATTATTCCAAGGAGCAGGCGGATTCGATAGCATCAAAGAATCCTGGAAAGGCCATATCTTTCATTGGATTGTCTGAGGCATCATCTTCACATATTGCCGGATACGGAAAAATCAATATTGAGACCGGAGGCTTCATCTACAAAGGAAAACAAGATTCTGCTACATTTGACAGGCAGGTCCTTGGCAAGGAAGAAAAGATATCGATAGACGGCAAAGAAAATGGAGAGATAGCAGAATTCTCAAAGAAGTTCAATGTTGCAAGCCTGAAGCAGAAAGATGGACTAATGACAGGAGAGCAGGCGTTGGTCAAGTCTTCTATCGTAAGGAATAATGACAAAGTCACTGCTATTGTTGATGATGAGAGCGTGAGAAAGGCTGTTGAGCTCACTGGAGTCACTAAGGAACATGCATTTGACTATACAAGATTCCTATTGAGCGATTACAATACCATGATCAATATAGGATCAGGAAAAGCTTTCTTGGGGATCTCATCGGACTTTGGAATGATCTATGAATCTGAAAGCGGAAAAATGCAGTATCTTTCAAGATCTCAGGTGCAGATGAACCTTGGAAAGGATTCCAGCACTGTCAAGGGGATTGTGACAAAATCGGCAACTGACAAACTCCCAATATACAGCCAGAACACTGCCATCTCAAAAATATTCTCGCTTCAATCGCAGGAAAACCTGAAGGAGCAGGACGGAAGGACCAACTATTTCGAGGCTACATCAAAGAGCTTCGAAGACACGAAGAAATTCATCGGAGAAGTATATTCAAATGATCTCCAGAAGAATGTAGTCACTACTTCTTTTATGGTATCAAATATCGCTTACCTAAAACCAGACTATATGAATAATGGCGATAAGGCAGGATTTGATTCTTCTGCCAAAGAGTATCAAGATTACCTTAATGCTCAGATGAATGAAATAGAGTCTGGCATGAAGTCTAACGAATTCATGAAAGGACTTACTCCTAGCCAGCTCCAGATGCAACTTGCAAAAGATGTCTCAGCAAACAAGGCCATATCTCCTGATGAGATCAAGACAGCATATATGCAGCAGTTCGAGAATAGGCTCATGTATGAGGATGTAGTTGGAGCTTCTTCTTCTAAGAGAGACCTTTCAGGAATCGCTTCAAGGGTCGACTCTTTCAAGGGGCTTATAACTCTTGATGAGACCCAGATTACACCTGAGGGAGATAGATTTAAAGTCGATCGTGAGCTCACATCATTCAGCGAGCAGAAACTGGTACATTCTGAACAGCTGATGCTTGAGTATGTCAAGACAGGAGACAAGGCAAGCGCTCTTGCTACCTTGGACCAGGTTGAACAAGGGCTTGCATCCTATAAGGCAAAGATAGGAGTTGATAACAATGTCCTAGCTTTGGATGATGCGACTCAAGCTAAATATGGCTTCATAAATTCAATTGAGAGCAGGATAAGATCAGATAGGATGATAGTCAATGATGAAGAATTTGCATCAATATACAAGGACCTGATGGCAAGAGATGCGAAGTTTGACCAGCTTGTCACTTCAAGGATGACTTATGGTGAGAAGGTAGAGAGTTCGCAGAGCGCTCTCGAGGCAGTCTTTACTGCAGTCACAAGCGGAGGACTTGGAAAGAGCGGAGTGAAAGCAATTTCAGAGGCTGATTCATTGTCAGGTGTACCTTTGGTAGGGGATATAGTGCAGGCTGCCAAGGGATACAGGGAAGTTGTTGATTATACAAAGGAGCTCCAGCTGACCAATGGAGAATTTCTCAAAGGGACTATGGGAATAAAGACAATCCATGACCTAGGTGTTGATGGAGACACTGCGCAGAAGATATTAAACGGAGAGCTTCCTGATGAGCAGGTCCAAAACATAGTGGCAAGGAACATTATCCAGAACGGTTATGCAGAGAAAGCAGATCCAAATGCCCAGACAAGCGTCGAATTTAAAGACATGGAAATAGGGCCTGATGGACAGATGACTGGGAGGAGAATAGTGAACGTAGCAGGACAGACTTATGCAATCGACGGGAATACATTCAACGAAGCTTACGGATTCCTGAAAGATGTGCGGCCTGCTGCAAAGATGACTTATGATTCTGCTGATTACGGAAGAGAGATGAAGATACTTCTTGGAAACGAGAAAGTAAGATCTGATCTTGGCACTTATGCAGCCAATGAGGACTTCTCGACTGATAACAGGCTTTTTGCTACAAAATTAGCTGCTGTAGAGCCTGGAAAAGCAGAGAAACTACTAAATTTTGTAGATGAACAGGCAAGCCCATTGACAATTGGGATGAGTGCCGGATTCGGGGCAGGATTCGGAAACGTATTCATCAAGTCAGCAGGACTTGTCGGTGCAGTAGTTGGCCCTGTGGAATCCCTCGGCATGAGCACAGCAGTATATGGTGGCATGCAGGTTGCAGGCATAAATCCTGAAGATCATCCTTACCTCTCTGCTGGGCTCAATTTGGCTGTGCCTTTTGCTCCTGCAACAATTGGGAGGCTGAGCAAGGCGGTAATTCCAATGTCTGAAGATATAGCCAAGAATATCATCGAGCAGTCTCCAAGCCTTGCAGGAAGGACAGAGGATATAGCAAAGGCATTATCTGGGGTTGACACAAGCGATGCTGCAGCAGTAAAGAATGCGCTGAAGAACATAGAAGGACTGGACCAGACTAAGATAGACGGTCTTCTTGAGACCACAAAACTGAAGTCTTACGTCCAATCATTCAATGCTGAAGATCTTGCAACTATAGGGATAACGAAATCTCCGGCAGGAGAACTATTGGACTCTTCAGGAAAAATAATATCGAATCTTGACGAATTTGAGCAGGTTGCAAGGTCAGGAGAGGTAATTTCAAAGGCAAACACTGCATTTGAGGAGGCAAAAGGCGTTGCAACCACAGCTGCGAAACCTCTTCACACTTATTCGACAGACATCGGATCATACACTAAAGGCCAAGTAAATCCTCAAGAACTTAAGCTTTTAGTTGCAGAGACAGGGGAGAAGATTGGTACAGGAGGATACGGCACTGTCTATAGGGTCAAAGACCTAACAACTCATGTTGGTGATGTAACTTATGATATCGAGGGCGCAGTCGTAAAAGTCCCACATAAGCTTCCTGAAGGAGCGATAGACTTCATGTCCAGGCAGGAAGACTATGTCGCAAAAACCGCAGACATTCCAGGGGTAATACCTAGCATAGATAAAGTCGATGTAAGGGTGACAAATGTCGATCCTAAAACAGGGGTTTCTACTAGTGAGGTTGTCAAAGGAAGGCTTATCCCAGAAGTCGAGGGAGAACGAGGGACATCTCTTTATACCAGATTCCAGAATGGGGAGAAAGTCGCTTTAGAAGAAGGAGCATATGACCAGATGGTGCAGACGCAGAAAGATCTGGCATCAAGAAATCTTATCGACATAGACCAAACTCTTGGAAATGTCATGTTCAGGGACAAAGGGGTCAATGCAGATGGTGTAAGAGTGTACGGGGATCCTGTATGGACTGACTCTGGAGCATTCGAGTCGACTGAATTTACAGATGCGATGAAAAGAGTGAGAGAGGAGATTGATTCTAGCCCATATACTTTTTCTCTTTATGACAGTTCACATCCTTTGAGTCCAGAGCTTACACAATCTTTGGATATAATAGGCCTGACTCCTGCTCAAGTCAAGGGTATGAACCTTAACAGCTTAAGCAGAGATCTTGACGGAGCGCTGGAACAGATAAGGGTGCAGAGGGAGAATGCATTTATGCCTGCTACAAAAGAGACATTCCATGACTATACTATAAGAAAAGTTGGCGAGATTCCGACAGCGAGAGATTATGGTGAGATTCCTATGGCAAAAGCAGCGAATCAATGATCTTGATGATGGCCCTTATAAGCCTTAGACCCAGAAGCTTCGTCTACTTTTTCTTTTGCGCCTCTTAACAATCCCTTTACTTCCTCTAAAGTCTTGTTTGGATCCTTTTTTGCAACTTCTGCGATTCCGCTGAATGCAAGTCCTGCAAGATTATATGCTGTATTAAGGTCGAGCTCTGCATCTTTCAGAGTGCCCTGGTAAGATTCATATTCTCCATGATCATGTCCTGGATTTGAAGTGAGCCTGTGCCTCGCAATCTCTGCCCTTGCCCTGTAGATCTTCTCCTTGAACTCCCCATCCTCCACATGAGTCCTGTTCTTGATGTATATATCAAGTATATTGCACAGTCCGTCAATCTGGTGAGAAAGCTCTTCAAGCGGTATCTTTGGTTTTGCAGGCATTGTAGGGTAGTACATTTTGTTATTATTTATATTTATTGTTTTATTGCAGTCCTAAGCATAGTTGATGGATTTGAATATTCTATGATATCATCCGGGCTTGCTTGTGTCCCGTCCCCTATCCCATAGTATCTTGGGCAACCTGAAGCTACATTCTTTGCTTCGACAAATATCTTTCTGCCGTCCAATAGGAATGAACCTATATAAGGTGCCCTATGGAATCTTGGCATCACTTTGTCATCTTGCCCTTCTTTTTTGGAAATCAATGGGTTCGCAGGGTCAAAGACATATTGATCAGGACCATTCCCTACTATTAGATAAGCCAGCTGCTTCGGCTCTTCATCTCTCCTCTTCATAGCTTCTCCTAAGACTAATCTTGTCCTTAACCCTTCGCCCTGGAGATATAATTTTGCAAAGACTGCAGTCTCTATTGATGATGCACATCTTCCGACAAGTATATTATACAATTTTGGAGGAGTGTCTCCTGAGAATACTCTTTCTCTTTTCTCTTCATTAGGTGCATTGCCAAATATTATCTTATAGTTGTCTGCGAAATTGAATCCTATATAGAATGTGTAAGGGTCTATCCTAGCTCCAAATTGACTCAACCATGATTCAACTCTTACGAGCTTATCCCTCTCTTTCTGCCTTTTGAGATAGTTGATCATATTGAGGGTATCTTTACTATCTACCCTGAAAGTTATCCCTGGCAGGCTTAGCTCTTCACCCAACACTATGTGATCGATGAATGCTGAGCTGCCGCAACATATTCTAGCTGTGGACATAGAGGGTAGTAAAAGTATTCCCTTTATAAACCTTTCTATTATTAGTCACTATTAAGTGATAACTTAATTATCGCTTTCACACTGCATCATCATTTAAGAAAGATTTTTATACAATGTCTGACCTTTCGGGATTATACATTTTATATTTAGATGCGAGGGTAGCGAAGCCTGGTCAAACGCGCAGGACTTAAGAATAAGTCGCTCCACATGGACACTTAGGGTCGTACCTTAAGAGATCCTGTCCCTTAGTGGGTCCGGGGGTTCGAATCCCCTCCCTCGCATTCATTTTTTCTTTTGTAGTTGAATTGAACTGGAGTCAAGAAAAGCTTATAAGCAAAAAGAAATTTCTGACTAAAGATTTTTGGAGGGATATTTATGTCAAATGAACATCTAGAACAATACAAATCGCTTGACCATATCATAGTGCCCCAACGCTCATGGCAGCTTACTCAAAGAGGGGTCGGCATGGACAATGTCTTTCTTGAGCCGCAATATGTGCCTCATATTCCTGACAATGGACTCCTCCTACGTGTTGATGCGTCTGTCATCTGCACGTCTGACGTGAAAAATATCTGGTCGCCGCAGGCGCGAGACAGGATTGTCGGACACACTGGAAAATCAGGATATGATATCGAAGGTTCTGGAGTTGTCAATGGCCATGAAGCAGCGCTTACAGTCGTAGGCGTAGGAAATGATATCAAAACCTACCAAAAAGGAGACAGAGTAATATTACAAGCTGACCTGCGTGAATTTGATGATGGCCAAGCAGTAGGATATAGGGTTCCAGGCGCATTCAGAGGATTCTGTTTATGGGGCCCTGTTGTGCATGACAAGTATCTTATCAAATTGGAAAAAGATATCGGATATGCAGAAGCGGCGCTAATTGAAGGACCGACTTGTGTATACGCCTCCCATCAGGTAGGCCCAGTAAGAGATACTGATAAGGTGATGTGGATCAATGGCGTCGGCGGACCAATGGGGACGATGCACACTGAAGAGATCCTGCTTAGAAGAAAAATTGGAAAATATCAAGGGATACAAACGCTAATTGTGAGCGATATCGATTCAGGCAGGTTAGAGTCATATTATAAACGGTTTGGGCCTAGATTTGAAGAAGCCAATATCCGTTTGGTCACATTCAATCCTAGGGATTTTTCTGGACAGGTGGGTTTGCCTCCAATTGATCCATTAAAAGGCGTCTTAGCCGACTACTATCTTGAACTTGGTCCGTCAGCAGATATCACTTTAGCAAACCTTGTCTCGTTAAGAAATGGAGCGATAATCAATATCTACTCAAGCTATTCACATGGGACAGGTGATGTCGTCTTGCGCGACGGAACAGATACTACTCTAAAAGCTATCCACACCCAGAACCGGACTGTTGAAGGAACTATAGGGACTGTTGTAGGCAGACCATTTACATTCACAGGCAACAGCGGTTCAACTGTCGAGGATATGCGGACAGTCCTGGCGAGGCTTCAAAATGGAGACATCGAAACTTATCATTTTGCATCTGCAGTCACTGGATATGATATGATCGAAGATGCGATCCATGCACAGCATGACAGAAGATTTCCAGGAAAGATTGTGATATTCAATCAAGTCAGAAATTTGCCTTTGACTGCAATATGTGATCTTCATGATCTTGTAACAGATGATGAGTCTGTCCATGCTGATATCGATGCAGGAAGACTGACCAGAAGGATTGAAGATGCGCTGCTTAGCCGTTGGCTTGATCCGGCGGCAGAGTAAGGTAAACAAAAAATTAATATAAATTGTTTAAAGGTGAAAATAATGCAAGATATTCACGAACAGTTTCCAGTATACAAATCGCTGCCTATGGATAAAGGCATATTGCCTAAGCCGATCAAGGTCAATAAGAACATCGAGATCATCCGTGAATTTGACCCATCAGACGCAAGTGTTGCATTATTTGATTTTGACGGGAATATTTCTAGAGAGCGTGAAGGATGGCCGAATTTCATGGTTCCTGTAAATGCAGCATTCCTTGTTGCATACTCCCAGCCGACCATAAGCCATCAACAAGCGCAGGAAATTGCTATAGGGGATATCGAAGCGACAATAGGGCTGCCTACATATATCCAGATGAAAGTGTTGTTCCAGAGAATCAGGGAACTAGGATATACAGGACCTGAAATAAATCCAAAAGTGTTCAAGGATGTCTACAATGATGCCCTTGTCCATTATGTCGAGCAAAGATATGCAGATCTTGACAGCGGCAGACTGAGCATCGAAGACCTGCGCATGCCAGGGTCTGTCGAATTATTGGCAGCACTCGAGCCTAGGCTTAAGAATGGATTTTATATTGGGACAGGAACAGATGTTGCGCCGATAAAGAGAAGCGTGCAGAAGCTTGGCTTTTCCCCATATTTTCCAGATGACAGGATTGTCGGAGCAGGAGCTGGCGAACTTGGCCCAGAAGATTGTGCCAAAAAATATATTGTTGACATGCTTACTGGCAAAATGGGTTTTGAAGGTAAGAATATCATAAGTGTCGGGGACGGATTTCCAGAAATCCTCTATGTGTATTTAGCAGGAGGCATTCCAATCGGAGTTGTAAGCTCAGACAGGAGCAATTATGAGCGTCCATCGAAAGCAGGCGAAAGGCCGCACTTTACGACACAGCAGAAGGCGCAGCGCCTAAAAGATGCTGGCGCAGTCGTTATGATCTACAATCCATTCGAGAACATCGATGCCATTGTGCAGACAGTGTTTAATGGGTATAGACATAGCGCAGTTAGATAGCTGAAACTGCAGCATTAAGTTAGGTGGCTTATTTTATCTCTTCCATTTATTTTTTCTTTTTATCCTCGCTTTAGAAAAAGTTTATATAATGGATAATCATAGAATTGCCTATGCGAGCAATTGAAAAGAGGTTTTTCTTACTTTTAGTCATAGCTGTACTGCTCTTGCCAGTCGCTTTTGCCGCAAGGGGGAACTTTCTTGCGCCTGTCGATAAAGTGATGACAGGCATAAATCCAAACCAGGACCTTACTCTTCCTGAAGTGAGAGACAATCCGACTATCTGGATTCTTTCTGTATTCACAATAATGTTTGCGATAATGTATGCAGGAAGCTCTTTTGTCCCTATGTTCAAGGAACAGAGGGGACCAAGGATTGCATTCTCTGTCGCAATTGCTATATTGACTGTGTTTATTCCAGGGCCAATCGCAGTAATGGCAGGCCTCGGCATACTTTTCCTCATAATCTTCCTCATAGCTGCATTATTCTTCATATTCTTCACGATAATGAGAGATTTCCTGACAGGATACACTGAAGCAGGAACAAGAGGACATAGGGCTGCAGCAGACAACGCTGCTGCGAGAAGAGAAAGGGAAGAGGCTGAAAGGGAACTTAGAAGATTGAGGGATGAAGATGAAGCGAGCAGGAGACACCCACGCACAACTACTGGAGGCGGAACAGGTGGAGGAACTGGAGGCGGAGGCGGAACAGGTGGAGGAACTGGAGGAGGCGGTGGCGAAACAGAAGTAGAAGACGAAGATCTTGCAGCAATCTTGAGAGAGTTCTATGATGCATTGAACCGCTATCAGGCATTAATAGAGGAATATGACAGATTGACACGAGAACTTATCGAGCATCTAAAGCACCAGTTGGCTATAGATTCTGGCTATTACTTTGAGCATCCTACTGTCAATTTTGACATCGCCCATTATCATGCGCTGATACATAAGATAAATGAATTGGAGAATGAAATCATAAAAATCATTGATAAATTGAACCATAATAATTCCTGGAGCGGCACTTCACATGAAAGGACTGCTATAGGATATATAGAAATGTATGAGGACCTATTCATAAGGAGAAGAAAAATAACTTTGGACTTGGAAACGCAAGTCCGAACAATGGTGGCACCATGACAGCAGAAGAAGAACTAGACCCTGAGATCATGGATATCTTTGAATCAGACAGGATATTCAAAGACCATGAGAAGATAGCAAGACTTAGAGCAGTCATAGCTGCATTCTTTGACAAAAGCAAAGACAGGAGGGATGCGAAAAGGCTTTTATCCAAACTCATTGAGATTGTGCATGAGCATCCTGATCTAAAGTCTGAATTTGCAGAAAAAGACGCTTTGAAAAAGCCAGGGCTCAGGCTTCTTCAGCTTAGCATACCTTTCTCTATAAATTCTGGCGTCGTCACTGTCACAAGGAATATATCTAAGGCTTTCACGCAGAGCGGTGCGAATGTCGCTATCGTAAATCACTGGTGGCACAGGTACTCTTATGGAAAAGATCCTGATAAACACTATGTCAAGATGTCCCCTTACTCTTTACTGAGAGGAGACGGGAATCTTCTTGAGTTGAGGTGGGCTTTCAAGCATATCCTGAAAGACATGAAAGAGAAATACAAGTATCATCCTCAGATATGCCATGTGCACACTCATACTTTTTATGAGGACAAATCGATTCAATTGTTCCATGATTATTTCCCTGGCGTCCCTATAATATTCACTCTGCATGCTTTCATACCTTATATCAAGCTTAATACTGACCAGAGGGAAAGGCTGTTGGGAGACAGGATGCCTAAAGAAGAGATAATGCAGATAAGGAACAGGGCTTATGCTGGAAGAGAGAAGTCACAAGAAGGGATGATAAAAATTGCAGACAGGATAATAACAATCTCACAGGCGCACAAGGATGCGTTTGACAGATTCTATCCTGAATTAAAGGACAAATGCGTTTGCATCCCTAACGGAACTGACTTTGAGCTTTACTCTGAGTTAAAGGGAGTCATTGAAAAATCTGCAGCGCTCAGGAGCAAGATAGCTCCAAGCGGAGAAAGGATAATGATATATGTAGGAAGGATTGAGCCTCAGAAAGGAGCGAGAGCATTAGTCAATGGATTCAATCATGTCGCTGCAAAGTATCCTGATGTTAAGCTTGTACTTATCGGACCAGATAAATCAAAAGAAAGCGTTCTTCTTGAGCTTGGGCTTGACAAAAGATTCCTAAGCAGGATATCTTATGAAGGATGGGTCAAAGACAGGGAGCTGCTAGCCGCTTACTATAGGCTAGCTGATGTCATGGTTCAGCCTGTATTCTCTAAGGACCTTTATGGGATGGCTGTACTTGAAGCGATGATCATGAAAGTTCCTGTAATCTCATGTCCAGGTGTGCTTACTGTAGGAAACTGCGGCTCTCCTGAAGAGATTGTAAGAGCTGTTGACCATATATTCACCAATAAAGAGGCGGTCTCTAGGCATGTCAGTAATGTAAGGGAAAGAGTCATGGCTGATTTCTCGCTTTCATCTATATATAAGAAGCATATGGAGCTTTATTCTTCGCTCTTGAGATAAACCATATGATATCATTCTGATTTTTTTGTATTTCCTGCATATTTTATATATAGAATTCTATTTTCTCTACGGAGTGAACCAAAAGATTTATAAATAAGATATCCTAAATCATTCTTTAGATTAAATATTTTATACAAAATAATCCACTAAAGGGGTGAAATAAATGAAAGGAAAAGACGATTTAAAGATAGGAGTTTGGGCATTTGGAATCGGCGTAGTTCTTGCGCTTGTTGCTGCATTCATACCACCAAGTTTGAATTTGGGAGCAATAGTAGCAGCTGCACTAGTAATCCTAGGAATAGTAGTAGGATTCTTGAATGTAACTGGATCAGAGACAAACGCTTTCTTGCTGGCTTCAGTGTCTGTAATGATCGCTGTCTATACAGCAGGCGGAGCAATTGCATCAAGCACAATGTCATTGGGAATAGTTGGACAATACCTATTGTCAATATTATCAAACATCAACGTGTTTGTATTCCCAGCAACAATCGTTGTTGCAATCAAGTCAATCTATGCATTGGCTAAGGATTAAATTCAACCAACTTTGATTGGTTTTTTTATTTTTTTCTTTGTGTTACTTGATTTCTTTCGTTGTCTCTGGTTTAGGATCCTCAAATTTTTGTCCAATTATCGGTGCAGTAACATTGCTTAATCCCTTGCTGAAGAAATAAGGTATATACTCAATTGCCTTTGGAATTATCTTGCATTGATATGCTACAGAAACATTATGTATTGCTGCAATATATTTAGTAGTTCCGGTTATGTAGACAAAAGCATGATGGAAGTTGGCAATATGGTCTTCTATCCCAAAAAGGCAGTCAATGCCATACATCATCAATGTGCCAGCAGCAAGGTAACCTAGCGAGGATCCAAAATGCCTTAATAGCCCTTCTCCTAATCCGTATTTCTTGATCTTTTTCTGAGCAGGTGTGTTAGACTCAAATCCATGCCCCTTAAGCTTGTTTAATGTCACATATGTGCAAGCATTGTCTGCTGCTGATCCTCCTATAAGAAAACAATAGTCCATTATCAATGATTCAAGCCCCATAAGGTCAGGAATATCTATGATATTAAAAATGTTACAGGGTGTTTGTTTGAAAACGTAAGCTTTATAAACAACTTCCCGTTATCTTCAGTTCATAATCTTTGATTTATACAACAGAAAAGGTAGAAAAATATGGCAAGGATAAGGAAATTCTGCGCATACAGAAGATTGGAAAGACCATATACAAGGATCTCTAAATACAGGGAGAAATCCTACATAAGGGTAACACCAAACCCAAAAATAGTCAAATTCAACACAGGATCATTGAACAAGGAGTTCACTTATAAGGTCCATCTCATCTCAAAGCAGGACCTGAACATAAGGGATAACGCGCTTGAGTCAGCAAGGCAGTGCGGAAACAGGCTGCTTGAAAAGAAAGTCGGCTTGGCGAATTTTGCATTGCATGTGAGAATATATCCCCATCACGTTCTAAGGGAGAATCCATTGGCAGCAGGAGCTGGAGCAGACAGGTTAAGCACAGGTATGAGCCACTCATTTGGAAAGCCGATAGGAATAGCTGCAAGAGTAAAGAAAGGGCAGGAAGTCATAACTGTCGACACTGAAAAACAATATATAGACCATGTCAAGATTGCATTGAAGAGGGCTGCTTCAAAGCTGCCTCTTGCTTATAGGCTAGTCATTGTTGAAGAATCCAATAAGGGCAAGAAGAAGTAATCCTTTTTTATATCTAATATTTTTTGACTATCACTTTATTCCCTAAATTCTGCCTCTTTTTCATCTGTGAACTTGATGAGATCCCTATACAATTCTTCATATTCTGCTTTTTTGCTTTGGACTAACCTGATCCTTTCAAGGGATTCTGCCCATCGTTCTGGATAATCTTTTTCCCTACCTTCTCCTGAGAGTATTGCAAGAGCCTGCCTGTTTCTTCTTGAACAATGCTCATAAAATCTTCGATGATCTTCCTTGCTCATGTTCCTGTATTTGACATATCCTTCCATAAGCCTTTCCCTTTGCTCGATGCTAAGCGAGTTAGGAGCTCCGATTGAAGCGTATAGCTTGTCAAAGTTTAATTCTTCCATTCTATTGACTTAATCATGATCCTATATAACTTTTTCCTTTAAACATACATTCCAAACGCAAACTATATAAACCAATTATATCAATAAAGCTGCTATGATAAAAGAATTCCTTGCTTATCTAAATCCATACTTGCCAGCGCATATACTGCTCAAGGCAATATTCATCGCTGTAGGATTCTATCTAGCATCTCAACTCATAGTCTGGATATCAGAGAAGATACTGTTGAAGCTTGCTGCCAAGACAGCTACTGAGATAGACGACCTCATCATAAAGAGGACAAATTATCCTCTATCAATAATACTGATTATTCTTGGAATCTATCTAGCCTTGCTTTCTTTGAACATGACTCCTGCCAGCGAGACACTCATGCAGAAGATTATTGTCACTATAATCAGCATAATCATCGGAGTGATAATCTCAAGAGTGATCGACATATTGATAGAGCATGGCGGAACAAAGATCGCCAAGAGGACTAAATCAACGCTTGATGATGCAATAATACCTTTGATGAGGAGGATGACCAGGATTGTCGTCTTCATACTTGTCGGATTATATATACTTCATTTCTGGGGATTTGAGATAACGCCTCTCCTTGCATCTTTGGGAGTTGCAGGAATCGCTGTCGCATTCGCATTGCAGAATGTGCTTGGAAACATATTTGGAGGGATATCCCTCACATTTGACAGGACTATCAAGGTAGGCGATGTTGTCCAGATAAACACTGACAACAACAAGATCTCTGGAACTATACTTGATGTCGGATTAAGGAGCACTAAAGTCAAGACTTTTGACAATGAGGTAGTGATAATACCGAATGGTCCACTGGCACAGGCAGAAGTCCAGAATCTGGTGATGCCTGATCCTTCATGCAGAGTCACAGTAGAATTCTCTGTTGAATATGGCTCTAATCCAGATAAAGTGAAGAAGATTGCATTAGGCATCCTCAAGGGCGTCAAAGATGTCTTGAAGACCCCAGAACCTTCGTGCTGGTTCACTGAGCTGGGAGATAACGGGCTTCAATTCAAGCTATATTTCTTTGTGAAGACTTATGAGATAAGGGTCAAGAAGAAAGATGAAGTCAACACAAAGCTGTATAATGCCCTGAACAAGGCAAAGATCGGAATACCTTTCCCAACAAGGACAATCATCATGAAGAAGGGAAGAAGATAAAAATATCTTAAATTCTTCCTTAACTTCTTTTACTCATCTTCTCCATCTTCTGCTTTAGCGCAGACCTGATATCCACATCCATCGATCTTGCTACGATAAGTGTCGTAAGGATCACGTCTGCAAACTCTTCTTCAAGGAAATTCTCTGCTTTTTTGTCAAGCTTATCCTTTCTCTGCAGAGAGTAATATGTGAGGATAGCTTCGCTCAATTCACCTACTTCTTCCTGGAGTTTTATTGCCCTTGCGAAAGTCCTTTTTTCAGAATCGACATCAAGGTTTTTGTACCTGTTCCTTATCTTCTCATCTTCAACTACAACAAACCTTAACAGTTCTTCGAATTCCATCCTACCAATGCTTTATCTGGCATTTATAACTATTTATGATTGCCATCATGTATTTATAATAAGATATTCTCTAAGAATACGGCTGCGAACACTAATTCTCTTTCTCTTCAGCAGCGTTCTCGATTTCAGCATCTTCTGCTTTCTTGACGCTTGCCAATTCCTTCTCGATCGAAGAGGATAATTCTTTTATTGAAACAATTGATTTTACCTTTCTTCTGAATTGGTCAACAGTCTTATGGTCTGTTATGTCTGTCTTCGTGATGAATGCAATGGTCGGCTTGTCAAACTTCTTCAGCCTCTCATAAAGTTTGACTTGGTCTTCCAAAGGGTAAGTCTCTGTCAAATCAAAGACATAGACAAATGCATCAGAACAATGCTTCATCGCAAGATATGCGATCTTCTCAATCCTGTTCATCTTCTCAAACCTGTCAAGAGTTCCTGGAGTGTCAAGCACTTGTATCCTGTCTTTCTTGAACCTTTTCTCTCCAATGTATCCAATGTTGATGCCTTTTGTCGTGAATGCATAGCTGCTTATCTCTGGCTTTGAGCCGGTGAGCTTGTATAAAAGAGTAGTCTTTCCGACATTAGGGAAGCCTGCAAGCGTAATGGTCTTCATAGATGTCTTCACGTTAGGATAATCTTTCATCACTTTTCTTGCTTCTTCAATATAAGCCAAGGCTTTCTTTGCCTGCTTCATGATCGATGAGACTCTTCCGTAGAACTCTCTCCTGAACTCGTTTATTTTCCTTATGTCTCTTGTCCTGTTTATGAGATTGTTATATCTTCCGTAGAATTCATAGATCTTCTGGATTGCCCATGAGACAATCCCAAGGCTAAGCTTCAGGTCATCATATTCTAGGGTGCATTTGACCATCTCCTGATAGAATTCAGGCAGCTCCCTGATGTTTGGGAATGATTCAAGAATCTTGTTGAGATGCTTCACTAAGCTGTCTTTGACAGCATTTATCCTTATCATCTCAAGGTATTTTGACTTCTTTATATTGTCTCCCTGCAGAGAGCTCTGCTTCGCCTTGTCGACTGCAGTCTTCCCCCTCTTGAAAGCCATGTCTAAGTAATTATCTGCAGTATCAACCCTCAATAAGTCTTGGAAATTCATGTTAATCAAAGATATAGATTGCTATATTAAGGTTGCTATTATATAGAATGAAATAAGAAAAATGCCTAATCTCTAGGCTTAATGATGGCCGTTGCCTGCTGTCCCTGTGCTGTCCTTGTCGATCTGTGACAGGTCGACTTTCTCAGCTTCCTTGTCATGAGGCTGTGTAGATGCTTTCTCTACCCTCTCAATGGACTCATCATCAACAAAGACTGCTGCAGTTATTACAGTTGTCCACTTTCCATCCTTGTCTCCTGTAGCTGTCTGGGTTATGTTGCTTGCCCGAACAATCTTTCCGCTCATCGAATACTGCTGTTTCCTTTCATCATAAGCCTTGTCTGGATCAAATTCAACTCCTAATGTAGTTGCAAGCATAGTTGCTGCAAGGTCTTCTGCATAATCTCCTGCGATCTGCCTGTTCTGTCCGTAAGAATGATGCTCTGAAAGATATCCGTAGTTTGATCCGTCTGCAGGCACTGCGACACCGATCGATGATGCGATAAGCCTGTTCGGCTCGTTAGTAGAATTCCTGCTCATGACAACAAAAGTCACAGCTCCTGGCTGAAGATATTTCAATCCTTTATCCTTGCTGATTATCTTGCAGTTTGGAGGAAGGATGCTTGAGACAGAAACAAGGTTGCATTTCTCGATGCCTGCGTCCCTCAATGCAAGCTCGAAACTTTGTAGGTAGTCTTTGTGAACGCCATTTCCTTTTGTGAAAAATAATTTTTTTGGTACCATCTTTGTCCTCTTTTCATCATGATTTAAAAACTTTTCTTCACTGTCCTATTCATTTCATCAGGTTTAGTAAGAATCCATGTCGACGTCTGAAATCGCCTCTTCGCAATTATGGCAAACTCTCTGTCCTGAATCAATAATCGCTCCGCAGCAAGGGCATACATCTATATGATCATCGTCCATCCATAACCACCTCTTTTGTTTTAGCGCCTCTAATCATCTTTTAGAAACAAATTCTCTTTTTTTGAAACAGATATGTCTATTATTAGCAAGATACAAATTTTACAGTCAACTACTATTTAAATGTTTCTAATAGAAATTCGGTTTTTACCTCGATAATTCCGATTTCTTTCTCTGCTCTTTCAGGTCCCTTCCTCTTCTCAGGTATATCACGATGCCTGCTATTATGATTATCACTAGGATAAGGAGCATAGGCGTCTCTTGGTTGACTGTATCCATATCTACAAAAGCATTGCCTACCAGATTTACATCGCTCACTTTGACCATCATATTTGATCCGACTGCAGCATCTGCACAGGTATATCTCCCCTCTGCATAAAAGAATACCTCTATTGATTGACTGTCTCCAATCTCTTCAGAGTAGAACACCCTTCTTCCGACCTGATTATAGCATGCTATCCTGTGGAGATTATCTTTGTCATAAACTTTGAACACAACCCCATTTCCTGAAGATGTGCTGACTATCGACGGATCCATCGAGCCTGCCTTGACCCTAACTTCTTTCATGAATGAGTCTTCTGCCAGAGCAATCCCTGATAAGAATATGGCAATCATTACGGCAAATGCCAAAATGCCTCTTTTCTTGTCTATCATATTGACTCCAGCTATATTTAGGCATGATTATATTTAAAGCTTTCTTTGGTTTCAATAGAAAAAGAACTAAGTGACTATGACCTTTCCCCTGATTTTCTGGGGATCCATCGCATCGATGTATTCATACTCTCCAGGGTTTGCGAATGCATGCTCAAAGCTCTTGCCAGGCATTATCCTGTCGCTCTTGAACTCTTTGGTGTAAGTGGTAACCACCATATGGACCCTGTCCTTCTCTTTGTTGAGCCATATCACCTTCTGGCCTGCTTTTATGTATACTTCAATAGGGCTTATCTGGCTGTTCTTTAAGACCACTTCAACTCCGTCTTTGATATCCACTATTGTAGTTGTTGTAGTCGAATTTGACGGCGCCTTAGGCAAAGTTGTTGTAGTAGTCGTAGTTGAAGTGGTTGTTGTAGTTGTCGTCTCTTTTGTGCTCTCTGTGACTGTCTTATTGGTCTCTGTGTCAACTACATTGACTCTTACAACCTCCTGAGGCTCTTCAGTATCAATCCCATTGATTATCCTGTTGTATCTTGCTGTGATCTCGTCGCGTGTAGTGGTCGTCGACGAATTTATGTCTACTACAGCCTTTCCGCTGATGTTGAACTTGTCGCATCCAGCTATAAATAACAATAAGAGAACTAACAGGACGAATGACTCCTCTTTTTTCATAGGCTATTTTCTCATTGCGCTTATATTTATACTTTTCTGTATGGTATCATAACATAGATTGTTTTGTACAAACACAATCTTTAAATATGGCATTCTGCTGATTTTTTGCATGAGGATTTTTGCAGACCTTCACATACATTCAAAGTATTCCAGGGCAACCTCTAAAAACCTGGATCTTGCAAATCTCGAGAAGTATGCAAAGGTAAAAGGAATAAACCTGATGGGAACAGGTGATTTCCAGCATCCTATCTGGAACAAGGAACTCAAGAAAGACCTTGTTGAAGATGGTACAGGCATCCTTAAGTCAAAGTCAGGATTCAATTTCATGCTCACTTCTGAAGTATCCCTGATATACAGCCAAGATGGCAAAGGAAGAAGGAACCACCTTGTGCTTTTTGCTCCGAGCTTAGAAATCGTCGATCAGATACAAGCTTTTCTGCTCTCAAAAGGAAGGATAGACTATGACGGCAGGCCTATCTTTAAGATACCTAGCAATGAATTTGTATATCATATGAAGAAGATAAGCAATGACATTGAGATAATTCCTGCCCATATATGGACGCCTCATTTCTCATTATTTGGAGATTATAATCAATTCAATACTGTTGAAGAATGCTTCAAGGACCAGACAAAGCATATCCACGCTATGGAGACCGGACTTTCTTCTGATCCTCCAATGAATTGGAGATTAAGCCAGCTTGACAAGTATAATCTTGTCTCTTTTTCAGATTCGCACAGCTTCTGGCCCTGGAAACTGGGAAGAGAAGCTACAATATTTGATCTCAATAAGCTGACATATAAAGATATAATAAATGCAGTGAGGTCTGGAGACGGCCTTCATGGGACAGTCGAGGTTGAGCCTAATTTCGGCAAATATCACTTTACAGGGCATAGGTCATGCGATCTCTGCCTAGACCCTAAAGATGCAAAGTCCCTTCATTATATCTGCCCTAAATGCCACGGCAAGATGCCTGTAGGCGTTGCTGACAGGATTGAAGTGCTGGCTGACAGGGAGGAAGGGTATGTCAAGAAGAACGCAAAGAAATTCTATACATTGATACCTTTGTCAGAACTTATTGCAGTGCATTATGACATGGGGATTGCAACACAAAAGACATGGCAGATATTCCAAAAGCTAGTCACAAAAGAGAGGAACGAGTTTGATATCCTGCTCAACATTCCTGAAGAAAAGCTTCTTGAGCTTGCTGACAGGAAATTTGTTGATGTCATCCTGAAGAATCGCGCAGGCGAGATAAAGGTGCAGCCTGGATATGACGGCGTTTATGGAATCCCTCTTCTTAAGGGAGAAGGGACAAAGACATATCATCCGACTGCGAATGAAATAACTGATTCTTTAAGCCATGCAAAGACTGTACCTTATGATGCGTCTTCAAAGTCAAAAAAAGACGATGATGACTGCGAAGATAGCTTCAGTGACGGAAGGGAAGAGCATAAGGAGAAGCAGTTCTCTTTGAGCCAGTTCAAGTAGAAATCATTGATTAAAATAATCTTTACAAAGTTCTCAAGAAATCCCTGCACTTTCTAGTGTCTGTCTGAAGTGCAGCAATTGGACTTATCATTGTTGCCATTCCTTTAAAGAAGTCTAAATGTCTTGAAGGAAGTCCGCTAGGATACGTGACAGCAACCTGATGCTCTCCATTATCTCCAAAGAACATCTTCAATGTCACATCTGTTCCGTCTCTGATCCCCCTATTTACCATTCCTGAAGGTACACCCCATGTGCTGATGAATTCATCTACTGGTCCGTTTGCCATACCTAACAATACATCTTCAGATAACAATGCGTAATCAACTCCTACGGGCTTTTCTGCCTGTTTGAAACAATTTTCATAAGTCAATGTCTTCCTGTCAAGATGATAAGTCGCATTTTTTGCAACAACATCTTTTGCATATGCCAAGAACCTGTCAATGTCTCCTTCGAGCTTCTTGACTGCCTGTTCATATCTTTTCTTATCTGAGTGATCCTCAACATGCTGCCTATGCTCTGATGCAAACCTTATGCTCATCATATCAGCAAGATCAGGCATCACATGCCCTTTATTCGCTCCGCCATACTCTTGGTCTGCAAGAACCCTTAATATGCCTAAATATGAGTTCCTTTTTGCAGCAGGGACATATTTTAGGGTGTCAGCGAGATGTCCAATCGCTACCGATGCGCTTCCATCGTATGCCCTTAAGAATGATTCAGCCATCTCGACTGCTTTTACTGTCGTCTTCTCAACAAAATCAATTCCTGATTCTAAAGGCGATTTCCTGTCACCTTCAACTATTGACTTGATATTCTGAAGAACTGGCTTGTAAGGGACTCCAGTAAGCTCTGATAGATCCTTAAGATTGAATTCATCTAGTTGAATCTGCTTCGCTGCCCTTTCGATGATCTGGTTTAGCGTCTCTGCCATAAATAATCCGATATGTTACGAATTAATTCCGATTTATAAATATATATGGCCTCTGCAAATATGTTTTAAGAAAAAAGAAAGATTAAATAAAAAATAATCAATAAAAAAGGCCTTAGATAACGATCTCAGGCGGCCTGTTCACATCGATCACTGTGACAGTCACATTCTGGCTAACTTGTGCTGTGCCGTCGCTTGCTGTGACTGTTACTGTATGGACGCCCTGGTCATCATATCCTGTGGCCTTTGAATTGCCTTTCATCCAGCCTGAATATGTTATGTCTATCTTGTCTCCATCTGGATCTGTTGCAGTAGCGTCAATCACTGCTGTCTCTGTCTCCTTTATTGTTATGTTTGTATTCTTTATTACCAATACAGGAGGCCTGTTTTTAGGCAATATAGTGACCTTGACAGCCTTTGTTGATGTCGCTTCTCCGTCTGATGCTGAGATGGTGTAAGCCTTCTCTCCTGCATCTCCGACCTTTGTCTGCCATTCTCCGTCTTTTGTGAATGGAGCAGGATAAGTTATTGTTACTGTTCCTCCGTCAGGGTCAGATGCGCTTGTCTTGATTGTCACGAAGTCTCCTTCTGTAGCAGTTATGTCTTTCACATCAGACAATATAGGAGCCCTGTTGACATTCTTTACAGTTATTGCCACATCTTTCTGTGTTTGAGTCTTTCCGTCGCTTGCTGTGACAGTCACCTTATAATTTCCTGCATCATCATATCCTGTAGCTTTTGTGCTTGAAGTCATCCATCCTGAATATGTTATGGTAACTGGATCTCCGTCAGGATCTGACGCTTTGGCATTTATGACAACAGTATCTCCTTCATTTACTATCATGTCTGCTATAGGCTCTAGGACCGGAGCCCTGTTCACTTTTTCAATCACTAGTATGACATCTTTTGATATCTCTGTCTTTCCGTCTGATGCAGTTATTGTAATTGTGTATTCACCTGCGTCCCCTATCTTTGTCTGCCACTTTCCTTCTGAATCGAGCGGCTTTGTGAAAGTGTATGTGATCGGGTCTCCGTCTGCATCTGTCTTCTCCAGGTTAGGGAAGCTGACAAGATCGCCTTCTTTGTAATCTTTCCTTGCTACCTTTGTGTCTTTAGGTATGGTTGTTGTAGTTGTCAATTCTGTTGTGCCTGTCACTTGACTTCCATCCACTGTGACATTCACATTTGTCCCTTTTACGTCGACTGATTCAGGGCCTTTTCCAGGCGCATAGCAGAAATCCTTATTAGTGCTTGCAGGCTTTGAGCAGCCTGTCATTATGAACAAAACCAATATCAAAGATATCAATACTTTCTTATGATCCATCAAAAACACCTCTCTTGTTGAGCTTCATTGAATATAATTATCTAAATTTACTTTTACTCCATATTTAAAGATTTATGTTCTTAGAAATATACTCTTTAATGTTTATTTGATAATATATCAAATCTCTTATCCAGAAAAATCAAAGCCATCGAAAATACAAGGATGATTGCAGATGTCATCAAGGAAAACAATCCTACATTCATGCACATGTCCTGCCAGAACTCGAAAGGGAACAGCTTTATCAATGTTGTATCATAACTGAATGTCCAAGTGCCTGGCTTGAAGAATATCTCATGGAAAGATGTGAAAAATATAGGGAATAATGTCATTGCCAATATCAGTATCAGGATTATAGCTACGATTGTAATTATGGCGCCATTTCTTATTGTCTTTACAAGATAAGAAAGATTCATCCTGAAATAATTAAATAAGAACCACAATGCAATTATATCAAGGATAAAGATTATCCAGAATATAATAACGAGTAAGTCATAGAAATTCCTTACATCTAACATATGGGATATCTGAGCAGAGTCATAATCATTGCTGTTGAGATCCTCTTTGTGCTGGAAGAAGTTCAGGATATTGTACAGTTTTTGTCCTGGATTGTTGATCCTTTCGCTTGTCTGCTGCTTCTCGAATTCTTTTAAGTAAAGAGACTTGTTGTATGTGACAAATATCGTATTTGTGATGACTATAAGATAGATCATGCTTATCGAGACTAGGACTGCAATCACTTTTTCTGCCTTAATATCCTTTATTTTAAGCATAGTGTAATCTTAATACTGCATTATTTAAATTTATTGGGCAAATTTTTTATACTTGGCATCTTTATCCAGAGATATGAAGACTGTCATGATATTCGGAACGTTTGACATACTCCATCCTGGGCATATCAACTTTATGAACCAGGCAAAGAAGCATGGAGACAAGATGATAATTGTCATTGCAAGAGACGTGAACGTAAAGAAAATCAAAGGAGAGGATCCTGTGCATGATGAGATACATAGGAGAAGGGAAGTGGAGCATTTTGACAGGAAGAACACAGTGATTTTAGGCGATCTTGAAGACCCTTTTAAGGCAATAAAGGAGTATAAGCCGGATGTGATATGCCTTGGATATGACCAGGAGTCATTCAATGTCGGCCTTGAGAATAAGCTTAAGGAGATGAAGATCAATTCAAAAGTAGTCAGGCTCAAGCCTTTCTTTGAGAAAGTGTATAAGTCGTCTTTGATGACTGAGAGGTATAAGAGTTCGAAATGATTCTCAACTAAACCTAATCTCATCACTTTTCAGACCAAAACATTTATATACTACTATTTAGTGACTAATTAATATGACAAAGAAAGCTATGGTCATCGCTCCATTCAGCGCATGGATGGATTGGGATAAGAAAGAAATGTTTCCAGAAAAGAGACAATTACTTGAAACTGTAATTGGAACTTTAGAATGCTATGGTTATGATGTTCTAAGTGCGCATCGTAGAGAAAATTGGGGCAAAGATTGGTGGCCTGCTGACGAATCCACTCACTTAGATTACAAGTGGATTGAAGGATCAGATTTAGTGGTGGCTTTACCAGGAGATCCTGCTTCTGGAGGAACCCATATTGAATTGGGCTGGAGAACTGCACATGGAAAAAATCTTGCAGTTTTACTTGAAAATGATGGAAACTATAGCCCATTAGTCCATGGACTTGGAGATACTTTTGAGAATGTCGATTATATTAAATACGGGAATCAAGGAGAATGTTTAGAATCACTTAAGACATATCTTGGAAAAATAGAACAAAAAGAGCAAAAAAACAGAGCTTTTTGGAGAGTAGCAAGACCTCTTGCTGTTGCTGCTAGTTTGGCTATTGCTTTTGGAATCGGACATCTTACAGAAGGTTATAGAATCAATAGGCAATTACAAGAATCACAAACTGCAGAATTAAGAGATTATGCAGTTGGACTTAGCGAATTAAGCCAAGATGGAGAGTACGTTGGAGAACATGGCACTGTACAGAGAGGTTTGAATTCAGTCATTATGTATCCGTCTGGGAGCGATATTTCAAATTTAAGATTATATGGTATTTCTATTGATGTAGCGCAGCGATCAGTGTTACGAAAAATAGCAAAATTAGAATAAGGATAGGAATAACTACCTTAATCAAAAACAAAACAAATATAAGCAACTTCTTAACACTTTTTTATGTTAATTCTAATCACATTGTCCATTTTAGATTAGAATTAGTTTTGAAGCCAGCAATAAAGGGATGACACAGGGATGCAGGAGAAGATTGTCAGCTACTCGAGCGGCAAGAGATGCCCGATCTGCGGCGCAGCCCTGCGCGGAAATGATGAGTCAAAACTGCTTTGTCCTAATTGCTTCATGCTTTTTGATGGGAAGCACCTCTAAAATATAAGAATTAACTTAAGATCTTTAATCACTCAAACAATCCCTTGAAGAACCCTGACTTCTTGCTTTCCTTGTCAAATTCCATCAGCAGCTCTCTCTGCTTCTTTGAGAGCTTCTCTGGGGTGCTGATTATGACTTTTACATTCTGGCTTCCATGCTCAGAACCATGGAGATGAGGCATTCCTTTGCCCTTCATCTTGAAGATCGTATCTGTCTGTGTTCCAGCAGGAATCTTTAATGCAGCCTTGCCTGTCAATGTAGGAACTTTAATCTCCCCTCCTAATGCTGCGACTGTGAACGGGATAGAGACTTCTATTGATAAGTCGTCTCCATGCCTCTTGAAAACATTATGGGGAAGGACTCTTACTTCGATATACAAGTCTCCTGGCTCTGCGCCTTTCTCTCCTGCTTCTCCTTCGCCAGGTATCCTTAACCTTAATCCGTCATCTGCGCCTTTCGGTATCTTGACTTCAATTATCCTTGTCTTTCTCACAAGACCTGTGCCATCACATGTCTTGCATGCGTTCTTGACAATCTCTCCTGACCCTTTGCACTTTGCGCATGTCCTTGTTGTCTGGACCATCCCGAAAGGAGTCCTTGTGACTTTCTTTTCATATCCTGAACCATGGCAGTTTGTGCATGTTATAACGTCAGAGCCTGACTCTGCTCCAGAACCGTTGCATTTGCTGCATTTTTCAAGTCTAGGAACTTTGATCTCTTTCTTGACACCATCAGAAGCTTCTTCCAAGGTTATTGCAAATTCATACAATAAGTCGTTTCCTCTTTGAGGGCCTCTCCTATGCCCTCCGAAATTAAATCCGAAGCCCTTTGTGAATATGTCAAATATATCGTCAAAATCATTGAATCCTGCATAATCGCTAGAATCAAATCCAGAATATCCTGACGCTTTCTTAAAATCTTCAGCATTCCCAAACTGGTCATACTGCTTCCTTTTCTCATCATCAGCAAGGACAGATGCTGCCTCATTGATTTCCTTGAACTTCTCAGTAGCTCCCTCTTCCTTGTTCAAGTCAGGATGATATTTCTTTGCAAGCTTCTTGTAAGCCTTCTTTATATCCTCTTTTGGCGCATTCCTATCAACGCCAAGAACATCATAATAATCTTTAGTCATTATACTATCGGCACCTCTGGTTCATCTTTAGATTTCTGCTTGTATTTCTTAAGATTAGGATCGTCTTTCTCGAGCATTATCTTCTCAAGCTCTTCCTCTTTTATCTTCTTGAGCTCATCAAAGCTGTCTATCTTCCTTTTCCTGAGGAGCTTGCTGAATCGCTTCTCATCAGAAAAACGCATCTCTTTCAGGACAGTATACTTTGCGACGCATTTAGAGCACACTATATCTTTGCCTATATAATTCAGCCATGCATTCTCCTTGTTGCATATGTTGCATTTCATTTTTTGGAAAATGAATGTGTTTAATTATAAATGTTTTTGTTTTTGAGATTATATTATTACAAAAAAATAAAAATAATGGACTTACTTGTCGTCCTCTACGTCCTGATAGTCTGCATCAACGACTTTTCCGTTCTTTTTCTTCTTTCCGCCGTTCTTCTTCTTCGGCTGCTCTTCTGCAGCTTCCTCTTCAGCTGCGCCTTCTGGTCCTGCTTCTGCGCCAGGATTTTCCTGCTGATGCTGCTGGGCCGCCTTCTGGTACATCTGGACAGAAAGGTTCTGCACTTTCTTGTTGATGTCATCCATCTTTGCCTTGATCTTGTCAGCGTCTTTTTCCGCAGGCTCCATAAGCTTCTTTAACTCTTCGATCTCTTTCTTGACATCTTCAAGCTCTTTTGCATCGACTTTGCCTTCGAAGTCAGCAAACAGTTTCTCTGAAGTATAGATAAGGCTGTCTGCATGATTTATTGTCTCGACTGCCTCTTTCTTCTTAAGATCATCTGCTGCATTCATCTCAGCTTCCTTCTGCATCTTCTGGATCTCTGCTTCATTAAGATTTGAGCTTCCTGATACAGTTATCTGCTGCTTTCTTCCTGTCCCAAGATCCTTTGCGCTTACGTTGACTATTCCGTTTGCGTCGATGTCAAATGTGACTTCGATCTGAGGTATGCCTCTTGGAGCTGGAGGAATTCCAACCAAGTCAAACCTTCCAAGTGTCTTGTTGTCTGTCGCCATCGGCCTCTCTCCCTGCAATATATTTATTGTGACTGCAGGCTGGTTATCAGATGCTGTTGAGAATGTCTGGCTCTTTCTTGTAGGGATTGTAGTATTCCTTTGGATGAGCTTTGTCATGACTCCTCCAAGAGTCTCAATACCCAAAGTCAATGGTGTTACATCAAGAAGCAATATGTCCTTGATCTCTCCTCCGATTATTCCTGCCTGGATCGCTGCTCCTAAAGCAACTGCTTCGTCAGGATTGACGCTCTTGTCTCCTTCTTTTCCGATTATATCTCTTACGAGTTTCTCTACTGCAGGAATCCTTGTGGATCCTCCTACGAAAATTACCTTGTCGATATCTTTCTTTGTCATCTTTGCGTCTTTAAGAGCCTGTTCTGTAGGGCCTCTTAACTTGTCCAATATCTTGTCTATCATCCTCTCAAATTCTGACCTTGTCAATTCATAATTAAGATGCTTTGGCCCTGTCTGTGTAGCTGTGACAAAAGGAAGGTTTATTGTTGTCTTCATCGCAGATGAAAGTTCAATCTTTGCCTTCTCTGCAGCTTCCTTTAATCTCTGAAGGGCGACCTTGTCTTCCCTCAAGTCAACTCCTTGCTCTTTCTTGAACTTCTCTGCCATCCAGTCCATCAGCAATTCGTCGATGTCATCTCCTCCAAGGCGATTGTTTCCAGAAGTTGATTTTACTTCAAACACGCCATCTCCTAGCTCAAGGATGGATACATCAAATGTACCTCCTCCGAAATCAAATACCATTATTGTATGAGTGTTGCTCTTCTCAAGGCCGTAAGCAAGCGACGCTGCTGTCGGCTCGTTGACGATCCTCAATACATTCAGTCCTGCAATCCTTCCTGCGTCTTTTGTAGCTTGCCTTTGGGAATCATTAAAATAAGCTGGGACTGTTATGACTGCATCTTTTACAGGATGTCCTAGATATGCTTCTGCATCTCTCTTCAGTTTTTGAAGTATCATCGCTGATATCTCCTGAGGAGTGTATCCTTTCCCTTCAATCTCTATTCTCTCATCAGTGCCCATATTCCTTTTTATGGACCTTACAGTATTCTCCGGATTTATGATTGCCTGGTTTCTTGCAACCTTTCCTACAATCACATCGCCGTCTTTTATAGAGACTACGCTTGGTGTTGTCCTATCCCCTTCTGAGTTAGGTATTATCGTAGGTTTTCCAGCCTCCATCACTGCAACTGCTGAGAATGTTGTGCCTAAATCTATTCCGATCGCCTTTGCGATACCTTGTTTTTTTGTTTTTGATTCTGCCATTTTAGTTTACCTCCCCTGATAATAAATTCGGGAAATCTATCCCAAATAGTTAGGAATATTATTCTCTACCTTTACCTTGCTCTGACTTTTTTTCTGCATCTTCTCAAAATTCTTGAGTGAAGCAGGCTTGTCAATCTTTCCAAACTGCTTTTCATAGTTTGTTATGACCTTGTCCAGTATCTCCCTCAGCTCTTTTGCCTGCCATGCATCTATCATGACTGTGTTGTGCCTGATATTTATCACTGCATTGTCTTTTGCCCTTACATCAATCCTCGGCGTTATGCATTTGAAGTCAAATATGAACTGGGTAGGATTGAAGTGCACTGATATCTCATGCGCAAAAAAATCCCCTCCATTGTCGATATTGACCTGCCTTTCCTGCTGTTCTACCATTTTTTCACCCTTATCAAAAACTCTTGCCTAAAATATAGCATATCTCTCCTTTCCTATAATGATCTTTCAATTCCCCTTCGACTTCAAATCCATGCTTCTTGTAGAATCCTATCGATTCCTTCTCATTCTCTGCGACATGGACTTCTATCTTTGCTGATTTCATGTCTTTTATGCTGATCCTTTCTTTTATCATGTCCTCTATCTCATCAAGGATAGCGCTTCCGACGCCATGATGCTGGTTTCCTTTCGCTATCGCAAGATGCTTTATCCTCCATAATGAATGGCTGTACTGGTTCTTTGTCGATTCGACGAGGCAGCCTCCTAGGACTTTGCCTTCCTCTTTTGCCACCAGTATCTCTCCGTCAACATTCTGAAGATAATCAAGGACGTCCTTGTCTGGCTTTATGAAGATATTATGGACTGTGAACACTTCTTTGTATAGCGTTGCCAGCTTTTTCAGGTCATCTTCATTGGGCTTTTCTATGTTTACCATCATTTCACCTTAATATCTCATAGCTCATTATCTTTGCAAGCTTTTTCTTGTCTTTTATCATGTCTTCCGGCTTTCCGCCCGGAATTGTCGGATGCGTCTTCAACCTTATTGCCCAATCCCTTATCGATTGAGGATTATTGGGATTTACAAAATAATTCAGCATGAACCATTCTGACAACGATTCGCCATGCTTCGTGCATGTACTGATCTTGCATTCAAGCGGCTTTGCTGCATGTATTGTGCATTTTTCCTGAGGATTAAAGAAAATGCATTCTCCGTAATGCTTCTTTCCTTCTCGAATAAGCTTTGGCTTGTATCTTATTGTGCCATATTTCTCGATCTCTTCGAGATATTCTTTCTTCAGGTTCTCTTCAGTGACTCCAAGATGCTTTGCAAGCTTTGGGATATCTTCGTCTGCCAAAGCGCCTGAACCCATCGTGCATAGCTTTGAACATTTCATGCATTCCCTCGCTTCAGGGCATTCTCCCAATCTTATTGCGTCCTCTTTTGGCGTGTCTTTCGTCACGCTGACAAATGGAATATCTTCCATAGGTATCATCCTCATTTGTTTTTTGCAATCTTAACTTTGCTATGCCTTATTACTTTGTTCCTGAGTTTATATCCTTTTTGGAATTCCTCTATGATTGTGCCGTCTTCCTTGTCTGACTTGCCTGTCATCAGGGCTTCATGGACATGAGGGTCGAATTTCTTTCCGTTAGTTTCAATTATTGATACTCCTTCTTTCTCGAGCATGTCAATGATCTGTGCGTAGATCAGCTCTATTCCTTTGATGCACTCATCTTTCTTTTCTGAGTGCTTCAATGCAAGCTCAAAATTATCTAGCAAAGGCAATAGTTTAATGATGAAATCTTCCAATGCCAGTTCGCATACCTTCTGGCCGTTCTCTTCAGTCCTTCTCTTGAAGTTGATGAAATCTGCCTGTATCCTTTGGACAAGCTCTATCATGTCTTCAAGCTTCTTTGACTTCTCTTCAAGCTCTTTTTTCAAATCTTCAATGATCTTGTCCTTTTCTTCAGCGCAACTGCATTTTGTCTCTTTTTCTTCTTTATTCACTTTTTTCTCTCCTTTCCCTTTCATCAAATATCACCTTGATGCTGTAATTATAAAGAGGAGCAAAGACAAGAGGTGTTTGGTTTCTGCCTTTGCTCCGTCCATTCTTTTGGTTTTTGACTATTGGTTGCTTGAGTCTTCGTTGACTTAAAGTCAACCAATACTACGTTGGATAAACTAGGTTATATATAAAGGTTGTGAATTTTCATTCGTTTATAGACGATAAGCGCTTTTGGAAACTTTTATATAGTTTTTAGCTTTTGATTGGTTTTATGATAACTTACAGCCACAGAATCACATTTGTGACAATGAGAAAGCCGACTCAGAAGAATGTGAATGACAAATTGCAGTGGTTCGGCAATTCTCTCGGATTATTCAATCTTCGAGATAAGGACAAGAGCTGTTATAGGATATTCATAGAGCTTCTCAAGGCGACCAAGAAAGGGACTCCCTTGTCTTCTGACGATCTTGCTGCAAAGCTAGGCCTCAGCAGAGGGACTGTTGTCCATCATCTCTCTAAGCTTATGGATGCAGGTATAGTCATCATAGAAGATAATAAGTATATATTAAGAGTAGACAATCTTAAGTCGCTTGTCGCAGAGCTCGAAAAAGACGTAAAAAGAATGACTGATGATCTTAAGGATATTGCTGATGAGATTGATAAGAGCCTGGGTTTGTGACAATCCCCTATTCTCGCGGTTAATTTTATAATTGCTTTTGCATTCTCCTCAATTTATGAGATTTTTTGATTATGTCACTATTGACAAATATCTGATGGACCCATGCCATGATTATTCAAGCCGCCATGCAAGGTCATTAAATGCAAAAAGATGGAAAGAGATACTATTTGACATCTATCTTGGAGAAGATGTCTTTGAAGAAGCTCAAAGTTGGTATGGGGCATCGTCCAAAGAAATATCTCACGCAACCCCTGTACCTGATTATCATGTCAAACATGCTATCAATAAGTTTTTCTTCAGCACACATCCTGTTGAAGGCAAGACAATGGTGTCTTTGTATCGCCACTTAAGAGCATCAAAATCAAATAGGGTATGCATCCTTTCAGTCCACGGCGGCATGAAGGAGGGGTCATGGGTTTATTGGGATAATAATCAATTTGTCGAACCGATTCAGGACTGGGTCAATAGGGTAGTAACGACTCCAACTTTATTCATGCAGAATGATCATTATGGCGCGTTGGTCGTTATAGCATGCAATGAGAACAGATGCGAGCTTACTTCCCCATTACCGGGAGTTGCCGTATATTATCCTGTCGGAATAGTCGGCGGAGTCTTTAATGAACATTCGATAGTATGCGCAAGATGAGAGCCTAGGGCTTTGAACCTTTTTCTAGGATAACTTATTAATGCTTTCTTCACTCTCCTCTATCATGAGACATCTGAGCAATATAACAATCGATTCAAAAATAAGGGCCTGTGCTGGAATCATTTTTGATATACACGTGGCTGAAGATATATTTGACGAAGAAACATCATGGCATAAAACCTTAACTTATAATAGGTATGATCTTGACCCTATTCCAAATTGCATAGTAGAACATGCAATAAATCAGCTGTTTTATCTTTCTCACGCAAGGATTTCGGGCAAGACATTACGCTCCTTATATTCGCACTTGGCAAGGACCAGATCACAAAGGGTTGGCATCCTTTGGGCACATGCGGGATTTAAGGAGGGTGCATGGTCATATGGGGAAAATAAAAAGACAGTCGAGCCTATCCAGGACTGGGTAGATAGGGTTGCTGTGACTCCGGCTGGACTTAGGCAGTGCGATCAATATGGCTCTTTGATTATTGTTGGCTGCAACAAAGAAAGAACTGAACTGTACTCTCCATTGCCTCATGTTAGGGTGTATTATCCTTTAGGAGGTCTAGGATTTCTTCATGAGTTTACTATTGCTTGTACAAAATAAGAATAATAAGAGTTTAGGATTGAGATCTTTTTGACCATTCTCTCTGATTAGCTGGATTATTGATATCCTTTTTCACAGCAATATCATGCGCAATCCACTCAAAGATAGCTTTTCCTGCAGCTCTTGGGATATATTCCTCTAGCTGCACAATCATCTGCATATATTTGTCGCTTTCTTCTCCAAAACAATCAGGTACCTGTGCATTTGGAGCTTCTAGGACGTAAGCTTTTGGAGTTGCATGGATATAAGGAAGCTGTTTGCCTGCTGCTGCATATATCCTTTCGACTGCCTTCAGATTTGATTCTGCCATTGGAAAGATAGCTATCACGTCGTCTCTTGGGACTGTCTGATGAGGGCCTTGCCTTATCTTCTCTTCAAGCATGCCTAGAAGTCCTCTCTCTTTCATCGCTTCGTATCTGTTTGCATGCTCTTCATGCTCAAAGATTTCAGCAGCTCTTCCGTAATATGTCTTTAATACTGATCGGAAGAAATGATCCTCTTTATATCTTGTTTTTACCTCATCAATATCGAGATTTACCATTTTCTCAACATCAGACCTTTCTCCGTTGTAGATCCCTCTTTCAAGGCCTTTCTTGACAAAGCCTATCATGGTATCTGGACGGATGTTTCCTGCGGCTATGTCATCGACGCTTGTTCCGGATGATATTGCGACATACCGGTCATCTGCATTTATCTCTTTTAGATATCTGTTTGCAAATATCTCAGAAGGAACGCTTCTTCCGCAGTTTGCTGTGCAGACAAACTCAATCTTTAAAGGATATTGTGTTTCCATCTTTTTTACCTCATGCGCAGTATCTCTTATGATCCTCAAGCAATGCACGATGATTACATTCTTTTGTGCATGCATCATCAGAGTTCCAATTTCTTGTGATCTCAGCTTTTATTATCCTGTTCAATCCGTTACTTATCAATCTTAGCCTTAGGAATTCCGCCTCTTTTACAGGGCCTCCTATCTCATCAAGGGCTCCTTTTGGAAAGTTGCCATCTGCTGCGAGTTCTGCTCCGTTTGGGTATAGTGCATTGAAAATCACTGGCTCGACCATTATCGCATGAGAGACCATGAACCCTAACTTTGAATAGCTGTCTAGTGCGCTTTTGACTGCATCTCTTAGCGCATCTCTTGTCTCTTTGAGCACCTCTGCAAAAGGCGTAATATTTGCCACATTGCCTTGATAATCATGAACATCAAGAGTCGGATTATTTATCCAGTGTTCGAGAACTGCTTTTGCGCCGCCTCTTGCGTATGCGACATCACTTGCTGAATAGCTTGAGTAAGAAAGCCTTCTTTCCTGCCTGATCTTTACGTCTGCAAGGTCAAAATTGCATAGGTCTGCGACATTTGCAGGAACTTCATTCCCTCTTACTGGTTTCAGGCCTAATGCTCCTATCAAGGCTGCTTCTCCTGTATAAAGGGTCCTTACAAAGTCAGGTGATGAGAATGTTATCATGCAGTCTTTGGGATGAATCTGTTCAGTTCCGGTTTCCCTTATTGGGACTCCTACTTCATGATATACCTGCTCAAGCGCCCCTTCTTTGAATACATTCAGGCTTGAACCCATAGCATCCTTTTCGCATTTGGCGTGCCTTCCTATGTATAAGTCTAAGGTTGTCATATCGACTAGGTAAACAACTCCTATTTATAAACCTTTGCTTTGTTGCTACTGGATAGTAAACATTTTTAAATCTCTTTAAACTCACACATTCTTATGAAAAAGAAGCCTTTATTGGTAAATGACCATGATAAGCTATACGGCGTTTTTGTCAACGTCCTTGCGGCTTACGCAGGATTCTGCAATTCAAGAGGAGTCAATCTAGATACTTCTGACTCCTTTTGCATGTTGGTCTGGCCTAGCGTACTTAAAGTACCTTACCATATGATAAATATTAAGCTGTCAGAGACCAGAAGCAAAAATACTTATCTTCAGGATATCGGCAGTTCTTTGCGCGAACGTTTCAAGAGAGATTCTCTTGAAGATGTTGTTGAACATAAAGAAAACAGGAAGTTTATCGACAAGCTGTCTGAGTCTACAGGAGTCGGGCTGAATTACCAGGTAAAGGCGATGTATGCTTATGGCATAGGATATTTTGTAGGCTGGATTACCAACTATTGACCAACACCTTTTTATATGTTTGAGATTTCTTTTTGGGCATGGCTGAAAAAATGAGTTTTGGCGGTCAGGGTGTGATTGAAGGTGTGATGATGAAAAGCCCTAATTACATCGCTGTCTCTGTAAGGAAAGAAGACGGATCGATCGCCTCTATGCATGAGAAACTCAAGCCAAAAAGCAAGCTTTCAAAGATTTTCTTCATAAGAGGGATATATAATCTCATTGAGATGCTGTTCATAGGAATAAAGGCGCTTATATGGAGCGGAAACCAGGCTGCTGAAGAAGAGGGAAAAGACGGAAAAGAAGCAAAGAAAGAAGAGTTTTCGACTTGGGATATCATCCTGCTTCTGCTCACTTCATTCGGATTTGCCTTGCTGCTTTTTGTCGCTATCCCTTATGTGCTTACTATATTTACAGGCGTAAAAGAAGAGGCGCAGCCTTTCATATTCAACCTGATTGATGGAATAATAAAGATTGCAATATTTATCATCTATATCCTTGTCATCTCACGAATGAATGACGTGAAAAGGATCTTTCAATATCATGGGGCAGAGCATATGGCTGTGCACTGCAATGAGCATAAAGAGAAGCTCACTGTAGAAAATGTTAAGAAATATCCTACAATCCATCCAAGATGCGGATCAAGCTTCCTGATGCTTGTGTTTATCATAAGCATATTGATGTTTTCGATTATACCTTCGATTGTGCTGCTTTTCTATCCTAGCTTCTTGTCTTTCAGTTTCCTTATTCAGAAATTGATATTGTTTCCAATAAGGATCCTTTGCATACCTTTGATTGCAGGGATATCTTATGAAGTCCTGAAGTTTACAGATAAATACAGCAAGAACCCTGTTGTCCATGTTGTTGCAATGCCAGGCCTTTGGCTTCAGAAGCTCACCACAAAGAAGCCTGACGATTCAATGATAGAAGTTGCAATAAACAGCCTTTCTAAGGTCATTGAGCTTGAGAAGAAAGAAAACACCTAACATCTTAATTTCCATAACTCAGCCATAGCCTGCATCTTGACAGCATCGTCACCATAAGCTTTTGCATAGACTTCTCTCATTGCATATCTCAATCGAAGTTCTGCAAGACTCTTAGGATTGACTACATCCTGTTTCCCTGTAAGAGGATTTACTGCTATGAAAGGATGTGTAAGAAAATTATTCTCAAGAACAGAATAAGGGGTACTTTTGAGTTTCTCTCTTGCTATCTCAAGAGGATATACTTTGTCCTTGAAATCACCGATTTCACTTTGGTCTACCAGAAGGTCAATTGCAGCTACTGCTACCATATCAGCCCTAGCTCTTTTTGCCCTATCTGTAATAGAAGGGTCAAGAGCTGCCACATGGGCCTCTACATTGTGTATAGTGATATATCTTCCATCTTCACCCTTGTCTATATAAGGTATCATAAGAATTACGTAGCTTTCCAGGGGTTTATAAAAACTTTGGTCATAAAGCTTGTAATATGCTGGGCAAGGCATAAATTTATATATAAGAACAGCAAATAAATGCGCATATACTCATTACAGAGTAAAAATCTTTATAAAAGAGAGGCGAGGTGCGAAAATGGCTAAAGAAGGATTAGAGTTCTTTGATGTCAAATCAAAGAAGAAATTCAAGACAGACAAATACGACATCAGGGAGAAGGCAGGAAGAAATTTCGCTGTCACCAAATCCCCTACAGGCACTTATGAGTGCTGGCGAGTTGTCTCAAAGGATTTCGCTGCAAAGAACAAGAAGTAAACTCACATTCATGAATCTATGATTGGTTTTTTTCTTTTTTATGTGATTTTTTCTAAATTTCTTGTTTAAAATCTCTTATTTAGAACCCTTTTTCTTAAGATGCATGCTTTCCCTAGCCTTTCTTGTGCTGTCTGGGAGGCTGTATTTTTCTATTATCTCGTCAATTGCTGCATCTGCCTGCCTATAGACTATTTCAGACCTTTTGACTTGCTTGTGGTTTTCAAGCCAATCAAGGATATCATCCAATCTTCTGACTGCCTTGTTTGGATCTGAGGCTGCGCTAGCTTCTATTCCATTTAGGCTTTCAAATCTACTCTCTAACTGGACCTCATGCTGGCCTGGATAAAGCTGATAATGGACTCCTGCTGCGTTAAAGGTTGCGTAGCTGCAGCTGTGGGCAAATCCAACGATTACAATCGCAGCTATACCTATCTTTATGGGATGAAGTGAGACATACTGCTTTGTGACACTCTTCAGTTCATCAAAGCTATATCTGCCTTGCCTGTAACCTTCATAAGTTGCCTTGACGTATTCAAGACGATTCTTCAATGTCATATCAATCAGTTGTTATATCATGATTTAAAGTATTTTGTGTTTTGGAGTGGATATAAAATAAAAGAATTCTAAAATAAATAAAAATAATGAAATAAAAAAGGCCTAAAGCCTCTTGTTCTCTGCTGATAAATGCCAGCTCCTGACTTTCCTTCTATAGGTAGCTGTCTTTGACGGCCTTAGCTTCTCAGCGCCTTTGCCTTTGTTCAACAAGCCCCTAGATGCTCTTGCTGAAGCAGTAAGCCCTCTGTAAACACGTCCTTTGTGCTGCTTGTCTGCAATCCATGATATGCTTGGATCAGCAAGTATTGCTGGATGCGCCTTGTCTACCAAAATGACTTCATACCAGAAATGCTTTCCGTCTTCTGCCACATAATAACTGTTGAGAACTTCGCAATTAGGGAACTTTGAAGCAGCCCTCTGCTCTGCGATAGTCTGATAATTGACATTCAGGTTCTTTCTTGAGCTTGTCCTTTTCGGCCTTCTTCCGCCGAAGTCCATTGCCCTCTTATGGCCTCCCCTGTTGACTTTCTGCCTTGCCAGGATAAATCCCTGCTTTGCCTTATATCCCAAAGACCTTGCCCTGTCAAGCCTTGTCGGAGATTCAATCCTTACTGTAATAGGCTCTCTTCTCCACTTCATAAGCCTCTCTTTCATCAATTTAGAAACATCTTCTGATGGATTTCTCCAAGCTTCTCTAATATATTTGTATATTCCCATTTTACTTAGCCTCCGTTATTTATGTCTAGTCTTCTAGACCAAGATTCGGGCAAGCTACGCCTACATTTCTTGATAGGAAATAGTATTCTCATCCCATTTATAAATATTACTGCTGATTGCCTCCTGTAAACCTAAAATTCAGCCGGTCAGAAATCATCTCACTGGTTTGTATCCGCCATGGACGCCTTTCTTTGAAAGGACAATCTGCCAGAGCTGTATGTCTCTTGAGCGAAACATAGCTGCGCACGAAAGAAGATAGAATTTCCACATCCTATAGAACCTTTCATCATATTTAGGCTTAAGCTTTTCAAAGTTCTTATCAAAATTATTATACCATGCCATCAACGTCTTGTCATAATCTGCTCCGAAATTATGGAAATCCTCTGTGACAAAAAGGCCCTCCATCGAATGAGACAGCTGCTTCATCGAAGGGAGCATGGAATTCGGGAAGATATACTTCTCGATCCAAGGGTCTCCTGAAGAGTATGATCTTGGGCTTCCTATGGTCTGGAGCAGGAAAAGCCCCTCATCTTTAAGGCACTTATGTACAATTCTCATATATCTCTTATAATTCTTTTTGCCTACATGTTCTATCATTCCTAAAGACACGATATGGTCAAATTTCTCATTAAGGTCACGGTAATCCTGAAGCCTTATCTCTATCGGAAGGCCTGAACACATCTTTCTTGCCAATTCAACCTGCTCTTTTGAGACTGTTATCCCAACTACACTAACACCATATTTTTCAGCTGCATATTTTGCAAAGCTTCCCCATCCACATCCGATGTCTAGAACTCTCTGGCCTTCCTTTAATCCTAATTTCTTGCAGACAAGGTCAAGCTTTGCCTCCTGCGCCTGGTCTAGATTCTTGGCTTTCTGCCAGTATCCGCATGTATAAGTCATCCTTTTGTCAAGCATGATGCTGTAAATATCATTTCCCAGATCATAATGCCTTTTTCCTATCTCGTATGCTTTTGACTTTCTCTGAAGATTTATTATCCTTGCCTTGATGGCAGGTATTATGAATTTTATCGGATTTATCTTTTTCTGAAGATTTGCAGAAAAAACCCTAAAGAAGAACTGGTCTAATTCTTTTGCATCCCACCAGCCATCCATGTATGACTCTCCTACCCCTAAAGAGCCATCTGCAAAAGCACGCTGAAATACATTTTCATTATATACCTGTATATCCCATGGCTTTTCGCCGTTTATCTTTATGTCAGCCAAAGACAGGATTTCCTTGCCTTTCTTTTTGAGGTTATTTGCCATTTGATCCTATATGATACCTTATTTAAATTAAGAAGAATCTATCAAAATATTTAAATTTTTAGTCTTATTATACTCACTTTGATATAAAGATCCCCAAAAAACACATATTTATATACTCAAGGCTATTTTGTGGACTCAGTATACGAAGATTTACTTCTGTAAATCGAGTATAAATAAACAACGAACGAGGTAATACAAAATGGCATACGGAGACCGTGGTGGATTCAAGAAAGATTTTGGTCCACGAGAAATGCACAAAGCAACATGCTCTGACTGCGGAAAGGAATGCGAAGTCCCTTTCAAGCCAACGGATGGCAAGCCAGTCTATTGCAGAGATTGCTATCAAAAGCACAGGAGATTCTAAGGTAATTTCACGATTATCGGCGATTCCTAATTTTTTAATTTTTGTTTTTCTTTTCAATTTTTCTTATTGTTCTTATCATTCTTCACTTTCACTTATATCCACATTCTTCACAAGGAACTCCTCCTGCATCAGCTCTTCTACGACATAATAGACTATCTTTGTCTTCATCTTGAAACGTTCGTCAAGGTCCTCGACAAACTGTTCCAGGTCCCTGACATTCCCGAATATTATATCTATCATGAAATCAAAGCCGTTGTTTATCTTGAACAATGTGTTTACATTGTTGTGTTTCATCAGGTATTCCATCAGCTGGTCCTTATTTGTTGGATTTGCCTTTATCATCACTGTCGCCCTTGCATTATACCCAAGCTGTTGAAAGTCCATCAGCGCTGTGAACTTTGTTATCATCTTTTCCTTGTATTTTCTCAGCTTGTCAAATATAGTCGAGACAGGGATCTGTATCCTCCTGCTGACAACTGTCAGGCTTTCTCTGGAATTTGTGCGGATCATTGCGATGATCTTTGCATCTTTTTGGGTCAACATATGATTCACCTCATTTTTTAGTATATCTTTTTGTGTATTTTCCGTGATTTCGGAAAAACATAGCATTATTCCGAAAATTTGTTATATATACTTTGGCTGTCTGCTACACTGCATAAGGCTTGTGTGGCGACCGCTACTGCTAGTGTTTATATACTCTTTATCGGTTCTGAACATCATGGCAGAGAAAAGAGATATAGCATCAAACAAAGAAGCTTATGATTATCTGATAAAAGCCGAGATATTTGCAAATCTTCATGCGACTCTTTTTGAGAGAGTAAGCTCGCATCTGAAATATATTGAGAATCCAGCGCATGCAGTCCTAGGCCCATCGGCTTCTTTCATGCCTTATGCAAGCCATCCTGAATGGCTCACAGAAACCTTTTCTAAAGGCGGATTGATATTGGTAGATTACAATCAAGAGCTTCTTGACAGGGCTGGGAAGGCATTGGAGACTATAAGTTCAGGACTCTTGAAAAACTCTGCCCTCATTGAACATAATCTCAAATCAGGAATCCCTTTAGAAACAGAGAGTGCAGACTGCATCGAAGCGACACTAACTTTACATCATGTCGCCCCTTATAGGCATCAGTTGTATGAGCTCGCTGAAGACCTTCATAGGTCCTTGAAAGAAGGAGGCATGCTTTTCTGGGGAGATGGATTTGTGGATATGAGATATACAGAGGATTTGCTGGTGGATTTAGCTAATAGCCTTAGCGTTTCAGAAGGCAGACATATAAACCTAGTGGATATGAGGGATCCTGATTATCCTATGATGATAGGCAGCAACGGGAGATATCATGATATCACTGAATGCGACAGGGAAGATTATAAGTTTGCACATGCATATGTCGGTTCAGAGGGGATAGTCCATCATAATCCTCCAACTGATGTTGTCTCCTATCCTTTGGTAAACGTATTGCGTCCTGCTCATGTCGAACATCATATCAAGCCGATAAGGGATTTTTACACTGCACATATACCTATGATTCAGAGCCTTTACAGGTTTGGAGCAGACCATAAGATGATAGGAAAGATATTGGAAGCTCAGGCAAAAGAGATGAATTATGCGTTAAGGGGTCTTGTTGAATTCTACTCTTCAAAAGAGCTGATGGTAGACTGCCTTGAAAAAGTTGGCTTTAAGGACATCAAAGTTATAGATACAAGCGAAGGCCTTGTTCCAGAATATGCGAGAATTGGTGCGATAGTTGCATACAAGCGATGATTCTGTCTCAAAATGTGTCTTGGAACGATAAAATATTTATAGCGAGGCGATAATCATGTTTGATATGGCTGAAAGCGAATCATTCGAAAAGACGCTTGAGAAGACAGGACTTAGCAGGAACGAAGCAAAGGTGTTTCTTGCGCTCCTTGACCTTGGTCCCAGCCCTATAGGCAAAATATCTTCTGAATCAAAGATACATAGGACAAACGCCTACGATGCCATAGAAAGGCTGATTGAGAAAGGACTGATATCTTACTCGATGAAAGATGATTCCACTAAAATGTTTGAGGCGGCTGATCCATCAAACCTAGTACATATCCTTGATGACAAAAAATCCATGCTTGAGATGATAATTCCTTCATTGAAGATGAAGAAAGAGATGATCGACAAGCAAAGCCAGGCACAAGTTTTTGAAGGAGTCGCTTCATTTACCAGAATACTTGACAATCTGCTCAAGTTCAATGAGCCTATACTTGTCTATGGCATCCCGAAAAGAGCGCCTGAGATGATGAAGCATTTCATACCCTCCTTCCATAAAAAAAGGATACCTCTCAAAATCCCTATGCTGCATATCTATAACCATTCTGCGATGGATAGGATAAAATACCTCAATTCTTTGCCTTTTACAGAAGCGAGATACCTTTCATCAGAACTCGATTCTGAAGTCTCGACAAACATCTGCGGAGATGAAGTAGTATTTGCTATATGGTCAGATCCTGTGATGGTAATTCAGATAAAGAATAAAGTTGTTGCTGAATCATACAAAAGATATTTTTATCATCTTTGGTCTTCTGCGAGGAAAGACTGACTACTTATGCTTTCTTAGTTCATCAAAATATACCTTCTTTTTTGGCACGAGCTCATTTGTGTAAAGGTTATCTGCTTTTTCTTTAGCTTCTCCTATTCCGTCAGAACGATGGTCCCTTGCATAATCAATTATCTCTGCATATGTTATGTCTGCCTCAAGGAGCCTCTTGTCTTTGATATACTGGTCCATCTTGTCAGTCATATCTTCTAATCTTTGGACTGAACTTGATCTCATATGAGAGGATATCCCTGCGTATCCTGATTTTACTCCATAATATCCTCCTGAGAGGATTGCTGCGACAACACCTAATTTGATCAACGGCTTTACAACATATCTCCAGCTTACATCTAATGTTGTACTTACACCTTCTGCCACAGAGTCAACCAAAGATGATATATTATGATTTATGCTCTCTCCTGCTGAATTAAACTTTCTTGAGAAATAGGAACCAGTCTTTCTCATGAACCTGTTTTTCTTGTATGAGAATGGGATGCGGACATTATGAGGAAGATCGCTCTTTGGAATCTTTTCAATCTGTAAGAGGAGACCCTCAGCAGCATCCATGAATCTTACATCATCTTCCAGCCTTCCCATTGATTCTTCGTCTATTGATGCGCCTTTATTTTCAAATCTTACTGGGAGACTCAAGTATATAACTTCATTCAATTCCTTAATCCTATAAGGTGTTGCAGCAACGACCACATCTCTTTGATTGAATATTGCGCACAATGTATGATATGCTGCCTCTGCTGTGCTTTCTTGAGTCTGGCCGAGTGCCAGCATGGCCTCTTTTCCAAGAGCATTCACTTCATTCCTTAGATATTCAAGATTCTTGTTATCTCTGCCTAAGATAGGAGAATGTACAAAAACATCTCCGTGGACACCTACTGCAAAAGAAGTCCTTATCAAAGAACCTTGTCCCGTACAATTGGCCATTATCTTTCTCAATCTTTCTGTATCGACGTGAGTCATACCAAAAATCTTTGTTCTTGGAATGTCAACTCCATACCCTTTTGTGAATGAGTCTGTTGCATAGCATAGAATCTCAGGAAGATTTGTGACGATACCAACAAGTCCATGATATTCATCAGGCATCTGTCTTACAAGGTCCCTTACAATAGTTATGTTTGATCTTGCTATCTTCATCCTATCCAATGATCTTTCCTTATTGTTGTCTCCTGTGATAAGAACTACATCAACGCTGCCTAAAGTCCTGTGCACTCTGTCCCTATCTTCGATGATTATCTTGTCAAGATCCCTTTCTTCTATCTTCCCTGTCGAGACAAACTCTGCCCTTAACGGCTTTAGCAAGTCCTGAGGCCTTTGGGATGAATAGATAACAAGATGTCCTAATTCTCTTCCCCCAATATCATCTGCTGAAAGAACTCTTTTTGCTATTGCTTCCGCAATGCTTCCAAATCCATACAATCCTATGCTGACTGGCTTATCTTCTTTTAGAACTCCCTGATTTCTGCCAGCATCTACCATATACTGAAACCACCTATAAGCTACGCCTGCTTATTGCAGAACAACCTCTCTTTTTATGAATTATGGTGTTGGTCGGACAATATGCAATTGCTCACTTTCTGCAATCATCACAATAAAGCCTTGCCTTGTACTTGTCTTCAAACCTTTTGCCACAGCCTTTGCATAACTTGATATGCTTGTAGCCTACACAATCTGAAAAAACATGCGGTGGAAGAATCCTTCTTTTTCTTGCCCTTTTCCTTACTGGCATCAAAACTTCCTTTTGCTCTAGTTTAAGCATCGCTTTTGAAAATGCCCTGTGCTTTATAAAATTTGTTTAGTTTCCCTGTTTATCTGCAATATTTCATCACTCATCAATAATACTTATCCATACGAATCCTTAACATGAGAGATACTTATCTGTGAAAAGCTTTAAATACTAGTTGATGTTCTAATTGCCTGTAAACGTATTCATATAGTTACACTTATACTATAGAAAGTAAGTGAGGGAGGTTACAATGGTGCAAAGAATTGGGGGAGCAAGAAGGAAGACAAGACAGATAATGACTAAGCCCTTGAGAAGAAAGGGAAAGATCAGCATGACAAAGATGTTCACAAAATATCAGGAAGGAGACACAGTCCTTATTGATGTTGAGCCAAGCATCCAGCATGGAATGGGTTTCAGGAGATTCTTCGGAAGAAGAGGGATCGTAAGAGGCATGCAGGGCAAAGCTTACAAAGTCGAGATCAAAGATGGCGGCAAGAAAAAGATCATATTAAGTCCATCGATACACCTGAGGAGGGTCTGAAAATGGTCAAACCAACTATAATCGAGGAAGCGCCTATTTCAATGGTACAGATGAAGGAAGAGCTTGAAGCGATAAAGAAGAAAGAAAAAGATCTGAACTTCAGGTCAAATAAGACGCATGATTACTTGACCCAGTTCGTGTCAATGAGCAGGAAAAAATATGACGAGCTTTTCAAGAAGATAGATGCGCTCAAGATCCCAAGACTAAGGGACCAGCATATAATAAAGATAATAGACATAATGCCTGGAAGCATCGATGAGCTCAAGGCAGTGCTTCAGTCATATACAATAACTGTCTCAAATGAAAACATGAAAAAGATTGTTGAGCTTGTGATAGAATATAAGGAATAAATTATAAAGAATGAATATGGAAAACCAAGAACAAGATCATGAGCATGGAGAAGGACAAGACAGGATGTCCACAAAAGAAGAGAAAGCTATAGTATTAGATTTCCTTCCAAACGGCTATCCTTTTGACAATAGGGGAAGAAAGACTCCTATCGTACAGGCTATCGGGGCAGATCACTTTGTATTGCTTGAGCTTGTCCCAAAGAAAGAAGTCGGCCTTCAGCCCAATGAGGAGATCTATATAGGCGAAGGAAAAAGAGACAAGATCCATCACATAATCGGAAAGCTTCCGATGAACAGGCTTACAAGCACTGCAAGGTCAGAGCTTATATTCATCATCAAGAATATAGTTGATAAGAACCAGAAGAAGTTTGTTGATTTCTTCAACAAAGCCCGCTCGCTTACAACAAGGATGCATCAACTGGAGCTTTTGCCTGGCCTTGGAAAGAAACATATGTGGGAGATAATTGAAGAAAGAAAGAATAAGGACTTCGAAAGCTTTGACGACCTGAAGAACAGGGTGAAACTTATGCCTGATCCTGAGAAAGCAATCATAAAGAGGATATTGAAAGAGATAGAGGGCGAGGAGAAGCATAGGATATTTGTAGACCTTTAGATTTCTTTAGTTTTATATCATTTTGAAATAAAGGCAATCATCAAGAGGAAAACAAGATGGAATATCATCAGAAGGACAGGATAATGATCGGGTCTTTGAGCACTTCCAAAAGGGAATTGTTTGACATAGCTAAAGCCTGGATAATTGTCAGCCTTGCCTTCACTTTTATTGCAACTTATTCAACCTTCAATGATTTTTTGATGCTGCTTGTGATATCACTTTTTACAGTGGGATTAGGATTCCTTCTGCATGAGCTTGCGCACAAAGTCGTTGCGCAGCATTATGGGTGCTTTGCAGAATTCTATTCTTGGGACGTTATGCTTTTCATGGCATTGATCTTTTCATATTTTTTCAAGTTCGTCTTTGCAGCCCCTGGTGCTGTGATGATCGCAGGCCCTGTCGGAAAGACGAGGAACGGGCATATATCCCTTGCAGGACCTCTTACAAATGTCATACTTGCAGTGATATTCCTATTGAATTTCCTTTTTGTTCCAGTGCCTTTCCTGAAGACACTTTTCGGGTGGGGATTCATGATAAACACATGGATTGCAATGTTCAATCTCATCCCTGTATGGAACTTTGACGGAAAGAAGATACTTGCATGGAATAAGATAGTCTACTTCCTGATGGTTGCGATATGCGTGAGCTTCTTTGTCGCAAGCTTCTACCTGAAAGTCAATTTCTTATAAAGATTTAAATATCAAAACATCTAAAATGTGGTTATGTCAGACTCTTTGATAAATCCGACTGATGCGACAAGCTTGTTCGCCATGATATTTGTATTATTTATTGTGATCTTTGTCATAATCGCCCCTTTGATAATCACTGCATTATTGCATATATTCTATCTCCGGAAAAAGATTGAAAACCCTAAAGGGTTATGGGTCGTCACGATTGGCGTCTGTTTGCTTCTTTATCTGATTATAATAATATCTCTTTTCGTTTGGGGAAGGTTTTGAGCGGAATGTTTCCGGAAACTATTTGACAAGATTTAAATATAAGATAAGCACTTACTTTTTCTATGGCAACAAGAGTTGATTTTCCGTGGTGTTAGATTTTCTAAGATATTATTAGTTATCAATTCATTAATTATTTGTTCTTGCTTCAGCTATAACACTTGGCCTTAGGGCCGATCTAATTATTTCTGCGGACTTGTAAATTGAAACATTATTTTTTTGTTATGACCAACTAAACAAATCAAAATAGATGGAGGAATGTTAAGATGGAAAATGAAAATAATAAGGATGATGCTGCAATGCTGTTGAAGAGGTTTTATCGGGAAGAGAATGAACAGAACAGAGGATGTCCGTGGCGTCCTGTTCCAAGGAAGTTCTTCATGCAGCGGCCCAGAGGTTGAGAAGATATACGGCAAGAACTGTATGATTGGCATAGGATATGGAGCGGCGAATGTCCCTATAGATGATGTCTGCCTTTTCCTGGCAGGGTATTGCTCAGGCAGATATACAATATTGCTTGTCGATGAGTTCCTGCGGATGAACAAAGTGCCTGAGCAAGATGTAGTACACGGCCTCGAGATGATGAAAAATGCTTTTGATGGGCTCAGCAAGGTGTATGGATTCACGCCTGAGATAATAGTTGCATCTGACTTCATGAGGACTGAAGAATATGAAGATACAGTGCGTGGCTTATTGAGGTGTATCGATGACCTTGGCATGAGGCGCTATCTTCTTGAGACAGTGCCTGAGAGGTATAGGAATTCTCAGAATGCAATAGAATATCCTTTGAATGAGATAGCATGTGTAGATTTCCTTAGGAAGAAGATGAATATTAGCGTAAAGATAGGTCCTTCAAAGGAGAGAGCATATGACTGTGCCATGTTTCCGCATGTGCAAGGCATAGAATTTGCTTATGTCATCGACGCATATGCATTAGGGACTTCTGAGCCTCAGGAGGTTGTGCATTACATACCTGCACATAAAGCTGGAGGGCAGAGGCTTTTCCTTGAGGACTGCCTGCCTAAAGCAAGGGCAAAACTGATGCTAGGTCCTGAAAATGCATCAAGATATCTCTTGAAGCTTGCTTCTGCCGCAGGATATGTGCTCGGAAAAGAGCACCTTTCTCCAGAGGAGATAAAAAGTTTGCATGGCAAGGGCTTAAAGAAGAAATGCGCGAGGCTTGTGCTTGAGAATATCCTTGTGCCTTACCAAGAGGTGATGAGGCATGACAGTTAGGATCGGAGTCTTAGGAGGCATAGGGCCGGAGGCTACAGGAGAGTTCTACAGCAAGCTGATAAGAAAGTTTCAGGAGAGGGGGCTTATCAGGAGCAATGCAGACTTTCCGCAGATAATCGTGAACAGCATCCCTGCGCCTGAACTTATCGGAGAGATCACTGATGAAGAGCTGAAGCATTATATAGACGGTTTGAAGCAGCTCGATTCTTTCGGAGTTGACTTCATCGTGATGGTATGCAACACGATACATCTACATTATGATGATCTGCAGAAGCATGTGAAATCTCCTATACTCGACTTGAGAGAGGCTCTGAAGCAGGAACTGATAGGCAGGAAAATGAAATCTGTGCTTATCATTGGGACGCCAAGCACTGTGAAGAAAGGCCTTTATAGGTTCAAAGGCATAAGGTCTTTTGAGCCGGACAGCGATGAGATGACAGAGTTGGCTGAATCTATATTTGAGTTCAACAAAGGCGTCGACAAGGAGCTTCAGGTGACAAAGGCGAGGAATATCTGCAGGAAATATCTCAAGCTGGGAGCTGAGACAGTCATCTTAGGATGCACAGAGTTTGCAGTCATGCTTGACAAGGAGAATTTTCCGAAGATAAATACCGTTGATGTGCTTGTTGAAGCGACTATTGACAAGGTTAGGTAGCAATAATGCTTTTTTCTTTTATTTTATCTTTAATAACAAACTTTAAATAATCCTGTTCATTTGTGAGACGTAAGATGTGGCTTAAGGTGAATGAGGCAAAGGATGTAATCTCCTATAAGAAGGCTGATGGGGTAAAGACAACCATAATAGAGGCAAGGCTTGAAGACTCATTATGGAAGATATACAAGACCTATCAGGTAAAAGGGATAAACAAGCTCGTCAAAGAGTATACTGCTCACACAAAGAATGAAGCAATGTCTGTGATCGATTATCTCAAGAGCGAGAAAGAGATATCTTCGAAGAAGATTGAGAAGATTGTCCAGGAAGCAAATTCTATCCATCTCCATATGCACCGCGATTATAAGGAATATGATGTCGAGAAATGGAAGTTCTCTGTGAACACTGACAAGAAGATCAATTTTGTCATCATAAGGTATGCTGATGAAGTTATTGTTGATATAGTATTGCATGATAAGTTCAAAGGCATGGAAAAGAGCATACTCAACAAGTTATTCTCTACACTCAATCTTGATGAGATAGGAGCATCTATAATCCAAAATGTATATTTCTTCACTGATGAAGGCCATTCAAGCAAAGAATCAAAGAAAGGGATGCTCATCGGAAAGATTGAGATGGACTTCGGGATGGAAGAGGACGAATAAATATTCTTCTAGCTAAATCTTTATATACTACTTCTCTTGGCTTAACTGCATGTTCGACAAAATAAAATCACTCATAAAGATACATGACGAGATCGAGAAGATTACAAAAGACATGGAGCTGCAGGCTAAGGCTTATAATGAGATGAAATTGGAGAATGAAGGACTGAAAAAAGAAGTCCATGAGCTGAAGTCTGAAGTGAAGAAGTTACGCGAGTCGACAGATGAGTTCCTTTCAGAGCTCTCTGAGAACATTAAATCGCTTAAGACTTTGAAGGGAGATATTGAAGGAGAGCTTTCTGACCTGAAACTTTTCAAGTCCAGATTGAATCATACTATCAAAGATGAACTTCTTACTGAATTCAGGAGCAATGTGAATGAGACTTGTGATCGCTTAAAGACTGATGTGAAGCAGTATAATGAGCTTAAGCATAAGCTAGAAGACATGTCAAAGACAATGGATCTTGTCAACCATAACATGGGAAAATTCAACCAGATCGCTTCTGAGATAAGGGAGAAGGATTTCTCGCTTGAAAGGTATGCAAAGCAGCTGCAGAAACAGGATCAGGAGAAGCTTGATTTGATGAGAAAGATAGATGCCTTGGAAAGGCTTATTTCTGTGGAAAGGAGAAGGAAGAATCAATAATCCTACAATAGAGAAAGACAAAATTAAGTCATAATATTGTTTGTCTTTCTATATTTAGTTGAGGTCCTTTATCATGCCTTATTATTGTCCTCAACTACAAACCAGAAATCTTTTTAAATAGGATTCCGATTGTATCCGTAATATTTACACTGATATGATATAAATGCGAGGGGTAATATGGAAACAGCAGTAACGTTAAAATTTGATCTTAATGGTATATTAGGAAAGCTTCAGTCAGGAGAAGTCCCTGAATATTTGTTACACAGATCTAGGGGCACTACAAGAGTGTTTCCTATTGAGGCTACAATAGAAGACGTAGCTCAGGGATTATCGCGGGTTGGAAACATGCAAGCTGATATACTTAATCCTGAACAGTATAAAAGAGTCGAGACAAGAAAATATCTTGCTGAATTGGATACTGCTTTTGCGATAATGTCTTTATTGAGAAGAGGTGTTGACGGAGTAAGGCCTTGGCCTAAGAATAGGGATCAGGTCCCTCATATGGCTAAGCTTGAAGAATTAAGGGCTGCTGCAAGAGAGCTCAATAAAGGCGCTGAATCTGCATATAATAGGTGGAAAACAGCAAATGGCTCAGAGCTGGGGAATATAAACCAGGCTTTGGATGGAGTTGCTTCTGCATTGAATACTGCATCAACATTAGAAGGGATATATTCAAGGTTGAGCGAAACATTAAAGGACTATCCTGACGAGTCTTTTTCGTCTGTTGCCAAATCGCTCGGATGTGAGAGAAATATAGAGATTATAATCGCTGCTCTTGAGAAAGCGGATAAAACTTCTTATGGGCGAGTCTCTAGTGTCAAAGTCAGTCTTGATGGAGTAAGGATGACTCTTGAAAAGGAGGCCAGAGCCCATGAAGAAGGAACTTTCTATACTTTATCAAAACATGAACTTGGGCAGCCTACTGTTGATGAAGATGGTGCATCAGGCCTTTTCTTTAGGCTTGAGACTGCAGAAGCGGGATTGGCGCAATATCTTCCAATTCTTAAAGGAAAAAAGAAACCTCTTTTCAAAGGAGGGATAACTGAAGCGACTCCTGAAAGAAGACAATTGATCGAAGCGATGAAGGCGATATCTTTTATGGAAGCGTTGTTGACAAAGGCAAATGAGTATGGTGCTGTTCTTTCCCATACAAGGGACAACCTTAAAGGAGGAGTATATCTTACGCCTGAAAAAGATCGTGCAATAGATATTGATAAGGCAGCTGCTGATTATACAGAAAAAATGGCAGCAGTTTCAGCTTATAAGACACCTCATCAATACTTATCAAGAGGGCTTGGCAAGTTTGAGGAACTGAGAGGATTGGCTGGCGAAGTCAAGGAAGCTTATGCAGTAGCTTGTGCAAAGCTAGCCTCTAAAGCTGCCCAATACATAAGGGATGACCTGACCATAAATACAAGGTCTGATTTGACTGATACTAAAAGTATAGTTGTCTCTTTGGTGAATGAGATTGACAAGGCAAAGAAATTCAGTATTAAAGGAGTTGTTGATGCAGGCATGGTTGTTTCTGATAAAACTTATGCTACCTTGACACAATTCAAGACTGTGCTTGAGGATGCTGAGAGCAGATTGTCAGGCCAGAGCAGCAGGAGTTATTCTTCAGCTGCCGAAAATTTTGAATCTTATGCAAATCGTGCCATCAGATATAAAAGTAGCTATGGCCTAACAGATTATGATACTACAAGAGCCCTAAGTCAAGCCCTACAATTCTTAGGAGACATACCTGAATCTGCAAGGAAACCTTTTGATACTAGCACTGTTGATCCAAGGGTAAGGCCTTTGTTTGAAGGGTATAGCACTGTAAAGCTGAACCAGAATCTTGTTGATCAGACAACTCGGATGAAAGCAGAGCTGGACAAGGTCAGAAGATAATAATAGAAAACTGATTTTTATTATTTTATTTCTTATTCCTTCACTTCATACTCTGCGTCTATCGCATCTTTGCCGTCTTTGGTCTTTGTCTTTCCCTGCTTTGCAGCCCTTCTTGCAGTCCATTTCGCATAAAGGAAGAACAATATTATCACTAAATAGATTATAGCTACAATGACTATTGAAAGCAAAAGCAATCCGCCTACCACAATCAGGTATATCAGGGATATCCATTTGAGTACTCCCCATCCAAAACCTACCTGTTTTGCAGAATAAAGATAGATGAAAAGGACTATTATCACTGAAAGAACTCCACCGATTCCGAACGAGTATTTGTTTGGCCTCATCTGAGTTATCTCCTTGCTTCAAGGTTTATAATATTTTCTTTTTTATTATTTGTTTTTGTTGTTGGTTTATCTTATCCTAATTTGTTATTATTCCGTATCCTATAAGCCTGAACCTGCTTCCTATAAGTCTTGAGATTGTCACTCTAGATCCTTTTGAAGCGCTGATCGGACGCTTCAGCTTGCAGATAGATCTCTTTTTTCTCAGCTCAATCACTTGTCCGACTGTCGCTGCTGAATTCACATTAAGCATAAGTATCTCGTCTTTCTTTATAGGGACGACCTGAAGCTCTGCCTTTGTCCCGACTACCCTGTCAAGCAAGTGAGTCTCGAGCTCAAGGTTGTTATACAATGTGAGAGCCTTTCCTGGCTTTGTGACTACTGATCCTGTCAAAGTGTCTGATTTGACTATAGATGGATCAAGATCTGTCAAGATTGCAATTGACCCTCCTGGGCCTGCTTCCATTATCTTTTCTGTCCCTGTCATCAGGCCTATTATCTTTGTCTTCAATGTATGCCAGATTATCTGGTTGTTCTCTTCTGTTGAATATCCTGGACTTATCTCGATCTCTTCTCCTGTCTTGAGTACTCCCTGAGTCATCGCTCCGCCTAAGACACCGCCTTCGATATTATGTATATCTTTTCCTGGCTTGTTTATGTCAAAGCTTCGGGCAACAAACATTATAGGATCTTTTGTCTTGTCCCTTTCAGGAGTTTTTATGTATTCTTCAATAGTCTGTATCAGAAGATCAATGTTTATCTTGTGGACTGCTGAGATTGGAACTATAGGCGCATCCTTGAATGGAGTGTCTTTCAGGAAATCCTTTATCTGCTGATAGTTTCTCATCGCCTGCTCTTTTGTGACGATGTCTATCTTGTTCTGGACTACGACAAGGTTCTTGACTCCTGTCATCGTCAATGCAGTAAGATGCTCTCTTGTCTGAGGCTGAGGGCATTCTTCGCTTGCTGCTATCAGCAATAATGCACCGTCAATGATGTTGGCGCATGAAAGCATTGTCGCCATTAAACTTTCGTGCCCTGGAGCGTCAACAAAGCTGACTTTCCTCAGCATCTCTCCTTTTCCGCCGCATATCGGACATGTTTCAGAAGTCGTGTATGCTTCAGGCCCTTTGCATTTCGGGCATTTATAGAATACAGCATTTGCATATCCTAATCTTATTGTGATTCCTCTTTTCAGCTCTTCAGAATGCGTGTCAGTCCATTTGCCCGATAGCCTTTCTGTCAAGGTTGTCTTTCCATGATCTACATGGCCTATCAAGCCGATATTTATTTCTGGCTGGATTGATTTTTCCGACTTTTCTGCTGCTTTTGGTGCTGCTTTTTTTACCATCTATTGATTACTCCTTGAGCTTACTTTGCTTTTGCTTCTTCTTTTGGAGCTTCTACTATCAATGGCTTTGCTCCCTCTTTTGTGACTTTCATGTTTATCTGGGCAGTTGTTGGAGTTACAGTGTTTCCGCAGACTGCTTTTTTCAATCTTTGACCGCCTTTTAATCCCCTGAATCCGACGCCTTTGGTCGACAGGATCTTTTTCCTTGCCTGTCCCTGGACGTCTTTTCTCATAGGAACGCCGCAGAAATCTGAGCCTCCTGTTATGACAAATTCGTAACCTTCAAAACCAAGATCTTCCCCTGAAACCTTATCATCGATCTTTTTTCCGATCAGAAATTCAGCTTCGTTGTCTTTTATCTCTTTCTGGAAGGACTTTCCGTTCTTAAGACCTACCACAACCTTAAAATTAGCCATTTTTTACCTCCCGAGCAAGTCAAAGCGCTTACTCAGCATATTTTATAGTGGATAGGAGTATGCAGGAGTTTATAAAGGTTATGAATACAAATAGTACTATTGTGATTACTTTTTAGTGATAAATGTAAGAATGTTTATAAATAATCAGATGTTTCTTGCTTAAGATAAGAGGGTGTTACTTCATATAAACTCGCATGAGAATAAAAATGGAACAACTATACTTTATCAGGCATGGAAATGCTGACTATAGGAGCAATTGCTTGACACCTCGCGGGCATCAGCAAGTAGAAAGATTATCTGCTATTTTAGAGACACTTTTACCAGAAGGCATTCATGGAACTTTAGTGTCCTCACCTAGTCGCAGGACTTTTCAGACTGCAGAACTGTTTAGCCCATTGATTGCAAGAAAGACAGGCGAGAGGATTTACATTGAGCCAGAAGAGCTTTTGTCTGAATTAAGAAGCATGGGCAGTGATGAATCAATTTTAGTGAATGGCAGAGAGAATGTAGTTTTGGTTGAAAAGTATCACTCATCACAATATGGCTTTTTTGTTGCACATGAAAGAATTATTGCTGCAACATGCATATCCATAGCTGATGCATATAGCTTGGCTATGCCTGATCCTTTAAGATTAATTGTAGACCAACCAGATGAAGAGCTTGTTGCTTGGTATATGAAACGCGTTGATTGCTCAAGGGAACAGGCACTTGAGAAAATAAGAAGCGTAGATCCACACCCTTTAGTTGATCTTCCTCCCATTGCAGAAGCGTCAGCAATCCATTTAGACCTGGTTCAAAAACAAGTGAAATATATTCTGCCCTAATTATCCTGTTTAAAGGAAGCACTCATCTGTCCTGTGACCAGGCAGCGACTGCCATTGGATTCAATGTTTGTCCTGCCCTTGAGAAATCAGTGTCTGTCATTGCCATCCATTCTAGTCTTCCTGGAGATTCTGCAGACTCTCTAACTATTGCCTTGCATCTGTCTCCTGTGAATAGGACAAGATCATATATCTGTATCGGATCTATCCTATCATACTTTCCTCTTTTAGGCGGCATTTTAGGAAATCCTTCTTCATAGACTGGCTGGAGTACAGGAACTGCGTGCCTTGACATTTCTTCCCAATGTGTGCTGTTTTGATTTGTGTACATTTTGACCTTAATTGACTATTTTTATGCTGCAGTAATCTGAAGGAACATTTAATCCTTGCGCTCTCATACAATCCAGAAATCCTAATCTTTCTAGTGCTTGGAGGCTTCTTAACTGAAATGGAGCATCCATCCTGTTTATGATGCTTACTGTCCTGCTGTAATCCATCTCGCCTAATTCCCTTATCTCATCAGGAGTGTATGGATATGGCCCCCTTAAATCCCTTTCTCTTAGTCCAGGGCATCTTTCAAATAGTTCAAGGACCGCTTCATCAAATGCTTTAGTAATGCCGGGAAAATTTTCTTCAAATCTCCTACAACCTTCCTCTATCTGCGCGTATTTTCTTTCCTTATATCCTGGAATATGCTCTTCCATGATTCTTTCTGTGCCTGGGTAATCCTCAACCCAAATCTGAAATTCTAGATAGTCCGCACATGATTTTTCAAAGACAGATTTACACTCAGGATGGGTATAAACATGATCCAAAGTATCATTAATCACCTGCTCAAAGTCCCTCTTTTCAATCTCTCTATACTCTTCAAACCATGAATCGGAAAATATGTCCACTAGTACTTTACGATCCAATGAAATAGTCATAACTGCTGATGCTATCCTTTGGAGATCATATCCAGTTAATTCTGTTTGTCGGCATGTGTATCTCAATACACTCTCATAATCTATCATATTGTTTAGTAATCTATAATGTTTTATAAATGTTTGCCTAATTTGTCACTTGATAGTAACGAAACATTTATAAATCAATATCTACTACCTTATACATAATCTATACATAATTTTGGGGTTACATGAAGCAGCACATAATTACTAAGAAAGTTGCAAAGCACGGTTCTCAATCTATAATAGTCATACCTAGAGTCATCGAGAATGATCTTAAGCCAGGGACAATCGTAAAAGTAACTTTTGATGTAATCTCGGAGGCAAAATGAAATCCTCTGAAACTCATTCTCAATTGACTGCAGAATATCATCTCCCGATGATAGATGAATATGAGCTAGCCAGGTATATAAATTGCGGAAGATGGTCTAATGTCTTTGAGGCCACAAGAAAGACTGATGGAAAGAAGGTTGCATTAAAGTTCCTCTCACTTGATGATCTGGCAAGGAAACAGATGGAAGAAAGGCATCTTTCAATTGATGAATATTTTGCAAAGGCTTCACTTGGATCATACTCAAATTCACACAGCAATATCGCATGGAATTATGTCGATGCTGCTCCAGACGGGACTAAGTTTCTTGTCGAGGAGTATATTCCAGTATTCCTTCCTGATTTCATATCAGGCAGGGAGAGCGAAGGAAAACCTTTGACGATAGATGAGATATCGAAGATCGCAAAAGGGCTAGCATCTGCAATCGATGTCATGCATTCAAGGATAAACAGGGTGCACTCTGATCTTCATATCAATAATATAGGCTATCTGCCAGATGAGGCAACTGTAAAAGTCTCAGATTTCGGGACTTCGACATTTGGGCTTCACGAGAACGATAATGTAGGATACATGTATACAAGGGCTCCTGAAAGATACGGGATGGCAGAAGGCACCAAGAAGAGCGACGTATGGTCTTTTGGCTCTCTGCTTTATAGGATATTCACAGGGAAATATGTGCTTGAGGATGAGCTTAAGTACTGCTCTGCTCCAGAATCTTTTATGGGCGAACTTTATTCTGACAAAAGAAGGTACAGGGGACTCATCAATACAAAATTGGATGACCCTAAGATACCTAAGGCGTACAGAAAATTACTGCAGAGATGCTTGGCTTCTGAAGAAGACAGGATTGAAGACGGCGGAGACCTGGTTGCTGCTCTTGAAGTGGCTGATAAGAAATACCATAGGTCTATGCCTTTGCAGAGATTGAAGAGATATTCTCTTGCTACAGCTGCAGCTGTGCTAATAACTGCTGCAGGAATAGGGGGATACGGCGCTTTACAGGCAGACACTATAAGGCACGAACTTTCCAAGGCGAATGAGAGCAGGCAGTACGAGAAAGAATTAAGGCTGATAAAACTTCATCAGCAAAGGTCTGACGGGAGGTCAAATGACTCATATTTTGACTTTACAGACAAAGGAAGATTGGATGCTGTACTTTCAAGGTTCAAGGATAAGATGACTGCATATGCTTTCTTCATTAATCCAGATTCTACAGCTAAAGCCATCAAGATGGCTGGCGGAAGGACTGATTATGACTCTGTGAAGAAGCAGATCTGGACTTTTGATACTGAGTTGGGATGCAACCTTCTTGATGTAGAAGGAAACAGCACAGACAGCATTGCCGTAAGGATATCAGGAGACAATTATTCTGACATGACGAAGAAGATTAATGCCCTTGAGAAGAAGTATGGCGTCAGGCTGAATGATCATCCTGATGGGTATTGATATCTTCTTAGTCGATTATACTCGCTATCACTGGGCTTGTTGAGATCTGGATAAGCCTGAAGAGTTCTCTTTCGTATGAAAGAATAATGCTGTTCTTTCCTTTGCTTGATTCTAAGTATTTCAGGCATTGGCCGTACTGGAAATCATCTTTCAATTTCTGTATCTTATTCACTGCGCTCATGTCTTTGTTGAAATATGCGTTGAAGAAAAGCTCGAAGTATCCGATTAGATCCTTCTGGAGCTCAATTGCTTTCTGATCCGGTTTAATCTTGTTTTCGTATGCGTACTTGTACATGTAGTAGTATGTGTGCTGTATGTGCATGAGGAAAGTCAGAAGTTCATATTGATAGACGAGGTTCTTATCGTCTTTTGATACTAAAATCCTTTTGCAGAATAGGACGAACTTGTCCTGCTGGTCTTTCAACTGCTCTACATCCTTGAAATTTGAGAAGTTATTGTTTTCGAATCCTTCCAGGATAATTTTTTGTGTTTCTTTGATTGTGAAGAACAGCCTCTTTAATAAGATGTCATACTTTTGATCTGTCGGTTCTGCCAGGTTTTCTAGAATGCAGTGCTTATCATCCTTTGTTGTCATCTCAAAGCCTAGCAATAAGTCATTTGCGAACTGCCTTATCTCTTTTGAGATGTCTGTCTCATACCTTATTATTATCTTCTGGAAGCCTTTCCTGTAGATATGAGTTAGGATATGCTTCAGATTGTGCTTGTTTTCGTTTGTTATTGTTATCGATATCTCTCTTTTTTCTACTTTCCTTTCTTCTGATTCGATTATTAATCTTCCTTCGTCTTCTTTTAGCTCTAGCTCTTTTCCTGCATCTATATTATGGGCTCTTGTCCATTTGATTGGGAGGCTTACAACTAGGGTTGCTGGTCCTAATTTGACGACTTTTCGCTTCATAGAGGAGTTCTAATGTGAATTAGTATATAAATATTTCTAAAATATCTATATATATAATGTAATATATATAATATTAGGATTAGATATATATCTTGGGCTTTCTTGAGTTTTTGTATTAGGAAGAAGGGGTGTTGGGGGTTAAGATGGCAAATAATGTCAGTTTATTTGAACTATGTTCAAGATCAGGAGACCTTGGCGAAATATTTGGACTGTTCGATCCTAACACAATAAGGACAAGCAGCGAGATATTGGCTATAAGGAGAGATGAGATAGGAAAAAATGTAAAATATCAATGGGGAGATATCGTCAATAATTTCTTCTATACGTCACAGTTTGCTGAATATTGCATTGAAGATGGGAAGCCAGTGATGTATTTTGGTGCGAGGACAGCAAATCCTATATTTGCAGACTTTGAAAATGCTCATAAGCAGCTGTCAGATTATGTCTATCTTGGCGATCCTGAGGATCCTGCATATGCATATTATAAGGTTCCTGCAAAGGCGCATAATAATGTAAAGGCTGCAGCGAAGAGAGGAAATGTCTTAAGAGTAGAGATGGACGGATTGAGGCTTAGGCAACTTAGGCCGTCAATCTCGTACTTCACCCCAATCTTATTCTCAAATGAGTCAGAAAGGAAGCTAGCTAAACTTGCATATGGTAGCTTTGAGCCAGATGGAGATGGGAAATGTGATTTTGAGAAGAATACAGAGGCTCTTGGAAGATCTTTCATGAATACTCAATTCAGGCTCTATAGCCCTGAGTTTGTGATGAAGCATGCAGCACAAGGTCCAATAGCATGGATATGCTCGATTGAGACCTTTGAGAGAAATTATAATTTTGAGGCATGCAACAACAGCCTGTACGACAGTTCTTCTTTGTGCGGCAGGTTGAAAGAGAGTGATGGGGGACAAAATGGAAGATAGGACTAATGATCAAAGAGTAAAAACTGTAGTATTTGACCTTTATGGCGTGATATACACTCACAGGGCTGATGGGGATGTCCAAAAGAGCGATGAGGTCGAAGAGAGGTTCTGGCAGGAGCATTGTCCGGAAGAATGGAAAACATACAAATCGACTGGAAATGTTGTCCCTTTGCTTGAAAAGGAAGAAGAGATATTTCTGAATACGACGCCTGATGAGAAGTGTATCCTGCCTGTGTTTGGATGCTATCAGGCACCGGAATTTGCCAGGCATGTAAGAAGGCAAGGCAGGGAGATGGTTGTTTTCTCAAACATGCTTCCTAAGGCAACTGGAAGACTTTTTAGTTATGTGACAGGAGTAGGGATTGATGATGCATACTGTAAATGCGCAGCTGATTTTGGTCCAAAGAAAGATCCAGAATCTTGGAGAAAGATGTTTCAGACACTTCCTGTTGATGCAAGCATAGATCTAGTGTTGGAGGACGGCGAGAAAAACCTTTTGGCAGCAATCGAGGCTGGAAGAAGCCTAGGCCACGAGACAGTAGGATATAAGCCAGCGACATGCCCATTTGGATTTGTTGGATCTAAAGGATTCTATATAGGATATTTCAGAGAGGCAGCTGCTGAGCTGTTGAAGTGAGGTAACTAAAATGCAAACACAACTAGAACACACACTGGAAGAATTTCCAAGACTTGCTGAGATTGCATCATTTGCAAAAGGATTGTATGATTCAGCAGGGCTTTTGGTGCATAACTATGACCATGCTTCCTGGGTCACAGAAAGGATAATTGAGATAGCAGTTGCAGAACACCTTCCAGCAGATACCATGGAAGATGCGATAATTGCAGGGCTTATGCATGATGTCGGCGTATCCCAAGAGCCATATTACAAACATGGGCACAATGGGGCGATGATAGCTTATCAAAAGCTACCTGAATATGGAGTTACACAAGAAAGAGCTGCCAGCATCTCAATTGCGATCAGAGAGCATGGCGAGGAAGCGCATGTCAATGATGTTGCGAAGATACTTCATGATGCTGACACATTGAATAAGGCAGGAGAGCATGGGATAAGGCAATGCATGCTTGTAGGGATAGAATTTGCCTTTGACATAAATCACGATTTAAGAGGTATGCAAAAAAGATTTAGCCCTATGTACGATTCTTTGATAGCTTTGGGATATTATTTTGATCATGCTGGGGAAATTGACAGGCAGATGGGAAACCACGAGTACTCTGGACTGAGATATGCTCAACATTTCTGGCAGGTTGTTTTTGATAAAGATCTAAAATCATATGTCAACCATTGTGATGCAATAAGAAATGCATTAAGAAGTGTCAACCATTGTGATGCGATAAGAAATGCATTAAGATCATGCAGGTGTCCAAATGAACAGCCTTAACCAAGTCAAGCAACTGATTCCTTCAGACTTTGCGAAGCATTGCGACAGGGATATCAGCATCTTCACTTCGTCTGTATTTGGAGAGACTTACTCAAAGACTTTCAGAGAGCTATTTGGCATATCGTTCACAATGACCATATGGATAACAAGAAACGCAAACCAGACTACTTTCTTTAGGTCAGAAGCTGAACACCAGAATTTCAGGAAAGTCTTGGGAGAAAGAGTCTTAGAAAAAGAGTTCTCAAGCGATATCATCTTGAAATTAAGGCAATATACAGATGTTATGAACCAATCGATGGAAGAAAACAAGAGCTTAGAAGACTTCAAAAAACATAAAAAGGAATTTGTAGACAATTACAGGTTATTTTTCGCTTACCATCAAGTAATCTATTGGCCTTGCGACTATATCCAAGAGCATCATCCAGAACAAAAACAATTGATAAATAATCTTACTGATAGCTATGCTTATAGTGAAAGGGTCGTCCCTGATGTAGATGCCTACCTAAGAAGACTAGGCATTGACACTCAAATACATTCTGATAGCTTAGACAATACAAATATAGCCCAAGTTTTCCTGCAAGACAGCACAATCACATTGGAAGGAACAGAAGCGATACAGCTCTATACACATCTGACAAGCCTAGACAAGATCCATACAAATATTTCTGAACTAAAAGGATTAGGTGTTGCAGGCTCTAAAGTCACTGGAAGGGTTCATCTTATCCAGGATATGAGCAGGCAGCATGAGATCAAGCAAGATGAGATTCTTGTAACGGGAATGACCAGGCCTCAATTCAATCCGATAATAAGGAGATGCAAGGGAATCATCACTGATGAAGGCAGTTTCCTTTGCCATGCATCAATATTGGCTAGAGAGATCAACATGCCATGCATAGTAGGAACAAAGATTGCGACTAAAACACTCAATGATGGGGATTTAGTAGAACTAGACATAATAAATGGAGTAATAAGGAGGCTAAAATGAAATGGGACGTCGATAAGACACATGGAGTGATGTGGATTGCAAGCGAAGCTGCAAAATCAGCAGTCGGCAGCATGAAAGATATGCTTGGAACCAGATTCACTGAGCTTCTTTGCTATAATCCTAATCATGAATTCCAATGGTGCACTCTGGAGGATGAGAATGAAAAGATAGGGCTGTTTCTAGTCCAGAAGTTTAAAGACAAGAAATTCTCAGACAAATATGTCCAGGATTACAGGAATTTTGACAAGATATCCATAAAAGAGCTGAACGATCTTGACAGAAAAGACCTTTCAAAGCTGTCAATTGAGGAATTATTCAAAGCCCTAGAGAAATCAACTGGAATCTACATAAAAAACTTCGATTTTGGATTCATCATTGAGCCGATGGATTTTGTTTTGCCGAACATTGCTGAGAAAGCGCTTATCAAGAAAGGCTACACCCATTCAGAGATAGCTGACATGACATCTGTTGCAGACACAACTTTCCTCAACGTTGAGATGCAGAACCTTATTACAATTGCAAAATCCTCAAGAGAATTACAACTGCCCTCATTGAAGCATCATGCTTATGAATACAGATGGATACAGACAGCCCATCTTGGAAAGAAAGATATCCTCTTCTCAAATTTTGAGTCAAGGCTTGACGAGTTAAGGAAGAAATCCTCAAAAGAGCTGGATGCTGAGCTTAATCATCTGAAAAACCTTGAAGAAAATGTAAAACAAAAGAAGTCAATCCTTCTTAAGAGAAAGCCTGTCGACAAAGAGACAAGACAGATCCTTGACATCATAGCATTGATTACACCTTTTCATGACATGAGAAAAGAGATCTTCATGAGATCGATCTACACTTCAGACTACATAAGAGAAGAGATTGCAAAACGCTTTGGATATACAAGAGAAGAGATTTCTGTCTTTGAGGTAAAAGAGCTAAAGAAATTACAAGAAGGAAAAAAGATTGACAAGGATTATGCACATGAACTGACAAGATCAGGCTTGCTATATGTGAATACAAAGACTAATGTCTGGGAGTATATGGTCGGAAAAGAAGCAGAGGCGTTTGCAAAAAAAGAGCTCACAGTCGATATTTCTGGCATGACAGAGATATTGGGAACTATAGCCTCTTTAGGCATTGCAAAAGGAAGGGTCAAGATAATCCATGGGTTCAATGAGATGTCTAAGATGGAAAAAGGTGACGTCTTAGTCACTTCTATGACAAGGCCTGAAATAATCCCTGCAATGAGAAAAGCTTCTGCGATTGTGACAGATGAAGGCGGTGTAACCTGCCATGCAGCAATAGTCTCTAGAGAATTAGGCATACCCTGCATAATCGGGACAAAGATCGCAAGCTCTGTCCTTAAGGACAATGACTTTGTTGAAATTGATGCTAACAAAGGAGTTATAAAGATAATCAAAGGTGAATAAGATGCAAATAGACACGAAAAAAAGCTGGTACTACGAGCACGCTACTTTAGTCCCTCTGTTCACTAGCCATCCGACTGAATGTTTCCTGAAGGATTATTTAGACGTAAAAGGATATTCTACTGTTGTCTGCTACTACGCAAACGAAGAAGGCCATTGGTTCACTTTAGAAGAAGACCAGAGAAGGATATATGATCAGATCATGTCAAAGGACATCACTTTCTGGGAGAAAGAAGTCCACAATTGGAACTCAAAGTTCATAAGGATCCACTCTCAGATTTCAAAAGAAAGGGATTCAGACTGGAGCAAGCTCTCAGATTTTGCCTTATTGCAGAAATACAAGCAAATACATTCAAAGATATCTGATGAGATAGTGTTTCCTGCACTGATAGACGGATTCATGTTTGTTGCAGACCAAGAGCTTTATTCTGCTGTCGATGAATTCTGCAAGAGGAATGGGATAAAAGAAATCAATTTTGCATTTGAGAAGCTGGCTGCTCCGACTACTGCATCTTTCATAAATGAGATGGAAAGGGAGATGTCTGAGATAAAGGCAAAAGACCCCTTCATATTGTCAACCAGCAGGAATGTCATCCAATTCCTCAGGAAATATTTCTGGGTAAAGTCAAGTTACGTGAGGTCAGAAGAATACACTTACGAGAATTTCGCAATGGATGCTTATACTCTGAAGAATTTTGAACCTTTTGATATTGAAAAAGTAAAATCAGAGAAAGACGAATTGATTAAGAAATATGGATTTGATGATAAGATAATCAAACTGGCTAAACTTACAGAACTTTTTACTTATTGGCAGGACCAAAGGAAAGTTTTGACACTGACACATTCTTATTTCACTCAGAAATTTGCTGATGAGGCAGGAAGAAGAAAGAATATTGAACCTGATCTTGTCAAATATAGCCTCTTCAATGAGATTGATGGTGTCTTGTCAAATGCCGATGCCCTATCTCTCGCGAAAAGAAGAGAAGGGATGCTTGTTGCATATACAAAAGGAAAAGAAGAGATCATTTTAGGAGAAGATGCAAAAAAGATATATCAAAGCCTCATTTTAAGGGATATTAAACAAGCTGATGAAATAAAAGGGCTTACTGCCTCTCTCGGAAAAGCTCTCGGAAAGGCAAGAATCGTAAGGAATCAGGCTGACCTTTCAAAAGTCTCTGATGGAGACATAATGATAACGCCTATGACTAGGCCTGATTTCATTGTAGCGATCAGGAAAGCAGCAGCTATCGTCACAGATGACGGTGGGATGACCTGCCATGCTGCGATTGTTGCAAGGGAACAGAAGAAGCCATGCATAATTGCAACTAAAAATGCGACCAGGACTTTCCAGGATGGAGATATGGTCGAAGTTGATGCTGACAATGGGATTGTGAGGAAAGTAAGATGATAGACTTATCACAAAAAAGCAAGACCAATTGGAGAGTATTTGAAAGGGCGCATATATATCCCCAAGCAATATCAGCATATCTTGAACTGATGCATGCAAAACCGTCTCAAAACAAGTATATTTCAAACTATAATGAAGTCATAACCTATTCAAATGATTATTTCTGGTGGGCAATGGATTCAGACCTATTAGAAAAAACTGCAAGAGAATGGATCAATTCCTGGCTGACAGACAAGGAAAAGCTAGATGAACTATTTGGTTTGTACGATGCTTCTTATAAGGAAACGATGAGGGTTTTACCAAATCTTAGGAAACAAAGAATCGTTAACTTAACTGATAAACAATTATTCCCGATATACAATAAATCTGTTGCAGTATTCTTTGAGAATATCCTATTCAGCGAGTATACAATAGATATTATTGACGACTTCTTTGCAAAGATATTCTCAGAAAAACTTAAGGGATTGACTAAAAACAAGGTTACAGAAGATGACTTAGTCTTATTCTTGGAGCCAGCATGCATGACTGCAAGCTCTAACTATAGGAAGAGGCTTTTGGAAATTTCTTTGATGGAAAATGCTGATAAATCATTGACTGATGCAGTTGTTGATGACTTCTCATGGATAATGATGAGTTGGGACGGATCGAATGAGCTTACAAAAAGCCATGTTGAAGCAGACTTGGCAGAACTTAATAAGATAAGTGCTGATAAAAGAAAGCTGGAATTGGGCAAAATCAATGGATCTGCTGAAGAAGTCGATGAGAAAAGAAAGGATTTGATAAAGAAATATAACCTGTCTGACAAAATCATTAGACCTTACTTCTTATTACTAGACAACTTTATCAAGTTCCATGACTGGAGGAAAGAGAACCAGATAAGGGCGTTGCAGATAAACATGTCAATAGTAAAAGAGCTTGCTGTGAGGCATGATATAAGCCAGAAAGATATCCTGTTTTATTATAATCACGAGATCAAAGAGCTTTGTTTAAACGGAAATGCAGTTTTAGCAGAGATCATCTCAAAAAGAAGGAAAGGAATGACTTTTGTGATCAAAGATGAGACTGTCAAGGAATATGTTGGTGATGATGCGAGGAAAATGCTAGACTTACTTGTATTGAACAGCATAAAATCAGCTGAGACAGATGAGATCAAAGGCATGTGCGCATCTAAGGGAAACGCAAAAGGCAAGGCGTTTGTCACAAAGAACGCAAAAGACGCAAATTCTTACTTAAAGAAAGGAGAGATACTGATCACATCAATGACTACAATCGATTATCTTCCTGCCATGAAAAGGGCAGGAGCGATAATAACCGATGATGGCGGAATTACATGCCACGCTGCAATCGTTTCAAGAGAGCTTGGAATCCCTTGTGTTATAGGGACTAAGGTCGCAACCAATCATCTTAAGACAGGCGATCTGATCGAGGTTGATGCTGACAATGGCATTGTGAGGAAAATAAAATGAACAAAGAGCAGGCTGTCAAACTGATAAATTCAACAAAATCATGGACGTATGCGTGCGCACCTATGAAGATCGCTTACGGATATGGATTTATCTTGGGATTCCTCAAGGCGAAGAAGCATTATAGTGAGTATTTGAACGAAGCATTTTATCCTATCAGAGATTCTGTCGGCATACAATGGACTGATACAGAGCAGAACTATAGAAATATCGAGCAGCTTTACAAGGATCCTGAACAGACTAGGAAATACATCGCAACTTGGTTGAAGGAAAAGGAGCAGTTCTATGCCTATTCTGAAAGGCTGATGAAAGCGTTAAGAAAGTTGGATGATGAGGAATTTGCAGAGTCATTCAAAGATTATATTGATTATATGGCTGAGACATGGGCAAAGCCTCTTGCAACTGACATGATGGGGATATATACTGAAGTGACTTTGCTGAAATCGTTCACTGATGCGCTTTCAGGCAATATGAAAGCAAAGGCTCATGAGCTTTTCTCATCATTATGCAAGCCGTCAGACATATCTTTCATCACAGCTGAGCATATATCTTTGCTTAAATTGGCAGAATTGCATCTCAAGAAAGACAAGATCTTTGACAAGGAATTGACGAGGCATCAGGAGAATTATTTCTGGATAGAAAACAGCTACAATCTTATCAAGATCCTAGATAAAGAGTATTTCAGGAAGAAAGTCCAGGAGGAATCTTCAAAAGGAATAATAGCAATAAGAAATGAGATAAAATTGCTTTTGGACAGGGATGCTGTCTCTGCAAAGCAGAACAAGATCTTCAAAGAGCTCAATCTTCCAGAAAATATAATGGAAGACCTTATCATGACCCAAAAGCTTGGGATGTGGCTGGACCATAGGAAAGAATTCTGCTTAAAGAGCATATACTATCAGTATGAGTTCATGAAAGAGATGTGCAGAAGAAGGAATTATGCCTTTGATGACCTTGAACAGCTCTCATGCTCAGAGATGTTAAAATTATTTATTGATAAAAAGCCTTTACCTCAAGAAATCATTGATTCAAGAAGGAAGCTTGCAGTCTATGTAGGAGAACAGCCTGACAAAGAGATAATTTTCCATGGAAAGGATGCTGAAGATATTGCAAATGCTTTTGAGATGAAGACAAAAGCAGGGAAAGAAGAGACTTTGAAAGGGCTGGTTGCTTCGAAAGGCACTCTAAAAAAGTATAGAGGAGTTGCAAGAATAATTCTTGATCCTTCTAAGGCAGAGTTCAGCCAAGGAGACATATTAGTAGCTTCCATGACAAGGCCTGAATACGTCCCTTTGATGAAGAAAGCCTTGGCTATAGTAACAGATGAGGGAGGGATAACCAGCCATGCAGCCATAATAAGCAGGGAGCTTGGCATACCCTGCATAATAGGCACTAGATTTGCCACAAAATTATTAAAGAACAATGATGAAATTGAGATGGATATGGAGAAAGGGTCTATAAAGAGGGTATGATGGCAAATAAAGAGATTCCAAGGATACTAAAAGACATAGAAAGCATAAATTGGTACAGGCAGGGCGTTGAGGGGATAAACTGGTTCATCGGCACACCTTATTTCACAGGGGTCAAGCTATGGGGATACAGGAACGTGATCATCGCATGGCATGGAAGATATAATGAAGGCTATTTCAGCAAAGACCATGAAGATATGCTTGCAAGGAAGGCGATACTGAAAGCAAGCAAAGACCCTAAGTACCTTCTGGAGAATCATGTAAGGCCATGGAGAAAGATATGCAAGGAGATCGACAAGATATTCAAAGCCATCGACAAGCATATGGATAAGGCTGATGAAAAAAAGATTGTTGATATAAAAGTTAAACTGACAGGGATGACCTGCAAGTTCTGGCCGCCTACACTCCTGATAGAGAACTTTGACCCTTCCGGAGCAAAGCTTTTTGACGAGGCTGTCAGATCATATAGGGAGACACTTACAAAGGATGAGAAGGACATACTTCTTCTGCCTTCAATCAACTCTTTTACCACAGAAGAATTGCTTGACAGGCTTGAGATAATAGAGAACGTAGTGAAGAGCCACGGAACTGGATGTAGCATTGATACGCTGATAAAGGACAGCAGGCTGAGGAAAATAGTGAAGAAGCATGCTGACAAGTATTATTGGATAGAGAATTCATGGGCAGAGGCCAGAAGGATAGGCGAGCTGGAGTTTGCGAAGAAGATTGTTGATGATATCCAAAGGCTCGATGAGCTGAGGGCAAAGAGAAGGCATATATCAGAGCACAATGAGGATGTGAAGACAAGGAAGAAAGAGATTCTTGCAAAGATAAAGAGCAAGGAGATGAAGAACATAGCCAGATTCTATCAGGACCTTGCCGATTTCAGGGAGGAGAGAAAGAGGAAAGTGCTTGTATTACATCATTATCTTTATGAAGTGCTCAAGGAGTTCTCGAAGAGGACAGGAATATCTGTCGATGATCTGGGATGGCTGAATTTTGAAGAGGTCAATTCTTTTCACATAGACAATAAGACCCTTGCGACCATCGAGAAGAGGAAGAAGAAATTTGTGACAGCAGGGGACAGGAATTATAACCATGTATTCTTTTATGATGAAGATGCAGATCTCATTCATAATGCATTGCTCAAGAAGTTTGAGACTAAGGAGATAAAAGGCGTTGTCGCGAACAAAGGAAAAGTTAAGGGTTTTGCAAGGATCGTCTTGGGGAAGGAGGACTTTAACAAAGTGGGCAAGGGAGACATCGTCATTGCAGTCATGACTCGTCCTGATTATATCCATGTCATGGAAAAGGCTGCTGCATTTGTGACAGATGAAGGTGGGACAACGTGCCATGCAGCGATTGTCGCAAGAGAATTGAAGAAGCCATGCATTGTTGGAACTCAGACTGCCACTCTTATGCTCAAGGATGGGGATCTTATAGAGCTTGATACTGACAAAGGGATAGTGAGGAAAGTAAAATGAACTTTAAACAGGCTTTAAAGGAGAAATGGTACAGCCAGAACTTCAACGCTTCGCCTATACATCTCTTTTCTGCTGCAAACTGCGGATTCCTGATGGATAAGAGGCTGGGTGTCGACTACAAATTCTTCCTCTATGTATTCAAGAAGGATTATGGTGCCATGTGCTATTATCAGGATGACTTGACTAAGCTTGGAGACTATTTTGAAGAGATGCACAGGAAGGACAAGGATTTCTTCAGGAAGATAAGGAAGATTTATGACAAGGATTTCAAGGTCGCTCAAATATTCCTATCTAAGACTAGTAAGATTGACCTTGACAAAAAAAGCGATTCTGAGCTGTTTGATCTTGCCAAGATATCTGCCTACAATATAGGGGCAGCAGTAGGGGTTGCTCATTTGATAGAGCCTTTTGTCTTGAATGTCGAAGTCAAGATAAAGGAAGCGCTCTCAAAGAAGATAAAAGACAGTAAAGAGATCAACACTACTTTTTCCATCCTCCTTTCTCCTGTCGATAAATCTTTCATCAAGGAGTATGAGAACGGCCTTTGGAAGATAAAGAAAGAGAAGGATAAGACCAAGAGATTGAAACTTATTGAGAAGCAGATAAGCAGGTTTTACTGGATCAAGAACACTTATGCTGGAAGAAGGCTTCTTACAAAAGCAGATGTGTTAAAGGACATGTCTGCATTAAATAAGAATGAGAATATAGACATCAAGTCTTTGAGAAAGCAGAAGTCAGACATCATAAAAAGCGTCGAGCTTGATAAGGATACTGTTAATAAGATAGATGCTATCGAGTTCATCACAAAATGGCAGGATGATAGGAAGGCCAACATACTTATCTGTATAGATTATCTTGATAGGGTACTTGCAGAGATTGCAAGAAGGTATAAATTAGAATTGCAGCACCTGAGATATGCAACTGAAGACGAGCTTGACGATGAGCATCTTAGCTCAAGGGCTTTCAAGAATGAGCTCTATCATAGATGGGTCTCAAGCTGCTATATCTATTCTAAGGATAAGATTGAGATCATATCCGGAAAAGAAGCAGATGCGTTTGCTAAGATATTCTATGATCAAAAGGAGCATGATGTCAAGCAGATAAATGGTATTACTGCATCTTCTGGAACAGCTGTCGGTCCTGTAAGGGTATGTACCAATCTCAAATCAATATCTGAATTCAAAGAAGGAGAGATTCTTGTTGCATCGATGACAAGGCCTGAATATATTCCTGCCATGAAAAAAGCAAGGGCTATAATCACAGATGAAGGAGGGATAACTTGCCATGCAGCGATTGTTGCAAGAGAGCTTGGGATTCCATGTGTGATTGGGACAAAGATAGCTTCAAAAGCCCTGCATGACGGAGATTTAGTTGAAGTCAAGGCAAATCATGGGTTGATAATAATAATGAAGAGGAAATGAGATGATAGATCCGAAAAAAGAACTTTTCAAGTGGGGACCGATCGATGGAAAGGTGAAGTATATAGACATATTCATGGACTTCTTTGTCACATACCAGAAAGATAAAGGATATTCATGGACTGATTCGATCAATTTTGTTGCGAATGGAAAGACTACAGTAATACTCGATAATCAGGATCTTACTTCGGCGGGAGAAAGGATATTCAAAAGATATATACTAGACGATAAAATGAAGAAGATACATTATGACCTTTGGTATAAGACCACTCTGGAGATAGAAGCTATCTCGATGGACATAAAGAAAGATCAGTTCAAGAATCTTTCAGGCAAGGAGCTTCTTCTGTCTTTCACTGAGATCGACAAATTGCTTAAGGATTTCTGGGATTTTGGATACACGCCTGAGCTTGCGAACTGGGGAGGAGAGCAGATGCTCAAGAGAGAGCTGCTTAAGCATCATAAAGATCATTTCACTGAACTGCTCGAGACACTTTCTGCACCTGAAAACATTTCTTTCCATCAGGTTGAAGAGCTTGAACTATTAAGAATAAAACTTATCAAGGATAAGGAGGAGAGGATGGAAGCATTGAAGGAACACCAGAAGAACTATTTCTGGATATCAAACAGCTACGGGCATGTTGAAGTCCTTCCTGTGAGCCATTTCTCAAATATCTTGAAGAAGATATCATTGAAATCTGCCCAATCAAAGATAAAGGAGATAGAGTCTTATGTTGATGGAGTCAAGAGAAGGAAGGCAGACGACATAAAGAAGCATAAGGTCTCAAAGAATATACTTAAGATAGCAGAAAACCTTTCATTCTGCATCTGGTGGCAGGATTTGAGGAAGAAATACATCTTCATGACTATACATATAATGAACGAATACACAAAAGAATTCGCAAGAAGGTATAAGATAGACTACAAAGATTTAGACTACTATACAAGAACTGATTTCTTCAGGCTGCTCGAGAAAGGGATAAAAGTCAAGAACATAAAAGACAGGAAGAAGGCCTATATGTCCTATTATCATGAGAAAGAGAATGTCCTGACATATATTTATGGTAAGAATGCTTTAGATTTCATCAATCCTTATCTAGAGGTGAAAGTTGATCTGAAATCTAAAGAGATAAAGGGTCTTGTTGTCAGCAGGGGAAAAGCCAAAGGTAAGGTGAAGATACTTTTTACGCCTAAAGATGCACATAAGATGAAGAAAGGCGACATCCTTGTTGCGCCGATGACTTCGCCTGACTACGTTGTCGCTATGAGAAAGGCTTCTGCTATTGTTACTGATGAAGGTGGGATGACTTGCCATGCAGCTATCGTATCAAGGGAGCTGAAGAAGCCGTGCATTGTAGGAACAAAGGTTGCCACAAGATTGTTAAAGGACGGAGATATGGTGGAAGTTGATGCTGAGAAAGGCATAGTGAGGAAAATCAAATGAACTCAGATGTCGAAACCTTAATTAGAGAATTCAGTTACGAAAACGATAAATACTATACTGATAAAGATAGGATGAAAACAAAGATATTCGCTGAAAAAGGCCACTTGTTTTCAGTTTGGAGGTAAAAATGAAACAATACATAAAACTCGCTGTAAGAGAGCTGCTTGATACAGACAAACTGAAAGTTGAGGTTGTGCTGCAGAACAAGAAAGATTACAGGAAGAATCCTTTTAGACTAACATACAACAAATTCATCATGCTCTTGCAGAGAAAGATTGTGCCCTGCCACCTGAAGAACCTAATCCTTCGGACAACTGGGATGAAAGTCGGGCATGACGCGTGCGTGCCTCATGACATAAGAATGGATGCATACTTTCCTGAACTCATCTATCTTGAGAAAGGATGTTTAGTTGGAGGAGAGAGCGACCTTATAACTCATGAGATCAAGGGAGACAAGCTTATCCTTGGAAAGAATATCTTAAGGGAAAGGACTTTGATGGGTGGACTGTCTTTCATGCGTCCTGGATCTGTCATCGGCAAGAATTCTATCCTTAATATGTACGCTGATCTTGACAAAGAGATACCCGAAGGAGAGCTTTGGAGCGGAAGCCCTGCTGTCTCTGTGATGAAATTCACTCCTGAAGACATTGACAAGTTCTTCAAGCCTTCCAACGGGAAATACAAGGAGTACTATAAGGAGTTCAGGCAGAAAGTAAGATCTTTCATGAAAGACCCTAGTCAGACTTATTTCAAGATCTATTACAACGGAAAAAGACTGAACGCAGGAAATGACTGGTGGAGGGCCAGGAATTATTTTAGGATATGGTATAACGGAGCCATAATGGAGTTCACTAGGCTTCTTGGGCATAGCTGGTTCAAGACATTATTGTACAGAATGATCGGAGTAAAAATAGGGAAGAATGTAAAGATTGGAAAAGGAGTCGTCTTTGACCACATCTTCTGCGACACAATAACGATCGAAGACAATGCTGTACTTGACGATTATGTCTATATCGATGGGCATGAGTACACAATGACTCAGACAGTGTTTGGAAAGACAAAAATTAAAAAGGGAGCTCACTTAAAGCATCATGCATACATAAGGACAGGCACAACTGTCGGAGAGAATACAATAATCGAGCCTCACAGCATGTGCCAGAGAGAGATCCCTGCAAATGAGGTTTGGGGAGGAAATCCTGCAAAGCTCATAAGAAAACCATTCATAAATGAGGTAAAGAAGAATTAAGATGTCGCCTATTGTATCTAAAGGAGCCGGTGGAAAAGGTGGATCAGCTAAGTCTAGTGGTAAAGCTGATTCAAAAGGAAAAGGCCAAGCTAAAGGAGAGAAAGGAAAGGCAGCAGGGAAAACAAACGGAAAAGACCAGAAATCTGATACAAAAAATACTGAATATGGCCCTCAATACAAAGGAAAGCCTACTGATGAACATCCTCCTTATGATCCTGCAGTCTTTTCAGGACCGCCTTCATCTTATCTTAGTGATGCTCAGCAGAAAAGGATACTAACAAGGATAAACAAAGAATATAGAAGAAATACTAAATCAAGCGGCGAACTTTCCAAGAATACTGGCGGCGGAGGAAGGCTAAGGCCGGGTCCAAGCGCTCTTGAGAAGAAACTTCTTTCTGTCAAGGTAAACAAGGATGATGTTGATGATACTATAAGAGAATACAATGCACTTGTAAAATACTTGGGACCTTTAAGGAAACCTGTAAAAGACAAGGTATCTGGCACTAGGAATGTAGGAGACATGATCCAGAGGACTATGGAAAATATCCCTACGATGGCCAAATTCCTCTACCGGTCAACTTTTGGATATCTTATTGCAAAAGCACAGGATTATAGGACTCTTAGACGACTGAAGAAAGACCCTAAAGGCACAGTTGTCACTTTCATTGCTCAAGGAAGAGCCAATAATATAGGTGTAGGCTCTGGAATAGGGACTTCTGAAATGGAGCAGGGAAGGAATCCCCTCCATGTCAAGATGTATTACAAAGAAGGGATACCAGAGGCTGCAAAGAGATTTGTCGAAGAGGTGCTTAAGGCATATAAGAAAGCAGGCATCACTGATCCGCGATATAGGACAGATGTTGCAAGAGGCCATAGTTCAGGCGCTGATGCGATAAGATATGCAGCAACAATGAAAGAGATACTTGATACAGGCATAGTCGCTGGGCAGGGAACTGCTGGGCTTCCTTATGGGATGGATGAAGAGACAATAGGTGTTAAGTTGATCAAAGGAGTCGTAGACCTCAGCCATGAGGATACAAAGACAAGCAAAGTCGCAAGACAGGCTGCGATAAGGTCTTATACTCATAAGCCATTGATACATTACGAGACTGTAGCCGGAGGAAGAGATGATCTTGTAAGGGCTGAGTATGCTGTAGACCTTGGCGCTGAACAGATACACATTCTTCCAAATGAGACTCATTTCTCGAGTTCAGGCGTTGAACCTCATGTGAATAGAGCCACATCAGAACTATTGTCCAAACAAAGGACAAGAGCAATAGCAACAAGGGGAAGCAATTATCACAGGAAAGCGCCTAGCGAGTATAAATCAGCTGCATAATCCTCATGAAAGACTCAAAAGCAGGTATCGATCTGGTGATTATCGATATCGACGACACATTTGTATACCATAGGACTGTCGGGATAGCGAATACATTGTTTGTTGACGCATTCTACCAGTCTTTTTCGCAGAAAAAACCTAAGAAGAGATTTTACAGGACATCTGAAATGGTCGTTGAAATATTGTCTTTTCCTTTTCGGCCCAAGAAGAAGATAAAGACTGACAGAAAAAGGATACATGACCTGTGGAAATTGGCAAAGACAGGCATCAAGCTTTACTTGATCCATTCGTTCAGGTCTTTTGTCAACCTTTTCGGAGCAAGGGTGAGCAATGAGAGATTGATTCGATTATGGTCAAAGACTGTGATTGAATTGAAAGTCGACAAAAGAGATTATGAGCTTAGGAAGGAAGACATCAAGGATTATATCAACCAAAAGATGATGCATATTTATTGTGATCTTAGGCGCAATAATCCAAGGATGAAAGTGGTTGCGATAACAGAACATTTCAATGTTGATGGCGATTTGCTGTCTAAAATATTAGGTGCTGATGAGATAATATCAAACAGATTTGTTTTCGGTAAGGATGGAAAGATAACTGATTCCAAAATATCTGTCAAGAACGCTGATGACAAGAAAAGGCATGCAACGAAGGTATATTACAAATATAATCCAAAATCAGTTGCGCTCATAATCGAAGATTATGATGATTTAGGATTGCTTAAGATGCGATGCCTTAGTCATGTGATATACAAGAGAAGGCTTTGGCCATATCTGCCAAAGAAGAATAAGATCATTACAAAAGGATTCGGATGGTGACTAAAATGATGATGAATGAAATGATTGAAATAATGAAGGAGAAGGCAAAGAAGAAACCTGTCAAGATAGTTGTCTGCGAAGGATGGGATGAAAGATGCCTGCAGGCGACTTTTGAGATACTTGAAGAAGGCCTTGCTGAGGTCATATTGCTAGGAAATCCTGATGAAGTATGGTCTAAGGCCAAAAGCTTAAAGTTAGATATATCAAAAGCAGAGATACATGATTTCAAGAACTCTTCCTTAAAAAAAGATCTTGCTGAAAAGCTGTTCAAACTTCGGGAGAAGAAAGGCATGACTATGGAACAGGCTGAGAAGCTGATAGGGAATGAAAACTATTTCGGATGCATGTATGCCTATGCAGGATATGCTGATGCTGTAGCTGGTTCTGCAATATGCCCTACTGCTGACCTTATGAGGCCTGTCCTTCAGCTATTGAGAAAGCCGAATACCCTTGTCTCAGAAGTCTCTATAATGGAAGATGTAAAAAACGACAGGATAATCTTTGTATCTGATGGGAGCATGAACATAGAACCAAGTTCAGAAGACCTTTGCCAGATGGCCTTGAATGCAGCTGAGTGCGTAAGAGACTTTGGAATTGCACCTAAGGTTGCAATACTTTCTTTCTCGACAAAAGGCAGCGGAGGAGAGACTCCAGGAATACTTACCATAAGAAAGGCAGTCGATCTTGTCAGGGAGAAGGACAAAGATTTGCTGATTGATGGAGAGCTTCAGGTCGATGCTGCTGTCCATCCTTGGGCTGCAAAAAGGAAATGCCCTGATTCACCGCTTAAAGGAGAGGCGAACACCCTGATATTTCCAAACCTGACTGCATCAAACATATTCATGCATTCGATGCTGCAGTTCTCTGACGCTAAACTATCTTTCACTGTTATGAAAGGCCTTCAGAAACCTGTTGCAATACTTGGAAGGAGCACTCCACTTGATACTGTAAGGACGATGATGCTTAGCTTGGCGATGCAGGTGAATTCGTAAATCTATTTTTTCATTCCTTTGCATTATGCCACATAAAAGAAAAGAACTGCCTGTATGTGTCTGCCAGTGTCCTGTTCTCGATGACAATCGCCATTATACTCCCTTCTAAAGGAAGAAGATTTATTACAAGGTCTCCGCAGATGTCTATCATGCCTATTGTCTTGTAGCTGTCAGGAATATACCTTACATCCATTGTCTCGTCTTTCTTCCATCCAGAAACCTTATCTTTTCTTGTGAACTCATAATAGAGACATTTTCCTTTTATTCCTCTCTTTATCCTTTCCTTATTCCACATCTCATGCCTGTGCTTTAGGTATTTCCTGTTGAGGCCTGAGCCCCCTAAAGCATATAGTGTCGCATTCTGCTCCAATATCATCGAGTACGCCTGCATCACACCTTCGACACCTAGGAAATGATAAACCTGCTGCTTCTCTTTCTTCAGCTTGAACTCCTCTTTCAGCGAGGGAAGGACTTGATCAAGCATAACCTGCTTCTCTTTTATCAGCGTCGCAAGCTGATCAGGGTTTGCAGCCTCATACACCTTCTTGTTTGCCAGGAATACTGTTGCGATAAGTCCCTTCTCCTGGAGCCTTTCAAGAACATCATAGGCATTAACCCTATGTACATGGCTCTGCTTTGTGATCTCAACTGCAGTGGCTTTTCCTAGCTTTAAGAGGGCAAGATATACCTTAACTTCATTCTTTGTAAGCCCTAAACCCACCAATGCCTCCTCTTTGACTGTGTCCATATCTCTTCATAAATATCAACCTTATTTAAATCTTTTGTTTGTAGTAGCTCTTATTACTACACTTGATTATATAGTGCCTTTTGTTACCTATGAGTAATACAAGGGGGTGGATAAGATGAGAGGCACAATCGACGATAAGGTAAATGCTGACAAGGCAAAACTGATGGACAAGATAGCGATTGACTTTGGATTTGTATCAGACAAATATTATTCAGCAAAAGACAAGATGGGCGCCAAAGGCAAGGGGATAACTGTTGGCGGATTCATGACAAATTGACAAAGGTGAGCATAATGGAAATTGAAAACTCAAAAAGGCTAAGATTCATTGTAAGAAGACATGAAATAAAAGATGGGGACAGATTGACTGATGAAGGATATGAAAATGCAATCACTATCGGAGATTTTCAAAGGATGCATGATGAAAGAATAACAGCATTTTATCATTCTCCGTTAGAGAGGGCACGGCAGACTGCAGAGGGCATGCTCAGAGGATATTTAGGTGAATATGATGAACCTATAGATGAGCAGGCTTCAGCGTATCTGAAAATCTCAGATAGACTAAAAGAGCTCGATCCCCCTAATCCAGACAATATCAAGGACAGGAATGCAATGTTTGACTATTGGTTCAGAAACCATTGGGATTCAGGCTCAGCCCAGATGAAATATTCAGGAAGAAAAGTCATAGACCATCTTGCAGACATAATATATACCCATAGGGCTGAAGAGGATGGATCCATTATAGAGAACGTCACTCATGCTCCTAACATTGAGTCTGCAGTTATACAGCTTATTGGATGCAATCCTAGCCTTGAGGAGATTGGGGGATGCTTAAACACCGGAGAGGCTTTTTCCTTGAATGTAGACTATGGGAATCTAAAAGAACACCAGTTAGTATATCAGTTAGGAGTTTCATTCAGGGACAAGGAGACAGAAGTGCCATTAGATAAGGTCATACCTTTTGGATATAAAAATGGGATACCTCTTTTCACTCCTAATGGAACATGTTTGGTCCTGATTTGATTATTTTATTTTTATTACAAACAATAAATTTATATTCATATAATCTTAAAGACAGCAAAAGAGGTACAAAATGGAATATATAAATGGACTTGCAAAGAGGAAACTTGCAAATTGGACAGGAAAGGAATGGTACCATCAGAGATTTGACGGATCTCCATACTTCATGCATTTAATTGCAGAGGCTGAGATAAGGAAAGAACCCAGGAAGAAAGGAACTGATAATGATGTGCATTACTGCTTCTATGACTTTGGCAAGGCAGACTGGTATATCTTCATGGATGAGATCAAGAGGATATCAGACATAATGATCAAGCTTGGCAAGAAAGATCCCAAGATCAGCGAGAAATTCATCAAGGCATGGAAAAATGATGAAAAACTATTCTATAACAACTGTGTAAAATTAGGAAAGACTGATTTTGGCAAACTTTCAGACAAGGAGCTGATAAAAATACATGATAATTTCATTGAGCTAGCGCTTAATAAGAATTCTTCAAGCTCAACGATCGATGGATTTGCTTTGGGAACAGACGAGCTTATTGCCCAGAAGATAAAAGAAGTTTATGATAAATCTGGCATCAAGGACCAATATAGATACACGGAAGTATTTTCGACTTTGACTGCTCCGATACATCTCTCATTCATCAATGAGGCAGAGGTATCTCTCCTAAAGACTGCATTAGAGATCAAGAAGAGTCCCAAGAAAAAAGCAGAGCTTCTGAAGAATCATCAGCAGAATTATTTCTGGATCTCAAACAACTATGTTGATGCAAACATACTTGGTGTGAAATATTTTGATGATGAGATAAACAGGCTGTTCTCCTTGAAGATTGACATTGCAAAAGACCTGAAGAAGATAAGAGACACTCCAAAAGTCAACAAGAAGAAAAAGCAGGACATGATGAAACAGCTGAAGTTAGATAAAGAGCTGAAGCTGCTGATAAAGATCAGCGAGGATTTCACATATTGGCAGGACGAAAGGAAGAAGTCAACTTTCTGGAGTACCCATTACTTAAGCTTAATCTTAAAAGAGATAAGCAAGAGGACAAAGATACCTTTGGATGAACTCAAGTATATGTCCCCTAGGGAGATGTCTAGTGTATTCACAAATGCTCCTACGAGGAAAGAGCTTCAGCTGAGAAGGGACAATGGAGTATTCTATTGGGACAAGGAAGGCCATGAGGCAGTCGGCGGACAAGATGCTACCATGATCAAGAAAGCAGTGCTTGGGGAGAAAGACCTGTCTGACATAAATGATTTCAGAGGACTTACAGCCTGCACCGGAAAGGCAATCGGCAAAGTAAAAGTCCTTAAGAGCGCAAAAGAGATATCAAAGGTTGAGAAAGGAGACATAATCGTTGCAGTCATGACAAGGCCTGATTATATTCCTGCAATGAGGAAGGCAGCCGCAATAGTGACTGATGAAGGTGGCGTAACTTCACACGCTGCAATCGTCTCAAGGGAGATAGGCATCCCCTGCATAATCGGCACAAAGATCGCTACAAAGGTGCTGAAAGACAACATGCTTGTGGAAGTCAATGCCAACCATGGATGGGTCAAAATAATAAAATAATTGCTTATTTTTGTAAATTATTAATTTTTATGGCCTTGGATTGATTTTTTAGTCAATAAATATAGAAAACATTTAAATACAATTCATATTCTTTATCATATATATTTCATTATAATATAGGTGGTCTACTGTGGGAATAAAATCAAAGATCGAGACAGAAATAATTAAAGGAGTTTTAAGGAGTGCTTCCTCTGACTCCAATAAAAGCTTGCTTACTGTCATCAATATATCTGAAAAGATCATCCCTAAATTCAAGGATAATTTCGATGCATTGAGGGAGATGGTAAAAAATAACCATCCTTCTCTTGGACTTGTAAAAAGGATTACAAAAAACATAGATCCTCACTGCAGGGACAAACTGATAGAGAACCTGATCATTAACGGAATCATCCACAACTATAAAGTCAAGGATGAGTACATCAAGCAGGGAAGCTTCTCTCCTACTACAGTCCTTATCAGTCCGACAATGAGATGCAACCTGAAATGTGTCGGCTGTTATGCAAACAAATACACAATGAAAGATGAGATGGACCCTAAGCTGCTCAACAGGATAATCAAAGAAGGCAAAGAGATGGGCGTCGGATTCTTCACAATACTCGGCGGAGAGCCTCTAGTATACAAGCCTCTTTTTGATGTCTTTGAAAAGAACAATGACACTTATTTCCAATTCTATACAAATGGCACTTTGATAACCCCTAAAGTTGTCGAACAGCTCAAGAAAGTGGGAAATGCAATGCCGATGCTCTCTATTGAAGGATATGAAGAGCATACTGATGCAAGGAGAGGAAAAGGAGTGCACCAGAAAGTCCTCAAGGCAATGGATATGCTTCGGGAAGCAGGGATTCCTTTTGGATATTCAGTTGCAGTCACAAATAAGAATGCTGATATAGTAATGGAGGATGAGTTCATAGATATGATAATAAAGAAAGGAGCTTATGTCGGATGGTATTTCTTATACATGCCAGTCGGAGGATGCCCTGATCTGGGACTTATGCCTACTCCAAAACAAAGGTTGAATCTTTTGAAGAAAGGAGAGCATATAAGGGCAACCAAGCCATTATTCATAATTGATTTCTGGAATGATGCGCCTTATGTAGGAGGATGCATTGCAGGAAAAGAGTACATACACATCACACATAAAGGAGATGTAGAGCCTTGCATCTTCACCCATTTTGCAGCTGACAATATAAAGAATAAATCACTGCAGGAAGTGATGAAGAGCAAGTTCTTCAGGGACCTTAGGAAGAAGCAGCCTTACAACGACAACCTTTATCTTCCATGCATGTGGATAGACAATCCTGAAGTCAGCAGGGAGTTTGTGAAAGGATATGGAGTATACCCTACACATGAAGGAGCTGACAAGGTTGTTGTTGACAAGAAGCATAGGGCAGGGATAGACAAGTATTCCAAGGAAGTAAAGAAGCTCTATGCAAAGCCTTGGAAAGACTTCAAGAAGAAGTATAAGTATTAGTTCTTATTTTTGATAAATATTTATATATCTGAAAGCAATCCTAACCAGATTCGGGGGAAATATGGCAGTAGCTTTGAAAGAATTCGAAAGAAGAAGGCTTGACCAACCTGAAGAAGATGGATTTCTATCTTATCCTTTCTTGTTTCCAGACGGTCCGATAAGCGTTATTGAATTCGTCTGCTATGCAAATTCTTTCAGGAGCCCTATATGCGAGCTGATCGCTGAAAAACATATAAGGTCACTTGGGCTTCATGAAGTATATGTTGTAGCTTCAAGCGGAACAAATGTTGCTGATCTTGTCCATGGACATCCTGATGATTTCAAGAAAAGAGTTGTCGAAGAAGGCATCAATAGGGGATTTTATACTGGGCATGAGAAGAAAGAGATTGAAGATGCTCTGCTATCTTATTTTCCAGAGATTGTTGAGAAATATTTTGACCGCTCAAATGATATCTTTTCTGCTGAAGAAAGGATGTGGAAAAGGGAAGTGCTCAAGGAGTTAGGGATAAAAGGAAAGCTTAAGGCGCATAAGGATCAGGTTGCTGCTGTCCCTGACAGAGTTGCTATCCTTACTATGTCTGATGATGGATTGAGGCATGTCTCTGCATTGTATGACCAGGCTGATTTCAGGCCTCAAGTTATTGATGTCCTTTCGAGGTATGCGACTGGAAATCCACATGCAATTGTCCATAACTCTTTTGGAAAGAAGAGGGATGATTATATCAGGACTGTGCAAGACCTTATGAGATACGTTCCTATGGCTATTGATAAGGTTGTCCATAAGAGTGCTGTATAGCAAGATTTTTATATACTCTATTCTGACTAAGGCATATGCCAAAATCCAACTACACTTTCCTTTGGACAGACTATCAGCCTGCAAGGACAATGGAATGGAATACTCTTGGGATAAAGAAATATCCAGAGATAATATCAAATAAAGTTAAGAATATCTGTTATGTGTCAAGAGACAATATGCTCTCATGCTATTTTTCTAATGATGACCTTAAGTTCCAGGAAGAAGAAGGAAAGGGATTCTTAGACAAGAAGGAGTATGAAAAGTTCGTCAAAGGCGTTGAGAAGAATTATAAGAATCAATGGGCATTCAATAATAATCTGAAAAAGATAGATTATTCTAAATTAAGCAATGACGGGCTTTATGATCTTTTTGTGGAAATCAACAATTATACTTCCCACAGCATATGCTATTTCAGGGCTACACAGCATGAACCTACTATCGCGCTTCTGGACAAGATAAGGTCAAAGATCAATGATGATGAGATGTCTTTGCTTGTGTCTCCTACAGTCGCTGATATCACCAATTATGAGCTTATCGATTGGGAGAAACTTCTGAAGAAGAAGTATTCCAAGGATCTCTTGCTTAAGCACGTAGCCAAATATCCATGGCTTGTGATATCCCACTTCACAACAGAAGATGTCATAGAGAGCTTTAAGCAGAGATATGATTATGACAAGGCCCATTTTGAGCATAAGGACATAATGAAAGAGAAGAAAGAGCTCAAGTGCGAGCAGGACAAGATCCTGAAGAAGCATCCTGAAATCAAGGAATATGTTCTTCGGGCGCAGAGGCTTGCTCTGACAAGGATGGAAGTCAAGTCAGCCTGGGCTAGCCAGGATTTCTACATAATACCTTTGATGATGGAGATATCCAAAAGGACTGGCGAAGACATAAAGGAGATCGGCAAATACTACCTGATTGAGGAAGTAGAGGATCTTTTGGATGGAAAGAAACTTAGCAAAGATGAGAAAGAGAGAAGAAGAAAATGCTTTGTTGGGCTTTGGAGAGACGGGAAATTGATATTTGCTTCTGGTGAAGAAGGAGAGGAGATCGCAAGGAAAGAGCTAGGAGACCTTTACGAGACGAAAAAATCTGATGAACTTACGGGAAATGTGGCAAATCGTGGAATAGTGAGGGGCATAGCAAGGATACATGAAGTTAATAATTTTGAGCAGACAAAGGAGCTAAGGAGAAAATTCAAGAAAGGAGATATCCTTATTTCAGGCATGACACAGCCAAATATAATGGATATCGCTTCAAAGGCAGCTGGTCTTGTGACAGATGAAGGCGGAATGCTTTCGCATGCTGCCATCATATCCAGGGAGCTTAAGATACCATGTATTGTAGGCACTCATTTTGCGACTCAGGCATTTAAGGACGGAGATTTGGTTGAGGTGGATGCTGATAAGGGTGTTGTCCGTAAGCTACATTCAGAAAAAATACTCAACATGCCTGACATAAAGGAGATTTCTGAGATCAAGTGGACAAAGAACTGGTCAGGGAAGTTCTCGATGCTGGCAATATCTGCATGCGGAGAATCTTACATGTTCTCTCAACTTAAATTCAAGGATACAAGTATGTACAAGTCCCTTTATACATATCACAAAGGCATCTCTACCTGCTATCTTCCGACTGACATCAAGCAGAAATGTTTTGATAATATCGTCAAGGAAGTGCTCAAGGATGAAAATTTATTGTTGAAGTTGGCAGATGACCTTAATAGGCTTACGGATGAGATGAGGAAAGAGATGTCTAAGCCTATCAAGACTTTCTTTGATGTCAAAAATTATGACAATTTCTATAATCTATATCTTATATATGAACCGACTCAAGTATTAGTCAAGGTAGTTGCTGATTATCTTCCTCCTGGACTGCTTGATAGGTATGGAAAAAAACTAGAGCAGGCAAGAGTTTATACTGAACCTATTTATGATGAAGTCGAGGCGTTCTATGAAAAGATATCAAAAGAGATAAGCAAGAAAGAGAATTATCCTATGGACCTGTTGATGAGCATGTCAAGCGATGAGCTTGTTGTCTATCTCAAAGAAGGAAAGCTTCCTTCCAAGAATGATCTTGAGAAAAGATACAATAGGTCTGCCATGTATTACGATCATCCTAACCAGTACATATTGGTTGACAATGTCGATGAATTAGAGCATAAGATAGCAGAGAAGAGCGGACTGAAAGAAGGGATTGTCAAAGGCATATCTGCTTATCCTGGAAAAGTCTCTGGAAGGTGCAAGATAATATTAAAACAAAAAGACTTTAGCAAATTCCAGCAGGGAGACATAATTGTTGCTACCATGACCAGGCCTGAATATATCACTTTGATGTCAAAAGCGACTGCTGTTGTGACTGATGCCGGCGGATTGTTGTGCCATGCAGCTATTGTTGCTAGAGAATTGAAGATTCCATGTGTTGTGGGGACAGAGGTCGCTACGAAGGCGTTTAAGGACGGAGATTTGGTTGAGGTTGATGCTGATAAAGGGATTGTGAGGAAAATAGATTCCAAAGGAACATTTCTTGAAGATGTCAGGAAGATCGACTGGACTTACTGGATAAATAGGCATTATAGGGTGCTTGCGCTAGAACTTGTGCTGCATTCGCAGAACATCAATGATGTAAACAAGTTTCTCGACATCGATGGAGGATTAGATTATTATGCTATTATCAGAGACGAGATCTTCTATTCAAAAAAAGAGCTTGATAAAGTGTCAAAATACCTTAAAGATGGGTACACAGAGCAGGGAGTCAAATTCTTTGAGAAACCATATAAAAAATGGATATCTTCCATGAAAAATCTTGAAAATATCGGGAAAGTCAATGCTAAGAAGGATTTCTCAAAACTCTCAGATGAGCAGCTGGTACAAGAGATATTTGGTCTAAAACATGGTTATTTTGGCCTGGCAACTTCGATCAATGTGCCTTTGTTTATGGACCCAATCCTTGAAGAAGATATTAAAGTTCGGCTAAGCCAAAAACTGAAAGATAAACTGAAGCTGAAGCAATATTTTGACGTATTGACTACCTTGGTGGATGATACAGCTGCAACAAAAGAGACTAAATCTATCTTAAGGATTGCGCTGCAGGTCAAGAAAAATGAATTAAGCCTAGACACTAAGGATAAGAAGTTTACTCAAATGATCAAGGATCACATCAAAAAGTTTGGATGGCTCAATGTCAAGGGATTCTATGGTGATGAATGGACAATAGAAGAGATAATGCAGAGGCTGAGGGACCTCTTGAGAGAGAATCCTCTGCAAAGACTTAGAGAACTTGAGAATAATAATCAATATATCAAGGCTGAGACAGAGAGGATATTGAATGAGATACATGCAGATCAGGAATTCAGGGCTATAGTCAAATTCTCCAAAGACATGGTTGCCTTCAGGACAAATAGGATGGATATGTTTGCAGAGGCTGGATTCTTGTCAAGGCAATTATTCAGAGAAGCTGGAAAACGGTTGGGTCTAGGCTTGCATGAGGTGTTCATGCTGACTTGCGAGGAGTTGAGCAAATCTCTTATCAATAAGGTAAACTACGTGGATCTAATCAAGGAGAGGGAAAATAGTTATGGATGCATATTTATGGGTGCAAACTTTACAGTCATTCAGGGAAATGACCTTAAAGAAACCAAAAAGATCTTCGTAAGAGATATACCAGATGTTGATATTGTGCAAGGTAATCCTGTCTTTAAGGGTAAGGTTACCGGGAGGGCAAAGATTGTAAGAAATAGGGATGATTTATCCAGGGTTGAAAAAGGAGACGTGATGATAGCAACAATGACATATCCCCATTACATCACCGCAATGGAAAAATCAATAGCGTTTGTGACAGACGAAGGAGGCATCCTATGCCATGCAGCGATCATTTCAAGAGAGATGAAAAAACCCTGTGTGATAGGGACAAAGGTTGCAACCAAAGTATTCCATGACGGAGATATCGTGGAAGTGGATGCGGATAAGGGTGTTGTGAGGAAGGTCCAATCAATCAAACATGAGCCTTATCCAAAAGACCTATTCTCTGACCTATCATTCTATGCGACAAGGCCTTCGATAGTACAACGTGATGAGCTTGCTTCCGCTATCTTTGTAACAAGCAAAGGAAGGACTGTTTCAATACCTTACAAAGAAGGCACAAGGAGCCTTTACGTCGAGGCAAAAAGATATGAAGATTTCATCAAATATCTCGTCAAGAGCGTAGACTCTGAAAAGAAATGGAAAGATCATCTAAACGGATATGATTATACGTCTAAGAGGCTGCTTGAAGTTTCAAATGAAATAAAAGCTATTCCTGTCAGCCAGAGAGATGCCTGTGTCAGATTGGTGAAAGAATGGTGGAAGAGGTATGGAGAGTACACTCCTTATGTTTTCATGCCTTTTGCGTTAGAGAAATATATCGAGCCAGAATGCAAAGAACTGCTTTCCATGAAATATGGCAAGAAATCAGATGAGATGTTCTCTATCATCGGATCTCCTACCCAGCTAAATGACTATAACTTCATGAGACTGGACATATTTGATGCTTTCAAGAATCATGATAAGTCTGCCCTGAAGGGACTCGTTGAAAAGTACCAGTGGTATTCAGAGTATTCATATGTCGAGCCTCTTCTAGATGAGAAATATTTTGAAGATGAGATAAAGAAACTTACACAAGAGTCGATTTCAAATGAGAAGAAACAGATTGACACAATAAAGATTACGAACAAGAAGAGTTGGGATGATTTGAGAAAAAAACTGAAAGATAAGCGTTTAAGGCTCTTGGCAGATATAATCAACTCTTACGTCCTTATAAGGACTCAAAGGATGGACATATTGAAGAAAAGCCAGTTCTGCCTTAGGATGTTCTTTTCGCATCTGGCAGAAGAGATATCTTCTGTTACAAAATCAAGATGGGACACTAGGATGGTCGCAAGCCTGACAACTGACGAGATAATAAAATTCCTTGAGGATTCCCGCCTGCCTAATCTTGATGAGATAAAAAATAGGATAAGCCAGAGATATGTCTATTATCTTGATAAGAACAAGGCCCATCTGATCTATGATGAAGATACAATTAAGGAAATATCTGACCTGATCCATGAAAAAGAGAAGAAGGATTCAGAGGTAAAAGGGACTGTCGCTTACAAAGGGAAAGTGAGCGGAGTAGTCAGGGTGATTGTTACCAAAAAAGACCTTTATAAGATTGCAAAAGGAGACATCCTTGTCGCAAAGACTACTATGACTGATTATACTTCTGCGATGCATAAAGCAGCTGCTTTTGTTACAGATGAAGGAGGAGTCACTTCGCATACAGCAGTTATCGCGAGGGAGCAGCATAAGCCTGCGATTGTGGGTACGGGAAATGCGACAGTTATTCTTGCTGATGGAGATTTAGTTGAAGTGGACGCTGACAGGGGAATTGTCCGAAAGATTAATAATCTCAAAACATCTAAACAGGCAGTAATGAAGAAGAAACCAGCCAAAAAAGCGAAGAAATTTGAAGTGAAAAAGAAGCCTGCTAAACATAAGGCTGCTAAGAAAGAGAAGCTTGATCTTTACACTGATAAAGACATACTTTGGTTCAAAGACTTGAAGAAGGAAGACATACCGATAGTTGGCGGAAAAGGAGCTAACTTAGGAGAGATGTACAATCATTTCCCTATTCCGAACGGATTCTGCGTAACAGTTCATGCTTATCGCAAGTTCATGGAGATGACTGGAATAATAGAACATATCCATGGATTATTAGATGCGCTTGATGTTGAAGAGACTGAAAAGCTTGATGAGACTTCAAAGAAGGTAAGGGATATGATACTTAAGCAGAAGTTCCCTGCTGGACTTAAGAAAGAGATAATATCCAATTATAAGAAGTTGGCTCACAAGAAAGTTGCTGTAAGGAGCTCTGCAACTGCAGAAGATCTGCCGACTGCTTCATTTGCAGGGCAACAAGATACATATCTAAACATGACTGGAGACAAGAAAGTGATTGATGCGGTCCAAAGGTGTTGGGCTTCCTTATTCACTTCAAGGGCTATCTATTATAGGGAGAAGAACAACTTCAAGCATAGGGATGTATTGATATCTGTTGTTGTGCAGGAGATGATTGATGCAGACTATGCAGGCGTAATGTTCACAATCGACCCTGTCAATAAAAAGTATATCTTGATAGAAGTTGTTGAAGGTCTTGGAGAATCGTTAGTTTCTGGAATGGTAACTCCTAATACTTATTTTGTCCATAAGTCTGACAGCAAGGTAATGGAGCAGAGCCTGCAGTTCGCCTATGATGAGAAAGTGATCCATGAAGTCGCAAAAGTCGGAAGATTGATCGAAAAGCATTACAAGAAACCGATGGATGTTGAGTTTGCTGTGAAGAAAGGCAAGATCTACATATTGCAGGCAAGGCCTATAACTACGTTGTGATAATATGAAACAAGTAATCCTCGTAAGAAAGGACCTGAAACTTCCGAAAGGAAAGATGGCTGCCCAGGTAGCCCATGCTTCCACAGAGGCCGCTCTTCGCAGCAGCAGGGATGATGTCAGGATATGGCAGATGCATGGCGCAAAGAAAGTAGTCCTTTATGTAGAGGATGACAAAGAGCTTGTCGAATACAACCAGAAGGCAAAAGATGCAGGGCTTAAGACTGCCTTGATAACAGACGCAGGGCTCACTGTGATAGCTCCAGGGACAAGGACTTGCGTCGGAATCGGACCTGCAGAAGAAGACAAGATAGACAATGTCACTGGAAAACTGAAGCTTGTCTCTTAAATCATCATTTCTTTACAATCTTGTTATATTCAAAATAAGAATAAGCGTAGATCCATATTATTATAGGGATCAAGATCAGCATGAAATAGCCAAAATATTCAGGGATAAGGACCATTATAAGGCATACGCCTCCGAATGCCTTGAAGATCTTCCCTCCAAGCTCATTTGTCTTTCTCCAGACTGTATCATTGCTCAATGTCCAAGGTGTCCTAATCCCTATGAACCAATTCCTTTTTGACTTGTCTAGAAGGATTCCTACGTAGAACAAAAGGACTGCAAATGCAGGTATGATCGCCTTCACGGCATCAAAATGGACCCCAAGATTCCAGACTATCATAAGCGCCCCTATATATGTCAGGAATAGGATTATTACCAGTATAAATAAATCATAATCTTTCTGGAAATCTTCGATGTTCTTCTTCAATGGATCCAGCCTGATTATGAACAGAAATAACAGGAACAGGATCAAGGATGTCACAGGCATTAAGAAGATGCTCCACTTTCCAAGAGACCCATTGACCTCTCCTTTTGAGTTCCAATGCGATGCCATCTGGTCAGGCATTTGGCCATAGAAATAAAAGCTAGCCAGAAATGAGATCACTATAATTACAATCGTTGCAATAAGGATTTTTCTCATAGTCTTTCATAATCTGCTTTGCTTATTAAATATTGCCTTTCTATTTTGGCATCCTGCTCCATGCCATCTCATATTCCTCTATCTTTGAAACCCAGAAATGGACTTGGCTGCTTAATATCTGGAATGCCCTGTCTGCATTTGCCATTGCTTCAGGATTATACATCTCCTGCTGAAGATTAGGGTCAAGAGGATCCATATGGATTGCCTGGGATTCGGCAATTGCTGCATATGCTTCAAAGAATTTTATGAATCCTGCATCAGAGGAATTGAAATGCCGCCTTATCTCCTGCTTATAATTTTCAACTATCCTATTTGCCGTCGCATAATAATCCTGATATTTTGCATAAGGATGGTCGTGGTGCCATTTTGACTTTGATAACGCATGGACAGCGATCGAGCTGAACGGCAGGTAATTGAAGAAGTACATCATCGACAACGTATTCATTACGCTTTTCATATACATCGCCCTGGCCATAGAGTAATCCGGATGTTTTGGATCCCTCAATGCGCCTGCGTGCTCATGATATTCTTTCAGCCTGTTAAGGTTTATCTTAAGCTCGCGCATAGATGCGACATCTTCGTCCATATATCTCTTGAGATATTCTATGTCCCCTACCTCCATCGCGATTATGCATAGCGCAGAATCTGCGACCATCTCACGGAACTGGTCATAGGAAAGATTAAAGAAGCTCTGGAATGCTATGTTCATTTCCCTTGACTGATCCTGGCTCAATGCTTCCTTGGCTACAGCATATCCTAAGAAATGAGTGACTCCTTTGCTGATTATCCTCTTTTTCCTGTCGGCATCAGGCTCAAGCTTCTTTCTCCATGAGTCAACTAATCCAGCTATCCTATGCTGGTTGTGCTGGGCTGCTGCTATTATATGATAAAATTCGTGCCTCAATGGGATTGCAATAGTCTGATATGCCTCTTTCATTGACAAATTCTTACCTCTTGTGCTTGACAATACGTTTGCATCAATCCATATGATAAATGTCTTCATATCATCTCCTATCTCTGTGTAAAATGCCCTTCCACCCATATCGTCAATACAGAACATGATATGCTCTGCATGTATGCTCTCTGTCGGGAATCCCTTATATTTCTTTATCAGCACTTTTAATGTATTCCTTACAAGCGATTCGATTATGATGACTGAAGAATGCAGATTCTGGACATTTTCGTTTGCTAGTTCATGATTAGGCAGAGCAAGAGCAAATTTCCTCCAACCTCTTGTCGAGATAGTGAACTCTACCCTGCATATAGTCTTTTCAATCTCAATTCCAAAATGGTCCAATCCGAAGCCTTTTTCCCTGCCTTTATTGGGCAAAGGGATATCAGCTACCTTGAAATATGCCATATGTGTGTTTTAGTATTCTCGCTTTAAATAGTTTTTGCTGATTCCTATTCAGAAAGATTTAAAAATAAGCTTGAAGTCCTTAAACGTATAGTGGGCCCATAGCTCAGCCTGGTTAGAGCGTTCGACTCTTATTGAACTGCGTCCAATCATTCAGGACTGGTTCTGAAGTAATCGAAAGGTCGAGGGTTCAAATAGTTGGCGACTGGTCGACAACGACCGAAAGGCGCCAGCCTTGAAAGTCCCTTTGGGCTCGCTTTTTATTCTTTCTGACAAATACATATTTATACTATCAGCTGTTTATTTATTGCATGCCAGAGCCCCAAATAGACCTAAATTACGAGATAATCTACGAAGATGATTCTATAGTCATTGTGAACAAGTCAGGCAACTGCCCTGTCCATGAAGGCGGCTTGTATAAGGAGAACTGTCTGACAAGGATTCTTGAGAAGAAATTAGGATATAGAGTCTTTCCTGTTTATAGGATCGATAGGGAGACATCTGGATCAGTCGTCTTTGCAAAGGATAATTCTAAGGTCGATGAAATAAGCAAGAAATTAGGGCAGAAGGAATATATCTCAGTCTGCAAGGGAAAGATTGATTCTGAAACCATCATCGATAAGCCAATAGGGGAATGCAAAGGAGATAACATCAATTGGAAGAAATGTATAGATGAAGGAGGAAAGCCTGCAAAGACCATAATAATCCCCCTGAAATCAGGCAAGGAATATTCTATCATCAAGGCAGTCCCTTTTACAGGAAGGCAGCATCAGATAAGGGTGCATTTAAGCAGCATCGGGCATCCTATTGTAGGAGACAAGATATATGAGGATGATTCAGTCTTCAAGAAATATATTGAAGGAAAAGAAATCCATGGCATTGCAAAAAGGCAGGCATTGCATCTTGGAAGCATAGAATATGACAAAAAGATTATTGTTTCAGAAATTCCTGATGATATCAAAGAAATGATAAGAAAATTATTCTGAAAAAAAGAACCAATCTGATCAGACGCTGATAATCTCTGACCTAAGGACATGGGGCTTCTTCGCCTCGCCCGGTATTGTCGAATATGTTATGATGCCGTCTTCCAGCCTTCTCATCTCTCCAGGACGTTCTCCGCTTGTGACATAGACTACTGACCCGTTCATCTCTAAGGAAGCGTCTAATGCCGCATAATGCCTTGTTCCGACATCTGTCATAAATCCCCTATGGGTCCTTGCTTCATAATTGCCCTGGTCATTTGCATACCTATTGTCTGTTATTATCCTGTCTTTGACTCCTAGGATCACACCATCTTTCCTAAGGAGTGTAGCTCCATCCTGAAGCCCCTGCAATCCAAAATCTTTTGGCGCCACGTCAAATATATATTTTCCTATAAGATCGCTGTCTCCATTCAATGGCTGTATGAGCGACTTATGTGATGCTGCATTAGGATCGTAATTAAGGACAACTATGTGGGCGGCGTATTCTGTCTGTGTGAACAAGAAATCTCTTGGCAGGTTAAGCCTCTTCGATTTTTCGGCAGCTTCTACTGTCTTTGTATTTATTGCCGCAAGCATCAGATAGACGCGTTCTTCAACTCTTCTTTGGTCTGCAGGAACGTTGCTTAGTATCGCTTCAAGCTCGCTTGGAACTGTCAATCCCTGCATTATATCTATTGAGGGGATGTAAAGTTCATCAAGCCTCCTAAATTGTGCATTGATATCCCTAAATATCTCTTCCTCTACCCTTCGTCTTTCCTGCATTTCAGCCTGTTCTCTTTCCCTAATATCTTCATCTTCACTCATGAGTACTATGAGTATATAGGTATTTAAATAAGGTATTGGTACCTTGTTTTGTTAAAAAAGCATAAATTTATATAGCCATTTGATAATATACAAGTAAAATGAAGAAAAATGATCTTAAGCTACTATATGAGCTTGAACTGGACTCGAGAAGGCCTGTCTCTTCAATAGGCAAGATTACAAGGATGTCCCAGCAGACAGCAGATTACAAGATAAAGCAGTTTCTTGACAAAGGGATAATAAGGAACTTCATGTCTGTCATCAATTACGGATACTGCAACTACCTCTGTTTTAGGGTATTTTTCCAGATAAGACAGAACAAGAAAGAAGAATACCAGAAGATGGTCAAGGAGCTTATGGAGCATAAGCATGTCCTTGACGTGATAATGGTAAGGAGCAGGTATGATCTTTTAGTCACATTTGCCTATCCTGACCCATTGTCTTTCAACAAAGACTTCAAGAAGTTTGTCGACGAGTATCATCCTGTCGTAAAAGATTATGACATCACAACTTCTGTCCTGGTCAACTATTTCGGAAAGAAATACTTGAGGGAGAGTGCAAAGGGAAGCGGCGTGATGATCGGCGGCCATGATGAAAAGTTTGAGCTGACTCCTCTTGACAAGGGGATAATCTATTACATCGCGAATAATCCAAGGATAAAGATAACAGACCTGTCAACGAAGCTGGACAAAGCTCCCCAGACTATACTTCAAAGACTGAAATTGCTGAAGAAATCAAACGTAATATTGCAGTACAGCTGCTTCATAGATCACCTGAAGATCGATTACTCTGGATATATAATATTGCTCAGGGCAAAGAACCTTACAAGAAGGCAGGAAGATATCCTTTCGCAGTTCTGCTCAGAAGACCCAAACATAATATCCTTCACGAAGACATTCGGATTATGGGACTATGAGATAGTCATAGAGGCTGATTCAGGCCCGTTGTTCAGGAAGATTTATGAAATGTTGAGGGAACAGATCGAGGACTATGTTATTGACTTCAATATCCTGATCGTAAATGAGATAAAGAAGATATCTTATCTTCCAGAAGCCTTTTCTGAAGAGATTTAGATCATTTATCCCATAGCGCACAATAAATCTTATATAATCTATCACAATATTCATCCCATATGGGGGATATTGTAGATTTCTTTGAGATCAGGGAAAAGAAAAGATTAGAATCGCTGGAACAATTGAGAGCACACTTTATAGAAGAAGTAACTCCTGGTTCTGTCGTGCATCTTTCCTTAGACGGCAAGATCTATTGGGATACAAGGACAGGTCAGGTTGTAGAAGAAGCTGAATTCCCATACAATTGGCCTCTGGAAGATTTTGTCGGCTGGCTATTACATACGTTTGACGAGGAAATAGGACCTAAATTAAGCCCCTTCTCTGTTTACTTATCAGATGGAAACAGGCATAGTGGAATCGGGTTCACTTTTCCATGGAATCATATCAAAGGCTATGTGGCGCATTATAAGAGTAGAGAACTTTTTGACGATTCTGGATAGAAATGATATAATAAACCCATCAAGAAATCTACTTGCTTGCCTGCTGCTGTGCGACTTTCCTTCTTTCCTTCTCGACTTCCCATCCGTCTATGAACAATCCATTCTCTTTGGTCAGCATAGTCAATGTGCCGATAGCTCTTGTAGCCCTATATATTAATAGAGCATCATTTACAAACTGCATGGCAAGGCTTGCCTTGTAGTCAGGATTTGTGTCTTCAGACATAAAACCGCCTGCTGTCGCTATTCCAACACCTCTTATCACAAATACTCTCGAATATTTTCCATTTTCGTGCTTTTGCACCTGTTCGCTTATGTCTCGGGCTACCCTCTTTCCATTGTTTGGAATATCTAATGCAATATAATCTGTGTTCATGTTCATTGCGACGATATGGTCTGGAGAGAGCCATGTGAATCTTCCACTTATCTCTTTAGCCATCAATGATTCAGCGTATGACTTTGCAAGATGTGACGTATCAAGATAGACTGATCCTTCTTCTGTCTTCATCCTTTTCATGGTCATGCCTTCCAATACAACATTTTCCAATATTGGAGATTTAGGATCATGCTCAAACACCTTTCTATATATAGTATACATCATTGTCGCATAATCGACATCTGTTCCAAAGATCTTACATCCTATAGGAGACTCTCCAAATGGAGACTTTTCAAAGTCTTTCTGGGATATTTTCCTGTTGATGTATCCTCGCACTTTAGTATCAAGTGTATGGTGCATATCCATGACTTCCCTGAAATCATCTGACGCGAAGAAAAATCCATGATTCCTCTGCATGAATGCTTTCGGGACGTGACCTGCAGCTTCGAACATCTTCATGGCTTCTGTCCCAAGAAGGATGCCTGGATCAAGATACTGCATTATCGCATGGTCGAGGCCTGGATATATCTGTGCAATTATATCTGGAGTTTCCAAAACAGAAGACAATGCTGTCAATGCAGTCGGATGGGTGTGAAGGACATATTTTGGAAACAACTCATGAGCTGCTGTCTCGACAGAAGGCCTTGGGCCCTTTGGATCAACTCTTGCTGCAGCCTGCATCTCTTTGTACACTTTCTCTCTTTTCTGAGGATTAAAACTGTCCTGATTCTCGCGGAAATACTGGAGAAGTTCCCTTATTGCATCTCTTCTGACGACAGCCATATCTTTCCTTTTCATCATCGGAAGGAAAGTGCCGCTTGCCTTGATGAGCATAAGATCATCTTCTTTGATTGAGAAATTGCCCCCTCCACCTAAGACTATCCTTGGATCAATGCAGGTAGCAGCGACCTCAAATAGTATCTTGTCTACATCTTCAAAAGCCATATCTGATGGAGTCCTTTTATGGTTTATAAATATTAGTGGTTTTTAATATTCGTATCAATTCCGGCATAGATATCTTTAAAAACAGCCTTAGAATTGCAATCATCATGAATAGGGCAATAAGAGCATTAGACTTATACGATAAACTCAAGGAAGTCCCAGACGCAAAAGTAGCAGTACTATGCGCAAACAACTATCCTGCAAAGCTTGCCGGAAACATAGGGTTTGAAGGCTTGTTTGATTTCAGCAGGAAAGTCAGGGAAAGATGCGGCTTAGATATAGTTGAATTGTCTGATGACTGCTGGGAGCTAGGGCAATTGACCCATCCTGAAGAGATAATCAAAGATGGTTCATTATTCAGGAAGATAGAGGATCTTGCGGCTGATGCAGGTGTGAGATATATTGCAGTCGGAACAGGGGCTTTGCTGTCTTATGCACATATGAAAAGCATGGGGCAGGGTTTCTTTGACGTTTCTCCAAAAGCAAGAGAATACCTCTTAGGATTATTTGATGCATGGACTGATTTTGCAGCAGAGCTTGGAGTCCAGCTTTATAGTGGAAAAAGGGTTGCGAAAGTATCTCCAGACAATACTCTAATCATGCTGAGAGAGTTTCCTGAACTTCTTAAGCAGAAATATAAGTTTGATATAGGAAATGTCAACTTAGAAGGATTGAACAGGAATCAGACGATATCTCATTCTGAAGCTATGAATATCGGACTTGCTTTGAGACTGAACCAACACAATCCTGATGTCATGGTATTATGGGAGCAGATGCAGTATGTTGGGATGGAGCCTGTGACAGTCGATCAGGTAGTAAGGTTAAATCAGGTATTGGCGAGAAATGTTGCAAGAAAACATTATGCAGACATGGCTGATCATGGGCATGTGTCTGACAGAGGCACTAAAGGAGATAACATTGGTCCTGAGAATTATGATCTTACGAATTTTGCAAGTGCATATCAAGGACCAATAGTCTTTGGACATCATAATGGACTGATGGACAACTGCAAAGAGGCATATACAGAAGAGGTAAAGGCGAGAGACATGGCTGCAAAACAATGTGCAATCGGCGGCAGCAATACAACATTATCTTCACCTTATCCTGAACTTTTCAGGGATATAAATACTGGATGGATGCTTCCAACATTGGCAAATAAAAATGTAAGGATGGCCATATTATCGCCAGAGCCGAAGTGCGGAATAGGGACAAACATAGACGATTTGGCAGGTAAGGTAGCAGAGGCTACAACAATCACAGCAAACTGCCTCGAGTCTGCAGGATATGTAAGATCTAACTCTAATCCAAACATATTTGTTACTGCAGCGCATAAGGATGCTATTGATAAGATATTATGAATTTAATGCCAGACATAAATAACTCATAAAATTGTTATGTCTGGCAAATATTAGTAAGCGAATTATTCTATAACTTATTTTTGTCGCTTACTAATTTCGCAACAAAATTATTTCTTTCACAATTAACTTTATAAATCGAATTCAACAAAATCCTATCTGACCAATAAAATGTTGATTGTTCAAAAATACGGCGGAAGTTCTGTAAAGGACGCAGAAAGGATAAGGAATGTCACCAGCATCATAAAGAACACTTATGAAAGGCTTGGGAAGAAACCTAAATCTCTTCTTGTAGTGCTATCTGCAGCAGGCGGAATCACGGATATGCTGATAAACGCTGCAAAGACCCCTGATGATGACGAGAGGCATAAGATCTATAATGAGATTGTGGACAGGCATAAGAAGATCTGCTCTGATCTTGAGATTGATTATGACCTCATATCTGACCTTCTGATCGAAGCGAAGGAATACATCGAAGATGAAGACAGCACGAAGAAGACAATGGATGTTGTCCAGAGCTTTGGAGAGAGATTATCGACAAGAGTTCTTTCAGCTTACCTGAACAAGATAGGGATACCTTCAAAACAATGGGACGCGTATGATGCGGGCGTCGTCACAAATGATGAATTTGGGAATGCTGAGATACTTCCAGAGACATATACTAATATCAAGAAGAAGCTTGGAAAGTTTGAAGGAGTCCCAGTTGTCACAGGATTTATCGGAAGGACGAAGAAAGGAGACATAACGACTTTGGGAAGAGGAGGGTCTGACTATTCAGGAGCTATCTTTGGAGCTGCGCTTGATGCAGACGTCGTTGAGATATGGACAGATGTCAATGGGATAATGACTGCTGATCCAAGGATAGTAAAGAATGCAAAGACTGTCCCTGTAGTATCTTTTTCAGAAGCATCTGAGCTTGCTTTCTTTGGAGCGAAAGTCCTGCATCCAAAGACAATACTTCCTGTCGTCAAGAAGGATATCCCTGTAAAGATACTGAACACTTATGAACCGGATCATCCTGGAACTATCATAGTCAATAGGCTGGACCTGCAGTATGAGGCTCCGCATAAGGCAATAGCTTTCAAGAAGAACATACAAGTTATCAATGTCAACTCACTCCGCATGCTTGACAGCTATGGATTCTTGGCAAAGATGTTTGAAGTCTTCAAGAAGTACAAAGTTTCAGTAGACATGATAGCAACCTCTGAAGTATCTGTCTCAATGACTTTAGATCCGAATATCGACCTGAGCAAAGTGGTCGAGAAGCTGCAGGAATTCTCAAGCGTAAAAGTGAGCAAAGACAAGTCTTTGATCTGCGTTGTCGGACAGACAAGCAACAAGACGCCTGGGGAAGTAGGAAGATTATTCACTATACTTGGAAAAGAAGGGATAAACATCGAGATGATCTCACAAGGTGCATCTGAAGTCAACATCGCTTTTGTAGTGAACCAGTCTGATATGGAGAGAGGCATTCTTGCGCTGCATAAAGAGCTATTTGAGAAATAGAGGATATATTACGATATTCGTAATCAATTAGGCATATTCGTTACTAAAATAGTAATATTTATATATAGTTTCACACTAACTTTACTGAAAAACACATAAGAGGGGTAATATAATGGTGAATATTGCATTAGTCGGATACGGCCAGATGGGCAAGATCATAGAAGAGACCGCTATCAAGAGAGGCCACAAGATAACAGTCATAGTCGATCCTTTCTGCGCAACTGCGAAGAAAGAGATTGTCGCAGAGGATTTCAAGGATGTAGATGTAGTCATAGACTTCACACATCCAAGCGTCGCTGTCCAGAACATAAAGAAATACTGTGAACTTCGGAAGAATGCAGTCATGGGAACGACAGGATGGTATCAGGAGATGGATAATGTGAAGAAGATGGTCAAGGATTCAGGCATAGGATTCATCTGGAGCGGAAACTTCTCGATAGGTGTAAACATGTTCTTCAGGATGGTAAGGGAATCATCAAGGATTGTCAACAAAGTCCCTGATTATGACCCTTACGTTGTTGAGTTCCATCATAACATAAAGGCAGACTCGCCTAGCGGGACTGCGCATATGATAGCTGATATCATGTTAGAAGAGATTGATCGCAAGGATAAGATTGTTGATGAGAAGCTTGACAGGAAGATATTGCCGAATGAGCTTCATGTCGCATCTGTAAGAGGAGGATCTGTACCTGGAACACATATTGTAGGATTTGACTCAAGCTTTGACACTATTGAACTTAAGCATGTCGCAAGATCAAGGCATGGATTTGCCACAGGAGCTGTGATGGCTGCTGAATTTGTAAACGGCAAGAAAGGATTTTTTGATATAGACAATATGATGGATGATATCATATCTAGGAAGTGAGGTGTGAAAATGTTACAAGGAGCTTTTACTGCATTAATAACTCCATTCAAGGATGGGGAAGTTGATTACGATGCATTGAGGAAATTGGTAAGATTCCAGATAGAGAATGGAATAAATGGATTAGTCCCTTTGGGAACAACTGGAGAGACTCCAACGCTTCATGATAACGAGAAAGAGAAGATACTAAAGATTGTTGTCGAGGAAGCAAAAGGAAAAGTCACTATAATCGCAGGGGCAGGATCAAATTCAACAGAGAAGTCTGTAAAAGAAGCGAAGAGGATGAAGGAGCTTGGGGCTGATTATATTCTTGTGGCTGCGCCTTACTATAACAAGCCTACGCAGGAAGGGATATACCAGCATTTCAAGGCGATCTGCGATGCTGTAGACATCCCAATTGTGGTCTATAATATCAAAGGAAGGACTGGAGTGAACATTGAGACTTCAACATTGCTCAGATTGAGCAGGATGAAGAACATTGTCGCTGTCAAGGAAGCATCTGGAGACATAGGACAGATGATGGATGTGATAGACCAGCTTCCAAAGGACTTTTCAGTGCTGTCAGGAGATGATGCATTGACATTGCCTTTGATCGCCTGTGGCGGAAGAGGGATAATCTCTGTCGCTTCCAATATTGTCCCTGACAAGATGGCTGAGATGGCAAAATATGCAAATGAAGGGAACTTTGAATTGGCCAGAGTCATACATTATGAACTGCTTGACTTTTTCAAAGTCGAATTTGTAGAGACAAATCCTATCCCAATAAAGTATGCTGCATCCCTCATGGGATTATGCAGGGAAGAATACAGGCTGCCTATGTGCAGCATGCAGGATTCAAACAAGGCAAAGATGAAAGTTTCTCTTGAGAAGCTTGGATTGAAATGCTCATGCCACTAAATAAGGAGGGAGAATGATGAAGAAATTAAGATGCGGAATATTGGCTGGAACTGGAATGGTCGGCCAGAAGTATATTCAACTGTTGGAGAACCATCCATGGTTTGAGATCACTTATTTCACTGCTTCAGAAAGATCTGCAGGAAAGAAATTCTCAGAGGCTGTTGCTGGAAGATGGCACATGCCAACTGACATGCCAGAGTCTGTAAAAGATATCATGGTCGAGAATATGGACCAGATAGACAAATGCAAGAAGAGCTGCGATTTTGTGTTCTCTGCGCTAGACTCAGGCCCTGCAAAAGAATGGGAAGAGAAATATGCAGAGGCTGGAATTCCTGTTGTTTCTAACGCATCTGCGCACAGGTTCACAAAAGATGTCCCTATGCTTATTCCTGAGATAAATGCAGATCATATGGATATGATCCCTATACAGCAGAAGAACAGAGGATGGAAGAAAGGATTCATCGCTGTAAAGCCTAACTGCTCTCTTCAGAGCTATATGACTCCGCTTTATGCATTGCATAAGGAGTTTGGGATCAAAAGAGCGATAATCACTACGATGCAGGCTGTTTCAGGAGCAGGACACCCTGGTGTTGCAAGCTTTGACATAATCGATAATATAATACCTTACATCGGTGGAGAAGAGGAGAAGTCAGAGAAAGAGCCTTTGAAGATACTTGGAAAGATAAAAGGGAATGAGATAGTGCTTGATGACAAGATCAAGATATCTGCGCATTGCAACAGGGTCGGGACAATCGACGGGCATATGGCATGCATATCAGTTGAGTTTGAGAAAAATCCAACAAAAGAGCAGATACTTTCTGCCTGGAAGAAGTTTACTGCTGAGCCTCAGAAGCTGAAATTACCGATGGCTCCTGAGCATCCTATAATATATAGGGAAGAGGAGAACAGGCCCCAGACAAGATTGGATAGAGATGCTGACAAGGGAATGGCTTGCGTTGTAGGAAGATTGAGGCCTTGCAACGTTTTCCATTGGAGATTTACAGCTCTTTCCCATAATACTGTGAGAGGGGCTGCAGGCGGTGGGATACTGAATGCAGAATTACTTTATAAGAAGGGATATTTGAAGTAATTTAATGTTTTTTATTGATATTTTTTCTAATTTTACAAATTATATGACCTATTATCTTTTAAACCTGAACTCATTCTTGATTCCTATGGGAAACGAAGATAAAAAACCAAGAGTATTATATGTAGAAAGATCGGACGAATTAAGAGATATATTTGCAAAGGAACTTAGAAGGAACTACATAGATTTTGATGTATGCGGAAACAATGGGTGCCCTGCTTCAGAGAGATTCCATCGCGAATTTCTTCCAAGGATAGGAGAATATCCAGTGGTAATAACTCATCTAGGTGTCGAGTTCAATGGCGAATCAAGAGCACTTGTCGAAGCCAATCCAGGACTTCATATGATTCTTCTTCACCAGTTCGAGCCTATGCTTGACAGGGTGCATGACCACAGGCAGGATCCTCTCAAGGACAGGTTCAGGACATATTCCATCAAGTCAGACGCTGTATTTTGCTATATCAACGACTGCTTGAGCGGAAGAATCAAGTGATTATATTTTTCTTTAGGATATTATAATAAATAAAATAATAATATAGAACGAAAATTACATGCTTCCTATCGCTTTCTGCATGACTGGGATGACTTTCTCAGCTTCCTCTTTTGTCATCCTTCCTAGTTTTGCAAAGGACTTGTCTCCAGAAGCATTCACTCTTTCCCTGCTGATCTGCATCTTCTTCTCGCCTTCATTGTATGAGAATACTCCCACAGTTATATTGCTTCCAGTGAACTCTAATGTCTCTGAAAATATGTTCTTGTCCAAATTTGCATCAAATGCCATTATAGTAACCTCCTATCGACGTTGATCTTTATTTTATAGGATACATGAAGTTCGGGTATATTAAAAAGGTTTCTAAAATGGTTCTAGAATATCAATAAACTTTTAAATTAAGCCTAACTAAATCTCACTATGGTATTGAGAAGCATGATTGCAAGGGGTTATTTTAATTCTATAAATGCCAGATGCTCAAGCATAGATGATGCATTGAACATCATGTCAGACACTGTCCCAAGAGAGATGTATGACTATTATGGGGCAGGATTTGATGAAGGAAAATGCAACAAGAGGGCGATTGCAGACATGTACAGAAAGCTTGCAAATGCTGTCCTCGTCTTTGCAACTACTCATTGCGATGAGGGATTCAAGGATTTTCCTTCGTCTTTTGACATGTTTCTTGATTATCAACGTGATTTCGGCAAAGAGCCTGTCTCGACAAACCAAGAAGGCGATTTTATCGTCTTTGGACAGACCCATACTCCAAATCTGCCAGATCCTATAAACCTAAATGAAAAGATGAAGAACATGGCTACTGTCCTTAAACTTTATTCTCCAACTGCATATGCAAGGCTTCTCGGGATTGTTGACGGCTCTATTGGACCGCAGTATCGGCCTCTTGCGATGCTTGCGCAGAGATCTGAAGTCGCCCAGCCTCATGTCGCCTGTTCAGTGCTTGCACTGAAGCCAGAAATGACTGAAGATAGAAGGGCGATATTCGCAAAGAACTTTGATAATTTCTCCTGGCTGCAGGACCAGACTGTCTTCAGGGATGAGACCTTCAAAGGAAGATTACATACATTCTCAAACACGCTTGCTCTGATACCTGGATCTGTATTTGCTTCAAACGGCTACATGGCAATAACTGTGAACAACAGGTTCAGGGCAAAGGAATTGAAAGACCTTGAGGACAAGAACGTAGGCATATTCCCTGCTACTGCGTTCGTCTATGAGATGGCAAGCCAGTACAAGACTGTAGACGAAGTTCTTGCAAACTTCTCAAAATATCCTATCGGCGGGAATTATCTTATAATTTTTATGGACTTCACAGGAGACATAGGTGCCATTGAGGTGACTCCTGTCGGAAAGTTTGCCTATAGGCCGAGAGAGATAGAGAATCATGATCTGCCTTATTTCCATGCAACAAACAATCCGCCTGTCGGAGGCCAGGAAGCCATATGGGCTGAATTCCAAGGGCCTATCCTTGAACTTTTCAGGACCTCATTCGAGAACAGGTATAGGAGGATAGAACAGGTTGTTGACAGGATGATGGATACTCAACGAGGCATCTTGAGCTTGCAGGATGTGTTTAAGGTGATGTCTGACAGGGAATTGATCCCTAAATATCAAAAGTCATGGAAGCCTGGACTGAGAAAAGGAATACCTGTTTCTAATGATCATTTTCTTGTCACATCATTGAGCAGTTCTGTTGCTGTGCTCTCTGATGATCCGAACAAGCAGGAATTTTATGGCTGCATGGGATGCCCTCATTTAGGAAAGTATAGGAAGTTCTAGAACAATCCCTGCTAAAACAGCAACTTTTTTAAACTATTTACTACTACTTGATAATAATAGGGGTTGAAAATGTCTGTTGAGGAGACTCTGATAATCATAAAGCCGGATACAGTCCAAAAAGGACTTGAAAACGTTATTCTAGACAGGTTTCCGGCTGACGGGCTTGAGATAGAGAAGCTATTTGTTGCCCAGCCTTCTGAGGATGAATGGAGAAGGCATTATGCAGATCCTATATCAAATTATGGTGCTGAGATCGGGGAGAGGATTGTAAGCTCTATGGTCGTCGCTCCATGTTATTTTGCAGTCGTAAGAGGAGAGGATGCAGTCGCAAGAGTAAGGGCGATGGCTGGCGAGAGCACAGACCCTGTAAAATGCTCCCCATCAACAATAAGAGGAACATATAACCATGATTCCTTGGCAAGATCTATAGAAGAAAAAAGAGGGCTTTGGAATGTGATACACACTTCAGATTCATATGAGTCTGCGGCGAAAGAGCTGAATCACTGGTTCACTGATTACATGAAGACTTCAGGAGTCTCCCTTGAGCCGAAGCCATATCTTGAGATAGGCTCTGCAAACAGCTTCACTCTACTAAATGCAATAAAGAATGTTGTCAATAAGTCAAATGAGATGAGGCTTCTTTTCCATGGGAGGAAAAGAAAAGAGACGTTTGATAATGTGAAAAAAGAAGGCGTAAAACCAGTGACTCCGGAATCAGGATACTGCAGCTTTTGGTCTACAGGATTGGCATTATTTTACCCTACCGATGATTCACCATTCTTCCGCTATTCAGGAGGACAGACGAAAGACAGCCCTAAATGTCTGCTTAATATCGCAGTCTCACAATATGACCTTCTTGTAGCTAATGGCATAACGATGCCAAGATTTGTCAAGGATGGGCAGCTTTGCATAAATCAGGTCGTCTCTCCTAATTGTCTAGCTTTTATGACTTCTGAGATAGAGTATGATCCTTCTCAAGGGCATCTGCCAAGAGAAGTCAGGAAATGCGCAGAGGCCGATATGCTGCAGCTTTTAACTGATATTGTGAGTGTGCCATTCCCTGCTGGACAATCTTCTTACAGTTATAGGAAGATATGATTTTTTGCTTAACTCGTATCGATAATTCGAATCCCGCATTCTACAAACAAAAAAATCGCAAGATTTAATAAACAATAAACTAGATTTCTTCTATTTTACTTATAGGGTGAAACAATGGAGATAAAATCAAACAAGCTTTACTTGGGCGGAATAAGCGCAGAGGATCTTGCAAAGAAATATGGCACGCCGCTTTATGTATATGAGAAAGATACAATCATCGAGAGATACAATGCTATCTTCAATAGTATAACGTGGAAGAAGAAAAGGATATTCTATGCGATGAAGACCAACTCAAACCCTTCTATCATGAAGCTGTTGCTCGCTCAGGGATGCGGAGTTGACACAATAACACAGGGAGAATGCGAGATTGCGCTGAAGGTGGGGTTCAAACCTTCTGACATAATATTTACAGGAGTCAATTATACTAAAGAAGAGATGGAATTCTGCACAAAGAAGGGGATCCTTATGAATATAGGATCACTTGTGCAGCTGGAACAATTTGGAAAAGCACACTCTGGATCAAAGGTAGCTGTCAGGATAAATCCTGATGTAGGGGGAGGTCATCATGAGCATACTATAACTGGGGGCCCTGAAAGCAAATTCGGAATATATTTTGACAAGGTTGACGAAATAAAGAAGATCGTCAAGAAATATGACTTAAAACTAGTCGGAGTGCAGCAGCATATCGGATCCGGGATACTTGACATCGACATATATATCTATGCGATGGACGTATTGATAAAGGTAGCAAAGCAGTTTGAAGGATTGGAGTTTGTTGACTTCGGCGGAGGAGTCGGCGTCAACTATAGGCCGGACCAGAAACCTATAGATATCAATAAGTTTGGAAAGGAAGTAGGGGCTAAATTCATGATATTCTGTAAGGAGTACGGAAAAGACCTTATGCTACGCGTAGAGCCGGGAAGATACATAGTATGCGAGTCTGGCTTTGTTTTAACGGAAGTCGTAAGCAGGCAGGAGACGCCTAATCATAAGTTTGTCGGAGTGAATGCAGGGTTCAACACTCTGATAAGGCCTACTATGTATGGATCGTATCATCCGATAATAAATGCATCAAACGCCGCTGGAAAAGAGAAGGAGAAAGTCATCATAGCAGGAAATGTGTGCGAATCAGGAGATGTATTCACTAGAGATGAGAATGGACTTGTCGACAGGGAGCTTCCTTTGTCGAAGTTAGGTGATGTGATGGCAATAACTCATGCAGGCGCTTATGGATTCACGATGGCTTCAGAGTATAATTCAAGGCAGCTCCCTGCTGAATTGCTCGTCTCTATAGGAAAGGCTGAAGTGATCAGGAAGAGGGGCACTTTGAAGGACTTGCTCAGGAACACCCAGCTTGAATAGATGCTGCATTTCAGTAAAATTTATATTCTATTTGTCTTATTTTTTATTATGGCAGATATTTTGGCGTCAGCACAGAAACTTGGGAAGAAAGAAGGCCAATTCAGGGACTTCCTTCTAGAATCGAGAAGAAGATTGAGGATATATCAAAGCCCTGACGGTTTTGAAACAGTAAAGAAGTATGAGCTGAAGAGAGATTTTCTGAAATCTAACCCTGACATACCAAAAAAAGAGCTTAAGGCAAAGGTAAATGAAGCCTTGCCTGGCCTAAGGATTGCATATGCAGATGAGATGATAAAATTTCTCGAAGAGGTGCTTTATGTCATGCAGATAATACAGGAAGATGAGAGTAGAATCAGTAATAATATCATACCAGGCATCCTCGATGCAAGCACATCTTATCATATAGGGAGGATGAGGGAAGATATTGTCAAGATAGAGGAGCCTCTTGTCGATTATCTTGCATACTGGAAAAAAGTCCGAAGCAGAGGGAGATTTCCTTTATTCAGCAAATACAATTCAAAATATCCCTCTTTTTATATCGATGACCTGATATCCAAAGACAAGAAACTTCTAGAATTCACATGGACACTCATATCAAAGCTATCTGACGCCCACAGTTTTACGATGATAAGGAGGAAGCATTAGCCTTTCTGACTTCTGTATGCAGTATTCTATGCAGTTGCCGACATTGAAGGTAAACCTTGCCCTCCTTGCCAGCTCGTCCATATCTAACAATGACCCTGGAAACTCCTCTCTCAATTCCTTGTTTATCCTGAGTGCAAGAGCGTTAAGTTGAGGATTCTCCCATCTTAGGTCCCATTTGAATGTTGTATCAGGATATATCCCTTCCATCTTCAATACTTCTGACTCCCATGGAGGTATGATGCCAAATAACTTGTCTTTGCCATAATTTATCCTGTCTGCATTCGCTACGACTGCCAATGCGACTAGCTGAGCATTGTCATAGGATTTTGGATCCCTATGCTCATAGAATTCACTGAATCTTTTTAGAAAGGTCTCGAGATAACCTTTATGGAACAGCCTGCATGATGATGCAGGATCCTCTAACTTGGTATATCTTGTCAGTCCCCAGTCCATAGCTCCTGGGATAATTCTTTAGGGTTTATAAACTTTGCTTATTTTACTACTTATCGATTACTACAATATATTAGAATTTGAATACAGGATCAAAGCTTAATCCCTGTCGTCTGGTAGACTGCTGCCTTCGGCTCGCACCAGAACAAATAATCGACGATTTTTCCTGCAGTTGACATATTGTCATAACCTTCAAGATGGCCGTCAAGGATATGGTATAATTCATGCCTCAGGATGCTCCTGTTCGGATGGCTTCCGCCTAACTTTATTTTATACCTGTTTTCACCTGTCTTGTCGCATCTTGCAGCATATTCAGGCACCAGCTCTCCTTCTATAATCGACTTATTTTGAGGATCGATCTTTGCCCTCTCTTCCTGGATCATCTGGACGAGCTGCGATTCGCTATTGATATGCTCAGAATATCTAGCTGGTATCTCTTCTATAGCCCACAAAGAACCGACGTATGCTATTCCTGCAGCTGCTGTGATCGCTGCCGTCTTTAGTGTCTTCTTGATAATGCCCATGTTTTCTCTTAAAATAAGCAAGCATGTCCTATTTTTAAACTTTTCTTTTGTTGTCACTTATTAGTGAATTGTCTTTATAAACTACCTGAATATTTTTTGTTATTTTAAATACTCCCTCCTTTAGTCATAATAAAGGGACTATTTCTATTCAAATAAGCTAAAAAACCTAAATGATTGTCAAATTTTTGGTAAATTATTACGGAATAACCGCTTAATTTACAAAATTACACGCGGCTACTCTTAATAATATGTTTTGATTTTCTTTACTCATTCTCTTATTCGGGAGGTCTTTACTATGGAAAAAAACTATGCAAATTTTGACAAAAGCATCGCAATAATAACTTCTAATAGGCCTGATTATCTTGAGGCAATCACAACAGGCATTGCAGCAAACTTGCCTATGTATGGAAATAACCCTTATAACTGGCCACTACTGGTCGTCGACAATTCAGGGCCGGAATGTGCTGCCCAGAATGTAGCGCTCTTGCAGAGGCTCAAACAGACAACAAGAATGCCTTTATTCTATTTCGGAGCATCAGAATTCGAGCAGATGGTCGCGCGTGAAGGAGATGATTTCAGGGATATGTTCAGTGGACATGGATGCCCTGACCTAAGAAACTTAGCAATGATAGCCACTACAGATAAGACATTGGTGCTTTTAGATGACGACATGCTGCCTACACAGTCAGTATTGAGGGAAACTGCCTCTAATGAATATCCTTCTTTGATATCTTCAGGAAGATTCCTTTCGCTGTCTGACTTTGCAGAGCAGTCATATAGGGAACCTTTTGACCTCGTCGATGCAACAACCTCTGAACTTGGGAAACGAGTCAGGGATGTCGACACAATAAGTGAAAGGATAGGAAAAGCAGTAGGTTCAAGGGATCAGGTAATCGATTATCTGATGAGCGGGATGGCAGTCAACAGGGATGCTGCTGACAGCAACAATTACTGCTACTGCCATATTGAATCTGGTGATGTGAATCCAGATGCAGTAATAAAATGGCAAGGGCTTGCAGCTGTGACTGAAAAAGCAGACTGTCACGCAACAGCTTCTGTCTTAGGACTTTCCATGGCAACAGACGCCAGCGTAATTGAATATGGAAATCTTTTTGTTAACTATGCAGTGCACGCAAGACCAGTCAGGATTGCAGTCGCAAATGACTGGAAAGAATCTTCAATGGCTGCCTTTGGCATTCTTAACGATTCTCCATTGCCGTCTTATCCTCTTCCAAGAAATGAGGATGTGGCATATAGGCATATGATAAGCGCCCAGAATCCAATAGCCCTTTCAGGCGTAGCTGTCGACCATAACAGGTCGCTTACAGGAAGACCAAAACTTTCAGTAATCTACTTCAATGAGATAATGGGAGCAAAGATATGCAGGAACTTGAGGGAAGCAGTCAACGGAAGAGTGGGGCACTGGAACCTGTCAAAAGTAGAGCCTCTTCAGAAAGACCAAAGAGCGCACCTTAGGAAGTCGATGAAATCGACATGCGCAACCCTCGACACTGTAAGGAAGAACGGCAATAGAGAGATGGCTATTTATGCAGACCAGCTCATTCAGGAAATAGCTGACCTTTTCGCATACAAGAAGGCAGAGGCATTTTGGCTTGAAAGCGAGTTTGGAGAAAAGGTCAACAGTGTTTCACAATCCTATTTTGACAGGACGATGGCTACATCCCAACAGATATTTGACAGATGGGACCAGCTTGTTGACAATGTCAGGAAACAAGGCATGCCAGTCACAAGGATATAAAACCTCATCAAATATTTTTTTATTTTTATACGAATTTCTTTTATTTTTCTCATTCTAACCTAAAACTTTATAAGAAAGCACTTCTGTTTCATTGTCATGGCAACTGTAAAATTCACAAAAATGCATGGATTAGGGAACGATTACCTGTTTATAGACTGCTTCAGGAATGAGGTTCCAGAGAACCTGCCTGAATTATCAAAGCAGATGTCTGACAGGCATTTTGGAGTCGGGAGCGACGGGATAGTCCTCATGATGAAGCCTGATGACAAGAAGAACGATGCAAAGATGAGAATCTTCAATTCTGACGGTTCTGAGGCAGAGATGTGCGGAAATGCAAGCAGATGCGTAGCCAAATACCTTTATGACAACAAGATGGTAGTCAGGAAAGACATGAAGATAGAGACTCTTGCAGGAATAATAAAGCCTAAGATAATCAAGGCTTCAAAAGGAAAGGCGACTATGGTTGAAGTTGATATGGGAGTCTATGGAGTAAGACAGCTGAATGCAAAGATCACAGTAGATGGCATCGAGTATATTGGAAATGATATCTCGATGGGAAATCCTCATTTTGTCATATTTGTAGATGACTTGAATGATGTTCCGATCGAGAAGCATGGTTCTCTTATCGAGAAGCACCCGATGTTTCCAAAGAAGACAAATGTCGAGTTTGTCCAAGTCAAGAGCAATACAGAAGTGATCATGAGAGTCTGGGAAAGAGGCAGCGGTGTGACATTAGCTTGCGGAACAGGAGCTGCTGCGACTGGAGTTGCTGCGTTCCTGAACAAGAAGACTTCAAACAATATCACTGTCCATCTTTTAGGCGGGCCTCTGCAGATAAGGGTTGCAGATGACAAGCATGTGTTCAAGACAGGGCCTGCTGAGAAAGTGTTTGATGGAGAGTATGAGTGGAAATAGAAAAGAAATAAAAGAAAATAAATTATCTTAAATTATATCCTGATCAACCCTTATAGCAAAGTTGGTATTTGTTGGGCTTGTCTCACTTTTAAGAATATATCTTTTTCCATTAATGTCTGTTTTTGCCACAGCAATATTACCTTCCATAGAATAAGGTATTTCTTTGATATTTCCTGTACTCATTTCTTTTATTCGTATTACCTTGGAGTCTGAATTAGATTTTGTCGCTCCAGTATATCTAATCAAGTAATTCTCTGGCAAAGTTGTATAATCATTATAATACATCCTGACTCCTAATGGCTTCCATTCTGCAAGAGACTTGTATAAGTTAAGGTCTGTAGCTGTAGCTGCTCCTGTTAAGCTTGTCTTCTGTCCAGTCCCTACAACATAACCTATCGCTCCTGCTATCACTGCAGTTATTGCAATGATTATTATGATCCTCAGGATATTATCATTGCCTGATTTTACCTCTTTTTTTGCTTTTTCCATGATTTCACCTATTTTTGAATGAATTAGCATTATTTGGGATTTTGGGTTTAAATATTTTTCGGGTGGCTTCTGAAATTCGTCATTCTTCAATTTTTAATAGAAAAGTTTTTTAAATCTAGTACTTAGTATCATAACAATAGCGAGGTGCTATCATGGTCAAACGCAACAATAACTTTTCAAAACTACAGGCAGGTTACCTATTTCCTGAGATCAACAGGAGGAAAAAGGCTTTCATGGAGAAGAATCCGAAAGCAAAAGTCATAAGCCTGGGAATTGGCAATACTACAGAGCCTCTTCCAAATAATATTACAAAATGCCTGAAGAAAGCTGCTCAGAATCTTGGAACTGCTAAAGGATACACTGGATATGGCGATGAGCAAGGCGTTGCTGATTTGAGGATGAAGATTGCAGAAGTATTTTACAATAACAAAATCAAGGCTGAAGAAGTCTTCATCTCAGATGGAGCTAAATGCGACATCGGAAGGCTGCAGCTGATGTTCGGAGCGAAAGCGACAATTGCTGTCCAGGACCCAAGCTATCCTGTCTATGTCGATGGAAGCGTAATAATCGGTGCATCTGGAGATTATGATTCTGGCAGAGGGCAGTTTGATGGAATAGTGTATATGCCATGCACTTCTAATAATAATTTCTTTCCTGACCTGTCTAAGGTTCCAGAGACTGATCTGATATATTTCTGCTCTCCTAACAATCCGACAGGAGCAGTAGCTACTAAAGATCAGCTTAAGTCGCTTATCACTTTTGCTAAGAAGAACAAGTCGATAATACTTTTTGATGCAGCTTACAGCGAGTTTATCAAAGACAAGAACCTTCCTAAATCGATATTTGAGATTGAAGGGGCAAAAGAAGTTGCAATTGAGATCAATTCATTCTCAAAACCAGCAGGATTTACAGGCGTAAGATTAGGATGGACAGTTGTTCCTGAGAATCTTAAGTATGATGATGGGACTTTAGTCAATAAGGATTGGATCAGGATAATGACAACTGTCTTTAACGGAGCCTCTAATATCGTCCAATATGGCATGCTCATGTCCATGGAAGAGGATGGCGTGAAAGAAATGAAAGAGAACATCGCGTTTTACATGGAGAATGCAAAGATAATCAAGAAAGCACTTAACGATGTAAAGATCAAGACTTATGGAGGCGAAAATGCGCCATATATCTGGGCAGAGTTTCCTGGAAAGAAGTCTTGGGATGTGTTTGAATCGATCCTTGAGAAAGCAAATATAGTCACAACACCTGGATCTGGATTTGGGCCAGCAGGTGAAGGTTACATGAGATTCTCGGCTTTCGGGCATAGGAAAGATGTGCTTGAGGCTGCTGAAAGGATAAGGAAGAAATTGAAGTAAAGTCGTAATTTATTGCGTATTATCACGAAAAATAACACTATTTATCATATAAATCGTAAGATTTATAAAGTAATTCGTATCAATCTTCTTCTGGTGATATCATGGACAAGATTGACCGAAAGATAATATCAGAACTTGAGAAGAATGCGAGAGAGCCTTTTTTGCAGATAGCCAAGAGGCTGGACGTATCTGAAGGCACAATCAGGAAAAGAGTCAATGATATGGTCGAGAAAGGCATAATCAGGAATTTCACCATCCACGTCTCTGGAAACATCTCTGCAATCGTAGGGATACAGACAAATCCTCATGTCAAGACAAAAGACATCGTCAAAGAACTGAGAAAGCTCAATGCCAATAAGATCTTTGAGCTTACAGGAAGATTTGACATATTATGCTTCATAAGCGCTCCAACTATGATCGAAGCAAATACGACATTGGAGAGCATAAGGTCAATCGACGGGATACTTCATACCGAGACTTTCACTGTATTAAGTGAAGAGTGATTTATCCTCTTTTTATTATTTATTTCTTAATAGGCTGGTTCATATCCTACTTATAGTCAATTCTTTCATAAGGTTTAAAAATAGGTCTTGATGGTCAAATACCATAAAGGTGATATCAATGAACGAAGAGATAAAAAGACTCAACTCAAAATCTGAAAAATATTCTGCACATCTTGTGAGGCTGCAGAAAGAGATAGGCAAGGTCATAGTCGGACAGGATGATGCTGTCAAGAAGCTTCTGATAGCATTGGTATCGAATGGGCATGTGCTTCTTGAAGGAGTCCCAGGCCTTGCAAAGACACTCATGATAAAGACACTTTCTGACTGCGTTGACAGCGACTTTGTGAGGATACAATTCACTCCAGACCTTCTCCCTGCAGACATAACTGGCACAAAGATATATGAGCACCAGAAATCAACTTTTAAGACAATCAAAGGACCTATATTCACAAATTTTGTGCTAGCTGATGAGATAAACAGGGCCCCTCCAAAAGTCCAGTCTGCGCTTCTTGAAGCGATGCAGGAGATGCAGGTCTCTATCCAGGGAGAGACTATACCTTTGAAAAGGCCTTTCTTTGTGCTTGCCACCCAGAATCCTATAGAATCTGAAGGGACATACAAGCTTCCAGAGGCACAGGTCGACCGTTTCATGTTCAAGCTGATAATAGGATATCCTACAAAAGAAGAGGAGATAGAGATAGTACATAGGTTCACTGAAGGCCTTACGATAAATGTATCAAAGATAATAAGCGCAAAAGAGATAATGGAGATGCAGGACTTCAACCAGAGCATATATGCTGATGATAAGATAAAAGAGTATGTAGCTGAGCTTATCGATGCGACGAGAAATCCAGCAAAATACGACCTGAATGTCGACGGCCATATAGAGTATGGAGCATCGCCGAGAGCATCGCTTTGGCTTATCCTTGCAGGAAAGGCGCATGCAATGTTCAATGGAAGAGGCTATGTAAAACCAGAAGACATAAAAGCAGTAGCCCATGATGTGCTTAGGCATAGGATACTCCTGACTTATGAGGCAGAGGCTGAAGAGATAACTGCTGATGAGATAATAGACAAGATCCTTGCAAAGATAAAGGTTCCATAGACTAAGGTGATAATTAATGATAGCTTCAAAGATCAGCCATTACATCAAAAGTTATTCCAGGTTCCTTAAATTCCTCTTTGGAGGGATGGCAATATTCATGTGCGTAGCCCTGCTTACAGTGATACTTACAGAGGTTGTCGGCATATGGTATATGTATTCTTATGCGATCGCCCAGGTAATCGGCGTGATTTCAGTATTCACTTATCATTTCCTATTCACTTTCAAGATGAACTCAAGGGTCAAGCACACTCTTGCAAAATTCCTATTATTGGTAGTGACTCTTGAAACGACAACATGGCTATCAGTATTCTTCCTGTCAAGCATCGGAATCCATTACTTATTGTCTATCATAATAGTAGCTACAATATTCTCGATTGTCAGCTACAAGATAAACAAGAATTGGGTGTTCCTCGATGCATCATCCTGACCAGACAAAAGAGATAATCAGGCAGGTAAAGAAAGTAGAGATAACTACAAAGAACCTTGTAGATGGCATAATAGCGGGCAATTATCACTCTGTCTTCAAAGGACAGGGAATAGAGTTCTCTGACATAAGGGGGTATAATCCTGGAGATGATATCAGAACGATAGACTGGAAAGTCACAGCGAGACTGAACCAGCCCTTTGTCAAGGAGTTCATCGAGGAGAGAGACCTTCTGGTATATTTCCTTTTTGATGCATCTGCGTCAGGAAGCTTCGGAAACCAGATATCAAAGAGGAACAAGGCTATCGAGATGACTGCAAGCCTAATATTTGCAGCAATGAGGAACAATGATAATATGGGCCTCATAATGTTCACTGACAAGATTGAGAGATTTGTTCCTCCAAGAAAAGGCAGGAAGCACGCATTAAAACTGATAAGAGAGATGATCACTTTTGAGCCTGAATCAAAGAAGACTGACATAAAGAATTGCCTTGTCTATGCTTCAAAGTTAATAAAGAAGAGAAGCGTCATATTCATAATATCTGATTTCTATTCACCTGATTTCATGCAGCCTTTGAGGATAATCAAGAAGAACAATGATATCGTGCCTGTAAGGATACACGACAAGAGGGAATTTGAGATGCCTGACATAGGACTTATAGAGCTAGAGGACGAGGAGACTGGAGAGCAGATCCTTGTCGATACATCTGACCCTATGTTCCGCCAGAGATACCTTATGGAAGTCAGGGCGTCAAAAGCGCAGCTCGAGAAGTCATTCAATAAGATGGGCATAGACTGCCTTGATATTGTGACAGACAATCCTTACGAGACTCCGCTGAGGAAATTCTTCAAGATGAGAAAACATAGGGTGGTGCGCTGATGGCAGGATTCACTAGCCCTATATCCCTCATATTTCTTGTAGCTATACCTATATTGTTATTTATCTATAAGACAATAATTGACAGCAAGAAGAAAGAGGCCATCAAATTTTCAAACCTATCTTTTGTCAAGTCTGCTCTCGGAGACAAAAAGAAATCAAGGAGAGGCGAGATATTGTTCTATCTCCTGCTCGGCATACTTGCGATGATGATAATCGGTTTTGCAGATCCGCATATCCCTCTAAAACAGACAAAAGAAGGAGTCAATGTCGTACTGGTGCTTGATGTCTCAGGAAGCATGCAGGCAACCGATTATAAGCCATCAAGGCTTGAGGCTGCAAAGAGCTCTGCACAGATACTTCTTGAATCGCTTAACACAAAAGACAATGCAGGCATAATTACTTTTGAGTCAGGAGCGACAACTGCAGCTTACCTTTCTCCTTTCAAGGAGAAGGTCATCGAGAAGCTCAAGTCAATCGCTCCAAAAGAAGGCAGGACTGCCCTGGGAGACGGGCTTGCAATGGGAATAGACATGGCGACTTCAATCCCAAATAAGAAGAAAGTAGTGATACTTCTTTCTGACGGCGTTGCAAATGCAGGAGTGATATCGCCTGCTGAAGCTATCCAATATGCAAAAGACAACAAGATCCAAGTATATACGATAGGGTTAGGCTCAAATGGAAAGGCTGTCTTAGGGTACGACTTCTTTGGAAATCCCCAGTATGCAGACCTTGACGAAGCAACTTTGCAGACTATAGCGAAAGAGACTGGAGGCTCATATTACAAATCAGTCGACAGCAAGACTTTGGACGAGATATACAAGAATATAAGCAATGACATAAAAAGAGAAAAGGAGGAGACTAGCATAAAAGATTGGTTCTTTATCGCAGCTTTAGCTTTGCTGATAATCTATATCTATCTTAGATATGGAAGGAAGAGCGTGATACAATGAGACCTGCAGCAAATCTTGGCAGACCTAGGAAGGATCCTTTTATCCTGCTATCTTCACTTACAATATTGATTCTTTTGAGCAGCATATCTTTTGCTGCAGAAGACCTGACATTCACTCTTGCCCAGCATGAATATTATTTTACTGTAGGCGAGAATGCAGTTATCCCTCTTGACGTTGACAACACCTACAGCAGACCAATATCAGGATCTTTAACTTATTCGATAACAAAGGAGATCAACCAGAACAATATCCATATGTCCACTTCCAATTCCCAGTCTGAATCATTATCTTTTGATGCTGGGAAAAAGACAGTCGGCTTCAATTTCGGGCCTTCTGACAGCCCTTCTGACCTCACAGTCAGCCTCAGCTTCCTCTATAATGACGGAAAAGAAGACAGGACTGTGAACTTAGATGGGATAACCATCCATTATGTGGCTGACCAGTCCCAGAAAAAGAATACTCAAAGCCAGATGCAGAGCTCTTCCCAGAAGTATTCTGCCAGCCAGCAGCAGGATCCTTTTGCACAGCAACAGCAGCAGATGCAAAATCAGATGCAGCAATCACAGAACCAGATGCAGCCGACCCAGAACCAGCAGACTTCCCAGCAGATGCTAGAGAACAACCAGATGGACCAGGACACTTCTGCATTGAAGCAGCAGATGCAGGCAGAGCAGCAGGCAGAGCAGCAGATGAAACAGCAGTTCTCGAACAATCTTGCGCAGAACAGCGATTTTCAGAAGGAGCATCAGAAGCTGTTGTCTCAGGGATATAATATCTCGGATGGAAACTTTAACCCTTCATCACCAAATTCAGGCACATTTGACCTTCAATACCAGAAGCCTAATGGAGAGACTGCTTCATTGTCAGGAGAGATGAACAACGGAAAGATGGACCAGATAAATTCTTTCTCACAGCAGGACAAGGATAAGATGATGGACCAGTTAAACAAGAATCCTGACTATAAGAAGATCTCAAGCCAGCTTGACTCACAGGGATATAAGAAGAACAGCACAGAATTCAATCATCAGGGGAACACAACAAGCCTGAAGATGAGTTATACCGGAAAGAATAACCAGACTGCATCGGTGAATGCGCAGTTCAATGGACAAAACCTGACAAAAGTCGAGGTGAATAAGCCTGAGGATGAGAAGGAAGTCAATTATGTCCTGATAATATTTGTGGTCATTTTGGCAGTGCTTGTAGCAGCCCTTTCTTATTTTGTATACAAGAAATATTTCATGAAGAAAAAAGCCAGCGAAGAGACAGAAGTGAAAGTGATAGAGGAAGAGCCTTTTGATTATGTTTCCGAGTCCAAGAAGATGCTTGATGAGGCAAAAAAACTATTTGGTGAAGGAAAACATAAGGATGCCTACGGCAAGGCTGGCCAGTCTTTGAGACTTTTCCTCAGCTATGAGAATGGACTAAATAAGGAAGTGACTAATGACGAGATAATCTCTCATCTCAAGAAGAGCAAGAAAAGCTTCAAGGAAGCAAAAGAGTGCTTTGATCTCTGCAGCTTGGTTGAGTTCGCAAAGTATAAGGCTAATAAGGATGATTTTGACAGGATCGTGAAGATCGTTATTTCTGCTGTTGACAAGTAAGAGTCTTCATTTTGACAAATTTTATATACCAATGCCAAACAATTCTTCGTATGGCAGAAGAATCAGACGCAAGCGAGGTAAAGCATTGGGCTGACAAAGTAGCTCTTGATGTGAAAGAAAGGATAGAGAAAAATCCTCAGCTGAAGAAAGTCTATTCTGAGCAAGGGATACTGATCTATGATGAGAAGACTCCTTCTGGAGTTATCCATATAGGGTCTGGAAGAGGTTGGATAATACATGATGTCATTGCAAAATCACTTCGTGAACTTGGGCTTAAAGCAAAGTTTGTGTTGAGTTCAGATGATATGGATCCGTATGATAAGCCGAACAAAGACTTGGACAACTCCTGGGACAAATACCTTGGAATGCCTTTCTGCGACATGCCTTCTCCTGTAAAAGGATATGAAAGCTTTGGAGCCTATTATTTTGCGCAGGTGACTGACAAGTTTCCTGATTTTGGCATAGAATGCGAGCTTGAAAAGACATCAGACCTTTACAAGAAAGGCCACTTCAATCCTGCGATAAAGATAATACTTGATAATTATGAAAAAGTTCAGCAGATCTATACAGACCTTTATGGAGAGACTGTCGCAAGCACAAGGATACCTTTCAATGTGAAGTGTCCAAAATGCGGAAAGATCGCAACGACTCTTGCCACTTCCTGGGACAAGAAGAAAGAGCTGCTCACTTTTGGGTGCAAGGAAGATTTTGTCCCATGGGCAAAAGGATGCGGATATTCTGGACAGATATCTCCCTATAATGGAAATGGAAAGTTCCCATGGAAAGTCGAATGGCCTGCCAAATGGATAACTAAGAAAGTCGTTGTCGAATATGCGGGAAAAGACCACTTCACAAAAGGAGGCTCACGAACTTTCGGATGCAAGCTTGCGACTGAAATACTGAATTATCCGAGCCCTTACCCTAGCGATAAGTATGATACTGGAAAAGGATATGAGTTCTTTACGATTGGCGGAGCAAAGATGTCAACTTCCAAAGGAAGGGGAGTAAGCTTCAGGGAATCCACTGAGTTTGCTCCTGCAAAAGTATTGAGATTCTTGCTTGTCAAGACAAGACCTACTGCTGTGCTAGATTTTGACCCTTACAAGAGCAATGACATGATTCTTCTGTTTGAGAGATTTGACAAATGCGAAAGAGTATATTATGGAGAGACTGAAGGACTGACTGAATCTGAAGTGATGAACCAAAGAAGGATATATGAACTTTCTCATATAGGAAAGATACCTTCAAAATGCCCATTGCAGGTCGGTCTAGGATATGCAAGCGTCGTCATACAGACAACTTTGGGAGACGTGAACAAGTCGATTGAGATAATAAAGAAGACAGGACACATCCCAGACAATGCAATTCCTGAAGAGCTTAAGCCAATAGCTGAGAGGCTTAATTTTGCGAAGAAATGGGTCAGTGATTATGCAGGCGATGATTATAAATTCCAATTGATTGAGAATCCTAAATCAAAGTTTGATGACAAGTTGAGGCCTATAGTAAGCGAGCTTATAGAATCATTAAGAGGGAAGGATCATACTGAATCATCATTGTTTGAGGAGTTCTATACTCTCTGCAAAAAGCATGATGTCAAGAATACTGAATTCTTCAAGGCTGCCTATAAGATACTGATCGACAAGGAGAGGGGGCCTAAGCTTGCTCCTTTTGTGATTACGATAGGAAAAGAGAAAGTTGCTGACATCTTTGAGAAAGCGATCTGATCATTTCTTTTTTATTGATTTCAATCTTCTCATTATCTCTGATTCTTTCTTGATTATCTCTGATTCTTTGGACTCTATCGCCTCGGTCTCCCTCTGCATTATCTGGGTTATGTAGAATACAACAACTCCGAAGAATACGAGGCCTAAGACAACTTCAGCCATCACATAATACCTATAGATGCCTAAAGGAGTGATATCACCCATGCCTAATGTCGTAATTGTAGTCGTTGAGAAATACAATGCGTCTGTGAACTCCAAGTTCGCCCTGTTTCCGAGGTATATGAATCCGTCATTCTCATTTTCGCTGTGCGTCGAATAGATCATCGCGAACATAGACACTGTGACAATAAAGATGAAGAGCATGCTTATCAAGAATTCGACATTGCTGATCGACTTGTCCCTGAAAAGCCTCTGGTAATACATGAACATGCCTCCAACAACAAGAACTATGAATAGTATAGACCCTAATGCATGCTGGTGATAGGATGTCATCACCCTATGGCCTATAGATGCAACTATGACTAAGACTATTATCGGGAATAATCTTACCAGCAAGTGCCTCATAACATCCTCATGCTCTGTCATACCACATTATTAGGATATGTTGTTTATAAAAGTTTCGAGTAATATGCAGCATAATGTTTTTAAAATGCCTGATATTTTTGATGATATGGCAGAATCAGTCGATGAGATAGTTGTTGATCTTCCTATCAGGTTCACAAGCAATGATCGGAGATTGATATTTGAATTAGATTCAGATAAGCCAGGAAGCATCGTGACAAAGCTGAATGATATAACCCTGATATTTGACCTTGATACTTTCAAGGAATCTCCTGAGGGATATCTCAGCAGGGAGGCAGAGCTTCTTTCCAGATATCATGCTAAATTGAAACCTTATGTAATGGAATGCATATCTGATTATGACAAGATGGCCAGGTCTTCAAGCGACATGGATTATTCAATGCTGTTTGCCACAGAGAGAAATTCCAAGATTGCGATAACCATCGCTAAAGTACGGTTTTCAGTCAAGCAGCTCCCAAAGTTGACAACCCTCAAATGGAGCATTCTTGACCATCTTAATGCCTATAGTCTGGGGTTTGTGATATACAATGCGCTTGAAGCCTCTTTTGAGAGGGGCAATCAGATATTCAGGGAAATCACTGCCAATTATGCTGCTTCCTTGAGCAGTGAAGCTGTCTCAAATGCAAAAGAATGCGTCAGACTTACAACTGATATACGGCACTTATATTCGATCATGGCTGGAAACATGACAAAAAGGCGTGATGAAGCTGTACATTTCCTGCAGGTCATGTATCCTGACGCAAAAGAGCTCTCTCTTATTGATGGAGCTTGTCCTAAACCTATATGATCTCTCTTTTCAACCAAAGATTTTTAATGTCATTATGGATATTATTTCTTTATGCTAAAATTTGAGGACTTGTCCTTTTTGGAGATCAAGAATAATAACAAATATGCCCTCAGGGTGACTTTGTACAGATTCTTCTATAAGGAGTTTGGTTCTGAATCAATTGTCGAGGAGTTTGGAAAGTATAGTGTGCATGATAATAAGATCATATTTGAAGGGGTTGATAAAGAAAGGGCTGAGAAGAAGTTCATGCAGTCCTTCAGGAAATACAAGAAAGACCTGACTTACTCTCTTAATGGGAACAAGGCAATATTTGTGGATGAGGATCTTGAGCTTCCTTTGATCGGGCTTAATTTTTTAGGGATTGTCGATAAAGGGAGTCAGATGATTGAGATAAAGCCCATAACAAACTGCAATGCTGACTGCATATTCTGCTCTGTCAATGAGGGATGCTCTTCGAAGAAGAGTGTGGATTTTGTAGTTGATAAGGACTATCTTGTCTTTGAGCTAAAAGAGCTGCTTGCATTCAAGGAATATGATGGGATGAGCGTCTGGTTGAATCCTCATGGTGAACCTACACTTTATTCAAAATTAAGCGAACTGTGCGATGATATACTAAATGATGAGCATGTCAAGGACATTTCGATCATTACAAACGGGATATTGATGGACAAGAATGTTGTTGATGAACTTAGAAAAGTCTCTGACGCAAACAAGAAGAAGATAAAGATAGCCCTGTCTGTATCTGGCGTTGATGAGAACAAGAAGATAATGGGCAGCAACTATCCTCTTGATTCTGTCCTCAAGAATATGGAATACATTGCATCAAATCTTCCTATGACAATCACTCCTGTGCTTCTTGACGGCATAAATGATAATGATGTGAAGAAAATAATTGAGATGTCCAAATCTTGGTCTAAAAAGAGCATGAAATCACTTGGCGAAGATGTCAATGTCATAATCCAAAGGTTCTCTGCGAACAAAAGAGGAAGGAATCCTATAAAAGAGACGACTTGGGACCAATTCACAGAAAAGATGAGGGATTGGGAGAAAGAGACTGGTGTCCGACTGCTGCTTGAGTGGGGAAAGATAATGGAGACAAAACAGCTTCCTCTGATATGCAAGAAGGGAGAGAACCTGAAAGTCAAGATAATCTCTGTCGGAAGACAAGGAAATGAAAGGATAGGGATATTAGAGACGAAGAATGGAATACGGGCGATATCTCTCTCTGGATGTCTTGTTGACAAAGGGATTGTGAAATCAAAGATTGTTCAGAACAAGTATAATCTTTATGTGGGGAAGTGTTAGCCATGTTCAATTTTAGGCGGAGGCTATCGATAACTTTATAACATTCTTATTAATTATATGATATGTGATGAATGCATTTATATTTCATGGGACTGGAGGATATCCTGAAGAAAATTGGTTTCCTTGGCTGAAAGGGAAGCTTGAATCTCTTGATTACAAAGTTATTGTTCCTCACTTTCCCACGCCAGAAAATCAAAGTCTTGAAAATTGGTTTGCAGTATTTGACAAATACAAGAAATTTTACACTTCTGATACGATCTTAATTGGACACAGTCTTGGCGGCACTTTTCTGCTTAGAGTCTTAGAGAAATACAACGTCAGGATTAAAGCAGCATATATTATATCAGCGCCAATCGGTGTTTTGCCAATAAAAAATTATGAGGGAGACATGCCATTTATTGGCCATCCATTTGATTGGGATAAAATAAGGAGCCATTCTGGAAAATTTCGTGTTTTCCATTCGGATAATGATCCCTATGTCTGTCTTGGAAATGGTGAAGAATTAGCAAAACATCTGAGAACTCATCTTATATTCATCGCCAATGCTGGACATTTTAATGCGAAAGCAGGATACCTCCAGTTTGAACTTCTATACGATAAGATTAAGCAAGATTCTTGACTCTACCTAGAAGCACATACTCATTTTAAATGCTCATCACAATCAAAAAGATGAATCTTATACTTCTTATCCTTATTTATATCGATGATTGATATGCTCGTGTTCTTTGTAGGGCCGACTTTGCTTATTCCTTCTGGGCCGTCTCCTTTTATTGCAGAGACAATCGCCATGTTTATTCCATTATGGCCTACCAAAAGCACTGTGTCTTTCATATGATCCTTCATCAGCTGTTCAAGAAATCCTTTTGCTCTTCCATACATCTCTTTTCTCGTCTCTCCATCATCTGAGATATGGCCGTTTGGCTGGTCCCATCCTATCTCTTCTCTTGTCTTTCCCTGGAATGATCCCAAAAACTTTTCCCTTAGCTCTTTAGTAAGTGTTATTGGCACTTTCGGATGATACTTAGCGATCTCTTTTGCAGTGTCAGCAGCCCTTGCAAGGTCGCTTGAGTAGATATAGTCAATATGCTCTTTGCTTAATCTTTTTGCAAGCTTCTTTGCCTGGTCGATGCCTTCTTTTGAAAGCTTTCCAGGAAGATGGCCTTGTATTATGCCTAATTTATTCTCTTCTGTCTCTCCGTGGCGTGTGAGGATTATTTTCATATCACTGAGTTTGTCATTTATATTTATAAGATTATCGTAAGATATAGCGTAAATATTACATAACCTTTAAAAACTCCTGATTATTTGTTTAGCCTGATATAGAATGGCAAATCTTGTAAATTATCCTGCTGAAGTCGTTTCTGCTGCTGATGAAGCATCTGGAGTCAAGACTATAAAGATGAAGGTTCCAGAGGATTTCTCTTTCATAGCAGGGCAGTTCCTTATGATGTCTTTTGAGAAAGATGGCAAGACAATAAGAAGGCCATACTCAATAGCCTCTCCTCCTTATCTAAAAGGATTTCTAGAGATCACTGTAAAGCTTGTTGAGGGAGGAGATGCATCAACTTACATCCATTCATTGAAAAAAGGAGATACCCTGGAGATATCTGCTCCGTTCGGGAAGTTTAATGTCGGAGAGATATGCAAGGAATGCGATGTTGTTTTCATATCTACTGGGACTGGCTATACTCCTCTTAGAAGCATGATGCTTCAGCTGCTGCATGATAGCTTTACAAATAAGGTCACTGTAATAAAAGGCTGCAGATATGTAAATGAGATCATATTCACAAAAGAGCTTGACGGCTTGAAGAAAAAGCACAAGAACCTTTTTGTCTATAATATAATCAGCAGGCCTGAGAAAGAAGGCTATGAAAAAGGATATGTGCAGGATTTAATCAAAAAGCATATAAATAAAGACTTCAAAGGTAACATATACATATGCGGACTGAGGGATATGATAAATTCCGCAAGGGATCTGCTGATCGAGATCGGCATCCCAAAAGAGCAGATACATTACGAAGGCTATAACTAAATAAGGAATAAGATGGAAAAAGTGGTGATATTGGGAGCTGGCGTCGCTGGACTTACTTCTGCTATTTACACTTCTCGTGCCGGGCTTAAGCCTTTAGTCATATCAGGATATGAGCCAGGCCAATTGACAATGACAACAACTATTGAGAACTATCCAGGATTTCCTGATGGCGTAAATGGGCCTGATCTTGTAGACAACATAAGGAAGCAGGCAGAGAAGTTCGGGGCAAAGATTGTGATGGAAGCTGCCAAATCAATTGAAACAAAGGATGGAATCATCATTGTTGAGACTGATCAGAGGAAGATAGAGACAATGACACTTATAATCGCTACAGGAGGAATACCTAAATGGCTTGGTGTTCCAGGAGAACAGGAATTTAAAGGCAAAGGAGTCCACACTTGCGCAACATGCGACGGATTCTTCTACAAAGGAAAAGAAGTATTTGTCATCGGAGGAGGAGACTCTTCATGCGAAGAGGCTGAATACCTTGCAAAGATCGCCTCAAAAGTCACTATGCTGATAAGAAGAGATGAGATGAGGGCTTCAAAGATAATGCAGGAGAGAGTAAAGAGGGATGCGAAGATAAATATCATGTGGAGCAGCGAGATTGTTGAGTTGAAGGGAGAGAAGAAGCTTGAGAAGATAATAATCAAGAATACAAAAGACGGCCTTATAAGAGAGTTCAAGGCAGACGGAGTCTTCTTGGCGATAGGATATGCGCCTAATTCTTCAATGTTCAAAGGCATGATTGACATGGATGAGAACGGATTCATCAAAGCTGATAAGGAGCTTAAGACAAACATCCCTGGAGTGTTTGCTGCAGGAGATGTCCAGGATCCGATACATAGACAGGCGGTTGCAGCAGCAGGGTATGGATGCATAGCAGGAATAGAAGTCAGAAGATATGTTGAGGAGCATTCTGCAAAGAAGCATTGAATTGTCAATCATTAAAATGGACCAATGGCTCAAAGGAGAACCTTTTCTGGAAGTAAGCTTCATACTACCTATAACTGATCCTAAGAGCACTTTCTTGACTTATTTGATTGAGAAGATAAGGAAACTGAAATATACTGTTGACGTGAAAGAAGGGAATCTTGATGCAGTGATCTTATCTTTTGGGAATGATATGCCTGGATTTGCAAAAATCCCTTTAGTGATGCATTTCCCTGAAGAAAGGAAGTCTGAACTTTGCATAGAGGAGATTGCTATCGGCAAGGCTTTGCAGTTCACTTTCTTTTTCTATGGCGGGAAAGAAGACCTAAAGGGCCAGATTGGAATTAGGGATGATGATTTGCTCAAGTTCACAGATCTTTTGAGGTCATTGTATCATATATTTAGATTCCCTCTTGGAATTGTCGCTTTTGAGACAAACTGCATAGAAATAATATTTTCTTCTGACAAGACCTGGCCAGATGACAGCTATTCTCCTGAAAACATAAATTTTGAGAAGCTTTTCAAAAATATACGCGCAAAGCCTTTTGTCGATCTTGTCTATGACTCAAAACAGTATCCTTCGAATAAGCTTAAGATATTATTCTCAGACATAGGAAATGATGGAGTCTGGGTATCTAGAAAGTGGATGTGAGCGGACCCTATTCAGGACTTCTCCCTCTTTTCCTTCTTCTCTTTATATGACTCCCTGAGCGATTCGATATAAGTTAGGAGGAGTATGTAGAATGTCACTATGAACAATCCTAATGCGATCCCTGCAATCACATCGCTAAGCCAGTGCGCGTTTAGGTATAGCCTGCTGAAGCTTATGAGGACGGCCATTATGATGCATGATAAGATGAAGATGTATCTTTGCATTTTATTCTTTATCTCTTCCCTGAATATGAACGCAAGCGTCACAAAAAATACTACAGCCATTGTCGCGTGGCCGCTTGGAAAGCTTGACGTGTTGAATGTCACCAGTGCATTCTCAGGCCTTGGCCTCTGGATTATGAATTTTGACAACAGTTCAGCAGCAACTCCTGTCATCATGGCAATTGCAAGCAGGATCGAATTGTAGTACTTCTTCTTGTATATCAGGTAAACAAAGAATATCAGGCACAGCAATGAGAGCACAGTCGTGCTTGCAACGTCTGTTATGATTTTCATGATTGTTATCAATATAGGGTTCCATACCAGCTGCATGCTGGAATTGAGCCATATATCCACTTTTGTTATCAGTTCTCTCCTCATGACATCGTCTATCATCTTTGAGAATATGTACAATGACATTATATTGATTATAAGCATGTAAAGATGGAACCTGGTGAATATCTTCCTCTTCTTGTTAATCCACCTGAATGCGACAATCAGCAGTATTGCAACTATGATGGCGATCAACACATACTTGCCGAACACTTTGGCTGCAATCTGAAAGCTCTCTCCGAATATGAATCCGATAAGCGTAAATGTCAGCGCCCATGCCACCGATCCTATAATGTTGAACAAAAGGAACTTTGGGACTGGGACCTCTGCAGCGCCTGCTGCAAACGGCGCAAATGCCCTCGTAAAAGAAGTGAACCTTGCAGCAAGAAGAGTCTTTCCCGGATGGCTTTTGACAAGCGATTTTGTCTCCTGATAATGCTTCTCTTTGATATGTATCTTTCCCATCAGGCTCTTCGCAAGCGAGTCTCCATACTTTTTTCCCAGATAATAACTTATGAGATCTCCGATGAAAGCTCCAATTGCGGCAACTATGAGCAAAAGCCATAGATCAATGATACCGTCTCTTGCCATGAATCCTCCTAACATCAGGAAAACCTGGCCAGGCACGAAAAGTCCGACTACAGGAGTCGCTTCAAGTATAGATGTAAATAATATTACCCAATAACCTATCCCTGCAAGCATAGGAGCAGGAATGTTAAGAACTTTATTTATGATATAGTCTGATAACCCCATAATCTGGTCTTTATCTTTTTAGTATTTAAATGTGACTGTTGGATGAAACATATTTAGAACTCAGCCTATATTCTGATATATCATAAGCTCATTTTCATGATGCACTTTCCTGAAATTCCTTAAGTGCTCACTCAATGCATCCTGATATGGAGTGTAAGATCCTTTTTCCCTGTCCTGTTCTATAACGTTAAGGACGACTGCGAATATCCCTCCTGGATTTATTGCCTGTTCGATGCTTTGGTATATGCTGACATTTGGCTTTGCTATAGCTGTGTCTTCTTCTATAGGAACAAGATCATATAAGAAAATGAAAGTCTTTGTGATAACCGCATCCATGCCGCCGCTCATCACTATTGGAAATGGAGGGATCTTTGCCTTGAGCAGCTTGACTCTGCTTAAAGTTGCAAGCTCACTCATATTTGGGCTATCAGAGTAAGGATTATTCTCATCCACCCCATATACAATTCCTGTCTGTCCGACAAGCTCAGCCAATCCTTTCAGGACATCGTTCCTGTCCTGATTATATAATTCAGCAGCCTTGCTTCCCTGCCTTACATATCGGCTTAGAACTTCCCATGATGCTCTTGAAATATCATCTGCGATAATATCACCCTAATAGATGGGTTTATTTGAGCATTTTTAAACATTTGTGTGGTTGTCAATATAATCATGTTTTTGTTATCATTTATTTGTGATAACATTTATAAATCCTGATTCATTTTAATCTTTCATGGAAGTAGAAATTGCTGTAAGTCTTGATAGGAGCGTTCAAGATATGTATGCTTTGCTCAGCACAGAGGAATCTCCTTTGAGAGTCGTTAAAGCAGATAACAGCAGTCGATTTGGGCCTTTCTATTCTCTTATGCATAAAGGCGATAATCTTAATGGGAACTTTTATCTTGGAATACCTGACTCTGAGATAGCTGCAGATGATCGTCATGTTGAAGCTGCTAGAGTATATTCAATAAATCCTTTATCTGAATTATCTTATGAGATGACCTATTCAGAAGAGAAGATGAGGGACATGGCAGAAGTGCTTGAATACATATCAGGAAATGGAATCCCTTTCTTTGTCGAGGTCTCTGTGGATGGCAATCTGGGTAGATTCTTTGGGAGAGGAGACACAGAAAGGCTTCTGCAGTTAGTTAGGGACGAATAAATATTTTATTTCTTAGTCAATAAGCTTGAAATACAATCTCCTATTGTTCTTTCCTTTATTCTCTGTCTTTACTAGCTCTATCTTTCCTACCTCTTTTGTTGATTTTACGTGAGTTCCGCCGTCTGCCTGCACGTCAAAGTCTCCGATGTATAGAAGACGTACATCTTTTATCGATTCTGGAAGGCCTTTTGCTAGCTTTGTGATGTTTGGCCGATTTATGATTTCATCTCTTGTTACAAATTCAACTTTGATCGGAAGGTCTTGGTTGACAACATCATTTGCCTTTGCTATGTAATCCTGCAACTTGCTCGTATCATAATTTTCTAGAGAGAAATCAATCCTTGACTGGTCTACGTTCAGTTGGTTTCCTGTTATCAAAGCGCCTGTCTCCCTGTTGATGACTTCACATATTATGTGGGCTGCTGTATGGGATCTCATAAGCTTGTATCTCCTGTCCCAATCGAGGATGCAATGGACCTTGTCTCCTACATTCAGTCCAGGCTTGTCAACTTCATGGCTTATCTTTCCGTCAAACTTTCCGCAGAAGACCATCTTGAATGTGTCGGGTCCTCGGATGATTGTTCCAGTATCGCTTGCCTGACCGCCTGACTGTGGATAGAATCCTGCCTTGTCTAGAACGATGAATTTTCCATCCTTCATTTCTGTCACAACTGCATCAAATTCTTTGATGTAACTGTCTGATAGGTAGATTGCGTCTGACATGATTGTTCTGAATTTGTTTGTGTTTATAATTATTGAAAATTTCGACAATCTGTCGGAATTTTCTAATGGGTTTAATACTCCGACCTTCAGGTCGAAACGCTCAAAAATCAGTGTGATTTTTGGCGCGCAAGAAAAACAAAGTTTTTCTTAGCGTTTTCAAGTTTAAAAAATTGCCTAGTTGATTGGTGAGTATAATACCCCAACCTTTAGGTTGGGGATAACACGAGCCTATAAAATAGTATGCAATTTTTTAATTATTTCCAACTACATTCAATCAAGGATGCAGATATGGATAAATCTGTCTCGTTCTTGGACTATGTGCATCTAGGAATCTTACAACAGAGCATATATATCCAATAGACATTGAATCCATCCTCCTGCCAAACAGGCTGCCTGTTTCATTAAGCGTTTCTCCTAGGCAGGTTCCGGCGCAATAAGGCCCGACATCGCATTTTGCACAGTGCTCAATATTTTCCAGTGTCCTTGATCTTAGCTGTTTGATCCTGTCCTCAAAATATTCAATCCTTCCTTCATTTTTGTTGTACTTCCCATAGATCAAAGCCTGCAGGGGAGTGTCTCCTCTTGTTGCCATGTCGCAAGCTGATACATATCCATCAGGAGTCAAATGAGGGCAAGGTATGCAGGCCTGGCATGCGATATTTGTCTTCTCATCAAAATTTGTAGTCAAGATAGTTGTATAAAAGATGCCTAGCTCAGAAGCCAATTCAGCAGCAGCCAGATAATCCCTTGCAAATCGAACTAAGAAAAGGGGATCATTTGAGCTTTCACCTACTTTGGAAAAGATGGGATCAGCTGCAATTGCCTTAATCCCTATCTCTGTAAAGTATCTTACCATCTCACGCTGTTTTTGGACATTCTCTTCAGTGATAGTTGGCCTTACCCCAACAGTGACAGGGCTTTCCACAAGTCTCCTGATATTCTGCTCGACAATTGGTGAAGAAGGCTTTCCGTAAATAGTCTTTCTGTGGACATCATGCGCATCAGGTCCGTCATGGGAGATCCAGGCAATATCCACATTCTCGCATATCCATTCGCAAACCTCGCTGGAAAACACTCCGTTAGTCTGCAGTTCTACCTTCAGCTCGTCTCCTGCTCTCTCCCTGGCATATTCATGGATACTTTTCATCAGTTCGAACTCCAATGTCGGCTCTCCACTAGCAAAAAACCTTATCCACCTGCTGCTGTTTGTTTCAAAGAACTCATCCATGCCTAATTTTGCAAATTCAAGGTCAAGGGTATATTGTTTTGCATCCTGCTCGTTTACATAACAATAATCGCAGCCGAGGTTGCATCTGTTTGTGAGAAAGAAATGTATCATCTGTTTCCTGTGACGGGCCATAAATCCAATGTTTCGACTGTTTTTAATAATTTATCGTAGCTGAATTAATCACATTAGAATTAGTCAAAGACAAAAGTTTCGCATAAAATTGTTTGTCTTTGTCAATTTAGTAGCAGTATTTCAATATGCTTTATTTATGTCTGCTACTAAATTACAGCAAACTATTTATATCAGAAGAAAATGGAGATGTCTTATGTACGGACTGCAATATCTGGAACGAATAAGGCAATTGGACATCTTTTTAAGAAGACCATATGAAACACCTTCAAGGCACGGCAGAGACTATGTTCCTTTAGGCGGACTAGAACAATCAGTGGCAGAGGAAAAAGCCAAGCCTGAGGAAGACCAAAGATGGACTCAATTCAGGACAAATCCTAAAACAGGGAGACCAGTGATATTGATTGTTGATGGATATGGAAACCATATGCATCCTGCGATGACAAATGCAACTCAATAGGAATTTCTTTGCACTTGCTTATCATTCTTCTTAAGAAAATCCTCTTCGAAATGCTCGCACTTTGTGATATTCTTATCGCTGTCCGGAAACATTATGTACGGATTCGGCCTGTCTTCATAGATCTCGCAGTAGTTGTTGCCTTCATCATCAACCCTCAGAAAGAAGCACCTGCCTTTGACGAGCTTGATATAATCCTTGTCAAGATCTGTAGAAACAATCTCTTTTGGACTGAATCCTTTTTTTGCTATCCTGTCTATCTCTTTTCTCTTAAGGGTCACAATGAATGTGCAGCACTTGCCGCACCTGTAGCACTTCGCTTTCAGGTTCTTGTGGTAGCCGTCCATCTTATAGAATAATTACTTAAGCAATTTTCCCAGTCTGCCATACTTCTTCTCATAGGCCTTTACAGCATCAGGAGATTTGATGAGGATTCTTCTTGTTGTGTTATATACACTAGGAGCACAATACGGGTCTACTTTCTTCATTATCTCTATGAGGCACTTGACAGCATCTGGCTGATATTTTTTGTCTATATTGTTTATTTTGTTGAATGCCTCAAGACAATTTATTACAGTGTACTCATTTATCTCGGAGAGTTTCAGAAGAGTATCTTTCATGAATTCAAGGCCTTCTTTTGTGAGTATTGATCTCTTCCTGTTGAGCGCGAAGGTGTTGTATAATGATCTCTGGTCGTTTGCCTGCTCTATCCTGAAGTGAGCTGTCTTTTCAACTTTCTTGATTATTGATAATGCATCATCGCTATTATTCGCTCCGACAACTGCAAGGAATGATTCGTGAGAAACAAGATTCTTGGATGACTCTTCCTCATACTTTTCTAATATCTTCATCTTGTCTTTTGCAGAGCTATTGATATATAGAGAGAATGCAGTGACTTTATCTGTTGCTGAGGAAGCATTGTTAAACTGCTTCTTTACCATTGCCTGGCCATCAGGAGTGTCTAATTGTGAAAGCACCATCAGGCACATGTTCTTAACATGCCTAATTTTCATCATCTTCAGCTCCCTTTCAACATAGTCTCCTGAAACATGTTTTATGCTCATCTCTTGGTATAATTTGACCAGCTGTCTCTTATGCTTTTGAGCAATAGCTTTCAAAATCTTTTTTCTTACTTCGTAAAGCTCTTTGTATTGGTATGCATACTTTTCATCTTCTACATATTCAGTTATCGAGAGCATCAATGCTCCAAGCTTTTCTGAAAGATCCTTGTCCGATATGATCCTGTAGAACAATTCTACAATGCTATCGCTCACTTTTCTTTTTGGGTCTGCCAAAAGCTCTGTCTTCTCAAGATCAAGGAGATGATAGAATGCCATATACTTGTTGATTATGTCTGAATCTTTCTCAACTTGAGTTACCAGCTCTGGAATGCTTGTGTCATGCACAACTTTTCCATAAAATGAATATCCCCTGTTCAATGAGACAAATGCAGGCTCGTTGACATTGTTCAGTATGATATCTGCCTTTGGCTTATTCACAATGACCTGTTTTTCTATTATGTCTTTTCCGTCTTCATCAACCAATGCAAATACGAATGGGAACTCCCAGTGCATGCCTGACTTATATCCTTTCTGTGAAAGATGCATCTTGAACTGCCTTTTCTTTTCATCGTAATGATATTTTACATTGACAATAGGATATCCTGTCTGCTCTAACCACACTTTTGCCATCCTTTTCAGCTTCATCTTTGAGACTTTCTCAAGCTCTGAGATGAATTCTCCTGAATCTGCATTTGCGTGGCTGTATTTTTTATGATAATTGGCAAGGCCTTTTGCAAAATTATCTTTTCCTATCATGAGCTCAAGCATCCTGATGAATTCAGGAGACTTGACATATGTCACTAATGATATCAGCTCATTTGGATCGTTGAATCCACTTGGAATTATAGGCATTGTTGTTGCGCCTGAGTCTTTGTTGAATACTCCATTTGGGCTTATCAGCGATAAGACTCGAGTCAATCTTAGGTAATCCTCTCCTAGCAAGCTTGTCATGTATAACTGTTCAATATAAACAGTGACTGCCTCATTCAGCCATAATTGGAAAGGATCCTTGCCTGTGACTTCTGAGCCATTTATGTTATGATAATATTCGTGCACTTTGACTTTTATCATATATTCAAAGGATCCATCAGTCATATCCTTGAAAGGCATAATCCTGTTTGTCGTGATTGTCGTGTTTCCCACATTCTCCATTCCGCCGAAATCAGAATTCTGCATGCCTATCTCCCTATAGACCGTTCCTGTGTATTTGTATCCCAGGCTTAATCCTTTTATCATGCTTTTCAGCTTTTGCCTGATCTTTTCTGCTTCTTTATGGTCTCCTGAACTCTTTAGATGATCCCTTTTTCTCATCAGGCTTTCTATCTCTTTTTTCTTTTCAAGATGCTTGTACATCTCAGGGCCTGTGAAAATATAAATCCATTCTACGCAATTGTGGATTATATCAAGGGCTTTTCCTGCCCTTTCCTTGTCTGATCCAGGAGGAAGAAGAAACTCTATCATGAACTTATTTCCGTCAGGATACTCGAATTCTTTCTTGAACTCATCATAGCATCCTACTCCTAAGAAGAAAAGATATGGTGCCATAGGTGTCTTTGAATTGTCATATACAATCCTGCTCCTTCCATTGTCAAGATCTTTTCTTGGCTCTATTATGTCTCCGTTTGTTATTATATGAGTGTATCTGCTGTCAGCTGTTATCGTTGTCCTATATGTGCATTTTGCAGTCATGTCATCGATAGATGGAACAATCCTTTGGAATCCCCACTGCTGGCATTGGGTGATCATTGTTGGAGGACAGCCCTCTTTTGTCACATCGTAATACAATCCTTCAAGTACATTGTTTGTAGGCTTGCAGGATGAGATTGTCTTTATTATGAAATCCTTATTCTTTGGAATCGGTCTTATGAATTTTATGATTATCTTGTTGTCTTCTTTCTTATAGGCATACTTTATCTCGCATAAATTGCAGTCTATTGAGTATAGGTCAATGTTTTTTGCATTAAGCTCCATCTCCTTTAATGGCTTATTCTTGTTCTTAAGCTTCATCACTGAAAGAACATCCGTATGATTATCGTAGACATTGAAGTTAAGGTCCATATGGACTACTTTTACATCTAGCTCTTTGAAGTCCCTTGGAGTGTATTTATAGAGCCTAGTCATGAAGAAAATGAACCTAATCCAAGTTATAAACGTTTTGGTTGCCTTATATACTTGGCCAATTCGCCCATTATTGCATCTGTCGCATTAAGCTCTGTTGTGAAAAGTGCAGGCTCAAAACCTTCTGCCATCTGCACTATCACATCATACTGCCTCATCGCCTCTAGGACATCCTCATCAATGGATGCATTAGGGCTCTTTAATGCCTCAAACACCCCTTTTGCCTCTGCTACAGATTCGTTGAAGTTCCTTACCCTCCAAGGCATGAACACTTCCCTGAAATAAGCGTTATGCTGTACTTCACCTTCAAATCTATCTTTATCCAATATATACTTATATTCTGCTTCGTCAATCCTAAACAATACGAACTCTTGTTCAGAGCTGAATATGTCTTCTGTCTCTGTGCATAAAGTAGTGAAATCGGAGCTGATCATAGCTCTTGGATATTCTTTCCTTATCGCATCATATTCCCATACTTCCTTGCCTCTTTTTGCATATACACAGACTTCAAGAAGAAAAGGATCATCACAGCTTTTTGCCACAAATGCGCAGTTCACGTCAGCATTATGCCTAAGTATGCCTATTAAGCCTCCTTTATATTCTTCTTCCTCTGTTTGGTCTTTTTCCCCTTTAGGACTAGGCATCTGGGTAAAGCCAGGCTGGTCTTCAGGTCCGTCTTCCATAGGTATTGAAGTTGATTTTGGGCTTAAAAAGGTTTTTGTTCTATCACTTGTAATATATAGTTTTTGTAATATATATTTAATCATATATAACTCACCTTCACAAGATTTATATAGTAGTAATGTTTACTAATTGATAATTATTACTAATTAATAAAACTTCAAAATGAGCTCGACGAGAAACACAACACAAAGGCTGAAGATCCTTGAATACCTGAGGAGCGTAAAGACGCATCCTAATGTTGAAGAGGTCTATCAGGCAGTAAGGAAGGAAATGCCTATGATAAGCCTTGCAACAGTCTATAGGAACTTGAACATGCTTGCTGAACAAGGTGAGATACTAAGGATAGACTCAAAAGGCGAGACAAGGTTTGATGGAGATACATGCTATCATGAGCACTGCATATGCGAGAGATGCGGCAAAGTCGTCGATATAATGACTAAGAATGTTTCAGAATATGCAATGCATCATTTCAAATCAAAGGACTTTGTCCCAAAATGCGTCATGGTGATATATTCAGGTCAATGCAAAAAATGCACGGAGGTGATGAGGCATGACAAGACCAGTAGTATGTAGGACAGGCAGATGCAGAGATGCTGAGCTTGAATTTTTGGACGAGTGCCTTGATTGCACTCTAGCCCAGCAGATCGAGCATGACTTGCTGAAAGCCAATATGGCAAAGACATGAGGTGGTAAAAATGGGATGCGGATGCTGCGGAAGCACAAAAACTAAAACAAAAACAAAAAGCAAGTAAATATTTTTTTGCTTTCTTTTTCATTGGCATAATACCATAATCATTATATATTACTTTTATCAATCTAAAAACAAAATCAAGGAGGGATATGATGTCAAAAACAGAAGATAACCTTAAGGCCTCATTTGCAGGAGAAAGCCAGGCAAGGAACAAATACACATATTTTGCGAAGGTAGCGACAAACGAAGGATATCATTACATAGCTAAGATATTCCTTGAGACTGCTGACAATGAGATGCAGCACGCAAAAGAAGAGTTCAAGCTTCTTAAGGGAATAGGAAGCACTAAGGATAATTTGAAGGAAGCGATCGCTGGAGAGCATTATGAGACCACTGAGATGTATCCTAAGATGGCTGCCGATGCCAAGAAGGAAGGCAACAAAGAGGCCCAGGTCCTGTTCGAGCAGGTAGGGAAGATAGAGGCAGGACATGAGGAGAGATACAAGAAACTGCTTGAGATGATCGAGAATGGGACTGTCTTCAAGAGAGATGAGCCTATCGCATGGAAATGCCCAAAATGCGGACATATACATGTAGGAAAAGAGCCGCCAGTCAAATGCCCTTGCTGCCATCATGAAAGGGTTTATTTTGAGCCTGAATGCATGTGCTTCAGGGATGACTGCGACAAGTGCTGTTAAGGAGGACATATGGCAGAAGTAAAAGTATATTCAACGCCTACATGCCCATGGTGTGTGAAAGCGAAGGAGTTCCTAAAAGAGAAGAAGATCAAGTTCGAGGATTATGATGTATCCAAAGACAGCGGGAAGGCTGAAGAGATGATAGGTAAATCAGGACAGATGGGAGTCCCTGTCATTGAGGTAAATGGAAAGATCATAGTCGGATTTGATCCGAAAAAGATAATTGAGGCATTGGGGGAATAGAGAATAGATGGCAAAGAAAAGAATCAACCAAAGGGATATTGAACATGACATCGATCCTATCTTTCCTACAAGATGGTCGCCTAGAGCAATGTCTGGAGAGAAAATTGAGAAAGAAGAGCTTCTTGAACTTTTGGAGGCTGCAAGATGGGCGCCATCAAGCTATAATGAGCAGCCTTGGAGATTTGTCTACGCCTTAAGAGACACCAAAGAATGGGACACTTTCTTTGGCTTTATCTTTGACGGAAACAAAGTATGGTGCGGGAATGCAGCAGCTTTGGTTGTAATGATATCAAAAAGGAACTTTGAGATGAATGGGAAGGTGAACAACAACCATTCATTTGATACGGGCGCAGCATGGGAGAACCTTGCTTTGCAGGGATCCATGAAAGGATTAGTCGTCCATTGCATGGCAGGATTTGACCATGAGTCTGCAAAAGAGCTGCTTGAGATACCTGATGAGTATGATATTGAGGCGATGGCTGCAATAGGAAAACATGGGGAGCTTGAAGTCCTGCCTCAAAAATTGAGAGAGATGGAAGTCCCCTCCTCCCGAAAGAAAGTAGAAGAGATATCTTTTGAGGGAAAATATATAAACAACAGAATTCCACAATATAAAAAGACCTAGAAAATTGGAATCTGTTGTGCTCAAGAACCACGCTGAGTGGAATTCTGAGTATCAAGAACCACTTAATAAAAAGGAGTGGTTCTTGACAGACTAAAAAATAAGGGTGATAATATGGCTGAACAAGATGGCGTCTATAAATGCAGCGTTTGCGGAAATGTGGTGTCTGTGTTTGAAGCGCATGGTGGAACTCTTGTGTGCTGCGGAAAGGACATGATACTTCAGGCTGCAAAAGGGATTGCTGATGAAGGAAAAGAGAAGCATGTCCCTATCGTCAAGATTGAGGGAAATAAAGTCATTGTCAATGTAGGATCAATCGACCATCCGATGGAAGAAAAGCATTGGATAGGTTTGATAGAAATCCTTAGGAACGGAAAAGTAATCGAGACAGCAAGACTAAAGCCAGGGCAAAAGCCTAAAGCGGAATTCTGCCTCGATGATACAAACGGGATAACTGCAAGAGAATACTGCAATCTGCATGGATTATGGAAGAGCTGAAAGACAATAAGCTGATAGAGCAGGTAGTGAAGCTGAAATATACAGATGTATCTAAAGTGGTAAATAAAAGGCTGAGAGATTTTGAATCTTTCAAGAACAAGACAAGAGAAGAATGGTTCTCTGAACTCTGCTTTTGCCTGCTCACTGCAAATTCGAAGGCGAAGACTGCTATTGACATCCAGAATGAGCTTGGACCTAAAGGGTTCTGCAACGATGAGCAGGATGACATAAGGGACTGCATAAAAGAGAAGAAGCATCGTTTTCATAATAATAAGTCAAAGTATATTGTCGAAGCAAGGCAATTCATGAATATAAGAGATATGATCATCAAGATGGTCAACGAGAAAGGAGAGATGGCTGCGAGGGAATGGCTAGCTGAGAATGTGAATGGAATTGGTTATAAAGAATCATCCCATTTCATGAGGAATGTAGGTTATAAGAACCTAGCAATACTTGATAGGCATATCATCAACTTAATGGCTGATCATGGATTCATCGATGAGAGGCCAAAATCCCTTTCGAAGAAGAAATACCTTGAGATCGAGGAGAAATTCAATGTGCTTGCAAGATATCTTGACATGAAGCCTGCTGAGCTTGACATGTACATGTGGTACATGAAGACAGGCGAAGTGCTGAAATAAATTATGATAAACTTTCTTTTTGATCAAGAAAAATGGACAATAAAAAACTAGGATGGATATTGATTGGAGTCGGAATACTCCTTGCCGTGGTTGTATTAGGGATCAAGCTGCAGCAGGACGCAGTCATAAAACAAGTAGTTGATACAACAGGAAGCTGTTACCTTACTGATGGGACCTGCCTTCATGATGAGGCAAACGCCAAGATGATCTATTATATTATAGGATGGTTCTTTGCATCTATTGTGATTGCCCTCGGATTCTTTTTGGTTTTCTTTGAAAGGTCGCAGAAGGAGATTATATCTACTCTTGCAAATACAAAGAAGATACAGGTCGAAGGAGAGAAGTTTGACATACTTATGAAAGGGCTTAGTGAGGAAGAGAAGAAAGTGATGATGGCTGTGAAAGATCAGGATGGGATAACTCAGCAGACTCTTCGGTTAAGGACTGATCTTCATAAGTCTAAATTAAGCATTGTTCTTGATGGGCTGGAGAAGAAAGGGCTTGTTTCGAGGAAAGTTAGGGGGAAGACGAAGGAAGTTTATCTGAAGGTTAAGGTTTAGAGTTCATATATCTTTTTAAATTTGAATTATTCTTCATTATTATGCCATATGACATAAGGTATGAATCCAATTCAGTGAGGGGCGATCAGGACCCTTTGCCTTGGGATTTATTGGGAGAAATAAGATCACATGCTAGAAAGTCTGATGTCCTATTAGACGTCGGTTGCGGGACTGCCTTCAAATTGCTTCAATTGGTAGGTGATGTTGGAGTCATTTATGGCCTAGAGCCTAGCATGAAAATGATGGCTAGTGCTCAGGAGAATATCAGAAAAGCAGGCATTTCAAATCTTCTTTTGATTAATGGGCGGGCAGAAGAACTTCCGTTTGAAGATTGCTCTTTTAATATTGTCACTTGCATGGTCTCGCCTCATATCACTTCTGAAGTGTATAGGGTGTTGAAGCCTAATGGGTATGCGATACTTGAGAAGATTGGTGACAGGGACAAATGGAACTTGAAAGAAGAGTTCGGTTCTGATGAGCAGGGATTAAGGGGACAGTTCTCACATTTCGGAGCAGGAGAGCGGGCAAGAAGCTATGAGAATGAATTTGAAAACCTGTTCTCAGAAGTTTCTGTCCAGAATGGATTCTGGAAGACTTATTATTCTCTTGAAGGCCTTTGCCTGCTACTATCTCAGGCACCTATCATCAGAAACTTTGACAGGGATTCTGATGGCGATGCACTTAGGCGGATTCAAGACTTGTATACAACTCCAAGAGGAATTGAGACAACTCAGAATAAGATATTGATTGTTGCCAGAAAATAGCAATTCTATTTCTTTATCACAATAAGCGGCACATACAACTCTTCCTTGCTAAGCCCACCATGATTCCCCTTATGCAGATGAGGCGACTGATGGACCAACGAATCTCTTATCACATAGTTCTTCTTCATGATCAATGTGTAATCGCCGATCCTTTCTATCAGTTTTGGGTTTGGCTCATATAAGCCGAAGAGATTCTGCTTTATGAGGTCTTCACTCTTGAACAAATGGCAGTACTTGCTTAGTTTTGTCTTCACATATTTCTCAAACTGCTTCATTTTCCTTGGATGGACATAGCAATATGCAACCCTTGAGTCTCCGCATAACGGAAGAGTTAAACATTCTTTCAGTTTAGGATGCTCATCAACCATCACATAGTCTTTGTTTGAGCTTACATCTATCAACCCATGGTCTGCTGTGATTATCACTGTAGTGTCTTTATCTAAAGTCTTGATGAATTTTGCGATCTTTTTCTCTAGCTGCTTGAAATGTTTCTTTGTCTCTTTGCTCTTTACTCCATATTCATGGCATAAAGAATCAAATAATGGCCAATATGCATAGATGAATTTCCTTCTCTTTCCTGTCTTTGCTGCTTTTTTGATTGTCTTGAAGAATCCATCAAAAGTGGTGTAGCCTATAATCTTGGTTCTTTTCGTGTTTGCCCTTGTGAATGCTGAATCTGCTATCTTACTTCCTATCACTATATATGATTCTGACCCTAAGATCTCTGTGAAGTTTGGCATGTACAGGAAATATCTCATGTCAATATGATCATTTGTGAAAGACCCTTTCCCATATCTTGGGACGAATGGGAGCATTAGCGCTACACAGCCGATCTCTTTCAAGTGCATATACCATCCTGTGAATGCGTGCTGCTGTGGCGCAACTCCTGTCTTGAATGTTGTTATTGCTGCACCTGTTGCAGGAGGAAACACTGTATCCATCCTTGCTTTCATGTTCTTATTAAGAAAAGACCCTTTTCCGTATTTTTTTATATATTCATAGCCGACTCCGTCTAAGACAATCAGGACGATATTCTTTGATTCTTTCATCTCTTTTGCAGGTAGCGCCTTTAGCTCTTGGTACATATGCTTCTTTCCGAAAGCTCCTGCTATAGAACTCATCATATTCACTATGCTTCCATCTTTGTAGTTTGGCTTGAGCATAAGATTAGTTAGATTAATGGGTTATTAAATGTTTTGGATATAACCCTTAGCATATTCTTATGGCAACTTTTATATACTCTAATATCTAAATCCCACTTATGAGAAAGGTCATAGAAAAAGAGGACAAGCACATAAGCCATAAATTCGGCTATTCAGCAGCGCTTGCATTATTCTTATCTTTGCTTGAATCCTTGCTAACTTTCATACTATTCGATACGAGCGTATCATTCTTCTATGTCTCATTCATCGTGTTGTTCATAGTATTATTGATTCTATTCTTCCTTTTCTTCAGGTTCTCAATGATAAAGAAAGTGCCTTTGAAATCAATTGAAAAGCACAATCCTTTGTTTGAGATGAAATACACTCTGATAGACATGAACATCAAGTGGATATATTATCTGCAGGTCGCTTTTTCAGCATCTGTGTTTGTTGCGTCAATCGTATCCTTGTTCATGGGATATGTCGCTTATTCAGTGTTCTTCTTCATATTTTCGGCGCTTATGGCTGCTTTATTCATTTTGGAGGATTACAAGCTTGAGGGATTAGTGATACTTACCAATAAGGGGATTGTGATCGGAAACAGCATGATAAGGTATTTCTTCATCAACTGGCATCATATAGAAGATTTTGAGATAGATTCAGGCTACTGCTATGTGCACATAAGCGGCCTAGGAAGGATGAGATTTCCTGTATTGAACAAAGAGAAGCAGATAGGAAAGATAATGAAGAGCCATGTCAAATAGCTGGTCTGGAATCCTATTACGGATTAGGACAACATGTAAAAACATATGGTTAAAAAAACAGTCATGGAAAACAAGGGGCAGTCCCATCTGTATACAATAATAATCATAGCGATAGTTGCCGTGATGATAATCATCTTCGGCTTCAGCGCGATAAGGAATATTATCGGGACGCAGGAGAAGGTAAAGATGTATAACCTTGAGAAGGATCTTACAGACAAGATAAGGTCTGTTGGCCCTGGCGAGACTAATACAATATCTCTTAATGCCCCTGATGATTATGACAAGGTATGTTTCTTAGGAAATAATTTTCCTTTATACATCTATAAGATATATCCTCAAATTGCAGAGAGTTATTATGATACTAGCAACAATGTATTCTTTATCGGCAAACATTCATATTCATTCAAAATAGATAAATTATTTGTCCCTGGAGGTTTCTTATGCATCAATAATGTGGAGGGTCTAAGATTATTCATCACTGGAGACAAGGGCTATAAGGTAATAAAGGAGATAGGTAACGCCAATTCAGTCGCAAAGAAGGCAAGCACAACGACTTCAGGCATGTCACTTTATCTGGCGAATGGAGCAGGGCTTACGACTCCTAAAGGGACAAATGCTTCCAATTCATCGACATATATCAGGGTCGCAAAGATGGAAGGGGATATAGACACAGATGGCATCAAAGAAATATTCTATGATTTAGGGCCTGACGGGATGTCATTCGATAAAGACATAGAGATAACCTTGCCTTATGATCCATCGGTTGTCAAGAATCCTGGGAACCTGCAGATCATTTATTATGATGGTCATGCCTGGATCCCGCTGGAAATAAATAGGGTTGACCCGACAGCTCATATGGTGACAGGGATCACAAGGCATTTCACAGCGTATACGGTAAATTCAATCAGTAACTGCGTGAATCTGAATGGAAAACAGGAGGACCAATATTCAAAAGGGGATATAAATATCTATTATACTCCTGCATTAGAGACAAATGACAGCAGCAATCCTCCCCAGACCCAGCAAAATGAGAGGTTCTCAGATGTCTGCAAGTCAGCCGACATCCTCGATGAATACATCTGCACTTCTTCCACAAACTATAGGGTCAGAGAATATATATGCACAAATGGGTGCAAGGACGGAGCGTGTGTGCAGCATACCTCTCCTCCTACGACACAATGCTCCGGATCTGCATGCAACCCTCCTACTACAACTCATACTACTGCTCCTACTACAACTCATACTACTGCTCCTACCACTACCATTCCTACCTCTAGTGGTTCATCCAGCGGAGGTTTCCTAAGCGATGTAGGGAATGCCATAGGGGGCGCAATAACTACAGTCTGGGATGCGATAGTTGGATTCATAACTCCAATCTGGAATGCAATAGTTGGAATAATAACCCCTATCTGGAACTTTATTAGCGGCATAATAACCTCTATCCTGGGCCCCATAATTGGGCTCATATCCAGCCTATTGGGTTCATTAGGTGGTATATTGGGTCCAATACTTAACCTCATAACCGGTATCTCGGGCTGTGGATAAAAGAATCTTGGCAGATTTCACTGCCTGACATAGAACTTCTTTTTCTTATAATTTTCTAGAATCTTTAGGCAAGGAAAGAACACTTTTTCTGGAAGATGATCAAGATCAAACCATCTCCATTCTGTTATCTCGTCAGGCTCCATGACTTTAGGATCTCCTTCAAAATCATCGCTGAACAATCCTATTGTAACAAAATGAGCAGTAGGTACCATATCATTGTTGATGCAGATCACTTTCAGTTTGTTTATCCTTATCCCAGTCTCTTCGAGTACTTCTCTTCTGGCGCCTTCTTCAAATGATTCTCCAAAATCAAGCTTTCCTCCTGGCATTGACCATGTCCCTTCCCCTTTTAACATAGAAGAAGCTTTCTCTGGATCGTCATGCCTTTTTCCAAGCAGGAGCTTATTGTCCCTTAGCATCATCACGCCAACGCCTGCACCTACTCTCTTTTTTTCTTCCATGATACGACTAAAATCTTTTCATTATAAATATGTTACTGATTCTTGCCATATAATAGTAACGGAATATATAGTATTAATTATGATAAGGTTTATAACCATCCATGTATCACCAAATTTGGTGAAATGATGAGCACAGTGTTATGTGAGTATTCTAACGTCTTAAAAGGGCTACATGATTTGCGTTCCCGCGCTTATGGCTTTTGCAAAAATGTAGAATTCAGGGTTTTTAATGATTCTGCGCCAGATGAACAAGGAATAGAACATGATGTATGGAATGAATGGCTTGATTCGAGAACTTTTGTTCTTTATGGCGGAAGGGATCCGAGAGGGCTATGCAGGTTCAAGATAGACCATGATTTTGATATAGGCTTTGTTGACCAGATTGTTGCACAGAAAGGACTTTTCTTTGGTGAATCTTTGCCTATAGATGAAAAGATGTATGCTGAATCACAAGGGAAAGAGTTTGTTATACTTCCAGAAAGTGATTCAATCGACGGCACTTTTGCGATAAGATCAGAGAGATATGACAAGATAATAGAAAAATTCGGAGCAGTAATCTATGGGGTTGTAGACATAACCAATCTTGGCGCTTTCAGGATAAACTCACATCTGGATTTTAAGGAGATATTTGATCCAAGGCCTTCAGAGGAGACAAAATATGTGCATGAGGGCTGGCTTGAGCTGATGGCGAGAGGGAACAATAGTTCAGATGTAGAATACATGACTGCTCTTTTGATAATGTCAGGATATTTGAGCAGGCTTGGTGATCATGGCTTTTTTCAGCAGGATAAAGAAACTCACGAGAAGAAGAAAGGCATGGGTTTCTTTGTCGAGACCAGGGTCTCAAGGTACAAGGCAAGGCCTTTCTCTCTTGGAGGAGTTCAAGACCATTCTGACGCTATCCCTAGATATATGAATTTCACATATAAAGGGCATCTGCTTAAGGATGCCTGATTTCTGAAATTCACTTATACACAACAGGACTGAAACTCCTTCCATAATGTAGCGCTTCGTTCGGAGCCAACACTCTTTGCTGAAGCTCTTTTGGGATTATTCTTTGTTCAAGCTGCAAAGGAAGACTTAACATCGCAGAGTGGCCTGCTGCCAAAAATTCTATTGCTGCAAACTGCCTGTGATAATCTCCTGCAACCTCTTCTGGAAGTTCGTGAGTCCAGCAGGTGGCCATCCTTGTTTCATTGTCTGTTGCTTCGAGGCTTAGTCCATAATTTCTTGCCTTATTTATCAGAAGTATTGGTGCGCCAGGCATGAGAAGATATGTCGTATCCAGCGCCTCGTCAGCAAGATGATGTATAGAATATGACTTTCCTCGGTATAAATCTGGCAGAATTCTTCCTGTCGGATTCTTTGCCCCATCAACTTCCAGGGCTCCAGTAGAACATATCTGCAATTCATGATCCTCAATACCTTCTTTTCCTATCCTATAAGACGAGTGCCTGCCTTGAGTGACTGGAACGAATTCTTCCCCTAAGTTCCATACAACTCCTGATTCTATCAATCTTGCAGGCGTCAGCTTATATGTCGTGAAGTTAAAGACCCCTTTTGGGAAGTCCTCAAGGTCTACTCCGACAAGCTGTTTCATCGTGACAAGTGCGTAATCATCATTGCTCTCAATATGGCATACAAAGGCGTTCCTGAACATCCCATTTCCATGGATGAAGCTGTTGCTGCTCTCGTGGTTTATTGGAAAATTCATGGTCTTTACTACAGCGCCTGTCTCTGGATGGATTATGACACCTTGTCCTTTATAGGTCCTGTTAGCAAGGTCGAGGAATGCTGCTCCTGCCCAGGCTGGATTAGATCTCATAAGCCTTTGGGATTCTGCATATCTTCCGATCTCCTGGTTGTATTCAAGAGTCGATACTGTCATCATATGGCTGGAACTGAAAGTTGTGAATGGATCTATCCTAGGAAGGTCAAGCCTCGGGAGCCCTGCCAAGAAGTCTGCATAATCCTGATGGCCATAGACTACATTGACAAGCTCTCCTCCATAATTGAAGACAAGCTCCTGCAAAGAACTTCCTTGATTATAGATAGTTGCACTCTGGCCTGTCTCGTTATCCAGAAGCTGTAAGAAATCATTACCTATCATACTTTGTTCTTTCTTCCTTATCTCAAATCTTGACATAGTATCATTCCCCCTTGTGATATCTGTTCAGAATGAATATCTGCTTTTAAAGTTTGTGGGCAACAATTCTATATAATATATCCATGAGGCCTCTTCACCAGTCTTTGGGATAAATGTCTAGCTCTTAGATTACATAGAATTGGTGTATCTCGTAAGATTGCCTACTATCTCTCCCCTATGCTCCCTCACAAAATCAGATATGCTAAGGAAAGCGTTGCCTCCCATAAATACTGGGTATCTGTAAAGCATCTTGTACATCGGATCCTTGATAATATCTTTGCTCGTGACAAAGCTAGGGAATGTGTTTGAAGCATCTTCATATTTGATTGTGAAGTCGCCTGACCTCGAAGACCTTGTGATCTCGAAGGAAAAGTAAAATTCCTTTTCTCCTCTCGCAGTCTTGAGCTCTACATGATAATGTGAAGGTATCAATCTGTCTCCGACAAATACCACTGAATCCAGCTTGTCATTCCTGTTATAGACAGTATATTTCAGCACAACGTCTTTGTTTGGAGAGACTGTGACAGAGAAATCTATGCTCTGCAATCTCTGGAGAGGATAATTGGGATCCATGACATTCCTTAATGCAATCCTTCTGGAATGGTACTGAAGGCCGAATTTTGTGTGGTGCGGCTTGTACATAGAAGGGTCAAGAACCCTCTGCTCATCCAATCCGATATCTTTCGGCTCAAACATGCACGGAGCGGCTTGGATGGGGAATTTTGCAAGAGCCAACTCATAATTGAGATTATGTCCTGCAACAAGGAGCTCTTTGTATAATTTTTTCTCGGTCATCGACAATGATGATGGAGGGTGCTCCAATCTTCTTGAAGCTTCCGTAGGGCCTGCAAGCAAAGCCTCGTTGACAAGGCCGGATACTTTCATCGCTTTCTTCTCAGAAAGATGGCGTGTCCATTTCCTAAATATAGCATATTGCATCTTATCACACCTTTCCCTATAATCTATTTCCAGCTCGACTAAAGCATCGATGCACTTGCTGAAAGAAGGAGTCGACTCTCTCTTGAATTCGGTATCAAACATAGGCACACCTTTCAACACATTTCGCCTTATTGCAATCCTGTCTGGAATTTTATACCTTATTTCCATTGTTTTTTTGAGTTCTTGCCTGTTTATAATGATTATGCATTGATAACCGGATTATAAACGGTCTGGTTCAGATAATTCCTGTTTATAGCCATTATAGACTGTTCAGTTTCAGCACTAAAATATATATCAAAGATATATATTACTACATGAAAACAAGTCATTGTGGAGGACATCATGTCAAAGACAATAAAGCATATCAAGATAAAAGGAATGCATTGCGTAGGGTGTGAAGGAAAGATCACTGAAAGCCTGAAGAAGATAGATGGCGTAGAAAAGGTCAGAGTCAGCTATGACAAAGGCACTGCGAAAGTATTGTACGATCCAGAAAAGGTTGATCTTGAAGATTTGTTTGTCGCAGTTGAAGAGAATGGCTACAACTGCTGTGAGCTAAATAGAGATAAGACTGAAAAAGAGAAAACAAACTGGCCAAGGGTCTTGGGAATTGCGTTCGGGATAATTGGAATACTTTTCATAGCATATTTTGCATTCGGATTGGTTGAAGGGGCTGGAATGCCTCAGATCAGTTCTGGGATGGGGTATGGACTTTTGTTTTTGGTCGGGCTCTTGACTGGATTTCATTGCGTAGCAATGTGCGGAGGATTTGTCATCACTTATACTGCCAAAGACAAGGCTTCAGGAAGAAAACCACATTGGTCTCATGTATTGTATGGTTTTGGAAAAGTGTTATCTTATACTTTGATTGGAGCGTTGTTTGGATTATTGGGATCAATAATCGCTTTCACTCCGACAATAAGGGGAGTTGCTGGAATACTTGCAGGAATATTCCTGATAATATTTGGAATAAACATGCTTGACATATTTCCGTTCCTAAGAAAATTCAGGATAAGGATGCCCGGATTCATGAATAAATTTATAAGCTCTAAAAGCCAGAAGTATAGCAGCCCATTCATTATAGGGTTACTGAATGGATTGATGATCGCTTGCGGGCCTTTGCAGGCAATGTATATAATGGCTGCTGGCACAGGGAGCATGATTGAGGGCGCAAAGCTTTTGTTCATATTTGGTTTAGGCACTTTGCCTGTCATGCTTGGGTTTGGATATTTGGCGAGCATAATCTCGAGCAAGGCTGTCAATAACATACTCAAGATATCAGGAATAATAGTTATTGTGCTTGGACTGATAATGGTCAATAGAGGATTGGCCTTAAGCGGATCAGGATATGATGCGAATTCGATCGTTGCAAAGATCACTCAAGGAAATAATGCTTATTCAGGAAATAATGCCAACACGAATGTTCCTGGAGGCAATACCGCTGCAACTGAAGGCAATGCGCAGACAATAAGGATGAGCGTTGATGGATCAGGATACGCCCCTAACAGTTTTGTGCTGAAGAAAGGAGTTCCAGTGAAATGGATAATAACTGTGACAGAGCTTACAGGCTGCAATCAGGAGCTGTTGGCGCCAAAATACAATATTGACATCCACCTTAAACAAGGAGAGCAGACAGTCGAATTCACTCCAACTGAAACAGGAGTAGTGTCTTTTACCTGCGGGATGGGGATGCTTCAGGGAAACTTTGTAGTCAAAGATGATTTGAGCGATCCGACACCTGTAAATGCAGTGACTGGAAATGCTGCTGCTCCAAAAGCAGGAAGCACTTGCGGGATGAATGGCGGAAAGGGCTGCGGATGCGGCATGATGAGGTGAGAAAATGAAAGCTGATTTCAAGGTCGAAGGTATACACTGCGCAAGCTGTGTTGCTACCATAGAGAAAGCCCTAAAGAAGACTAAAGGTGTAAATTATGTCAATGTCAATCATGCTACAGAGAGAGCGACTGTAGATTTCAATGAAAATATATTGGATGAATCTGCTGTTGTCAGAGTAATCGAGACGGCAGGTTATGGAGCAGAGCTGATAAAAGAGAAGGTCTCTGCAAAAGATGAAAGAGATAGAAAGAGGAATGAGATAGCAAAGATAAAGAGTAAGCTTTACATTTCACTTATTTTTACATTGCCTATACTTTTGATCGGGATGTTCCTTCCTCTTTTTGGGATTGAATTGCCTTACATGGATTATTACATGTGGGTATTAGCAACGCCTGTCCAATTCTTTGTAGGATGGCAGTTCTATAAAGGAGCATGGCTTGCATTAAGGAACAAGACTGCAAATATGGATACTTTGGTTGCAGTTGGAACAAGCGCAGCATACTTCTATAGCATATACGCGATATTCTTCTTGTCAGAATCTGGAAAATATTTTGAGACCTCTGCTGTTTTGATAACTTTCATTGTGCTTGGAAAGCTACTTGAAGCTATCGCAAAAGGAAAGACCTCTGAAGAGATTACAAAACTTATGGAGCTTCGTCCTAGCAAGGCATCTGTGTTGAGAGGAAAGAAAGAAGTCAAGGTCGATATTGATAATGTTGTCAAAGGAGATATGATAATAGTTCGTCCTGGAGACAAGATCCCAGTAGATGGAATCATTATTGAAGGAAACTCTTTGATTGATGAAAGCATGATAACTGGAGAGAGTGTCCCTATAGAGAAGGAGAAAGGCAGCAAAGTGATTGGAGGAACTATAAACAAATCAGGAAGCTTCAGATTTAAAGCAGAAAAAGTAGGAAATGACACTACACTTGCAGGCATAATCAAATTGGTTGAAGAGGCGCAAGGGACTAAAGCGCCAATACAAAGGTTTGCAGATGCTGTAAGCTCTTATTTTGTTCCTATTGTGATTGGAATTGCATTTTTTACTTTCTTGATATGGCTATTTGCAGGGTATCAGTTTTCTTCTGCACTTATCGCTGCTGTCGCTGTATTGGTGATAGCATGCCCTTGCGCGCTTGGGCTTGCGACTCCTACTGCAATAATGGTAGGGACAGGGAAAGGAGCAAAGAAAGGGATACTGATTAAAGGTGGAGAAGCTCTTGAGTCTGCGCATAAGGTCAAATCAATAATATTTGATAAGACTGGAACGCTAACTAAAGGAGAATTATCTGTCACAGATGTTGTTTCTGTTGGTGCCAGCGAGAAGGATTTGATCTCTATCGCTGCAAGCATCGAGAAGATGTCTGAGCATCCTGTTGCAGAAGCTGTTGTCAAAAAAGCTAAAGACAAAAGAGCTACGCTTAGGAAGGTTACTGGATTCAAAGCAGTGCCTGGATATGGTATAACTTCAAATCTTGGATCTGAAAGGTTGTTTCTTGGAAACCTTAAGATGATGACTGCAAATAAGGTCAATGTAAACAAGATAGGAAATCAAGTGCATGATCTTGAGAGTCATGGGAAGACTGTAATTGTCCTTGCTTCCAAAAAAAAGGTATATGGTTTGATTGCTGTAGCTGACACTATGAAGGAGACTTCTAAAGAAGCTGTTGCTGAACTTCAAAAGATTGGAGTAGATGTCTATATGATAACAGGAGACAATCAGAGGACTGCAAAAGCTATCGCTGAAAGTGCAGGGATAAATCCTAAGAACGTCTTTTCTGAAGTACTTCCAGAAGATAAAGCAGGATACGTGAAGAAATTGCAGAAGAAAGGAAAAGTTGCAATGGTCGGAGATGGGATAAATGATGCTCCTGCTCTTGCTTCAGCTGATATCGGAATTGCGATGGGAAAAGGAACTGATGTTGCGATGGAGACAGGCAATATTGTCCTCATGAGGAATGATCTAAGAGATGTAGCTAAGGCAATTAAGCTAAGCAGGATGACTATGAGCAAGATAAAGCAGAATATGTTCTGGGCACTGTTCTATAACTGCCTTGGAATACCTTTGGCTGCTTTTGGATTGCTGAATCCTATGATTGCAGGAGGAGCGATGGCTTTAAGCTCTGTGTCTGTAGTGAGCAATTCGCTGCTGCTCAGGCTGAAGAAGTTATAAGTTTTTAAATCCCAAGACACTCTCAAAAGTATGAATCATCTGTTCATAGCAAGACATGGGGAATTTGATAGGCATACTGGAAAGCTGTCAGAAGATGGAAAAAGATCGATTGAATTCTTGGGAATGTCAATAAGAGATATCTTAGACGGACAATCAGCCTATCTTGTGACTTCGACTGCTCCAAGAGCCTTGGAAAGCTCTGATATAATCTCTGCCAGCTTAGGCATCAATGGATATGAGCAGCTAGAATATCTTTGGGAAGGATATGATTCTCCTCACGCTTCTGCCAAACATGATGAAAGCAGGCTTCTCCAGATTATAGGCGAAAGAAATGAAAAAGCGGACGGACTTATAGTTCTAACTCATTCTGAGGTGCTTGTCACGCTTTATATGGGATATATGGCAGAACATATGCCTCCTTCAAAATTTTTAGGAGTGGTACGCTGCGCAAATGCTGTGCATTTTGACATCTTGCATAAGACAGCAAAAGTTATTCATTGATTATGTCTTGCATCACTTCTTAAGTTAAAGATTTATAAATCAAAAACCATTTTTCTTTTTTATGGGAACATATAGACTGAAATCTCATCCAGAGGTAAGCATAGATCTTCCAGGAGTGATATATCAAGATGCTGCAAACATGTATTTCCTGCTGACTGGAGAAGAGAAGGAGAATGCAGAGAGGCATTATACCAACCGTGCAGTCGAGCAGGCAGTGCTCATACTTGTTCAGCTAGGTGTCCCAAGAGAGACCATGGCTTCTTATGACCTCATGAGGCATTCAAAGCCTTATCTCGACCAGCTTTGGCTTGAGATTGCGCTTACGCATGCGAGATGGGAGGCAGCAAACACTTCTACTGTGCCTTTGAGGCATAGCCAGGAGGCTGCAGCAAGGCTTGAAAAGATTCTTGCAGAAGTAGTTATGCCTGAAGTAAGCTCAAAAAGAAGATCATTATTAGGAGAAGAGGATACTGTGGTCAAATAGTCATTTACTTCTACCTATCAAACCAGGAAAGGCACCTTTGTCTTATATTCTTCATATTCTGGAAACATTTTCTGGACCTCATCTTCCTCTGTCTTGCACAGGCGAACATATTTGTAGACCAATATCGGGGCAAAGACCAGTGTCAGGATAGTAGGCCAGCCAAAGAACCAGCCCAAGACCACTAAAATAAAACCTACATATTGAGGGTGCCTTGAATACCTATATATACCATCAGTCACCAATCCCTTTTTCTTTTTTACATTCATATATAATGTTATCCATCCTACCAAGACTAGAATTGTCCCGATGGCGATCAAGGCTGCTCCGTAGACCATCCCTATATCCATCCCTACATGATAGCCTAAAAAATGGAACCCGATCAGGTAATTCGGAAGATTAGCGCTTCCAGTGAAGAAATACTTTGATGCGAAAAGGATTGTCAAAGGGAACCCATACATCTCTATAAATAATGATACAAAAAAAGATGTGACAAGACCATATTCCACCCAATTCGCTTTTCTTCTGTATGAAAGAGGGATCAGGAATGCCATGAAGATCAATATGCTCAATATCACGAGATACCATTGATCCGTTATGACCTTGAAAAGGATATTTCCTGTGAGATAAGAATAAAAGTCATGATAGAACTCTTTAAAATAAACTATCGGGATCAGGACCAATATTGCCAATAGGGCCCTTGCAGGCAAGTTCTTAATATGGACTGTCTTCACAGTCCTTACCATATTAATGTCATTTAAATAATTTGCTAGAAAAGATATTCTATAATAAAGTTAACTTTAAAAACCACTTTTCATTCTCAACAATATGGTAAAACCAAAGGCATTATACACACTTGATATGCATCAGAACAGTGTCATCCATATATATGCAAGAAATCCGGAAGACATAATAGAAGCAGTAGAGTGTTATAGGTCAAACTTCTCACTCGGTCTTCTAAGAAAAAAGAACATGCCTGAATGCATAAGGGAAGGGGCATCTCTTGATGATGTAATACCCGTAAAAAATGCAGTCATCACATATCAATATGGGTGGATAAACCTAACGCATGAAGATCCGTTTGAGGATATAGGGATATCGAAGGATTTTGTGCTGAGGATCAATCCTGAGTCTGTTGAAACCTTTGAATATATGGTAGACGAGATGATGAAAAAGACCTATGGCAAACTTCATTATTTTGCGTGCCTCAGCTGTGTCTTTGGGGGAGTCTATTTCCTTCCTGAAGACATCGCAACAAGGATGAATAAGCTTGATCTAAGCGCTTTTAAGAGATATGCCTCTAGACAGGCAAAGGATGCATGTGCTCATGGATGTGATGGTTCACAACATGTTTCTGAGGCATCTTCTTTTGAGCCTCGTACTCCGACCAGGCCCTCATCCTTAGATAAACTAAGAAAAAGAGGCATCAATTAGAACAGACACAATCCTTGTCTTTCTTGACTTTTATCTTTGTCAAAGTGTAGTTTTCCAGATTTATCCTTATCATATCTTTCTCAACTTTTCCTGATGCGAGATATTCTAGTGCCATTGATGCTGCCAATGATGCTATCAGTGAGGCTGTTGAGTTGAGGATGCCTTCTTCTGAGCATTTTACGCCTTTCTTGTCTTTGTTGAAACATTCAAAGCATGGCTTTTCCGGATCTTTTGAGTCTATGAACATCACTGTGCCATATCTTGAGATCGCTGCAGAGTAAATCCATGGCTTGCCTATCTCTTTGCAGAACCTGTTTATCACAATCCTTGCATCAACATTATCTGTGCAGTCCATGATAAGATCATAGCTTTCAAGATTCAGTGTTTTTATCGTGTCCATATCAACTTTCTTGTATCTCACTTCGATGTTGCAGAACTGCCCTAATCTTTCTTTTGCTGCAACTGCTTTCCTCTTTCCAATGTCTTTCTTATCAAACAATATCTGCCTCTCGATGTTTATTTCTTCTACTGTATCGTGATCTATCAGGAGAAGATTGAACAAACCCATCCTTGCGAGAAGAATCGCTGTAGTGCTGCCTAATCCCCCTATACCTATTATCGCTATCCTTTTTCCTTTAAGATTTTTGTATTCTTTTCCTAAGACTATTTCGCTTCTTTGCATAGCTCTTTCTCCAGCATGCATGAATTGCATACTTTTCCTGATGACGGGTCTCCGCATATTTCGCATTGTCCAAATTCTTTCCTGTCTTTATACATGTCTTTCAATGTCGGAAGTATCTCTAAAAATGAATTTACAGCTCCTTGTTTTACTCCCGGGAACTTGTTTTCAATTTCGTTTAATCTGTCTCTTACATAAGCCCTGAATGATAATTCTATGTTTGGGCATTCATTGAATTCTGTCTTGAAATTCCTTAGGAATGCATATAATCTTGTCTCTTTCTCTGCTATGAAGTAGAGTGGCTTAACTCTTGGGACAAACTTTGTGTTTTTGTTAAGTCCTGTAATTGGGCCTAAGCCTGCATTGTGTCCCATATTTCCTTTTAGGACGTTCATAAGATAGGATTGGGCTTCATCATCAAGGTTATGGCCTGTGACAAGCTTTGTCGCTTTCAATTCTCTTGATGCTTCGTTCAGGAGCTTTCTTCTCAGGATGCCGCATATTGTGCAGGGCTTCTTGTTTGTCTTCTCTTTCAGGTTGTCTCTCATGTCATCCAATGAATAATTGAACCTTTCCTTGAATGAGACTATCTTCAGAGGGATTTGGTATTTATCGCAGAATACTTTCAAGTCTTCGAGAGTATGGTCCCTGTAATCCTTGATACCTTCGTCAATAGCTAATGCAAAGAACTCTATATTGTATTTCTTGCAGTGAATCATTGTCATGTACAATACTGTCAGTGAATCTTTTCCGCCTGAAGTTGCGACGCATATCTTGTCATCTTTCTGCATCAGCTTGTATCTTCTTATTGTGGATTCTACTTTGTCTTCCACATAACTCAAGAAATGATTCCTGCATAAGCTAAGGGTGTTATGTTTGTAGACTGCTTTTTCATCGCACTTTATGCACTTTGTCCCTGACATCTATCCTCCTGAGATCACTGACAGTATCTTTATGTCATCTGCCTCAGAAAGATCCTCTTCAGGAAGGATGACTTCATTGTTCTTCACAAGAATGACTGTGTCTGGATTTATGCTTAATTCTTCTAGAAGCCTTGTTCCGTTCCTTGCTTTGTCTGCCTTAAGCTCTAATAGCTTATTCTGTTTTTCTATGTATATCTTCATCTGGATCCTCCGAGACTAATTCCCGAATGACTGATCTTAAGATTATTTGATGATTTTTAAACCTTTGGATATCATTAGCATAAACTATAAATAGGAATCAGTTTTTCTACTGTATATGATAATAATAACAGGCGCATCAGGCTTTATCGGAAGCTGCATCGCAAAAGAACTGAACTATCAGGGAAGGGAAGACTTGATCCTTGTAGACAAGGAAGAGCTCAGGAAATCGCCTTATTTTAAGGGTATGAAATTCAAAGAGTTTGTTCCTTTTGATGATTTCATAAAAAGGCTTGAAAACGGGAAATACAAGAATGTTGATGCGATAATCCACATGGGCGCATGCTCTTCAACTACTGTCTATGACAAGGATTTCCTCAAGCAGAACAATTTTGTCTATACAAAAAGACTGTTTGACTGGTGCACAGAGAACGGTTCAAGGCTTATCTATGCAAGCAGCGCAGCAACCTATGGAGACGGCTCTCAGGGATACAGCGATGATGTTGCCAAGATGAAGTCATTAAAACCATTGAATCCTTATGGAGAATCCAAACAGATGTTTGACATGTATGCTCTTGATGCTGCGAAGATGCCTTCTCAATGGGTAGGCCTTAAGTTCTTCAATGTATATGGGCCTAATGAGTATCATAAAGAAACTATGGCATCTGTGATATTCCATTCATTCAACCAGATAAAGAAAGAAGGATTTGTGAAATTGTTCAAGTCTTACAAAAAAGGATTCAAGGACGGAGAGCAGATGAGGGATTTTGTGTATGTCAAGGATGTTGTCTCTGTTGTCCTGTTCTTTTTTGAGCATAAAGACATATGCGGAATCTTCAATGTAGGCACAGGGAAAGCAAGGTCTTTCAAGGATCTTGTGACTGCTACTTTTGTTGCACTTAATCTTAAGCCAAACATACAATATATAGAGATGCCTGATGTCTTGAAAGATAAATACCAGTATTTTACAGAAGCAGAGATGTCAAAGCTCCGCAAGATCGGGTATAATAAGGAGTTTTACTCTTTGGAAGACGGCGTCAAGGACTATGTGCAGAACTATCTTGATAAGGAGTTTTCTTCATATTAGTTTTACTACTCTACAGTTATATTTATAAACCAATCTTTATTCTTAATAGGGATGGATATAGGGGATTATTTCTCAAGAACAAGACCTTTGATAGACTCAGCTATGGGACAGGCTTTTCCTAGAGATATCAATCCGTCATGGCTTGAGCAGAACCTAGGCGCATCATATTATGCATTTGACACAGGGATATGGAAAAAGGCCTTGGCTGACCCTTTCTATAGACTTTTTGACAGAGGAGGGAAGAGGATAAGGCCTGTACTTGCATGCCTTACCCATGACGCGCTTCTTGGCGAGAATCAGGAGATATATGTTCTATCATTGATACCTGAGATACTTCATACAGGCTCTTTGATAGTGGATGATATTCAAGATAATTCAGAGCTCAGGAGGGGCGGAGAGTCTATCCATATCCAATATGGAGGCACTATCGCCCTTAACTGTGGAAACTTCTGTTATTTCTATGCACAGGTCGTACTTTCCAACAGCAAACTCGCTCCGACAAAGAAGCAGAAGATAAGCGACATCCTCGAGAGGGAAATGGCTTTGGCCCACATCGGACAAGGAATGGACCTTTTCTGGAGCCAGAACAGGAACTTTGATGTTGACCTTAGGGAGTATCTCCAGATGTCTGCATACAAGACAGGAACTCTTGTCAAGGTCGCTGTGGCTGTCGGCGGAGTCGCAGCAAAAGCAAACGATGAGCAGCTTGCAGGATTATATCAATGCGCAACACCTGTCGGTGTAGCATTCCAGATCCAGGATGACATCAAGAACCTGAAATTATCGGGAGAGAAAGGAAAAGTCAAGGGAGAGGATATAACAGAAGGCAAACTGACTTTCCTTGTGATAGACACACTTGCGAAAGCATCTCCTACTGACAGGAAAGATCTTGTAGCTATACTTTCGTCAAAGAGCAAAGATGAATCATCTATCAAGGCTGCAATCGACATAATGGAAAAATATGATGCTTTCACCACAGCCCATAAATATGCTGAGATATTGATAAATGATGCGAAGGAGTCTGCGCATAAAGTGATTCCTGATTCTGAGCATAAAGGAATTTTCATGGAACTGCTTGATTCTGTTGTCAGGGTAGATCCTAAACAGGAATAGTCTTCTGACTAGAGAAAACATTATATACTCATTCTTCTATAATTTGGTGTTGGGGTGATCTTATGGACAAAAGATGGTGTCTAGCTATATCTGTCATATTGTCTTTACTTTTAGTTCCACTTGCTTTCGCTTCTGTAGAAACAGACTTTCTTTCGCTGATAAATGCTGAGAGGGCTACACAGGGATTAGCCCCTCTTTCCTTGAACACTGCGCTCCATAATGCAGCAGAACTGCACTCAACTGATATGATCCAGCAGGCTTATTTTTCACACACATCCCTAGATGGAACAGCATTTTCTACAAGATGCGTGAATGCAGGCTATTCTAGTTATACTGCATTGGGGGAGAATATCGCATGGAGCACTGGAAGCCCAAGCGCATCATCTGTCTTTTCCATATGGAAGAATTCTGCTCCTCATTATGCAAACATGATGTCATCATCTTTCACTGAAATGGGATTAGGATATTATACAGGACCTTACAGCGGATATTCTACTGTGACAATGTATACTTTAGATTTAGGAGCAAGGACGACCACTTGTACATCTGGACAGACACAGACGCAGAACTGCGGAACGACAAATGTAGGCGTATGTGAATATGGGACTCAGACAAGGACTTGTGTGTCTGGAAGCTGGGGATCATGGAGCTCCTGTTCTGGCGCTGTCAATCCTGTGACTGAAGTATGCGGAGACAATATTGACAATGACTGCGATGGAAGCGTTGATGAGAATTGCTGCGCAGAGGGGTCAACAAAATCCTGCGGAAGCAACATAGGAGCATGCAGATATGGGGCTCAGACTTGCTCAAATAATGTTTGGGGAAGCTGTGTCGGAAGTGTCGGGCCTTCTGCTGAGATGTGCGATAGTGTAGATAATGATTGTGATGGAACTGTCGATGAAGGCTGCCAGTGTACAGAAGGTCAGATTATGTCCTGCGGGAGCAATGTAGGCGCATGCAGATATGGAACAAGGACTTGTTCATCAGGAAGATGGGGCAACTGCATAGGTGCATTAACTCCTCTTACTGAGACCTGTGACGGAGTTGATAATGATTGTGATGGAATTGTAGATGAAGGCTGCTTATGTTCTCAAGGACAGACACGACAATGTGGAAAATCAAATGTCGGAATATGCACTTATGGTGTCGAGACATGCAATGACAGAGGACAATTTGTAAACTGCAATGCTGTGATGCCTAAAACAGAGATACCAAATAATGGATTAGATGAGGACTGCAGCGGAAGCGATCTTGTGATCGATATGACTCCGCCAAGAATGACTGTATCAAAACCCGTTGATGGCACTTACAATTCCAAGAAGATATATGTTGACTTGTCAAGCTCTAAAAAAGGGATATTGAGCTATATCGACAATTATGCGAGCAGGCCTTCTGAAAGGCAGATATGCACCAACTGTGACTTCTTCAGAGGATATATACCTTTTACAAACGGAGAGCATGACATCACATTCTATTCAAAGGATAATATGAACCAGAAAGGAGAGGCAAATGCCCATTTCTTCACTGATTACACTCCCCCTATATTGGGAAGGCTGGTGCCTTATAGAGGTTACATCAATGGACATTTCACTTTGACTTATTCAGAGCAGAACTGCAATGAGGTTGAGCTTAATGTCGGAGACATTTCAAAAACTTTTGATTGTGAAGGGGGAAATGCGGTTGTGATGCCACTTAATCTTGACCTGAGCAGCCTAGATGGACAGACAGTGAGCGCAAAAGTATTCATCAAAGATATAGCAAACAATAATGCTACGCTTACAATCAATGGATTAGTTGTTGACATGAGCAAGCCTTCTTTTACTAATGTGGCTTTCAGCACCCATGACAGGTATCTTTATCTTAATGTCAGCCTTAGCGAAAGAGTGACACTCAAATACAAGGATAGTACATCATCTGTAGAGAAGACGATATGCACAAACTGCAATGAGTTCGGCAAGTCTGCTCCAAGGGCGATAGCTTTCAGCGACGGAACTCATTCACTGACTTTGACAGCTGTGGATCCTGCTGGAAACAAGAACACTTATGAGATTGAGTTTGTGATAACCAGGATCTAGCTGATTATATCCCTTAGTATGTATAATATTTATAAATCCTGCAACAGATATCAGGAATATGACAGAGCTTGAAGACATACTTAAAAGAGTGGAATCTCTTGCCGATGAGTTGATGGGTGAAGAGAAAAGAGATGCCGCGAGGACAGAGCTTAGAGGCGTATTCGAGAATTCTAGATGGTATTCGGGAAGGTATGCAGCAGGGCTTACACTCTTCACTTATGATTCTGGAGATGAAGAAGCATTGGACATGATGAATGATTTCGTCCCTGTCTGGATAAGCCAATTGATACCAAAGCTAGAGTCAATCACTTCAAGAACAAGGCAGGTGAAAGGAAAATATATGCCTATAGACAAGATGTTCTGCGATTTAGTTGACCAGAACGCGAGATTGGATGCTGTCAGGGATGCAGGGGGCCTTTATAGGCAGAGTTTTAACCCTGTCGCAAGATCATTCTTGAGGTCTGTCTATGGTGGAGAATATGACTACCTTCTTCTGAAGGGCATAGAAGATGTAGACATTCATGGAGATCCTATCAGCACAGGGCTTGCTGCTCGGGTGAGGGTCGAAGCAGGCAAGCAGTTGGGATACTCGGGGTTCAGGACGTGGTTCCATGAGGACCCAGCCGAGGCTATAGCGTCCGCAGGGCTGCTTGCAGCAGGAGTTGCATTGAGCATCTACGCCACGTATGCGATGATATTTCACAATGACTTCTTCAGGCCATGATCATATCTCAGTAATTCATAAAAGAGACATTGCACCTTGACATCTTCTCATAGAAGATGTAATCAGGATCCTTTATCTTCGACTCAAAGACTATCTGGTGCAGGCCTTCCCAGAAAAGGAACCATCCTGCAGGCTCTAGCATCACTATGAAGAAATATGTCCAGAAAGTCTTGTTCTGGAACTTGAAAAGGATGTATGATGCTGCCAACATCAATATGATTCCGACAACTGTGAAAAGCAGGCCTTGCTTTATTATCTCATACCTCTCTTTATTTAGCCTCGCAAAATGCTTCCTGAAATGATCCTTTAATCTCTTTATGATGATATTTTCATCTTTAATATTCCTGTTCTCTTTCTTTATCAGGAAGACCATCTTTATCTCTTGATGGTCCTTGTCCCTGCTGGCTCTTTTTGCTTCGTCCAGGAAATCTGATGACAATGCCTTGTCCTTGTAAGGCCTTGGATCAAAGTCTGAGAATAAGTCTTGATAGGAGTCTATCCATAATCCTATCTCAGTCATCCTCATGAGCCTGTCTTTTTCTGCGTAAGAGTATCTGATATCTTCCTCTTTTCTTTTCATTATCATGATTTCTTGATCATCAGGTTTATAATATTTTCTATTATATATTGTAGTATATATTAGCTAAAGTTTTTAAATCGTCAGATACTCACAAATAATATGACACAATTGATTAATGAGATACTCGAGGACATACGCATGATATTCAGCGAGAGATACGATCCTGAAGGGAGATTCCTTGAGTTTGTTTGCTTGGGAGATGCATATGACATTTACCATCATGATGACCCTAGAATGAAAGAGGATGACGTCCAGAAAGAATATCAGGCTTTGAAGGGCATGGATGTCCATATACCTCTTAGCTGGTATCCTCCAGGATCCACGATCGCTAGGATCGACCCTGAACACTTCGTAGGATATGCCCAGCTCCAGACTGGACTGATAGTTCCTTTTGAACTTGCTCAAGCAACAGGCATGAGATTTGAGGAGTTCAATTCAACAGGCTTCTTCAGGGTTGCTTCTATCAAGGGCACAGCATTGGCTATGGTTCTTGAGCAGGCCATGGGGGGCCCTCCTGCTTACGTGCCGCCCAAGGGCGAGATACTTCATTTGGACGAATTCAGATAATTCTATGATTACTAATTAGTAGTTAAATTTATAAAGTTATATTTATTCTTCTATAGCATGGAAACGATAGGAGAGTATATCAAGAACCTATGGTGGGAGAGGCTATTTTATGGGATAGACCCAAATAGCAATATGCTTGACCCTTGTGACCTATATTCTGATTATATCGCAGCAAGGATTGGAGAATCTTTGCATGAGCAGAAAGATTCGTTGTCAAGAGAACTGAGCACAAGATTTCAGGAAGAGGCTGCGCCATATAGGGGTGTCAGGGCATTTGTCCCTGTGACAAAGATCCCTACTGGTTCAATACCAGAGCAGGTTGACAGGACAAAATATGAAGGATTATGCATGATAAGCAATGGAGTCATCGTCCCTGAGTGGGTTGCAGAGAGGATAGACCTTCCCCATAAGCCGTATACTCCAGGTCCTGTCGTCATGGAATTGGTTTTCCATCGTGAATTGTGTTCTTCTAGTATGTGCCGACAGTAATTCAAAACTTTTATAATCTGATTCTGTTTCGGATTGATTATGAACATAACAATAGTTGACTGCTACACAGATGAGCCTGCTGGATTAGGAGTTCCGCCTTATCTGGGAACGTATCCAAGGTATATTGCAGGCTATTTCTCAGAAGATGATGTGAAATATCTAACTATAGATGATCTTAGACTATGGAACAAGAGCAAAGGCAAGATAGCAAAAGTGAAGCCTTCGCAGAAGAGCGATATATTCTCTTATAATCTTACTAACAATTATCAGGATGTTGAGAATATACTGAGGAATTCCAACAAAATCATATTTGTCTTAGGCGTGCATGTGCCTGGAAAATATCTTTCAGCTGTCCCTGGAACGTTCAAGGAGATTGAGGAATTCTCTAAGAATATCAGGGGAGAAGTGATCGTTACAGGTCCAGGCCTTATCGGTTCTCAAGCCATGGGCGGGAAAAAGGCGCAGAAGGCTTCAAAGGATCTGATAGTTGACCATAGCCTGTATAATTTTTCTTATGAGGATATTGTAGGATATTCAATCCAAGGAGCAAAGATATTGTCTCAGATCCCTGACATAAGGATGATTGAGATAGAGACAGGTCATGGATGCGATATCGGAAAATGCTCTTTTTGCACAGAGCCTTTGAAGAACAGGCTTGAGTTCAGGAAAGAAGAAGATGTGATTGCTGAAGTCAAGGAATTTTATAGGTTAGGTGCCAGGTATTTTAGGATCGGAAAGCAGAACTGCTTCTATTCTGTGCCTTATGCTGCTGAACTGCTGAAAGAGATAAGGGAGAGCTGTCCTCAGATAAAAGTTTTACATATTGATAATGTGAATCCTGTCAAGGTTGTTGCTGATAAGGATGACAAGACAACAAAAGCCATTGTCAAGTATTGCACTTCTGGAAATGTTGCTGCTTTTGGCGTAGAGAGCTTTGATCCTGTTGTTGTAAGGGAGAATTGCTTGAATTGCGGTCCTAAATCAGCTTATGATGCTGTGAAGAAACTTAATGAGCTTGGATCTGCAAGAGGGGAGGATGGGATGCCTCGCTTCTTGCCAGGGATCAATATAATATTTGGTCTGAAAGGAGAGACAAAGGAAACTCATACTGAGAATATGAAATGGCTTTCAAGGATCTATGACGAAGGCCTTATGCTCAGAAGGATAAACATCAGGCAGGTTGCAATATTTGAAGGGACTAAATTGTATGAAGAAAGATCTGCTACTTTCAAGAAAAACAAGAAATATTATTGGAAATGGAGGGATGAGATAAGGCAGAAGATAGACTTCCCTATGCTGAAAAGAGTGATTCCTTCTGGAACTGTGTTGAAGGATTGTTATGCAGAGATCTATGATGGAAAGACAACCTTTTGCAGGCAGTTCGGGACTTATCCTATAATCATTGGTGTAAAAGGAAGATTAGAATTGAAGAAGTTCTATGACCTTAGAATTACTGGACATATGTTAAGGAGTGTTGTGGGAGAAATCAATACCCAATAAAGACTCTCTTCCAAGCTTCTCCAAAGTTCTGGATCTCTGTGACATCGCCATTGCCTACAACATATCCTCTCTCTGCTCTCATGGATTCCCTTAATCCTTCGTTCTTTCCTTTTCCAAAAGTGCAGGTATGCTGGATCACTGCCTCTTTGTGAGGGATGTCTGCGTCTTTTACAGTCTTCACTGAGAATACGCTGTCATCTGCCTGAAATGCTGAATATGATCCATGCCCGACAAAAATGGCTGTGTTGTATTCAGGCTTCTTCAGAATATCTGTTATCTCTGCTTTAGTCGGATTCCTATACCATTCAACCCTGTTGCCCTCTAATGTCTGCCTCAAGACCAGAGGAGTGTACATCACAAATGTCGTCAGACCAGAAATGTTTGTTCTTGACAATGCAAGGTGTTTGTTTTTGCTTAAGTACTCTGGCAGGATGTTTGTCTGCTTGTCTGTGTATCCAAACATTCCACCAACAAGATCGACTGCCAACTGCGGAACAGTCCTGCTATAATCCATTCCGCTGCAGAAGACTGCTGCTTTCCTGTCTTCATCTGTGAAACAATGATTTATCCCTTTTGCTGCTGGCATGCTTATAGAATTGACAGTGCAGGGGCCGACTACTGCCAATGTCGCAGCTATCGCTGCCCTTTTTCCCCACTTTTTTACTCTTGACAATCTAGATTTGTTCTCTTCAGAATTTTGTGGTCTAGTATATTCTTGGCTCTTATTATCAGCCGGCCCATGATATTCATCTACCAATTCCTGTAGTGTTGCGTCAGAGTACATTTTAGTCCTTCTTTGCCCATTTACCCTTGGTACGAACCTTTGAAATCAGTAATCTGTTTTACAAACATATCAATTACTCTATTAAGAATAGTTTCGTAAGTCTCACCTGGCCTTGCTGCCATCCCTATAGAGAATACATCATTCAGCCATTCTTCTCGCTTTGCTACGAAGTGTGAAGGTGATGCGATGTTACATACCTGCACCAATTCACCATCCTTATAATCCATACCTATTCCGCTTCGGACGAACCTCTTGCTGTCAGGATCGTGAAGTAATGTCCCGTCATAGACAAAGTCAATACGTTCTCTTTCAGGCCAAATCTTAACCTCGAGCTGACCAACTTCAGTTGGGCATAATCTTTCACCGCCAAAATCTTCAAGAAGCCTGACAAAGTATAGTGAGCGGCTTTCGTCCCAGTGGTCCATAGGAACCCTATTAATCCTCGCTACCTCTTCTCTAGCGAATTTTCTCATGTCACTATATTCTTTGTGTCCGCCTAACAAGCTGATCTTATTTCCTCCGGTTGAGGCTGCCTGTTCAAGTCCATCTGTTACTTTATTGACGACGTATCTTAGATCATATGCCATGTTAATCACCTTTGATATATTCAAATAGATATAGTTAATAGGTTTATAAACCTTTCTATTTTTGTCACTACTAAGTAACTACTTTCTATTGACCCAAAGATAGAGGCCGAGGCCAAAACAAAACATTATCATGCATAAGTATTGCCCCATAGAAAATCCAGTAGCTTGGTACAGCCACATCAATTGAGGATCAGGCATCCTGAAGAATTCCACTATGAACCTGAACGACGCATAAAGCATGAGAAATATGCTAAATAATGATCCTTTCTTCATGTTCTTGTCTTTCAGGATCCACATTATCCCGAATATGACTACGTTCTTGCTTGCTTCATATAATTGGGATGGATGCCTAAAGACTAAATTTCCAGCCTTGTCTGTCTCGTTGTTGAAGTTAAATGCCCAGGACACATTTGATATCCTCCCTACTAATTCTGAGTTGATGAAGTTTGCGAGCTTTACAAAGCAGATTCCGATTGCGACAGGTATAGCAACGATGTCCGCCAATTCAAGGAAATCTTTCTTATATACCCTGCAGTAAAGGTAGCCTGCCAAAATCATCCCTATCAATCCACCATGAAAGCTTAGCCCTCCTTCATTTATTGCAAATAGTTTATTTAGGTTATGCGAATAATAACTGAAGTTATACACTATAATGTAGAATAATCTTGCTCCTATTATCACTCCAAATCCTAGCCACACTGTAAGCTCAAACACTTCTTCTGGCTTCATATCCACGCCTTTCTTTCTTATAAGATAGTAGCTTACTAGGGCTGTGAAAATGACTCCTAGAAGAAACAATACTCCGTAATATCTTATTGTGATAGGACCTAATTGCATTATTACTGGGTCTATGTGGCTTATGAACATGTTGAGAAATGGTTTCTAAAAATATTTAAAGATATGGATAGTCAAGCTATCATTTCCTATAACTCCCGATCCTTTCCTTAGTGCCTCTCCCGCTTATCCCCACTCTTGGAGTCGGCTTAAGGTAGTCTTTTGCTGAGAAATCTTTTCCTGACTTGACTAGCTTGAAGAACTTGTCAAAATCGATCCATGTATGCCAGACTCCATCTATCTTGAATTCTTTTTTTGCAAGAAGGACTGCCCTTGAAAGGAAATGGTCAACAACAATCTCATATTCTGGCATCAGCTTTTCCAGCTTCTTTGCAAACTCAACAACATCTTCATGAAGAGGCATGTTTTCCTTGTCTAAGATCTGCCTTGACAATCCTACAAACATATAGCCTTTTGCTTCAACAAAATCAGGATCAGCCTTTCTTATCAGATCAACATACTTCTCAGGCGATTCCATGTTCATGCCTTTGATCAATGTCATCCTTATCGCTTTTCTCTCTTTCTTGGCTTTCATGTACTCAAGGCTTCTGTTTGCCCTTTCCCAGAAGTCCAAGAAAAGAGGCTTATCTATTTCCTTCAAAGATTCCTTGTTGTAAGCATCCAGACTGATGTACAATTGAGTCACAGGCTTAAGATCCCTTATCTGCTCTGGATACTGGCCATTTGTAACTAGGAATGTAGAAATATTCTTCTTATGGAACAGGTCAATTATATCGTTTATCCTTGGATATATTATCGGCTCTCCTGTCAATGAAAGTGCAGCATGCTTGACATCTTTCGCTTCTGCTATCAGTTCTTTGTTAGCTCCTTTGAAACCTTTGAATCCCTGCAGAAGGTTCCATTGCGCTTTTGTTGTGTTCTCTATGATAAAATTAGGATCATCGACTTTACCTTTCCATTCTTTTGATACAGGCGCCTTATATCCGCGCCAGCAGAACACGCACCTGTTTGCGCAGCTCAATGCAGTCGTCATCTGTAGGCATTGGTGGCTGTTTATGCCGTAGAAAGTGTGCTTGTAGCACTGGCCTTCTCCTCTTATGTGCTTTTTTACCCATCCACATATCTTGACAGCGCTGTGGCTGCCTACCACTCTGTATTGCTGTTGAGTTAACTCTTTCTTTGCTTCTTGTGTCAGCATAAAAGAATCTCTTTATCTCAAGAGTTAAAAAGGTTTCTAAGAATATATCTTATTCACTTCTCAAGAAGGCCATTCTGTGTATGTGCCGTCACTCTTTTTCTTATAGAAAAAACTTTTCTTATGGGATAAATTGTAGACTGCCAGAAATTCGCTTCCATAGTTGGTTGTTCTGAACCCCTGAGCAGTTACGCCTCTATCATCGATTCCTGGCTTCAGCATTGACTCGATATAAGGCCTGATATTAAATCCTTCATCATGGAGGGCTGTCAAAGCATTTCTTCTTTCCTCAACACCTTTTCCAGACAATTCTGCCATGACTTCTTCTGTCAATTCCTTCATTCCTGCCATTCGCTATGGGATTCGAGAATGGTTTATATGCATTTCGGTATGGGTGTTTATTGGTTTTGTCATCTTACCTTTATAATCCTCTTCTCTTCATCCACTTCAAAAACATTTCCTAAGAACATCTCGCAGATATGGATATTTGTCCTGGTATGCTCTGATATCTTTGTTACTTTTATCTCTCCACCGAACAAAGCGAGATATGGGATGAGGTTGTCTGCCGTCCATTCATCTATAGGAGCATCTAAGTTTATCTCATTAAAAAGCTTTTCAGCAGCATCTTTTCCCACATCTTCTGCCCTTATGCTCTTTTCCCCTAATGAATCTGCTCCTAATATTATCGGATTGAGCATATCGGTCTCTTCACCTAAGCTATATACTGCCCATAATGTGATCCCTGATCCTGGACATAATGAATTTACATATTCTGTCTTTATCTGGATAGGACAATTAAGCTTTGAGATGTATGCCCTTGCAGCCTTTGCCTGCCTTTCAGAGACTTCTGCCTTTTCTAGGTCTATTGACGAATGTGAAATGCCTTTTATCAGCTGAAGGCTTCCTTTCTCCAATATCTTCATCTTTGGGCCAAGGCCTCTTGTATCAAAAGAAAATTTAGGTTTTATCTTTATCTCAACTTCTCCATTGCCTTTCGGATAATATCCCCTCCTTATGAGGGCGACTTCAAAGTCAGCATACCTTCTCAATTGAGGGATCAGTATATTTATCGTGAAATCTATAGGCATGCTCCATCTTACATCTGTGCCGCCTTTGACATTTATCCTGCACTTTCCTCCTGACAATATGCATGCAGGCATCAATGACTGGAGCAATAATGTGATAGATCCTGCTGTCTCGATATCTACTGATAATGTCTGGGGCTTGATCTCTCTTGGATAGAATTCCAACAATGTTGAGCCTACTTCTGCCCCATCAACATGGGCATCACACAGCTTCTGCATCGCTTTTACACAATAAAGGTGCTGCATTGCAAGGCCAGGGTTCTGCCTTGACTTCCTTATGTCTTTTATCCTGAAAGCCTTCTTTGTTATCGCAGACAAGGCTAAAGCTGTCCTTATTATCTGGCCTCCACCTTCACCATGAGAACCGTCTATATCAATCATATAAAAGAAAAAGAGCTAATAATATAAAAAATATTCTAAAAAGATACAATAATAAAAAATAAAAAAGTGGACTTACCAGTTCACTTGATCAAGATCGTTGCTTATATTACTCATGTCGTCAGTGTTCAGTTCGTTATTCAATACATCGATATTATTAATGTCGGTCCCTACGCTGTCGACTGCAGCATTTCCTGATGGCGCCTGAGTTGTGGTAGGTGTTGTCCCACCATTCTCGCACCCTACGATGAATAATATTAGCATTGCCATTCCGATTAGAGCAATTATTCTTTTCATGTTGTTAACCTCGATACCCTATTTTATATATTTTTGTCTTCATTTTGCTATAGTTACTCTTAAGCAGCCATAGTTGTTGTAGTTGTTGTCTCAAGGTTGACGTCAACATTCTTTGCCTTAAGCTCTTTTACGATCTCCTTAAGCTTTGAATTGGCCTGCTTCAACTGGTCATTTGCAGTGTGGAACAGCTTTATCCCTTCCTGGACCTTTGCGCTGTCAACTGCATTAGCTGATTTTGCTTCAGCAAACTTTGCCTGAGCCTGATCATAGTTGGCCTGCGCTGATGCGACCAATGAGTTGAAATCAGTCACCATCGGCTCGACCTTTGTTGTGTCTACTCCTTTTGACTTTGCATCTGCAATCTTCTCGTTCAGCTTGTCTCCCAGCTGCTTTAGCCTTGCTGCTACGTTTCCAAGGTTTGCATTGACTACTTTTGCTGAATGCAATTTTATCCTTTTCTCAATATCCTGCCAGTCCTGCTTGATTGTCTGCGCAGCTGCCTTGACCTGCTCTTTTGTCGCTGATTCAGAGACTGCTGCCTTAGCCTGCTCGATCTCAGCAATCTTTGCATCTATGTCAGATACTATTGATGTCACTTCATCTGGAGAAAGATTTGTATTTGACTGTACTGCTGCCTTGAGCTTGTTTAGGTGCTCAATTATGTTGTCGCTTAATTTTATCAAGTAATCCTTTGAATCGTTTATGATATTGCTCCTGTCTGCCTTGCATGTCTCAGATGAAGCGTCTTTGCAATCCCCTATCATCTTCTGCTTCTCTCCAAGGAAATTCTGCCTTGCATCCATTGCCTCTTTCTTCTTCTCAATAATATACTGTTTTGCTTGGATAAATCTCTGCCTTGCATCTGCGATGTCTGCTCTTGCAGCCTGCCTTGCATCCTTTATCTGATTGATCATGCTATGAGTCTCATTCCTTGCTCCTATAACTCCATTTCTTATTTCATTCATCCTGTCACGAGTATCATTCCTGATTTCTTTTACATCATTCCTGACTTTATTTACCTTGTCCCTTGCTTCAATGCATTTTTCCTTGGTGTCAAAGACCCTTAGCCCAAGGTACATGAACATTCCGCAGAACTCTTTCTGGTCGCAGTTCTTGTTTTTATTGTCAAAATAGTATAGTGTGTGGCAATTCTTCCCATTGCTGGCTGATGCCAATATTGTGGTTGTTGTAGTGTCTAATATTGTAGTAGTTGTCTGATCTACGCCTAGATCTCCTTGTACTCCATTTCCATTATCTGATTGTGCATATACTACAACGCTGCTCAATAAAAGCATCATTGCCAATGCGAACGCATAAAATATTTTCATTTTCTCATCCTCCGATTGTTTTGTTTGATAATAAATGACATGCAAATCAGGGGACATTGCATGCCTCACCATCTTCTTAGGGATTAATGGGATTCAGGTTATTTATAAATACACTTTCAGATTCCTTTATCTTAAAGCTTTATGAGCTTATTTAATACTTTACAGAGCCTTATTTGGCCTTCTTTAAGTTTAGAGAAATGTTTTTAAAGCTCAATCAATTAAACAAGTCAAAATGAGGCTAATTGCTATTTTGATAGTGGTTTTGGCAATATTCAGTGAAGGAGCTTTTGCCGCATCACTGCATGGGACTGTTTATGATATAGATCTTAATACTGTGAACAATGCTATAATTGAGGTGAACTCAGTCCCTATGCAAAGGACATTGTCAAAAGAAGGGCAGTATTCTTTTGAGCTTTCTCCTGGGAAATATGTGATTCAAGGTTATATCAAGGATGGTGATTTTATCATCGCCTCTACAGAAGAGAATGTCACGATAGATTCAGATGGAAGCTTTGTGTTTGACCTTTTCCTTTATCCAGAGATACAGGACAAGGATCTCTTAGGCGGATCTGACATAACTGTTGAAGATGTGAACTATGCTGATTCATCAAGCACTATTGCCATATGGGTATTAGTCATCGTATTGATCATAATTGCAGGTGCAGCCTATTACTTCATGTATTTTAAGAAGAAAAAGAAAGAAGTGAAAGCTGATGTGAAAGAAGAGAAGGCAGCTACCAAAGAAGATGCAACAACAGACAATAATCTTGACAAGATTGTTGAAATAATCAAAAGGGAAGGCGGAAGGACCACCCAGAAAGACATAAGGAAAGAGATACCATATTCTGAAGCAAAGATAAGCCTGATGATATCTGAGCTTGAGCATAAAGGAGTTATAGAAAGGATTAAGAAGGGAAGAGGAAATATTATTGTTTTGAAGAAGTGATTGTTTATGACTAAGCCAAAGATCCATTTCATCATGACCGGAGGGACTATCGATTCATACTATGAGCCGACTAAAGATACAGCTGTCCCTAACCAACATTCAATCATTCCTCAGTTCATCAAGAGCCTTAAGATATATGAGGAATTTGAATTCACAGAGATATGCATGAAAGACAGCAGGGACCTGACAAAATCAGATATAAGCAAAATCCATGAAGCTATAGAAAAAAGCCCTTATAAAAGAATAATCATCACTCATGGGACATATACTATGCCGGATACTGCTAGATTTCTTGCAGCTAATCTGAAGAATAAAGACAAGATAATCATCTTTACTGGTTCGATGATCCCACTGGTAGGATTTTCACCTTCAGATGCGCCTTTCAATCTGGGATTCTCAATCGCTAAATCTCAGGAGCTGGCCAATGGAATCTATGTCTGCATGAATGGAAGAGTGTTCTCACCAAAAGAGATAGTAAAGACGCTTTCAGAAGGAAGATTCAGTTCAATATTCAATAAGTAGATTAAAGCCTGTTTTCTTTAACTGTATTCGGCCCATTCCTAGAATAAATCACTTGCAATGACGCCATCCTTTCCCTTGCAAGATAATGCACTTGACTAAATCCTGATTTAGGAAGGCTCCAGATATAATTCCCTTTGTCCAGTATGCCTCTCTTTGCATAGTTTCCCAGCATGCTTTTCCCACAGCCATTTCCGCCTATATAATAAGCATAGTTCCAGAAATCCATGTCTTTATTGGTCATCCTTTCTTCAGGTATGCCTAATTCTGGGAGGTCTGCTTTCAATGCATCCCTTCTCCATGCATATTCTGCTGTCATCGCAAGGATAGCATCTTCAAATGACTTGAACCTGCCTGATCTTACTGGCTCGTCTTTTTCATTGATCCTGTTGACTATCTCAAACCTTCTTCCTTCCTGGAAGTCTTCTGGAAGATATCCTTTCAACCTTAGCTCTTTTACATTTTCTCCAAATCTCTGAAGCCCAAGGTAATCAAATCCATCCACCCTCTTAGGATTAAGATTCGGATATTTGTCCAAGAAAGCATCAAGCCCCTCTGACAATGCTCCTGCATAGACAAATTCAGGTGTCATCTCAGTGCCGCTTGATGTGTAGACTGATTCAACGCTGCTTTTCAGGGCAAGATGAAGCCTGCTGTCTTGAGGTATTTCCAGCTTCTTAAGATCCATCCCTTCTTTCAGGTGCCTGAATGCAACATCATCTATCACACTTGTCTCATATTGTAGCATTAATGGCACCAGTCTAGCCAATGAGTTTGTAGAAGCCTCTGCTGTCTCGCAAAATGATGCTCCTGCTATGGCTCCAGCCACATATTTTAGGAAATCTCTTCTCTCCATTTTCTTTTTTAGAATTACTGCCTTGAACTCTCTTATTTAGACTAATACTTCATGTTATATAAGGCTTTTCGTAAGAAATCTTGTATTTTGTAGTATTTTTACAGCTTATTTTGTTATATTTCCATATTATATGCCTAATCATTTTTTGGAAACATTTCAACAATCCATTCTAAGATAGGATAGTGCTGCTAAATCCTACAAAATTATTTAAATCAGCATATATTTTAATGGATTATAAAATATTCAGGGGGCTGAAATCATGAATGGAAGGCATAGCGAGAAGACCCAGAAAGAAACAGAAATGTGCATGAAAACGCAGTATCTGCATGATATGGTCGATAATTTTGCAGGTAAAGTAGTCTTGGTCGTAGGTGATTTCTGCCTCGACGCTTATCTTACCCATAATCCAAATCTCGGTGATCCTGTCTCAGCAGAGAATGGCCAGCCTCCTTTTTCAGTATTCAAGAGAAGATATTCTCCAGGAGGAGCTGGCAACGTCACTGTCAATGTCACAGCTTTGGGAGGGCAGTGCCTTGCTTTCGGAGTGATCGGAAGCAAGAATCCTACAGAAGACGCAGAAGGCATAATCTTGACAGAATGCCTGAAATCAGCAGGCGTTAAAGACTTCCTCTTGACAAGCCCAAGAAATACGCCGACATATTCAAAACCAATCCATCATGAGACTGGAGTCGAGTCTCCGAGGGTTGACCTGGTCAATGTATCCCAGGTCTATGATGAGACTGTTGTTGACCTATTGTTTGAGAGATTGGCCCAAATACGATATGAATACAGGCATGCCGGATGCTCTGTCATAGTCAACGACCAGATCAAGATGGGTCTCAGTTCGCCTTATTTCATTGAGAAACTTAAGTCTATCCGTGCCGATTGGAAGAACACCCCTTTCATCGTCGATTCAAGGAGACATGCAGCACAATATATGTCCCCTGGCATGATAATGAAACTCAACTCATACGAGGCAGTCAATCTTCTTGAGAAAAGCGAATTCCAGGATCCATTGCAAGTTATTCCTGATGTAGAAGTAGTAAGAGTGTTGCCTGCAATATATGAACGGACAGGATGCCCTGTATATATAACAAGAGGCAATGAAGGAGTGATAGTCTATAATGGAAAAAGCCCTATACGCGTGCCTACAGACAATCTGGTCGGGAAGGTTGATCCATGCGGTGCAGGAGATACTGCAGTTGCGATAATGGCGCTTTGCTATGCAGCAGACAAAGAAGCAAGATCTGTGGATGTTGCCTGGCTTGCAAATGCAGGCGCAAGCATCACCTGCGAGCAGATCAATACTACTGGAGTCGCAACTCCGGAGAAGCTGAAAAAGAGGGTAGAATTGATGGCTTCTATGGACATCACTGCGTTGTGTTACTATATACCGCCCCATAGGCAGCTGGTTAGGTAGATGGCACAATATTTCATCTGAGCCATACATGGCGCTGGTCAATGGGGGACTCAAAAGAAAAACTTAAATACTTCCCCTCATTCTTATTCGATTATGAAGTTGTTAGATATTATAGTTGGAATAAGCGAATTGATTCTTTTAGACACAACTACAACAACAACTACAACAGCCTAAGGGCTTCATCGTTCTTCTGTTTTAGTCGATAGAACTGAGACAATGAGGAGATATAGCTAAAAAGAAACAAAAATTTATATAACAAGGAAAAAAAGAGGATTTCAGGAGGTATGCAAGATGGGAAAAATAAAACTAGAGTTTCCGGATGGAGCATTGAAAGAATATGAGGCAGGCGTAACTGCTCATGAAGTGATAGAGAAAGATATAGGTGTAGGATTACTGAAAGCTGCTCTTGCTGCAAAAGTAGGACATAATGCTATCGACCTAAATGTACCTATAACTACATCAGGGAAATTCAAAGTGCTCACACTTAAGGACAAGGAAGGGGTAGAGGTATTCAGGCATTCAACTGCACATGTACTAGCTCAGGCTATTGTCAAATTATTCCCAAATGCTATACCTACAATAGGACCTGTAGTTGAAGAAGGGTTTTACTATGACTTTGATTCAGATCCATTCACTCCAGAAGATGTTGCAAAGATAGAGAAAGAGATGGAAGTGATTGTGAAGGCAAACTATCCTTTTACAAGGAAAGATGTGTCTAAATCAGAGGCTAAGAAACTGTTTAAGAATAATCCATACAAACTGGAACTTATTGACGAGTTTGAAGGAGATTCTGTCGGTGTCTATGAGCAAGGAAGATATCTAGATTTATGCAGAGGCCCTCATGTCCCATCGACTGGCGTCATCAAATCTTTCAAGATAATGAAGATTGCAGGAGCATATTGGAGAGGGGATGCAAAGAACAAGCAGCTCCAGAGAGTCTATGGAATAAGCTTTGGCGAAAAGAAAGAGCTTGAGGCGCATCTGAAACTGATTTCCGAGGCAGAGAAGAGGGATCATAGGAAAATAGGAAAAGAGCAGAATCTTTTCATGATGCATGAGTATGCGCCAGGAATGCCATTTTTCCTTCCTAAAGGAATGATAATGCTTCTTGAACTGACAAAGTTTGCAAGAAAGTACTCTTATGGAGAAGGATACAAGGAAGTGAAGACTCCTCAACTGTTCAATTCAGCTTTATGGAAGACATCTGGACATTGGGGCCATTACAGGCAGAACATGTTCTGTCTGCATCATGTAGAGGATAATACTGATATGGCCCTGAAAGCCATGAACTGTCCAGGGCATATGCTTGTCTTCAAGAGAGATGCTTATTCATACAAAGACCTTCCTTTGAGGATTGCTGAGACAACCACTCTTTACAGGAATGAACTGTCCGGGACACTTGCAGGACTGACTAGAGTAAGGGCATTATCCCAGGATGATACTCATATATTCCTGACGCAAGAACAGATATTTGATGAGATACAGAGATTATTGGAAAAGATCAAGACGATCTACAAGATATTCGACCTGAAGATCGCTGAAATCTATCTATCTACCAGGCCAGTGGATTTCATGGGAGACATTTCAGACTGGAATACTGCCGAAGCAAACCTGAAGAAGGCACTTGAAGATGCAAATCTGAAGTATACAATCAATGAAGGAGACGGAGCATTCTACGGGCCAAAGATTGATGTCCAGGTAAAAGATGCTCTTGGAAGATTGTGGCAGCTTGCTACGATCCAGCTTGACTTTAACATGCCTAAACAGTTTGAGCTAAGCTATGTAGATTCAGATGGATCCAAGAAAACTCCTGTTGTCATCCATAGGGCAATCCTTGGAACAATGGAAAGGTTCATGGGAATCCTCATTGAGCATTATGCAGGAAAGTATCCTTTATGGATCTCTCCAGTGCAGGTCAAGATATTGAGCGTTGCTGATCGTTTTAATCCTTATGCCTATCAGATACGGCAAGAGATGATCGAGAAAGGATTAAGGGTAGATGTAGATGACAGGACTGAATCAATTCCAAAGAAAGTCCGTGATGCTCAATTGGAGCAGGTCAATTATATATTAGTAGTCGGCGAGAGAGAGCTTGGGAACAAGACAGTCACAGTCAGGACTAGGGACAATAAGGTCCTTGGTGAGGAGAAGATAGATCCTTTCGTTGCTAAACTGCTTAAGGAGATCGAAGAGATGAGGAATTAGGTTTCTTCTTTTTTTATGTTTTTTCTAATTACTTTACAGCCTTAACCTTCTCACTATTCTCCCAGATCGAATCGAAGAACGTAGCCATAGACTTCGCAAAATTCTTATTTGTAGTGTAGATAGACATCCTGTCCCTCTCTTTTGAATCCTCATTGACTATGCTTATCATAGCTTCTTTCTCGTCTATGACTATTAACCTTAATCCAGGGATTAAATTCCTTCTTAGCTCCTCCCCGAGATTGACGCTCTGTTTCAATATCTCCCTGTTCTTTGGTGTGATCTTCCTGATTATCCTCTTTATCTTGACTCCATTGTTCAGTGCCCTTAATGTGCCAACTTTACGGCTGACAATAGGCTCATAGACTCCAGGGATCATGAGGATATCTTTCTTTGCCCTTTCATGCATCTCTGATATCATGCTTATCTGCTTCTGCTTTCCTTGAAGCACAATTATCTTATCCTGTTCTATCACTTTTTCCTTTTTCTCTGGGATCTTTATCGTCTCGATCTCTCTTTTGAGGCTGTTCAGGCTTTCCTCTTTCTTTCGGATTATCATATTGAACGCCTGCTTCGGCTCTATCGCCTCAAACGTCTTAGGCTCTGTCGGAATTATCATTATCAGGCCTTTCTCCTCGAGCTTCTGGAGAATCTCGTATATCCTTCCATAGGAGACATTGCTTGCTTTTGCTATCTGGGCAGACTTTGCCCTTCCAATACTCAATAATGCGAGATATGCCATCTTTTCATACTGTCCAAGTCCAAACTCCTTTAAAACATCATTTATTTCCATATTGCACCTATTGGTAGGTGTTGCACCTATATAAATATTACTGTTTATTTCCACTTGGTAATAAGAAAATTACTGGAGATGGTGGGAAAATGGTAGAAGTAGACAAGAACAAGGAACTGCTGGAAACATATGACTTAAGAGAAGACTTCAGAGGGTTAATGACAAGAGAAGATTTCTATAAAGAGATAGAGGCAGAATATCTGAAAACGGGCAAGATAACAAAACAGGTAAGATCTGTACGGGCATTGATAATGAACACCAACGGAAGGATACTTCTCCAGAAAAGAAGCGAAGACAAGAAATACAATGCAGGATTATATGATAAGACCTTGGGAGGGCATTGCACATTAAGGCAGCAATCCAATCTTGCATTGGTAGCAGAACTCGCTGAAGAGCTTGAGTCTCCAGGATTTGTCTGCGCTAATGCTGACTTTCTTTATAATCTCGCACATATCGACTTAAAAATAATCGGGCTTTTCAAGGACGTAGGATATCAATCTGGTTTCATGTCTCTTAGGAAGGGAAATCCTGAGAAAGGGACATCTGATATAGTGCAACCATTCATGAATCATTTCTATTTTGGTGTCTATAACGGCAGGTTCAGCTGGGTTGACACTGAAGTGAGAGGTATGGACTCTTTTCCATTGGATGACTTGGTAAAGACGATGGAGCAGAAGCCTGACCAATTCACAGAAGACATGAAAGTGATGCTGCCTATATATAGGCCACACATAGAGAGCGTATTGGAAAGGTTTGGATTAAAATAAAACTAAGATGATTTAGGGGGACAAAATGACAAGCGTAGATCAAGTTGTTAAGGATGAGCTGAGAGGACAGCCTTTTATTGCAGAAAGGGACGAGCAAGGACATTTAAGGATCTGTCCAAATTGCTTCTATGGTGTAGTTGAGACAGAACGGCCTACAGGTATAAGGTATGCTGGCAAATGCCTTACATCTGGACCTGGGGAGTTGTTTTCAGAAGATCCACTGCGTGAGACAATTGATGGCAAACAGGTAGGACATTACTGTCCATGCTTTGCGGATTATTCGGATTTTGAGGAGATTTAGTTTAGATAATTTTTTTCCTTTTTTCCCACAAGGTTTTTATAGACTCATCATTTGAATTATTATATGTCCAACGAATCCAAAGAAGCATTTCCAACCGAACGCAAAAAGAAAAGATACAAAGCAAAGTACAGGAAAGGCGGGCCTTTGAGGGCGACTAAAATCAAATTAAAGTGAACTTATATAGAAAGATATATAAACCAAAATATCTATTTCTTGCTATAAGAGGTGCAACATGTTCGTAAAGAAATTTATAATGACTATGTTTTCGATAATAGCCCTTTACCTGTTCATACTTGCAGTGCTGTTCTCTCTGAAGTATGATGTGAACATATTCACCATGTCTTTCATTGTTGTGATACTTCTTTTTGTGGCTTATGCCCTGTTCCCTTTCAAGAGCGGAGGGGCGGGGGCTTCACATGCCCATATAATTGGACCTGGCAATATTTCAGTCGAGAAAACAAACAAGAAAGCTGCTAAAAGACCTTCCAGAAAAAGGAAATGATCATCTCTCTTCTTTCTTCTTCTTTGCGCGGTCAAGCCTGAAGTTCTGTATGACTTGGAAGACGAAATAGATTATAAAGAACAAAAGTCCGGCGATAAATGACTGCATCAGGTTGGCTTTGTTCAAGAGCAGGGATATTGTAAGATGGGCTATAAATACTACTGCTCCGACTATCAGGCTTATTATGAATGGATTCCTTTTCCGCTTTATGTAGCTTAGCGCCATTATATATCGATCGATCCCCTTTTCTTCAGGATCTCCACCCTTATCCTTTTCTTGTCAAGGATATCCTTGAATGTTTCAGCATCTTTCTTTGACCCTATATGGGATCCGTAATGCATTGGGATTGCGATCTTTGGTCGAATAATTGATGTGATTCCTGCTGCCTCTTCTGCAGTCATTGTGTACATTCCTGAAACTGGCATAAGGCAGACATCTGCCTTTATCCTCTTCATCTCAGGGATCACATCGCTGTCCCCTGCGTGATATATCCTGACGCCATCGATCGTGATTATATATCCGACCCAGTTCCTGTCTTTTGGATGATATTCCTTGTTTATGTTATATGCAGGGACTGCTTCGACTGAGATTCCATCAATGTCTGCATACTCTCCTGGAAGAAGCACTCTTATGTTATTTGTCTCTAGGTTATCTGGAGTAGTTACATATTTTGTCTCTTTCTTTCTTAGCTTAGCAACATCTTTTTTTGAATAATGATCATCATGCACATGGGTGAAGAATATGATATCTGCTTTTTCTTCCTTGCCTGACAATTCGTATGGGTCGATATAGATTATCCTTCCTAAACTATCCTTTATCTTAAATCCGCTGTGGCCTAGCCAAGTCAGTTTCATATGCATATATTAGATATGGAGTTATTTAAAGGTTTCTAAAAAATAATGGCTATTGTTTTTCCCTGAAGACTATAGTTGCTGTCTTTGCCCATTCCTCATCTTTCTTGAAAATGAAGTCTGTGGATTTGTCGCCTTCTCTTAATCCGGTGAACTGGCCCTGGAACCCTATGAATATGTCATACTGAGGGTACGATGATATATTGATCTGGCTTGTAGTCTCATCCCATGTCAGGTTATGGTTGTGGAGGTAGAAAGGCAATGGCCAATAATTGTTCAGTGTCACCAATATATGAGCATCATTCTCTTTGTATGCATTTATCTTTGAGATTATCCCTTCTGTATCCTTACCAGTCTCCATCTGTCCAAGGACATTTTTTGTATCAGGGTTGTATATCATGAAATTCTGCTGGATGCAATAGAATGCCGTCACGGCGAGGAGGGCGCATATCATGATGATTATCCATCTCTTTTTTGATCCATATCTTTTAAGCATGCCGCTCGCTGCGCTTCCGCAAAGGAGGATGAGAGGGAGTATCACTATCGGGAGCATCCATTTTACCTTATAATTGATTATGCTGAATATGATCAAGGATGTCAAAGACCAGAACAGAAGGAACCTTGAGAACTCATTCTTTCTTCTGCATATACATCCTATAGCTGCCATGACCAGAAGGCCTATCTCTATAGGGAAGATCGTCTGCAGATAGTAGGAGAAAGGCTGGTTCATCTTGTTTGTCGACTTGCCTGCCAACTGCAATCCTGCGTCCTTCAATCTTATGATGTTTCCAGTGTTTGTGAAGAAGCAGGTGTGTATGAAAGTGAATAATAGGAGGAAGACTAATACGGCTAATATGATATGTTTGGTTCCTGCTTTTCTTATCTCCTTGAATGGAGCCATTCCATGGAATATATAGACGTATGCAAACAATAAGAAGAGGAAGATAAGGAAGATCTCGTTGATGTTGAAAAGAATTGCAGATAGTATAAAGAGAGAGTAGAAACCTGCCAATGTGAACTTTTCTATGATATTTAGCCCGACTATTATGAACAGCAACAGGAAGAAGATATAGAATGGGTAAGTCGTGTACTGCCTTGAGTAATAGACGAATGTCGGTGAGAATGCAAGGAAGGCAGAGCTGACCAATACGCCTGTGTATCCTATATGTTTCCTTAGGAAATATAAAAGTAGGATTGTCATGCTTCCGAACAATGCTGTTGCGAATCTTATGGAGAAGACTGATAATCCGAATATCTTTACGAAAAATGCCGTGAAGTAGTTCGGCAGCATCCCGTGCTGCTCAAGGTTCCAGTCAGGGCTTTTTCCTTCTGCTATCGGAGTTACGTACATTTCCTCGAGGACATTCTCGTCGTGGTGCAATAATTTCGTGTCAAGCTGGTAGAATCTCAGGAAGAATCCTGCGAAGACTATGACTATGAAGAGTGCAATGAACCAGCTCTTTTTTATCTTGACCACACAGCTTGATTATATCTTTCTATTATAAAAATTATTGTTTTGGACAGCGAGATAGCTGTAGTGGATAGAAATGTTTAAATAGAGAATATCCTGATAAGCTATATTATATATAAATAACTGTTTTAGAATCAAAAAAAGGTGGTGTTTGTATGGATAAGAGAATCATTATAAGGTCTTTCTTGATTGTTCTTGCTTTCGGTGTCATTTTGTTTATCATGACTGCTTGTGGGGGTAATTCGAATCCTAATAAAACATGCCCTAATCCAAATGGCGGAAGCGAGATAGAATGTGCAGGTACTTCAGATGATTATGAGTGCTGTAATGGATGTATGTTAAGTAAGGGCAGTATAGACTCTGAAGGGAATATCGGCTCGGAAGAATGCTGCACAGGTTCTGGTTCCGAACAAAGATATAATCCTAAGGAAGCGTGTTGTGATCAAGGTCTTTTAGGGTGCAGATCGCCAAAAGAATGTCAGGCTGTTTATAATCCAGATGGCAGTAAGAAAGAGATGGCATGCGGAAAACCTTGTACTGGAGGTTGTGATTCGCATGCTACCTGTCAGGATGGTGATTGTATCTGTGACCAAGGTTATTCACAATGTGGCTCAAATCCAGTCACATGTTACACTTCAAGCCAGTGTTGTAACAAAGAAACAGGAGCTGTAACAAATAAAGGGCTGATATTTGGTAGAAGTTGTGACTGCAATCCTCCTTGCCCTGAAGGTGAAGAATGTGATACAGAGTCCGGCGAGTGTAAATCATGTTGCCCTGATGGATGCAGTGATGGTGCATATTGTACATGCGGGGATAACGGAGGTTGTTTAAATTGTTGTGGGGTTCCTCCGGATAGTGGATTACCTGCTGCTGATTTGATTCAACTCGCATCAAGCTGTGCTAAATATAATAAGGCTTATAGCCAATGTGAATTGCCTTGTCAATGGCATACATCCGATTCCTGCGAAGAAGTCGGATAAATTTTTTCTTTTTTTATCTTGAAAAATCAGACCCCTAACTAAAATGTTATTGTTCCGGGCAGTGATTATTGATAAACTGATATCTTTCAGGACAATGCTCTTTGAGATATCTCATAAAAGTATGCTTTAATTCGTGTTCCCAAACTTTTCTGCCTTGTTCTAAAGCAAGGTTCTTCTTCTCTTGCGAATCAAAAATTCCTGAATAAGCATCTATAAAACATTTATTGCCTATTGACAGATCATCTATTGATACTTTGATGATCTTCTCTCCTTGATATACAACATCTTTAGGTCTTTTGTATAGAATTATTACTCGCGGAACTGAATGAATATTCCAATGATCAGTTATAGTTCTTGTCTGCAAGTGCCCATATTTATTCCTTACCTTTATTTTTATTTTGTCATCTACATTATATTCGGCAAAAACTGCTGCATCAGAAGAAAACTCAGCTGCCACGTTTTTGTAGATTGGTGTGAAAATCTTACAAGGTCCGCACCATTCTGACCAGAGTTCGATAAAAATAGGCATCCTATCACTTTCTTTAAGAATTTCTTCTAAATTATCTTGAGTAAGCTTTATTACTTCCTGTCTCGGATCAGGCCTTTTAAGAGAATCCTGCTGTTCTCCCCTCTCCTGATACTGAAGACCTTCATAAGTGCCTGTCGCTACGCCTACAGCTGCAAGAATCCCAAGTTCAATCATTCTCCTTCTTGTTATAATTTCCCCCATCTCAAACACCTTTTGACTGAAATATAGCCATCTAAGGGACATCGATATTTAAACATTACTATTTTCACTACTTATTGGTAATTATTAGAAATAATTGGCCTTTATAGACGCTATAATGGCTAAGCTTGGCTTAGATAAGGCTCCTATTCAGCCCTTGGATGAACTAGAACCAACTACAGAAACATGATAAATATCAATTTTATATTAGAAATGTTTAAATAATATGAGCTATAAAAACTGGATTATACTGAAAAAAGGTGGTATCATGAAAACTAGGTCTATATTGTCAATAATATTTTTAGCTGCTTTTATCATCATTGTAGGATGCTGCTCAAATGGGAATTGTACACAATGTCCAAATAAAGGTCAATGTGATGCTGTTTCCAGTTATGGATGCTTCTGGGATACTAGCACTAATCCTGAACACTGTGCTTCATCAGGCACTACTACTTCCTCTACTACTTCATCCACTACTACTACAACCACCACCCTTCCAAAGTGCGGACCGGATGCAATGCCTGGGCCAGGAAGCGAATATAGCTGCTGTTCCAAATCAAATCCACCACAAGATGGAAAATTGTATGATCCAAAATTTGCATGTTGCACCAATGGTGAGCTGAATATACAAAAGAAATGTCCTAATAATGGCCCTTGTGTCGATAAGGATGCTTGCTGTCCAGGGACTCATAAATGCGCAAACACATGTGTATCAGATACATATACTGGATGCTGTTTATCCACGGATGGGTCAACTGGTGTTCCATATGTAGTAAATGATGGATCGACTGATAACTCTCAAGCAAAGTCATGCTGCCAGACCAAGGATGGTTCTCCAAAAGTGTATAATCCATACTCTGAGTGTTGCGAATGTCCTCCTGCAAATGATCCGAATCCATTCCACCCTTCATTTAACTGTTATTGGAATATCGATAAAGCAGGGACCAAGGCTTCATGCAACATCTGCCCTAATGGTCTTAAAGAGTGCGTTGTTGGAACTCATGCAAATGGCGTACCTCAGATCCAATGCTATGATGAAAGCAGATTCTGCTGCCACCCATGCAATAACGGCTATAATTTTGTGGCTGCTAAGGAAACTTCAGCACCTTATTCCTGCCCTACGACAGGATGTGGTGAGCCTTGTGGAACAGTTACGTGCGGCCCAACTGAGTGCTGTGTCGATGCTTCACAGTCAAAATGTGAGGTTGCATGCAATGTTGCTTCCCCATATAAAAATGATGCAACTGCTCCATTGACCTGTTATGGGATGGGATATGTAGGAGGATGCACTGGTCTTGGAGTATGTGTAGATAACCCTAACTGTGCATAATGGTTTATCAGTAAATAGAAAATATCCAAAAAATCAAGAAACAATTTATTTTATATGTTTTTTCATATTTTGTTCAAGCGTCTTCCTGAACGCAGACTCCTGCTTATCTTGAGGCGCTGGCTTGTTATACTCTACGCCTCCTGCCATGAAGTCTGATCCTGTCACAACATACAAAGGCTTGCCTGCTTTTACGATTGCTATCCTTGGACCGACTCCAACATCAAGCACTTTTGCAAGATCTGGATTTCCATTGATATCGCTCCTTGTGAACCATATGTCCCTAGGGTCATAATCTTGCGATACCTTTGCATAAAGAGGATTTACAACATCATTATAATGGCAATTAGGCAGTGTGAATTCGACAAGAACTACACCTTCGCTGCCAAGAACTTTCTGGTTCATATCAGGAGTGATAACCTGAAGCTGCTTCCTATCATTTAACCTTGGATCATATGATTTACCACAAGAACTTGTAGCTATTGCTGCCAATCCTGTAAGCGCTAATCCAGACAAAAATTCTCTCCTTGATAAGTTTGATTGGTATTCCATTTTAACCCCCTTATTAACAGTTATATACAGCTTAATACAATTAATATATAAACCTTTCGGTTATTTACCACTTAATAGTGACTAAGAAAACCCACCAAGAACTAACAAAGGAAATACAATAGAAGCATCCCCAAATATCTGCACATGGGTTGATTCAGCCCTTAGTTTACCCCAGGAGATTCCTTCTTTTGGAGGAGCTCCTGAAAGGCTGCCATCGCCTTCTATCCCTGTCGATACATAGACTGCAAAGTCTGTTCCGTCTCTGTATAAATTAGCGTTAATCACATGATGCTTTGGAAGCCCTCCTCCTAAGCAGATGACTCCAGTCTTTTCTGAATTCAATGCAAGGCTGTTGATCCTGACAATATCATCGCTGATATCTAATTTGAAATCAGGATTTTTCTTCTTGAAGAAGTATAGCATATCTCCTATTGATCCGTCTGTCAAAGCAGGGCAGAACACGGGGATATTATGTTTTGTTGCCCAGTAATAGATGCTGTTCTCGTCCTTTACTTCTTTACCTAATTCATAGATGAATTCTGAGCATGATATTGTGTGATTCCTGTCTTTTGTCTCTTCATACATCCTCTTGAAGAATTTTGTCATGACATCTTCAAAATCACAATACCTGTCATTTGGGACTAGGATGTTTCCTATCCTATTTACTCCCTCTTCCCTTAATGCAAGGTCATCTGCGACAAAATCGCTTATCAGGAATGGCTTTAACGTTTTTATTATATCCTCTTCAACTCCTCCTGCTGTTGTGACTAGTACGTCGACCATCTTATGTTTTACTAGATAAGCTATTTCCTCTCTTAATCCAGAGCTTATCATGTTTGATGTGTAAGCAAGAAAGATTGTTGCTTTTGCCTTTCTCATCTTCTTTATTATCTGTATGCCTTTGCCTAGATGAGTTGCCTGGAATCCTGTTGTCAGGAATGAATCTAAGAACTTATCTTTATCAAAAGGCTTGTCGAAATCATACCCTTTGACATCTAGCAGGTCTTTTGGCTCATGAGATTTCTTGAATATGATATCTTTTGGATCTTTTTTCTTTGACATGGATTATATAATTAGGATTTGGTTTATAAATGTTGTTGTGGAAACTATATATTAGAGAATAAGATAAAAAAAGAAAAGTTTCAGTTCCTCTTATCCAAAACCTTCCTCTGGTAATCAACAACCTGATTGATGCAGCCGTTGTCTGTTGGAACTACTGATGTCATACATACATAATTCCATATATCTCCGAAAGGCATCGTCTTCTGAGCTTCCAATAACGCCTGTTTCTCGTATCCTCTTTCTGCCATCTCAAGCTCAGCCAATTTTCTGCCTGGCTCAAGCATCGCATTGAGGACTGCCTTATAGACAGCCCTCTGTCCTGTCACCCAGGCTCCAACCCTGTTTATGCTCGCATCAAAATAGTCAGTAGCAAGATAGACTTTGCCGGAAGTTAAAGCACCTCCCCTTACAAGCTCATGCGCCACATCCCTAAGCTCATCGTTATAGAGCACGACATGGTCCGAATCCCATCTGACGCCTCTGCTCATATGGACAAGCACTCCAGGAACATATGGAAGTACTGCAGAGAGCTTGTCGTTTATTGTTTCTGTCGGATGGAAGTGCCCCATGTCCAAGCATAGCATCTTCTGGTGTTTCATTGCTATACCAAACAGGAATTCATGGCTTCCTACAGTATAAGCCTCAACTCCCATCCCAAAAAGCTTGCCTTCTACAGATTCTTTTACTCTTTTATCGATCTTCTTTGCAAAGATCTCTGCATATGAAGCACCAAGCCGATCTCTTGGGCCCTTTCTGTCTACAGGAGTGTCCTTCATTCCGTCAGGAGTCCAGTAATTCAAGACTACATCATCATCCTTCTCCTTTGCGATCATCTCAGATATCTCACGGCATCTTAATGCATGCTCTATCCAGTATCTCCTGATAGCCCTGCTTGGATTGGAAAGTGTAAGTCCAGCTAATTTTTTATCTGGATGCGAGAAGAATGTAGGATTGAAGTCCAGGCCTATGCCTGATACTTTTGCCCATTCGACCCATTCACTGAAATTTTCATAACAGATAGCATCCCTACCTACAGGTTTTCCATGATTTTCAAGATAGATTGCATGCAGGTTAAACCTTGGTGTCCCTGGTATCATGCTGAATGCTTTTTCAGCGTCCTGCCTCAATTCTTTTGCATTGCGTGCAGCTCCTGGGAAATTGCCAGTGGCCATTATGCCACCAGTCAATGGGCCGGTGCTCTCAAAACCCCTTACATCATCTCCCTGCCAGCAGTGCATCGAGAGGGGGATTGAATTTACCACAACATCTACAACTTCATCTACATTGATTCCATTATCTTCATAGACTTTTTTTGCAGCCTTATATCTGCTTTCAATTGCAGCGTCCTTAAGCTCTGGAAATTCTTTAGCCATAATACCACTCTCCACTAGATTATGATTGATACTTGTCTGCCCTATCTAGAAAATATATAAACCTTCCTAATCCATCGACGATGATTTTGTCTCAATTCGGTGACGAATGCTGCCTGTTTTTTCTGTTTTTGCCGTAACTTTTATATGATTTTTATCATTTTTCTCTATTTTATAACAGCCATTATGTATTATATATATCCAGAATTATATTATCCACTATTCAAATATTTATAAATACCTGATTTTTTTAAAAGGGGTGATTGACGGATTAATTACGATTAATCTAGAAGTATATATGCAGAGGAGGGATTTATATGGCAAGCAGAGAAAATTTCTTGATTGTGGGAGCGGGAATGATGGGATCCATCTTTCCGCCATTGATAAGGCAGGCTGGGGGAGAAGTTGTCGGCGTCATGGGCATATCAGACGCAGAGATCAATCAATTTCTGGACACTCAAAGGCTTCCTTTCTTGAATAGGGCGTATGTAGATAAATTCATGACTGATAATGGTGATTTCACATTTGAGGCTTATGAAAGGATTCTTAGCACAAGCCAAGTAGATGATGGCATGGCTCCAAACTGCGTCGCAATCCTAATGCCAAATAACATGCACGCCAAGATGGGGATCATGGCTGCAAATGCAGGAAAGCACATCCTTATCGAAAAGCCTTTGGCTACGACATCTCAAGATGCCCAGGCATTCCTTGATGCAGTTCTCGCAAATGGAGTTGTCGCAGAGATAGACTCTTTATACAGGCATCACGAGCTTCTTGACATAACTTTAAGGAACATAATCGAAAGCACTGAGCTAGGAAATCCTACTTGCATAAAGATGAATTATCTTCAGGGATGGCAGATTGATCCTTATGCAGCTATCGGATGGAGACCAGTCGTAGCTATTGCAGGCAAAGGAAAGCTAGTAGGTGACTTAGGTGCGCATGTGATACAGGCTACGCTTGAACTTTTCGGAGGAGAATTTGTCGACTTTGAAGGAAAGACCTATAACACTATTCCAGTGAGGTATAAGTTCATAGGAGCGCAAGGAAAGACGTTTGAGACAACATCGAGACCTACATTTGAACAAAGTCCTGAATCTTATGAGGTAATGGACATGCTTTCAGGAAAATATTCTGGAGATGACAATGCCACAGCTGACTTTGTATTGAGGACTTCTAAAGGAGTGAATGTCCCAGGGCATTACAACTTATCCCAAGTTGCAGCAGGTCATGCAAATGATTTCACTATTGATGTAGAGTTCCAGAAGGGAAGAGTCTATTGGGAGCAGGAACATCCAAACCAATTATTGTATACTGGTCCAGATGGAAGAGTAGTTACAGTCGAAAGGCATTCAAACCCAAGCGCAACAGGAAGACCTTCAGGTCATCCTCATGGATATGGTGATGCAATACATATCGAGCTCAGGAAGATGTTTGATGTCATCGAGTCTGGAGATGCAGACAGGATAAGGGCATACTCGCAGAAGAACATCGGAGATGCAGTCACTTCAGTGAAGATGATTGAGAAGTGGAATGAATCTCCACTTATATGCAATAATTAGGTGCAAAAATGACTGGAAGAATCGAGCTAACAGGGCAGATAATCACATCTGTGAACTTTGGAGGACTGCCTTTATTTTACTTCTCTCCTCAGAAGGTCTGGACTGCAGCTCTTAATTTCTCTGAATTTGGTATAGACAAATTAGAAGTCCCGGACGGAGTCCTTGACCCTGACAACAAGACAGACGGGAAAGGGGTTGACCAAGAAGTCTTTGACACTACGCTTTCAGGCATGCCTCCAGGCGTAGAAGTCATTGCGACTTATATCGGAAGCCAGCATCTTGGAGGAGACAATGAAGAGTTCCTTAAGCAGGCAAAAAGAAAATTAGGAATCCTTTTTGACGCATTTCCAAATATGAGATATGTGATGATGCATCCTCATTCGCAAGGAGATTCATCTCTTGATGAGACTCTTGGTGTCGTGACAACATGGAATAAGCTTGCAGACTTTGCTGCCACAAAAAGAGAAGGGGCTCAAGTATGTTTCCATAACCATTACGACACTTTTGGAGAGACAGCAGAGCAAGTAAGGAATTATCTCAACTGCATAAGGGCTGCCTCTAATCCTGCATTAAGATGGGGACTGGATACAGGACATCTCCATAGCACTGGCAAAGAATATTTTTCTGTCTTAGAAGACAATGCTGACCTTATAGGAGACTATTTTCATATAAAAGCGAGGAATCCTGCCTTGGATGTGAAGGATCCCTGTTATGATGCGAGCATGGATCCGACTGGGGGAAAGGTATACAGGGGGTTTGTATGTCCTGCCAGAGTTGGTGTCATCACTAAATTTTATAATGTGTTTGAGATGATAAAAAGAGCAAAGCCAGATGATGCAACAGTCTATGGGGCTATCGAGATCGATAATCCTATAGTCGATCCTTCGAGAGAGATACAGGCTGCTGTTGGTTATTTAATGAAAAATTTTGATACGAGAACGCAGAGGCCTACGCACATCGATGACATGTGTAACGTTAGGCAGTTATTAGAGCCGCTTTAGGGGAATCTTATTGCCTGAAGAACAACTACAAGAAATAGCACAAAGGTATAATTCATTATTGGCAGACTTTGTTAGGGATAACAACCATATGAGACAGCCCGGGAGTCCTGATTATATTCATAATCTTGCAGATGCGACGGATCTTCAGAGGATGGTCGAATTGAATTTTAAGATTGATGTCCGAAAGCTTCCCAATGGGATGAAAAATCTGTATACCTCATCTGATGAGGTAGCAGGATTTGTTGACAGGACATTGGCGTATGGATCAACACAATTTCAGGTATTTAGAGGAAGAGATCATGCGAGATGGGCAATGGAGATAGGCCATGCATTAGGTTCAGCCCATTTTAACAGTGCAATGTCTATCTCAGGAAAAAATCCAGATGACCATGAATTTGAGATGCATCTTATGGGCAAAGAGATTATTGTTCCTTTGTTCTTTGACGGCCTGATGATATTGGCAAATCAATATGAAATAAAGAGCCATCAGATAGACAGGTCCACTGCAAGGCTTGCATATATGCCAAGATTAGACGGAAATGGGGAACCTTTGATGTATATCCTTGACAAGCAGACAGGGCATTATAGGCCAAGTGTTGTTGGCATAATGGAAGTGTTCAATACTCATGATACTCATGGGCCTCTAAGGCCTTATGAAGAGCATATGAATGAGGATGGCAGATGCTTTGTGTCTGGAGATACAATATTGGCATCTGATAGGGGAGCAGAGAAGACCACTGCAAAAGTAGTCGGAGAATCTCCTATTCATGAGATAATAGCAAGGATGCAAGTGATTGCTGACAGGGAGATAAGGCCTGCGTTGGAAACGTTGACAAAAGAATGATTTTATGGAGGATGAGAATATGGACTATAAAGGAGAGCTTAAGGTTGAGCCGGAGATGTTCGACAAAGGGATTGTCTTTGAGACAAGAGGGATGCAGGCGTCTTTGTTCAGGTATGGTTCAGGCGTTGCTGCAGTGAAGATCAAGAATGATAGTAGGGGAGAGATGATTCTTACACCATTGCAAGGGATGCAGATATGGTGTGCTGAATTCGATGGAAAGAGCCTTGGCATGGATTCTAAAGTGAAGGAACCTGTTCTAGGCAAAGAATATCTGCCTGGCTATGGCGCTTTGTTAGTCCATTGTGGAGCTAGAAGGATGGGATGCCCTAGCGAGACTGAGACACCATTTCCTATACATGGAGACCTCCCTTATGCAGATTATTCTGGAGTTGTATTGCACTTTGGCGAGGAATTAGGAGTTCCTTACATGACTGTCACAGCAAACTTATCAGATCCTGCTGCGAGGATGCTTGGCAGTTTTTATAATGCGTTCCCTGCTGTGAAGCTCACTTCAGGCTCATCTATCATCGATGTGAGCATGAAGATAGCAAATATAGGTCCTGCAGATATGGATCTTATGTATCTTGCGCATATCAACCTGCTCGGTGTTCCAGGCTCTGAGTTAGTATATTCAGCGCCTTGCACTCCTGAAGATGTACTTGTCAGGACAGGAGATCCTGCACAGTCCAAAGATTTGACTCCAGAATTTCTTGCATTTAGGCAGAGCATAGTGGACAATCCGTCTATACAGGACAGGTATCCAGAAGACTTCCCTTTCAATCCTGAAGTCGTATCTTATTTCAAGTTTCTTGCAGATGAGGAAGGGTGGGCACACAGCATGGCAGTGCTTCCTGACGGGAATGCATTCTATGTCGCGCATAACCCACAGCAATTTCCTATCGGCGTGAGATGGATGAGGACTGTAGAGAATCCTCCTGACAGTTTCCCTGTAAGAAGGTCTCTTGGATATCTTCCATCTACATCACATGTCGAAGGATATGAGAACGCAAAAGCGAGAGGGAGCGTAAGGACCCTTAAAGCGCGCCAGAATGCTATTTTCAATTATAAGATAGGTCTTCTCACAAAGGATGAGACAGCTGAGATGAGAGGTACTATTGAAGATATTTTGATCAATCAGATAAAATAAACGGAGGATGAGAAAAAATGGCAAAATTTGTAGTAGCAGTAGGAAATAGGGGATTTTTCCCCATAGAATATATGGCTAAAGCTAGGAGAGAGCTTTCTGAAGTCTTGACAGCTAAAGGGCATGAAGTTCTTATGATGGATGAAAATGCAACAAGAGCAGGAGCTATAGAGACAAGAGAAGAGGGAAGGAAGTTTGCAGCATGGCTTGACAGCCAGGTCGGCAATTATCATGCTATCATCTGGTCGCATCCAAACTTCGGAGATGAAGTAGGTATGCTTAAGGCCCTTCAGGGTGCAGGAAGAAGGAAAGACAAGATATTCCTTCATGGATATCCTGACACGATGGATAAGCTTGGCTGGGATGATAGGAGGGATTCATTCTGCGGAGTAATGTCTACCATGGATGTATGCAGCATGTATGGCATAGACTTCCTCAAATTCGCCCCTCATGTAGTTGCCCCTACAGATCCAAGATTTGGAGAGAACATTGATTTGTTGGCGGCGATATGTGCAGGAACTGGAGTAGACCCTTACGTCGCAGCAAAAGCTGTTGCAACAACAGGCGGAGAGAATGTACTGGATGGAATAACATTGCTTGCTTTAGGCGCAAGGACAACTCCATTCTATACTACAATATGGGATGAAGGTGCTGCAGCTGCAAGAGGGATAACGACAGAGACAGCAGACCTTTCATTAGTCATAGATAAGATGAAGAAAGTGGACTCTGCAAGGCTGACTGCAAAGATGGAAGAATTAGGCAATTACACCTGCTGGAAAGAGGCTTTGTCAAAAGATCCAGATGCACTTGAGAAGCAGGCAAGGTTTGCAGTGGTATTGGATGATTATATTACTGAATACAGGCCAGCTGCAGTAGGAATTAGGTGCTGGACAGAATGGCAGGAGATAATGAACATGTCAGTCTGCGCAACCTTAAGCTATCTGAATCATGGAAGGAATGACGGAGTAAGGATTCCGGCAGCATGCGAAGTCGATCTTGGAAATGCATTGACGATGTATGTCATGAACAGGTTCTCAACAAACAATTCCATGGTAGCATGCCAGGATTGGAACAATCCATTCCCAGGACATGATGATAAGTTCATGTTCATGCACTGTGGACCTCATGACACTGGATGGCTTAATCCTAATGCAGAGCTTAGAGGAGGACGAAAAGGTCATTATGTCGAGACTCAGGCTATCCTTGACCATTCATTTGGACCATATTCTTATGGATGCGTACAGGGCAGGTTCAACCCAGGAGATGTGACAATTGGAAGCTGTTCAGCAGTAAATGGCAAGATGAAGTTCTTCTTCCTTGAAGGAAGAGTCACAGGAGATGTGATACCGCCTGAATATTTCGGTTCAGCTGGTGTCTGTGAAGTGCCTGGACTGCAGGAAGCATTGATCAAGGTAGGGCATACTGGATTCAAGCATCACTGCTCGATGGCTAAAGGGCATATGGCTGATGCTTGCATAGCACAGTTGGCTAAGTGCGCTGGATATGAGGTTTATGACTTAAGGCCTAGCAAGTAGGCTTTTTGTTTTTGTTTTTTATTTGATTTATTATTTAATATATATCGAGGTCGATCAAGATGGCAGAATTAATTCCGAGAAGCGAAGTCAATAGGATATTGACTGAAGGATTAGAGTTTTTGGATTTCATGAAACAGCCTGTTCCTGCCCACTGTAGATGGAACATGGATGACTGGATCAAGTATGCAGGAAACTCTACTGCCTTCAGGGACATGAGACAGAGAGGAATAGGATGGGATTTGACTGACTTCGGCTCTGGAAGATATAAGGAGAGGGGACTTCTGCTGATAACACAATCGAATGGAAAGTTGAGAGAGGGGCATATTAATGTGACTTATGATCAGCCTTATGCAAACAAAATACTTATAGTCGGAGAAGGACAAGAGACTCCGATGCACCATCATATCTATAAGAGAGAGGACATCTATAATGATGGTGCAAGCGGTGTGCTTGAGATTGAATTGTATATGGTAGGCCAAGATGGAAGACCTAATCTGAATGCTGATGTGAATATATTCATGAATGGCTATAGCTGGGAGAGGATGGCTGCTGGAACAGTATTATCTTTAGGTCCAGGAGAAAGGGTAAGGCTTGATCCTGTGCATTATCACAGGTTCTGGGGAAGGAAAGGAGAAGGGACTGTGCTTGTGAAAGAGACTTCTATGGTGAATGATGATGAACATGACAATGTCTTCCTTCAAGAAGATAAAGTGCAGAGGTTCCCTGGCATCTTAGAGGATGTGATGCCATTGTACTTATTGGGGAACGAGTGCCCTGGGACGAAGAAGTTCGAGGAGCTTGTGAATATGTGGGGAGCAAAATAAGATGACAAAAGCATCTGAATGGATACAACTTTTTGGTATTGCGGAAGATGTATTGGCCAGTGCAGACGGAGTCTATGCAAAAAGAGAACCTAATACTGGATTTGGAAGATTAATAGCTCTTCATGGCAGCGATACTGCTGAAAATATGAGGCAGTTCAGAAGGCTTACTTCCCTTATGGAAAGATATATCTCCACTTTTGGGGATGCTGAAGTCAAAGTGATATCCTCTCCTGGAAGGGCAGAGCTTCTTGGAAACTATCAAGACAATCTCACTCTTGGACATACTATTTCTGCTGCTATAACTCGTGATGTATTGGTTGTGGCTGGAAGAAGCACTGAAGAAGCGATGAGGATATATGACACTAAATTTGACGATCCTCTTGAGATGAAGGTGGATCACCTTCCTGACGCAGCGCACTGCCCTATACATAGATGGCATGCGATACCTATGGGGATAGGAAAGATATTGGCGGATAAATATAATACATTTCTTGGCCTTAATGCAGTTGTTGATGGAGAAGTGCCTGAAGGAGCTGGATGCAGCTCGTCTGCTGCTTTTGAGAATGGACTTGTATTTGCAGTTGACAGGCTTTATGATCTTGGCATGACTATCAATCAGATGGCGACTGTCTCAAAGAGAGCTGAGAATGAATTTATGGGAAAAGGATGCGGATATCTTGACCAGATATCTTCTTTAGTGGGAGGAGTTGTCTATATCAGCTATGCTGATCCTGAGAATCCTCAGTTCACGAGGCTTAAGAAATGGTTTGACGGATGGTCTTTGGTGACTGTTCAAGTCGATGAAGGCCATGGTGGAGCCAATGATTTGTATAACTCTATCAAGCCTGATCTTTTGGCGAAAGAAGAAGATATCAGGAATGCGATAAAAGTGGGATTGCACAATGCTATGGGCATGTTTTTGATTACTAACTTTGGTGACAAAGATGCCCAACGAAGGAACGAGAGAGGTTTATTCTATGCAGAAGAGTATACAAGAGTCTCTTCAGGTGCATTATGCATCCTTAGAGGGACTGAATCAGATGCAGAGTATTTTGGTTATCTTATGGATGAGTCTGGAAATGGCTCAAGGGATTATTTGTTGAATACGAATCCTAAAATTGACGAGGCAGTTGCGCTTGCAAGACAGTATGGAGTATACGCGCGTGTCCATGGCGGCGGATTCAAGGGAGGTCCGATAATCATGACAAAGGATCCTGCCTATATGGTTGAAGTGATGGAGCATAAATATGGAAAAGGTTGCGCACTCGTGCATGGAATCAGAGAAGGGACTTGTGAGATCAATCTCAATTAGATCAAAATGATAAAAAACTAAGGAAGGTGTAAAAATGGCAAAACTAAAAAATCTTGATGCGATACTTGAACAGGCTAGGTTTGAAGCGCCTGTTGCTGAAGAAGGTACAGTATATATGGTCTCAAATGCAGACCTAAGGGATTCTGCAAACGAAGTGTGCTGGCCAGAGCAGGAAGCGATGGAGAAGGCATTAGTTCCTGCGATCGAAAGCAAAGGTTACAAGGTTAAAAGGATGCATGATTACAATCCTGAACTTAAGCATGGATTCATAAACAGCCAGGCTATGGGAAACGCAGTGTTTCAGCAGATACCTGACGATGGAATAGTAGTAGTGGCGACATCTGCATGGGCATACAGCCACCATATTCTTGGCGCACTGGTCAGCCATGAAGGTCCTATACTGACAGTCGCTAATTATTCAGGCACTCATCCTGGACTAGTTGGGATGTCAAACCTCAACGCATCACTGTTGAAACACGGGAGGGATTTTGCAACTGTCTGGAGCGAGGATTTCAGTGACAGGGCATTCTTTGACAGGCTTGACGAATTCTTCAGGACAGAAAAGATATCATATGACACTTCACATATACATGATTTTAGGCGAAATTCGATCCAAATGGCAAAAGGATATGATGATACAGTCAGGGCTGGAAACTCTTTTGCAGAAAAGCTCCTGCATGAGAGGGCGATCATCGGCCTTATGGATGAGATGTGCATGGGTATGGAGAATGGAGTCATCCCGAATGAGCTTTTATATCAATGCGGAATGGGAAAAGAGAATATCAGCCAGTCTGAACTTCTTGCAGAGATGAAGAAAGTCTCAGACAAGGAAGGCCAGGCAGTCATTGACTGGTGTGTAGAAGAAGGCATGACATTCCACATCGGAAAAGATGAGGCGACTGAGCTCACGAAGGGCCAGCTTGTCGAACAGGGAAAGATGTACGTCGCAGCTGTAAGGATCGCTGAGAAATATGGAGTTGCCGTCATAGGAATACAATACCAGCAGGGATTGAAAGACTGCTGTCCTGCATCAGACCTTGTTGAAGGATTATTGAACAATCCTAGGAGGCCCCCAGTAATCAGCCTATTGACTGGAAGAGCAATCAGGCCAGGAAGAGCAATACCTAATGCAAACGAAGTCGACGGCGGATGTGCAGTCGATCTGGTATTATCTGACATCATATGGAATGCATTTGGAGAGGAGCCATCTGCAAACCAGGAAGATGTAAGATGGTCAAGGCCATATTCTGGGATGGCTACAGTCGCAGGTAATAAGACCATTGATCTGAAGAAAAGAGAGATATGGGTTGAACTGTTGTCAGGGTCAGCTCCTGCATCGCACTTTGCTAGAGGATATAGGGATGCGCATGGATATAGGCAACCTTCTATGTATTTCCCACTAGGAGGATCTACATTGTCAGGAATAGGAAAGCCCGGAGAAGTCGTTGTCAGCAGAGTCTATATCGATGGCGATGGAGAATTATCGATGAACCTCATGAGGGGGGCTGTCGTAGGGCTTCCTACTACTGAGACTGAGAACAGATTGAAGTTGACAACGCCAGAATGGCCAATAAAGCATCTTGTAAGGTATGGAGTAACAAGAGACAATATGATTCTACATCCATCGAACCACGAGACAATACTCTATGCAAGCTCTGCAGAGATGGCAAATAACCTGATGTTTGCAAAAGCTTCGATGGCAAAGTCGCTTGGGATGAATGTATATATCTGGGGAGACTACAAGGTCAATAAATCGATGGAAGCATTGGCAAGAAAGGCTGCATAAGCCTTTATTTTATTTTTTCAATTTGTAATTATAGGAGGGATATCATGGCAAAGACAGAATATGTACTAGTTTACAATGACGGATTTTCAAGTTCGAGGGCTGATTTTGGCGATCTTGAAAGGATGGTCCTCCTGCCGAGGATTGATGGATGCTCTGTCCGCAACACTGAATTTGAGAATGAGACTCATCAAAGGTTCTTTGACATACCAGAGGTTGCGAGAGAGCTGGTCCAGAAAGGCCTCAGCGCTTTTGAAGGAAGAGGATCTGTCACAAAGATGGTGGGAATATTTAGGGGAGCGACTGTCAATCTTATAGATGACCATGGAGGATTATTTCCTGAAACTGTAATTGATAAAAGACCAGGGATATGGTCTTATCATAACAAATTCTCTGAAGAAGCTAATGCTGCATTTGATGCAATGATGAGTCCAGAAGACAGGTATGTTGCTTATGGATTGCCTTCAAACCTCAAAGGATCATTGATCCCTGGATGGACTTTGGTCGGACTAGCGCAAGACCATCCTTACGTGATGAAGAGGGCTTCAGGCATATCATTCCTTCCAGAGCTCTTTGTAAATCTCTTTTCAGAAAAGATTGCCCATGGCCATGAAGTCTCTTACTTAGGATGCCATACAGGACTTTATGATTTCAGTACAAAACATTTTAGTGATCTTGCATTCAGGATAGATGAATTCTGCCAAGAAAAAACGGGAAAACATGTCCTTGGAAGGACAAAGCCTTTTGTGAAGTCATGGCAGACTGCTGCTAGGCTTCATGAGGGTATCAAAAGAGAATTAGGATTATACCAACAAGTCGATTTATTATGGGGAGGGCATGACACTGCTATGGCAGATGTGCCTGTGGCTGCTTTGATGAGAAAAGCATTTGGTGATGAAGAATTCATCCATCATCAGGCAGGAAGCTGGGGCTTGCCAAGATTGAATGGCAGGAAATTTACTACTTTGCCTCAATATGGGTATAACAGGTCGATGATGGTGCAGGCTGACATAGACGGAAATCCAGTCCCTACAATGCTAATACCTTCCGGAAATGAGTTCACTTATTATTGCGGACCAAAAGGAGTTTTCATGAATCCTAGGAATGTCGGACAAAAGCACGACTATTCTTTAGTCAACGTCGTTGATGTCATGAAGAATGGGATAATGGTCACTCCGGGAGCTGATCCTGACATAAGAGGGATAGGACCTTTCCCAAAAACTCAAGGTGATGTCTATGGAAGAGAGAAGATAGACGCTGATGAATCTGGAGAGACTGGATACATTGCAGTGAACCTGATGAATGCGATATGCACAGCGACTGGAATAGAATTGGTGTCTCAAGGAGACAATCCAAGAGTAGTCCTTTCTGCAGGAGCTGCAGCAGACAGCCTTTACAGGATATTGGTCGCTTCATTGATGCCTAACAGGGAAGTATACTGCATACAAGGCGATAGTGTTGTCACTGAGACGGCTGCCTATTCAGGATTAGTGCTTGCAAAGGCAAACCAGATAGGAGTCCATCCGTATGATATAGATGCTTCCACTTTGGGAAGGCTTGAGAGAGTTGAGCCTGTTGCATGTTTGATTGAGCCTTTGAATGCTTATAGGAATAGTTTTGTTGAGAAGTGTGAATGAAAATAATAGGGAGGGATATTCATGGAAAAACCAAAATTTGTCATCGGAGCTGATTATGGGACGAACTCAGCGAGATTTGTCTTAGTCAATGCAGGAAATGGAGAGATTGTTGTAGAGCATGTCTATAATTATCAGGGTGGAGAAGATGGGATAATCTTGGATTCATCAAGGCCTTTGTTTGCAAAACAGGATACTAAAGAATATTTCAATGCATTCTATGATTGTATGGACAGCATCTTAAAACAGGCTGACAGAAGAGAGGATTTCGACAGAAAGAATGTTGTCGGAATTGCTGTGGATACGACGGGAAGCACACCAATACCAGTTGATTCTTATCTTAGGCCTATAGGCAATGCATGGTTGTGGAAAGACAAGACTTCTGCTGAAGTGTCTGCAGCATTCAATAAGCTGGCAAGAGAAGAGTGGAGTGTTAATAGGCCTGATTTCACCAAATATAGTGGAGGATTGACTTCACCTGAATGGATGTTATCAAAAGTCATACAGCTTGCAAGAGAAGACCCAGAACAATACGCAGTTGCAGCAAGCTTTGTCGAGCACTGTGATCTTATGCCGGCATGGATATGCGGAGAGACTGACCCAAAATCAATATACAGGAGCAGATGCGCAGCAGGGCATAAGGCGCACTTCCATGAAGAATGGGGCGGGCTACCTTCTCAGGAATTCATAGATAATCTTGCATTGGATGTGGGGATTGGACCAGGTCTCCTTGATAGGCTTATAGAGAAACTTTATTCTGCAGACAGGGTCGTGACTGCTGACAAGAAAGTAGGAAATATGATACATGAGCTTGCAGTCAAGTACGGATTAAATGATATTGCTGTCGCAGCAGGAGCATTTGATGCTCACATGGGTGCTGTAGGAGTAGGAATAAAGCCAGGAGTCATGACAAAGATAATGGGAACTTCCACTTGTGACATGATGGTCAGCAGTGTTGAAGACGCGAAACTAGTAGAGGGCATCTGCGGGCAAGTGAATGGATCGATAATTCCTGGAATGATAGGATATGAAGCAGGGCAGAGTTCTGCAGGAGACACGTTAAGATGGATGCGAAATATTGTGCTCCGTACAAGGAATAGTGTAGATGATGATTGTCAGTTCATGGCGACAGACGCCCAGAAGGCTGAGGCTTTTGACTATCTTTCAAGAAACGCAGCAAGATATGGTGCAGCGGATGTCAATATAATTGCAGCAGAATACTTCAATGGGATAAGGACCCCATCTGTTGATCCAGAAGCAAGGGGTATGCTTTTAGGATTGATGCTTGAACATAAGCCGGGAGAAGTATATAGGGCATTAGTAGAGGGAGTTGCTTTTGGAGCATTGGCGATAATGAGGCAGTTTAAGGAGTATGAGCTTAACATCGATGAAGTTGTCGCATGCGGAGGACTGACAAAATCAGACTTGGTCATGCAGATACATGCAGATGTCACAGGTGTCCCTCATAAAGTCTCATCTGTATCTCAGACATGCGCGTTAGGAGCTGCAATGTTTGCTGCAGTCGCTGCAGGAGTCTATGAAAATGTTGAACAGGCACAGGCTGCAATGAATCCTGTCGAGACAAGGTTCAAGGACAAGGTCTATGAGCCTGATATGAAGGCGCATGAAGTATACCAAAGGAAGTTTGGCGCATACGATCTTGCAAGGAAGAATGCTTTGCTTCCGGCGAAGTATTTGAATGAGGCTTTAAGGCAAATAAATCAGGCTAAGGTGATACTATGAAAGACATAAATTTTCCAATAGGAGTTTTTTTGCACTCGCTTGCAGCAGGCACCATAGAAGATTCTATCCAAATAGCTGCGGACCTTAACTTGAATACTATGCAAATCGGCCCACTGCCTGCGGAATATTTTCATCAAGACCAAGCTGGAGCAGATTCTGCCCGCTCACTCAGGCAGGCATTGGAAGGAGTAAAACAAAAGACTAAAGTCAGTTCCATTTGTGTCGCTTATGAAGGAGCACCAGGAACCATAGGAATAGAGGATTACTCGAGCATTGATTCTATTGCAAATACAGGTGGTTATGGGTACCAGCTTCCAGATGATAGAGTCCTGCGATGGAGGATTGACCTTACAAAAAAACATATAGATTTTGGTGCTTCTTTACGCGAAGCAGACATGCTGCATGGAGACAAGTTGATTGTCACGACACATATTGGATTTATTGACAGAGATCCTCAACGAGGACAGATTGTAAGGGCCTTAACTGAAGTGCTTGAGTACTGTGACAAAGCAGGTGCTTATCTTGGAATTGAAACAGGATCAGAGCATATTGTCGGATTAATAGGATTTATCAAAGAAATGGAACAGATCACAGGAATCCATCGATTAGGGCTAAATTTTGACCCTGCAAATTTCTTCCTTTATGGGACGCAAGACCCTATTGAAGCACTCAGCTATATTAGCGCTACAAAAAACGGGCATTATGTCTATGGCGTTCATGCTAAAGATGCTGCGCATTTTCCTAGAACTGAACTTAATCCTCTAGCGGAAGGTAACTGGAAGGGCGCAGAGGTCCCGCTTGGATTAGGGTCAGTACAATGGCTACCAACCATCATCGCACTTGATAATATGGGATATAAGGGATCATTGACAATCGAACGAGAAGGTCAATTGATTAATCCAGAAAATGGCGAACCTGAAATGGATCGGCTATATGTTGCTGAACAAAGAATGGGAGATATTGCCCACGCTAGGGATGTTTTACTAAATGTACAACGATACGCACGAAGAATGTGAGGAGGTAACCAAAATGACAAAACCAAAAACAAGAAAAAATGAAGATTATTATGACAGCCTTAGGGGGAGGATGGAACTGTCTGACACAGCAAACAAGATCCTAGAGAACCACACTCCTGCTGACAGGAACTGGAATCCAAGCTGTGAAACTTTAAAGGCAAGGAGAGACAGTTTAAGGGCAGAGGCTGTCAAGCAAGGGATAGATGTCGTCCTTGTCTATGGCTCGAGGGCTGATTTCTCAAGCGTTGTCTGGGCGACTGGATACAAGACGCCATTGACAGAGGTTGCTGTTGCAATGGGAAGGAACGGCGAAGATGCGTTCATCGCTGATCCAGAATTATATAGGACAGTAGATGAGTTCTCAAGAAGAAGAAATCTTGATATGGAATCTCGAGCAATGCAATCGATGGGACTTACTGACGAGCTTTATACTTTTGTCCAATGGTCTAATTTCAGGGATGTGTTCAGGCTTTTGTCTGGAAAAGGCAAGCATGATAAGATAAAGGTTGCAATCGCAACGCCAAACTCATCCATAACCAAAGGTTTTGTTGATACTATCCAAGGAGTGAGCGGTATAGAACTTGTACTTGATGACGGCAATATGATAGCCCCATTGATGTTCAATAAAGATGATGATGCAATAACAGCAGCACATTCTGCAGCTTACATCGCAGGAGTGTCATGCGACGTAATGCTCGGCTGCTTAAGGCCTGGCGTGTCTTTGTCTTCTGTTGTCGGAGAAGGGTATCGCGCAATGCATATGATGGGGTGCGATGACTTTGACTGGCCGATATTAGGAGGGGTTGGATTGCAGAACCAGGCTGTCATAACAAAGCTTGCAAAAGAGATGGTCGTAAAAGAAGGGGATTGGGTAACACTTGGAGTGAGCCCTCATTATGGAGGCATATCTGGAGTGGAGAGATTCACTGTAAAAGTCGGAGGAAAGCTTACTGACTTTGAGCTAGATGTCTATAACCATATCCAAAAGGCATTCAATGCTGCACGTGACAAGCTTCTTGAGGTCGCTGTTACAGATGACCAGATGAGGCTCGTGGATTCTGCTTTCAGGGAATATCTTAGCGGCGTCGGAGTAAGGTCGCCAGACACAGGAGAGCTTGTCAACCTTGGCACTTTGATCGCTTATTCAGGCGCGCATGATCTGGGCGCATTGGAGTGCGGAAATCCCCATAAGTTTGGAGTGACAGGAGCTGCACAACCATTCTCCCTTCATCATGCTGTAGACAAACAGCTGATGGGCCTTGATATTGCTATCAGAGGATATAGGGAATCTCCTTCACAACCCTTATTGGGAGATCTGCATTATGTCATGATAGAAAGGACTGCTATAATCGAAGATGGTGATGTGACAATTCCGAGCGTAGTCCCTGTTGATATTGAAGGACTGAGGAAATGGTGTGGAAATGCCAATAGGCTTGAAAAAGGAGCCAAAGGCCGCAATGCTCCAGCATATTATCAAAAATTTGAGTATTAGGCATAACAGCTTATCAGATAGGAGGTAACCAAAATGACAAATCCAAGAGTAACAATTGCAGCATTTGCAGACGAGCTTACATACAATGCTCAGGAACATGCAGAGTTTTTCGGGAAGAGGAATATGCCAATATCAACAAGATGGTTCAGCTTTGACGATGCGACAAGAGCAGAGACTTTCTGGCAGCTCCCTTATGATGAGGCGAAAGCGCTTTCAGTCAAGCTGAAAGAAGAAGGAAAGATAAAACATGTATGCACAGCGACTGATGATGAGCTTAAGCAGTATAAAGATATACTTGATGCAAATGGTGCAAGAGTATGGGATATAGGATCGATGCTTGGAAAGCAGTATCTTGAAGATATGGGAAGTATGGCAGGCGTTTCTGGGCTAGTCGAAAGGATAATTACTGCATCTAAAATACTTGAGACAGACAAAGCACGAGTGTTTAATTTCTACCCTGGAAAAGATGCCAGTGATCTTGCAGCGCCCGGGTCAGAAAGATATTTTGAATGTTTTGATAAAGCAGCAAGTGCATTCACTCAGTGTGCTAGGGAACTTGGTGAGCATGGAATCCTCTCACTTCTTGAAGTCGAAGCTAACTTATTAGGAAGGAATGGAGATGAGCTCGCCAGATTCTATGAAGAGGTCAATCCACACGGAGAACTTAAACTTTTGATGTATTTCGATGGAGGAAACATGGTCATCCAGGATCATAACAGGGAGGGGCTTTCTTTGAACACTTACATAAGCATGGCACCTTATCTTGGAGGCATGCACATAAAAGACTGCACTTACAAAGGCGGAAAAGTAGAGTGGCCATTTACTGTCGGACTTGTAGAAACTTCACAAGAAGGGGCTGTTAGAGTCGAGCCAGTGGACGAAGAGGCTAAGCACCCATTTGTAGAAGTTGGCGAAGGCAATGCAGATTATGAAATAATATTCAGGGATCTTAGGCTAAGGATACCAGTGATTGAAAGAATGCTGCAAAGTATGGGAATGGCTCCTGAAGTTGGTGTTGTTAAAGAGCCTCATGGAGTCTATGGGGGACCTCTCGGAGGATTCACAGGACCAAAATTCCAGAGATCAGCTGATGCCTTATGCAGAATGCTTAACTGCGCACATATAGACCACCAAGAATTATATAATCCAAACGCTCCAAGACCCGACGGTGAATAAGATATGATAGAACCATTAAGGGTAGCACTAGTAGGAGTCAAGAAAGACGGCGTCTCTAAAGTCCATTGGGAGAACATGCTTGAGCTGCAGCAGAAAGGGTTTGTCCAGTTTGTCGCAGCTGCTGAGATGAATCTGGATGATAATCCTGCTGTTGATTATCTTAGGCGGATGGGAGTTAAGGTCTATCAAAGCCATCAAGACATGATCCGTGGAGAGGAGAAAAGACTTGATGCTGTCACAATAGCAACTCCTCATTTCACCCATATTCCAATTGCCAAGGATATTCTTTTTGATGGCGCGCATGTATTTCTTGAGAAGCCTCCTGCTGTAACTGTAGAAAGTGGAGATTTGCTCCTGAGATATGCAAGAGACTGCCAGAAAATAGTAGGAGTAAATTATATGTTCACTGCAGCTGCTTCTGCCTTGGAGCTAAGAAAAAGGCTGCGGGCTGGTGATATAGGTGAAGTCTTATCTGCCACTGGAATAGGCAAATGGACAAGATCTGATGAATATTTCAAAGGAAGGGCATGGGCTGGCAAAAAGATGTTTAATGGAGAGGCTACACTTGATGGATGCCTCTTCAACCAATTTCCACATCTGCTAAATCAATTAGTATATTTCCTTGCAGGAGCTGGTGTTCCTGTTGCAGAAAGCGTAAGGGCTGAATTATACAGAGGGCATTATAAGACTGTCTGTGAGATGGAAGACACTGCAAGCCTTCATGCAAAGGTAAGCGGGAAAGACATATTCCTATATTGTACAACTTGTATGCCTCAGGAATATCCTTTTCGTGTGCTCATCAAAGGAACTGAAGGAGAAGCAAGATGGAATGAGGATGGATATGCTATTTCAAGACAGAATATCCCTGATGCGTCATCTTCTATCCCAGAGACTTGGAAAGACAGGTGCATGGCCAACTATATGAATTTCCTACAGGCTATAACTCATGAAGTCCCTCTTTATTGGGATTTGGAGAGGGCATTGCTTACAACAAAGATTATCAACGGAGCATACATGTCTTCAGACGGAATATTACAAGTGCCTGATCATAACATTGAGCTTTGCAGGCAGAGGGCAATGGCAAACACTTCTGGCCAAGCTAATTCAGGTGAGTATGAAACGTTGAGATCCATATCCAATATTGAAAATGCGATAGCTGATGCAAGCGCGTCTCACTGCATGTTCAGCGAGCTTGTCAGGTATCCTGCTTTCAAAAGAGAAAGGCCTGCAGAGACGGTAGATATGAGAGAGTTTGTGTTTGACCTGGGAAGGGTTGATTAGTTGTTTTTGTTGCCTTATTATTTCATTACTTATTAGTGATTAAAATAGAAAGGTTTAAATAGGGATATTCTTTACCTATATCATATCATTATCAAATCAGAGGGTGGCCAAGATGACAGATGATGCTAACACAGCCAGAATATATCGTGCTGAAGGCTTGATAGATTTCGGCACAAGAGTTCTTATGAAATTAGGATTTCCAAGGGCACAATCAGAAGTGACTTCAAGGATACTTGTCGAGGCTGATTTAAGGGACATTCATTCCCATGGCATCGCTGGCGGAAGCAGCCTTGATGATATAATGAGCAAGCTTGAGAATGGCGGAATAAGAATAGCATCTCCTATTGTCCAGCCACAGAAATATGGAGACATATTCTATATTGATGCTCAGGGGGGATTAGGGCATTATGCAACTGATATGGCATGCAATCTTGTCATAGCACGAGCTAAAGTGTCAGGATACGCAAAAGCATATGTATCTGACTCGACTCATTTTGGGATTGCTGGACATTATTCTGAAAAGATTGCAAGAGCAGATCTTGGAGGAAAGGCTACCTGTACATCTCCAGTCTGGACAAAATCATTCTCAGAATCAGGCGTATATGATGAGGATTTCCAAAAAGTCTTAGGAACAAACCCAATCGCATGGTCAATCCCATATAATACTGGGATAATCACAATGGATATGGCTACAACCCAAAGAGCTGTAAGCCCTGCGATCAAAGTTGCTAAGGAAAATTATGAGAAACTGAAAGAACTGAGAGATAAGTATCATGTTGATTTCTTGGGACTCGAAGGTGAAGTAAAAGGCCTAACATCAATAGGTTTTGGCCATTTTGAACATATCAATGAGGCATTGAAAGAGAAGATGGGCACTCAGCTTGGAGAGCTTCCATCCCAATATGTCATGGACCAGTATGGCAGGGAAGTGAAATGCCCTTTAGCTTTTGACGACTATTTCAAGCAGAATTTCTGGATAGCTCCTTTAGGAGGCACAGTCTTCGGATACAAAGGATTCTGCCTTAATTTCCTGATAGAAGCTGATAATATTGTCGGTGGAGGCAACCCTTTGCCGATTCCGAGCGGAGACCAGACAGCATTTGGAAGAGTATCCCAGACTGTTGAAGCTTACGCATTGGATGGATTTAAGCCATTGGATGAAGTGAAGAATGATATAACACGCGCAGTATATTCAAAATGTGATCTATCTGGCAAAGGCATGAAGCTGCCTGGACAGAAAGAGCATGACGCAGCTTTGGAAAGAAGGGAGAATGGAATACCTTTCACAGAAGAGCAGTATGATAAATTAGTCAAGATAGGAGAAGAAGTAGGAATCCCTTTTGGTAATTAATTTGTATTCAGAGATGATAGGATCAAAATGATAATAGACTTCCATTGCCACATCGACTTTGAACGAGCAGGAGGAGATGATTCAGCGTCTCCGGAAGAGGTAGAAGAGCATCTGGCAGAAAATAAAGTGAGAATAGCTTTACTGCAGCCTTATTCTATCAAAGGTGATGATATTGAGCATCATCTTGATGTCAACAGAAAAGTAGCTGAATATGCGCAGGATAATGGCCATTATGCGCTTGTCAGAGTCGATCCTTTCAGATTCACTGATTCTGAGATTGAAAGGCTAGTGAAAACAGGCATGTTTGATTTGGGTGCATTAGGGATAAAGCTTCATCCTAGCGATGGATATCATATAAGTGATCTTCAGGACCACACTTATGTATTTGAATTGGCACAGCAATTTTCCCTTCCAATAATGATCCATACATGGACACGAAATGAGCTGGATTGGCTTGGTCCAGAAAAATTTTCAGAAGTGGCTGAACTTGCAGGAATATATAGGGATATAAAGTTCATCGCAGCCCACGTCGATGTCGGCAAAGTTGAGTTTGATCGTCACATGAATGATAATTCAAATCTTTATGTGGATGTGTCTTTGCAATATTTTGCTCCGTTTAGGGATTATGCCCTAGCAGATCCCTCAAATCCATTGCTTGATAGGATATTCTATGGCTCTGATTTTGGTGTAGGCAAGTTTCCAATAAATGAGGATAAAAATATGCATCTTTCAGATGGGGTCGTAGTTCCAGAAACAGTGGTGTCTGAGCTTCCAAAGGAAGTGGCACATAAACTGCTCTATCAGAACGCTTTTGATTTCTTTATCAGGAGAATATGACTTTTTCATTAACTTTATAAACCTCAAATTATTCTATTTAGGATATGGTATTAGACAAGCTAGGCAGTTCACTGAAGAGCTCGCTTTCTAAGATAGCCAACGCAATCTTTGTAGATGACAAGCTGATAAATGAGCTGATAAAAGACCTTCAAAGGAGCATGCTACAAGCAGACGTAAACGTACAGCTAGTGTTTGATCTCACAAAGAACATAAAAGAGAGGATAAAGGAAGAGAAGACTCCTGCAGGGCTTACCAAAAAAGAGCACCTCATCAATATCGTCTATGAAGAGCTTGTCAATTTCCTCGGGAAAGAGCCAAGGAAGATAGAATTCACAAGAAAGCCATATGTGATGATGCTTCTTGGACTGTTTGGATCTGGAAAGACAACTACATCTGGAAAATTAGCTAGCTATTATTCTAAAAGGGGATTTAAAGTAGCACTTGTTGGGTTAGATGTACACAGGCCTGCTGCTATGGCCCAGATAGAGCAGGTCGGAAAGAAAGTGAATGCGCCTGTATTCATCGACAAAAAACAGAAGGATCCTGTCAAGATATGGAACAGCGTCAAGGATGAGCTGGACAAATTTGATCTTGTCATTGTGGATACTGCTGGAAGAGACGCTTTATCTGCCGATTTGATCGAGGAGATTGAGACTATAAACAAGCTGATAAAAGCAGATGAAAGGTTGCTCGTCATCTCTGCTGATATAGGGCAGGCTGCGCAGAAACAGGCTACACAATTCCACGAATCATGCAATATCACAGGCGTAATTGTAACAAAGATGGACGGCACTGCAAGGGCAGGAGGAGCACTTTCTGCTTGCGCAGTCACAAAAGCTCCAATCGTATTCATCGGAGTCGGAGAGCAGGTTGCTGACCTTGAGACATATAATCCAAAAGGATTTGTCGGAAGGCTTCTTGGCATGGGAGATCTTGAAGCCCTGCTTGACAAGGCAAAGGAAGCAATCTCTGAAGAGGATGCGCAGGATCTAGGAAAGAAATTCCTTAAGGGGGATTTCAACCTTTTAGACCTTTATGAGCAGATGAGCGCGATGAAGAAGATGGGATCATTGTCCAAGGTTGTTGAGATGATACCTGGCTTTGGACAACTGCAGCTTCCTAAGGAGATGCTTGATGTCCAGGAAGGAAAACTCCAGAAGTGGAAATTTGCCATGGATTCCATGACAAAAGAGGAGCTCGAAGACCCTGAGATAATGTCTGCCGACAGGATAGAGAGGATAGCAAAAGGATCCGGATTAAAGACGAATGACATAAGAGAACTAATCAAGCAGTACAAGCAGAGCAAGAAGATAGTCAAGATGTTCAAGGGAAAAGGCGCAGGGGACATGAAAGACATGCAGAAGATGATGAAACGCTTCGGCGGAGCAAAAGGCATGGGCTTCAAATAGTTTCTGGAGAATAAACTTATTTTACTTATTATTCCTGATATCATTCAATGCATCATTGATCTCTTCCTGTTTCCAGCCTCTTGCAAGAAGGGCATTATTCATTATCTTCATATCAACTCTTCTCTGAAGGCAAGATCTTAGGTAATTTTCCAGAACTTGGAGCCTTGGATTTGGCTGGGCAGGCCTTGCTTTCATGTCTCTTGCATTTAGTGCAGGTCTTTGGGCCGGCTTCTTCCTGAAAAGATTGCTGAAGAATGAAGGTTTCTTTTCAGGGCCAAAATTTATAGACTCCAGCCTTATCTCTTGCTTTTTCTCTGGGCCTGCAGGCTGTTTCTTCTTGAACATACTTGCGAAGAATGATGGCTTCTTTTCTGCCTGCATAGGCCTTTCGATCTTTGCCTCAATCGGCTTTTTCTTGTTATTGCTTTCAGCAGCCTTCTTCCTCTCATATGGCACATATGCATCCTGATGAGACACAGAGACTGGCGCTTCAAGCTCCATTATTATGAGCTTCCTCAGCCTCAATATCTCTATGACTGCAAGGAACAATGCAAATAGGATCAGCAATACAAGCACTACCATTATCTCCATTATCGGAAGATCGATGCCAAATACATAAACCATTTTTCCCTCTTTTTTATGATCTAATCTATTGCTAAATATTTATATTATTTTATCCATATTGAGGTATATAAATCTTGCCTTCTTCATTTTTAATCTCAAATAAGCAACTGCTCACTGTTCTCTTTCTTGATGAATCCAAATATGCTGAGCTTTCCGTTTAGCTCATAAGTCCCTTCAGGCAATTTGCTCAAGTCATATTCTTTTGATATGCTGAACACGCTGCCTTTAAGCACAGAATAGCTGCTCATGAAGTCAACTATCTTTGTCTGCTTGCCTTTGTTTATGTTCATCTCTATCTCTGCGCCTTTTATGTCTTGATCGCCTTTATTGTTGATTATATAATATATCTTTGGCTGCCTGGATTTCAGCTTTCCGTCAAATGACGGCTCAACAGCGACAAGGAATTCTGGGATATCTGTCTTATAGGATATTGTCTTCTCTGCAATCGCTTTTCCTCCTGATGTGACCTCAATCTTGATGTCATTGGCCTCTTTTTCAGTGTATGGGATAAGCAGTTTAGCATTGACATCGATGCTGCTTCCTCCTGAAAGCGAGGATTGAATATCACCTAACTCATATTCCCATCCGCTTGGAACTGTCAATTTCACTTCAATGTCCTTGAGATCTTCTGACTTGTCATTTGCAATCTCGAATGATAATTCTGACAATGAAAGTATCCTTCCTTCACTGCTTATTGCATTGATGCCTACTGTGCCTTCTATCGATACATTTTTCTCTTCAGCCAAGACTGGCTCGATCTTGCATTCGCAATTCCTCATTTCGACTGGCTTTCTTGTCTGGACAAATAATTTCTGGCCAGATATCCTTGCCTGTCTTGCATAAAATGCTTCGCAGTCATTGCTGTCAAGGCATTTCCTTGTCTGGGTGCAGTTAGGCAGGCATTCTGACCAGTCAGAGCATATATAGTTCCAGTCGCATACAGTCAAAGCGCCGTTTCCGTTTCCGCCACCGCCTCCCCCTCCGCTTGGCGGAGTTATTGGACATGAACCGCAGTCTTGCGGGCAGAGATCACATGTTTCTGTACAGGTGCCATCTCCGCAATATGGGAGTATTCCGAACATCCTTGTTGTAGTGTTTCCTGACTCTCCGAATGGGTTTATGCAATAGACATACCATGAATAAGCTCCATTTGTCAGGTTCTCGATAGAGATATTATTTTCTGTGCCGTTTGCTGCCTGGGTGTTATTTACTGCATTTCCATTTAAGTATAATGTGCAATTATGAGGAATAGTCTCAGTGTAGACCACATATGAGAAGTTCGTGATATTTGCGCTTGTCATCAATCCATCTGCAGGAGACAGCAATTCAATTGAATCTATATATGGATCAAGATTATAGGACGACCCATTAACAAGGAGTGTGATGTTCCATTTTGCTGATGTAGCATTCTGCAATGATATCGACTCTCTTGTTGAGTATGTTTGGTTTGTATAGAAGTCTGCTTCCTGTATCGAGACTTCTCCATTTGTCGAGGGCAGCTCTGCGAAATTATCATTAATAAACAATGAGACATTATATGACAGTGCTCCTGAATCATCAGTATTCCTGAATATCACAGGCATTTTTCCATCGAGATAAGGGTCATTGTTAGTGATATTTACATATGCTGTGCATTGAGGATAACAATAGTATCCCTGCCTATCAGAGCTTAAGGTGACAGTCCCGTTGAAGTTGCTCCTATAGACATTCATCAGACCTGACCTGACAGTAAGGTTTGTATTGTTTGCTGCTGTCGCAATGAAGTAATATTCAGGAGGATTGCACCATCCTGCGCAGTCATTCTGCCATTCAGCTGTCCAGTTCGTGTGGACAAAGTTTCCTGCTGAGACTGCTGACGAGGGATTTACATTTGCAGGATCATCTGCAGACGGCAGTATATCGACTGAATCGTCTTCAAATATCTTGAAATTGAAATCATATCCATCGCAGTTCTCTGTCTCGACGATGAGCAGCACTCCATCCCCTTCCAAAGACTTATTCTGTGACCAATATGCAGACTTGATCTTGCACTCTCCGCAATTGGTTATGTTGTCAAGGCTCGAATCGCATAATTCGCAATATAATGATGTGTTTGCAGGCGCCGTATCATTGCTCTGTGATATATTATAGGGATCGCTTATGCATCCGCAGTCACTGCAGTCTCCGTACATGTCAGTGTAATAGAATGAATGGTCTGTGTAATTGCAGAATCCTGTTATGTTTGCCATCGTGACGTTGTTTATCGTTATGCTAGTGATCGATACATTTCCAGGGTTGCTGCAGTTGATGTTGTTCTTGTCTGTCCAAGGCATAGTCTTATTCACAGTCGATTCGCAGATTTCGGATGAGTTGTCGATTATAGTGTTTCCGCAGCATCCTTCATCTATATGCCCGTCGCAATTGTCATCTATCATGTTTCCGCATACATCTATGCTGTTTGTCGGCGTGCAGCTGTATTCGCATCCGTCCGCTGAATTCCCGTTAGCATCGACCCATCCTGGGGCGCATTGGCAGTCTGTCATGAATTCTGGTGTGCATGTCCCGCAAGATAAGTTGCCTGCAAGGTCTACACAAGGTATAGTGCAGCTTCCTACTGTGTTGTTGAATGTGCAGGCATTTGAGCCGCATGGGACTACTGTCGGAGCTGCGCATGCATTGTTCTCGCAAGTGCAGCTTCCTGTGCATGAGTTAGGCACATCGTTGTTCAATAACATATCATTTCCTGTCAATGAGCATGAGTCAGGGCATTTTGTGATCGGGCAAGAGGTGCCTGCATCGCACTGCGCTCCGCAAGCATTTGTTGCTCCTGCATAACACGCATGTGAGCATAATCCTGCATTTACGCAGACGCCTGGAGCAAGAGGATTGCCATTATATTGGAATGGACTTGAAGGATTATTGCATTGTGGGCAGAAGTCGCAGTCTGGGTCCGCTTCACAGTCTGTCTGGCTGTACTTTGTGCAGTTTGAGGCTGTAACTATTATATTTGCACTAGACAAGCTCTGGTTTGTGTTGGAATATGATTTGTTCAGGTCAATGAAACATTTAACATCTTTTCCAACAATACTAAAGCTTCCTGAGTAACATTGGAACTGCGCTACGATCCCGGGATTATACTTCTCAAATACACAAGGCACGCCATCGATAGAAGCCATAGCGCTGTTGACTTCCTCTGTCGATGATAGTTTACACAATACTATGAAGTTTGAGTTCTCGACAACTTTGTTTTGGACATTGATATTCAGCACGTCTACAGGACATGCTACATCTCCATGCAGGTTTCCTGTATTGTTTGTGTCATAGTCTGCTTCGTTGTTGCAGTTATCGTCTATTTTGTTGGTGCATATCTCTGTGGCACTAGGGTTGATAGCAGCATTTGCATCATTGCAGTCAGAATTATTGCAGATGCTGAAACCATCGTTGTCATTATCTATAGGAGTATGCGTGACTGTATCGCTTGTCTCATTGCAATAGTCTATAGTGCAGGACTCGTTATCATCTACATTTCTAGGCTGGCCTATGCATGTTCCGAATATGCATTGGTCATTGATAGTGCAGAACAATGAAAGATTGCATGAATTCCCTTCTGTTGCATTTAAATCAGGAGGGCATGCTGCTCCATATCCGCCGCACTGCTCTTCAGCATCGCATTGCCCTGTGCTTGCACGGCATACGCCTCCGCTCATCAGCATCTTTACTGAGCATGATGCATTTGTTCCGCTGCAAGTACCGTTTGTCTCGCAAGGGCCTGTACTGTTGGCGCAGATAGTACCATTTGGAAGAAATTGGTCTGCAGGGCATGTGGCATTATTATATATGCAGTATTCTTCAATATCGCAGCCTCCTGCTGATCCTCTGCACATATTAGATGAGTTCTTGAATACATCATTAGGACATAGATAGCTTGAGCCATTGCATGATTCTGCAATATCACAATCCCCTGCATCATCTCTACATATCCCTCCTGAATTAAAATTGCATGCTCCTAATCCATTACAGGCATCTCCTGTACAGTTGGAGGAGTTAGATACAAAAGTGCATTCATTGAAAGGGTCTGATCCTGAACCTATATTGGTGCAGTTCCAATCAGTTCCGTTACATTGTGAACAAAGTCCACATGACTGTTTTCCTGATAATATTGTTTCGGGGCATGAGGCAGTTGAGCCTGAGCAATTCGCCCCTGGGTCGCATGATCCGAATAAGTGGAATGCCCTGCATGCTGTCTGATTGTTCATGAATGTCTTTGATGGGCATATTGCACTTGATCCGCTGCATGTCGCATTGTTTTCGCATACTCCTGAGCTCGGATTGCATACAGTGCTTATGGTCTTGAACACATCAAGAGGGCAATCCGCCCCATAGCCACCGCACTGCTCTTCAATATCACATGCTCCTGCGCTTGGACGGCATACACCGCCGCTCATCAGCATCTTTACTGAGCATGATGCATTTGTTCCGCTGCAAGTGCCATTCGTTTGGCAAGGGCCGGAGCTGTTGTCGCAGACTGTATTGTTAGGAAGGAATGCATCTGAAGGGCATGCCGCACCTGTTCCGTTGCATGTCTCTGCAATGTCACATATACCATTTACTGCACGGCATACAGTGCTAGAAGAAAGGAATGTCTTTGCTGAACATGTTGCGCTTGCTCCGCTGCAGGTGCCATTCGTTTGGCAAGGGCCGGAGCTGTTGTCGCAGACTGTGTTTGCTGGCAAGAATACATTTGTAGGGCATGTTCCGTTCACTCCATTGCATGTCTCTGCCACATCGCATAACCCTGAACTGGCACGGCATATGTCTCCATTTAGGAATGACTTTGCTGAACATGTTGCGCTTGTTCCGCTGCAAGTGCCATTTGTCTCACAAGGCCCTGTGCTGTTGTCGCAGACTGTGTTTGCTGGCATGAATACGTCTGTTGGGCATGAACCGGATAAGCCAGTACATGTCTCTGCTACGTCACATGCTCCTGCGCTTGCACGGCATAATGTTCCTGCTAGGGACAATGTTTTTGAAGGGCAGGTGGAGTTAATTCCATTGCATGTTGCATTCTGTTCACAAAGGCTTGTGCTCAGATTGCAGACTGTGCTAGAGTTTGCCAATGCACATTTTCCTGAGTTACATGTCAAAGATTTTTGGCAAGGCTTTGTGCATTCATGGAACCAGTCGCCGTTTAAGATAGTATTAGTGCAGTTTGCACTTATTCCATCGCAATACTGGCAGTCTCCGCATTGAGAGACTTTGTTATGATAGGTAATATTAAAAGTGTCTTGGAGAAACCCGTCTGAAGGGCAGTCTGTGCTGTCTCCTGTGCAGTTCTCTGGAATATCGCATGTTCCTTTAGACGGCCTGCAGACTGTCGTTGAGCTGTTGTAAGGGGTTATATTCTGGCATCCTCCTCCTGCTCCAACAACACAAACATCTTTTCCGCATGCTCCGCTCGAACAAAGCGAATTGTTTGCAGTATGGGAGCATCCCGCTGCTCCATTGCAAGTATCAATCGTACAGCTTATATTATCATCGCATAATGCGCTGCCATTCTCGTCTATCACACCATCACAATTATTATCTATGCCGTCGCATATCTCAGTTGTAGGCACTCTGTCTTTGCATATCCCGTTTATTGCACATTCATCACCGCTTAGATTAGCTCCTGTCGCATTCTTGTTGTCACAGCAGGTGTATATATTTTGAGTTCCTGTCGTTGTGTTCCCTGAAAGCACAAGATACTCTCCTGCATCGTCGCCGCAGCATTCCGGCTTTGCTGTCTGGTTGTTGTTTGTCCTGTTAAGCATCCAGAAATCATATTCGCCGAGTCCCCAGGGCTTGAGCTCTCCTGCCTCCACCCATGCATTTGGGTAGCCGCATCCTGTGTTTGAAGGTTCACACCTGTTTTCAGCGTCATCGCAATCGACCCATTGTCCTGGGTAATAGGAGCTCCAGACTGCGCAGAACGCATCTTTCTTTCCATCATTGTTCGAGTCTATCGATGTCCTCCATACGCAGCTCCCATTAGGCGCTATGCATGCGATCTTAGTCGTCTCATTGGGGTTTGGATCCACTCCGCAGCATTTCTTAAGTGCCGTATTATCAAATGATGTCCTGTTCGGTCCAGGATAATCGTTACCTGTGCAGTTTATACCTGTAAAGTCTCCAGTGGCATTCCACTTACGGGAACATACAGAAAACTGCCTTGCCATGACTTCATCGTTTTTGCAGATATTTGTGCCGCAATCAGTCCCTATCGTACATGTATTAGGGGTGCAATATGATGATAATGAATAATCTCCTGTGCCTTGAATCAAGTATTCATAATCATCTCCCATGCCATAATAATCATCTCCACAGCAGAACCTGCTGTTAGTATCGAAATACTGCGTGAAATAATTCGAGAAAGGGAATGTCTGGCAGTTTCCTTCATACAATGATACATTGTCTATTTGGATAGAAGTAGGCTCAACAGTAGAAGCATTAGGGACCTGTATCTCCAGGTAGACATCATCATGAGTCTCGCTCGCTAAGAATGTGCATGTGACATCTGTCCATGTGCCATAGATTATCTTATTTGATATACATCCCTGGATCCAATCATCAGGTTCAGAATACATATCCCTTAGCCTATGAACGAGGTACATGTTAATATAAGTCTGGTTAACACCTAATGTCTTGCTACGTCCTGCAATCGTCCTCATCTTTGCCTTGGCTGTATATGTCTTTCCTGAGCCAACATGTATGCTTGATGACGTATGAATTGCAGTTCCACCATACCATGTGGCATTTGGAGTGACATCATCATGTATCTTTGTCAATGTCATGACATTGTCTCCGTCTGCAAGTCCTGTCTTGCTGCTTTGGTTGTCTATTATGCAGCTCTGCATTGAGCGGTCTGATGGCGAGCAGCTCCAATCATAGGTTGTTATAGAGCCCCAAGTGCAGTTCTGGGAGCCATTGACACAATCAACACTCCAATTGTAGCCAGACTTATACGAATTGTTGATACATCTTTCTGCAAGCGCTGTCGGGCAGTTATTATTCAGCGCTATTTCAGGGTTTACATCAAAACCCCCGTTCCTGATAAGGTTAGGAGTCTTAATCAGCGGATAATTATAATTATTCAGGCCTGTGCATCCTACGAGATTATTGCAGTCTGCATATCCAAACAAAGGCTCTTTTTCCTGTTTTGTATAGATGTCTGCCTTCTGGTTAGGAATTATCTTTGAGAATGATCCTTGCGAGATAAGATCCTGGGCTGAAGCAGAAGTGTTGTATGTCTCTTGTGTCTGGTCCAGAGAATAAGCTATCGGAGCTATGATTAAGTTGATAAGTGTGAATAGGAAGATAAATACAGAAATATTGCTATGCCACCTCTTGCTGATCACTCACACCCCTATTTTTAGTATATATTATATAGAATCTAGAATCTATTGTTTATAAATGTTTCTTTAATAACCTTCACTTTGCCTTAAGCTTCGGCCCGACATAATAAGTGTCGCCAGGAGGAGCTTTTAAGTTTACAGAATAATCCTCATATCCTGCTTTTGATATCTTGATCTTTATTATCTCTTTTGTCTGGCTGTCAAGGGACAGAGGAGTTGTTCCTACTTTATTGCCGTCAATGAACACATCAGCTCCGTTGGGATCTGAGAATATCTCTAGATTATATGTGCTGGATGAAGGCGCTGAAAGCGCTTTGATTGTGGTCGTCGGCACTTCAAAAGCCTTTCCTGCAACGGATTTATTGCTTGAGCAGGCTGTGAATAATATCAAGATTGCCAAGGACAAGATAATAATTACTGACTTTTTTTGCATATAATCATTGATTTTGGGTTTTTGGTATTTATAGTTTGCGGTTTGGCTTGATTGTATAATGATTTAGTTAAATATAGTCAGTATCTTTTGAAAATTGACGAATTTAATATAGTCAGTATTTTGATAACAATATAATAAGGGGTTCCACCCCTTATCAACCCCACTCTATATCCTTTCTCGCTGCCGCCAAATTTATATAGTTCTTCTCTACTTTTCTTTGATATGAAATATATCATAGAGCACATGGAGCCGAAGCTCTACAGATGGTGCATCATAGAATATAAACATATTTCTGAGATAGTCGGGAAGAGGGATCTTGTCTTCACAAACATCAACAAGAGTGATGTCAAGAAGTTAATTCCTTACGGAAAAGTCTGCTCTAAAAAAGCGTCTGAGATCGATCTTGGCAATTGCCTTATACTAGATCCTGCTGTAGACAAGGAATTGAGCACAGCTGACTGCAAAAAGTTTGATACCTTATTATTTGGAGGGATTCTTGGCGATTATCCAAGGAAGGGAAGGACAAGAAAGCTGTCTTCTGAGATCAGATGCGAGAAAAGGAATCTTGGGAAGAAACAATTCTCTACTGATAATGCAGTTTTGGTCTCTCATATGATTGCAAACGGCAAGAAACTTAATGAGATCAAGTTCAAGGACGGCATCGAGATACCTCTTGATTCTGGAGAATCCATAATGTTCCCTTTCAGGTATGTTATTGTTGACGGGAAGCCGTTCATCTCTGAAGAACTTGTGGCTTATCTTAAGAAGAGAGGAGGGTTTTAGTCCCAAACCCCATCAACCTTAGCCTTGCAGAACTTGCACTTTCCTTTCTCCACATCAAGACTAAGGACACTGAAACCAAATCTTCCGACAATCTTCTTGCCGCACTTGTGGCAGAACGTATTTTCCCTTTCGCCTGACATTATGTTCCCTACATAGACATAATTCAGTCCTATTTTCTTTGCGATGTCATACGCCTTGATCAGGATATCTTCTGAAGTAGGCTCTAAATTATTTAATTTGTATGTAGGGTAGAAAGCAGTGAAATGCAAAGGCACTTTTGTTCCGACATTCTCTTTTATCCACTCGCAGGCCTCTTTTATCTCTTTGAGATTGTCATTCAATGTAGGGATTATAAGATAAGTTATCTCCACCCATTTCTTTTTCTTGTGCCAGAAGACTATCGCGTCTAGGACAGGCTTGAGCCTTGCTCCTGTGATATCCTTGTAGAACTTCTCTGTGAAACCTTTAAGGTCGATGTTAAGAGCATCAACGTAAGGAGAGATCTCTTCAGCAGGCTTGAGGTTCATATATCCATTAGTCACCATGACTGTCTTCAGCCCTTTCTCTTTTGCAAGCTTGAATGTGTCAAACATATATTCATAGAATATTGTCGGCTCATTATAGGTTGCAGCAATGCTCCTGCACCCTTCCTTTATGGCCTGCTTCACAATCTTTTCAGGAGGATAGCTTTCGTCCGGATACTCTCCAGGACCGACTTGCGATGTTGTGTAGTTCTGGCAGTGCTTGCAGTGGAGGTTGCATCCCAATGTCCCGAAGCTGAAAATGCTTGTCGAAGGCAGGAAATGATACAAAGGCTTCTTCTCGATAGGATCTATCGCTACAGCTGCCGACCTTCCATACACCATGGAATAAAGCTTTCCGCCTATATTCTTCCTTATCCTGCAGTTGCCGAACTTATCCTCTGAGATCACGCAGAAATTAGGGCAAAGGTTGCACTGGACAGTGCCTTTCTTTCCCTTATAGTCTTTCAAATAATATTTTGCCTCATGAAGATCGCTTTTGTCTTCTTGCATGGTAGAATTATCTTCCTAATATCTTATCGTAAAGCTCTCCATGGCAGTTGCTGTAATCCCTTACAACTGCCTTGAACTCTTTTGAATTGTCGTATAAGCATATCATGCTCTTGTCGACCCAGTCTGCATTAGGGTTTGCGTTGAATTTTGTCCTGACTTCGCATAGGTTGTCTTTTGGGCCCAATATCTCATAATAATAGATAAGGTTGTCGACAATCCTAATGGTTACGGCAGTCTTCTTGCACTGTGTGAATTTCTGGGAGAAGCAAGCCATTGTATCGCATAAGTCTGATGAAGGCACTTCTGCAAATGTTGTTGTGGTTGTTGCCATGACAGTCGTTGTTGTAACTGCAGGATTCTGCACTACAGGCTTAGCCTGGTATATCACTGTCTTGTTTGTCCCAAGAATGAATGTGAGCGTAAGCGCCATGACTGCACCAACAAGTATTATTACGATGACAGCTATCCATACATAAGTATGGGGCTTTACTCCAACTATCTTGTCAGATCCTGCAGCTGCAGCCGGTCTTGCTGCGACAGGCGCAGGTTTTGCTGCCTGAACAGGCTTTCCAACTGCATTCAAAGCTTCCCTTACATCATTTGGACTATATCCGTTCTTGACGAGAAAGTCATAGAGCTGATTAGCCGTGTAACCGCTGCCCTCTTTTGATTTAATCCAGTCTACCAGCCTTGGATCTGCCATTATCCATATTTTAATGGGTTTTATTTATATATTTTTGGGTTTGGACGATATAATTTGTTTAATATAGCCAGCATCTTGCTAATAATTCAGCCTTCGCATGGCAATGGATTGGATGCGGCGCTCACTCGCTGGATTTCCTAGCACAACTGCATCAATTGGAAGTCTATACCCCTCTTTTTATCTCACTTATTCGTTAAATTTAAATAATACTTATCCTATCATTTCATTATGGGGGAGAAAAAGGGATTTTTATATCACTTGGGAAATTTCTTTAGGACAGGAATAGACTCAATCTCATTGTTCAAGTCAAATCATCTGCTGTTGTTCCTGGTTGTCTTATTTGACCTGCTTTTCATCCTGTCTTATATGGGGCTGAATTTTGTCTGGAACCTTGTATTCCCTTCGTCGCAGGCTTTTGAAGACATGCTTTCGATGAACGTAGTATTATGGCTATCCTCATTATTGGTCGTAGTGTACTTTCTTTGCATCGCATTATTGTACTCCTTATTCAAATATATCGTGCTTCATCAGGTCAAGTCATATTATAAGAAAGAGAAGTTCAGCATGGGCAATTTCCTCAGGTTCTTCTGCTTCAACCTGACTGTGATTGTGATAATCGTTGCATATTATCTATTGCTCAGCTACTTTGCATTCAGCTTCGTGAAACAGGAGCTCATAGGGATATTTGGAATAGTCACGCTGGTTCCTGTCGCCTATTTCCTTTATCCATATATGAATGCTGTCCAGATGATGATGGTATCTGACAGGAAATTGGGCCTAAAAAGGTCATTCATCAACGGCTTCATCTTCCTCAAGGACAATATTGCTGAATACTCAAAGCTGTATCTTATAGACCTTATCTTTTTTGCAGTGTATTTCCTTTTGATTGCGCTTTTGACGACACTCCTGAATATATTGCTGTTCAAGGACGATGCAACGAGCGCGTCTTTCATGATATTCCAAGGGATATTCTTCGGGATAACCATTGCAATGATATGGTTCGCCATAATCTACAATAGGGTCTATCTTTGTTCCTTGATCAGGCAGAAGAAATAGGTTCAAGCAGATGTTCATACATAACATAAATCCAGTTCTTGCATCATTCGGCCAATTCCAGATAAGGTACTATGGACTTTTCATCGTCATTGATGTCATATTCACATATTTCATCATAAAATATCTTGCAAAGAAGAAAGGGATCGATTACACTACAGAAGAAGTCCAAGACCTGATGCTTTGGGGTGTTGCTGGAATATTCATAGGCGCGAGGGTGTTTTATGTCCTGTTCTATAACCTGCCGTACTATTCTTCTCATCTTTGGGAAGTATTTGCTTTCTGGAAAGGAGGATTGAGCTTCCATGGAGGCATTGTCGGATTGATTGTTGGAGTATTTCTTTTCACAAGATACAAGAAGAAGGATTTTCTTGCTATCGGTGATGTCATTGCAATACCTGCATGCCTTGCCCTTGCTTTAGGGAGGTTTGCCAATTTCCTTAATGGAGAATTGGTCGGACGGGTGACAACCCTTCCTTGGGGAGTGAATTTTGGCGGAGAGACTGACAAGTTAGGGAACTTGGTCTATAGGCATCCGTCACAGCTTTACGAGTCTGCTAAGAATCTTGTGATATTTGCGACTCTTTGGACTATCAAAGATTTTAAGAAGCTGAAGAAGGGGACCTTGTTTGCATTGTTTGTGATAATGTATTCTACGATGAGGTTCTTCATAGAGTTTGTTAGAGAGCCTGATCCTCAAGTAGGATTTGTGGCTTTCAACTTCCTGACTATGGGGCAGGTCCTTAACATAGTCATGCTAATTTGCGGGATAGGACTGATGATATATGTGTGGAGGAGGAAAGAATGAAAATAACTGTCTTGAACGACAACGTAAAAGGCAAATGCGACGGGGAGCACGGCCTTTCATACCTGATCGAGGCTGACAGGAAGATACTTTTTGATCTTGGCCCTTCTGATATAGGACTAAAAAATGCGAGGAAGCTGAAGGTAGACCTCAAAGAGGTAGACACAATCGTATTGAGCCACGGCCATTATGACCATGGAAATGGTATCGTCTATATGAGCGGAAAGACCCTTATATGCCATCCTGACTGCTTCAAGAAGAGGTTCAGGAGGAAAGATAAGTCTTATGTAGGGCTTCCTATCACTCTTGATGATGCGAAGATGAGGTTCAACCTTGTACTATCAAGGAAACCTTACAAGATCTCTGATGAGATAATGTTTCTTGGAGAGATCCCAAGGATAAACGATTTTGAGTCAAAGGAAGTCCATTCACAGGACAAGGAAGGGAAGGCCGACATGCTGCCTGATGATTCTGCATTGGCCATAAGGCTGAAGAAAGGCATTGTAGTTGTCACAGGGTGCTCCCATTCAGGGATATGCAACATAATAGAACATGCAAAAAAGGTATGCAAGTCAAACAAGATTTATGCTGTCATAGGAGGATTCCATCTCACGAAAGTCGACGATGTGGCCAAGAAGACGCTTGAATACCTGAAGAAGCAGAATATCTCCCATATATATCCTTCACACTGCACTCTGGAGCCTGTGCTGGAAATGTTTTCAAAGACGCTCAAGATCAACAGGGTGCATTCAGGAGATATAATCGAGTTTTAGTTGTCCACAAAATAGAAAGATTTATATAAAATGTGGACATTAACCTGTTATGGCCTATATCGATGTACACAATACTTCTGGAAAAAAGATATATTATTTGGGCAAGACCATCAGGATAGGTCCCAATAAATGGAAAAAGATAAGGATAAAATTAGGAGATAAGGCCCCTTCCAAAGAGATCATTGCAAAGAAGCTGAAGGAGCTGAATCTCGAAGAATATAAGGCCTATAATGACGATTATATCGATGTAGCAAAGCTGGAAGTCATTGATGACTATAAAGAAGCCTATAATAGCCATATCAAAAGGATCCCTAAGACAGCACTAGAGAAGGAAGAGTCTGATTTTGCAATAAGGTTCACTTACAATTCAAATGCCATTGAAGGAAACAGGCTAACTCTAAGAGACACATACTTCATAATCCACGAGAACAGGATCCCTTCTGGAGCTCCTGCAAAAGACTATAATGAGGCAATCAACGGGAAAGAAGTCCTGGACCTATTGAAAGAATACAAAGGTAAGTTAGATACTAATCTCATTGAGAAGATAAATTGGCTCCTGACAAAGAATACAGGGATATCTTATCCAGGAAAATTGAGGTTCTTCAATGTCAAGATAATGGGAACAGATTTCATCCCTCCGGACCATAAGGAAGTCCCTAAACTCATCGATGGGATGGCAAAGTTCTACTATAAAGAAAAGAATAAGATTCATCCATTTGTCCTTGCTTGCCTGATCCATGCCATGTTCGTTGAGATACATCCTTTTGAAGATGGGAATGGAAGGACCGGAAGGGCTTTGATGAACCTTGTCCTTATGAGGGCAGGATATCCTAAATTCTATGTCCCCTTTACCTTGAGAGATAAGTATTACAAGGCGATTGACATGCATAATGAAGGCAGGCAGAAGGAATACTGCAATGCGATGTTTGATATTGTTGTAGCCCAGTTGTCCACAAAATCATTATAGTTCCATAAAATGTGGACACTGAATCAGCCTAAAGCACTAGTAATGATGGTGCTTGCCACAATAAACACTCCAATGACTGATAAAAGGAATGTAAACAGGAATATGATTATGAAAGCAGCAGCATAATGATACGGTTTCTCTGTCTTCATAAATACTAGGATTATTGCTGGGAGGTTCAAGCAGAGTATAAGGACGAATGCGACCAAGATGAAATTCGGGTATGGGTTAAACAATGAAGGCATCAAATTGATCCCTGAAATGCCTGAGGCTGCTGCCTTTGACAATAATGAACTGAATTTGTTCAAGATGATCACAACTGCGCTAACTGCAGCTGTAGAGAAGATTGAGACTATAGATATCCCTGTGACAACTGCGACGTTAGACTTTGTCAAGGCATAGAATATGGCAGCGCATGCCAATCCCAATGTCAGGGCAAATATTCCCATTACCATCAGGAAAAATACATTTGGGATCTCCATCACAAATGACCTCAGATAGATTGTCGAGAGAAACACCAATGCTGTAAATAATGCCATGAATATAAGGAAGAATACATATGCAATCCACCTTAATGTCGAGATCTTTGATTTCTCTTCTTTCTTACCTGATTTTTCTGCCATCGATGTCAGCCTCATTCAATGCAAAGTCTATCATATGGTTGTCCCATTGGTAATCGACAAGGGCATCCCTTATCTCTACATCAGAATATCCATCCTTTCTTCTTGAGCTTACATAATCCTTAATCCTTGAAAGCTCTTTTACTTCCTGTTTTTGATGATTATTGAGATGGTCGTTAACGACTGGACGGAAGGTCATCAAGGATATCAAGACCAATGCTGACAATGCAAAGACCCCGAATACTATTGTGAATAATGATCCTGCTTTTGAAGTGCTTGCAACTGAATATCCTGTTATCTCTGGCTTGAACAATGTAAGTATGACTAATGAAGCCAGCATTAGCACAAATAGGGCAAAATATTTCCTCATTTTTCTCATGTTGATGAAATATTAGGAAAGAGGTATATAAAATTAACTGAATTTTAGAGGAAGACAAAACTAAGTCATAATATTTGTTTGTCTTATAGAATGCAACATTAATAAATCATAAATTGTGTCGCATTCTAACTAGCAAACGACATTTGTGTCGTTTACTATTCCTATAAATAATTGCGGTTTATTTATCACTTATTTATGTCCGCAACTATTTGTTTCATAACGCATATTATGGCATATGAATCCAATATCATAAATCTTTAAATAACATCGTCTTAAAGTATATGACATGGCAAAGGGGGTTTATGCTGCAATCATCTTATTGGTACTAGGCTTAATCATAGGATGCAGCACCAGATCATATAATCAGCAGCCTTTTTCAGGCGACATATCTGAACTTAACGGAAATGCTGTCAAGGATGTTGTCCAAGACACAACTACCACAACTCTTGCTGAGAATATTACAGAGTATAAACCAGCCCATAGGATATATAATGTGAACATAACCGCTTATGGGTTTGAGCCTCAGACTCTTGATTTGGATGTTGGAGATTCTATCGTATGGCTGAGCGTTGACCAGCAGAAGCCTACGAATAACATACAGATATTTGATTCTGACAATCTTGGGAAGAGGTCTGTCTTTTATAGCGGAAGGTTGTTTTATGGGGATGAGTTCTCCCATACCTATTATTCCAAAGGCAAATATGTGGTTATAGACCTTTCGTTCTCTGACGAGAGCGACAGGGACCAGACGATGCAGACAGTGTTTGTGCATTGATTGACAGATTCAGTGATACCTAGGAGCAAAAGGAAGCTCCTGCCTTGTCCTTTCTCGCACATCATATTCTGAAAGATGGGGATAGTTGATGTGGTTCAACTCATGGCGCTTGACTTCTTCATAATCATTTCCATTCAATGATTCGAGGATTTCGACGTAATTCAGGCCTGGGAATGCCCTTCCCAATACGTTTGCGCCTAAGACTGCCTGAGGGACTTTTTTTATTATCGTCCCATTTCCGTATGAATATCCATTAGTCGAGTATGAGAATGAAGCTTTATTCTTTCTTGGATTGTAATAATAGACTGGCTTATCTGGAAGGACTATCTCAATCTTCCTGAAGAACTCTTTTTCTTCCCTTATCTCATTTGGATCATTTGTGATAAGCCTTGGCTGTTTGCCTTTAAACTGCATTATCTTCTGCCGAATCCTCATCGCTTTCTCTTCTGCTTCCTTGTAGATTATGTCTTCTAATCTGCTGGACTCAGGATTAGGATTATAGACCGTGTTGAAGATCATATGTCATAGTAATATGTAAAAGTTTATATATTTTGTGAAGAACGGAAATTTTGCCAGTATTTAATGATAATTCAGCCCCTGCTGGGCATAACCATTGGATGCGGCGCTCATATGCTATGTTTCCTAGCACAACTGATTTGAGAGGAATGGAAGAATGAAAAAAACCATAGATGATATCGATACAATAATACGCATACTCAAGAAGGAGACAGAGAAATATCACGATCCTTCTGTGACTATGGTCGCTTTGAACGAGCACAAACACAAGCCATTTGATGTATTGATATCATGCATCCTTAGCCTTCGGACGAAGGATAAAGTCACGATCCAGGCATTTTCCCGACTAAAGGAATTGATGAATACTCCTGAAGAACTTTCAAAGTTAGATGTCAAGAAGATTGAGAAAGCAATCTATCCAGTCGGATTCTACAAGACAAAGGCCAGAAGGATAAAGGAGATAGCAAAAGTCCTGGTCGAGAAATATGATTCCAAAGTGCCTGATGAGATAGATGAGCTGCTTAAGCTGAAAGGCGTCGGAAGGAAGACTGCAAATTTAGTCTTGACTCTTGGATATGGGAAGTTAGGGATATGTGTAGACGTACACGTGAACCGAATATCTAACAGGCTTGGATATGTAAAGACAAGGAATCCTTATGAGACTGAATTTGCTCTTCGCGATAAGCTGCCAAAGAAATATTGGATTATCTACAATGATCTTCTTGTGATATGGGGACAAAACGTTTGCGTTCCTATATCTCCTTTCTGCAGCAGATGCGCTATCTCTAAATACTGCAAGAAAGTCGGAGTAACAAAAAGCAGATAGAACTAGTTAATCTTCCATTTCTTCGATCTGTATCGCATCGACTGGGCACACTTCCTCTGCTTCCCTCTCATTGAGCTTAAGGTCTGCAACATCTGGGTCAACTACCTTTGCCTTGACTTCATCCTTCTCATCCATGATGAAGTTCTCGCTAACTGAGGTGCATGCTCCGCATCCGATGCATGTCGCTTTGTTCACGGATATTCTGTATTTCATAGTATCTGGTTGTTTGGGTTGATTTAAATATTTTGTGATTGCATCAAATATAGTTTATGTGATTGTATTGTCATCATGAGATAGTAGTTAAAATACAAATGTTTTTAAAACGAAAATCATTCCAGACATACATGAATGCAATGAATTTTGAGACAGGGGACATAACCATAAGGGTAGATGGCGATCAGTTCGTAGATATTGAATCTTTAGGAGAGGATCTGATCCCTTCATCAAGAGCGCCTGATGCAGTGCTCAATATCACATTAGGGTATGCAATCTCTGAGGAAGTGAGAAGACCTAAATACTTTGGAGATAATATGAGTGTGCTCATGAGCGATAATGACGGGGCTGGATGGAATCTATTTCCTTTTTTTATTTACCTCAATTTCCTTGCAGGCCAGGTATCTGGCAAATATATGTCTTGCCATGGTATCGGGCTTAGGCTGGATGGAAAGGGTGTACTGATTATAGGGGCGCCAGGTTCCCATAAATCGACGCTTGCAGGGATTCTTGGAGGAGAGATAGTGAATGATGATTTTCTCCTTGTGACGCCAAATCAGATGGAGAGGATAACAAGATCTGGAAAGAAGGTCGATCCGAAGACAAGGAATGTTGAAGATGTTTATACTGCTCACCCATGTCCGATAGATTATGTTTTTGTCCTTGACAAATCGATCATGCCTGAAAGTGCAGTCGAGATCCCGCACAATCCGCACTCTATCCTCTCTGAATGGACATTTGATTCATACTTTCTCCACCACTCTCTATTGAGACCATATAAGGGAAGGGGGTCTATTGAATTTGAAGCTCCTGTGTATCTAGTGGGGACAGGGGGAGATATGGAGCATTCCAAGAAGATAATTGAGGATATAATATCACAGTGAGATGAGCGACAACTAACCCATAAGATTTATATAAATCCCCAAATAAGCTTGTATGATGGAAACAAGAGTCATAGTCAGTGCAATAATCGAGCATAATGGCAAGTTCTTGTTTGGAAGAAAACCAAAAGATATAGGCCCTTATCCAAATACATGGCACTTGTTAGGTGGAGGCATAAATCAGGGCGAGTCTTTGATCGATGCATTAAAGAGAGAAGTCATGGAAGAGGGTGGAATAGTCATTGATCATATAGAACTAGTCTCATTTGACGAGGATATCGAACCTAATAAGCACGGTGTAAAAATGCATTACATATTTCTTGTGTTCAAGGCAAAATACAAATCAGGCAGCATCAAACCGAATGATGACATAAAAGAACTGAAATGGATAGACAAGTCTGATCTTCAAAAGACTGAATTGAATAGGCCTTCTACAAAATTATTCAAGAAGCTAAAACTTATTAGTTAATAAAATTAGATTTGAGGAGAGAGATTCAACCAAGCTTATTCTGCCCGTCCAAAGATATCTTGGATATGCCTGGGCCTTCCTGTGAAGTGTACTTTGATTTCTTCCTTATGTTATAAGGTGTTTCGCAGTGATCTGACAAAAGTGTGAAAGCAAGCCTGCATACCCTCATGCCTGGCGTGAGTATGATAGGAACCTTTGCGATGTTGCTTATCTCAAGAGTTATCTGGCCTTCAAAACCTGGATCGATTGAGTTTGCTGTCGAATGGATAGTAAGGCCTAATCTTCCGAGGCTGCTTCTTCCGTCCATTGTGCCGACAATATTGTCAGGAATCCTTACTGATTCCTTTGTGTGCGCCAGGACAAGCTCTCCTGGATGGATTATGAACTGGTCATGGTCCTGCTTCTCAATAATCTCCATATGCTCGTCAGCAACCCCTTTCCTTACATCAATGTGGGAAAGCTCGTTATGCTTGAATATCCGAAACCTGTTCCCAAGCCTCAAGTCGACAGAGCATGGATCGATATTGTTCATGTCAAAATCCTCTATGTATATCCTTCCGTCCAATATATATTTTCTTATGTCTTTATCGCATAGGACTGTCATAAAATATTTGCAGGATGGGCTGGTTTTAAAGATTGTTGTGATGGAGTAGCATATTTGGTATCTTATTCTCCATCCTAAATTCCAAAAGAAACAGTTTCACTTCAACTTTGTCTTGACAGTCTTATCAGAAATGATCGCAGAATTGCCTGAAGGATCTTCGATGATGAGCTTTCCTTTCTCCTGGCCCCACATTATCTTCTGTATCTTTTTCAGAAGGTTCTTTGCCTTCTTCTTCGCGTCTTCGTCATCCTCATTCTCCTTTATCGTCTCTATCTGATATTTTATCCTGTTTAGGATGCCTTCGACATTTGTGACATAGCCGTTCGCGCCTTCGCCTGGCTCGATCGTGGCTATGTGAGAAAGCTTGACTGTGCCCTGAGAGCTCCTTACTACCCTTATCTTCATGTCCTCTTCGTTATCGATCTCAAGAGTGAATCTTGTAGGCTCCTTCTCCTCGACGCATTCGACATCCGCCTTATGGTACTTGCAGCTGCTGCAGCTCATAGAAAAAACATAGACCCTTCCAAAATATGGTATCTCTTTCTCGTCTTCTGTCAGAGTCAGCGACTTTGCATTGCAGATAGGGCATCTCTGCCCTTCGAGTTGATCCACCATGGCATTCACAAAAATCCATTTTATTTATATAGTTTTCGTTTCTAAATAATTTTGAAAAATCTGAATCAGAAAATTTTATAAATCGATAAATCGCATCCGCAATTATCCGGAAGTGGCGCAGACATTGAAATAACAAGAGCTCAAATGAGAGGTTTTATATACTGACTTTACTTCTTATGACTATGGCATTTTGGAAGTACGCAAAAAAGAAACCAGGATTCTCTTACGACACTTTCCTCCGATTGCCCGACAACCAAAAGTTCAAAATCTATATATCAAGCTTTGAGATAATCAAGAAAGAGGTGGATGAAAGCATGAAGACAGTCTTCCAGTCAGATGTCTACAAGGTGAATGATGAGAAGGTCGACAAGCTCTGGACAATATTCAATTATGACAATGTCATGTATCTCAAGAAGAAGCTTGGAAAGTCAGGAAAGAAAGTCATCCTTGAAGTGGTAAGAAGGATGAATGAAGATACCATGGAAGACTATTATGAGATAGAGATCATCGAAGAGAAAGATGATGACAAGAAAAAGCCTTAGATATAATATACTTCTTTAAGCATGCACCTTAATTTCCTTACCTTGTATCTGCCATATCTTGCCAATGATTTCTCAATGTCTTTGAGTTTAAGCTCCTTGTTCTTCATATCAGGCCTTTTTGAGTAGAACAGGTCTGCTATGCAGATTATCTTTTCCTCAATAGTCTTTGGAGTCATATCCTTTTTCGGAAGGGGAAGATTTTGCTTGATTACGTCTGCCCTTGTCAATCCTACGCCTATATGCGTTTCACAAACTCTTGCATGCCTTGGATAGCCTTCTTTTCTCAATATCTTCATTCCTATTATGCTGTGCATCATGTAAGGATGCTTTCCGTGACATCCGATGTCTGGAGCGTGTACCCTTATTATTCCTATGTCATGGAGCATTGCCGCTTCCTTCAGGAACTGCATGTCTATTTTTAGCTTAGGGTTCTTCTTCTTTGCATTCTTTGCTATAGATACAGCTTTTTTTGAGACAAGGTTTCCATGGCTCATGAATGCTTTGTAAGCTTTCGATCCTGGCTTGTAGTATTTTTTTATGAGCTTGTTTACGTCCATTGTGCATTTTATGATCAACTAATATATAAAATGTAAGTAAAAAGTTGATGGACTAATCATAGAGAGTTTATACATTGTAAAAGCTAATTTGAGGTAAGATTTAAATATCAATCAATCTTATTATCTAATTATGACAAGGAGATACACTTTAATAATAGAGAAAGATGAGGATGGCTGGCTGATATCAGAAGTCTTGGAGCTTCCAGGCTGCCATACGCAGGCAAAGACCATGGACCAACTCATCGAAAGGACAAAAGAGGCCATCAAAGCTTACCTGGAATATGATGAAGATATCGAGTTCTCAGAAGAGTTTGTAGGAGTACAGCAGATAGAGGTGTAAACCTTGCCTAAGCTGCCGAGACTAGACGCAAAGCAATTAGGCAGGATTGTTGAAAAGTTAGGATTTGAATACTGCCATACACCTGGCAGCCATATGGTGTATAAGCATCCAGATGGAAGGAAGACAACAATCCCATATCATACTGGAGAGGAGATCGGTCCCGGGCTTCTCAATAAAATAATCAAGAAGGATCTAGGGCTTAGCAGGGGAGAGTTCCTGAAATATGTTTAGTTCTCTGAACAGAGACTAGTTTCTATTGGCAGTAGACAATAGTTTCTATTGGTGATAGAAACAATACTTTTCTATAAGAAAAAAAGAAAACTTTATATACTAACTTAATTGAAATAAGCCTAAGTGGTAATATTTTTAAAAAAGTGGTGATAGATTGAGAAGTGGTAGGTATAATATCAAGGGTGTATTTGACAGGATAATATTGACCTTGATATTGGCATCATTGTTGCTTTCTCCTCTTGCTTATGCTATCGAAGATGAATCTTCTGCTACATATAATATAGCATCTGCTGATACTCTTGTTGATTCTTCGTTTGGGAAGGTAACTCCTATATCAGGTTCTAATGTTGTTAATGTTGCTGAGAAAGAGCCGCTGCTTCAAGTCGATAAGAATGGTCATCCGTTCTATGATATCAACTGGAGCGGAGCTGAAGATGATTCTGAGATACAGCGGGTTGTCAATGGAGCCATTTCAAAAGTCCCTTTGAACATATCAAATGGCAGCATCATAGTCTGCAATGGGTCTGATGGGACTGCTGAATGTCCTGGAACCATGCCGACTTATGGGAGCGGAAGCATCTCTGTCGAGAAGAATATCTATGCAGGAGAAAGAGTGATTGTAAACGGCGATGTAGCTGGAGCGAACGGAACGCTGACTGTTACCAGTGATTGTGTCGGCGGGAACTGTGCCCCAAATACTGTGCTTAATACTAATGTGACTGGTGCTGATGTAGATATGATTCAGATTAGGAGGAATGGGCAGACTTATGCAACCCATAAGCTTTCTACAAATAATAATTATATCATTAATGTAAATAGTTCTGCAGGTTCTGCCATGTATATGTCGCAGGACGGAAGAGTTAGCATCGGTGATGGCCCCACAACTCTTGATAAGTTCCAGGTATTTGGGACAATATATTCAACTAATATGCAATCTCTAATCAACGGCATTAATTACATTGGTTTACATGCAGGTGCGAATGCGGACCAGTATCAAACCAATGTCCTTGCCATCGGGGATTTTGCAGGACAAAACAATGCGCATAGCAATGTAATCCTTATCGGAAACAATGCGACTGCGACAAATAATGGCCAGCTTGTGATTGGAAATGCTGCCGGTCAACCTATAACAGAGGCTTTTATCGGAGTGAATGCAAATGCCAATCCCTTGATATATGCGAATACTAGCGGAATTGTTGTGGACGGGACAATAAGGGGAGCTTATGGAGGGGGATGGATCAGTGCAGGAAACAATGGGGTTTTTATCAGCAAATTGTTTTATGTCGGAAGATTCCCTAAGGACGTTTACGATTCTGGCAATTATCAGAAGATGTTAGTTACATTATGGGGAGATTCATGGCTTAGTGATTCGCTTGGCCAGGAAGTCTATTCTATATCTATAAGGAATGGAATACAGGTTTCAAGGACAAGGATGTATGGCGGTTCAGGCGATCCAACTAATGGCAAACATGAGCTGTTGATATATAAAAATAACACAGATAACTCATCAATCGTTGTCTTGAATATTAGCGGCAAATATCCTAACGTAGCAGTCAGAAGCCAGATGATCGATAACCTAAAAGGATATGTCGAGCAGCCAATAATTGCTGATTATGATGTGTCTACGCTGACAAAGCAGACTTTCACAATAACAGATACTATCATGACGGACAATAACGGGAATGTGGGTATAAATAATCCAACCCCTACTGCAGCCCTCGATGTCAACGGAGACATCAAGATATCTTCAGTGAATCCGAAGCATGTTGGGAGTATAGTCAATGGCACTGGCGGTGCATTATTATCTGGTGCAGAATCAGTATATATCTCTGGAAAGTATGCGTATGTTGCAAGTTTTTATGGTAATGCGCTTGAGATTGTTGACGTATCTGATCCTTCAAATCCAAGACATGCAGGAAGCCTGACAGATGGCACTGGCGGTGCATTATTATATTATCCTCGATCAGTATATGGCGCTGGCAAATATGTGTATATTGTAAGTTTTTATGGTAATGCGCTTGAGATTGTTGACGTATCTAATCCTTCAAATCCAAAGCATACAGGAAGCCTGACAAACGGCACTGGCGGTGCATTATTATCTAGTCCAGAATCAGTATATGTCTCAGGAAAGTATGCATATGTTGCAACAGCTAGTAATAATGCACTTGAGATTGTTGACGTATCTGATCCTTCAAATCCAAGACATGCAGGAAGCCTGACAGATGGCACTGGCGGTGCATTATTATCTGGTGCAAATTCAGTATATGTCTCTGGCAAATATGCTTATGTTGCAAGTCCTGGTAGCAAGGCGCTTGAGATTGTTGACGTATCTGATCCTTCAAATCCAAGGCATGTTGGAAGTTTAACTAATGGCACTGGCGGTGCATTATTATCTAGTCCAGAATCAGTATATGTCTCAGGAAAGTATGCGTATGTTGCAGTCCTTTATAACAATGCGCTTGAGATTGTTGACGTATCTGATCCTTCAAATCCAAAGCATACAGGAAGCCTGACAAACGGCACTGGCGGTGCATTATTATCTGGTGCAGATTCAGTATATGTCTCAGGCAAATATGCATATGTTGCAAGTTATGGTGGCAATGCTCTTGAGATTGTTGACGTATCTGATCCTTCAAATCCAAAGCATGTTGGAAGTTTAACTAATGGCACTGGCGGTGCATTATTATATTATCCTCAATCAGTATATGTCGCTGGCAAATATGCGTATGTTGCAAGTGAAGGTAGCGATTCACTTGAAATCTTAGAAATCCCAGGAATTGATGCACCTTCTGCTTCAATCAACTCAATATCAACATCCTACCTAAAAGTGGCGGATAATGCTGAAATCAACGGAGACCTAAAGCTTTCAGGAGAAATCATCAGGGCAACTCCTTACGGAACTGTCAGTTCGCCGACTAATGAATATAGGACAATCAGCTGTGTCAATTACCAGTATAAAGGCGATGTCAACAACAACGGCGCAATAGACCAGGATGACGCCAACACACTGATGAATATCGTCTATGGGACATGGGGATTTTCAGGAGACACATGCTGCCTTGATGCTAATGATGATGGAGTAATCAGTATGGATGATGTCAAGAATATCAACGACAACATCGGAGTGATAGGTTCACGGAAGAAATGTGGGGATATAGGAAATGGGAACAATAATCCTCTTATTATAGGAGCAACCGGAAACAATACTATCGAAAATGGAGACTTTGAGACTGGATCCTGGGGTAGTGGTCTTGCAAACTCTACTTGGTTATTCTCAAATCCAGGAGGAGGAGCCCATACACAAAGATGTTCTTCAGGTGATGACTGCAAGACTGTCCATTTAGGATCATATTCACAGATGGTCAATATGACTGGTGGCGTTGCTATATTGGCATATTATAAGAATCTGAATCTTTCCAGTAGCCTGAGGTACAGGTTAAGATATGCTGTAAAGACAGATGATCCATCATTGGTATATGCACAGGTCAAGGAAGGCAATGTTACTATTGGAATGAATTCTGGAGGAACAAATGTTGCAGGTGGATGGTATCAGGAAGAGATGATCATTGCTCCTTATGAAGATGGGAATTATACACTATCATTTGTGGGAACCAGCACATTCATCATCGATGATGTGTCATTGAATGAGATAGGCATGTCTGAAAGCGAGCCTATGCCTGATATGATGAACAACGGCGAGTTTGAGACTTTTACGTCAGCTTATCCTAGCGGCAACATAAGCACTGGCTGGTCATTATTGCCTTACGGAGTTTATTATGGTTATTATAGGTTTTTGGCTAACAGCACTGCAAATCATGGAAACTATAGCCAAGAAGTCAATACCACTTCTAGTTATGCATCATCATATCCTGATATCATAGGCAATACTAATTTTTTAACACTTACGCCTGGAAAATATTACAGGCTTAAATATGCAATCAAGGTCATAAATGGCAGTTGCAGCGTAAAAGTGCAGAATTACTGGACTAGCAGTCTCTCGTTTTATCATTCGAACCCTGAAATAGGAAATACCATACTCACACAAAGATATATTTCAGGCCCGAATGATCATTTTGTCGAATATACTGATTATTTTAAGTATAATGGTGTTGAAACCCCACTGCCAAGCATGCCATATTATTATGACGTCGGAAATAATTATGAAATAATATTCTCAAACAACAACATGTGCCATGCTTTGATCGATTCTGTCTCACTTTACCAGGTAGACCTCACGATAGCCAATGACACTCAGCCGATGATACCTCAATCTCCTGTGAATCTCATACCTAATGGAGATTTTGAAGGTTCTTGGGTTCCAAATACAGGGTCACATAATATAGGACAAAATTGGACTGCAAGCAACAATGTTGGCAGTCAGGATACTGCCCCGTATCAAGGACAAAGTCAGCATTTTGAATCGACCAGCAATAACACATATATCATGACTCAAAATATCAATAACATATCTTCAACTAAGTTTTATCTCCTTGATTATGCATATAAGGGAACAGCCTGCTCACTTTTCTTTAGTTCATCAAATACGAAGAGGCTTCTTCCGATGGGGTATACTTATAACAGCCCATGGTATTTATATGAAACTTTAATAAGCCCAGATTCTGATTCCTTTAATTCATTTGGTATCCAGGGCGGAACCAACTGCAACGCTTCGATCGATTCAGTCTCTTTGGAAGAGCTTTCCAGCAATCTGGCAAACATCGGGAGCGATCAGCTGTATACTGGATACAATCTTGATTATGTTAATCATACCTCCTATGGAACTTTGAATTTTCCTTTAAGCATCAATTTTACATCTCCATCAACATATGTCTATGATGTCCAATATATTCCACTTAATTACTTAAACACCTATCAGATCGAGTATAGTATTGATGTCATATCCGGCGAATGCGCAATATCTATTGGGGATTATAATAACCCATCTGGATATTTTAGCTATTACAAATCAATCCTTCCTTCATCGCCGCATGCTTATGCCACTTATACTGATTATTTTAAGTCATCATATAGTAATTATCTAGTAATATCGTCTGGACCAGGAGGACCCTGCAAAGCAAACATATCTTCAATAACAGTCAAGCAGGTTGACCTGAAATTCAGCCCTGTATTGCCTCCAGGAGAAGCAGGAACGACTCCAGGCGTTATAGGCGGAGAAGGGACTGTGTCTGTGTTTGATACTGTAGGGATAGGGACGAGTACGCCAGTAGCAAGGCTCGATGTTAGAGGAAATACATCATTCAACGGCGATTCGTTATTTAACGGCAATGTGGTCTTTGACTCGGGAGACGATTCGATAAGCGAAGGAAACACCAAGATCTCGCAGAATGGAGTGTTTGTTGCGCAAGATTCACTTTCAACTCCACCAAGAGAGCCAAGACTTAAGGCTACTGGACTTACTGTCGATATACATAGGGATAATCCAGCAATCTATTTGAGGAATACAGGAGGGCCTACTGCAGTCATTGATGGAGACGTCAACCTTAATGGAGATATAGTAGGTTCTGATAGCTTATGGCTAGGTCTCAGCAATGGTGAACTGTGGTCATGCACTCCATCAGACACATGCGTCAATTATGGCAACAAGACTTATGCAATTAATACTATGCAAGTCTATGGCGGGTATTTATGGTTAGGACAGGAACATGGAAGGGTCAGGATATGTGATTCCTCAGGCAATTGCCCTAATGAATGGGTTTTCGGTTACAACTATAATGTAACATCATCCCAAGTCTATAATGGATATATATGGTTTGGACTAGATAATGGCGACATAAAATTCTGCAATCTGACTTCACCCCAAACAATAGGATGTTATAATAAAATAAATACAGGTAGTGCTATACATAACATGCAAGTATTAGACAATAAATTATGGATAGGTACAGGAGCTTATATAATATCCATAAACGCAACAGGCACTCAGTCTGCTTATGGTGGTAGTGGTCTGGGAGCCATCGGCACAATATCCGATATGCAGACATATGCTGATAAATTATGGATAGGTTCAAGCAATTCTACACTAGTAGCCTGCAACGCTGCTGCATCCTGCACTAGCACTCCTATAACATCTCCAATTACTGGTTTGACTGTAATAGATGACAGATTATATGTAACCGCTACAGATGGTTACTTATCGGAATATGATTCCAATGGGAATTTTATTAAGGATCTAAAACAATATCCTGGTAATACAATAAAATCATTAGATACATTTAATGGTAATATTGTATTTGGTGTATCTAATAGTATAATTGTATATCTAGAATCATGCACTCAACAAGGCTCATGCCATGTTATAGATAACTTTGACTCAACAGTTGTCAATAGCATGGCAGTATTCTCGCCTAACAGCCTTTCAAATGCCTTATCTATAAAATCCGGAAATGTGGAGATAGAACAGAACAGGCTCCTCAAACTAGGCACGACTTATATCAGCTCAGGATTTGATTCTTCTCTTAATAATTGGTCGCATATATCCAATAATGGATGGTATGAAGGAGCAGGTAAATGGCATGTTTATGGTTCAGGTTCATTGATGCAACTAGATGCTAAGGCAATCAATTTCTATACCTTTGACCAGAACACCTCAGCGTCTGATCCAACTACAAGCCCGATATTCAATCTGAAGATGCGGATAGACGGAAATAATAATGAAGTCAATATAACTGGAATGATAAATGAGATCACAACAGGAAATGTTACAACAAGGTTTGTATATTTTTCATCCCAATACTCTATGACTTATCCTAAATGCCCTTGCGATACAGGGGATTCTAATGATTGTGGAGATTATTTTATAAATGATACTACTACGCTTACTAACTGTTCAGATATGGTTTATGATACTCCTTATAGTGAATATAGATTATATAGGAAGACTACAACAGCATTACCTTCATTCGAGACAGGAACAGCAGCGCAGTTTGCGAATGGATATGTTGGAAATGGAGATGTCCAAATTGTATTGAAAGCAACTGGCCAACAAGGGACAGATGCAAACAACAAGTTCATAAGGAGCGAGAATGGAAATCTTGAGTTTGGTCAGTATAATGATGCTATGAATACTTCTTCACCTCAAGTGACTATTGATAAAAGCGGTAATCTGGGTATAGGATATTATAAAAAATCATGCACTCGTGCTTTGAGTAATTGGGATTATGATGATGGAAAGGGTTTTGTAGGATGTAATTGCACTACAGGAACCCTTGTATCTGGAGGCATATTCTGTACTTCCCCTAATTATGTCAGAGGATCTTATCCATCTACAACAGCAGACACATGGTTTGGTTCATGCACTAATCCTGATTTTTCATATCCTGAAAAAATCAGCATAATTTGTGCAAACATCAAGCAATAATCCCTTCCTTTCTTCTATCATTAGAAATGAGAGTGTCTTGTCATTTCCACCGCACTCAACCCAACCCTCTCCACACTCTTCCTGACTTCTTCTACTGCAGAATCAGACGAACAGACAATAAGCCTTGGCCTGTCATGAGGATCAGGCAGGAATGCACTGATATCATGCACACAGTCAAGAGTGACATGCCTCTTTGTGACTGAATCGCTTCTTAAATGATAGATGGGCTTCTCACAGCCATTGTCCTGCACATACAAACACCATCCTGTCCTTCCTGGATCGAAATAATGGTTTATCTTATCCAACTTAAGGCCCATAGGATCTGTATTGATATAAGGCCACTTTGCGACCAAGACATACTCATCATATCTCATAGAATCCTTGCCATCAGGAAGTTCCCTGCATACGACACTGGCAAAGAGACGGGAATATGCAGGATGCTTGTCATGATCAACCTTGACGACTATCCTATCGCCTTTATCAAGATTGCCGCTCCTGATTATCACATAATCAGAAGTCCTTTTGATTATGCCTACAGTATTCTTTTGAGACATCTTCTCAAGGACCTGCACATATTCAAGCCTGCCTCCTACCCTATTTATGTCTATGCTCTCTGCCTTTATCGCCCTTATGCCATTAGATTCAAGCATCTTTGAATAATATAACAATTGGCTATTAGTATCGACAAGGACAAATCTAGTGAGTCCGATATTTGACATATACCTATTGACCAATTCGGGAAGGCTTCCTTCAACAGAAACTGTTGAAGTGGTGTCCACTACAGACATCTTATCCTCCCTGTCAATTTTCCTTATCATGATATACCTATGCAGGTTGCCTGGACAAAAATAGCGCCTCACTTCATCAGGAGCAGGAGGCGATCTTGCAAGAGTCCTTCCAGGCCACATCCCAAATAGGACATAGCTTCCATTTGCCAATGGCTTGAAATCCCTTGGGACATAAGAACTTATGAAATGGCCTAGAGGATATCTGTTAGAGCTTTTCCTGACTGCATCAAACCTGACAAGGCAGGAAGATCCTTCATAAAAGCCTGCATCTACTACAACAACCATCTTCCTTGTATGGCAGACATGGCCATTATTGAATACAGGACTCTTCTTGGTCTGTTCCCTGATCTCGACTTCCTCTATCCTTCCTTCCAAATCAAGTCTCATTTTTAGATGCAAATGAAAATCATCTTTTAAAGCTAACTATAACAGACAAAAGTTATTTAAACACTAAAATCAAAGAAAATCCTATGGTATTCGTGCTATTCGACATAGGGGACGTGACAGTGACGACAGATGAAGAGATAACATTCAGTTTATTGACAAAATATGGAATAAAGCGAAAAAAGGCTGAGAATTTCTTCTTCACCAAATCTTATCTGGAATTCTCAAGAGGAAAAATATCTTCAAAGGAATTCACAAAGAGAGTATGCAAAGATCTTGGAGGATATGTGCCTCCGGATATAATAAGGAAAGCGCATGATGACCATTTCTATGCATTGAACAAAGGAGTATTAAGCGTAATCAAAAGCATACCAAAAGAAAAGAGGGGATTCCTAACAGACACGAATGACTGGCAGGTAAAAAGAGTGAAGAAGTTCATCGATATGAGGAAATACTCCAACTTTGTCTTTGAATCGCATAAGATAGGCTCTATAAAGCTGGATGGAAAGATATTTGACTATGCGATAAAGAGACTGAAGAAAGAGGGATACAAGCCAGATGAGATCCTGCTTATCGACAATGACATGTTCAAGTGCAGGTCTGCGAGGAAACACGGATTAAGGACTTATCTTTTCACTGATTCTAAAAAACTGAAGAAGTATATGGCGAAGATGGAAAAAGAGTTCTTTAATTAAATAAAAATGCGACAAGATTAAAAATAGTGCTTCAATCCTGACTAGTATGGATCCACAGGAGATAGCAAATGAAGGAAACAGCTCAATAGGTGTAGACTATTGTGCCAATGTCTGCCATGCAAGGTGCTGCAAAAGCGGAGGCATATGGTTTGAAGAGAGATATATAGATTTGATCACTCAAGGACAGCCTGAATTGGTCTATAGGATCCACAGGGGGATTGCCCATGTCAGAACTGATTTGGGAGGGTGTCCAAGCCTAGATGAAGACAATAGATGTATGGTCTATGACGAAGAAGGAAGGCCCTATCCTTGCAAAAATTATCCATTGCAATTCAAAGTATCTTCTGAATCTCCTAAGGGAAGATATCTAAAAGTATGGAAGGATTGTACAGCAGTCAAAGCAGGTCTTCTTGATGATTATATTGCAAGGATTGAAGCTGAAGATGTTGAGATCTTATGATATGTTGATGCTTTTTCTTAATGAATAATTTAGATCTATCCCCTCGTAGGATAAAGCTCTGTCTTCTCCCTCTCCTTTATCTCTGTCTGGATCAATGTCTTCTGTATCTCAACCCAGAATATCACGCTGAACGCTACTAATGCTATTATAGACCATTCTTTCATGCTCAGTGCGACTGTCCCAAATATATCCTGCATGAATGGTATATAGATCACTGCAAGTGTCGCAAGGAATGAGAGGGTTATCCCTATCAATACAGACCAGTTTGAGAATAACTTTCTTGAGAACAATGATTCATCCCAGCTCTTTGCGTTCAGCGCATGCAACAATTCAAACAATATTATTGTCGCGAATGCGACTGTCTGCGCCTGCTTTATTGATGATGCCCTGACAACAAGATGCCAGATATAGATCGATATCGTCCCAAGGACAACTAATGGGACGAGCTCTGCAGTCTTAAGGAGCACATAATCGCTCAGGATGCTCTCTTTAGGATCCCTTGGCTTCTGCTTCATAATCTTTGAAGACGGCTTTTCAACGCTAAGTCCAATCGCAGGAAGCTCTCCTGTGACAAGATTAAGGAAAAGTATCATAAGGGCAGTGAGTGGAAGTGATGCACCTACAATCACTGCTATAAGGAATATCAAGACTTCTGAAAAGTTGCCTACTAGAAGGAAATAGATGAATTTCCTTATGTTCTCATATATTGTCCTTCCTTCTTCAACAGCATTCGCTATTGTCGTGAAATTATCATCTTTCAATATTATCTCAGCAGACTCTTTTGCTACTTCAGTGCCCCTTCCCATGGCAATCCCTATGTCGGCTTTCTTAAGGGCAGGAGCATCATTAACTCCGTCTCCTGTCATTGCAACAATATGGCCAATATGCTGGAGCCTTTCTACAATCCTTAATTTATGAAAAGGCGTCACCCTCGCATAGACTGTGACGTTATTCACAATCTTGTCAAGCTCTTCGTCTCCAAGCTTGTCAAGCTGTTTTCCTGTGAGTATAGAGTCATGTTCTGAATATATGCCAAGCTCTGTCGCAATAGCCTGAGCTGTAACTTCGTTATCGCCTGTTATCATGACGACTTTTATGCCTGCCTGATGGCATTGGGCTATAGAATCCTTGACATTAGGATGAGGGGGATCCCTTATTGAGACTAGGCCTACAAAGATAAGGCTGGATTCCACATTGCCTATCTCAAATGACCCTTTATGCTCTTTGAATGCCAATCCTAAAACCCTTAATCCTTTTGTTGCATACTCTTTATTCTTCTTCATAAAAGAATCTATTATCTTCTTGTTTATCCTTTCGACCTTGCCGTCATGAAGGTAATATTTTGATTTCTTGAGGATCATCTCTGGAGCGCCTTTAGAATATACAAAGTGCTTTCCCTGGTAAAAATGGACAGTGCTCATGCATTTCCTTACAGAATCAAACGGATGCTCATGCTTTCTTGGGAATTTCTTATGGTATTCCCATTTTACTACACCAGCTTTCCTTGCCAATGTGACTAATGCTCCTTCTGTCGCCTCTCCTTCAACAACCCAGTTGTTCTTGACTTTCTTTATGTCTGAATTGTTGCAGAATACGCCTATCTCAATAATCTTTGAGATTGACTTGTGCTTCCTTGCATCGATCTTTGTGTCCTCTTCAAGGAAGATCCCTTCAGGGTCGTATCCTTTTCCTGTCACAGCTATCTCTGTATCGCTTGTGAAGATGTTTTCTATGACCATCTTGTTCTGAGTCAAAGTCCCAGTCTTGTCTGTGCAGATCACAGTACACGTGCCTAATGTCTCTACAGCAGGAAGCCTCTTTACGATAGCATTTTTCTTTGCCATCTTCTTCACTCCTGCTGCTAAAGTTATCGCAATGACTGTCGGAAGGCTTTCCGGAATTCCTGAGACAATGACTGCAAGGCAGAATATCAGCATCTCTACCCAGCTTGTTCCCCTGTATATTCCGATAATGAATACGATGACTGCAATCCCTATTGCAAGGAATGATAGCTGCTTTCCTAGCTTGTCTATCCTTTTCTGGAGAGGTGTTGTCTCTTCTTTTATTCCTTTGATCAATGTCGAGATCCTGCCTAATTCAGTGTTCTCTCCTATATTTACGACTATTGCTGTGCAATCTCCGTCTGTTATGTTTGTCCCTGCAAACAGCATGTTTGACTGCTTTGCCAAAGGAAGAATTCCGTGTATATCGTCTGCTGATTTCAGGACTGGGTCAGATTCTCCTGTCAATGCAGATTCATCGACTTTCAGGTTGTTTGATTCTATTATCCTTGCATCTGCGCCTACAATGTCTCCTCTTTTGAGGATCATCATATCGCCTAATGTGACTTCCCTTGAATAAATCTCTATTATCTTTCCGTCTCTCTTGACGCGTTCTTTCTTTGGCGTAAGTTCAATCAGCGCATCCATATCCCTTGATGCCTTGTATTCTTCGAAGAAGCCTATCAATATGACGAGGATGACTATTATTGAGATCACTGCAAATTCAACTATATGGCCTACAAACAAAGATATTATCGCTGCTGCAATGAGGACTAGGACTACAAATGAGGCGAACTGCCTTAGAAAAATGTTGAGAGGGGTGTCTTTCTTGCTCTTCTTTATCTCATTATAGCCGTATTTCTCTATCCTTCTTTTTGCCTGAGACTGAGCAAGGCCTTCTTTCTTAGAACTAAGAGAACTGAATATCTCTTTGACTGTCTTAGTGTAGTATTCCTCTTTTTCTTCCATTAGGCACCCAATTGGTTTTATGAGCAAGATGTTTATAAATGTTTTGTTGAAAATATATTTTATAGGAATATCTTGATATCAATTAGAATATAGTCAGTATTTCTTGTGTAAATAAAATAAGGGGTTTCCAACCCCTTATGATCCCCGATCGATGCCCTAACTGCAATTAACCTTTTAAATGACCAAGTATTCTAATCAGTCTGGGGTTGTAATAGTATGGCACATAAATCAGCTATCAAGATTCCTGACCTGACAAGGTTAAGGAAGGCTAAGGGAAAGATAATAAATGAAGTTAGATTAAGGGATTTTATCTTCCAGTTCTCGCGCCTTATGCACTTCAAGTTTCCAGACACTATAAGGCATGATCAGAAATATGCAAGCATCTATGACCCTTACTGGTATGATTACTTCTGTTCCTATTTCAATGTCAGCGATGCAACATATAGGAGGGATATGTTAGGGCTGTTATTGGAAAATGCTGATTTCAAGACTGAGTTAAGAGCGATAGCTGACAAGATCCCTAGGCGGGATCAATTGCAGAATCTTTCAGAGAGTCTTGATAGACGTGCTTCGGTTTATGAAGAGCACGATAACTGTATGGCTGTAAGGAACACTATAGAATTGCCGATGACTATCGAGAAGATGGTTGCGCTGGAAGGGAAAGGAGAAGCTATAGATAGTCTGAGAGAATTTGCACGAGAAGCGAGGACATCTTTATCTGATTTTATCAGGGCTTGCGATGGGATGAAGCCAGAGATGCTTGCAGACAGCAAAAGTAATACTAGCGGAAATTTATTGCTGGCAAGAGAGTATGCACCAAAAATCGTTCCTTTCCTTGATCTGATAAGTGATATCGCACATATTAAGAGGGAGATTGAACATTATCTGCTTATATCAATGATATATGACATCAAGCCAAATATTGGAGATAAGGCACCATTCTGCAAGCCAGAATTCCTTGATCCAGAGCTAAGACAAGGCACAATCACTCAGGCTTATCATCCTTTTTATCATGATTATGCCCTGAGCCAAGGCTGTTGCGTCAGATTATCAATACCAAATGATATCCATTGGGGAGATGACGCGAGGCATTCTTTCATACAAGGGCCAAACAGCATGGGAAAGACTGTCTATCTCAACAATGTAGGATTCAACATCCAGCTTGTTATGGCGGGGCTTTATCCTTTTGCCACTTCCTGCCAGATGTCTCCTGTCAGGATGATACATGTATGCAATGATTCAGGAGACACTGACAAAACTGGCCACTTTGAGACAGGCGGCAAATTGATAGACCATATGCTTGATAAAATCGGCAAGTATGATGTTGTCCTTATGGATGAAGCAGGAGGAGGAACTGAACCAGAAGCTGAGAGAATCATTGCGAAAGGCATCTCTGATGGATTGATAGCTCATGGACTGACATTTTTCGGAGTCACGCATGATATGGGTGCGTGGAATGAGTATGTGGGAAAACTAGGAATCAGGATGCTAAGGTCTGCTGACCGTGAAGACAAAGAGAGGAAATATAAGATATGGGAAGGCATCGCAGATTCAGGATACGCGATGAAGTTTGCAAAAGAATTAAGGATAGACCCAGAATCAGTCATGCAGAGGCTGGACCAGAGACTTGGCAGGCAGAAATAATTGTTATCAATATTATGCCAAATTCAATCTAACTTGTCCCTACATAACACTTATCAGTAAATATATTGTGCTGGTTGAACACATGGATTATCTTTAGCTTGTTACTTCCCAGATTCAGGATATCATCTGCCTTAAGTGTAGCTCTCAAGGCATCAGGACCTGCACATCCTTCATATTTTGCGATCGTCATTGCCTTAAAGACCAATCTGTCAGTCTTATCGTCCCCTAAATCCTGTCTTAACTGCCACCAGGTTGACGCTATGACCCAAACGAGAAGCCTGCCTGAATTCCTTTGGTAAGTCCATTTGCCATATTCACTGACATCCTTTACCCCATCTGCAGGATTGAATATGTAAGGGTCAACTGAGGTATTGGTGAACGCATACTCAAAATATTTTGCAAAGCACTCGACCAATGCTTTTTCGTCATCGGTGTCATAAGGAAGGTCAGTCGAATCACGCCATTCACCCTGAACAAGGTGAGTATATTCATGCACTTGCCCTCTTATGTCCCTGTAGCTGTTGATATCTGCTGATGTCGGCAGGGTTTCAGCAATGGAGTAGTCCCCGTTGTAATGCCCTAAATCAGACGCCGTGTCATACATGCCGACCTTGACTGCTTTTCTTGGCACAAATCCGAACCTGTTATGGTAATATCTTGCAGCGCTGTCAAAATAGAAATATGTTGATGCTTCGTCAAACCTATGGCCTTCATCAGTTACATCATCATAGCCCCAGTAATTTTGGGATCCGTATAGGGCTGGATTATAGCTGAAGTTTAAGTCTTGCTTCCATACCCTTGGCGTAGGATACTCTGACTCATATTTTATGTTTAATATATCAGCATAAGTCCCCCTTAGATACCCGCTTCCATCCAGGCCTGTAAGCTCAACTTTTATAGTGTCAGGCGTTGTTATCGGGTCTATCAGGTATACATTAGCAATTCCAACTCCTGACCTTTTCCTGCTTGAGATCTTATAGGTCGAGAAATGGCTGATCTGTGATGTGATCTTCTTGTTAGCCATGTCAATTTCAGTAGGCAAGTTCACAAACAAATAAGGATATGCCTTATATGTGATGACCAGTTCATCATCTTTTATGGCTGTACCATCCACAATTCCATCATTATCTTCGTCATTGAATCCAAATTCCAGCGTTATCGGCGGATCAAAGACAAGTCCTTCAGGCTGAAAATCATATTCCACCTGTGTCAGATTATTTTTCTCTGATTTCCTGATCAAGACAGAAATGTTTCCGACAGCTGTTCCATCTTTTCTGGTGATATTTGTATACTTTGGGATGACTGCCTTTGCTTTTCCATCTTTAGATGCTATTTCAGATTCCTCTAAAGCGATTCCGTCCTGCAATTGCAGACTTGCCTGCGAATTTAGATCATAGCTTATCTGAAAATCAGTCATGCTTGAATTGGATCTTCCTTTGCTGACCACAAGCGGAAATCGGATATTGCCTATGATCTGCTTATTATCATCTGTTGGGAAAAAGTCAGAGGATACAATGCCTTCACTTACAGAGATTTCCGGAGAGCCTTGAAATCCATGTGTACAATCCTTAAGATGAGTGTTGAAATAATATCCTAATAAAGTGTAATTTGTTATTCCGACATGGATTATAGAATCTGTCAAAGTCTGCTCGATACAGGATTGCGCATAAGTCCTGACAGACGTTATCTCTGATGACGACAATGCCTGCTGGCCTGATTCCATCTTGTTTCTGCTAAGCTCACTTGCAGAATAGAAAAGAAGCCCGAACGCAACGATCAAAACAAATCCAATTATAATGAATATAGTGACTTGTCCCCTTTTTGCGTCCATACGACACATTTAGCAGAACCAATATTTAAATATTCTCTTCAGGACTTTTCTTTTCACTTGTCTTCAACAATAACATTTCCCAACCTTCTTATCGCAATAAACCCAAATCCCCACATAAGAGGAAGCCAGGCAGGAAGGCCGAAGATTGATCCATTTGCCCAGAACTGGACCTTAAACAATAAGTCTCCAATGAGCTCCAGAAATAATCCAAGCAGCATCCCTATGAGCAAAAGCGCAAACTCGCCTTTATGGTATTTTACAAGGAGATTCGCAACAATTATCAGGACAAACCCTGATGCAAGAAGGAATTCGCTCTTTATGAAAGCAAACAGGAAGATTCCTGCTATCACTGAGACAAGTATAGGGAGCATGTCCATAACTTTCTTTCTTATTTCTGCTGAAACCAGGTTCTTTTTTGATGATTTCTTTGATTTTTTCATGAGAATGATGAATTGATTGATGATTACTTGTACTCTTCAAGGATGCCTGATATGTCAACGTTTGATATGTCATGCTCAACCAAGGATTTCTCCTTCATCTGGAAAAGCTCATCAACATAGCTTGGACGTTCTGCTGTGATAGGCTGCTCATAGAATATTCCTATAGGTATCTTCTCAGTCTCCTGTGAAAGTTTCCATGCAGATTCAAAGCTTGTCTTGTCATGGTCTTCAGGTATCTTATAGACTCTTGTCTTAAGATGCTCAAAGTCAAAGTCCTTGTGCATAGAAGGACATGTCTGTATTATCTGCACATGCGATATGCCATGATGATTTATTGCTGCCATTATAGTCTGCTTCATGTGAGCAGGATCCATTGAAAATGTCCTTGCCACGAAAGTAGCTCCAACAGTGAGCGCAAGGGCTATAGGATTGATAGGGATCTCGATCTGGCCTGAAGGTGTTGTCTTTGTCACCATCCCTTTTGGAGATGTTGGAGAAGCCTGTCCTTTTGTCAGTGCATATATCTCATTGTCCTGGACAATATAGGTCATGTCCATGTTCCTTCTCATAGTATTGATGAAATGGTTAAGGCCGATGCCGTATCCATCGCCGTCTCCGCCTATTCCAATCACTGTCAATTTGTTGTTTGCAAGCTTCACTCCAGTCGCATTAGGAAGTATCCTTCCATGCAATGTCTCAAAGCCGTATGTGCCCATATATCTAGGGAATTTTGATCCGCACCCTATCCCAGAGACAAATACTATGTTCTCGTGAGGTATCTTCAATTCTTTCAGCGCCTGCTTCATCGCCTGCTGGATGACTGCGTTTCCGCATCCAGGGCACCAGCTGTGCTTCACTCCGCTCAGATAATCTTCTGCCGGCATCATTTTGATCTCATGCTCCTCAGCCTTGATTTGATCTCTTCTGTGTCTAAAGTATATCCGTCGTATTTTAGCATAAGGTCTTTGATGACCCTTTGGCAGTGCAATTTCACAAGGTCATTGAACTGGCCAGAATAGTTCTGCTCAATAAGAAGCAATTTCTTTGATGAGTCGATGAACTCTGTAACAGCTTCTGTCGGGAAAGGGCTTATTACATTCACATTCATGTGCCTTATCTTCATCTCTCCCTTAAGCTCTTCCATGACCTGGTCGATATACTGCTTGGATGATCCCCATGTCAATATCGAGATATCTGCGTCTTTCTCTCCAGTTATCTTTGGCAGAGGGAGGTTCTTCTTTGCAAGAGCCATCTTCGCAAAAATCTTCTCAAGCATCTTCTTCTTGAGCAAAGGATCTTCAGACTCTATGCCTTTTTCGTCATGTGCATAAGTTGTTGCAGTGTGCATCCCTTTCCTTATTCCAGGAATTGCCCTTGGAGATATAGGATCTCCATTGGAAAGCTTGTATCTCACGTAATCAGGATTATTGTCAAGGTCTCCCTGCTTCAACAGTTTTCCCCTCCTTATCTTGAGATTTTTCATGTCATAATATGGGATTATTTTTTCAGAGGTCGCAAGCTGCTTGTCAGTCATTATGATGACAGGCGTCTGGTATTCTTCTGCCCAGTTGAAGGCTTCAAATGCGAGATAGAAGCATTCCTCCTGGTCTCCTGGAGCAAGGACAATCCTTGGAGCATCATCTGTTCCTGCATAAACAGCGAGGTTTATGTCTCCCTGTCCTGTATAAGTCGCCATGCCTGTCCCAGGACCAGGCCTTGTCGCAAGGACGATGACTACAGGAGTCTCTTCCTCGATAGCAGCTCCGATGCCTTCTACCATGAGCGAAAAACCGCCTCCTGAAGACGCTGTCAATGCCCTTACTCCTGCAAATCCTGCTCCTACAGCCATATTTATGGCTGTAAGCTCGTCTTCAGTCTGTTTAAGCACGAAATCCATCTGATGCTCGTATTTAGCCATTGTCTCCATGACGCTTGTCGCTGGAGTCATAGGATACGCGGCCATGAACTTGCATCCTGCCTTCAATGCACCCATTGCAATTGCATCATTTCCGTTGATCATGAGATGGCCTGAAAGGTCATGCCTCTCGAGCTTCTTGAAATCATGGTCTTTGTTATGGTTGTCCATGACATATTTCTTGGCAGCATCTGCGCATGCGATATTCATCTTGACTATCTCTTCTCCTTTCTTTCCGAAAGTCTTCTTCAATGTTGCCTTAAGGTAATCGTCGCTTATTTCCAATATGGCAAGTGCTGCTGCGACAATGACTGTGTTCATCATCTTCTTGCTGCCGTTCTGCTCTGCAATCTTTACTATAGGAATATCGATTAAGTCTACTTTTACAGAAGGCCTCTTTGTGATCTGAGTCTCAGAAGAATCATACAGTATTATGCCTCCATCATTCATCAGGTTATAATGCCTTTCTATAGTGTCAGTGTTCAATGCAAGAAGGACGTCAACTTTGTGTGAATTGCAATGGATGGGCTTTGATGAGATCCTGATATCGACTGTGTTATGCCCTCCCCTTATGAGAGATGGATATTCTGTAGAAAGAAATACGTAAAGGCCTTCTTTCTTGGCAGCCTTTGATATCATCGCTCCAGCTACCATGACTCCTAGTCCTGCTGCTCCTCCTATCCTTAGGTTGATGTCTGATACCATTATGATTGACTATAATATTGATATTTATAAAGGTTTTTGTTTGAATGGTAGAGAAGTGAAGAGTTTAGATAAACACTATCATTTGACTTCGTTAATATTGACTACAGCTGACCTGATATCCAGAATGTCGTCCAAAGCAATCCTAGGGCAGGCGGTATTCACCCAAGCTTGGATGAAAGGGAAATTATCAAGCTGCCCTAATGAGATATTATCATCAAGGAAGAGGTAGAACTTCTTCTTCGGATATTTCTTTGCTAGGGATTTTGCCAGCTTATGATGCTCCTGGCCGTATTTTGTTGATATCAATACACCTATTATGTCTGAAGTAAGGAATTTTGCATACGAATACTTGCTCTTCTGGATTATCTTTTTTATGCTGTCTCTTGTCAATGTGGTTGATCTGTTTGAGATAGGATCATAGCAGATAATAGGTTTGAATGACTCCTTGTCTTTCTGAGCTATCGCAATAGCCTGCGGATGGAACATCCCGTCTCCGATGTAAAGGAATGCATCTGGGTCTTCATTCAATTTTAAGTTTTTATAGTATACATCGCATCCAAGAAGCTGGTATTTTATTGATGCCCTTTCCGGACTTGAAGACAATACTTTTATCTTCTCTTTTTCAAGCTGTGAAACAATCTTGTCAAGCTTCTTTGCAAACTGGACAGATGAGAAGACTGCAATCGTCTTGTATTGCTTTAATGCAGCTATGGCTTCTTTTGTGAGCTCAACTTTTCCCTGATAGGCTGCTTCTATGAAAATGATCTCCATTACCATCCCTTCCCTTTCACAAATTCGTTGTGGCCGAACTGGACGATCATGTCTATCCCGAGAGATTTCACATTAGGGATGTCGCATGCGCCATAACAGGAGCCAAGCCAGATAAGGACTTCTGCCTTTGTCCCTTTTTCTATAAAATCCACTATCTCTTTCGCTTTTGGCTTTAAACCATCTGGAAGCTGGATAAGGACTCTTCTTGATCTTGACTTCCTTATCCTGCTTATCACACTATTTATCTCCAAGTCATATGCCATGCAGAAATGAATGTTGATTATTCTATATTAAAGTAGCGGTTATATGAGACGAAATGAAAAAGATAAGTTTAAATACTCAATCTTATTACTTTTACTATTATTTCGTGGTTAAAATGGATTCAGGATTAGAAGAAGCAAAACAGATGGAAGTCGCAGGACGATATCCTGAAGCGCATAAATGCCTGACTGACCTGATAGGAGGGGCTGATGAAGATGATGACTCACTTCTGGCTCCAGCATACAACCTTAGGGGAAAGGTCAATAGGATGCTTACGCAATATGCCGACGCTTTAAATGATTTCAACCAGGCATTATTCTATGCGGACAATGGCGTTGATCAGGGAGAATCCTATATAGGCGTAGCAGACATACAAAGACTGAAGAAGAACTATCCTGCTGCGCATGAGTCTATCCAGACTGCATTGAGCGTGATTCGGCCTCAAATGACACTGACTACTGCAAAAGCATTGGATTTTGACGGACTGATATTTCTAGCTGAGAAGAACTATGAAGCTGCATCATTGAGATATCATCAGGCAGCTGCTATGTGTGAAACCCTTATGCATATTCATCCTGATGATAAAGATGTCAAGAACAGGTATTTCCAGGCGTTGCAGCATATCGGCGTAGTCTATATGATGCAGGAACAAAAAGATCTTCGGAAGGCAGAGGATGTGTTCACTGACGCTTACAGGATAGCTATTGAACTCGATGACAAGCAGGGAAGGATAAACTGTCTGGCAAGCCTTGGCGGAATATCAATGGAAAGAGGAAATCATCAAAATGCTGTCATAGATTATTCTGAAGCTTATCAAATCCTTTCTGAGACAAAATACGGAAGGGCTATTGTCCCTGTCGCATTGGGACTTACAGAGGCCCACATCGCTTTAGGAGAAGCTGAAAAAGCAAGGCCTTACTGGGAGAGGTTCCAGCAGGGGATAAAAGATGGGGAATTGATGCCTGCAGATCTTGAGATGATGCAGCCACAGATCGCTAAAGTGACTGAACTCTGCAATGGCTGCGGGTTAGGTCAGTGATAAGATTTCTTTGGTATAATTAGATTACAGATAAGGAAGAATACAGGCCCTATCAAAAAGTATGCAAGCTGCATCCACGGAGCTGCATGCATCGCATCAAGGAAAGGAAGGCCTGAGAACTTTGCTGCAGCAAGATTGTGGACGTTAAGGTAATGGTATCCTAAGAATTCTGCGACTATCAGCAAAGGCCAGTATATCGCCAAGAATAAAGAGAATCTCGTGTAAAAGTTATTTGTCTTAAGATATTCCTTCATGTGGCTGAAGAAGACATAGATCGTGAAAAGCCCTGCTGCCCAGCTGAACAATGGAAGCAATGCTATCCCATAGAAAGAAAGCATATTCTGGTTGTAGGAATACTCTGACATCGCAAACATCATCCATACACTTGACATTATCAATGCGAGCAAAAGATGCAGCCTAAGATGCGACCTTCCTGTCAGTATAATGTAAGGTATTATCGATACGAATCCTATGATTGCAACTATGTCTGGCCTTAGGACTATAAGGAGGGAGAGCATTGACAGCAAGAATATGATGTCGCTGATGAAGACTGATCTTGTTTTCATCTTTTAGGTTTATGGATTATGGTTTTTAAATATGATTGTGGTGGAGAATAAGTTATTAAAAATCTCGACCTTTGAGAGAGATTTTTGAGGGGCATAATACCCCTTCCTTTAGGTCGAAACGCTCAAAAATCAGTGTGATTTTTGGCGCGCAAGAAAAACAAAGTTTTTAGCGTTTTTAAGTTTAAAAAATTGCCTAGTTGATTAACGAGTATAATACCCCCAACCTTTAGGTTGGGGATAACACGATCCTATAAGATAGTAGGCAATTTTTTAATTATTTTGATGATGGTTCTTTACAGAAAAGAGCTTCGACTGCAAATGGATTGTAAAAATAATCTTGACCTCCATACCCTATCGCAATAAGCCCAAACACTTCCCTGCCTTCAATTTCCCTGTCAAATGCAATAACTTCTAGAGGAGAGCGTGTCAAACCTTCTGGTCCATGTACAGCCCTATCAAATCTTTTTGAAGTCATAGCGATCGCCATAAGGGATGTAGGTTCGATAGGAAGTTGCCTTCCATTTAATGTCAACAGTGTTCCTGCTGCGCAATTACCTTGTTCAGCCATAGCAACACTTGCATTTGCATCGCAGTAATTCGGGCCTAATGATTCTGCTATCAGATCATAAAATTGTTTATCACAATTGGTCATATTAGATAAGAATAGTTTTTAGTTTATAAAGATTTATGATATTATGAGTCTTAAATATTACCATCTAAGCTGTGCATTTCGCAATTCATAACCAAAATGCAAAAGCATTGGCTGTGCAATCCTGGTAATTGTCTCTAAGTCATATTCATTCAATCTTGCTATCTGCTTATCATTCAATCCCTTATCGAACGAAGGCATTGGAAATCCAGGCTTATCTAATCCGCAGAAATCCAAAACTGAATTGAGAACTGCTTCTGGGCTAGAGACAATATCTTCATATTTTATTATCTTATAATTCCTCAGGTAATCTTTGTTTGAGACCAGGATGATGTTAGCCCTGAACCACTGTTCAGCAGCCTCGTCGATTGATCTGAATAATCCTGTAAACTGGGGCCTATCAGGATCATCTTTACTTTTTCTTACAATCCCTTCTGATACTGCATAACCATCTCTTACGATCCCAACAAAATAGGCATCAGGAAAATATGCCTGGAGAAGCCTTGCCCTCATTGAATCAGGAGGGGACTTTGTTATAAATCGCTTAGACGACTGGCAATATCTTAAGTAGACTTCTTCGATCTGCTGTCGCTCTTCATCAGAATAATCTGATTCGTTGCGATAATAGCACATCTTAAATTTAGAGTGTGCCCAGAGCCTGAATGTACATTTGCCTAAATAATGTCTCATTGAATCAGGAAGGTCTTCTAAGTCCTGGCCTTCTACATCTGGTCCGCAAAGGTCTTTATGATTCTTTAATGCCTGCCAAAGGATAGTTGTCCCGCTGTTGCAGCATCCGAATACAAAGATTGGTTTAGTCAGGCTTGGTTTCATCTTCAATACCTCGTGCAATGACACTGCTTATATTATCCAAAAGACATATCACTGGACTTCTTGCGCCCGGGGCATATTTCATTATATGGCTTGCACCTGTTCTTTGCAGTATGCCTTCTCCCCAATCTCCTAGGTGAGAAGTCATGTAATAAAATCGATCATGCCAGTTACTTGACCTTAATTCTTCATACAAAAGGATAGTTGCTTCCAACTCAGGGTATTTTTCCCTTACATACCCTAATTCATATTCTAAAAAAGAAAAAGACTTACCAAGATAAGGATTCATATCAACAAGATATAAGGCTGCTGGCTCAGACCTTTTCCTGATATGGTCTAAGGCAAGACTCGGAGCGGCAAAATCTACTGGATTCAGTTGCAGATTCATATTTTTAATATGATCAGTAATAAAAAACCTAAATGATTCATCATCGTCAACAATAATGACATTTTTGTTCATATTTACCCCTCAGAAAGAATATCAGCCTGCTTCTTAAATTATAGTTGTTGTACTACACCACAACATTTATAAAATACCATTAATTATCCATGCATATGATCGAAGAAAACCTGTCAAAGATCGGATTTTCCCCTTCTGAGATAAAGGTCTACATGCACCTGCTGAAGATAGGGAGCAGCTATCCGAATAGGATCAGCGCAGAGACAAAGATAAACAGGACAAACGTGTACGAGGCATTGGACAGGCTTGTATCAAAAGGTGTTGTATCGTTCATCACAAGAAACAAAGTCAAATGGTTTGAGGCAAGATCTCCTGACTCTATCTTGTCTTTGCTCAAAGAGAGAGAAGAGGAGTTTCAAGCAACCAAAAATAACCTTATTGATGATATAAAAAGTATCAGTTCGATTGCCCAAGATAAAAAGCAATTGGAAGCAAACGTATTCGCGGGAAAGAAGGGACTACGGATAGTGTTTGAAGAGATCCTTGAGATCAACAAGCCGATATTCATTCTCGCTTCACAGCTGCAGTTCAAGGACGCATTTGGGCCTTATTTTGAGCTTTGGCATAAGGAAAGGATTGAAAAGAAGATAGCTCAAAAATCAATATTTCCAAAGAAGTTCAAAGATAAAGTAGAAAAAAGAAAGCTGCTCGAATACAAATTTGTAGATGATAAGTTCACTAGCCCTACCACCACTATAATCTGCGGGAATTGCTGCTACTTCATCCAATGGTCAGACGAGCCAATCGCAATAAAGATAGAAAATAAGGAGATAGCCAAGTCACATCTCAATTATTTCAATATATTTTGGAATTCTTGATAGCTTAAAGCAACTTTTAAATACAATCAAATAATTATATTCTTATGATCTGCCTAGGAATAGAATCGACTGCACATACGTTCGGGGCTGCAGTCATCAAAGACAAGAAAGTCCTTTCTAACGTGATGGATAGTTATACTACCAAGAAAGGAGGGATGATACCAAACGAAGTCGCAGACCATCACGTAGATGTATGCGACAAGATCGTGAATGAAGCGCTTGAGAAAGCAGGCATCAAAATAAATGATGTAAACTTGATAAGCTATTCTGCTTCTCCTGGAATAGGGCATGCTCTTAGGATTGGGGCAATGATGGCTAGGACACTTGCAATCAAGCACGACATACCTATAATTGGTGTCAATCATTGCATCGCACATCTTGAGATCGGAAGATTATTGACTAAAGCAAAAGATCCTGTCTTACTTTATGCGTCAGGCGCAAACACGCAAGTGATTGCATATGAAGCAGGCAAATACAGGATATTCGGAGAGACTCTTGATATTGGAGTGGGAAACTTCATAGACAATTTCGCACGAGATATCGGACTTGGATTTCCAGGAGGGCCTCAGGTATATGAATTATCTTTGAAGAGCAGCCATCATCACTATGTCGATCTTCCTTACTGCATCAAAGGGATGGATGTCAGCTTTGGAGGGATGTTAACAAACTTAAAGCAAAAGATCAATTCTGGCAAATTCAAGAAAGAAGACCTTTGCTATTCTATGCAAGAGACAGCATTTGCAATGCTGATTGAAGTCAGCGAGAGAGCGATGGCGCACTGCGGAAAAGAAGAGCTCCTTCTAGGAGGAGGAGTCGCATGCAACAAAAGACTGCAGGAGATGGCAAAGATAATGTGCGAAGAAAGGGGAGCCAAATGTTATATTCTTGAGAACCAGTTCAACGTCGACAATGCTGCAATGATTGCCTGGCTAGGAATTCTTTCTTATGAAGCAGGAAACAGGATGAAGCCAGAAAAAGCTGAGATGGATCCTTATGAAAGGACTGATGATGTTTTAGTTAATTGGAGATAATTTAGGGAACTTCTGCCACAAGTCAAGAAGCCCCTGCTTCAAGTCATATCCTCCTACATTCATCGTGAAGTCTGGAAGGAACAATACAGGATGATCAACTCTTGAAACATAATATTTTCCTTCCCTCATCCCATTAGCATAAAAAAGCCTGTATTGGTTATATGTCAATGCTTCCCTAAAACTTTGGTTGAATGGAAGGAAAGCATCTGAACCCATAAATCTTGTCGTATCCTTGAACAAGAACAAGAAATCTGAGTCCATCTCTACAAGGCAAGGCGAATCATGAGCGACCATACATGCATAATATACTGCAGCCACAAGCCTGATGTCAGTCTTTTTATCATTGACTTCCTTTTCCTCAGGCTGAGGATTCATGATAGACAATCTTGAGTCCAACAGATCAATCATATCAATGAATAACCTGTACTCAGTGCAATCAAACCCCACTTCATGCCTCTTTGATGCACGATATATATCAAAATAATTATTTTGCACTGATGAAAGCGCTTTTTTCTTTGATCGGATACCTTCAAGAGCATCTTTTGGCCCTTTGCCAGCATATCTTCCTGACTTTTGATGTCTTTTATGCTCTTCATTGCACCATCTTATCTTTTGAGAGATTATCTCTACAAGAGATCTTATCTCAGCTGTGACTTCAGGGATAGTCGCTATATTCTTATTCTGCATTATCGTCAGCAATGCCCTTGATTGGGAGATTTCTGCATTAAGGCTTTGGATGTCCAACTCTTCATAGCACTTAGCATCATAGATCCTTTCAGCTGTATTTGAATTTTTTATGCTGGAATCTATGAATACAAACTCGTGGTTTGAAAGCACGTCATCTATTGTAATCATCTAAGACGAGAGCGCTAAAGCGATTATAAACATTACTATTGCCATGTAGTCAAGAGATTAAGGATAATGTGATCAATTTGAGATCCTGAATCATAAAGCGTTTGATCTTAATTGTTCGGTATTTACAGGCCTCATCTGGTGATAGCCTCTCCACAGATGACCTAGCCTTCCTTTAAGATATTCTGCCCTGTCTACGAGATGCTCAGGGAGCACAGGATTCTCTCTCTGCCCCTCTATCGCTGTGACCCTGCTGAAATATGGCAGTATCTTTTCAGGCGTGTATACATCAAGACTCGCGCTTTCCATCATCTTCCTGAAGTCTTCATTATGAGGCATAAATGCGTCAGATGACATCAATCTTGGAGTGTTCCTTATCAGCCACACAAAATCCTTGTCTCTCGTCAGCACGCATAATCTTCCTGCTGAATACATATTTGCCCAATATAGTGTAGCTATAATCCTTTCATCTGTGTCTCTTGGAGTGACTTCAGGATCTTGCGAACTTAGTGCATTTGCAGAATGTGATGCATTTGGCCTTGCCGTCTCTTTCAGCCCATTAACTCGCCTTATATCTTTGATCATCTGGACCAATAAGTCATATCTAAAGTCGATTATAGACACTTCTTTCGCTTCTGAGAATGTCAGGATCTCATGCAAAGAATCCTGCATCCTTTCCATCTCCCTGACTATAGCTGGAAATGCATCGCTGCCATTGTAGGGAGATCCTGGCAATTGGGATGCTTTGTCATCAACTATATTTGATAATGACTTCAGTTCATCTGTCACTCCCCTGATCGTATAAGTCTTTGGATGGTTCAGGAGATTTGCGAAATGCCATAATCTTGAGTTATCGCGCTGCAATATCTCAAGATCATATCCAAGAAATCTTTCGCTGGACAATATATGGGAAAAATTGGTCCTAACCCTCTTGACACTGCCGTCTACAAAGACTGCGTCATAGCTTGCCAGAATCTCATCGAGCCTGATCATAATTCCCCTATCATATCCTGAATTCCTTCCTATTTTAAAAATTTATCTTTTTTATCACTGATAAGTCACTATTAAAAAGAATTATTCATAAAAACATTCAATTGATCGGATACTTCTCAAACTTTCCCTGCTGCAAAGCGTTCGGGAACTCTCTTGTTATCTTTTCAAGATCATCCGGAGAACGCAGCTCGACCAGATCCCTCCTGAAAGAAGAGGCCCATAATGCAGCAGCCAGCCCAAAATTCCAGTAGGCGAACGTCGCATCAGGAGCCATAGGGTCAAAACCATCTGTATGCCATTCCCAGCCCTTCCTTATCACATTCCTGTAAAGGTCTGTGTCCTCATCAAAGCCGATGACTGAATCATTTATCCTCAGGAACTCTTTCCCGATCTGGTAGTCTGCCTCTATCCTGAATGTTCTCCCGTCGCCATTTGTCCCCTGGATAACTTTCCATTTTGTCCAGGGTGCATTCCTCTTGAAGTTCACTATCATGCTGACTCCTGTCCTTCCGACGACAATATGCCCGTCCACAAGCCCATCTACAGCATACGCATAATCCTCTGGATTCATCGGATGATAGATATCCGAAGTGGCCATTAACACCAACCTGTCATTCAAAAGGTCGTTCAGCTCAAAATCATTGCCTCTTGTCCTGCCTATCTGATGGAGCATGTAAGCGAGAAGGTGGACAGCCTCCTGGTATTGCACAGGCACCATCTTCTTCCTGTTCCTAGGTATATTTGGATCCTCCCTGTCCTTCGAGTTCATGAACATCATCTGGGTTATCCTTGAGGAGTTCTGGACAAGATAGTCTGATACAGCCTTAGTCATCGGATTGTAAAGCTCAAGAAAATCATAGAGGAGAGTCGCATGGCTTCTTTTTAACGCATCCAATACTTTCTGGCATTCCTCTGGCTGCTCCGGATGGGCCATGGGCTTCTCGCAGGTGATGTGGCATCCTCTTTCTATAAGATGATATATAGGATCTCTATGATTTGGATGCAGCGCAAGGTGAAAAAGCTGGGCGTCAAGGTCGTAGAACCTTTCCTGGTCAGATACCATCTCAAGCGCACTGCTTGAAGGGAAATCATCTTCTGGCTTTCCTGGATCGAGTCCATAGATCTTCCTTATCCCAAGCTCGACAGCTGCGTTATAGATCTTGCTTCCGATGAAGCCATATATCCCTGCAATGGCTATCGAGTCTGGTATATCTCTTTGCATAAGCTTCGTAAATAATACGTAGCTTTTAAGGTTTATTGTCTAAGAATAATCAAATAGAAACCAATCAGATGACGTCGCTTGCCTTCTCGAACTGCTTCTCCTGCTCTGGAGTGAGCTCTGAGAATATCCCGTTGCAGTCCTTACAGATAACCTGCTTCTTCTTGTCATTATAGATTATGTTCTCGCTTCCGCACTCAGGACATTTGTCCACTTTGCTCAAATCTACTGCCATAATAATGTGTAGGGAGATTTTGTTTAAAAATGTTGCGGTAATATTGAGTATATTGTCAATATGGATTAACTTATTAAATATGCATAACATCGTGCATATATATGGCAAGCCATGCTGTGATAGATCAAGCTGCAGACCTTCTGAGATTATATGATAGGGATATATATCAGGACGCTTCTGAGCCATTAAAGACTATTCAGGCCCATTATAATTCTTGGGCCAGAGTAGGGTTTGAGACTGAACAGCCAGATGCGCTCGTGGCTGCAAATTGCCTCATTGATCATATAAAAGTCATGAACAATAAAGAGATGGCAGCTGAAAAGGGATTTATCTCATCTTTTATTGCACAGCCCCTGTATATTCCTGCAAGCCAAGGACTGGATATCGTGCTGTCTCATATGCCTGAAATGCCATATCCTCAGCTGGGTGTTGTGCTTGTCCTCGCAGGCGACCAACCAGTGATGCAGCAGTTCTATGACGAAGCGATCGGCATAAACCTGAACATGATATATGCTGAAGTGAAAGGCATCAGCCATGATGGGGCCAGACTTTCTGAAGCCACTGATATCTTCAAGAGCCATGTCATGCATGGATCAAGCTATTGCTATCTTGACCAGGTCAAGGAAAGGTTTCCTCAAAAGATGCATGATCTCCATTGGCTTTATCCAGTAATATTCAGGGAAGGATTTGCGACTTATGTAGAGACAAGGCATCATCCTAACCATTCAGCCTACATGAGAGATATAGAGATATGGCAGGATGCATTGCATAATGTCGCTGCAGCAGCATATCCTTCAGATTTCAGAAAAGCCCTGCGTGAGATAAGAGGCATAGGGTCTTTGACGCAGAACAATCCAAAAGGTGTCGAGACAATAGACCAAGTGCTGGCAGCAAAAGAGCCATTGACTCCATATAAACTGCTTGAAGAGATATTTATCCTGGAAAACGGCCCTGTCAACGAAATAGGCTATGCCATGTGGAAGACTGTCGCTGATAAATGTGGTGCAAAGGAAGTCAAAGATGCAATCAAGAAAGGTCCTGCTGCGCTTGTGGAGAATTATCAGAGGGTGAAGAATTGATGGCTAAACATTAGGCTTATGCACCTTTCTAAACGCCTCAAGCTCCCTGTATGGGATCCTGCTGAAATTGAAAGCTTCAGGAAGATGATGGAAGAAATATCCCTGTTTCAAGGCAGCCTGATAAGACTCTTCAGTGAACCATCCTTGCTTGAGACCCTGCCTATAATAGGTTGTTCCAGGGAAGACCATGCAGCTCTGCCATGCGACTTCATCTACGCATTGGAGTGAATCGACTATTCTTTGATCATAAGCAAACTCTTCCTTAGTCTCATCCGGAAAAGCGTACATCATATATAACTCAGCCTTCATTCCCCTGCCATGCACTGCTGACAGCAAGTCATTGATCTTTTGTGGATTTATTTCTCCAAAATCTATCTTCCTGTTGAACCTCTGGTTGAAAGTCTCGACAGCCAATGTGATTACGTTAAATCCTGATCCTGCCAACAGGTCAAGCAATGATTCGTCTAACTCATAACCAAGAGAGGATGGAAAGAAAGTGCCCACTAAGAATGCGTTCGGATTATTGATTACAAAATCCTGATGCTCCTTCCTGTAATCCTTTACTTTTCTCAAGAATGCCAAATCTTCCTGGCTTCGGCAGAATGAGTCTGCCTGATTATAGAAAACCTGCATGCCATATGATTCATGCAGCAATCTAAGGTCAGCAAACATCCTTTCAGATCCCATATGCCTTATCGCATTGCCATCCTTTTCAGAAGCTGTGCAATAATCGCAGTGAGTCGGGCATCCTCTTGAATAGTATAATGCAAAACTCTTTGACCATCCCACTTCTGTCAGATGCGCGTAGGTTCTGCTTCTCCTCGAAACATCATCATTATATCTGTATTCTCCATCTCTTAACAGGACCTCATCAAGCGCCCATGGCCTGTTTATGTCTGAAAGCCTTGTCGCCTCGACAATCCTGGTCCTTTTATCTTTGACCGGACCGATACCATCATGATATATGTCATTTAGAAGACTTGGGATTGTTTCTTCTGCTTCGCCTAGAACAATAAAATCAATAGAACTAGACCTCAGGACAGAACTTGGATCTAATGATGCATTGGCGCCTCCAACTATTATAGGCAATTGAGGATTTGCTGATTTCACTGCAGAAGTAAGGTCATCAACCATTACTTGCTCTGTTGAGAACATTGAAGTCACGAGCAAAGCCATAGGATGAGTGTTTCGTATCCTTTCTACAACTGCTTCATCTGGCAGGCCGAACCTGTAAGTGTTCTTTCCGTATTGGACTTGATTTTCATATCCGTCTGCAGACAAGTCCATGAAATCAACATCAAATCCCGCTGACTTAAGGCTGCCTAGCACTGTAAGCGCAGGTATAGAGACATTCTCCCTCACTTGCTGGATCGGCTTTCCTTCTGCATCTACAGGATATAGTTTTGCAGGCGCCACAAACAATACTTTATTCCCCATCTATTCAGTCGTGATCCTTTTGCGGGTTAAAAATATTGTGTATTAAGAAAAAATTAAACAGAAATCTACTTCCCCTTAATCATCTTCAGGACTTTCTCATTTCCCTTCCAATAAAGGGCTTCTTTCAGGACGTCGACTAAAGTCTCTACCGGAATTATCCTGACTTTCTTCAGCTGTTCCTTATCTATGACAATGTCCTGCATGTTTGATTTTGGGACGATGACATTTTTTATTCCTGCCTCGATCGCAGCCTCGATCTTTGCAGAGACTCCGCCTATAGGAAGGACTTCTCCTCTGACTGATAATGAACCTGTCATCGCATAATCCTGCTTGATCGGGATCTTCTTTAAAGCTGAGATTATTGATGTTGCTAATGCGATGCTTGCTGAGTCTCCTTCAACACCTTCATATGTCTGCAAGAACTGGACATAGACATCATATTTCCCTTTTATATCCTCTCCGAAATAAAGTTTGATCATCGCTGATACGTTTTTTACAGCTTCCTGCGCAATCTCTCCTAATTTTCCTGTAGCAATTATCTCTGCAGTCTTTCCGCCTGGAGTGACCTGGCTCTCGATAGGAAGTATCATGCCTGAATATATTGCAGTATCTCCGCCCATCACTGCAAGGCCATTGACTCTTCCGACCTGAGTTCCAGTTGTCCTTATGAATTCATATTCTTTCCTTCTCTCAATTATCTTGTCAGACAGCTGCTGTTCAAGAGTCCTTGCAACTTTCTTGCCAGCCAGCACATGCTTTCTCTCTACAAACTTTGCCTTCTCTTCTTTTGCAATGTCTCCTGCTGCCCTTATCAATCCGCCTAATTCCCTTAATCTTAATGTAAGATGGCCTTTCCTGTTTGCCCTCTTTCTTGCTTCCAGGATAATCTCTTCGACAGCATCTTTTGTGAAATGAGGGATCTTCTTGTCTTTTGTGACTTCCTGAGCTACAAACAAAGCAATCTTTGCCTCATTATCAGGATTGTCTTCCATTGTCTCTCTCATGTAGATCTCGTAGCCATATCCCCTTATCCTTGACCTTAATGCTGGATGCATATGCTTCACTGTCTCAAGGTTTCCTGCTGCAACCAAGACAAAATTACAAGGGACTGCTTCTGTCATGACCATCGCTCCTGCAGATCTTTCGCTCTGACCTGTTATTGCATATTTTCCTTCCTGAAGCGCTGTCAATAATTCCTGCTGGGTCGCTGGCTGAAGCGTCGCTATCTCGTCGACAAACAATACCCCCATGTTTGCCTTGTGTATCATGCCTGCAACTACCCTTTCGTGAGCAGGTGTTCCTAAACCACCTGTCTGGAACGGATCATGGAGAACGTCTCCTAACAAAGCCCCTGCATGAGCGCCTGTCGCGTCAAAGAACGGAGCATTCGCTTTCTTGTAATTGTCAACAATTATCTTTGGAGACAAGACTTTCTGGTCGCCCATCCTTTTTCCCATATTAAGGAAAATTACAAATGAAGCCAAGAATACCATTGCACCGATCAAAGATGCTGCAAATATTATCGCTCCTACAGTGTATCCATATTTTCCCCCATAATAGGAAAACATCCACCATGGAGCTATGAATGCGACAATCACCAATATGAACATTATTATGTTCTGGTTCTTGAACATTGACATTGCCTGAACCTTTGATTTTGCGATGAGTTCTCTTCCTTCACCAGCCGGAACAGTCCTGATCAAAGGCTGGTTCTCATCATTTGGATTTGGAAATGAAAGAGTGTCAACTAATTTCTCTTTTGGCAATAATTCTGCCAGGGCTAAGCCTAACATGGATTTACCTGTTCCAGGCTCTCCGATCAATAGAACGTGCCTTCTCTGCTCTGCTGCTTTCTTGATTATCTTAACAGCATCATCTTGGCCAATGACTTGCTCATTGATGCTTTTTGAGACTTTCAAATCGGCTGTTGTCTTGAATTTTATTGCCATATTCATCCACCAATAATATATAATCTGATTGCCATGTAGTATTTAAAGCTTGTGAAGAGGATTGTTGTAAATTTGGCATGGTACAATAAAAATCCCAAACGCAGCATGCTGCAGGGGATTTTTAAATATTCATTGGGAAATCGTTGCAAGCAACGGAGTATTAGACCCAATGAATACAATAAGAATTATAAATATATAGAGAATTGCATGGTCATGGGGGAAAAATATACATTTACTGGCATTGAGCCTGAAAGGCCAAATACTATAGGCAGCAGATACAGGGCTTCTGATTTTAAGAAGGGAGAATATGTCAGATTATTTCTTGCTTATGCGACAAATCAAGACATCACTATCAGAGAAGGGGTTGTTGTAAGCACAAACAAGAAGAAAAAGTCAAGATTGATGAATGAAGACTGCATAGATATCAGGGTCGTCGCTTCTGGTTATCTTGAAAGGAGGAATCCTATAGATGTGACTGTCGCGAATGCTGATGGGAGTTATGTAAGCGGACAAGCGCAGGTCATCAGATTGATGAGGCCAAATACTTCTAGGTTTGCTTATAGGTGCATAAGCTATGCGCAAAGGCGTGAATGATTACTATATCTGATACAAACTATATATTACAACATGCAATAATATTAATATCACTAAAATTTTGAGACTATAATAAAATTATATGGAGATGATTTGCATGGTTGAAAAGAATTCTGTAATAAGGCAGAGCGGACTTGAATTAATGGCTAATGAGCAGGAATCAAGAGAATTATTGCTAAAATCATTGAATACTTCAGGCATGCTCTTTTTTGCGCCTAACTGGGTGCCTAGATCATTTTGCATCCCAGGTAAAAGGATAAAGCTGCATCCAAATGATTATTATGCATTCGGCGCTGAAAGAGGCGGAGTAGATGAAAGATGGTTTGCATCGACAACTGCTGCTGACAACGGCCCATTGACATGGGAGCATGAAGGATTAAGCGCAGTAGTGCTTGGCGACGGAAAAGCAGTCCTATTTAGGGATGCTGTCCAGATATTAGGACCTGAACTTCTTGGAGAGAAAGTTTGGAATGAACAGAAAGGATGGATGATGTACTCAAAGTTCTTTGACAACCAGGAGCCGTTGCCTCATCACGTGCATCAGAGACTTCAGCATGTACAATGGGAAGGGAAGCTGGGAAAGCCTGAATCATATTTTTTCCCGACACAAGTGAACAATCATGGAGGAGACAGGCCTACAACTTATTTTGGCCTTAATCCAGGTGTGACAAAAGCGCAGTTAAGGGACTGCCTTGCTGCTTTTGAACTTGGAGATAATAAGCTTTTGACTCTTTCAAGGGCATATGAACTAAGGCCAGGAACTGGGTGGGACGTTCCTGCAGGAATCTTGCACGCGCCAGGAAGCCTATGTACATATGAACCTCAAAGAGCCTCAGACGTATTTGCGATGTACCAGTCAGTCATAGAAGGAAGAAGGGTCGTTCCACCCGAGCTTTTGTGGAAAGACTGCCCTCCAGAGAAGATAGGAGACTATGATTATCTGGTCGATGTGCTTGATTGGGAGGCAAACGTCGATCCGCATTTCAAAGAAAATCATTATTCAGAGCCAAAACCTGTCGGTGATGAAGCCCAGATGAGACAACAGGGATATGTGGATAACTGGGTCAGCTATCGCTCAGGAGATTACACTGCAAAAGAAACTACTATCTTGCCAGGACAGACAGTCACATTAAGGGACGGAGCACCTTATGGATTCATTGTCATGCAGGGCTATGGGACTATGGGTGGCAGGGCTATAGAATCTCCTGCACTGATAAGATTCGGCCAATTGACAAGGGATGAAGGATTTGTCTCTGCGCAGGCTGCCAAAGATGGAATACGTGTAACGAATCTGTCTCCAGTGAGCGAGCTTGTGATGCTCAGGCATTATGGCCCTAATAATCCGGATCTGAAGCATATATGTTCTATAAATTGATCTTCAGGTTTTTTCTTTTTTTCTTATTTTAAGTGAAAGTGCTATTTGTAAAGATGAATTCAGAGGAATATTTTTATACTGATTGTCCTAATTTTATGATATGAAAGGGATAATCATCCTTACTATATTATTGTCTGTCATCTTTGTTATTGGATGTTCTGACAATTCAGACAATCTAAAACCAAGCGAGGTGAATTCTAGCATGAAGATAAAAAGCACAGCATTTTCTGAAGGAGGCATGATACCTTCCAAATACACAGCAGATGGCGGGAATGTAAGCCCTCCTCTCTCTATCGAAGGGGTTCCTGCAAACGCCCAAAGCCTAGCGCTGATTGTAGATGATCCTGATGCCCCTATGGGAGTATGGACACATTGGATCGTCTTTGATATTGATCCAAAGACAACAAACATACCTGACGGCAGCATACCTGGAAAGCAAGGAATGAATGATTTCAGGAAGAATAATTATGGAGGGCCAAGTCCTCCGTCTGGAACTCATAGATACAGGTTTAAGCTGTATGCATTGGATTCCAAGCTGGGATTAAATGAAGGAGCAAGGCTTCCTGATGTCGTAAGGGCGATGAAAGGGCACGTCATCGCTGAGTCAGTGCTGACAGGGAATTATAAGAGGAAATGATTTTGCCATAAGAAAAGTTTTATAAAGCTCTTTCGTTTTTCTTTTACTGTTCAGACGACGCCCCGGTGGTGTAGTCCGGCCCAGTGAGAACCACAGGTTCTGTGGTTTCCTGCGGAAACAATCATTTCGGATTTTCGAAGTTCGTTTCAAGAAATTGAATCGGCTAAAAACATCCGAAGACCTGGGTTCAAATCCCGGCCGGGGCACTTTATTTTTTTAGAATATCAAGATGTCTTTGCGCCTATCTTCTTCATAGTGCCTATAACGCCTTGAGTCAGATAGATTTCTTTCGGCAGCTCTTCCTTCCCATTCGCCTTTATCTCAAGATTTCCCATGAAGCTCTGGTCTGCGACAAAATCAAGCCCATGCTCGTCAGCATACGTTGTTATTGCCTGGATAGCCCTGTCTGACGCCTTTGAAAGGGATATCCAATATTTTCCAGTCCCTTTCTCGATCTTCTTGTCAGATAGCATCTTGTATTCAGGAGTGTTCCTTATTATCTCCTCATAATCGACAAACCCTATCTTCTTGTATTCCCTCTTTTCAGGAGCGATTCTCCCGTAGAACACTTTCTGTATGTTTACATCACCGTTCTTTGGGGTGACTTCATAGCTTACAGGATCCGCTTTTTCGTCGATAGAATTCCCGTAAGACATGCCTACCATAGTCCTTTCCTTTAGTGATTTTGATGCAGTTCCAGCTACAACATTATCCAATGTAAAACAAGAATTGACAGCCAATCCTCCTGCAATGAATAAAGCCAGCAGACTTTTTCTCATAATGGTACAATAACATCTATATTATAAATAGTTTATCATGGGATTTTTTGTAATTTCTGACATTTCATGAAGCCAATCGACAAAAGGGATAAGATATAATTTATCCCAAGAAAATATTTAAACAGCTGAAGAATATTGCTCATTATGCCAGAATGTAGGTACTGTGAAAGGGATTACCAAAGATCAGACAGGTCTGTATTGGAGAATGAACTGTTCTTTGCAAATTATGACAATCATCCTGTCAGCCGAGGGCATATGAAGATCATCCCAAAAAGGCATATTGATTCTTTAGCCAGCCTTACAGGGCTGGAATGCATAGCCTTGCTTGAGATGATCCAAAGGGCGAAAGCATTGATCGATCATGAGTATCATCCTGATGGTTATAATATAGGGGACAATGAAGGTGAGGCAGCAGGCCAGACTGTTTTTCACCTGCACATCCATGTGATCCCTAGATATTATGGAGACGTCAAGAATCCAGTCGGCGGCATTAGGAATATAATTCCTGGGAGAGGGGATTATAGGGAAGGTCCTGGAAATAGATAATCATAAGTTAACTTTAAATAAATAATATGGATACCATCTGGAATGAAAGACTTTGCAGTGATATTCGACATGGACGGCGTCATAGTCGACAGCAATTCCTATCACAAAGAGGCGTATAAACTTTTTTTTGCCAACCATGGAATCTTTGTCAGCGATGAAGATTTCAAGCTGCGCATGTATGGCAGGATAAACCCGGACATAATAAAACATTTCTTTGGAAACATACCTCCTGAGCAGATCAGGGAATATGTCGAGGAGAAAGAGAATCTTTTCAGGAAGCTGATGGGAAAGAATATCACAGCAACCAAAGGCCTTCCTGAATTCTTGGAAATGCTAAAAGAGAATGGAATAACATGTGCAGTAGCAACTTCAGCTCCGCCTGAAAATGCAGAGTTTATATTATCAGGATTGCATATTAAGGATCACTTTGATGTCATTGTAGATGAAACTCAAGTGACAAAAGGAAAGCCTGATCCAGAGATATATCTTAAAGCTGCAGAGAAAATCAATTATCCGCCAGAAAGATGCATTGTTGTTGAAGATTCTGTATCTGGAATAAAATCTGGGTTGAATGCCGGGATGAAGGTTGTTGCGATAGCTACGACACATAAGAGGGAAGAGCTGCCTTTGGCTGATATGGTAATAGACGACTTCTCTGGGTTGGATATTGAGAAGATGAGGGGGCTAATAAAGTAAGTTTTATATATATCAACTTTCATATTTCTGTCTATGTTATTCCAAAACCATAAGAGGCCTTGGGCAAAAGGAGATATCCTCAGTGAAGATGCATGGTCTGAACTTAACGCTCAGCAAAGATTAGAGGCGGTCATCGGAAAATTCAGGGATTTCCATGGATTCTGCATGAAGAGCATGATTGGTGTCATGAAAAAATCAAGGCCTGATTTCTCAGACAATTCTCCTGAATTCAAGAAGATCTTCAATGCTTTTGTAGATGCAGTTGAATCGTATTGCGCAAGATCTATGGGGCCTGGCGGGACATTCATTCATCTTCCTCAGCATGGGATAATAACCCAGGAAGAATTCTATATCCTCCTCGCAGAAGCCGCCCATCTTGCAGGAACGATGTTTGATTATATAGAATATCATCATGAAGCGCAAAGATGCCATGCAGAATGCAGCAGGATGCTGGCAAAGGCCAGAGGCACAGAGGATTATCTGCTGGAACACCTGAATGTGATGTGAGACAGACCTTATAATCATAATATTGACAGGCTGAAAAAATATCCTTTCAAATCACCAGTCTCAGCCCAATCTCCCTGAAATCTCCGTCTTCTAACAAATATTCAAGATCTTCTGAGTTATCCTTGAACATCAGCCTGACTTCTCCTTTCTTCAAGAACTTCTTTCTTAAGCCGCCATAATTTTGAAATATGGATTGACCATCTACAGTTGCATTAAATAGATTCTTATAATAGAAAGTTAAGTTAGGGATACCTGCCAATGTCATCCTCATATCATCTCTGCCCATATTCTCACCCAAATCAACATCAGCTCTGTAGACAGTGACATAATCAACTCTTGGCCCAACCATAATCCCTGCTGTTCCCACGAGTATCCTCATTCCGACGCTCTTATGACTTACATATGCATGGATATCATCGTATGGCATGATTCGGGCGATCGTCTTGGCCCTGGAAGGATGCCTAAGTTTTCTCAATGCCTTTGCCTCGATCTGTCTGACCCTGCTATGACTAGTGTTTATTATATCTCCCACTTCCTGAAGAGTCATAGGATAATTGTCATATAGGCCGAATCTTTTTCGTAGGACCAGTTCTTCCCTTTCTGTCAATGTCGCCAATATATTGTCTAACCTTTCGATGAATATATTATTTTCTGCCTGATCAGATATGCTCGTCCTATGGCCTAAATCTTCCGGAAAAGCAAAATCACATAAAGGTATAGGCATAGGATTTTTTCCTGCATACATCATCTGCAGATGAGGATGAGTCGATGCATATTTCCTTGTCAGGCAGTATAAAATCAAAGCTGCTTTTTCTGTGTTGTGCACCACATCATCAATCATTTCTAAAGCTTCTGCAGCACTTCCTGAAGACCTTACTTCCTTAAGGCATTTGGTAAGTTTATTCCTCCCAAGGCCTATTGAATCCAAGTCATTGTCCAATGCAGAATTATACATCGACACTGCAGACTTAAGCCTGATGAAGGAAGATATAGAATAATCAGGATTGAATTTGTGAAGATCAGATAAAATGCCTATTGAACCATAACCCACTAACTCATCAACTAAAACAACACCAGAAAGATGATGCAGGCTGATGCGATTAGCGCCATTTTGATATAGCTTATTACGAATGGTGAAACTGGAATAAAGCAGCTTCTCTGCAATATGCTGAATATATCTTTCCGCGCCTGCAACAATCTGGCTGGCAAGGATTATCTGCTCTTCTGTCCTTGTGTCAAGGATCTTATCATCACTGATCTCGACGTGCCCTCCAGATTCCTGATATATCGCCACATATCTCCTTGCTTTCTCATTCAGGCTGTCCCATCCTTGCTTTTTATCGGCCATCTTTAATATGAATAATAGCTTCTTTAAAAATCTAGTTATTATTATCATTTAATAGTGATAACCTGTCTATATTCTCCAAAAGCTTAAAAATAACAAATTATTCTTAGCGTATATCAAATAAATGAAGGGTGGTTTATATGAGTCTTAGAGATTTGGACGTCTTATGCGCAGGAACAACGTGCGTCGACATGAGGAATCCTGAATTTGATTTTATCAATGATATTATGGGAAATGGGCTTGTGGCAGACAGCTCGAGGATGAGAGAAGTCCTTCCTGAATGGCTTGCATATGATCCTGCAAAAGGAATCTCTGCCATGGGGGGAGGCACGCTCAACATAGCTCCATTGATATCTCTTGCAGGAGGAAAGACAGGGATATTGACTGCCATGGGCAATGATAAGCCAGGCAGGCTTATGAAAAAGATAATGCACGATACTTCTGTCATGCCTATTATAGAAGCTGAAGGAGAGTATGCTTCTTCAGTCACTTTTGTCAAGCGCGAAGAGGGCGGACCAAGAGCTGCTCTTCTGCATTGCCCAAATGCGATGGATTATTTTGATGCAAATTCATGTTTTCAGAGCGCAATCGGCTCTAGCCTCAAACCAGGCACAATCGTACATTATGCCTACTCTGGATTGAGCAGGGCGATGGATGAGAATTGCAGCAGAAGGCTGGCAAGCCTCATGGAATACTGCAGAGATAGCGGATATTTGACCATGGCAGACACCCACACATATTCAGCCAATCCTAAAGAGGATATTGCGGCAAAAAAAGTCATACCTCAATACAAGCTGCTTGAGACTGTCCTTCAGCACCTGGATTTCTTCTTCTGCTCACAGGATGAGGCCATGATGATCGCAAACAGTTTAGGATATGTTCTTGGCTCATATGGTGATGAGCAGAAGAAAACCGAATTCCTTGAGATGATACACGAACAATTGATGGGTGACGGGACTCCAAGGATAGTCGGGATCACAGCAGGAACAAGCGTCACTTTGATGTATTTAAATGAGGAAGGAGATGCTGTCGTCAATGAAGTAAGTTCTCCTTATATAATCGCAGATGCAAGCAACTTTGTAGGCGCAGGAGACTCTTTCAGGGCAGGATTCATGCTTGAATGGATCAAGAACCCTGGATACATGATGAGGTTTGCAAAAGGCAATCTCAAGCAGGTGGACCTTGAGAACCTTGCATTGATGGGGCACTTGATGGCTGCATGTTATGTAACAAGAGACGAAGCAAAGCCTTATGGAAACATACCCTTGTATGAGAACATGCAGGATGTCGTCAATTCAGGCAGGGAATTCACTGACAAGGCAGAGCTGATGAAAGAGTTGCATGTGTTGAAATAAATAAAAAATTCCAACCGGAGCAGAGCTCCGGGGTATTTTTTAATCTTCATGGTTTAATATTCATCGATGCAGAGCATCGGGGTATTAAACCCATGAAGAAATAAATTTATGAGTCTAAACTAGAGGGAGATGATATCATGCCTTACCAAACACCAGCTGAACGCTGCAAACCACTTTTAAGAGAAGTACAGGACCATCTGCATAATGAATTGCTGCCTTTCTGGCGAAAGCTTGAGCCTGATGTATATGGAGGCTACCTTACTTTTCTCGGCGACGATGGAAAGCCTACCGGAAGAAATGATATAAAGACAGCGCTTTCCCATTTCAGGCTGCTGTTTTCTGCATCCCATACTATCAGGGCAGGATATGATAGCGACGGAAAGTTCAGGGAACAGGCAGATAAGTGCATGGATTTTCTCGAAAATATTTTTTGGGACAGACAGAATGAAGGATGGTCCTGGGTCGCAGACAGGCAAGGTCATATCATTGATGAAAGCAAGATAGGCTATGGCCAGGATTTTGGCATATATGCTCCTGCAGAATATGCTCTTGCAACAGGAGGCCAAAGAGGCCTCGAATTGGCAGTCAGGACTTATGAAGTCTTCCTATCGAGGGCATCTGACCTGCTGAACGGCGGAGTCATAGAGATATTCAATGCAGATTGGACGCCTAAAAGGGATGCAAGCCAGCATGATCCATTGAAAGACAGGACAGGAGGGCAAAGGAAAGGGTTTGACATCCACATGCATCTGATGGAAGCTTTGACAACACTTTATGAAGCTACTCAGAAGGACCTGTACAGGAGAAAGACAAAGGAAGTGATAGACCTTTTATTTGCAAAAGTAGTGAATCCAGATACAGGCATGCCTTGGGAGCAGTTCACTTATGATTGGAAGCCTTTGCCAAGGATGATCTTTGATAATGTGTGGGGCTCTGACAGGGATGAGTCAGTCAGGCCTCTTGACAACACAAGCTACGGCCATAATGTCGAGTTTGTATGGCTCCTTAATCATGCGCTTGACACGACAGGAATAGACAAGGCTCCATATATGGAAAGGATGCAGAGGATGGTTGATCATGCTGTCGAATATGGCGTTGACCGCGTCAATGGCGGAGTATTCTGCGATGGAGCCCATGATGGCCCTGCAAGGGAGAAGAACAAGGAGTTCTGGCAGCAGGCTGAGTGCATGGTAGGATTTATCGACGCGTACCTGCTTTTCGGAGACCAGGCATATTTTGATGCATATGAAAATGTGCATAGGTTTGTCATGGACAAGATGATAAACCATAAAGTCGGCGAATGGCTTCCTTTGATTGATTCTCAGGACGTAGTGCAAAGGAAATATATGGCGCATGAGTGGAAGGAAAGCTACCATACTGTGAGGGCGATGTTAGAAGTCGAGAGGAGATTGATGGATGCTTGCAAAGTTGATGAAAAAAAATAACCATCAATCATAAAACATCTTCTTCAACAGTGGAATCACCAAGATTACTGCTATTATCAGATACCAGTACCACGCAATCCCTAATACAAGTTCCCTAAATCCTGCCCATGCCGTCATCAAGAACAGCGTCAAGAAAAACACAGCCAATTTTATCAGCGATATATCATACCACTTCATCTTCTTTATGATCTTATCAAGCCATTTTCCAAAGCCCATATTTTCACCTCTTTTCTTTCATATTAGGTTCTGCTGCTTATAAATTTTTCTTGAGATGACAAGAATATATTTAAGCCCCATAGGAATCCTTTTGTATCATGATGGGCAGGCAATTAGTTGAGACGAGAAAATACCTTGAAGACAAATTCCCAGATTTTCCAAATGGCCATTGCCTTGATGCAGCAAAAGAAGTCCAAGAAAGATTCGGTTTTGATATAGTAGAAGGCGTAATACTCTGCGATGACGGGCCTCAACATCATGTATTTAATTATGATAAAAGCTCGAGAAGATATGTCGACTTAAGCTCTGACCAATTTCCTGGATTTGCTGAGAAGGTACTTATCACGCCGGAGGACGGCAATATGGTCTATAGGGGAGTGAGGTGCAGTGAATAATATAGAGTCATGGTATTTTGATCAAACAAAATATTCTAAAAAAACTATGATATATCAAGGATATTATCAAAATGATCATTCCAAGGATACCTAGCCTATACAGCCATACAAAGAATGACATTAATAGGTCTGAAGGCCTTTTTCTATTGAAAATGACTATAAATACCAGACCGGCATACATGTTCCTATATCCCTCAGGAGCCCTCGACAGCAACTTTTTCAGGTCTGAAGGGTACTTGAACCTCATGATGAAATATATAGCGAATCCTGATATGATCATCGAGAAGAAAACAAACCAGAAGATGATCTCAAAATTTTCATATATCATTTTTATGCCACCAGAATCTGCACTATTTAATATTTTCTATGAGACAAGTCATAAAAAAGAGCAAAACTTATAAACCACTTCTTATTTTTAGATTTCTATGAAGAGAAGCTCAAGACGCTGGAAGAAAAAAGGCCAGATGAGATGGAAATGGCAGCGTAAGAGAATGAAGAAGGAAAAGAAGAGAAGAGTGAAGAGAGCTTAAAGGCTTATTTCTTGATATTTTCAGATTAAATTCACCACCAGAAAGTTTTATATATAATAAATCCCAAAACAGCATAAATAGCTTATTTTCATAAAAGAAGGTGGTAAGATGAAGAAAAAGAAGGACAATAGGATGATTCTAACGGTTATAATCGTTTTTGTTGCTGTCGTTGCAATCTCGCTGATAGCAATATTCATGTCGTACAATAAGAATGCGACAAAGAGCATTGCAGGCAAGGCAATTGGCGATTGCAGTGACACTGACAGCACTGCCATCCCAAGCATCAATTATAATACTAAAGGGACAGCAATCAACAGGATCACAAATAGTCAGTTTACTGATCGCTGTGATGGGGATAAACTAATTGAAGCTTATTGCACAGATACTGGAGCACCGGCGACAAGCCTTCCTTATTCATGCCCTAACGGATGCTATGACAGCGCATGTGTCGCATCACCATGCTCAGACACAGGCGATGCAGGCAAGGATTACTATACTAAAGGAACCAATTCATGGGTTGATACAAAACAAGACACTTGTCTTGACAAGCCACTTGGCCATGGAGTGCCATCAGATAAAGGTCCGGTGCTGAGAGAGTATTGGTGTCAGGGAAACATAAGAAGGTCGGAAGAGAAATTATGCGATTATGGATGCAAAAATGGTGCATGCACTCAAGGGACTTATGTGATGGATTCAGATGGAGGAGCGAGTTATGATTATCCAGGTTCCCTGTCATCTTCCACTATCCCACAACCAGATTATTTTGCCAGAGATTATTGTGTCAATGACAAGATAGTTGAATATTACAGCATGGGAACCACATGGTTCGTTGATGCAGCAGGGACATGTGCTACAGGAAAGATATGCTATGACGGCGCGTGCATGACTCAAACGAATGCGTGCAGCGGAAAATGTGGAGTAATCTCCAATAAAGGAGTCGGGCCTAATACAAAGATCACATGTCCTGCCTGCATAGTAACAGGACAGATCTGCTACAATGAGAAATGCTGCCTGCCTAAGACTGCAAGCCAAGTATGCACTGGAAAATGCGGGACTGTGTCTGATGATTGCGGAGGTACTGTGACCTGCCCTACCGCGTGCTCAAAACCTGCATGCAATGACGGCATAGACAATGACCAAGATGGAAAATGTGACTATGCAGGATGCACTATTAATGGAGACTTCCTGCCTGCAGACCAAGACTGCAAAGGCGTCTCTACTGGAACAACTGAATCATGCACACCAGTCTGTGCAGCAAAAGCGCCATGCGTTTCTGACAATGGATGCAATGGATATTGCTATAACAATTGCATTCACCCTACATGCCTGGCTTCTCAGGTAAGATGTCCTAATGGAGACTGCTGTGCACTTCCGATTGGAAATGGGATTAGTGCTACTAAATATTGCACAAACGACATATATGCATCTCAGACTTGCGGTTCCTGCAACAATGATCCAACGAGCGGTTATTATAACGCTAACTGCTGCGCCGGGATACCTGCTGGGCAGACAAAATGCACTTCTGGTGTATGTTGCACAGGACAGATTTGATTTTTGCATTTATTTTTTCTTTTTTATTGTTTAATTTAATTCTACTTTTGGATATATTTTTATAGTAAATAAACAAATAATGCCATCATGTCGCTAAAAGAATGGTGGAAGTCGCAGAAATACTGGGCAAAAGGACTAGTCATCGGCATTATTCTGCAGATCATAATATTTGCTGCTTACTCTTTCCCTTACCTAATCAGCAGCAGTGTATTTGATCCGATAAGCGCAAATGCAATCGCAAACTGGATCGTCATGTTTATTTCAACGATCGCTTTCCTGATAATGATATCAATAGGCCTGCCATATCTGATAGTGTCAATCGGCGGAAACGTAGCCTTAGGAGAGATATTTCCAGGGACCTGTGATCTTAAGCTAGGATGCCATCCGCCTTCGTCTACTATCCTTAACTTCACTTTGTTCATGCTGCTTATCGTCTATATAGGAATATTCGTGCTTATCGGACATTGGATGGACTGTGAGACGGCAAAGAAAACAACAGGAATGCCTGCTAGACAGAAGAGCAAGAAAAAAAGAGCTAAAAGACATTGATTTTCTGATTTTTTTATAAGTCAATCCCGTCAATTTATATAAAATATAAATAAAATTCCAAAAACCAAAACCTTTATAAATAACCTATAGTTCCCTTAATACTCTTCTGGTATAATACCCAGACACTCTAAAAAATTATTCTACGTGGGTGGAATAAAAAACTAAAAATGTATACTCAATACCTTTTTGAGTATGAATGAAGAGCAGATAGTGCAAACTACAATTCCATTAAATTCAATTAAGGCGACCAAATACTATTCTAAGACAGGATTTTGAAAAGAGTTCCCGTTGATCCTGCGGGAGGTTGCTGCTATTGGAGTTCGATTTAGCCATGCAAGTCAGGTAGCAATACCGGCGAAATGCTCAGTAACACGTCAATAATCTGCCCTTAGGTCAGGGATATCCACGGGAAACTGTGACTAAAACCTGATAGGGTAATCATTCTGGAAGGAAGATTACTTTAAAAGCAATGCCTAAGGATGAGCTGGCGGCGGATTAGGTTGTTGGTGAGGTAACGGCCCACCAAGCCAAAGATCCGTAGGGGCCTTGAGAGAGGTAGCCCCGAGAAGGACACTGAGATACTGGTCCTAGCCCTAAGGGGTGCAGCAGGCGCGAAAACTTTGCAATGCACGAAAGTGTGACAAGGGAACTCCAAGTGCTTATACAATGTATAGGCTTTTGCTAAATGTAAACAGTTTGGCGAATAAGTGGTGGGTAAGACGGGTGCCAGCAGCCGCGGTAACACCTGCGCCACGAGTGGCAGCCGATATTATTTGGCCTAAAGCGTCCGTAGCTGGTCTTGAAAATCTCTTGTGAAAGTGTCGGGCTTAACCCGACGAATGGCAGAAGACACTCCAAGACTCGGAACCGGTAGGAGTCAGAAGTATGCTAGGGGTAACGGTAAAATAATCTCACTACGTTCGAAACTGTAAAGAACGGAGTGGACTTTACAGTGTTATAATCCCTAGTAGACTACCTGTGGCGAAGGCGTCTGACTAGGACGGATTCGACAGTGAGGGACGAAAGCTAGGGGAGCGATCCGGATTAGATACCCGAGTAGTCCTAGCCGTAAACACTGCGAGCAAGGTGTTGCATATTCCTCGGGAATGTGCAGTATCGAAGAGAAGTCGTTAAGCTCGCCGCCTGGGAAGTATGGTCGCAAGACTGAAACTTAAAGGAATTGGCGGGGGAGCACTACAAGGGGTGCGGCGTGCGGTTTAATTCAATTCAACGCGGGGAATCTCACCAGAGGCGACGGCAGGATGAAGGTCAGGCTGAATGTTTTACCTAACGAGCCGAGAGGTAGTGCATGGCCGCCGTCAGCTCGTGCCGTAAGGTGTCCAGTTAAGTCTGGTAACGAGCGAGACCTGTATCTACAATTGCTAACGACAAATTTTTGGATCGAGTACATTGTAGGGACTGCCTGGGAAACCAGGAGGAAGGCGCAGGCAACGGTAGGTCTGTATGCTCCGAATCTTCTGGGCAACACGCGCGCAACAATGGTAAGGACAATGGGATGCAACTCCGAAAGGGGAAGCCAAACTCCAAACCTTATCTTAGTCCAGATTGAGGGCTGTAATTCGCCCTCATGACGATGGAATCCCTAGTAATCGTGTGTCAACATCGCACGGTGAATATGTCCCTGCTCCTTGCACACACCGCCCGTCAAACCAACCGAGCAGGGTTTAAATGAGTACTGGCCTATTAGCCAAGCCGAATTTAAGCTCAGTGAGGTGGGTTAAGTCGTCACAAGGTAGCCGTAGGGGAACCTGCGGCTGGATCACCTCCTTTTTTATTTTTTATTTACCTTAACTTTTACGATGGACGTAAGCGAAATGCGCAATATTATCTGCTCTTCACATTTTTACACAAGATATAAAATATGAAAATATTTTATGTATCATAGTCATATCGGGCCCGTAGCTCAGCGGTAGAGCATCGCCCTTGCACACTGAATCTTCAGTGCGCTGAGAGATTCCGTCTAGACAGGCGGGGGTCTCGGGTTCAAAACTCAGGGAGCACGGCCTATAAGCGATGGTCCTTGAAGGTGAAATTCCCGACGGGTCCATTTATTTTATGACAAAATAAATCCATAGTGGCTCACCAATTGAATTGGTGATCTGCGGCGAGACATATATCATGTTGATGAAGCCAATCATAGGTGAATGTAAATAAAAGACGTTATTAGGTGGATGACTCGGCTCTATTGCTGATGAAGGATGTGACAAGCAACAGAACGCCGTGGCGAGGCGCACGTAGCCTTTGAACCACGGATATCCGAATGAGACTTCTCTTTAGATCCGTAAGGATGGGGAACGCGGTGAAGTGAAACGTCTCAGTAACCGCAGGAAAAGAAATCAATTGAGATGCTGTAAGTAAGAGCGACTGAAAACAGCGTAAGGCAAACTGAATCCTTGCAGAAATGCGTAGGAGATGTGGTGTTTCAGACCTTCTTTTAGTCTTAACCAACCGATGAGAACTGACCTGGAAAGGCCGGCCGCAGAGGGTGAAAGCCCCGTATCAGTAGATTGGAAGACGTGGAGGTATCTAGAGTACTGTTCATCGGAAATTGAACAGGAAGTCGGGAGACATTAACTTCCAACCTTAAATACAAATAGAGTCCGATAGCAAACCAGTACCGTGAGGGAAAGTTGAAAAGCACCCTTAACAGGGAGCTAAAAGACCCTGAAACCTAATAACTATGGAGTGGTGCGGCCCTAAGGGGTTGCACCGTGCGTTTCGAATAACGTGCCAGGGAGTGCATTTAAGTGGCAAGGATAATCGTCTTAAACGAGGATCCGAAGCGAAAGCGACATGTCCGCAGCTTGCGAGGGACGAGGTATTAACGTGCCTGTAGTCACTTGGATGCGACTCGAAGCCAAGCGATCTATCCCTTGGTAGGATGAAGTGGAGGTAAAACTCTGTGGAGGTCCGAAGAGGTTCTACATGCAAGTGTTCTTCTAACTTGGGGATAGGGGTGAAAAGCCAATCGAGCTTGGTAATAGCTGGTTCCTGCCAATATTGGCTGCAGTCAAACCTGGAATGAGATGTCTGAAATGGTAGAGACACGGATTTAGGATTTAGGGGGAGAAATCCCTCGGTTCTTTGTCCAACTCCGAATGTTTCAGAATCGTAGACTTCCAGAGACGGGGGCCCGGGGTAAACTTGGGTTCCGTGAGGGGAACAACCCAGACTGTAGTTAAGGTCCCAAAATACTGACTAAGTGTGAACGGGTGAAAAGTATTTATGGCCTAAGACAGCGAGGAGGTAGGCTTAGAAGCAGCCATCCTTTAAAAAGTGTGTAACAACTTACTTGTCAAGGTCATAAGTCTTGAAGATGGACGGGGCTAAGTCAGTTACCGATACTACAGACCATCCAAAAGATGTGTGGTAGGCAGGCCTACTGTAAGGGCAGAAGCTTCTTCGAGAGAAGGAGTAGACCTTATAGTAAAGAAAATCCTGGTGAAAGTAAGAACAAAGCGGTGTGAGAATCACCGTCGCCGAAGGGGCAAGGGTTCCTTGACAATGTCGATCAGTCAAGGGTTAGTTAGTCCTAACTACGCTCGTAACACGAGCTAATGAGGAATGGGAAAACGGTTAATATTCCGTTACTGCTCAAGTATGTGCGGCAACGCAAGTCTTGTTTCAGACACTTTGGAATAGACTGACACAAACTGTCGTTTGTGTTAATCTGAACAAATCGGAGGAGTATCATAATGATGAGAATCCGATTAAATCTGAGAATAGTACGATGTATGTCGTATTCAGTTGATATCTGGAGTCCATGAAAATGGAACAGGAAAAAATCTTAAGCAACTATACCCAGAACCGGCACAGGTGCCCCTGGGTGAGAAGCCCAAGGCGTGAAGGTGGAAATTTATCTAAGGGAACTCGGCAAAATAGCCTCGTGCCCTCGGTATAAGAGGTCCCTGCGGATGTCACTACGTGGCGTTAGCAGGGTGCAATAACAAAGACGGTCCGACTGTTTAACAAAAACTTAACTTACTGCGAGCCTGCAAAGGTGTGTATAGTAAGTGATGTCTGCCCAGTACCAGTAATTCAAAGCCCTTTTCAAGGGGCCTAAGATCTGGCAAACGGCGGGGGTAACTATAACTCTCTTAAGGTAGCGTAATACCTTGCCGATTGAATGTCGGCTTGCATGAATGGCATAACGAGATCGTCGCTGTCCCTAGATAAAACCCTCCGAATACTTTTTTTTGGTGCAAAAGCCAGAGATTTCCAGTGGGAAGTGAAGACCCCGTGAAACTTTACTGTAGCTTATTGCTGCGATGTGATTTGTTTTGTATAGCGTATGTGGGAGCCGTCAAAGCTTAGACGCAAGTTTGAGTGTAGGCAACAATGTAACACCACACTCAAGAGATTACATTGCTTACTTGTATAACAAGGACACCAGTAGGTGGACAGTTTGGCTGGGGTGGCACGCCGTTGAAAATGTATCGACGGCGCCCAATGGTTGGCTCAAACCGGTCAGAAATCGGTTGTAGAGTGCAAGAGCAAAAGCCAGCCTGATTGGAATTACATCAACAATGATTCCAAACGCGAAAGCGTGGTCTAGCGAACCACCATACCTCCTTAATGGGGGTTGGTGATGACGGAAAAGTTACTCCGGGGATAACAGAGTTGTCGCGCCCGAGAGCTCATATTTCATCTGGTCAACTCCAGATGAAGAGCAGATCGACGGCGCGGCTTGCTACATCGATGTCGGCTCTTCCTATCCTGGTTGTGCAGAAGCAGCCAAGGGTGGGGGTGTTCACCCATTAAAAGGGATCGTGAGCTGGGTTCAGAACGTTGTGAGACAGTTTGTTTAATATCTACTGGAAATGTTGAGTGTCTGAGGGGAAGGATCTCTTAGTACGAGAGGAACGGAGACTCGGGGCCTCTGGTCTAACGGTTATCTGACAAGGTATGCCGTGCAGCTACGCCCTAAAGGATAAGTACTGAAAGCATCTAAGTACGAAGTCTACCTCGAAAAGAGACACTTTGAACTCCGATAGAAGATCGGGTTGATGGAGTTGGCGTGTACGCATCAAGGCAACGAGATGTTCAGCGTGCAACTACCAATCGTTCATACTTTTACATTCATTTATGGTTGGTTTCTTCATTTATTTCTTTTTTTTAATTACCAACTATTTACAGGATATAGCGTGAGCTGTATCTTTTTCTGACGATTTCTTGTTAGAATTGATCATAAGATAGCGAGAGCTATATCTTATTCTTCAGTTTTGATTGAGAATTATCAAGGTGTAGCGGGAGCTATATGTCTTTTATGATGACATTCATTATCTTGCTTTCTGCTTTCTTTAAGTGATTTTGGAGAGTGGTCCTAGGAATCTTTAATCTGTTTGCCAATTCTTTGATTGAGACCTTTTTAGGATATGAATAGTAACCATGTTTATAGGCACATTCAATTGCAAAAGCCTGCTTATCAGTCAGGCTGGTCAGATAATGCTGGATGAAGACGGCAGGAAACTCCCTTTTCAGCTTCAAGATGCTGACATCGGCAAACTTTCTTAATCTTTCATGAAATTTGATTAAGGCTTTCTTATCCCAAGCTCCCAATTCCCAATATTCAAATCCCTTGTATGTCCTGATCGGCCTGACAAAGAAAAGGTTGCTGTCATAAATGTGGGTAACAGCTTGTTCCAGCTTGATCAGGGTGTATAGCTGGTTCCCTTTTCTCTTGTACTTGATTATCTTAGGATCATTCTTCAGGGACCTGAAAAACTTGTTTTTTTCTTGTTCAGGGCCTTTTATCCAGCTGATGTTTGTGTGGTACTTCTGCCCGTCTTTTTCGAACAGGTTTAGAGTATAGCCAAATTCTTCAATATCATACTTGAGAGTCCTTGGAATTATCCAGCATCCTTCATGGCGAATCTTGAATTTTCCTACCCACATATATGCAGGAAATGCATCCCATTATATAAAATTAGCTAAAAAGTGGTCTTATGACCACTAAAAATTATTATTGTCTATCAAATTCCCTACTATCATGGAGTGGTACGGCGAGATCGAGGGGATATTGCGTGCGAAGAGGGGTGTTCGGCCCGAAAGCGCATCATACTACGGTTACGATCGTAGTTTTGACATCTATAGATTAGAAAAACGAGCAAAACAAGAAGTAAGATCCTGTCTGGAGGATATCTTGAGAATTGAAGGCATAACAAGATCTGGGCAATCGGCGCAATTGGAAAGATGCGCATATGGTCGATTCACTTATTCCGAAAATCCTGAATGTTTCAACGATACTGGCAGAATCGGTTCTGATATGGGCGTTTTCGACATGCATGTAACAGGCCACACACAAAAAGCTGTTGATTCTGCTTTGTATCACATAACCAGATATCTGTGGATCAGGGAAATCAAGACTAGGGTTGAGAAGAGAAAAGATAGCTGCGTTGTAAAGAAGAGCGACGCACTTTAGGTGGAATCATGGAATGGTATGGCAAGATCAAAGGAATATTGCATGCGAAGAGGGGAGTTATACCAGATTTACCTCGGTATGATCATTATCATTTGATTCAGATATTAGATCGAGAAAATCAGCAAGAAATAAAAAACTGCCTGGAGGATGTCTTGATGATCGAAGGAATAACAGGCTCTGGGCAATCTGAAAGAATAGAGAAATGTGATGGTGTATATGAAGGCCATAGTGTATATGACAGTAGACGTTTTTTCTCGGACCATGGCACAATCGGTTCTGTGATAGGTGAGTTTGATATGCACGTATCTGGCAGCTCGAAAGAAGCTGTCGAATTTGCATTAGAATATATTGGCAGATATCTGTATCTCGAGAAAATCAAGACTAAGGTGAAGGAGAGATCCCGCGGCCGTGTTGAGAGGGAAAGCGACTGACTTTAGGTGGATTCATCTATTGATAGGGTATGGCTATAGCTATGTCCAGTCACTTTTATAAACCACATTTCATTCTCATAAGATATGGAAACACATTTCACTCCTACACATATAATGCCATTGCATCTGGCACATTTCTATATCGATGACCTTGCTTACACTCGTGAGCAGGTCACATGGTCCAAGGAGGCATACGAGGACGTTATAAGGACTACTTGCTCATCTGGGCTTCATTCATTCTTAAGACCATCACTAAATCCAGAGCAGATTTATGTATTGACTTTGCCTCTTCCGCCTGATGCTGCAGAAAGAAAATCATATCTTTACTCTAATATAACAGAATATGTCGAAGCACTGCAGGAATCTCCTGGAGTAGGCGAGATTGTCCTAAGGGATGAAGTAGTCGGTGATGAAAGGGCTGCGCACATCATGGGAAGGATGGTTAGAGGATTCTCTCTAGTACATCGTACACTTTGCGAGATCCATCCGCAGCTTGGCGAATGGTGCAGGGAATATGATTCTATACTGCCTATCTTTCTTCGTCCAGAGATTTTGCTGTTTCATCTTCCTGGAGCCTTTGAATTTGACTATGGGGGATACAAGATAGGACAGATTCTGGAAAGGTTTCCTGAAGGATCAGAGTTAATCAGGTGAGAATTTGAATTATCGGAATCATTTCTTCTTATTGTATCCAGTGACTTCAGAAAGCCTTGCTGCATACTTATCGTTCTTCTCTCTCACATAGATTGCATATCTTGCTTTCACATGCTCTGCATTCGGAGGGATTCCAGATGCATCAAGAAGTCCTGCGATTCCGTCAAAATCATCTTCCCTCAAATATATCCTGTGCCTGTCTTCGACAACTGGGACTGGAGGCTTCTGTCCTGTCTGCTTTACCCATGCTTTTATCTCAGCAAACCTTCTTTCCCTGATAAGGACTGCGTATTGCCTTTCTAGTGCTGCATCCATATATGTTGAAAGTCTTTTTTCATTTATAAAACCATACCATAAAATAAGATTTATATACTACTAATTAGTTACATCGATTATTATGAATGCAAGATATCAGGAAGAGGGGGCAGACCCACAGAAACAAGCAAGAGTAATAGATTATGATGGATATACTATCGATTACTTGGCTTTTGGACCAAACGATTTCACAGAACTGAAAGACTGGCAGATATTATTGTCTAATGATAGGCATGGCATTGCATACAGGCTCGGGATAAAGGAAGGAGTATACGATTCCAATGCAAACCCGATTTCACTCTACTTATTTTATTCGCATCATCTGATAAAGGATGGAGAGGCAATGTGTGACGGGGAAAAACAAGCATTAGATCGTCTTATTAGAGATTATGTTAGAATAGCTACAAATGTCGCAAGCCGCATGGAAAGAAAGGATGCAATAGGCTTGGTGATCGATCCTATGCCTGACTGGATGTTTCAGGACCTTGAAAAGCTTCTGGCACGTACGAAAATCATGTATGATGAATAATCCGTTAATTTAATATATTGATTCATCTGAAAATTGATTTATGTATACAAAAAAGATGCTGGTGTTTGTTTCTTTGTTAATGATATTAATAATAGGTTGTTCTGGTTCTTCTACTGTCAAAGCAGAGACTTCCAAGCCGTTTACATTAAAGATCGGCCAGACTGCTGAGATAAAAGACAGCGCGCTCAAGATAAAGTTCATCAATGTAACTCAGGATTCGAGATGCCCTAGCGATGTCCAATGCATAATTGCTGGATTTGTCAAGGTCAAAGTGAATATTGTTCAGGATGGGAGGGATCTGGGAGATTTTGAGCTGGCACTTGCAGACGTGCCTGAGCTTGCCTCAAGGAATTTTGCAGCTAATTCAACAATCAAGCTGCAGAAAGTTGATCCTTATCCAAAGCATGCCCAGGAGATAAAACAGGCAGATTACTCTGCCACTTTCGTGTTTGAGCAGAACAAGTAGGTTTTGATAGGTTCGATTGGATTCAAACCTATGGACAGGTTTATATAAAATAGGAGATAACTGTGATATTATGACAAAGAAGATATTGTTTGCAATATTGGCAATGTCATTGCTGATAATTTGGGGATGTGGAGATAATCATCAAACCAAAGTGGATGATAGCGGTGCTACAACTGCTGGCGTAAATGCTGTTGTTGCTGCAAACAACCAGTTTGCTTTTGAGCTCTACAAGAATGTGACTGATGAGAATAGCAATGTGTTCTTCTCGCCTTACAGCATTTCTACTGCACTTGCCATGACTTATGAAGGCGCAAGAGGAAAGACTGCTGAAGAGATGCAGTCTGTGTTTCATTTCCCAAAGGAAGATATTGCTAGAAGGACTTCTTATGCAAAGCTGTACACTGAGATAAACAGCGCAGACAAGAAATACGAACTGAAGACTGCAAATGCATTGTGGGTCAAACAAGGTTTTTCGCTTTTGCCTGAATTCTTGGCAACTGATGAGAAATATTATGGCGCTAAAGCTACAAATCTTGATTTTCAGGGCAAGACTGAAGAGTCTAGGACAACTATCAATTCCTGGGTTGAAGACCAGACAAATAGCAAGATCAAGGACCTGATACCTAAGGGAGTCATAGATCCAAAATATACAAGACTGATACTGACAAATGCAATATATTTCAAAGGGAAATGGTTGCTGCAATTTGACAAGAAAGAGACAAGAGAAGAGGATTTCAATAAGATAGATGGAATCTCTGCAAAAGCCCAGATGATGCACATTTATGGGAATAAGGCATATTTCAGATATATGGAAGATGATAGTCTACAGGCGATAGAGATGCCTTATCAGGGAGAAAATGTGTCTATGATGATCATCCTACCTAAAGAAGGAAAGTTTGAGGATGTTGAGAAGGCCATGAGTTCAGCGAAGTTCCAGGATATCAGCGAAAGCATGAGAAAGGAAAAAGTAGAGGTATACCTTCCGAAATTCAAGTTTGACTCAAAGATGTTCATGGCAGATACCTTGAAGCAGATGGGAATGCCTCTCGCATTCTCAGTGGATGCTGACTTTTCAGGAATGGATGGCGAAAAGGACCTTTATATCGGAGCAGTCATCCATCAGGCTTACATTGATGTCTATGAAGAAGGGACAGAGGCTGCTGCAGCAACTGCAGTCATCATGGTTGCGAAATCAACATCTATAGAAACAAAGCCCATTGTGTTTAAGGCAGATCATCCGTTCATCTTCCTGATCAAGGAAAATAGCAATGGAAACATCCTTTTTATGGGAAGGGTGATGGACCCTACTAAGTAACCCATTATTTATTTTATTATTTATTGTCTTTTTTGCAAATGAATTCTTTGATTTTGTCAAAAGCTATCTCTATCTTCTCTTCGCTTGTGCCAAAACATAACCTGATGTAGCCTTTCTTGCCAAAGGCGCTTCCTGGGACAGCTGCAACTCCATAATCCAGCAATTCTTTGCAGAACCTATTGTCATCTTCTGTGAAGAGCAGCTTGACAAAGACATATATTGCTCCATCTGGCCTTTTGTAACTGAAATATCTGCCAAGATCATCAAGCCTGCTGCAGATCAGGTCTCTCTTTCTCTTCAAGGACATTCTCTGTTCTTCTATCAGTCCCCTTATTTTTTCCTTCTCAAACAGATCAGCAACAAAATACTGGCTTATTGATGGCGCACAGATCGAGATTGCATCATTTGCTTTGGATATTTGTTTTATCAGGTCCTTATCAGCGCAGACATACCCTAATCTCAATCCACCTATCCCTAAATTCTTGGAAAATGAGGAAGTTATTATTGTATTATCTCCGATGATGCACTTCTTCCTATCATTATCATAGACCAAATCTCCGTATGTATCATCAATCAATGAATATATTCCTTTGTCATCGCACAAACGAATTATATCGCTGATGTTGTCCAATATCTTGCCTGCAGGGTTTGACGGATTGCAAAGTATCACTAGCTTTGTATCTTTGGTCATGCTCTTTCTAAGCCTGTTTGCATCTATCTGCCAATCCTCATCTAAGTCAACTATCTTTATCTTAGCTCCTAGCAGCTGAAGCTGCTCCATATAAGAGGCATAATAAGGCCTCAAAAGGATGACTTCATCACCTTCATCGATAAGACTTACAAGAGTGCAGTATATCCCTGTGATCGCCCCTGATGTCACCAGAATATTCTCTTCTGATACGTTCATGCCAAAGTTCTTGCTCGTGTAATCTGCGAGATACTTCCTTAATATTGGCAATCCTGACTGTGGAGAATATTTGAGACATTCATCATCAACTTGCTCAAAAAAAGAAAAAGAAAAAGGAGCTAGCTCAGTCACTCCTTGTGCTAATGATATGACTCCAACTTTTCCTTGGGCCATCTTCTTTATGTCTGATTCCCTGACCTGCAAAATACGTCTTGAATTACTCAATTCAATCACCCCCTGCCATTGCATTGGTGCCATATTTTGCCTCAAATGCCTTGAAGCCAGGGTCGTTTACCATCGCCAGATTGTCCCTGAGGTTTGCGTCAGCTCCGCATCCGCCGCATCCAGAGCAGCATTCCTTAGGCTTATTGTCCAGGAACAACCCGTAATTCCTCATTATGTTGGCAGCTCCGATAGTTGCTTTCATCAAGTCTGCCGCTCCTGTCGCCCTGTATTCAGAAAGCTGTCCTCCTGTCTGCTTGAAAGGAAGGATCACTGCAGTAGTTCCTATCTTTGCCAATTCTTCTGTGCCTTTGAACAAACTGTCAAATGTCTGCAGAGAAGCTATCAGCACACTATAAGTATCGACACCTTTCTCGTTCAGGTAGCCAAGCGTCTGCATGTATTCGTCTCTTGGGTTGTCCCTTGCTTTTGCAGGTATCATCGATTTCCTCTGGTCTTCGTCCCAGACCTCTACATTTCCCATGAAAGAGGCATTGCTCCTTATCAGCCAATCAAGATATTTCTGCTCTCTTGGAGGGCTGGCTTCAAGCTCTATAGGCAATGAGCTGCCATATTTATCTCTCAAGAGCTCGACAAAAGGAATGTATTTCTCAAATCCCCTGTTTTGCGACAGAGAATTTCCTCCTGTCATCGTCATGCTTGTACTTCCTGATTCTTCCATCTGCCTTTTCACGATGTCTGCCAATATCTCTGGAGTCAAAGGTTTATATTTTCCCTGCTCAAGGCCGCAGAACTTGCATGCATTGTCCTTATTTGCAAGATATGCACATACTTGCCTCCCGTAGCTCGGTATCGAAAGCATCAACACTCCATTCTCCCACTGGACAAGCTCGCTTCCGAATACTTCTCCGCTGCTTGTCTTATAACCTTGCATGTACCATCTTGGAGTCTTCTTTACGTTTGCAGGAATCTTTGCCCTTCCTCCTATATCTATCTCTATCTCTCCATTGTCTCCTGCAGATCTTGCAATCAGCGGAGAATCCTGTGTATATGCGTTCTCATCAAACACAGGCATTATGGAGACGACTGTCCTGAATCTTCCATCTTGTCCATAAGATACTGTAAAGCCTGTGTTTCCAGTCCTCTTGTCAAGCACTGCTCCGTTGAATGCATAGTCCATTATCTTGTCCATGTCTCCATTTGCAGACGCCATCCCCATTGTCGCCAATAATGAGTTTATTGCGTATGTCCTGAAAGAAGAGTCTTTGCTCCAGTCTACAACTTCATCTAATCTACGAAGCTCCTCATCATTGATCTGCCTTATAGATCTTCCATCCAATTTTTCAATCAATCCGTCCATTTTGTTTTCCTCCGATCTTTAGTCTTGTGACTATCAAATCCAAATTTCATTCTTCTATCTAGCAAAAGAAAATAATTCCAAAAAATTCAAATTATACAGAAGTAAGTTGACAGCTATGCTTATCGCAGGAAGCTTTTGATCTGCTTGTAAATAATAGTTTGTCGAGAGAAATAAATCTACTTATGATGAATGCAATCAGCGCATACTGGCGCATAACCCTCATCGCAAAGCATGTTTTCCATAAGAAATAGTAGCGCGCATTTGATATTTAAATGTTATGATTAGGGCTTTTTCCCATAGATGCCTATTATGACGCTGTCAAGGTCGTCTGCCATCGATAAGAACATGTTCTGCCCAAGCCTTGCGCCGATATATCCGCCTGCTCCGCCAAGAATGCCTACTCCAGACACCCCTGCACAGAACACATCACTCAAGAACTCCCTTCTGGAATAAGTCTCTGGAAGCAATTCTTCATATTTTGTTATCGCAGCTGCGATAGAAGTCGCAACAATTCCTCCGCTTATTCCTGCAATAAGCCCTACGCCGACTGCAGTATGCAAAGGAGCATAGGATGACTTTACATTACCTAAACATTGCTCCAGCCATTCATACCTTAGGCATGTCGGATCAAACCTTCCTTGTATGACCTTGTTCACCTCTCCTGTGAAAAGCCTGGTCTTAGAAGGGGCTGACTCTATCGCTTCCCTGACTATAGAATTGCCTGAGTTCTGAAGCCAATATTCCAGTATCCCTTTGAAGACAGGGAAGTCTGATTCCTGCAGATGGAGATGTCCAGATCTATCATCTACAGATGCACCTATAAGCTCCCCATACAAAGTCTGCTGCATATCCTATGTAACTCAGAAAGCAGTTAAAAAGGTAACTATGGCTTATCGCCCCTATGATAAATGGAGGTGATGATAGAATCAAGGTCTCTTGCAATCTTATCATAATCTCCACTGATTTTAGTTGACTTGACATATCCCCAGTAAGAACCGACTGGGCCTAAAGTTGCCATGCCTCCTAGCATGAATCCTGTCAGGAAATTCCTTCTTGTGATCTTCGGGAATTCTTTTTTGTCCGTTGTCGCAAAATAGCCGTAAGTGAGTCCGAATAAGGCGCCTATTCCTGTCCCTATAATTCCGTATTCTACTGTGGCAAATGTTGAACCATAAGCATTTGGAATATCCCCTACACACTGCTCCAGCATAGCTAATCTTTCCCTGCTAAATCTGCTGTCATATGCCCTATGGACCTCCATGAAGAAATCTGTCTTGTCTTGGATGCACTCTTCAAGCACTATATTCGTTTTTCTGAACTCTTCAATCTTCTTTGCATACTTATCCTTATTTGGGGCGTCAGACACGAAATCTTTTGCCCCTGACTTTTTGAGAATATTTTGCATCTCTTCATAAAGCGTCAAAGCCATTTTGCAATATCAAAACATCTAAGTTATATATTTATCTAAACACGAAGTTCGTAACAACACGTAATATTTATGCAAATCCATTTATATCTGTTTTTATTATTGTGAGATATGGCAGAGATATACCTAAAGGCGATACCTGACAAGGCACAGTTTGATGCTAGATATAAGATGAAGAGAGAGTATGGCATCAAAGGTGTTGAAGTACTTCTTCCGAGAGATTATAGCACATCTGATGACCAGTTCATGGAGACTATGAGATACGGAGCAGAGCTTTTTGAAGGAAAGATGAATATTGAAGCGCCTCCTTTGGTGGGAAGAAGCATTGATTTCGATTTCTTCTGCAGCACTGCGGGTGAAGTCTCAAGAAGACTTTTCTCAGAGGCAATATCGCTGAGGCGCATGCTTGGGCTGGATGGAATAATATCTTTTCACCCGATATATCACAGCCATAGGGATTACGTGGAAGAGAATGCGCATCATAATGTTGTAAGGACAGAAGAAGGATGCAAAAAGATAAGAGATTATGTAGAAAGGCTTGGAGAGAACGGAATTCTTGTCGAGAACCTTTATCCCCACGTCTACATGAGGAAAGAGAATCCTGAAGATGAAAAGGAAAAAGCAAGAGTCTATTTCTCTGAAGTAGGGATGATGATGAACGACTTTACAAAATATGGCCTAGGACTTCCGATGACATTTGATACTGCCCATATAGGGATAACTATGTATTTCTGCGAGCTGATCCAGGCGAACTATGATGCGCGAATGCCTGCGCCTTTCAATGTGACTTTAGGATTTGACAAAGAGGCTTGGAAGATAGGCGAGACTGTAAGGTATTTTGGATATACTGAAGCTCTCAATCATATAATTGAAGAGTACAACAGAAGCCGTCTCCTTGATGTCGTCAATGTCCATCTCGTGAATGCAGGCAGGGGATACGGATGGAATGCAGACCACTGCACTGCACTTGATGATAAAGAAGGGTTATTTGATATGGAGAAAGCCTGCAGGTCTGTAATGAAGTTTGATCCTAAATATATCGTTCCTGAGATAGATGAGGATGGGCCTCAGGGATATATTGATATCCCAAATACCAGAAGACTTCTTGATCTGATGAAGAGAGTTGGAGTGTAAATGATTGCCAGCCATTGCTGACTGGCAATATCTTGTGCGAGGTAGGCGGGACTTTCCAAGTTCGAGGGGTTAACTTTTGTTCTCAAAAATCAGAGATTTTTGGAACCCAGAAATGCTCCGCATTTCTTAGGGAACCCGCAAGAGACTAGGGTTAGCCTCACCAAGTTGTCAAGAAAACTTGGTTCACCAAGTTGTTCTTGATCATGCTCAGAAACTGCTTAATTATTACTTAATTATTATGGCAGTTTCTGACATTTCAGCTTGGCGCACAACCAGATTGTGCGTCTACCTCATTGCGCAAAATCGTAAGTTATTTATATCCGCTAATCAACTCTTTTCTTCACTAGGGTTAGTCTTACTGAGTCTTGAGCTTGGTGCACAACTTTGTTGTGCAACTTTCTTTTTTATCTAAGAACTTCTTATTAAGCATTTCCGACGAAAATCCGCAAGAAATTTATGGAAGTCGGACAGGTTTCGGGACTTGTGTAAATATTGCATTGAGTATAAATATGATTGTTAGATATTTACGGAAGCGGGCGGATGAGAGTTTATAAATAAGAATGATTTAGTATTTTCATTATTGATTTAATAGTAGTATCAAGAGAAAAGTTTAAGAAGTTTAGTTGATTTGCATATAAAATATGGAACAAAAACAATCTTTAGGGGATATCCTTAGGAAGGTCAGAACATTAAGACAGGGGTTAGCTGCTACCATAGAAGTTAACCATGAGGGATGGGAAGAACATAAAGGTTCTTATCATAGGGACGGCCCGATAATGCATCCAGGTTATACCAGCAAGGATCCTGATACTGAAACGAGAGAAGCGGCCAGAGCACAATTAGCCTCATTAAAAGATGATATTGGGCAATTGCCAATTGTCAGGTACGCTGCGACTAGATCGCTTGGCGAGAAAACGGAACGTAACATTGGTTATTCTGTCAGGATATTTTTGCATCAGCATCCAGCTGAAATAGCAGCAACAGGGATTGTTCTTGCAGGAGCAGCTTCTGGTTTGGGTTATATGCTGTCTCAATATTTAAGCAGATAGGATTATCTGCCTAGAATGATCACAGTTCCTTGAATATCCTATTATTCTCGATCTTCATCATATTGAACAGGACTTTCTTGTCCTTGTTTATGTAAGCTGCGAGAATCCTTCCTATGAATATTATGTGATCACCTGAGTCTACTTCTTTTTCCAAAGAACATTCCAGATTGATTGTCGCTTTCTTTATGAGCGGGCTGTCAAGGTATTTTGCCTCTTCTATCTCAATTCCAGATTCCTTGAACTTGTCGACTTCATCTCCATGTGTAGATCCGAAGAAGATGACTTCTTTTTCGAGCTCTTCATTAGGCACAGCTATCACGAATTCCTTGCTTTCCCTGATAAGCTTATGGGTGTGGCCTTTCTTTTGAAGCGAGACTGCAAACAAAGGCGGCTCAATAGAACATTTCATGTGCCAGCCTGCAACCATCCCGCTTGGCTTTCCGTTTTCGTCAACAGATATTACGAAGACGCAGCTCTCTGGCTTCAGCTTTGCAAAGGCTTCTTTGGGTGTGGAGGGTTCCATGATATGAAGCAAATCATAGTTCAATAAAAAAGTATCGGTTTATGGATTTTAAGAAAGTGAATAAAATTAGTATATTTTTAGTTGTTCTAACTCTAGAGTAGTTTCTTACGAAAAGTTTAATAACATTCATTCATTATCTGACAAATATAATTTAATTTGTGGATAAAAATGTCAACTATTGATGAACAAGTAGAAGAGCAAATAGAACAATTTCAAAGAAAGATTAGAGAGAATCCTAATGATATTGTGGCACATTATAATCTAGGAGATACCTTGCAAGGAGTCGGAAGAAAAGATGAAGCAATAGCTGAATATAGGAAAGCATTGGAATTAGACACAAAGAGGGCTTACTCAGCCATTGTCAATTATAATTTAGGGACACTTTATTATGGCGAAAAGAGATTAGATGAAGCAATCGCACAATTTGGACAATCAATAGAGGACTTGCCTAAATTAAGGGCTAAAAAAGATGTTAAATCAGATGTTGCTGCAACAGCACATTATTGTCTAGGATGCGTCTTATTTGAAAAAACACAGCAAAAAGAACATTATGGTAATGAACAAGGTGATTTAGATAGAGCGGAAGAAAATTTTAGGAAGGCTTTAGAATTTGACCCAAATTTTTCTAGTGCTCAGAAAAATTTGGAAATTGTCAGAAGAATGATTAGGTATGGATGGAGTGTGAAAGACGAAAGTGATGTAGTACTAAAAGTTTTTGCTGGAAACGGCGATCAGTTTAGTTAGCCGAATTCTTCTCATAAATAGTGAGCCTGCTTATTGAAACTGACATCGGAATTTACCGAACTCGGTGAAGGCGATTTGGGCGGCAAAAGTGAGCTATTTCTAAGCTAATTTACCCTAAAACCACCCCAAAATCCACAAGATTTATATACTACATATGAAAACATTATCATATGAAATGCCCATCATATGACCTATTCTTCAGCACAATCAGCAACAAGACTAGGATGCAGATCATCGAATTACTGATGAAAAGGCCTATGAACGTGACTGAAATATGCGAGGCAACAGGTCAGGAACAAAGCCTAGTATCTCACAGCCTGATAAAACTCACCCAATGCCACTTTGTTGAGGTCAATAAGAAAGGCAAGCAAAGGATATATTCACTCAACACAGAAACCATAGTTCCTTTAATGGAGCTTGTGGAGAAACACGTAAAGAAATACTGCAGCGAGGAATGCAAGACTAAAGGGGTTAAAAATGAAACAGCAAAAACTGAGCTTTCAGAATAGTTATGGACAGAAAATTGTAGGAATTTTGTATAGTCCTGAGAAGGTTGGGAAGATATGCATGGTTTACTGCCATGGATATAGGTCTTCAAAGAATAGCGACAGGATAAAACCCTTAGCTGAAAGGCTGGCAAAAGAAGACATCTCATTATTCGCTTTTGACTTCTCTGGAAGAGGTGAAAGCGAAGGCAAGTTTGAGTTCACCACAATAACAAAATATGTCGATGACCTGTCAAATGCGATAAAAGCGATGTCAAAGAAGTTTAGTGATATCTGCATTGCTGGAGCAAGCCTTGGAGGATATGTTGCATTAAATTCAGCGATAAAAGAGAAGAATGTCAAGCTAGTGGTTTTATTTTCACCTGTCTCACAATTCCCATGGAAAGACAGGGATGAGTTTTCAGCTGAAAAGCTGAAAGAATGGAAAAAGAATGGATTCACATACACCCATTCAGCCAGATATGGAGATATGAAGATCAATTACGCATTTTATGAAGACGGGATCAAATGCGCAAAATATGAGGATTATGAAAAGATAAAGGTTCCTGTACTGATTGTCCATGGGACTGCTGATGCGTCTGTTCCAGTTGACCATAGTAGGGAGCTAATCAAGCATTTGAAGAAGTCAAGGCTTGAGGAACTGAAAGGCGCTGATCACACTTATACAAGAAGCACTGATGCAAGAGAGGCTGAAGAGCTTACTGCAAACTTCGTCGTGAGGATGCTAAAATGAAGACAATATACCTTGATAATGCGGCAACAACCAAAGTGGATAAGGAAGTTGAGAAGATAATAAAGAAGTACTCTACTTTAGAGTATGGGAACGCCTCTTCATCGCATCACAAGGGATTTGCTGCAAGAAAGGCTATCGATACAGCAAGAAAGATAATCGCTGATTCGATCGGCGCAAACCCAAAAGAGATAATATTCACATCAGGCGGAACAGAATCAAACAACCTGGCTTTGAAAGGCATAGCTTTTGCAAACAAGGACAAAGGCAATCACATAATAATATCAAAAATAGAGCATGACTGTGTGCTAAATGCAGCAAAATGGCTTGAGACACAGGGATTCAATGTGACTTATCTCAATGTTGATGCAGAAGGCTTCATAAGCATAAATGAACTTGAGAAGGCTATCACAGACAAGACGATCCTAGTCTCGATAATACATGGCAACAATGAGATCGGAACAATACAGGACTTAGAGAAGATCGGAGCAGTCTGCAGAAACAGGCAAGTCCTGTTCCACACAGACGCATGCCAGTCATACACAAAGACAGAATTGAATGTAAATAAACATAATTTAGACCTTGTCACGTTGAACGCCCACAAGATACACGGGCCAAAAGGAGTAGGAGCTCTGTATATCAGAAAAGGAATAAAGATAACACCTTTGAACCATGGAGGAGGGCATGAGTTTGGGATAAGAAATGGAACAGAGAATGTTGCAGGAATAGCAGGATTCGCAAGAGCTGTCCAGATTGGAATCTCAAAGATGTCGAAGATAAAGATAATGTCAGGATTAAGGGACCATTTCATCGAGAAAGCTCTTGAGATACCAGATACAAAGCTGAATGGACCAAAAGGAGACAAAAGACTATGCAACAACGCAAACATATCTTTCAGGTATGTTGAAGGAGAATCGATTGTAGCTATGCTTGACTTGAAAGGGATATGCACATCAACAGGAAGCGCATGCTCATCGCATACTTTAGATCCAAGCCATGTGATGATGGCGTTAGAAGAGAATCCTGAAAGAGCGCACGGATCAATCAGGTTCTCGATATCAAGAGACACTACAAAGAAAGAGATAGATTATACCCTTAAAGAATTAAAGAAGATAATTGCAAAATTAAGGGAAATAAGCCCTTTACGAGGATAAGATGTACAACAAAAAAGTCATGGAAAGGTTCACAAAGCCAAAATTTGCAGGAGAGATAAAAGATGCAGATGCAGTAGGGGAAGTAGGGAACGTAAAATGCGGAGATATAATGAGAGTCTACATCAAAGTCAAGAACGACAAGATAACTGACATCAAGTTCAAGACTTACGGATGCGTTGCTGCTATCGCCAGCTCTGATTATCTATGTGAGATTACAAAAGGAAAGACTTTGGATGATGCACTGAAGATCACAAGCAAGGATGTTGTTGCGAAGATGGGGGATGTGCCGATGATAAAGGTGCACTGCTCTGTCTTGGCGCAGGATGCCTTGAAGAAAGCAATAGAGACTTACAGGAAGAAGTGAAAATGGAACAATCTTTTCAATTCCAAGACATAATAAAATCGCCTATTGTTAAAGCCACTTTAAAATCGATTTTTGACGACAAAGAGACTGAAACAATAAAAAGGCCTGCTTCTTTCATAATCAGGCTAAAGACTGAACCTGAAGACAAAGTCAAAAGGATTATTATTCTGCCCCCAAAAGGATTCACTTCCAACAAAATTGACGAAACAAATCCTCATCCGGAAGCGAGAAGGGCTAGAATAGAGATAAAAGGAGGAGTCAGGCCAGATAAAACAGGCTTTAATCTATTAAAGAATGCTGTCAAATTCCAATTCTATACAAAGCGAAGCATCAAAAATACTGGGTATGAAGAACCTTATCCTAAGATTGACGGTCATGACTATAAAGAGGAAATAAAATCCTCAAGGCAGAAATTCTTTGCAGTCAGAGAGAATGGAATTGGCTTTTATCACAGCATAGTCAATCTTAAAAATGAATGGGTACTATTGATACTTGAAAAAGAATTGCGATTACAGAAAACACCAAATATTGACCAAGCCATTTCATACCTAGACAAAAGCCAGAAGAAAATTGTTTATCGGTTTTATGATAAGATTATTTTATATGGAGATGATTTATTTGACAAGGAACCTGGATTAGTGGCGCAAATTTGTGACTCTGATCCCAAGATAATGGCTCCTGTTTTGATTGAGATGCTGAATTTGTTAGAGACTGGCAAACATGAACCTTGTACAGTTTATGCAGTTCTATTGAAAGTTGGACAAAAGAAGGATATTATTGCATATTTGAAGGAGGCGGTTAAATCCAAGACTGCCCCAAAATACTATCTGGAAGAGTTGATAGGAAAATTATCAGAGAAGGTGAAAGCATGAAAGTGGACAAAGACACAGTATTAGGAGAGATAGTGAAGCACAAAGGAGGAGAGGAAATACTGCATAAACATCATGTTCCTTGCGTCACATGCCCTATGGCAGCGATGGAGATGGGTGTCTTGAAAGTTGGAGATGTGTGCAAGATGTATGGCATTGATGAGAAGAAGCTGATTGAAGACTTAAAGAAACTGAAATGATTATTATGGCTGAAAGCGAAGGATACAGAAGGATTGCTTCCATCTATGACCTGATTGTAAGCCCTGTCTTTAAGAAGATGAGAAAAGTAGTTCTAGAAGTAAGCAAGGCAAAGGAAGGAGACAGGCTTCTTGAAGTTGCATGTGGGACAGGAGAGCAGGCATTGATATTTGCCCATAATGGAGTTAATGTAACAGGTGTAGATGTATCAGAACAGATGATCAAAAGAGCTAAAAAGAAGACTTCAAGAGCTGGAAAAGATATAAACTATCTTCTTCAAGACGCATCAAAGCTGCCTTTCAAGAACAAGGAGTTTGATATCACTACAGTCTCTTTAGGGATACATGAGATACCTCCAGAGACAAGGGACAAGATAATAAAAGAGATGATAAGGGTCACAAAAGACAAAGGATGCATTGTGATAGCTGATTATGAGCATCCTGACAAAAAAGGATTTCTTCAGAAAATGGCAAAGATGGAGATAATCACTGCAGAGAGGATCGCTGGCAAGAACCATTACAACAACTATAAGACATATATGGAGAATGGAGCGCTACATTCATTAGCTAAGAAGTTCAACCTCAAGATCGAGGAAGAGCAGAGATATTATGGCGGCAATGTGGCTGTTTTGAGATTAAGAAAAAATAATTCTTAGAGATTAAGCTATACTATCAACGCTAATAGGAAAGCAATACCTGCTGTCAGCGCAAGGAATATTATCGAGAACAGCAACACAAATAGCACTTTTTTTACCCAGTCTTTCTGCATTATGTAAAGGCCTTGTATGCCTTTCCTTTCTTCGAACAGGTCTCCTAGAAGGAATACTATAAGTATTGATACTGCAAATACAATCATCAGGATCATGACTTCAAGATTTCCGCTGTTCACACGGAAACCTGAATTATAACTATAATTGTACCTTGTGATAAACCCAAGGAACTCGTTGATTGCCTGATGGAGATCATAATTTGTATTGACAAGCAACATCGCCAAAGGAGAGACTATGATGTTGAACATGGATAGGAATGTGAACTTCTTGAAATTGAATAATTTGAGATATATGTTATGCTCATCAAAATAATCCTCATATTTGTCCTTTATCTTCTCCTGGCTTAATATGAATATAGATATCACCATAAATATCAACAAGCAAGGGACAAACAAAATGAGGAATCCGCCCATATCATTCCTTCCAAGGAACAGCCACAGCACAATCATGATACCCATGATTATCAGATAGACATCATACAGCCTTCTCTGCTCTTTAATAATTGCTGAACCGTTCTTCCCAAGGTATTTCCTGACGTCTTTTGTCACCTCTTTTGTCCTTAAGAAGAACACTGCAATCGCAAATACGAAGATTGAAAGGATATTAAATAATCCGAATGCTGCAAATTGCCATAAACTAATTCCTGATTTCCTGAAAATAATCAATCCTGCCAGAAGGCTTGCGATGCATGACAATAAGATGAAAAGTATCACTCCCAATACAAAATAATGCTCATTTATGAAATCTCCAATTGCGATATTGACAGGAGCTGAATCTTTTATCCAAAGATCATCAACAAGATACTTTGAAGGAGGATCCAAAGTTATCTTTGTGTATTTTATCGGATATGGTTGCTGGTTGAAATAGAAATCATTCAGGTCAGTGCCGTAGTTATAACTTCTTCCACTTGTGAAGTATTCAACTTTGCTGTCAAGTTTTATCTCGGAATAAAGCTCCGGCTTTGCATATCCCATCACAAATATCTCTGCAGGGACTTTCTCACTGCCATAGACTGAAGTAGGCTTGAGAGGGAAATACATCTTGTCTGTAGGAAATGTGATAAATATGCTTGGGACATTCCCATAAGTCTTTCTTTGTGAAAAATACCTGCCCATTTGAGGATTCTGGTAATTGTCTTGTGCCACTGAATTAAATTCTGACGGGTTTGATATCCAAGATACGACAAAGGAATAATCCTTGCCTATATACTCATTGAGGATTGCGCTTGATTCTGCCGGAATCACCAGATCTTTTTGGGACAGATAATCTGTCAGGGCTGCTCCGTCAGTTGCAGTCACAAGCTCTGTAGTCATGCCTAATTTCTGGATGCTTTCGTAGACTGTCACAGTGCCTTTTGATTCAACAGAACTCAACATCTGCGCTTCATACTCTACAGAACCCCTTCCTAAGAAATTGCGCATAAGAAGTATAGGGAAGAAAATCACTTGCGAAGATGCCATCCCCACTGCCATATTTACTATCTTCTCTTTTGCAGCAGAATCCACTGGAGTCCCATATAATAAAGGAAATCCTTTCACAACATTAATAGAGACCTTCTCAGGCCTTGCTGGAACTGGGAACAGCCATACTGCTTTTGTAGAAGTTCCTGCTGCCCCTGGCTGGACAGCAATGATCATGTTCTCAAAGCCATCCTTATAATTTATTGCGCAGAACTGGCTGTCTTCAGGCATTATCTGCCAGCTATGGTCAATATAATGAAACATCATCCCGTCTGCAAATACTGCAGGGACTATTGTCAAGACAAGCAACAAAGATATTAGTAATTTATTGATATTCTTCATTTCCACCACTTTTGATTGATTTTAGGAATATTAGTATATAAACGTTTTGATAGGTTTCAATAATATATTTTCTATAATCTAATTGTTTAAATATTGGGAATACATAAATATTTTCACAAAGAGTGTGATAAACATGAGGCGGACAAAGATCGTATGCACTATAGGGCCTTCATGCGAAAGCCCTGACATGCTTGTGAAGCTAGCTTTTGCAGGCATGAACATAGCAAGGCTGAATTTCTCTCACGGAGATTATGAAGAGCACCAGAAAAGGGTTGATGCTATAAACAATATCAACAAGAAGATCAGCATACCTATATCTATAATGCTTGACACGCAAGGACCTGAGATAAGGACAGGAACTTTCAAGGACAAAGTGATTCTGCAGGACGGCGCAGAAGTGATCCTTACCACAAGGGACGTAATCTGCGATGAAAAAGTCATCTCTGTAAGCTATAAGAAGATCACTGAGACTGTAAAGAAAGGCGATTTGATATTCATTGTTGATGGAGCTATCGAACTTGTTGTCGAAAAAGTCTCTGGAACTGATGTCTACTGCAAAATAAATGTCGGCGGCGAAGTGGGAACTAAAAAGAATGTCAATATCCCTGGAGCATATGTCGATCTTCCTTCAATCAGCGATAAGGACAGGGAAGACATCAAATGGGGAGCGAAGAACAAGATGGATTTTGTCGCCCAATCTTTTGTCAAGTCTGTGCAGGATGTAAGGGATATGAAAGCGCTTATCAAAGAATGCGGTTCAGATGCTCATCTTATCGCAAAGATTGAGGCAATACAGGCGCTTGATGATATTGATGAGATAATAGAAGAGGCAGACGGCATAATGGTTGCCCGCGGTGATCTTGGCGTTCAGATTCCGATCGAACAAGTGCCAAGATGGCAGAAAAGCATAATCAAAAAGTGCAATGAAGCTGGAAAGCCAGTCATTGTCGCTACACAGATGCTAGAATCCATGACAAAGAATCCTCGTCCTACAAGAGCAGAAGTCACAGATATTGCAAATGCAGTCCTTGACGGGGCTGATGCAGTCATGCTTTCTGGCGAGACTGCAAACGGCAAATATCCATTGAGAGCAGTTGAGATGATGGTAAAAGTCGTTGAAAAGACTGAAGAGAAGATGGAGTTTATGTGGCTGAGCAAAACGTTAGTTTCGATGAAGACAGAGGATGCGCTTAGCAGGTCAGTCTGCCAGACTGCGTATGACTTGAACGCTTCTGCGATAATCACGTGCACATCATCCGGGCATACTGCAAGATTAGTCTCAAAACACAGGCCTCAGACAAGAATAATAGCTGTAACTCCAAACACACGCGAGATAAAGAAGCTAAATCTATGCTGGGGTGTGCATGCATTAAGGATTCCAGAACCCGAGAGCACTGATTCTCTCATCAACAGCGCAATCGATACTGCGCTTGAGCATGAATATCTGAAGAAAGGAGATACTATTGTGCTTACTGCAGGGATTCCGTTCCATATACCTGGGAATATCAATCTGATGAAAGTGCATGATGTGGAGTGATAGAAAATTATTTATATCTGAAGGATATTTTTATTCTTATGACTGGGAATTTCCCGTATTAACAAATATTACACCAAATTTTGGTGTTGGCGGCACGGGCGGGAGACTCCGAGTCAGAGGGGATCAACCCTTTTGAACCCGCATGAGACGCGACATCTCACCAGGGCATCAGTCCTGGCGCAAAACCAGGTTATGCATCCGTGCCATCCAACAATTTTTCTATATTTAACTTGTTATTAACATTTTCTAGTAGATTTCCGTAAGAATTCTACAGAATCCGGACAGGATCCGTGTCTTATGAAAATCTTTCGAAGAAATGTTTTATTTGATAAAATTATCCGGAATCGCCGAAAATATTTCGTGTTCAGATTATGGATTTGATTAATACAGAGCCTATTAATTGAGAATAAAATCTTATTATAATCTACCAGAAACATAACTCCTAAATTCATCAACAGACTGCCTCATCCTTGGATGATTTACTGCAAAGTCATGCATCCTTCTGTCCCACTGCGGACTTTTATAGAAATTTCTTACGATATGATGTTGCAGTTCCTGCATCCTTTCAGGGTCGATAGTCGGATGCTCATACACTAAATGTCCTGTGTCCCAATGCGTTAAGTCAGGATCAAAGTCAACTCCTTGATCCCTTAATCTTCTTTCAAAAGTTGTTCCTGGAAAAGGGGTTGCTATCGACAGCCTTAATTGGTGAAGATTATAGTCTGGAAGCTCTTTGGCATATTTTACTATATTTTGTTCTGTCTCATAATCAAAACCAATCATGATCATCCCAATATTTACTATCCCATTTTCTGCACATAAATCCAGTGCATTATGTATTTTCTCCCTGCTGGATCCCTTTTTCTCTCTTGCCAGGACTTCTGGATCTGCTGATTCCACTCCCCAAAATACCTGTGTGTAGCCTGCTTTCTGCATCAGATCAGCCATCTCTTCATCGATAGCTCGGATGTCCCCGCAGCTGGCGAGATTATATCCTTTTCCTGCCAAAGCCCTCAAGAGATTTTTTGCCATCCCTGGGTCACTAAACAGGTTCTCCTCATCAAAAAAGAAAAGCTCTTTTGTCCTGTCTTGTGTCAACTCTTCGAACTCAGTAACAACATCAGTAGGGTTCCTGTAAATAACTCTTTTTTGCCAGACTAATGGGCTCATGCAGAATTCACATGCCTTACCACAGCCCCTAGATGATATTAACGGATATCCTACCCTTTCAGATGTTGGAGGATATGCCAAGGAAAAATCTGAATTCCGGATGAAAGAGCTGTCCCTTATAGGCCTCATGCTGTCCAGATATTCAATCCTGGGCCTTTTTTCATTACGGACAGCTTGTCCTGATTTTTCATAAGCTATGCCTTTCACGCTTTCTGGAGAATTTAGACTGTCCAACAGCTCAACAAATGTCTCTTCCCCCTCGCCGATTACCCCATAATCAATATATGGGTCTAAAATAATATTTGGATCTCCTGAAACATGGGGGCCACCGACAACAACTTTTCCACCTGGATTTCTTAGTTTATATCTTCTCGCAATATCCAGCCCGACAGGCACGTGTATCGTCAATAATGATAGGGCCAGAACATCAGAATCAATGATTTCGTCCAGATCAGGCTGACCATAAGACAATGTGACGTCATGCCCTGCCTTTTTGGCAGCAGCCATGACATAAGCTATCCCCAAAGGCTGCTCTCCAGTCAGGTCTATCTCAAGGCTGATCTTTTCTCTTGTTGGGAATATGCCTGCGATTTTCATTTTTGATTCTATATTAGGTCTTCTGTTGAGCATTAGAATAGGGTATTTTTAACAACGTGAACAAAATATCTCCCTTACTTTCCCTATTGAATCATACGAATTATCAGCCAAGGTCTTGGCCATGGTTTTATTACACTTATAATCAAAGTAGCATACATTTGTTACGAAGGATAATCCAATTGCTAGATATCCTATACCAAAACTCAACAACGCATCAGCTGAGGTTGGCTCATCTAATAATCTATCCAGAATAGGATATGCTACAGCCCCAACAAGCACCCCTTCAAATATGCTTATCGGACCTAATCTGCGATTTATCTGTCCCACACGATCAGCCCCTCTGATTGCCCACTTGACATTATTTTCATTTTTGGGATCATCCACATTTAATAGGCTGTATCGCCATTCAAAATCATAATCGCAGCAGCCCTGACATCCGGCATTAATTTTGAACAGATATCCTGCTCTGTGATAAAATAAAGAATTATAACCCTTTGCTTGCACTTTTTCAAAACCAATCTCGATAAGAGCATCCATGACCTTATCGTCTAAGCCTAGAGTCACGCTTTCTTTTAGTCTCGCCTTGGAATCCTGGCTCTGCTTGATCTCGCCTAATTCTTTTGCTAAAGTTTCGATTTTCATTTTGAATTCCTCAAGACTATCGAACACGCTGTCAAGAAAGGATTATCATTTTCTATTCTTTGATCATTTACAACCTCGATAGTAAGTCCAGAACCATAGATCAATTTATCATAGTCCATCAAAGAATTCCAGACTATTACATTTTCTGGAAAGCCAATATTCGCTGCATGATATCTTATCAATTCCTGCCATTTGATTACATCTGCATTTCCGGATTTACAATAATCCAAGATTCCTATTGTGGAACCATTTCTCGTCACTCTCAACATCTCGTCTAAAGCCTTTCTTGGATCCTCAACGACGCATAATGTAAAAGTTGAAACAGCCCCATCAAAATAATCATCAGGAAAATCAATTGAATGTATGTCCATCTCCTTTAATTCAATATTTGCAGGAGAATTCTTTCTTCTTGCTTCAGCCAGCATCCTTGGAGTTATATCGATGCCTGTTACATGAACGCCTGTCGGGAAAAAAGGTAAATCTAATCCAGTTCCCACTACTGCTTCTAGAACTCTATCGCCTTCCTTAAAACCTAAAGAAGCTATGAACTCTTTCCTAGGAACAGGCCAATATCTTGCCATGATGCTTTCGTAGGCTTCTGCTCCTTTTCCGTAAACTTCTTGGATAGTTTTTGTTTGCATTTGATTCCTCTAATAAGTTTCATACTAGTACATCCTTATCAAAGAGGATTCTTCTCCCCCATCAACTCAAATATAGCCTCAGCCAGCTTTGCCTGGAACAATGCATCTTCCAAGGCGTTGTGAGGTGGACTTCTAGTATCTTTTATTCCAAGCTGCCTGAGATTTGCACTTGGGTCCCTAAGAATTCCTTGATACCACTCAGTCAGGCTCTTGCCTTTATATCCAAATGGATTTGTTGATTTCAGGCTCGCTACTGAATAATACATCATGACAAATGCACCATCATAGGGCTGGATATCTGTGACCATGACGGGTGCAGTATCTCTTGACACCTTGTTTACCCAGGAAGCAAGATCACACATCGCCCCTATATATGGCTGGCCTCGTTTTTCCATCTCTTTTAATACTGCGTCAGGGTCAAATCTTGTGCTCATGGGATTGAACTTATTGTCAGGATCATATGCCTTAAGGCATCTTAATCCACTGCATCCGACTTTGATGGCCTCTATCTGGTATCTTGGCAAATGTTCAAATAGGTGCAGGGGCTTTAGCTCTGTATAGAACTGATCTTCTCGTCTTCCGATCACGCATGCGCCGATAGAAAGGATGCTGTCTATACCTACTCTTTCGCCTGTAGTTTCTATGTCCAGTGAGATGTATGTGTTTTTCATTTCATCCTCCAAGTACAGAACGGTCCTTACTGAATTTGACGTATTTTGAGATTTCTCTTAAGATGTCTCTTGCTTTGAGGGGGTTGATTAAGACGTCATAATCTAGACGGGGGAAAAATGCCATTATTGATGAGCGCTTTTCTACTAAATCACGCTTCGTTCCTACACTGCATTTGTCATCCAAACATAAGGTAGAGACGTTTCCGCTTCCATAGTTGTATCCTGAAAATCCAACAATTCTACCCCATTCTGCATTATGATCCTTCTGTCTCTTTGATAAGGAACCAAAAACATCAGGTGCAATGCTGACTCTGAGGCTTAAGGCAGGATCTTCAAGGCAATTAGGAATCTTGGCAAACCATTCAAACTTATTTCCTATCATTTTTACAGGATATCCTTTTCCTTGCAAATGCTGCTCTAAGACCATTTCGGGCGTTCTTTGGTCTCCACTAACATATAGCAGGATTCCTGAATTATAGTCTTCATTATTGGAACACAGACCCTTATCCCTTAGTGATTGCTCAAACTCAAAGAATTTTCTGGATTCATCATCTAACAATGCTGGATCGATTGTTCTTCTCATCGCAGTGACTTGGTCAATGATTTCATAGCCGTGGCAGCCTTTTTTGATATCAATGATTCCTACTTCTTTTCCATCGATTCGCCGTATTGTTAATTTCGCAGGCTGTGCTTTGACCAAACTATTTAAGATGAACTCATATGGTAAAAAACCGAGATTTTTTGGTTTATCAAAATAATTGAAGCCAACACTTACGATTTCAAAATCAATCCCTGCATTTCTCAAGCCGGCGATCACCTCATCCCTATTGAAGTAAACAATCGGGAATTCATCAGCATTCAATCTGGCATATAACATGTCCATGCCTCTAGCTATTATTACGGCTTCTTTCCTTGCCTGTTCTATTTGATCCATTTTACCACTTCAGAAAGAATAATACCTGAATATAAAAGCTTATTTCAGATATATTACTTAAAATAAAGATATATTTATAAATAATTACTTATTATAAGCAATAATGGAGCTCACAAAAGGCGAAAAAGTCAAGCTTGACTCAAAAGACAAGAAGATAATCGAGCAATTGCAGAAGAACTGCCGCCAGTCGATCGCTGAGATCGCCAAAGCAACCAAGTTGCCAAGAGACGTTGTAGTATACAGGATCAAGAAGATGGAGCAGACAAAAGTGATAAGGGCCCATCACACGATGCTCAATCCCCAGAAATTAGGCTATCCCCTCTACGTATATTCCTTGTTTTCCTGCCACAACATCAAGCCAGAGGAAGAGACTAAGTTTGTCAATTACTTAAAATCGCACAACCAGATAATCTACGTCGCAAAGAATTCAGGCAAATATGATTTTACAATTGGGATTTGCGCCAAGGATTATATGGATTTTGATGAGATCATAAGGGATATAAGGCATAAGTTTTCTGATGTGATTAAGGATATAGAGTCATTGCCGACTGTCCAGGAATACAAATATGATCATATGGTCGATCTGATCTAGAGATTCACCACTCCAGATACTTCCTGACAAAAGGATTTTTCTTCCTGATGAAGTATTTCCTTATCTCATCAACAAGTATTATCGACAACGCGAATGGGACTGCCAACAGCATCTCAAACCCTAAAGGCTGAGTCCCAAGATAATGATTTGCAAGAGGGAAGTATAATACGATTGCAGTAATGGCTATTTCCAGCGCAATTCCTACCAAGACAATCTTATTCCGGAATATCCCTATATTAAACAAAGACTGATGCCTGCTCCTACTCACCATCACATTAGCGATCTGACATATTACAATACTCACAAAGAATCCAGTCACAGCCTTAAGATACAATGGATCAGTGATCCCTATATGCTGCCCAAAAGCCCATCCTCCATTAAAAAGGACAAAAAAGAATACTGTGAAGCCTGCTATCGACTCTATAATGCCATGCACTCCATAAGCCATGAATATCAATGGCCTATTCAGGAAACGCTCTTTTCTTGGTATCGGAGGATTCTTCATGACATCTGATTCTGACTTCTCTATTCCAAGTCCAATGGCTGGAAGCATGTCAGTTCCCAAATCAATCACGAGCATAAGTATTATTGTAAGCGCCAATGGGACACTAAGGATTACAAACGCAAGGAAAGGTATAAGCTCAGGTACATTGCTGATAAGTACGTATGCTACAAACTTCTTTATATTTCCAAATATTGTCCTTCCTTCTTCTACTGCAGCAACAATCGTTGCAAAATTATCATCCATCAGGATCATATCGCTCGCTTCCCTTGCAACATCTGTACCATTAAGGCCCATCGCAACCCCCATATCAGCGTTCTTCAAAGCAGGAGCATCATTTACGCCATCGCCAGTTACAGTGACTACTTCGCCGTTTGCCTGCAATGCCTTGACTATCCTTAATTTATGTGAAGGATTTGACCTTGCAAAGACAAGATCTTTCTTCTTGACAACCCTCCTAAGCTCTGAATCTCTCATCCTGTCCAACTGGTCTCCAGTTATGACTGTAGAATCATCAGAATTGATTATGCCAACTTTTCTTGCTATAGCCTCTGCTGTCCATGCATGATCGCCTGTTATCATTATTACCCTTATCCCTGCTGACTCGCATTTCCTTATGGCATCTGGCACTTCTTTCCTCGGAGGATCCATCATTCCGCATAAGGCTAGGAATATGAATTCTTTCTCGACAACCTTATCTGGCTTAGTTCTCTTATATGCAAATGCAAGCACCCTTTCTCCCCTTGAAGCCATCTTCTCGTAATGATGAAGAATGTCTTTTTTGTCTTTTAGGGTTATCTTTCTCACTTTTCCGTCCATGAATGCAGCACTGCATTTCTTTATTATTATCTCAGGCGCACCTTTCATATAGGCATATTTCTTACCTTTTGTGATGTTTGTCGTTATCATCCTTTTTGTCTTGGAGTCAAAAGGGGATTCATGCATCCTTTTGTCAGACTTGATCATCTTCTTTATGTCAACATGATTCCTTGAATATTCCATCAAGGCTACTTCAGTAGGATCTCCGACAATCTTTCCTTCCTCTATCTGAGAATTGTTGCATAAGATCATTATCCTTGTAAGGATGTCAAGTCCAGAGACTTTTTTCAGCCCTTTTTCAAATACGTTCCTCTGGTCAAAGTTGATATAAATAGTATCGACAGATATCTTGTTCTGAGTCAAAGTTCCTGTCTTATCGGTGCATATCACTGTTGTTGCGCCCAATGTCTCGACTGACTCAAGATTTTTTATGAGTGCATTCTTTTTTGCCATCCTCTTGGAGGCTATTGTGAGGCACAGAGTCACTTCAGGAAGAAGCCCTTCAGGGACATTTGCAACAATTACTCCTATAGCAAATATAAGGGCGCCAATAAGCCTTATCCCTAAGAAAAGGCTGATCACAAAGAATATTGCGCCGCAGATCAAAGCGATATAGGATATAGTCTTAGTGAATGCCTTTATCTCCTTATGCAAAGGGGTTTCCACTGATCTTGTATCTTTTGTAAGCTTTACAATGCTTCCGATCTCTGTATCCATGCCTGTCGCATAGACGATTGCTTTTCCGTCTCCTGACTGGACCAATGTACCTGAGAAAAGCATGTTCCTTGATTCAAGGATCCTATCATGGGTGCATTCAATCTTCCTCAACTGAGGCTCTGATTCTCCTGTGATAGAGGAATGGTCCACTTTCAATGCGTTCGCTTCTATAAGCCTTGCATCTGCAGGGACCTTATCACCCTCTTCGACCAGGATTACATCGCCTAGGACAAGGCCGCTCGCTTCAATGTCCATCACTTTACCGTCCCTTAAGACTCGTGCTTTCAATGGAAGCATCTTCTCGAATGTCTCCATTATCTTCTCTGACTGGTATTCCTGGATGAATGTGAACAATGCATTTATGATTACGACTGCAAAGACTGCAACTGCAATGAAGATGTTTCCTTGCCCTGGATCAAGATACTCTGCTATGAATGCGAGGATTGATGCAATTATAAGAAGGACTGCAAAAAGGTTAGTAAACTGACTGAGAAATTTTAAGATGAATGATTTTTTCTTCTTTGCCTCTAAAACATTTGGCCCCCTATTTTTCAACCGCTCTTCTGCTTCTTTTGAGTATAGGCCATTCTCGTTTGAGCCTACTCTTTTATATAACTCTTTTATGCTGATCTTGTGCCAATCTTTCTCCATGCAAACCCCTTTTATATATTAGATAGGTCAAATCTGGATATTAAAGTATATAAATGTTATTGGTCAATTTGCCAGTGCCTGAAGAAAAGTTTAAATAGTGCCTATAATATAGTATATATTCGTAAAGAGGTGCAATTGATGAAAGCTAAGACTAAGTCAAGCAATAAATCGCATAACAGGCATTTTTCTAATATCCCGAAGAATGAGACAAAGCCTGAGAAGAAGACCTTGAGATATTCCAATATACCTGCTGCTGTCCTTATAGTCGCTATCCTTGCTATAAGTGTATTCATCATAGCAAAGCAGTTTGACAAAACCATTGTCGGAAAATCATTTGAACAGATGTATTTTGAGCAGAATCCATCCAATAATGCGCAAGATAATACTGTGGCAAATGGAGTCATGAGGATACAAGTGAATATTTATGATGGGGCGATTCCAAAAACCATCAATAAGCCAATCAAAGTGAGTGTTCTGAAAGTTGGCAGTGCATCGCCTATTGCAACAAGGGATATCATCGGCTCCGGAATCATTGAAATACCTTCAGGATCTGATTTCTATTATGTAAAAGCGATAGACTCGCAATCAGCCTATCTTAGCTATAATGGATATGACTGCAGATTCATGAACCTAAAAGGAACCTATTCATTGAATAATATCTGCTTAAACAAGAATTATGAGACTGGCTGCGGAAGCTGCGATTAATTCATTTCTTAATCTTCTGTTTGTTACTTTTTGAATAGAATAGAAATTTCCTATTTCAGCTTCTTCTCATAGAAATACATCTTCTTTCCTTTCCTGTACTTGTGCTTGCTGCACCAACTGCGCATCTTCCTGTTATCTGTTATTACGAGGAGAGTTATGCTATTGAGATCAAGCATCCTGCAGATCCGCTCATACTCCTTCTGGAGAATCGAAGCTGATTTCTTTCTCCTGAATTCGGGCTTAATGTAAATGTCGCAGAGAAAGGAATATTTCTTGTGTTTCCATATCTCGGCTATCAGGAAGCCAGCTATCTTTCCTTTTTCCTCGGCTATCAGCACCAGATCCCTGTCTTTCGACCTGATTGCGCCTTTGACGTATTGAATCGTATAGAATTTATCATTATTAATCCCTTGAAGCTCTGCGCTGCTGTTCAGCAAAGCCAATATTTCTTTTGCATCTGACAGCCTTGCTTTCCTGATTTTCATGATCTTACCTTTGCATAAATCCAGCTATCCAAGAACTTATCCTTATGCTTCAAGGAACCTTTCATCCTGCCTTCTTTCTTGTATCCGCATTTCACTGCAACCTTTTCGCTTGCCTTGTTCGCAGGCATCATCAAGATTTCCATCCTTTTCAGCCCTAACTTCTTGAAACCTATATTTTCTAAGAGCTTCACTGCTCTTGTAGCTATTCCTTTGTTCCAGTAGTTTTCGTCCAGGAAGTATCCTATCTCTCCGATATGGTTCCTGTGCTGGTTTATCTTTAGCCCGCATCCCCCAACAATTTCCTTGCCATATAATATCGTATAGCCATGCTCAAAATTGGATTTTGCCCTCTGCTTGACTGTCTTGAGGAATTTTCTCTCTTCCTCAACTGACTTGATACGGACACTGAAATACTTGAATCTTGGACTTGAAAGTATCTCGAAGAACCTTTTCGCGTCCGATACTCTTTGTGGCCTTAATGTTATTTTTGGCATGGAACATATTTTTGCATGTAGGTATATTAATCTTTTGCCCAGTATAAAAGATAATAAAGTTCTTAAACACATATTCATTCTTGTCGTCTATGGGGGATATTTTAACTATTGATGACAGGATAAATGCAAGCAAGAGAGCCAGCGCTGTAGTCAGAGCATGGGAAGTCGCAAAATCCCTTGAGAAAGACAGGGCGCAGATCGAAGGATTGAGATGGGTCGAGCCTGAAAGGCCTGAAGGAAAAGGAATAACAAGAAAGATTGATTTTTCCTCTGAATTCCCTGAAGGTACAACTTATCTGCAGCCAGTGCCTATGAATATAAATATACTTGCACCTGCGAAACTTCTTGTCCCTACTGAGGATATTGAAGCAGTATGGACTATGCCTCTGCTGACAAGGATGACAAAGACTGATTATGAGCTTGATCCAAGAGTTAGGGACACTATAGGCGGAGGATACTCAAGCCAAAGCCTAAGAAATACAGTAGATGTCGTTTCTTTCCTTCCATTTCCAAAAGCAGATGCTCCTGAAGAAGAGAGGTTCAAGCCTGAATTCTGCGTTTCTCTTGAGATAAAGGCAGACCTGGGCAAACCTGAGAACTATTATGCTGCAGTCGCAAAGTATAAAGGAAATGTCATAAGGAAGCTGGTTACAGGAGGATATCCTAATTATGTAATGGTCTTTGCAGACCCTTATACGCAGACCCATTTCAGCGCAGACATGGTCGTGAACATGAGTGAGGAAGATCAGGCCAAAGATCCTGAAAATTCAGGGACTCTTGACATATTTGTATATAGGATAACAAAGTCAGGATTTTGTGTGAAGGATCTTACCAAGGCATTTGAAGAGGCAGACTTAGGAAGAATTGAATCAGAATCTGGAATGAATCAATACGGATCTGATTCTAGATTATTTTCACCAAGCTTATCATATAGAGGGCCTACTAAAGGATTAGATCTTGAAGATACAAGATTATCCAGCAGATTGTCTGTATTACCGGATGTCCCAAGGACAGAGAAGCCTTCTCCAAAGAGCGTTGCCAAGGAAGTTGGCGATGTCAGCCTAGGCAAAGGCACAGAAGGAGAGAAGGTCGAGACTGAAAATCTTGAAGGATATGGATATGACAGCGGCTTTGCGATCCAACCGATAAGGATAAGGTTTCTTGGAGTCAGGGAAGCTGCTGAACAGGCTGCAATGGTTGAGCTTAAAAAGATTGCAGTAGGATACAGAAGTTAAGATCTAAGAATTGTATATCTTCTTCATCAATAAAGCGTCTTCTTCAAGATTAGGGCTTTCTGATATGACACATCCTTTTATCTTGAAATCTTTCCATGCCTTGACAAGGTCTTTATAGTTAAGGTCAGAATCCTTCAGATTGACATGATTCCTTTCTCCTTTCTGGCCATATTCTATGCCTGAGACATGGATATGCATATTATTTAGCCCTTCTTTTCCCAGATGTTTCTCAATCTGTTCAAGAGTGTTCTTGAACTCTGCAAGCGTGTTCTCTTTTCCTGCAGATCTTGCGTGAAGATGAGAGAAATCGACGCAAGGCATCACTTGGTCAATCTCCTTGCTAAGCTTAAGTATTTCCTGAAGATTGCCGAATTGAGATGCTTTTCCAGTCGTTTCAGGCCTTATCCAGATATTGTTGCCTTTGTCTTTCAGCTTCTTGACAATCTCTTTTATCTCCTTTCCTATCTTGACATAGACTTTTGCAGGATCCTCTTTCTGGTAATATCCTGCATGGAATGTTACGCTGTATCCGCCTGCAAGCCATGCCATCTCAGCTGCCTTGAGTATCCTCCCTTTGCTTGCTTCAACCTTGTCTTTCTCTGTTGAGGAAAGATTGACATAATAAGATGCATGAGATGTAAGGATTATATTGTTCTTCTTTGCGACTGTTCCAAGATCTTTTGCAGTCTTCTCTGTAAGATAAACATTCCTCACAAACTCAAGCTCCATGCATTCGAGATTCAGATCCTTCACTTGATTGCATGCTGCAATTATGCCTGATTCAGGAGTTGAACGTGGAATTCCTGCCGGCCCAAACCTTAAACTGTCCATAAACAGATATAAAAAGTCTATATATTTAAATATTATGAGTTCCGATATGCCTTTTAGGATGGAAATACCTGAAGTCACAATCGAACAGATGATGGAAGCTGACCGAATCAGCATCGAAGAGTTCAAGATATCATTTGATGACCTTATGGAGAATGCAGGAAAGATAACTGCAGAGATAATTGAAGAGCTTTATCCTAAAGAGAAAGAAGTCCTTGTCCTTGTGGGAAAAGGAAACAACGGCGGAGACGGGCTTGTCGTCGCCAAATTCCTTCATCAGAAAGGATATAGGGTTTCAGTAGTGATTGCAGATGATATCAAAGAAAGCCTGAAACATAGACTACTAGAAGTCAAAGAAGCAGGAATCCCAATCTATAAGGATGTAGTAACAAGAGCAGACTTGATAGTCGATGCATTGCTCGGCTACAATTCAAGAGGAGCTCCGACTGGAAACATTGCATTGATCATAGAAGATGCGCTTAAGCTCAATGTACCAGTAATCTCTATTGATATCCCTTCTGGGTTTGATGTCAGCAATAATATGTGGCATGATCTCTCTTTTGAGAATGCCACAGTCGTCACATTGGGATTGCCTAAGATAAATATGATAAACAATCTTCTCATCAAGAAACTTTTTGTCGCAGACATTGGGATACCTTCAGAAGCGTTTGCAAAACTAGGGGTAAATTCTGAGAATGTGTTCATGGGGAAAGAGCATATAGAGATAACAAAGGCAAAAAAAGAGGAAAGATCAGAATGATATCTTGACTTCGCCTTTCTTTATCTTGACCTGGCAGGCGAGCCTCTCTCCTGACGCCAAGTCGACGCCTGACTCCTTTTCCTTGTCAGTCGGTTCTGTCAGGTTTGCAGAACCATCAAGTATCTTTATCTTGCATGTGCCGCAAATCCCCTCATAGCATGCAAATGGGACGCCTAGCTCTTCGCAGGCTGGAGCGATAGGAGAATTATCACCAACATCGACTGATTTCTTTTCTGTGCTTACTTTTGCCATAGGATCACCTCCGCGGATATCTAATATATATCTAATTTATCTTAATCATTTAAAAAGTTTTTTGTTTTTTATTGTAGCCGAATCAAACGCCAGATGTGGCTGTAGTAAAATAGCATATCAGATTCTGCAGCCTAAGCGAAACACCCCTGATCAGAAATTTGGGGTTGTTTACACTAAAAATTAGCTAAGGCACAAAGGCAATCCCGAAGGCTTGTGACCGCACTTTCCTGGAGCGCAGCAAAGATAAGTAGTGGATCCGCTGCTAGCCGTGGCGCTGCATTTTGGCTTTTCAGAAGGACAACTAACTCCTGAGTTGCATATGGGCACTTCATTACACGGCCCTATATAAAAAGTCCATAGGTCTTCCTGACTGCATGAAACTGCTGGAGGCGATAGCTGAGAACATGTGAATGAGGTGCCGTCTGTAGAATAAACACAGCATGTTCCCCTATTCTCTTCGCAATCATATTCATTAGGATTACAGTAATAACCAGATGCGCAATCAGCACTTACTTTGCATTGTGCACAATAAAAAACAGGCTGATTATTTACCCAGTTCATTATACAGCGAGGTGTAGGGGGGCTGCAATCAGAATCACTTGCACATTTGACACACTTGCCTGGATTGTCAAAGCAATGGGGGGCTGAAGGAGGGCACTGTGCATCTGTCCTGCATCCAGGGGTGCACTTATTAAGATCACAGATATTGCCAGTACTGCATTGGCCATCATTTAAGCATTCCACACAAAGACTAGAGACAGTGTTACAATAAGGAGTACCAGGTTCACTTGCACAATCAGCATCAGTGGTACAGGGGCATTGGTTTTCGGCAAGCACACATGTTGCTTTGCATAACTTATAACCATCTTTGCATGTAACACAGCCTGAAATGATGGATGCCAAAGCAAAAACAGAAATGAAAAGCGAAACGACAATCAAACTCCTCAAGAATATCTTATTGACCATTGATACACCTCTAATTTTAATATATAAGGCTAATTTAATATCCTAGTTTATAAATTTTCTTGTTGTTTGGAAGGTCATCTATGTATCCCTTGATCCTAAAAGTCCAATACTATAAATTTATAGATTTTATTTAGAACTAGAAATTGATCAGAACTTATAGTCTTCAGGCTTTATTATCTCTATGCCTGATCCTGGCTTACAGAGTGTCTTCGGGTCAAGGAACCTTTCGCTTCTTGCATTGCCGAGCATGTCTACAAATTGGAACACTTCAGGTATCGATATAGGAAATCTCCTCATGAAATTATTGGAATTGGCATACTCCCTAGGCTTTACTGCCTTTCTCATGTAACATCCGAATTCCTCAAGATAGAATGTGACAAAATAAGATTTATTTCCGCCTTCTTCCCTCTCTTCCCTAAGATCTACATGAGCATTATCTATCTGATAATTCCTTGTCCTCTTAAGATGGACACGTTCTGGAGGGATCTTAGCTGCATCATAGAGCTCTTTCAACTTTTCTGTCTCCCCAAATATCTTGTGCCTGATGTATGCTGACTGGACTGAAAATCCATCAGGCTGGTAAGGGAAACATTCGCATATGGTCTTTAGGGATGCATAATCATGCTCTTTCAGATACCTATTCATCCTTGAGACTGCTGCATATCTTGGGACAGAAGCAAGCATCTCAAATAAGACTGCCTCTTCATCCGGCAAATCGGTGACCTCTTCAGGGCGCGGACTAAGATCTAGAGGAAGCTGCCTAAGCCTGAGCGGATGACTCATTATCTTATCAATCCTTTTCTCTGTCTCTGGAACAGGCCTTACATTGTATACCCATTCTTTTATTATGTCCACTAATCCCATAGATTCAGGATGTCCTAAGGGGTTTATAAGGGTTTCTTTGATTATTACTAATTAGTGGGTAAAATATTTAGAGATATTTGCCATTTTACAAGTTTATTCAGGTATATTCTTAAGGCAAAACAATACAAACGAAAGATTTAAATATAAAATGAGTATCCTATTCATTAAGGTGATAAGAGTTCTTGATCAAAATGGAAGAACATCAAGTTAAGACAGGCACTACAACTGTAGGAATCGTTTGCAAAGAAGGAATCGTACTTGCAGCAGACAGGAGAGCCACAGCAGGCTACCTTGTGGCGAGCAAGAAGGCAGACAAGATCCACAAGATCACAGACAATGTAGCTGTGACTATAGCAGGAACTGTCTCTGATGCACAATTATTGATAAGATATTCACAGTCAGAATTAAGGATAAAAAAGATGAGGACAGGCGAAGAGACGACTGTCAAAGAGGCAGCAAACCTCATCGCAAGACTGATATATTCAAACATAAGGAAGTTTTCTACAATACCTGGGATTGCACATTTCCTGATAGGAGGAAAGGACAGCACAGGATTCTATCTATATGATGTCTATCCAGACGGTTCTATCAGCATCTGCGATGATTACATATCATCGGGGTCAGGATCGGTCATGGCATTCGGCGTCTTGGAAACATTGTATGTAAAGAACATAAGCATTGATGAAGGCGTCAAGTTGGCGGCAAAGTGCATCAATGCAGCGGTGCAGAGGGATATTGCTTCTGGAGACGGATTTGAGATATATACGATAACCAGCGACGGGATAAAGAAGGTTGCCGACAAAGAGCTCAAGGTAAAAGCTGAAGCTTAGAAAAGGGGAGATAGGTCTTAATAATTTTAGATGTTTGATATGTCAAGATTTATATCAGAATGAAAGGCTCATCTATAGGTCTTTGACATGGCAGAAATCGCCTAGTATATATTATGTGATTTAGCGATTTCTGAGCATGCTCAAGAACTGCACGATGCAGGCTGATCATGCAGTTCTTGACATTTTCTCAAATTAAAAATGAATAACAAGGAGTTAAATAAAAATGACAGATATATTGAAGGAAGTTCTTAAGAGCATTCCTGAAGGAAAGATTTCAGACGCAGGTTTTGAAGGCGCAAACATAGTAATATACACAAAAGACAAGGAGTTCTTTCTGAATAATGAAGGCATAATAAAGAAGATAGTCGACGACATAAAGAAAAGGGTAGAGCTAAGGCCAGATCCATCAATAACATTGGACCAGGAAAAGGCTGAGAAAAAGATAAAGAAGATAATCCCTGAAGAAGCAGGGGTTGACCAGATAATATTCGATCCCCAGAGGTCAAGAGTCATAATCGAGGCTGAAAAGCCAGGGATTGCAATCGGAAAGCAGGGAGCCTTGCTTAGGGAAATAAAGGAAAAGACATTATGGATGCCTTTGATAAGAAGGACTCCGGCGATAAGGTCAAAACTTATCGAGAACATAAGGTCTGTACTTTATCAGCATTCTGATTACAGGAGGAAATTCCTGAACAAGATAGGGCATAGGATCTATGACGGATGGATAAGGGGAAAGAAGAATGAATGGGTAAGACTGACATTCTTAGGAGGAGCAAGGCAGGTAGGAAGATCATGCCTTCTTCTTCAGACGCCTGAGTCAAGGATACTTCTTGACTGTGGAGTCGATGTATCCAAAAATGATGAGGATGCATATCCTCATCTTGATGTCCCTGAATTCAACGTAAATGATCTTGATGCAGTCATTGTCACCCATAGCCATATTGACCACTCAGGATTTGTCCCATACCTTTTCAAGTATGGATATAGGGGACCAGTCTATTGCACACCTCCTACAAGAGATGTAATGAGCCTGCTTTTGCTTGATTTCATAAAGATAATGAACAATGACAGGAAAGAGCCTTTGTTCGATGTAGATGATGTCAAAGAGATGGTAAAGCATACTGTAACACTTCAGTATGAAGAAGTCACTGATATAACTCCTGACGTAAGGATCACCCTTTACAATGCAGGACATATCTTAGGATCTGCAATGATCCATATGCATGTAGGGAATGGGCTCCATAATCTTCTGTACACAGGGGACATAAAGTATGCAAAGACAAATCTTTTGGATGCAGCAGCAACTCAGTTCCCAAGGCTTGAGACATGCGTGATAGAATCCACTTACGGCGGAAAAGAAAACCTCATGCCAAGCATAAAAGAAGAGGATGCTTCATTAAAGACAACTATCATTGAGACTGTCAAAAGGGGAGGAAAAATCCTGATGCCAACACTTGGATCGGGAAAAGCCCAGGAAGTAATGATGATGGTCGCAAACATGGTCAAGGATAAAGAAATTGATCCGATACCAGTATTCATTGACGGGATGGTTTGGGATGTAACTGCAATCCATACTGCCTATCCAGAATATCTGAATTCGAACGTAAGGAAACAGATTTTCCACAAAGACAACAATCCATTCCTGATGGACATATTCAAAAGGGTCGGATCTGGAAAAGAAAGGAAGCAGATAATCGAGGAAACAGGAGCATGCATCATAATCGCAACATCAGGAATGATGAATGGTGGGCCTTCTGTCGAATATTTCAAGGCATTAGGTGATAATCCAAAGAACTCTCTTGTCTTGACATGCTATCAGGGAGAAGGAACATTAGGAAGAAGGATAGAGAGAGGTGAAAGGCAGTTCTCGTTCAGGGAAGGGCAGAAAGAAGAGATACTTGACATGAAGATGGAATTCTCAAAAGTTGTCGTATCAAACCACAGCGACAGGAGAGAGCTCATGAACTTCATCGGAAGATGCATTCCTCGGCCTAAGAAAGTCATAGTCAATCACGGAGAGAATTCAAGATGCCTTGACCTGTCAAGCTCAATACATAAGATGTATAAGATTGAGACAGCTGCTCCAAGGAATCTCGAAACAGTAAGGATAAAATAAAGACATATTATTTCTTGATTGGAATAGGATTTTAAGTTCCATAAGCATTAAAAATACAGTGGTAACTAGATAGATTATGGGTGGCAAAAAAATTACCAGAAGGCAATTTCTTAGGACTACTGCCAGTATAGGCTTGATTGCGTCATCTATAGATATAGTATCACAGAGAAGCTCATACCCAGAAGAGACAGGATCTGCTCCAAGAAAGGAAACAATATCTATCTGTGCAGGAGGAGACTGCACATTAGGAGGAGTATTTGACAGATATTTTGACAGGGTCTCTGTAGAAGAAGGGGAAGACAGGGCATTCAAAGCGCCTTTTGAGAAGATAAAGGAGTACTTCTCGCAATCAGATATATCATTTGTAAATCTTGAAGGTGTATTGACAGGGTGTGAAAAGATATTTCACAAAGACCATAGGTTCAACTTCAGGGGAGATCCAAAATATGCAAGATGCCTAGTGGAAGGGGGAGTCAATGCAGTCAGTCTTGCAAACAACCATTTCCTTGATTTTGGGAAAGAAGGCGCGATTGAGACCATCGACACATTGGAAAGGTCAGGGATATCTTATTTTGGAGGGGGAAAAGATGGGAGTTTGGCAAGGAGGCCATTGATTATCGAGAGGAAAGGGATAAAAGTAGCATTTCTTGGATTTAATAAACTGCTTGAACAGAAGACAGCAGACTTTCCATGCACAAATCCGTATTTCGAAGGATTCATACGGGGACAGATTGAAGAAGCAAAGAGTATTGCTGATATTGTCATAGTCTCTCTGCATTGGGGCCATGAATATCAGGCTGTGCCTGCGCCTTTCCAGGGATATGATGCAGAGTCTTTCATTGATGCAGGCGCAGATGCGATAATCGGGCATCATCCTCATGTAGTGCAAGGCGTGTCTGAATATAAGAAGGGACTCATATTCTACAGCATAGGAAATCTTGTCTTTGGAGGCAATGTCTTTCCAAAAGAGAGGGAAGCGATGCTTGCCAGGATCGAATTCTCAAAGGAAGGCGTTGAAAGATATGAGACCATCCCCTTATTGACTCATCCATCGCATGGAGTGTTCCAGCCATATAAGCCTGATGATGAAAGAGAAATCCTTGCTATTGAAGAGAGGATCTCAAAAAGAAGCCTTCTCCTCAAGAATATGGGCCATTCAACATATGATCAGGGAGACAAGAATAAAACAACCCCGAAACAGTAAGGATTAAATAGTAAGGAGCTTAGATTTCTCTGAAATGGAATACCAAGGATTAACATTAGACCAGTTCCAGATTGACTCGATCGAATCTGTAAAGAAAGGCAATTCTGTAATTGTAAGCGCCCCTACCGGAAGCGGAAAGACACTCATTGCTGATTTTATAATAGAACAGAATCTAAATCTGGGAAAGAGAGTAATATACACTTCTCCGATAAAGGCATTGTCCAACCAGAAATACAGGGATTTCTCAAAGAAGTATGGGGCTGAGAACATTGGCTTGATCACTGGAGACATAGTCATAAATCCCCTTGCAAAGACACTTATAATGACCACTGAAGTTTATAGGAACATGGTCATTGTCAAAGACAAGATGATACTGGATGTCTCTTATGTGATCTTTGATGAGATCCATTACATCAATGATATTGAGAGAGGCTATGTCTGGGAAGAGTCAATCATATTTTCGCCGGATAATGTAAGATTCCTCTGCCTTTCTGCAACAATCCCAAACGCTGATGAGTTTGCAGACTGGATAAGAGGCATAAAAAGCCATCAGGTCGATGTCATCAAATACCATTTCAGGAATGTCCCACTTCATCAGATGTTCTATCATGAGGACTTAGGGATATGCACTTTAAAGGAGATTGCTGATATTGTCAGCATACCAAGGCAGAGAAGGAGAGGAAGAAGAGATAAGTATAAGCTTGTGAAACCTGACCATACTCACTTGATAAGCGCGCTTGGCGAATCGAAGATGCCTATATTATTTTTTTGCTTTTCAAGGAATGCATGCCAAAGGAATGCAATTGATCTTGCGAAAAGATACAGCAATGAGACCAGTTCAGAGATATCCTCATTTGTCGCACAGAAGCTTCGTGAAGTTCCAAGCGAGATAGGGCAGCTTGAATCAACCAAAATACTTAGGCAGATACTCCCTAAAGGGATCGCTTTCCATCATGCAGGCCTTCTGCCTGTGCAGAAAGAGATTGTTGAAGAGCTTTTTGGAAAAGGGCTGATAAAGGTGCTTTATGCGACAGAGACTTTTGCAGTCGGCATAAACATGCCTGCGAAGACAGTATGCTTTGAAAGCCTGCGAAAGTTCAATGGAGTGCATTTTGGAAATTTGACATCAAAAGAATATTTCCAGATGGCAGGAAGGGCAGGAAGAAGAGGGATAGACAAAGAAGGATTTGTCATTCCTATGATCGACAACCGCGACTTCAATTATAATATTATATATGAGATGACTTCTGAAGATAAAGAACCCTTAAAATCCCAATTTAGGCTGTCTGTAAACACTACGCTTAATCTTGTAAAAAACCACAGCGATGATGAGATAAGGTTGATACTTGACAAATCATTCTATTCTTTCCAGAACAGGGACAAGAAAGAGCACATCGAAAGGACATTCAAGAATATGTTCCATAATCTTGAAAAGATGCAGTATATCCAGAACAGGCAGCTTACTGTGAAAGGGCATTTTGCATCGAAGATATTCTGTGATGAGATAACGATGACAGAGATATTTGCATTGAACAGATGGGAGGATCTTGAGAATTATGAGATAATGCTCATCATCGCATGCTTAAGCTATGAGCCAAGGCTAAGGAGCAAGTTCTACAACCAGAGAAGCACGAAGACTGAGAAAAGATTAGTCCATAAGTTTGACAATCTGCTCAAGGGAAAAGATAAGGCAAAAGTGGAGCACATCCCTGACATGTCATCGATAATATATCCGCTTTTCACAAACTCTGATTTCTTTGACATACTTGAGAATACCAGCCTTGATGAGGGAGACCTGATAAGATTATATGGCCAGATAATGGACAGGATCAACCAGATACAGAGAGCGACAGAGAATTATGACTTAAAGTCGAGGCTTGAATCGTGCTTTACGATGTTAAAGGAATTGCTTAAGGATTTGATGTAGAAGAATCTATCTGACCCTTATAACTTCTTGCTTTTCATATTCCATCTGGATAGGACGATTAGTTTCTGGATCATAAACTACTTTTCCATTTTCATCCTTCTTCAGGTGGCCTCCGTGAAGCAAAGGTCTTTTCTCTTCAGTGAATTCCTTCAGAAGTTCAGGATTGTGCCTGAAGAATATCCTTTCGTGATCATCATCCAGTCTTTTCTGCCATTTTGGATCGCACCTTCTCCATGAACTGTCTTCAAGCTGATATCTAAGGACTGAATGGCCTCCATTTGTGTTGTTGAATAACATTGATACAAGTTCGGAATGTATGCCTGCATCTGCAAGAAGATCCTGCGCAAGAATGCAGTATGATGTGCAGCTATGAGGAAATATGCCTAGGTCTATTATTTCCTGGCCGCCATACGATGCCTGCTTAGGATCTCCGAAATAAGAGAAAAAGAATCCACCATTAGGCTTTTGAGTAGAGAGCTCTTGACAGAACCTATCGCGTAATGATTCTAAGTCAGGATTTTCCTCGCCCCTAGATCTTGCTGCTGCTGCAACAATCTTTCTTATCCCGCTTTGATACGGCTCTCTGTAAATGTTTGTCCTGATAAGCTCTTCGAATACAAGATCCCTAAGCTCTGTAAACATCGCCCTGGCTGATACGCCTGTGAAAAGGAGAAGATATTCGACTTTTCTCTCTATAGGATGCTCTTCATGAAGGCCTATATCATGCGCAATATCACTCAAAGTAGTGTCATTTCCCATAAAAAAAGATAATTTGCCTGATTTTAAATATCTATTGTTATACTCTGTGATATATATTGTGAACTATATGTCAAGAACCACCAGTGAACACACTGGTGGCATGATCATAATTATTATGTATTGGGTGGTTCTTGAGCATGCTCAAAAATGTATAGCATTTTTGGCACACCAAAAATCCATGGGATTTTTCAGTGCGCCAGTATATCCACCAGTCAAAGACTGGTGGTATACTCAGCGTATTAAAACAGTAAGGTTTATATACTCATTATCACTACTCAATAGTGGTCTATAAGATAGGCTAAAATGGGGGTCATATGAAGTATAGAACAATCGCGCTTTTCGTGGTATTATTCTTAATAACGTTTTTGTCAGGCGCAGTCCTAGCCTCCTATATACAGAGAAATCCTGAGTATAATCTTACTTTCTTAAATCCTGAAAACAATTGGAAGATAACCAATGGTTCAAGGAATATAACTGAGAATATGGCGAGCGGGCTTCCTGCAGACAATGGCTCAGGCAAGTTCGTAAGTCTTCCTGAAAGGGCAAGCCCATTCGACAGGGTAAAAGAGGACCAGATCGAGGTCTATGGAGACAAGATCGTGATAAACCTGAAGGATGCAGAATGGGCAAAGTTCACTGACACAAATTCGATGGATCCTGTGATCGATACAGGAGCAAATGCGATTGAAGTGAAGCCGACTTCTGAGAAAGATATCTATGTCGGAGACATAATAAGCTATGATGACGGCAATGGAAATGTGATAATACACAGAGTAATTGAGACAGGGACAGATAATTCTGGATGGTATGCCATAACAAAAGGAGACAATGCTCCTGAGGCTGACCTTGGAAAGGTAAGGTTTTCGCAGGTTGAAAGGGTTGTTACTGTTATAATATATTGATTCTGGAGTTAGTTGTTGTTAGAATTATTTAACGGTATACATCCTTAAGGATCGCTTTCAAAGGATTTCTTTTCAGATAGAGCACAGTAACCTCATCACCTTTCTTATATGATTTTGTCCTTTTGTTTTTACTCACATATGCACTATTCATATACACAGATTGGCCTGCCTCAAATGTAAAATATATCCTCCATCCAGACTTAGAGGCCATTTTTTTGATGATCTTGCCACTGGTTTCATTTCCTTTTGCAAAGAATTTATTGATATATTGGAATCTTAAATAAATTACAATTGCACCTACGATTAATGCGACAATCCCCATATAAATAAAAAAAGCAAGACTATTGAATGTAAGCGCTTCCCCGCCGGATCTAAGGGCTGGGAAAAATCCAAAGAGATATATAAATAAGGCAATGAAGAAGTCTACCACGGGGAACATCCATGCCAAAAGTGCTATATAATCATTCCACAGAAAATTCTTAATGGATATTCTTCTTCTCGAATTCTTCATATTATATGAGAAGATTAATTAGTTTATAAACATTTAGAGGAAGACAAAATTAAAGTATAACAATTGTTTGTCTTCCTATAATTAGTTGCAGTTGATTTATAACTTACTTTTGTCTACAACTAATTATCAACAACTTTTTATACTAACACTTTTTCTTATCTGTTATGGAAAACATAGAGAAATGGCGGAAGGCTGGAAAGATTGCAGCTGAAGCTCTCGCTTACGGAAAATCACTTATCATCAAAGGTGCAAGCTACAAAGACGTCACTGAAAAGATAGAGGCGAAGATCACGGAGTTAGGAGGCGAATGCGCGTTTCCTCCCCAGATGAGCCTTGATGATGTCGCTGCGCATTTCACTGTCGATCCTGGGCAGGACATAATATTTGACAATCAGTTGGTGTGTCTTGATATTGGCGTTCATGTAGATGGGTGCATAGGAGATACTGCATGCACTGTTGATCTTTCTGGAAAGAATACTGAATTGTTGAAGGCAAGCGAAGAGGCATTGGCTGCTGCGATCAAAGCTTTGGAATCAGGTGAGAGGAAGCTTGGAAAGATCGGAGCTGTCATTGAGGAAACTATCAAAAGCAAAGGGTTCAAGCCGATAAGGAACCTTAGCGGACACGGGCTTTCTGAATACAATGTGCATTCTTCTCCGTCAATACCTAACTTTGACACTGAAGATGATGAAGAGATACCTCTTGATTCTGTGTTTGCAATAGAACCTTTTGCAACAGACGGCGCTGGATTAATTTATGAGATGGAGCAAGGCAACATATTTGCATTTGTCTCAAAGAAGCCTGTCAGGAGCATGATAACAAGGGAAGTCTTGAAAGAGATAGACAAGTTCAAAGGACTTCCTTTTACAACAAGGAATCTTGCAAAGAAATTTCCATTGTTCAAAGTCAATTTTGCGTTAAAAGAGCTGCTTATGGTTGGAGCTATAAGGCAGTATCCTCCACTTCCTGACAAGAGCAAAGGATTGGTAAGCCAGGCAGAGCATTCTTTCTATTTGGATAAGGAGGGAAAGGTTGAAGTGTTGACGAAATTGGATTGATTTCTTCATAGTACTCCTGGATGTAACGTTCATAAAGCTTAAAAAGGAGGGAAATTGAGATATTCTTGACAGGTCACCTCTGGTCGTCACTTGACGACTGCCTGTCACAAACTACCACAACGGCGGTATGATTAGGGGCAGCAATGACCACCTAATTCTTGCTACAATCCTAGTCACCGCCGTTTATTTTTTATCATTAAGAAGGATATTATTGCAATAAGTGTTAGTCGGGATGTTTAAATTCCCCAACCTTTAAATATATCCACATCTTTTATTTTACCATGGATGCAATAGTCATAAAAGACCTTACCAAAAAATTTGATGATCTCACTGCAGTTGACAGCATAAGCTTCTCGATACAGAAAGGAGAGATATTTGGACTTCTTGGACCGAACGGAGCTGGGAAGACAACTACACTGATGATGTTGTCTACTCTTCTTCCAGTGACTAAAGGAAAAGCCATCGTCAACGGATATGATGTCAGGAAAGAGCCTTCTAAGGTTAGGGAAAGCATCGGAATGGTATTCCAGGATCCTAGCTCTGATGAACTTCTGACAGGGTATGAGAACCTGAAGCTTCATGCGCTCATGTATGATGTCCCATTAAAAGAGATAAACCAAAGGATAGACAAAGTCCTGGCTCTAGTTGACCTTGAAAAGAGGAAGAATGACCAAGTCAAGAAATATTCTGGGGGAATGAGGAGAAGGATGGAGATCTCAAGAGGGCTTTTGCATAATCCAATAATACTGTTCCTGGATGAGCCTACTCTTGGATTAGATCCTCAGACAAGGGAGAAGATATGGGACTATATCCAGAAACTGGCAAAAGAGATGCATATGACTATCATTCTTACTACTCATTATATGGAAGAGGCTGAAAAGCTCTGCGATCGGATTGCTATAATCGACCATGGAAAGATAATTGCCCTAGACACTCCTGAGAACCTTAAGCATGGACTTGGAGGAGACATAGTCATGCTGAGAGGAAAGAAGCTTAACATTGCAAAGATAAAGAAGCTTCCTTTTGTCCATGAAGTCAAGAAAGAAGACCATGGCCTTAGGGTTGCTCTTGACCATTCTGCAAAAAACCTTCAGAAATTGCTTGCAGTAGCTGGAGAAGTTGAAGATATAGATGTGCATTCTCCTGATTTAAATGATGTATTTTTACATTATACTGGAAGCGAGATACGAGAGGACAAAGGGACAATAATCGACAAGATAAGGAACTTAAACACTATCAGAAGGGCTAAATAAGATGAGACTCAGAAAAAATATTAAAGGGATATACGCCTTATGGTACCGTGAATTCAAAGTATTCCTTAGTGAGAAGAGCAGGATAATATCGTCCATATTCCTTCCTCTTTTCTGGTTCTTCATATTTGGCGCTGGCATAGGAACTATTGCAGATGTTGGAGTAAACTATCAGTATTTCATATTTCCAGGATTCCTGTGCATGACAATCATTTTTAGTTCGCTCTTTAATGGAGCATATCTTGTCTGGGACAGGAAGATTGATTTTCTAAAAGAAGTCCTGATAACACCTTTATCAAGGACAGTCATATTCATAGGAAAGGTAGTAGGAGGAATGACTGACTGCCTGTTGCAGGCAATTATACTGCTTGTGATAGGGATATTCTTAGGAATTCCGTTTACACCATTTAGTGTTGTGCTTAGCCTGATAATGCTTTTCTTCCTTGCAGTTGGGCTGGTAAGCTTAGGATTGATAATAGGTTCTTTCATGGAAAGCCCAGAAGGTTTCGGCCTTGTGTCAAGCTTTGCAGTGTATCCTTTATTCCTCTTGTCTGGAGCTTTGTATCCGCTAGATAAACTTCCCCATTGGCTAAGGCTTCTGACTTATATCGATCCTGCGACTTATGCTGTTGATGGGCTTAGGAATGTAATATTAGGGATTTCGACAATGCCTTATCTTACCAACCTAGTAATTGTGATTGCATTTGACATAGTGCTGATTGCTTTTGGTACTTGGGCGTTTAATAGGATGAAGTTGTGAGTTCCATAAAATTTATTAATAATCACTGATATCAACCCAGATATGAAAAGCTTTGAATTTCTGGAGGAGAAAGGAATCGAATTTAGGAAGATAGAATTACCAGAGCCTCCAAAAAGTGCACAGGATGTAGAACGTTTGTTTGGATGCTCCTTGCATCAAGTCCTAAAGACATTGTTGTTTATCGGCAAAGAAGCTCCTGTATTAGTTGTCATCCAGGGAGACAAAAGAGTTGATCTTCAGAAACTGGAAAAGACAACAAATGTGCACAATCTCAGGATGGCTAAACCTGATGAGATAAAAGAGATAACTGGCTATTCAATTGGAGGAGTCTGCCCATTCTGCCTTAAAAGTAAAGTGATAAAAGTCCTTGATGAAGGAGTATTTGACACTGAGATGATCAATGTTGGCGCGGGTGATCCAATCCTAGGTGTAGAACTAAAATCCCAAGACCTGAAAAGTGTTTGGGATGGGATTATTGCTGATATCTCTAAAGATTTATAAATCCTCTTCAAATCAGGATATTATATGGGCAGCACCAAAGGATTTGATATCACAGCTGAAGCAGTCGCTACTCTAAGGAATGACCATGGCATGCCTTATGATCATCATTTTGAGACTTTTCGAGGCAGGAGCCTTACTAGATTGGCTGGCTTGATACTTCCTAAAGAGATTTCTGATGAAAGAATAGAATTATCCTATGCTATGCAAGAGACTCTTCTAAAATATGATCCAGAACAAGTGATTGAACTTGCAGGAGGTGCTTCGTTGTACGGATTTGAATGGACAGCAAAGCATCCTGACAGGGCATATGTTGAAACAGACCTAGCGCATGTGACAGAATGGAAAAGGAAGATATTGGCTGAAATCAGGGGCAAAGAAAGGTTCCCTGAAGCTCCAAATCATCATGTCCTGCCTCTTGATGTAGCATGTGATGATATTTATGCTACAGTGGGCAGCTATCTTGACAATTCAAAGAGAACTCTTGTCATCGCTGAAGCGCTTCCGCTCTTCCTTGATGAAAGCCAGCATGAGAGATTAGTGCAGAACGTCGGCAGATTCATGGATTATTTTCCAGAAACATCTTATGCGTCTCACGATTTTAGCGTAGAAGGGTTTATGGATTCAGGATTGTTTGGGAAATTCTTTTTAGCGCTTGTCAAGAAAAAGATTGGCTCAAAGATCCATAAGCATTTTGAGGGTGTTGATGAAGGCAGGGAATTCTTTGCATCTCGGGGATTTAGTCAATTCCATACTCTGCAGGAGACGTTGGGAGAGGATGTTGCTATCAGATATCCAAATTTGGGAAGACAGACGCCATTATTTCCATATTATATGGTCGGGAAGTAATACATTATTTAGATCATAATAATCATCAGAAATCAACATAAACAAGAAAATAATAATAAAAAATCAAACATCCTCATTATCAGACTGAACATCCATCTCTTCTGAACTCAAGGCAAGCTCAAGATTTGCCATGAAATCCTTATTCTGGGCAGCTGTCTCAAAGTCTTCCCTGAACACTTTCTTGATTATCAGAAGCTGGGTCATCTTCAGTGTCTGCAACTGATTCCTCATCTGCTCCACTTCTGTCTTCATCTCATTGATAAGCTCATAATTGTGCTCTGTGTTGTAGATATTTTCCTGGAGCATCCCTGGAAACTCCCCGAATTCAGTCATCCTGGAATTCATATCTTTTATCCACAGATCCATCTCATACCTAAAAGAATTAAAATCGATCTGGTTCTCCGCATCCAACTGCATTGACGCCATCTTGCACCTCTTTTTTCGCCTGTTTTATCCCTCTATTGTATGCCAGATGATATATATTGTTGTATACATCATCTACATTAGTATACATTTTCGTAGTCCTCATATTTAAATATTTATGTAGTGCAAAATATATATTTTTATAGTATAATTCCAATATTACCAAACATTTTTATAGGATATTTGTTTGAAACATAGGAAAATGGAGAAAAAGAGAGTCTTCTTTGTAGTTTTAGTCTTGCTAGGATTATTACTCTGTTCGTCATGCTCAAACAAGAATAAAGTTGATATAAACCAGATCAAGATCTCTGAAGAGATAGGTGTCCTGAAAGAGAAAATAAGCAACAATCCTTCTGATAAAGGGCTTCGCAAGGAAATTGCAAGAAAATACTTTGAGCTTGATCTTGAAAAGGCAAAAGCAGAAGGCGTAACAGCGGGCAATGAACCTTTTTATCTTGAAAGCAACGGAACGATAGGAGTTGTCCTCATCCATGGATTTTCAGCATCGCCTTATGAAGTGGAAGGGCTTGGGAAATCATTGAACGAAAGAGGCATAACAGTCTATGGGGTCAGGTTGGCAGGCCACGGAGCAGATTACAGGGATTTTGGCAAATATACTTACAATGACTGGATAAACAGCACTGACAATGGACTAGCTGCAATAAAATACAGCTCTGATAAAGTCTTTGTAGGAGGGGTTTCCCTTGGAGGAGATATTGCTCTTGATATCGCAAAAAGAGAGAATCTTTCCGGAGTGATTCTGATAAGCGCGCCTGTAAAGTTCCTGGATGACAGCACAAAATATGCATATATTGCGAGATGGTTCCTCAACACTCTGCCTAATGAAAAGCTAAAAGAAGCTGACAAGAAATACTATTACAAAGACAGGTCTCTTGAGGCAATATACCAACTAAATGAGTACCTCAACAATGATGTCCTAAAAGATCTTGATAAGATAGAAGAGCCTATCCTGATAATGCAGTCTGTCAATGATATAACAGTCGATTACAAGTCTGCAGAGATACTGTATAATATGACAAATTCAAGCAGGAAGAAAGTGCTTATCCCTTATGTCGCAAGTTCGCATGTAATTGTAAACGATATGGAAAGAGAGAAGCTTTTCAATGATGTCTATAAGTTCATAGTCGAAGCAGACAAGTGACCATTTAATTTATGATCATCTGATCTGTATCTTATAGTAATATCCTGTTCATCTCTTCTTTCCTTTATTGGACTGTTTTTTTCCTGCTTTTGCCTGCTTCTTCTTTGGAACAGATTTCTTCACAGCCTTAGCTGCAGGCTTCTCTTCTGGCTCAACCTTTTTTAAGTATTCTTTCTGAAGGAGCAAGGCGTATATGAAAAGGCTGATTATGATCATCTCAAAGATGCCGTTCATTATCGTCGGGAAGTCAAGCAATCCCAAGTTCCTTATGACTGTGAAAGTCTCTTCTATCAGGTATATGCAGAATGCCGCAAATATGATCTTCCATGGCTTCATATAGACCAACCTGTTAGGCATCCTGAAGAATTTCATGAAAAGGAATAATATTATCACAGCTAAAATAAGATTATAGAAAGGAGTCACAAGGCCCAGCGCTGTCTCAAATTCAGTAACCATCATTCTTCACCTACTTTAAGCTGCATGACCAATGTCACGACAAGCAATGCCACTATGCCTGTTGTCAGCACATGCGTCAGGAACGGGCTCGTGTATATCCCAAAAGACCTCAATGCACCGACTATTTCAAGTACTGCAAAAAGGATAAGGCCTACAATAAGAACTTTCCATGGCCTCAAGTGATGCCTCTCATGAGACACCTTGAACAATGATGCTGCTATGAATCCTGCAACAACTGCCAAGAAGAGGTTCGCTATCTGGAAAGTGCCGTAAAGATAAAGGTATAAGTTCTGCATGAATATTCCTCTTTTGAATATGAATAAAGGATTTCAGGTTTTTATATATATAAACCTTTCTTTTATATTTCCTTATCTCTCTTGTTCCTATAATTGTCAACAATGACCTGGATTATGTCTGACTTCTGTATGAGATCGTTCAATCTATCGCTGTCAACTGCTGCGAAATAGTCTTGCTTGATAAGATCAAGCTTGGATGCATCAATCAGCGCAATATCATATTTCTTGAAGACAGGGTGATTGCTCTTCTGCTTGTTTTCTGTTATTATGAATGTGACTTTGTCTTTTATAATGTCAAGCACTGTGTAGCTTATGATTGTCGTGTCTTTGACATAAAGTATGTCTGACTTGACGATCTTCAATATCTTCTTTTTCCTGTTGAACTCATCATTTCCTAAGTTATCCAAGCATTTCAGGAGCAGCATGTCTTTTGATTCGACTATGAAAGACCTTAATACATCAATATCTTTCTCAAGAAGCCTTATTGAGTTCTCTTTTGCCGCTAATTTTGAAGACAAGGATTGTGTGTTCCTTTCCAGAAGATTCATCTTATTGTCTTTTTTCTCATCCCTTTTTGCCTTGTCCAGGATGTCAAGGAACAACTTGCTCTTCCTTTCGCTCTGGCTTATTGCCTGATTAAGCGCATTATTCTGCCTTTTCAATAGGGAGATATCATTCTCAAGCAATTTTATCCGATTGAAAAGCTTGATGAAATCATCCTTATCATAGGACTTTTCCTCAATTGCTTTCTTCATTATAATGTTTTCAGGCTTGTTCGGAGTCTCAAGCACATCTATCAACGCCTTTATGTTGAATTCAGGATCATGAAGTATAATCTCTGTCAGCTTATTTTTCAGGTGGTGCTTGCCTGTCTTTTCAACAAGCTCATTTACGCTTCTCATCAAAGGCTTCACTTTATTGTATGCATAAATAGCAGAAGCCAATGAATCCCGTTCATGGTCATTATTTATGGGATACTGCCTTGCAAGATCCCTTTTCTGCTGGACTTTCATGTCCTCTTCTGGATTGATTGTTATGCTTCCAAGCTTTGTTGCTATCTTCGCCACAAACTCAGGAACCTTTTGCTTGTCACATCCTATCACACAGACTTTTCCGTGCTTGATCAATTCTGAGATTATAGAACTTGCATCCAACTGCTTCGAAGATCCTGCTTTTATGAACTTTCCATCGATGTCGATTATAGCGTATGCTGCGGTTGTCCCTGGATCTATCCCTGCTATGAGAAGTTTCTTGTCCATTTATTGTTTTTAATAGGTTTGGTTTTAAAAATGTTGGGAAAAATTGAATCATTCGATGCTCTTCCTTATCTCATCCAAGCTAGGGACGTAAAGCCTGTATTTTGAGGCAAATATATGCTTCTCCTCTTCAAGCAGAGTGTATCTTATCATCGTCTTGTTCCGATCGCTGCAGAGTATTATGCCTAAAGTAGGATTGTCTTCCTTTCTTCTTACTTCTTTCTCAAAATATCTTACGTAGAAATCCATCTGGCCTATATCATGTGGCGTCAGTTTTCCTATCTTTAAGTCTACTAAAACAAAACATTTCAATATGAAATTGTAAAATACCAGATCAACGTAATAGTTGTCAGAATCAATATTTATCCTGTATTGCCTGTCAACAAAAGAATATCCTTTTCCTAACTCCAATAAGAAAGAATATAATTTGTCAAGTATGGATTTCTCTAAGTCTTTCTCAAGGAATGAATCATTTCGACCCATATCAAGGAATTCCAGCACCAAAGGATCTTTGATTAAATCTTTTGGTTGATTTAATATCTGGCCTTTCTTTGCCAGAATCATTATAGATTTCTTGTCTTTGCTAAGACAAAGGCGCTCATAAAGCAATGAGCTTATTTGCCTGTCCAGCTCTCTTGTGCTCCATCTGCTGTTGGCACATTCGACCATATAGAAGTTCCTTGCGTTCTTGTCTTCCAGCCTTAATATCAACCTGTAATGGGTCCAGCTCAATTCGGAACGCAGTGAGTTCCGAATCTTGAAATTAAGATAGAACTCTCGCATATACCTGAGGTTACGCTCATCAAATCCTTTTCCAAATTCATCGGTTAACTTCTTGGCCAATTCAATTATCAGATATCTCCCATAAGCTGCCTTCTCTTCCCCTTTCTGCTCATGCTCAACTATCACTCTTCCGATATTCCAGTAAGCCTGTACCATAAGAAAATTTACATTTCTGTAAGCCCTTTCTCTCGCTTTTTCCAGTATATTTTTTATTTGATCGTAAGCATCTATTTCTTTCATTTCGTTTGCCATAAACATCTAGCAATGTAACTACTTATTATGCTTATCGTCGATAAATCCGAAAGAATTTTAGAGAATCCGGATGTGATTCGGAAACCATAGAATTATTCCGGAGAAATAAGTTTATAGAAAGATATTTCCGGATCTTTTGGAAGAATTCTGGCGTGATTTACCGGACTAAGTGAAAGTCCCTAGCCTTGCTATCTGGGTGTCTGAGATGACAAGATCCATCTTTGGCACGTTCAGCCTGCAGGTCTCTACCCCTTCGACATTGCAGACAGATTTCTGAAGGTTTGCAAGGGATACATCATCTCCTGTGTTCAAAGTGTCAAAATATGTCTCTGCATTCTTCTTCATGGTGTCTTTTATTGTGTTTGTATAACCTTGCTTAAGTATGTATTCTACGTCTACGTTCACGTAGTATGTGAATATCACTTCAGGCGTCTTGTCTTTCTTCTTCTTTTCAGGCATTATTATTCCGTAATAGGCTCCTTGGGCTATCAGTGCCTGTATCCTTTCATATTCCAATAAAGATGATTGGTATTGGTTTGGATCCAATTCCTGCCCTGTAACTATGTCATGAGTGCGCAATCCTGTTATTGTCGGATGCTCTGGATCTTTTGGATTCGGCTTTGAGTTGTAACTTGCTTTGATTGGATTTGGATTCGCTCCAGGAGATCCTGATGCAAGAGGGTTTCCGTTTGCGTCTGTTGGGATTTTTGCAAGAGTGACTGTCTTTTTAGTTGAACCGTCAGGCAGTTTTTTTGCTGTCGATTGAGAGAGTATTGTCGCATGAGTAGGAAGAAACAAGCATGGCCCTATTATAGTTGCAGCTATAGGCAACAACCACCATTTTTTCCAGCTTCTTGCTTCTTCTCCTGCTTTGTTTACATCATCGACTTTGGCTTTCTCTTCTGGAAGATTGTCTATCTCTTTATTGACACCTTCTTTCAGCTTGTTCAGGGTATCAAGATCGCCTTGTGCCTGCTGCAATGCCCTTTGGTCTTCTATAGGCATAACAGTCTTATCTTTATTTCTTTCTTGGATTTTTCTTATCTCATCTTCCCTTGCCGCTATCTGCTCGTCAACCTTGTCGCCTAATTGGTCAAGCACATCCTTATTAATCACATTTCCTGCCTGCTCTCTTGGGACTATCTCTCCATTTTGCTTGACAACAAGACTTCCATCCTCAGCAGGAACTATGGCATAAGGGTTTTCGCCTTTAACCTTCACTATCGCATTCTGAGGCATAGCAACATTTATGTCCTCTACTTCTGGAACTGCTGGAGCTGGGAGCTTTGCTTTTTCTGCAGTTAAAGATTCCTTCAGCTTGGTGTCAGCTGCTATGTCTTGTTCAAGCTCATCGATTCTAGCTTTTTCTACATCTGTGATTGCAGCTCCTTTATTCCTAAGATCAGAAATCTCCTTGTTTGCATCTGCAATGTTCTTGTTGACTTCTGTTTCCAAGGCGCCAATGTTTTCCCTAGTCACAACATCAGCCCTCTTATCTGCAGCAACTTCAACTCCTTTCTGCCTAACGCTTATTCCGTCTTCGCCTGGAGATATCAAATAATCTTCTCCATTTACCTTTCCTCTTACAGTCCCTCGCAGGTCTGATCCTATGTCTGTCATCTGAGGATTTGGTTTTAGTGAATCAGATGTAATCTTTGATGGAGTTACTTCTATTGTCTGAGGGGTTGTGGTAACACCCAGATTGTCTTGCTCTGATATGATTGCGTGACGCAGTTCATATTTAGGAAGACCTTCTGATGTAACACCTTCGATTTGATAATAAGTGCTGTAGTAAATACGATCCAGCTCATCCTGTTCAGCATTAGTTATCTGGCTTCCTTTTGCCTTTAATTCAGCTATCCTTTTTTCCATATTTGTAATATCCTGATCGACCAGTTTTCCCATCTGGTCGAGATTCTCCTTTGTAAGTATCTGGGCCCTTACTTCTGGAGTGACAGGATTGCCATTGATGTCAGAGACCACAAGATTGCCGTCCTGCAATCTGACATTGTACTTGCCATCAACTGTATATGCGGTAAGCTTGCTATCATATGTCATCTGTGCAGGAGTCGGAGCTGCAGCACCATTCCGGATATCATTCACCTTAGCCCAAGTGGCATCATCAATGGATGATTGAGAAGCATATCTTCCGTCCGGTGTCCTTATTTGGCCGCCCTTGTCTACCATAAACTTATTTCCTTCAGATGTAGTTATATCAATAATCCCTGAGCCATCTGCTCTAGGTGTTATTGTTGCAGTTGTGGTCCCTGCTGATGGAGGAGCTTGAGCAGCAACCGGCTGCGCTTCTGGAGATAAAGAGTTTTTGATATCAGCATATTTTGCTTTCTGTACTTCCAGCCCATTTCGCATGAAATCAGGAACAGCTTCTCCGCTGCTTCCGCTCAATATCCCATCAATTGCATTTACCTGTTTATCGAGCTCTGGTCCAACCTGATCCCTAACAGCTCCATCATTAAGGAGATCTGCTCTTTCTTGACCAGTTATTTCCCTACCCTCTTTCCCTCCTTCCTTCATATTACCATCATTGTCAAGCAGATATTTCTTTCCGTCCTTTGTGAACTCAAATCCGTCGCCTGTTGTGCTTACATCAGTGACTGGGGTTGGTCCTGAAGGCTGGGGAGTTGGGGCAGGTGTTTCTGCTGCCTGGGCCTCTTTGATCTTATCTGCAGCCTCTTGTCTCAATCTTTCTGCTTCCTGCGCAGCAGCTGCATCTTCGTCTACTTTCCGTTGAGCAGCATCAGATTTCGCCTTTTCTTCTGCAGCTGCCCTATCTGCTTCTTCTGCCTGCCTTTTTGCGGCTTCTGCTTGTGCAGTTGTTCTTTCCTGTTCTGCTAATCTGTCAGCAGCATCTGCTCTTTCTTTGGCTAATCTTGCCTGCTCTGCTTCCTGCGCTGCAGCATCTTGGTCTGCTTTTAATTTTGCTTCTGCAGCTCGCGCTACTTCATCTGCTTTTGCTGCATCAGCCTGGGCTTGTGCAACTTGCGCTTCTTGTCTTAATCTTTCTGCCTCACTATTCAGATTATTTGCTTCTTGTCGAACTGCTTTTGCTGTTGCTTGTTGAGTGGCCACATTCTCTTGCGCTTTTGTCGCTTGGTCATTCGCTGTTTGAACGTCTTGTTGTGCTTGTGCTTCTGCTGCTTTTGCATCGTCTAACGCTTTTCTTGCGTCTGCAAGAGGTGTTTCTCCAGCCTCTGCTTTTGCTGCCGCAAGCCTTTCCTCTACAGTAGGGGTCAGTTTTTTATTCAGATCGATTATTTTCTGTGCATCCCGCAATTCACGGGGAGTCTGGAAAATATCGCTTTCTGAGATTTGTTTTTCAATAGTCTTAGTCAACTGTTCATTCACCAGTTTCTTTACTGCATCACGTTCGGCAACGCTCATAGAAGCGATATCTCCATCTGTCATCTTAATACCGTTTTTAGCCAAAGAAACATCAAATTCAGAATAACTATATGTTTTACCTTCAACGTTAACAATGACTGCTGATTTTCCTGAAAGTTGTGCACCTCCATTTGAAATGTCGAGGAGCTTTCTTCTCATTGAAGCAATATTATGTATGTCCTGATCAACAGAAGGGACATAATCTTTGCCGCCTGTTCTTATTACCTCTTCTCTAGTCCTTAAAAGAGAAGCAAGATCATCATCCAGTGCAGACATGACTTGATCAAATTTAGCAGGGTCTTTCACCATAGACTTAATTTCTGAATCAGATAAAGTTACAGGCCATTGATTTTCACCTTCTAGAACTTGATTTCCTTGAGAGTCATATTTATAGAATGAAGTGCCCCCATTTCTTCTATATCTGTACGTATCCTCTCCTATTTTAATCTCGACTCCTGCACCATTATCTCTGGCGCTGAATGCTTGTTCTGGAGTTGTTGCGGAAGTAGGCTGCCTAGCTTCTGCATCCTTTACTGTTGTTTCAGCAGCTGCCCTGGCATTTTGCGCTTTAGTTAGTGCTGCTTGCTTTTCCTGAACATCCTGATTGGCAGCGTCTGCGTCTGATTTTGCTTTCGCAGCTTGTTCTTCTGCTGCGTTTGCTTTTACATCTGCTGCCTGAGCCTGTGTTTTTGCTGCCTGAGCCTGTGCTTCTACTGCTTTCGCATCTGCAAGCATTTTTTCTGAAGAAACTTGAACTGGTGCCTCAGCGGCAGCAGCTTCAGGCTTAACCGGAACTTCCACATTTACTGGTCCTGGCTGGCCTGCATCTGCTTGGGTTAACTCTTCTACAACCTTGTCAGCTCCGACTTGTGCGTCGCCTCCTGTCGAGGCTATAAACTCGTCATTAGTCAAAGGTGTCGGAGTTGCTGTTGCTGCTCCACCAGCGCCTCCTGCTGAAGGAGGCTGCGATGCTGCCTGAGCTTCTGTATTGAGTTTTGCCTGGACTTCTGCTTTTGCATCTTTCCATAGCTGGTCTGCAACCCTTTTCTCAGTCACGCTTATATCTTCTATAACTTTGCCTTTAGGGCTGGTCAGTGGCTGCCTATTCTTGATCACATCAGCTGTTGCAACTCCAAAGTCTTCCTTGATCTTTTCATATGTAGCCGAGCTCTTGCCTCCAACATCCTGAGCCATTTCACGAAGATTATTCGAGTAATAACTGACTGCCTGGTTCTCAGTCACAGATTCTCCAGTGATCCCTTTGCTGTTAGCAAGATTCTGCCTAAACATATTGTTATCTGCGAGCTGTTGAGCGACTTCTGCATTAGTAGGCGCTCTTGCAACGACTGGTTTTGCTGGTTCAATAGGAGTTGCTGCCGAAGCAGGAGGTGATGAAGATGACGGCTGTTTAACAACAGTGGATTCAGTTTTTACAACAAATGTAGTTCCTTCTATATTTCCTGGAGCAGAAGGTTGAGTGATTGGTTCTAGAGTAACAGAAGGTCTTGGAGCAGGAGTTGGTTCTGGAGTAGGAGCAGGTGTTGGAGTTGGTTCTGGAGTAACTGTAGGTCTTGGAGTTGGAGTTACTTCTGGTGTTGGAGTTACTTCTGGTGTTTGAGTTACTTCTGGAGTAGGAGCAGGTGTTGGAGTTGGTTCTGGAGTAGGAGCAGGTGTTGGAGTTGGAGTTACTTCTGGTGTTGGAGTTACTTCTGGAGTAGGAGC